>Ga0209173_100002_pt1 | contig 692341 bp, 618 predicted proteins | sample SynthPrep_16_END_FD_187206 | JGI IMG/M metagenome (GOLD analysis project Ga0209173, IMG submission 187206) | Synthetic microbial communities from Ohio, USA - SynthPrep_16_END_DS12_MetaG (SPAdes) (version 2) | ecosystem: Engineered > Bioreactor > Aerobic > Activated sludge | place: USA: Ohio... | reverse complement strand
AGGCTCTGGTGAAAGCCATCGAGCTCGTATTCGATCCGCTCGATGGGCGATGAATCAGGGGCAGGGGCTGGCATCCATGACGTCTCTGCAAAAGAAAGGCGTCGGAGAATGCCGCAGGAAAAGGGCGGTTGGAGGTGTGGGCCGTTAAATCAGAATGGGCTTACGTGCAGGGGGCGTTTTCCAGGTGAGATCGCCGCTTATACCCACATGAAACGGCGATGCTGTTGACTGGTAAAAGCCGATTTTTCAGTCATACAACCAAGGCTTCAGCTCCTGCAGGTTTTTCACCACGATCTGCTGGGCCTCGGGTTTGGGGTCGAGGTTCTTCGGATCGATCTGGTAGCGCTGTAGGACATATTTCACCAAGGCCTGGCGACTGGGGATCACCAACTGCCCATCGACCATGCCCAAATCCGCCTCGATAATTGCCCGCTGCGCCGCTGCCAGGCGCTGGTCCGGGGTGATCACCAAGTCCACGGCGGTCTCCCAAACGTGATCGGCGTCGATCAGGTTCTCGGATTTGCCCAGCAACTCCGGTTCACCGCGCAGGCGGCTCAGGACGAAGTCGCGGTATTTGCCGTTCTTCTCGCAGTAGGCCCGGACATGCCAGCGCATACCGGTGTACACCAGGGTATGCGGGGCAATCAGGCGCACTTCCGGCTCGGGGTTGGCCAGGGACACGTACTCGGTTTCCAGGCGCAACCCTTCGCGGCAAGCCTTGAGCAGCGGGCGTAGGATTTGTGGGCGGATGCTGCGGTCCGGCACCTCCAGCACCTTGGTATGGGCATAGGCCAACGCCAGCCCTTCGATGTGCGGCGCGCGTTCGTTGTTCTGGTACAGCAGGTGCAAATAGGCGCTGGCACTGTCGTCGATAAAGCGCGGCTTGAAGTGCTTGCTCGGGATGTAGCCCTTGAGCTGCTTGTCATATGTCAAGTTTCGGGGCGCATGTTCGGTGATGTAGGTGTTGATATCTTTCGAGGCCTGCTGGCGACTGATGCCGAAGCTCTGGATCAAGTGCCCCGTGGTCAGGCGGCCTTCCCACCAGGCGACGGTTTCGATCAGGCGATAGCGAAGTGCCAGGTCCCAGCGCACCTGTTCGACGGATTGTTTGCGTTTCATGACCCCTCCCATATGTGCGATTACTTTACCTGTATCTGTCTACAGTATGGACCTGTAATAAAACACGACATATCGTTTTGCTGTCTTCGAGATCGCTCGAATTCACTAAGAGGATGCAGGATATGGGGATGTCGGAGCTTGTTTCGACCAGTGCGTTGGTACTCATTGGCGTGATCTTGCTGGTGCTGTTGATGCAGTACCTGCGCCTCCGGGAAATTTGGAGGTTTGTTGCGGGCTGCCGTACGGCGACACGCTGGGCCAAGATTCGCGAGATGGAAAACCGTGAACTCAAGCGCGCCCTGCGGGCAGAGCGGGCACGGGTCCAGGAGCTGAAGCTAAGGCTGGAGCTGTCTTGAAGGGTGATCAAGGTGATGGCCTAGTGCTATTCTGCCGCGCAGCTTCCGGCGTCCAGGCTCAATGACGCTGAAAAAATCAGAAAGGGAGATAGGGACATGTCGTTGTTGGAGTTTTTGCAGGCCAAGAAATATTCAAGTTCGGGGCGGGTTCATGTCGCACCCAACATCCCGAAGAAACTCTTGAGCAACGCCCTTTCTGCCTACGGCCTGACCGTGGACCCCAGCGAAGTGGTGGTGCTGATTGACGACACCATGTTTGCCAGCGGCAAGGACGGCTGCTTGATCGGCCAGGATTACCTGGCCATCCGCGAAAGCTTCAGCGATGCCGTGGCCTATGCCTACGATGAAATCGACGGGTTGGAAATCAAGGGCAGCAAACTCTTCCTCAACAAGCGTCAGGCGATTGCCTTCAACATGCCGGACAAAGACGACCTGCACGATTGCTTTTCCCTGTTGCAGGAATGGCTGCGTACCCGGGGCGGCGAGCAGTCGGCCCCGGTGGCGACGCCGGCGGCGGTAAAGGCCTCGGCCGGCAACCAGGAACTATCGGCAGCCCAGGTCGATTCCATTGTGCAAATGACCCTCAGCCTGGCCCAGCGCCTGGGGCTGGAGCGCGTGTACGTGCGCCCGCATATCCCGCAAAAAAAGCTGCAGGCGGCCCTGGAATCGTACGGCGCCAACATGAGCGAAGATGAAGTGCTGGTGCTGATTGACGACACCCTGTTCGGTGGCGCCAAGGAAGGCGTATTGATGGGCGAGAGCAAGCTGGCAGTGAAGATGGTCTTCGACACCCCGCGCCTGTTTTTCTGGCGCCACCTGGACTCGCTGGCCGTGGAAAAGCGCGACCTGTTCGTCAACTCGCGCAAGGTCGGAACCTTTACCCAAGTGGGTGAGAAAGAACTGGGTGAATTCTTCTCTGTGATTAACGAGGCCCTGGGGGATGCCCGCCGCGGGTTGGCCGATCAGCCGCTGGTGGCGGTTGCGCAACCTATCGTTGCAGTGGTTGCCGCCCAGCCTGAGGCCCCGACCCCACTGGCAGAACCGGTTGCCGAAGAGATCCTCGCCCTGGCAGTCATCGAAGAGACAACCTCTGACGGTCCACAGAAAAAAATCAGCGGCAAGGACAAACTGTTGGGCTACGTTGCCGTGGCCATCGAGCAGAATAAATCGAAGATCCTGCCATTCATCAAGGACAAGACCGGCGAGGCTTCCCTGGCGGCCTTGCGTGATGATGGCAATGTTGAAAAACTTGGTGGGTTTATTTACGCCTTCCTGCCTGGAGTCGTGCGCCTGGCCCTCAAGGAAGAAACTTTTGTGCGGTTCGTCCTCGACAACCGCAACAAGCTCCTCGACAAACTGCTGGCCGGCGAAGCCGAGCGGGTCGCGGCGCTGCAAGACATCACCCCGCCGACGCGACTGGCCCCGACCTATCACGCCGAACTCGATGACCTGCTGATGGACGACGAGCCTGTGGTGCAACCCGGGCAACGGGCTATCGAGAAAATGCAGGCCATCCTCGCCGACCTGAAGCAGGAACAGCGTGACGACCCGGATTCAGCGGTTATCTGGCAGTTGCCGATCAACTACCTGGGCGCGGTGATTCCCAAGGCGCAAAAACTTATTGGCTTCCCTGATGAAGAAGTCGAAGGCCAGATCTTCTTTGTGCTGGCCTTTATGTATGGCTTCTCGTTTCATAAGATTCCCGAGTCGGTTCGTCAGCAAGATGGTCTGCTCGAAGGTTTTCTGACCGGGTTTCTGATGGTGTGCGAGAACTACCAGGCGCGCAGCCCAGGCAGCAAGGTAAGGCCGGAAGACGACCAGATGTTGATGGCAATGGCCATGGCCAAAATGGCCACCAAGCAGCAGCTCAATGAAATGGTCAGGAAGATGCTGGATGAGTACAAGGATGTCGCCAAGCCTGGTGACTTTGAACTCGACGACATCATGTTGCTGCTGCGTGAAGCCAATGGTTTTGCCGAGCAATGGGTCGACAGCCTGACACGGGAAATTATCGCCGAAGAACGCGCCCTGCAAAACAAATGGGGCGATCTGCTGAACTAGCTGGGGCGAGCAGTGCCGGTTTCCACCAGACGTGCAAACTGGCACTGACCCTGGGCCTGCTCCAGGCTGCCTTCAAACGCCACCAGCCCTGCATGCACCTGTTGCAGGGCTTCGATCTGCGTCATCAACTCATGCTTCTTTTGTGCGATCGCCTGGTTGGCGCGCTGCCACGGTAGCTCATCGCCATGGTGCCCGTGCAGAATCCCCTGCAACTCCTTGAGCTTGAAACCCAACTGCTGCGCGCACTTGATAAACGTCAGTAGCTCAACGCTTTGCGCCGAGTAAACCCGATACCGCCCCTCGCGTTGCGGGGGTGGCAGCAAGCCGATGTCCTCGTAGTGACGAATCGCCTTGATCGTCGTGCCTGACAACTGCGCGGCTTTACCGATGTACATGGAGGTCCTTTCCTAAAAGAATGTGCCGGCCTTTTTCAGCCACCTGTCCCGCTGCGCCGCAGTAGAGCCCAGCAGCGGGCCGAACAGCACTGTCTTGATCGGCTTGATGCCACAAAACTCAAGGGTGGTCTTACGCATCTGGTGCACGCCGGGCATGTGGTAGAACCAACGGTAATACCACGGTGGCGTATCCAGGGCCACCAGTAGATGGGCGGTGCGGCCCTTCAAGAGCTTGTCGGGGAATGCCTTGCCCTTGCGGTATTTGAAGGCAAAGCCGGAGAGGAAAATCCGATCGATAAACCCCTTCAACAAGGCCGGCACACCGCCCCACCAAATGGGGAAGACAAACGTCAGATGTGTGGCCCAGAGTATGTCGGATTGGGCACCAAGCAAATCGGGTTCCAAGGCTTGGTCCTGGTGATAGGCGTGGTGCAGGATCGGATCGAAAACCATCTCGCCGAGCCGTAGGATACGGACCTCATGGCCGGCGGTTTTAGCCGATTGGAGGTAGGCTTCGGCGAGTGCCGAACAGAAACTGGTGCTGGAGGAGTGGCCGAGGATGACCAGAGTGCGCTGAACCACGGGGAAAGCCCTAAGGGAAATGATGTTTAGCGTAGGGTCTGCCGTATAGGGGAGAGTCAAGGGCGGCAAAAAGCTGGTGATTCAAGATGGGTTTGGTTCTGGTATGCGGGCAGTGCCGAATGTTTGAGGCAGGAGCCTTATGCAGTAGTTCCGGACGCATGGATCTGTGGGAGAGCGGTTAACTGTAATTCCTACCGCAACCGTCCTTATATGAGCCTTCCCGAGCTATCTGAATTTAATGTCAGAGGTAGAGGGGGGTGAAACACTTCTGAACGCGATCAGGCGTAAAGTTGATGATTTTGGTGATGTGCGCCACTCTGATCATCCGATTTTCTTGAGATGATCAGAGTTTCTAGTTGAAAATCAATCCATTAAATCTTGATCGGCCACTAATGGAGCTGCATGAGACTCATCAGTAATAACTAATGCTACTGGTGCATAAGGCAGGGAGTTGAAAAGATTCCCAAAGTTGTAGCGCCACTGTAACGCAAAGCTCATTCCGATTTTTCCATCTAAGGGGCTTCTCAGAAAACGCTGCCACTCGTTATCATTAGGGAGGCGTGCAAAATCTTTGTGGTTGTCAATGACCCAGTCATTGCATGCATTTATAATGGCTGAAACTTTTTGGTTGGAGTGCCTTATTTTTATTAATTTATTCAGTTCATCTATCGAGTTTGGCTCTATTCCCTTCTTGATATCAGCTGAAGACTTGGTTTGAAAGTCTAGCTCTATAGCATTGATCAGCGCATTGATAGTGTTGTCATCGTCGTAAAGAGAGTTTAAAAGTCGCAGAAGCGACTTTGCCCGCCAGTCTTGTTGATTGATATGACATAGAAATTGAAGCATTTTCTTGCAAAGGGACTCGCTCTCATCAAAAAGCCGCTGCTTATTTTTTGATGCCAATAGACAAAGGTTTCTGTCGGCAATTTCACTCCCTTTAAGGTATGCGGCTTTGATAATTTGAATTTTGACCGGGGGAGGATTTTTTTTTGCGGTTTGATAGTCGGTTAACAGTATGATCGCATCACTCTCATTGCCAAGAATTCGCTCATACGCAGAGAAAAAAGGTTCGCTTGTGCAAAAGTTCTCGGAGGGTGATTTAATACCAAGATCCAAGTAAGGTATATCAACGCCTTTCGCCGGATTAACCTCGAGCGGAGGAATGTTGAAAGGTTTAAGAGTATGCTGTTCTAACACACCGAGTAGCGTCATTTCAATGACGCTGCCAATTGTCTTGCCGTCTAAGTTTGGCATGGACTGACCGGTTGCAAGCAGTTCATACCAGTGCGGAAGCTTTCCGCCACGCCCGACTCTTTGTAATATGCCCTTAATATTTTCTACGCCTTCGCCGCGAAGGTATAGATTCAATTGCTCAACGATTTCAGGCAAATTAATTTTTATATGCTCGCGAAGCATGAGAATTTCGGTCATACCAATTCCATTTGTGCTGAGGCCGATTGAAAGGTTGTGTAGCTAGTTGAGGTGGCTCTTTTGATTGCCCATGTCACGAGTGCTGGCGGCACGGCATTCCCATAAAGAGGATACTGGTCGTAGAGTTTCACTGACGCGCAATGATTATCTGGAAAACCTTGGATCCTGGCATATTCAACAGGAGTTAGGCGCCTAAACTCATTCCCGATTTTATAACGTTCATAGTGCCGACTGGTTGTGCAGGTCAGGGTGGGAGCAACGCCCTCTATTCCAAAAACGGAATACCCCATTCGTGCACCGCCTTTCTGGTTGTATAAAATTTCGACACCATTATAAAATCTATTCACCTCTTCACTGGTTTTTATTCGTTCCAGTGTGTTTTCTGTAAAATAAAAGTTATCGTTCGGACGCTCCTCAAGAACATCTTTAAGTTTTACTGGCCTGGCCGCATCGGAAAAACCTTCAATTTTTGCATGGAAAAACTTCCCATTAAGAGCTAGTCCCCACGTGTGAAATTTTGAGCCATGATCTTCAATGCTCTTCCAGTTTTCGGTGTTTGACGCCACAGACGCTTGATGAGGCGTTAGCTCTGAAATATCAGAACTAGTGCAGAGGTAAGATTTTGGGGTATGGTCTCTGTGACCAATAATCACAACTCGTTCTCTGTGCTGAGGTAGGCCGAAGTTTACGGAGTTTAGAAGTCGCCATTCAACCAAATAGCCGATCTCAGACAGGGCATCTAAAATTGTGGCGAAATGTTTTCCGCTATCCATGGATAGAAGTCGTTTGACGTTTTCTAGCACAAAGTACTTGGGTTTTTTCCTTTCGAGGATGTGAACTATTTTTTCAAATAAACTTCCTCTTGCATCCTCAAGCCCAAGCTTTCGGCCTGCACTTGAAAAGGGTTGGCATGGGAAACCACCTGTTAGTAGGTCATGATCAGGAACTTGATCGAGGAAATTCGATATGTCGCCAAAATGAAAATGTTCTTCACCAAATCTTTTTTGATAGACTTTTGCGGCAATGGGGCTGATGTCGTTGGCCCAGACTGTTTCAATTCCTAATGAGTCACATGCGACTCTAAAACCACCAATTCCTGCAAATAACTCAATTGCTTTCATAAAATTTTCGGCCTGAATGTTTGCTCTAGCTAGACAATCCGGCGCAGCCTATCTGTGCCCACGGTTTTGGGTCGCACTTTAGCAGTTTTCAAAGGCATGGGTACCGTAAGCATTCGCCCAACACGCCTTGCGCGGATAAACGGGTGCCCAGCTATGTGGCTTACTCTCTGTATTGGTAATCAAGTTGCCACAATCGGTTCGAGGGTGTTGCGCCAGCAGTCGGACTCAGCTTACCCATTGGATTTCCCCCGTCGTCCGTTTTGTCCCCCACCTTATCGTTGGGTGAGGTCAAATGGCGTAGAACACCATCGGCAGGGGGATGCCTGACTCCCCCGGAATAGCTCAGCTATCAGGAAGATTCTCGGATGGGATAGGATTATTTCGGACAATTAAAAAGCCGGCTTGTGGCCGGCTTCTCGGGGACTGGTTAAGTCTATTTTTGGTAAACCTCACCAGCCTTCAATCATTCACTCAGGCTTTCACCCAAATGATAAAGGGGGCATCAGCGGGAACTCCTCCGCATCGCCGGGCAGGGGGTGTTGGCGCTATGCCAACCCCTGCCAAATGTGCCGCGCATGATACTCATGTTTTCCTTAGTTTCCCAGCGTTTGGTCTGATTTAGAGCCGTCGTAGCCGATCAGATGGTCATCCAGCGGCACCGGTGGGCGGCGGTTGTTGAGGGTGGACCACCAGAAGACCCAGCCGAGGATTTGTACGTTTTGCTCGAAGCGTTGGTCGTAGGTCAGGAGTTCGTCGGGGTGTTCGTTGCTGTTGTGGCTGCGCATGCGCAGGCCGCCGCCGGGGCGGTTGTAGAGGTATTTGATGCGCAGCATGCCGTCGTGTTCGAGGGCGTAGATTTCGCCGTCGATGATCTGGGTGCGGCCGCGGTCGATGGCGAGGATGGCGCCGTCCTGGATAATATCGATCATGCTGTTGCCGACCATATAGGCCCCCAAGGCGCGTTCGGCAGTGACGTTGAGTTGTTCCAGGGTGCGCAGGGAGAGGCGTAGGCTTTCCTGGGTGTTGAAGGAGGCGTGGAGGGGGATTTCCACGTCGATTTTTTCCGGGCCACTGGCAGGGCCGCAGAGATAGTGGCCGCAGTCTTCGCGTGTGGCAGCGCTGTTTGCGGGGTTGGGGCCTTCCAGCTGGAGGTTGGTCGGCGGGTATTTGGGACCTTCGCCGGTACGCAGCCAGCGGCTGGTGACACACAGCAGTTCTGCTATTTCGTCGAGCCGGGCCATGGGCACGCCGCGCTTGAACCAGTTGTTCACATGCTGGGGCGTGACGTCGCGATTCTTGGCGAAGTCGGATGCGGAAAGATGAACTTCCCGAAGTAACATTCTTAAGCGATCACCTGATGTATTCATAAACGCAGAGTTTACTGGCCGGAAAAACAGATCAAATAAACCATGAGTTGAATTGGTGTATGTAGGTGTTTCCTTATTGCAAGTAAAATCCTGGCTAAATGCTGGGCAATTAAACGTTAGTTGCTGTTTTGTTTATATTGTTGAACGTATTGTTTATTTTTTCCCACAAAAAAAGCCCCGGATAATCGGGGCTTTTTTGATTGCCGGGGCAATGAGTAGCGGTATCAGCCTTTGTAGGCGGCTACCGACTTCATGATCTCGGCACGGGCGGCGTCTGCGTTGCCCCAACCGTCGATCTTCACCCATTTGCCTTTTTCGAGGTCTTTGTAGTTCTCGAAGAAGTGCTTGATCTGTTCCAGCAGCAGTGGCGGCAGGTCGGTGTATTCCTTCACGTCGACATACAGCTGGGACAGCTTGTCGTGTGGCACTGCGATGACTTTGGCATCGCCGCCGCCGTCGTCGGTCATATTCAGGATGCCAACCGGGCGGGCGCGGATGACCGAGCCTGGGGTGACCGGGTAAGGGGTCACGACCAGCACGTCGAGGGGGTCGCCGTCGTCAGCCAGGGTGTTGGGGATAAAACCGTAGTTGGCCGGGTAGAACATCGGGGTGGCCATGAAACGGTCAACGAACAGGCAGTCGCTGTCTTTGTCGATTTCGTATTTGATCGGCGCATGGTTGGCCGGAATCTCGATGGCGACGTAGATGTCGTTCGGCAGGTCTTTGCCAGCCGGAATCTTGCTGTAGCTCATTGGGCGTTGCCCCCGTAGTTGGCCAGGTAAAGTGGCCGGATTGGCCTAAAAGTGGCGGCGATTATAGGCATATTCCTGCGCCGATGCCACGCGCCAGACGTCGTACGGTACTTAGCCTTCAGTCTGATAGCGCGGGTCGCTGGCCTGCAAATGTTTCAGGCGGGCCAGTGGATCCTGGCGGTAAAACTGGCTCAGTTGCGCGTAGACCTGTGGATAACTGTCTGCGAGCAAATCCGGGGCGCTGAAGAAATATTCGCTGGTGACGGCAAAAAATTCTGCCGGGTTTTCCGCCGCGTAAGGGTCGATGGCGGTTTCGGCGTCGGGGTTGTGGTCGAGCTGGCGGTTGAGGTCGTCATAGGCGCTCTGCATCACACTGGCCCATTGCTGCACGGGCATGCCATGGTGCAGCGGCGGCAGGCCGTTGGCATCGCCATTGAGCATGTCGAGCTTGTGCGCCAGTTCGTGGATCACCAGGTTGTAGCCCTCCCAATTGCCGCTGGCCAGCACGCCCGGCCAGGCGAGGATCACCGGGCCTTGCTGCCAGGCTTCGCCGCTGTGTTCGCCATCCCATTCATGTTCCACGCCGCTGGCGTCGCGATGGCGCTGGGGGCTGCGGAAGTCATCGGGGTAGAGAATGATTTCGTGAAAACCCTGGTACCACTCCAGCTCGCCGAGGTTCATCAGTGGCAGTTGGGCCTGGGCGGCGAGCAGCAGGCGTTGTTCCTGATGCAGTTCGACGCCGGGCAGGGCGGTGAGGTGCTTTTCGGTGAGGAACAGCACGCTGGCTTCACGCAACCATTGGTCCTGTTCGGCACTGATACCGTCGAGGAAGGTCAGGTGATGGCGCACCCGTTGCCAGGTTTCATCGGCAACCGGGTGCTTGGCCAGGAGGCGCCGGCGACGCCAGGCGCTGAGGGACCACATGGCCGATCAGTGCGGCTTGGCTTCGGATGAGGTGCGGCCAAAGCGGCTGCGGGCCACGCCAATGATCATCGGCACCAGCGACAGCAGGATGATGAACACTACCAGCAGCGACAGGTTTTTCTTGATGAACGGTACGTTACCGAAGAAGTAGCCCAGGGTGACAAGGCCGCCGACCCAGAGGATGGTGCCCAGCACGCTGAAGCCAAAGAAGCGCGGATACGGCATTTTGGCGACGCCGGCGACGAACGGCGCGAAGGTGCGCAGGATCGGCAGGAAGCGCGCCAGGGTCACGGTTTTGCCGCCGTGCTTGTCGTAGAAATCGTGGGTTTTTTGCAGGTAATCGCGGCGGAAGATTTTCGAGTTGGGGTTGCTGAACAAGCGTTCCCCGGCGGTGCGGCCGATCACGTAGTTGGTGCTGTCACCGAGGATCGCCGCCAGCATCAGCAGGCCACCCAGCAGGACCGGGTCCATGCCGCCACCCGCGGCGACGGCGCCGGCAATAAACAGCAGGGAATCGCCGGGCAAAAACGGCATGACCACCAGGCCGGTCTCGCAAAAAATCACCAGGAACAGGATGGCGTAGATCCACGGACCGTAATTGGTTACCAGCAGGTCGAGGTACACGTCGAGATGCAGGATAAGGTCGAGCGGGTTGAAATCCATGGATGGCACCTGTGTGAATGACCCGACTCAGCGGGCCTGTGCGGAGGCTCGGGTAATAAGGCTACGCGTGTATGCCGTTTTTCTTACAACCCTAAAAGGTCGGCATTATACGGATTGAATGGTGAAAAGCGTGTTGGTTTTGTAGCGGGGGATGTCGCAGCTATTCTGACTAGCACTGATCCAAATGTGGGAGCGGGCTTGCTCGCGATAGCGGTGTGTCAGTGAAAAATACCTCGACTGACCCAGCGCTATCGCGGGCAAGCCCGCTCCCACATTTTTTTGTGGTGTTTGGGCGAATGGCTTTTAGTCTTCGCTGATCGGCAGCGTGTAGTTCTTGAACTCGGTGTCTTCACGAAAGCCCATGGACTCATAGGTCTTCTGCGCCACGGCGTTGTCGCTGCTGGTCGATACGCGCAAGCGCACGGCATTGGTTTCCTTGGCCATCTTTTTTGCGGTGCGCATCAGGTTGTCGGCCACCAGTTGGCGGCGGGCATCCTCGGCGACGTAGATGTCATTGAGGATCCACACCCGTTTCAACGACAGTGAGGAAAAGCTCGGATACAGCTGGCAAAAGCCCAGCAGTTTGTGGTCGTCGTCATCCGCCAGGGCCAGGTAGATCACCGACTCCTTGCGCCGCAGGCGCTTTTCCAAAAAAGCCCGGGACGAGTCAGGAAAGGGCAGCGCGCCATAGAACTCGCGGTACTTGACGAATAATGGGGTCAACAGGTCCAGGTGTTCCAGAGTCGCTTGAGTAATCCGCATGCTAGGCCTCAACTTCTATAGGAATACAACGGCAAACGGTCCATTACTCGGGCGGCCGCCACTTGATGCTGCCTAAGGTGGCGAAAAATCGCAATCGTGCCGGCATCACTCCTTGGGCGGGCTAAGTAGGAAGTTACCTTTCATCAAGTCGGGATCATCCGACTCCAGCGTTTGAACCTGTGCCTCATCCTTGAGATTGACCCCCGACAACTGCCGCCGACAGGCCTCGCGCATCAAGTACAGCAAACGGTGTGCCGCCATGCCGTAGCTCAGGCCCTCCAGGCGTACATTGGAAATACAGTTGCGGTAGGCATCGGTAAGGCCGACCTTGGGGTTGTAGGTAAAATACAGCCCCAGGCTATCCGGTGAACTGAGTCCCGGCCGCTCACCGATCAGGATCACCACCATCTTGGCGCCGAGCAACTGGCCGATTTCATCGGCGACTGCCACCCGGCCCTGTTCCACCAGGATCACCGGCGACAACGACCAGCCTTCAGCGTGGGTCTGTTCTTCCATGCGTGTCAGAAACGGCGCGGTGTGTTTATGCACCGCCAGCGCCGATAAACCATCGGCCACCACCACCGCCAGGTCCACGCCGCCCGGGTTGGCCAGGGCATAGTCGCGCAGGGCCTGTGCCGACTCATCGCTCAGGCGGCGCCCCAGGTCCGGGCGTTGCAGGTAGCTGTGGCGGTCGGGTGCAGCGCTGCGCAGTAACAGGCTGTCGCGGCCTCGTTCGGCCATTTGGCGGCTCAATTCGGCATGGTCAAAGGGCAGGTGTACCGCGTCGCGGGCCTGGGCATGGGCAAACTGGAAGTCCAGTTGCGCCCCCGTGGGAATGCTGGTGCCGGTGCGGCCCAGGGCAATCCGCGCCGGGGTCAGGCGCCGCAGTTCCAGCCACGGGTTATCGCTTTGAGGTGTGTCGATCTGCACTGGAGGCTCCTTCATCCCAATTGCGCCAAGGCGTGACGGAAGGCCGGGGGCAGGTTGTTGCCAAACCGCACCTTGCCATCGGCTTGCGTGAAGATGCCCATTTTCGCCAGCCACTGTTCAAATTCCGGCGCGGGCTTCAACCCCAGGGTTTGCCTGGCGTAGAGCGCGTCGTGGAAAGAGGTGGTCTGGTAGTTGAGCATGATGTCGTCGGAGCCCGGGATGCCCATGATGAAGTTGATCCCGGCCACGCCCAGCAGGGTCAGCAGGGTGTCCATATCGTCCTGGTCGGCTTCGGCATGGTTGGTGTAGCAGATGTCGCAGCCCATGGGTACGCCCAGCAGCTTGCCGCAGAAGTGGTCTTCGAGGCCGGCGCGGATGATCTGCTTGCCGTTGTACAGGTACTCGGGGCCGATAAACCCGACCACGGTGTTGACCAAAAACGGCTTAAAGTGCCGCGCTACGGCATAGGCGCGGGTTTCGCATGTTTGTTGGTCAATCCCAAAGTGCGCGTTGGCCGACAGGGCGCTGCCCTGGCCCGTCTCGAAATACATCAGGTTGTGCCCCAGGGTCCCGCGATTCAGGCTCAAGCCTGCGTCGTAACCTTCCTGCAACACATTCAGATTGATCCCAAAGCTGGCATTGGCGGCCTCGGTGCCGGCAATCGACTGGAACACCAGGTCCAGCGGTACGCCGCGGTTGATGGCTTCGATGGAGGTGGTGACGTGGGTCAGCACGCAGGCCTGGGTCGGGATTTCGTAGCGCTGGATGATGGCATCGAGCATTTCCAGCATGGCGCAGATCGACGCGATGCTGTCGGTAGCCGGGTTGATGCCGATCATGGCGTCGCCGTTGCCATACAGCAGGCCGTCGAGGATGCTCGCGGCGATGCCGGCCGGTTCATCGGTCGGGTGGTTGGGTTGCAGGCGTGTGGACAAGCGCCCGCGCAGGCCCATCGTGCCGCGGAACTGGGTGACAACGCGGATCTTCTGCGCCACCAGCACCAGGTCCTGCACGCGCATGATCTTCGACACGGCGGCGGCCATTTCCGGGGTCAGTCCCGGGGCCAGGGCACGCAGGCTGTGTTCGTCGGCCGCGTCGCTGAGCAGCCAGTCCCGCAGGCCGCCGACGGTCAGGTGGCTGACCACGGCAAAGGCCTGTTGGTCGTGGGTGTCGATGATCAGCCGGGTGACTTCGTCGCTTTCGTAGGGGATCAGCGCCTCTTCGAGGAAGTGCTTCAACGGGATATTGGCCAGGGCCATTTGCGCCGCCACACGTTCGCCGTCGTTCTGTGCGGCGACGCCGGCGAGAAAATCCCCGGAGCGGGCGGGACTGGCCTTGGCCATCACGTCCTTGAGGCTGTCGAAACGGTAGGTCAATGCACCGACCGAGTGGGAAAAACTTGCCATACAGACTCTCCATGACGACGCGGGCGGTGGCCCGCGACGTGGTTTACGGCGTTTAGTGCAAGGCGGCCTCTGCGGCCTGGATCGCCGCGAACTCTTCTTCCGGCGTGCCTGCTACCAAGTGATGCCGACTGTAGAAAGCAAAGTAAGCAATTAATACTCCATAGATGATCGCCGCGCCAATCACCACGCGCGGATCCACCAGGAAGCCTGCCACGACGGCGATGCAGGCCAGTATCAAGGCCAGGCCCGAGGTGAAGATGCCGCCCGGCGTGCGGTATGGCCGCTCCATTTTGGGGCGACGGATGCGCAGGGTGATATGCGCGGCCATCATCAGCACGTAGGAAATGGTCGCGCCAAACACCGCCACCAGAATCAGCAGGTCACCCTGGCCGGTCAGCGACAGGCCAAAACCGATAATCCCGGGAATGACCAAGGCCAGCACCGGCGCCTTGCTTTTATTGGTTTGCGACAGTTTGCGTGGCAGGTAGCCCGCGCGGGACAGGGCGAAAATCTGCCGGGAGTAGGCGTAGATGATCGAGAAGAAACTCGCGATCAGCCCAGCCAGGCCCACCAGGTTGACGAAGCTGCCCATCCAGGTCGAGCCGCCATAGGCCAGGGCCAGGGATTCCACCAGGGGGTTGCCGGACTTGACCAGCGCCAGGGTGCCGGCGCCGCCCGGGGCGATCACCAGGATCAGCAGGGCGAAACTGGTGAGCACCACAATCGCGCCGATCAGGCCACGGGGCAGGTCGCGCTTGGGGTTCTTGGTTTCTTCGGCGGCCAGGGGCACGCCTTCGACGGCGAGGAAAAACCAGATTGCATAAGGGATCGCGGCCCACACGCCGACATAACCAAACGGCAGGAAGCTGCTGGCGCCCCTGGCCTCGGTCACGGGAATGTCCAGCAGGTTGGAGACGTTGAAGTGCGGCACCATCGCTACCAGGAACACGCCCAGGGCAATCGCGGCCACGGCGGTGATCACGAACATCAGCTTTAGCGCTTCACCGACGCCTAGGATATGGATGCCGATAAAGATGATGTAGAACGCCAGGTAGATCATCCAGCCGCCAATGCCGAACAGCGACTCGCAATAGGCGCCGATAAATACGGCGATGGCGGCGGGGGCGATGGCATATTCGATCAGGATCGCCGTGCCGGTGAGAAAGCCCCCCCAGGGGCCGAAGGCGCTACGGGCAAAACCATAGCCGCCGCCGGCGGTGGGGATCATGGACGACAGTTCGGCCAGGGAGAAACACATGCACAAGTACATGGTGGCCATCAGCAATGTGGCGAGAAACATCCCGCCCCAGCCGCCCTGGGCCAGGCCGAAGTTCCAGCCGGCGTAGTCGCCGGAAATCACATAGGCCACGCCGAGGCCGACTAATAGCACCCAACCGGCGGCGCCTTTTTTCAATTCTCGTTGTTGGAAGTATTCGGAGCCGACTTTTTCGAAGTCGACGGAGGATCCTGTCGGTTCGCTAGGCATGGGGAAGTACCTTGTTTTTATTGTTTTAACTCGGCGGATGTCTGCCGAATGCACGTCGCAACTATTGATGAAGATCCAAGTGTGGGAGCGGGCTTGCTCGCGATAGCGGTGTATCCGTCACTCATAAGTTGCCTGACGCACCGCTATCGCGAGCCCGCTCCCACATTTAATTGCATTTCAAGTGTGGGAGCGGGGGAGGGTTAGAAGAAGCCCAGTGGGTTGATGTCGTAGCTCACCAGCAGGTTCTTGGTCTGCTGGTAGTGATCCAGCATCATCTTGTGCGTCTCGCGACCCACGCCGGACTTCTTGTAGCCACCAAACGCCGCATGCGCGGGGTACAGGTGATAGCAGTTGGTCCACACACGCCCGGCCTTGATCGCCCGGCCCATGCGGTAGGCGCGGTTGATATCGCGGGTCCACAGGCCGGCACCCAGGCCAAACTCGGTGTCGTTGGCAATCGCCAGCGCTTCGGCTTCATCCTTGAAGGTGGTGATGCTGACCACCGGGCCAAAGATTTCTTCCTGGAACACGCGCATCTTGTTGGTGCCCTTGAGCAGGGTCGGCTGGATGTAATAGCCGGTTGCCAGGTCGCCGGTCAGCTTCTCCACCTTGCCGCCGGTCAGCAGCTCGGCGCCTTCGCCCTTGGCGATTTCCAGGTACGACAGGATCTTGTCGAACTGCTGCTCGGACGCCTGGGCGCCGACCATGGTGTCGGTGTCCAGTGGGTCGCCACGTTTGATCGATTCGACCTTCTTCATCACCACTTTCATGAAGTCGTCGTAGATCGACTCTTCTACCAGCGCGCGGGAGGGGCAGGTGCACACTTCGCCCTGGTTGAAGAACGCCAGCACCAGGCCTTCGGCAGCCTTTTCGATAAATTGCGGTTCGGCTTTCATGATGTCGGCGAAGAAGATGTTCGGCGACTTGCCGCCCAGCTCAACGGTGGACGGAATAATGTTCTCGGCTGCGCAATGCATAATGTGCGAGCCCACCGGGGTGGAGCCGGTAAAGGCGATCTTGGCGATACGCTTGCTGGTCGCCAGGGCCTCGCCTGCTTCCTTGCCGAAACCGTGCACCACGTTCAGTACGCCCGGTGGCAGCAAGTCGCCGATCACTTCCATCAGCACGTTGATGCCCAGTGGGGTCTGCTCGGCGGGCTTGAGTACCACGCAGTTGCCGGCGGCCAGGGCGGGCGCGAGTTTCCAGGCGGCCATCAGCAGCGGGAAGTTCCACGGGATGATCTGCCCGACCACGCCCAGGGGTTCGTGGAAGTGATAGGCGGCGGTGTGTTCGTTGATCTCGGCGCTGCTGCCTTCCTGGGCGCGGATGCAGCCGGCGAAGTAGCGGAAGTGGTCGGCGGCCAGGGGGATGTCGGCGTTGAGGGTTTCGCGCACCGCCTTGCCGTTGTCCCAGGTTTCGGTGATGGCCAGCAGTTCGAGGTTCTGTTCGATGCGGTCGGCGATTTTCAGCAGCACCAGCGAGCGGTCCTGGGCCGAGGTCTTGCCCCAGGCGTCGGCGGCGGCATGGGCGGCGTCCAGTGCCTTGTCGATGTCCTTGGCTGTGGAGCGTGGGAATTCGGCGATGGGCTTGCCGTTAACCGGCGAAGTATTGGTGAAGTAGTTGCCATCGACCGGGGCCACAAATTCGCCACCGATGTAGTTGCCGTACTTGGCCTTGAACGAAACGATAGCGCCTTCAGTTCCAGGGTGTGCGTAACGCATGGGGGGTATCTCCTGACTTCTTATGTTTATTGGAGTGCAGCGTGGCTGCGCTTGATAAAGCGTAGAGCAAAGGTCGGGCCAGTGCCTTGCAGGTCAGGTAAATCAAGGGTTGTGGGGTTGTTGCAGGGCGTTGCTGTGACAGGCCTGGTACAGCCTGTGTGACACTTTGCGCCATAAACGGTACAGGCTGTGACCCATGGGTCGCCCCGGGATTGCAATGCGCCAAGGCCTGGAGGATGCTGGGTGCCCCGGTCCGCGGTGTGTCCCACGCAACAGGAGAACAATAAGAATATGCACAACGATGATTTCAGCCGCCATGCCCGGCAAGTCCTGACGGTCACCCGCGGGCAAGACCCGCTGCACGGCCCCGGCAGCGATCCATCGATCGCCCGCTCCTGGCTACGCTGCCTGGAGGACTACCACCTTGACCCGGCACTGACCATCGCCCCCACGGTGCTGGAGCATGATCGCCTGCTGGAAAGCCGCGAGCGCCTGCAACAAGTGCTGCACATTGCCGGCACCGAAATGAACCATTTGCATCAACAACTTTCCGGCGCGGGGCACGCGGTGCTGCTGACCGACGCGCGCGGGGTGATCCTCAATTGCGTCACCGCGCCCAGCGAGCGCAAGGTGTTCGAGCAGGCCGGCCTGTGGCTCGGCGCCGACTGGAGCGAGGCCTGTGAAGGCACCAACGGCATCGGCACCTGCCTGGTGGAGCGCCAGGCCCTGACCATTCACCGCGACGAACACTTTCGCGGGCGCCACACCGGGCTGACCTGTTCCGCCAGCCCGGTGTTCGACCCCCATGGCGACCTGCTGGCGGTGCTCGACGTGTCTTCGGCCCGCGAGGCGGTGTCGCGCCAGAGCCAGTTCCACACCATGGCGCTGGTCAATCTCTCGGCGAAGATGATCGAGAGCTGCTATTTCCTGCGTCACTTTGAAAACCACTGGTTGCTGCGTTTCCACCTGCAGGCCGAGTCCGTGGGCCTGTTCAGCGAAGGGCTGCTGGCGTTTGATGGCGAAGGGCGGATCTGTGCGCTCAACCAAAGCGCGCAGAACCTGCTAGGCCAGCCGCGCGGGCGCTTGCTGGGGCTGCCGGTGGAGATGTTTTTCGATTGCACCCTGGACCAGTTGCTCGGGCGCGCCAGTGCCAATGCCAGCGCCAGTTGGCCTCTGCGCACCCGTGATGGGCGCAGTTTATTTGCGGTACTGCGCGGCGAGGCCCGCCGGGCGCCGACTCCTGTAGTGCAAGCGCCACCAAAGGTTGAGCGACCACGCTTGCCGGGTATCTGCCTGGGGGATGAGGCGCTGCAAAACGATTTTCGCAAGGCCTTGCGGGTCTTCGAGCGCGATGTGCCGCTGCTGATCAATGGCGAAACCGGCTCCGGCAAGGAGGCCTTCGCCAAAGCCGTGCACCACGCCAGCCAGCGTGCCGACAAAGCCTTCGTGGCCCTGAACTGCGCGGCCATCCCCGAGAGCCTGATCGAGAGCGAGCTGTTCGGTTACCGCGGCGGCAGCTTCACCGGCGCCCGTAAGGAAGGTATGCGCGGCAAGCTGCAGCAGGCCGACGGCGGCACCTTGTTCCTCGACGAGATCGGCGATATGCCCCTGGCCTTGCAGACCCGGCTGTTAAGGGTGCTGGAAGATCGGTTGGTGGTGCCCATTGGTGGCGAGCCGCAAGCGGTGGATGTGCGCATCATCAGCGCAACCCACCGTGACTTGTTGGCGCGGGTGGCCAGCGGCACTTTCCGTGAAGACTTGTACTATCGCCTCAATGGCCTGGAAGTGGCATTGCCACCATTACGCGAGCGTAGTGACAAGTCGCAGTTACTGGACTTTCTCCTGGCGCAAGAAGCAGACGGGCAGTCGATAGTGCTGGCTATCGAGGCGCGTCAAGCACTACTGGATTTCTCCTGGCCGGGTAACGTGCGGCAACTGCGTACGGTGCTGCGTACATTGGCTGCACTGTGTGACGGGGGGAGGGTAGGGTTGAGCGACTTGCCGGCGATGATTGGCCAGGCCTCGTCCCAGGCACAAATCGCCGTACCGCGAGGCAGGCAGCCATTGGAGGACGCCGAGCGCCTGGCATTGCTGGCCACCCTGGAGCAGCAGCGCTGGCATATGACCCTTGTTGCGGAACAGTTGGGCATCAGCCGCAATACCTTGTACCGCAAGTTGCGCAAACATGGCATCGCCTTGCGTTCAGCGGGCTGAGTGAGGTCGAGGGGGCTTAAGCTCCCTGGATGACTTGCTTGTCTTGTAGTTGTGCGAATGGGTGATGTATTAATTGTTTTTTTGTATTTTAAGTTTTCTGATGGTCGGGTGGGAGAAATCAGGTAGTAACTAATTAAAGCATTTTTTGCGTTTCCAGGTGATAGCGTAAAAGGTGGTAAAATTTCTGATGATTAGAGATTGTTGTTGTAAGTTGTAGTAGCTGTTTTTGTTTGTGTATTTTGTGGAACTGATTTTTGTTTTTTTATACTCAGGTGGGGCAGGCGCTTCAATGTTTATTGAAACGTTGGCTTCAGGGATGCTTGAGTTTAGCAGTGACGCTTCATGAGCTATTTTTACTATAGAGGTGAAGATATGAATATTACAAATTTCCCAGCGAAAAGTTCTCTGCAAGTTATGGAATCGGTCGCTTGGGGAGATAGTCAACAAGTAGCCACCGGTACGAAAAGTGCGCCAAGCTTGAATGAAACAGCGGGCGTTCCAGAGGGCCCCGCACCCGGCGAGGCGAATACGGCGGGTGAACGTCCGGGTGAAGGTTCTGTGCGCCTAAAAAGGGGGCTTAAATTGCCAGGCCTCCCCAAGTTTTTCCCCAGGCCCAATCCCAAGCCCAGCCTCCCGCACTTGTCTGGGACTTCAGGTGTCTATAAATCCCTTGCGAATAACGTTCCGCGCCCACCCGCCAGCCCTCCGAACACTCCTGGGATCACTAACTTCAGAAACCTCGCGTTCAAAACGCAGCACCCTGGCTCGCCAATCTCTGGTCCGGTCAAGCCGGCTGTTGAGAAACCGACGACTTTTGGCGATGTGGCAGGCAACCTGATTGCAGCCGATCGTCTGGTCAAGGCCGGTGTATTTAAAACGGGTCCGTCCTTGAAGACTGTCACACGTGATGCGGTTGTGAATGCGACTGTAAATGGACTTGTCAGCACACCGTTAAGTATTGGCACTTACGCGGGTTCAGTGTGGAGTGGTGAAACTATCAAAGGTAGCTTTAGCGCCAATACCCCATTGTTGCCGCCGGCCCACCTGCCTGCACCAAGTCAGATGGCCAATGGCGTTGCTGCGGCGCCAGGCACTACGGGGGAGCAAGATGCCGCAACGATTAATTTGCGCTTGGATAATGCCGAGTTAAAAATGCTGCTTTTGACCAATACGCTCCAAACTCTTGTAGAGGGTGGCGAGGGCAAGGCTCTTGGGAAGAGTCCGGACTGGCCAACCGGGGTGAATGAGCGCCTCGAAAAACTTGATAAGATTTACGCTGGGGTAGAAAAGGCTTTGCAGGCAGTTGCCGAAGAAAATGAATTTATTTTCAAGCCCTATAAAGATGAATCTGCGACCGGGTCCAGTAGTGTCACCCATCAATTGAATGTGCTTGATAAAAGAAGCGATCAGATTAGTAAAAATATAGGGCGCCTGGTTGTCGTCCGTGAGTTGGAAGAAAAGAAGAAAGGGAACATGGTTTGAAAGTGAACTTTCTGTTTTTTTGTTCGGTAGTTTGAATGTGGTTGTGTGTTGCGATAACTGCAAGTTGTCGGGCTTGGTGTTGTACGGGTATTTCCCAAACACCGGGCTTGACTCAGTTCATTGAGTTGTAGAGAAAAGTAGAAAAAGCCAGTGACTGCTTGCCCGAGAACGCTGTGATCATGGCTGGAAAAGATTGCACGCTAATCGCTAAAAGAGTGCGAATTTTCCCACCCTACGCTAACCTGCCTCGATGTTTTACGAGGTCGACTATGCACATTCATATTCTCGGTATTTGCGGCACCTTCATGGGTTCGATGGCGGTCCTGGCCAAAGAGCTGGGCCATCATGTCACTGGCTCCGATGCCAACGTCTATCCACCCATGAGCACGCAATTGCAGGCCCAGGGCATTGAGTTGACCCAGGGTTACGATCCGGCGCAATTCAACCCGGTGCCGGACCTGGTGGTGATTGGCAATGCCATGTCCCGTGGCAACCCGGCTGTGGAATACGTGCTGAACAAAGGCCTGCCTTATGTCTCTGGCCCGCAATGGCTGGCTGATCACGTGCTGCAAGGCCGCTGGGTGCTGGCGGTGGCCGGTACCCATGGCAAGACCACCACCAGCAGCATGCTGGCCTGGGTGCTGGAGCACGCGGGCATGAGCCCGGGCTTCCTGATCGGCGGTGTGCCGCAGAACTTCTCGGTGTCGGCGCGTTTGGGTGATACCCCGTTTTTTGTCATCGAAGCCGACGAGTACGACAGCGCTTTCTTCGACAAACGCTCCAAATTCGTTCACTACCGCCCGCGCACGGCGATCCTGAACAACCTGGAGTTTGACCATGCGGACATCTTCCCCGATCTGCCAGCCATCGAGCGGCAATTCCACCACCTGGTACGCACTATTCCCAGCGAAGGTCTGGTGATTCATCCCACCACCGAGCCGGCCTTGCAGCGCGTGATCGAGATGGGCTGCTGGACCCCGGTGCAAACCACCGGCGCGGGCGGGCAGTGGCAGGTCAAGTTGTTGAGCGAGGATGGCTCCAGGTTTGAAGTGCTGTTTGAGGGCGAGGCCCAAGGCATCGTCGATTGGGATATGACCGGCCAGCATAACGTCGCCAACGCCCTGGTGACCCTGGCGGCGGCGCGCCATGTCGGCGTGGTGCCGGCCATGGGCATTGCCGCGCTGAGTGCGTTCAAGAGCGTCAAGCGGCGTATGGAAAAGGTCGCTGAAGTGAATGGGATTACCATCTACGACGACTTTGCCCACCACCCCACGGCAATTGCCACCACCCTCGACGGCCTGCGCAAGCGTGTCGGCGATGCACCGGTGATCGCGATTATCGAGCCGCGCTCCAACTCCATGAAGCTGGGCGCACACCGCGATGGCCTGCCGGAAAGCGTCAACGATGCCGACCAGGTGGTGTGGTACGCACCGGCCAATCTGGGTTGGGACCTGGCGGCTGTGGCCAGGCTGTGCACGGTGCCGTCGGTTGTCAGCGATTCCCTGGAAGGCATCATCGAACAGGTCAAGCGCCAGGCCAAGCCGGGCACGCATGTGGTGATCATGAGTAACGGCGGCTTTGGCGGCCTGCACGGCAAACTTGCGCAGGCGCTGCAATGAGCGGGCCGGAACGCATCACCCTGGCGATGACCGGTGCGTCTGGCGCGCCTTATGGGTTGCGCTTGCTCGATTGCCTGGTGCGCGAAGACCGCGAGGTGCATTTCCTGATTTCCAAGGCGGCGCAATTGGTGATGGCCACCGAGACCGATGTCTCGCTGCCGCCCAAGGTGCAGATGATGCAAGCCTTCCTCACCGAATACACCGGTGCGGCGGCAGGGCAGATCAAGGTTTACGGCAAGGAAGACTGGATGGCGCCAGTGGCCTCCGGCTCCGGTGCGCCGGCGGCGATGGTGGTGGTGCCGTGCTCCACCGGCACCTTGTCGGCGATTGCCACCGGTGCCTGCAACAACCTGATCGAGCGCGCGGCGGACGTGACCTTGAAGGAGCGCCGCCAGTTGATCCTGGTGCCGCGCGAGGCGCCGTATTCGAGCATTCACCTGGAGCACATGCTCAAGCTGTCGAATATGGGCGTGACCATCCTGCCGGCGTCGCCAGGCTTTTATCACCAGCCGCAGACCATCGATGACCTGGTGGATTTCGTGGTAGCACGGATTCTCAACCTGCTGAATATCCCCCAGGACATGCTGCCGCGCTGGGGGGAGCATCATTTGAGCAGCGATGAATAAAGCCCTGCTGATCGCGCTGGCACTGCACCTGATGGGCTGCGCCACCGCACGCACCCTGGATGCGGCCAAACCCGGCGCGCCAGTGGTGTATGCAGGCACGCGCCTGGATCTGTATGCAATGCAGGGTGGCTGCTGTGCCATGGACCGCTTTGGCGCCGAAGCGCCGAGCTACCCCGGCCTCGACCTGCCGGCCAGTGCCTTGCTCGACACGCTGCTATTGCCGCTGTCGGCGTTGACGGTGCTGGGGGTTGGGTTTAATGCGACGGGTGGGTTGTAGCCTGTAGCGGTGGATGTTGTCTGGGTGCGCCCCATCGCAGCATAGGTATCTACACAACTCTCTTCTCGGTCTGTGTACATATCCATTATTGCGATGGCGGCCAGTCAGCCAACGTATTTATCGACTGATACACCGCCATCGCGGGCAAGCCCGCTCCCACAGGGGTACGCGCACGCTTCAAGGATCAGGTCGGCTGTCAGGCCGCCTCGCTTTGCTTGTGATTTTGATCTTAGGCGCCCCGTTAAACCACGCTGGCCGTCATCCGATATTGATTTGGGGGGTAAACCGGCAGGACGCCGGTTTAGCCGCGCTGGGCCATGGATGGCCCATCGCGGCGGCCCCCCAAATCAATGTCGGATGACGGGCACACCGAGCCTAGGCGAGGTGCCGAGTGGTGGGGCAAGAGCCCTTTGGTTACTTTGGGGCTTTTCCAAAGTGACCCGCCGTCAGGGCGGAACCCTAAGTGGCCGTTACCGCAGCAATGGATATGTACTCATACCCAAAAGAGAGTTGTGTAGATACCTATGCCCATCGCAGGCAAGCCAGCTCCCACATTTGATCTGTGAATGCATTCATGTGGGAGCCGGGCTTGCCCGCGATGAGGCCCGCCCGGTCACCGCAGATTCACTTGCCGAGTTTACGCAGCTCATCCGACTCGACAACCCGCACCCCATCCTGCTCTTCCAGCGCCAGGCGCCACATGGCCCGGGCCAGTTCACACACTTCGATGCCGCGATACTTGCCGGGAATCAGCCGTGACAACGGCCCCACGAGTTTCTCCGCCAGGCGTGTCTCCAGGCGTTCACCCAGCAGCAGCGAGGGCCGCACGATGGTCAGTTGCGGCCAGCCCTGGGTTTTCAAGGCCTGTTCCATCTCACCCTTGACCCGGTTATAGAACACCGAGGATTTTGGGTCAGCGCCGATCGCGCTGATCACGATCAGGTGCCGAGCCCCCATTTCCCGGGCGCGCTTGCCGAATGCCACCACTAGGTCCAGGTCAACCGCACGGAAGGCCTGTTCGGAACCGGCTTGCTTGAGGGTGGTGCCCAGGCAGCAAAAGGCCAGGTCGACCCGGCCGCTCAGGTGTGGCAGCAATACGCTGGGGTCGCCGACCGGGTTTTCCAGGTGCGGGTGCTCGGCCAGCGGGCGGCGGCTGGGTGCCAGCACGCGAGTGACGGTGGGCTCGTTGAGCAGGCGATCCAGCAGATGTTCCCCGGTCAAGCCCGAGGCTCCGGCAAGCAATATATGCTGAGGCGTCAAGTACATGGTGTTTCCCCCCCTTGATACAGTTTCAGCTTAGTTGCTCTTGGCGTCCTTGCTATTGATAGAGACGCTTTCCAGCGCCTTTCGTGCCTGCTGCTTACGCAATAATTGCCAACGGGCGATCACGCGCTTGGGGGCCCAGATCTGTGGTTCGGAGGCCTCGAAGTTGTCAGCCATTTCCCGCTCGGTCACATGCCGTTGGGCCAGCTTGAAGGCGTGCTGCAAATCGTCGGTCTGGGTCAGGGCCTGGGCGAACAAGGCGTCGCCAAAGTAGGTGAAGTCGGCTTCTTCCGAGCAGCCAAACGACACGCGATCAGCGCGCGAAGCGGTCATGAGCAGGGTGTGTTCATCCTTGAGCGCCGGGATGAAGCCGCCGGAGTAGCACGCGGAAATCACGATGACCTTGTCGCGGTTTTTCAGTGGTGCCATCACCGCAGCCAGTTCGTCGCTTGGCAGGTCGGCCAGCTCCATGCGGGGTTGGTCGAGCACCAGTTGGTGTTCGTGGGTGCCGTGGCTGGTCAGGTAGATAAACACCAGGTCTTCGGGGCCGGTGCGCTCGGCCAGGGTCTGCACGGCGCGGCGCAGGCTTTCGCGGGTCGCCATCGGGCGGTCGGCGATATGGTCGCGGTGGTTGACCAGGCGGATCTGCCCGCGCGCGCCGAAGCGGCTGGCCAGCAGGTTGCTGACATAGTCGGCCTCGCGCAGGAATACGCTTTGCTTGCCGTCGCCGGCCACCACCAGGGTGTACAGCTCGACGGCCGGGGTAGACGCCGGTACGGCGGCGAGGGCGTCGTCGAGCAAGCGGCCCTGGGCCAGTACCCCGACTTCCAGGGCATCGGGCAACAGCTTGCCGTCGGCATCGCGCACGCGCAGGCCGTTGGCCCAGGTCCCGGCCTGCACGGTGCCATCGGCGAGTACCAGGGTGCCCTGGCCGTGATAGCTGTCGTTGTCGAAACCACCGATATAGAAACTGCCATCACTGAGGTTCAGGCGCCCTTCACCGGTAAAGCGCCAGTCACTGAAGTGCCCGAGGTAATGGCTGCCATCCACGCCGGTCAGTTCGCCCTTGCCGCTGAGGGCGCCTTCGCGGAACTCGCCGGTCCACACGTCGCCGTCGGCGTTTTCGTAGCGGCCCTTGCCGTTGAGCTGGTTCTGCTTGAAGTGGCCGATGTACATGTCGCCTTCGGCGCTGTTGAAGGTGCCATTGCCCTCCAGTTGGCCATTGACGAAGCGCCCGCTGAACTGGTTGCCGCTGTCGTCGTTGCGCTGGCCTTCGCCGTTGGGCTTGCCGTGGGCAAACTGGCCCTGGTATTGGCTGCCGTCGGCCAGTTCCAGGCGGCCGAGGCCGAAATACTGGTCGTCCTTGAATTCGCCGCGATAGGTCATTTGCCCCTCTTTGAGGGTGCCTTCGCCGTTGCGCCGGCCTTGCCTGAAGCCGCCGACGTAGGTATTGGCCGAGGTGGTCAGGGTGCCCTGGCCGTCGAACAGGCCTTGCTGGAACTGGCCTTTATAGACCTCGCCGTTGCTGCCATGCCATTCGCCCTGGCCATGCCACTGGCCCTTGTCGAATTGCCCGGCGTACCAACTGCCGTTGGGGTAGTCCACCCGGCCCTGGCCTTGCAACAGCCCATCGACCACATCCCCGCGATAACGCCCGCCGTCCGGCAGCCGGGCATCGGGCGGCAACAGGGGTTCGCCATCGCCGCAAGCGGTGAGCAACAAGGCGAGAGCAAGGGGGACAAGTGGGCGCATAGCGGGATCCGGATAATTGAGCGCCGAGTATGCCGCAGCGGGGGAAGCTATACCTAGTGGTCTATGCGCGAATTAGGACTTGTCGGCGATGGCGCGCCTGCCGGCGCTATCGCCGGCAAGTCGGCTCCTACGGGTGTATCAGACGAAGCACAGTGACAACGACTCGGCGATGTAGGCCGGTTTTTCCTGGCCGTCGATTTCCAGGGTGCAGGTGGCCTTGAGCAGCCACTGGCCAGGCTTTTTCTCGGTGGCGTCGGTGAGGGTCACCGCAAGGCGTACCCTGGAATTGACTTTTACCGGCTGGATAAAACGCACGCTGTCCAGGCCGTAATTGACGGCCATCTTCAAGCCCTCGGGCATGATCAGGATGTCTTCGATCAACTTGGGGATCAGCGACAACGACAGGAAGCCATGGGCGATGGTGCTGCCAAACGGAGTCTGGGCGGCTTTTACCGGGTCGACGTGGATGAACTGAAAATCGCCGGTCGCTTCTGCGAACAGGTTGATACGCTCCTGGTCGATGGTGAGCCATGGGGAACGTCCCAGTTCCTTGCCGACATAATCATTGAGTTGCGCTACAGGTACAAAGGGCATTGCGACTCTCCTTGGTTCATCAATTTATCTCCCGGTAGGCGCGAGCCTGTTCGCGCCGGCGGGGGGTGTTGTTTTGGTTGGATTCCAGGGAACCAATGTAGATCATCATGGGCAAATGACCCGGTCAACCCACCATGCTTTTGGCGAATGCCAGTTCATAGGGGCTGCGTGCTTATAATGCCCACGGGCTTTTGGGGGAGAAAAACCCATGTTGTTACGCGGTTTGACTTGGCTGGTGTTGTTTCAATTGCTTGGCACGGCGATCAATCATTTGTTCCTGCCGGTCTTGCCGGGGCCGATTGTCGGCCTGTTGCTGCTGCTGGCGTACCTGGTGTGGCGTGGTGAGGTCGGTGAGCCGTTGAGCCTGGCCGCCGGCAGCCTATTGCGTTACCTGCCGTTGCTGCTGGTGCCGCCGGCGGTGGGGGTGATGGTGTATGCCAAGGACATTGCGGCCGATTTTTGGGCCATCGTCGGGGCGCTGGTGTTGTCGCTGGTGATCGCCATGGCCTTTGTTGGCGTGCTGATGCAAAAGCTGGTTAAGCGCCAGGCGCAGCGGGAGGAGGGGCAATGACCTTCGATTGGCAGGGCGCGTGGGCCGCGGTGATCCACCATCCGTTATTTGGCATTGGCATTACCCTGGGCGCCTATCAGCTGGTGCTGGCGGGGTTCGAGAAAACCCGCTGGATTTTCCTGCAACCGGTGCTGGTGTCGATGCTCTTGGTGATCGGCGTGTTGCTGGGGTGCGGCCTGACCTACGTCGAGTACCGCAAAAGCACCGAGATCATGAGCATCCTGCTGGGCCCGGCCACGGTGGCGCTGGCGGTGCCGTTGTATCTGAACCTGAGGCGGATTCGCCAATTGTTCTGGCCGATTTTTACTACGCTGGTAGTGGGGGGCGTGTTTGCCACCGGCCTGTGTGTGTGGCTGGGTTGGTGGTTTGGCGCCGAGCACATGGTGCTGATGACCATGGCGCCCAAGTCGGTGACTTCGCCGATTGCCATGCTGGTGGCCGAGCAGATCGGTGGCGTCGCGGCACTGGCAGCGGTGTTCGTGCTGATCACCGGGGTGATTGGTGCGATGATCGGGCCGGCGTTCCTGTCGCGCCTGGGGGTACACAGCCCGGAGGCGCGGGGCATGGCCCTGGGCATGACGGCCCATGCGGTCGGCACCTCGGTGGCCTTGCAGGAGAGCGAGGAGTGCGGCGCGTTTGCCGCATTGGCGATGAGTCTGATGGGCGTGGCCACGGCGGTATTCCTGCCGTTGGCGGTGTCTTTGGTGATCTAAGTCGGGTTTAAGGAACGCTTTATGAGTCTGGCGCTTTTTCCGCTCAATACGGTGCTGTTTCCAGGCTGCACCCTCGATCTGCAACTGTTCGAGGCGCGCTACCTGGACATGATCGGCCGCTGCATGAAAAAGGGCGAAGGCTTTGGTGTGGTGTGCATCCTGGATGGCAAAGAGGTCGGCCTGGCGCCGGACGGCTATGCAGTGATTGGCTGCGAAGCGCTGATTCGGGACTTCAAGCAGCAGGACAACGGCTTGCTGGGGATTCGTGTCGAGGGCGGGCGCAGGTTTCGGGTGCTTGAGGCGGATGTGCAGCGCGATCAACTGCTGGTGGCCGATATCGAGTGGTTGCAAGAACAGCCCGAACGCCCGCTGGGCGAGGAAGACGCCGACTTGTTGGCCCTGCTTGAGGCCCTGGCGGAGCACCCGATGGTTGCCTCGCTGGACATGGGCGCCGATGCGCAAGGGCAGCAAGTGTTGGGTAACCGGTTGGCGTACCTGCTGCCGTTTACCGATTCCGACAAAATCCAATTGCTGCAACTCGACGATCCCGAGCAACGGCTGGATGCGATTCAATTGCTGCTGGATGAGCTGCAGGGCGAATTGTTCCCGTGAACCCTGTTGCTCGGAATTATCCGCAACAGATTCGGAATTTTCGTCGTTGCAGTACGCTCATCGCCTGAAATAGTGGGGCTTCAGCCACTATTTGTCAGGGAGTGAACATGATTCGTTTATCGCCATCGGAGCAGCCGGTCTGGGATGCTTTTTTTGTCAGCGTTACGACGCAACTGATTCAGCAGGCCAACGATCGAGGCCCGGAGTACATTGCCGAGCGGGCTGCCGAAATTGCCGATGAAATGCTGCTGGAGCGTCGGGAGCGCAGCGTCGAGCGGCGCAATGCTCCCGTGGACTGGGTTGGTCCGGCGTAGGTCAATAGGCGTATCGGAGCAGGGCGTGGGAGGTCCCGGTCAGGGCAAAAAAACCGAGGACCGCCACGCACCCCGGCACGATCAGCCACCACACCTTCGGCGCCATGGCCGGTAGTGGGTGCTGGCGCTGGCTCACGGTCAGGCTGAAGGCGCAGACCGTCATGGCCAGTAAGGTGCCAGCCAAGATGTCGCTCGGCCAGTGAGCCCCCAGGTACACCCGCGACAGGGCAATGGCGGCGGCCGGAATGGCACCCAGCAGCAGCCAGGCCAGGCGCATGCGGATCGGTTGGCCGCGACCGGCCAGCACCGCCAGCGCGAGGAAGAACGCAAACGCGCCAGAGGCGTGGCCGCTGGGCATGCTGAAGCTGGTCAGCGGGTCGACGAGGATTTCTGGCCGGCCACGGGCAAAGAACAGCTTGCTCCCGGTGTTGATCAGCGCGGCCCCCAGCAGCGTGGCCCCGACAAAAATCCCCTGGCGCCATTGCCGTGCCAGTAACAGCAGGCCGGTCAACACGGCGCTGGCGACGAACATCTTCTTGAACTCGCCCAGTTGAGTGATCATCACCATGGCCCGGTCCATGGCCGGGCTGCGATGTTCCTGGACCAGGGCCATCAAGCCCTGGTCAAAATGGTTCAGGTACGGATAACCGATAAACATCGCGATCAACAACGCCAGGCTGGCGCAGCCCGTCCACAGCGTGGCGCGGCGGTGGCCGCGCAGGGTGCTGTTGAGGGCGATGCCGAACAACACGGCCAGGCAGGCCGCGACTACCCCGGCCTCGGGCCAGAACCCTTCGGGCAGCGGCAGGCGAAATGCCGCGCCGGCGGCCCAGCCAGGCAATAGGTAGGCGACCGTCCAGCCGGCAGCGGCCAGTACGCTGACCGCGGCAAAGCGCGGGAACGGCATGTCGCACATCCCGGCCACCATCGGCAGCATGGGGCGCAATGGGCCGATAAAACGTCCTACCAGCAGGCTGACGATGCCGTACTTCTGAAAGTAGGCTTCGGCGCCGTCCATCCACTCGGGATGATGACGCAAGCCGGGCAAGCGCCGGATGTTCTGGTGGAAATGCCGGCCCAGGTAGTAGGAAACCCCATCGCCCAGCAGCCCGCCGAGCAAGCCCAGCAGCAGGGTTTCCCCCAGGGACAGCGCGCCGCTGCCGGCCAGTGCGGCAATGGCGAACAGCAGCACCGTGCCCGGCACGATAATCCCGGCGATGGCCAGGCATTCCACAAAGGCGACGATAAAGACCGCCGCCGCCAGCCATTGCGGGTTAAGGGTCAGCCAGCCAGTAATGCCATCGAGCCATGGGCCCATACAATCAACTCCATTAATGGTCATCTCCCCCCGTAGAAACGAGCTTGTGTGGGAGCGGGCTTGCCCGCGATGCAAGCGACTCGGTATGACTGACAGACCGAGGTGCTGCTATCGCGAGCAAGCCCGCTCCCACATAAGCCCATTGCTGCAGGGCATATTTCAAATCAAAACGTAATCGCGGCCTTCGACCTGGCCGCGTCGCAAGGGGTTCCGTGTGCAATACGCCGCATAGCCCGCATCGACGAAGCGATACATCAGGTGTTCATCGCGCCCGCCGGGGATGCCCAGGCGGGTGGTCTGGATAATTTGCGCGGGCGCCAGGCCCACATCCTCGACGTAAAGCCGCTCCTGGTCGAAGCGTTTGGCGTCCCACATTGGCACTTTCAGACCCAGGGCCTTGCACAACAGGGTCTGCCCGGCGCAGAGCTTCTGGGGCGGGCGTGGCCGGCCGTTGGCGTCGGGGTTGTTGAGGAGCATATGTGCCAGGCTGGCGGGGCCCGAGACGTCATCCACCCAGGGGTAGGCCGACTTGATCAGCACGGCATTGCCCGGCCCCTGGGCGCTGAAGTTCAGGGAGTCGCCGCCACGGGCGTAGTACATATAGATGTGGCCGCCATCCAGAAACAAAGCCTTACGCTTTTCTGTGTAGCCGAGGGACGCATGGCTGCCTTTTTCGGCCAGGTAATAGGCTTCGGTTTCAATAATTCGTGCTGACAGCCACACATCGCCGACCCGATGGCGGATGACTTTGCCCAGCAAGTCTTTCGCGAGCGTTTGTGCGTCGCGGTCGAAAAAGCCATCGGGCAGGGCGTTGGCGGGGAGCTTCGGGGGAAAATTGGACATGACGATGGACGGTTGCACAGGCCAAATGTGACCGAATGATATCAACTCCAGGCTTAATCACCGCTGAACCTTGAGTTTTTACAGTTCATTTCGACCATCCGCCCCTCACCGCTGTCCGTAGGACGGCGCGACAGCTATAATCTGCCGCTTTCCTCTTTGCCAAGACCCCACCAGACCATGACTGAGTCCGTTCTTGACTACATGACCCGCCTGGGTCGCGCTGCCCGTCAGGCCTCGCGGTTGATCGCCCGTGCGAGCACTGCGCAGAAGAACCGTGCCCTGCTGGCGGCCGCCGATGCTCTGGATGCCTCGCGCTCCGAGTTGACCGCCGCCAACGAGCTGGACCTGGCCAACGGCCGGGCCAATGGTCTGGAGCCGGCATTGCTGGATCGCCTGGCGCTGACGCCGGCCCGTATCGACGACATGATCGAAGGCCTGCGCCAGGTGGCCAAGCTGCCGGACCCCATCGGTGAAATCCGCGACATGCGCTACCTGCCGTCCGGTATTCAGGTCGGCAAGATGCGCGTGCCCCTGGGCGTGATCGGCATCATCTATGAGTCGCGCCCCAATGTGACCATCGACGCGGCGAGCCTGTGCCTGAAGTCCGGCAATGCCACCATCCTGCGCGGCGGCTCCGAGGCCATCCACTCCAACCGCGCCATCGCCGCCTGCATCCAGCAAGGCCTGGCCGTGGCCGAGTTGCCGGCCGAAGTGGTGCAAGTGGTGGAGACCACCGACCGCGCCGCCGTAGGGGCGCTGATCACCATGCCGGAATTTGTCGACGTGATCGTGCCACGCGGCGGCAAGAGCCTGATCGAGCGCGTCAGCCGTGATGCCAAGGTGCCAGTGATCAAACACCTGGATGGCGTCTGCCATGTGTTTATCGATGTGGCGGCCGACCTCGACAAGGCGATCCGCATTGCCGACAACGCCAAGACCCACCGCTACGCGCCGTGCAACACCATGGAAACCCTGTTGGTCCACGCCGGCATTGCCGAGCGCGTGTTGCCGTCGCTGGCGGCGATCTACCGCGACAAGTGCGTGGAACTGCGCGGTTGCGAGCGTACCCGGGCCTTGCTGGGCAGCGATGTGATCGAAGCCACTGAGCAGGATTGGTACACCGAGTACACGGCGCCGATCCTGTCGATTCGTATCGTCGATGACCTGGACCAAGCCATCGAGCACATCAATACCTACGGCTCCAAGCACACCGACGCCATTGTTTCCGAGCATTTCAGCGATGCCCGGCGTTTCCTCACCGAAGTAGACTCCGCGTCGGTGATGATCAACGCCTCGACGCGCTTTGCCGACGGCTTCGAGTACGGCCTGGGGGCGGAGATCGGGATTTCCACGGACAAGCTGCATGCCCGTGGCCCGGTGGGCCTCGAAGGCTTGACCAGCGAGAAGTACGTGGTCTTTGGCGACGGTCATGTGCGCACTTGATGGCTAAACGCATCGGGCTGCTCGGTGGCACCTTCGACCCCGTGCACATCGGCCATTTGCGCAGTGCCCTGGAAGTGGCGGACACCCTCGGCCTGCAAGAATTGCGGCTGATCCCCAATGCCCGGCCGCCGCACCGGGACACGCCGCAGGTCAGCGCGCAGGCGCGCCTGGCGATGGTGCAGTGCGCGGTGGCCGGGATTGCCCCGTTGGTGGTGGACGACCGCGAGCTCAAGCGCGATAAACCGTCCTACACTATCGACACCCTGGAACAGACGCGGGCCGAGTTGGCCGCCGATGACCAGTTGTTTCTGCTTTTGGGTTGGGACGCATTTTGCGCACTGCCCACTTGGCATCGCTGGGAAGAGTTGCTCCAGCATTGCCACATCCTGGTTTTGCAACGCCCGGATGCCGACAGCGAACCGCCGGATGCCTTGCGCAACCTGCTGGCAGCGCGGTCGGTAAGTGACCCACAGGCCCTGACCGGGCCGAGCGGGAATATTGCATTTGTCTGGCAGACCCCGCTTGCGGTGTCGGCCACCCAGATCCGTCAACTGCTGGCCAGCGGTAAGTCGGTACGTTTCCTGGTGCCTGACGCGGTCCTGGCCTACATCGATGCGCACGGGCTTTACCGTGCGTCGAACTGAAAAGGCGCGCTTGAAGGCACGAATAGTCGTGTATTGAAGCGCCCGAACTAATGAGCAAAACGAGTTTTATATGACGAACAAAGACGTAAGCAAAGTTAAGCGCAAAGGCACGTTCAAGAGCGCACCGTTGCCGGTGGAAGCCCTGCTGGTCCCGGCTCCCGAGGGCGAAGCGCTGGTAGCGTTGGCCGTAGCGGCCCTGGAAGACGTGAAGGCCCAGGACATCCAGGTCCTGGACGTACGTGACAAGCAAAGCATCACCGACTTCATGATCATCGCCACCGGTACTTCCAACCGCCAGATCGGCGCGATGCTGGACAAGGTTCGCGAAGCCGTCAAAGCCCAGGGCGTCAAGCCACTGGGTGAAGAAGGCAAGGGCGACAGCGACTGGGTGCTGGCTGACCTGGACACCGTGATCGTGCACATGATGACCAGCAACGCCCGCCAGTTCTACGACCTGGAGCGCCTGTGGAAAGGTGCCGAGCAGAGCCGTGCCGCCGATGGCAAGCATCACAGCCCTGAAGTCGGTCACGCGCACTTCGACAAGCTCAACAAAGACCAGGAATAAGGAACGGCTGTGCGCCTGCGTCTGATCGCTGTCGGTTCACGCATGCCCAAGTGGGTGGAAGAAGGCTGGCATGAATATGCCAAGCGTCTGCCATCGGAACTGGCGCTGGAACTGGTGGAAATACCGCTCAACACCCGGGGCAAGAACGCCGATGTGGCGCGCTTTATCCGTCAGGAAGGCGAGGCGATGCTGGCCAAGGTCGGTGCCAACGAGCGCATCGTCACCCTGGAGGTGCACGGCAAACCCTGGAGCACCGAGCAGTTGGCGGTGGAACTGGATCGCTGGCGCCTGGATTCGCGCACGGTCAACTTCATGGTCGGCGGCCCCGAGGGGCTGGCGCCGGAAGTCTGCGCGCGGGCCGATCAGCGCTGGTCGCTGTCGCCCCTGACGTTGCCCCATCCGCTGGTGCGGATTCTGATGGGTGAACAGCTGTATCGCGCCTGGACAGTCCTGTCCGGGCACCCTTACCACAAATAGTCTGCGCCCTGCCTGATGACCCAGCCGATCCGCATCAAGGACCACGAGAAAGACGCACGTCTTGTACGCGCGCGCGTGATCTTTGGCGCGATCGCGGTGGTGGTGCTGATGTGTGTGTTGATCGCCCGCCTGTATTTTTTGCAGGTGATCCAGTACGAGTATCACTCCACACTGTCGGAAAACAACCGGGTGCATGTGCAGCCGATCCCGCCGACCCGTGGCCTGATTTTCGACCGTAATGGCGTGGTGATTGCCGATAACCGGCCCAGCTTCAGCTTGAGCATGACCCGCGAACGTTCCGGCGATTGGCAGCAGATCCTTGATGTGATTGTCGAGGTGCTGCAACTGACGCCGGAAGACCGGGCGATCTTCGAGAAGCGCATGAAGCAGGGGCGGCGTCCGTTTGAGCCGGTGCCGATCCTGTTTGAGCTGACCGAGGAGCAGATCGCCAGAATCGCGGTGAACCAGTTCCGCCTGCCGGGCGTGGAGGTGGTGGCGCAACTGGTGCGGCATTACCCGCAAGGGGCGCACTTTGCCCATTCGGTCGGCTACATGGGGCGGATCAACGAAAAAGAGCTGAAAACCCTCGATCCGGTCAACTACAGCGGCACCCACCATATCGGCAAGACCGGTATCGAGCGCTTCTACGAACCGGAACTGCATGGCCAGGTGGGTTACGAGGAAGTCGAGACCAACGCCCGTGGCCGCGTGCTGCGGGTGCTCAAGCGCACCGACCCGATTCCCGGCAAGGACATTGTCCTGAGCCTGGATATCAAGCTGCAGGAGGCTGCGGAAATGGCTCTCGGCGGGCGTCGTGGCGCGGTGGTGGCGCTGGATCCGAACACCGGCGAGGTCCTGGCCATGGTCAGCCAGCCGAGTTTCGACCCCAACCTGTTTGTCACCGGGATCAGCTTCAAGGCCTATGCCGAGTTGCGCGACTCCATCGACCGGCCGCTGTTCAACCGGGTGCTGCGCGGCCTCTATCCGCCGGGTTCGACCATCAAGCCGGCGGTGGCAATTGCCGGCCTGGATGCCGGTGTCGTGACTGCTTCCAGCCGGGTCTACGATCCGGGTTACTACATGTTGCCCAACTACGATCACAAATACCGTAACTGGAACCGCACCGGCGACGGCTATGTGGACCTGGATACGGCGATCATGCGTTCCAACGACACCTACTTCTATGACCTGGCCCACAAGCTGGGGATTGATCGTTTATCGACCTACATGGGCAAGTTCGGCCTCGGTCAGAAAGTGTCCCTGGATATGTTTGAAGAATCCCCAGGCCTGATGCCGTCCCGCGAGTGGAAGCGCGCCACCCGGCGCCAGGCCTGGTTCCCCGGTGAAACCCTGATCCTGGGGATCGGCCAGGGCTATATGCAGGCCACGCCCCTGCAACTGGCCCAGGCCACGGCACTGGTGGCCAGCAAGGGCAAGTGGATTCGCCCGCACCTGGCCAAGACCATCGAGGGCGAAACGCCGGTGGATGAAAACCCGATCCCGGACATCGTCCTGCGCGACCCGTCTGACTGGGCCAAGGTCAACCACGGCATGCAGCAAGTGATGCACGGCGCGCGGGGCACGGCGCGCAAGGCGGCTGTTGGCGCGCAGTACCGGATTGCTGGCAAGAGCGGGACCGCCCAGGTGGTTGCGATCAAGCAGGGCGAGAAGTACGACCGCTCCAAAGTCCAGGAGCGCCATCGCGACCACGCCTTGTTCGTCGGTTTCGCCCCGGCCGACAACCCGAAAATCACCGTGGCGGTGATGGTCGAGAACGGCGAGTCCGGTTCCGGCGTGGCCGCCCCAGTGGTGCGCCAGATCATGGACGCCTGGCTGCTGGACCAGGACGGCAGGCTCAAGCCTGAGTTTGCCAACCCTTCAAGCGCGGAGGCTACGGCCCGTGAAGAGTAATTTCGACCGCATCCTCTCCAGTGAGGATGTGATGCGTCGCCGCGCCACTTTGTTGCAGCGCATGCACATTGATGGCCCGTTGCTGATCCTGCTGCTGACCCTGGCGGCCGGTAGCCTGTTCGTGCTGTATTCGGCCAGTGGCAAGAACTGGGACCTGCTGATCAAGCAGGCGTCGTCGTTCGGCCTGGGCCTGTTGTCGATGGTGGTCATCGCCCAGCTGGAGCCGCGCTTCATGGCGCGCTGGGTGCCACTGGGGTATGTCGCCGGGGTGCTGCTGCTGGTGGTGGTGGACGTCATGGGGCATAACGCCATGGGGGCCACCCGCTGGATCAATATCCCGGGGGTGATTCGTTTCCAGCCGTCGGAATTCATGAAGATCCTGATGCCGGCCACCATCGCCTGGTACCTGGCCAAGCGCACCTTGCCGCCGCAGCTCAAGCACGTGGGGATCAGCCTGGTCCTGATCGGCATTCCGTTCATTCTGATCGTGCGCCAGCCAGACCTGGGCACTGGCCTGCTGATCCTCGCCGGCGGTGCGTTCGTGCTGTTCATGGGCGGCCTGCGCTGGCGCTGGATCATCAGCGTGCTGGTGGCGGCGGTGCCGGTGGCTGTCGCCATGTGGTTCTTCTTTATGCACGATTATCAGAAGCAGCGGGTCCTGACCTTCCTCGATCCCGAGAGCGATCCGCTGGGCACCGGTTGGAATATTATCCAGTCCAAGGCGGCCATCGGTTCCGGCGGCGTGTTTGGCAAGGGCTGGTTGCTGGGCACCCAGTCGCACCTGGACTTCCTGCCGGAAAGCCACACCGACTTTATTATCGCGGTGATGGGCGAGGAGTTCGGCCTGGTGGGCATCTGCGCACTGCTGCTGATCTACTTGCTGTTGATCGGGCGTGGCCTGGTGATTACCGCGCAAGCGCAGACGTTGTTCGGCAAATTGCTCGCCGGTGCGCTGACAATGACTTTTTTTGTTTACGTTTTCGTCAACATCGGTATGGTCAGTGGCCTGCTGCCGGTGGTTGGGGTGCCGTTGCCGTTCATTAGCTACGGCGGAACTTCGCTGGTGACATTACTGTCAGCGTTTGGGGTCTTGATGTCGATCCATACCCATCGCAAGTGGATCGCACAGGTTTGAATAAGGTGAAGATGTCAATGCAAGCAATGCGCGGCCGGGCTGCTCGATATGCGGCCTGCCTGGGCCTGTTGGGCGCCTTCGGCGCTGCACAGCCAGCCCTGGCCGGCGATTACGATGGCTCGCCCCAAGTCGCCGAGTTTGTCGGTGAGATGACGCGTGACTATGGTTTCGCCGGCGAACAACTGATGGGCGTGTTCCGCGAGGCCCAGCGCAAGCAGTCGATCCTCGACGCCATTTCGCGCCCCGCCGAGCGCGTCAAGCAGTGGAAGGACTATCGCCCTATGTTCCTCACCGACGCCCGAGTGGCGCGGGGGGTGGACTTCTGGCGCCAGCACGAGGCGGTGCTGGCCCGCGCCGAGCAGGAATATGGCGTACCGGCCCAGGTGATCGTGTCGATCATCGGCGTTGAAACCTTTTACGGGCGCAATACCGGCAGTTACCGGGTGATCGACGCCTTGTCGACCCTGGGCTTCGACTACCCGCCCCGCGCCGAATTCTTCCGCAAGGAGCTGCGTGAGTTCCTGCTGCTGGCCCGTGAAGAGCAGGTCGACCCCTTGACCCTCAAAGGTTCCTACGCCGGGGCCATGGGCCTGCCACAGTTCATGCCCAGCAGCTTTCGCGCCTATGCCGTGGATTTCGACGGGGATGGCCATATCAATATCTGGAGCAACCCTGACGATGCCATCGGCAGCGTTGCCAGCTACTTCAAGCGCCATGGCTGGGTGGCTGGCGAGCCGGTGGTGATCCGTGCCGATGTCACGGGCGAGCGCGCCGATGAGGGCCTGACCCAGGGGATCGAGCCGGTGAAAACTGTCGGGGAGTTGCGGGCGCTGGGCTGGTCAAGTCATGATGCGCTGCGCGATGATATGCCGGTTACCGCCTTCCGCCTGGAAGGCGCAGACGGCCCGGAATACTGGATGGGCCTGAAGAATTTTTACGCAATTACGCGTTATAACCGCAGTGTGATGTACGCCATGGCCGTGCATCAGCTGTCAGACATGCTGGTTCAAGCACGGGGCGTCAAGTAATGCGGGTATCGCCGATCAATAAACCGCTCAAGCTGGTGGCGCTGGCCGCATTGTCCTTGCTGGTTGTCAGTTGTTCCACCAGCCGTGCGCCGGCGCAGAAGGCTGCTGGCCCGGTAGTCCGCGCGCAGCCGGGGCTGGATATCAACCGGGCCCACAAGGACGGCGCGCCGTGGTGGGACGTCGATGTCTCGCGTATCCCGGATGCCACGCCGACCCTGCATACCGGCAACTATAAAGCCAACCCTTACACGGTATTGGGCAAGACCTACTTCCCGCTGCAGGAATCGAAGAATTATGTGCAGTCGGGCACCGCGTCCTGGTACGGCACCAAGTTCCACGGCCAGAACACCGCCAACGGCGAAGTGTATGACCTGTACGGTATGAGCGCGGCGCACAAGACCCTGCCGCTGCCGGCCTACGTGCGGGTGACCAACCTGGACAACAACCGCACGGTGATCCTGCGGGTCAACGACCGCGGGCCATTCTATTCCGACCGAATCATCGACTTGTCCTACGCCGCCGCGAAAAAACTCGGCTATGCCGAAACCGGCACGGCGCGGGTCAAGGTCGAAGGCATCGACCCGGCCCAGTACTGGGCCCAGCGCGGCAAGCCGGCGCCATTGATGCTCAACGAACCCCAAAGCGCGCAACCGCAGATCACCGCTTCGGCGGGCAAGGTCGAGCAGTGGACGCCGCCGCCCCAGCAACACGCCGCGCCAGTCGTGGCTGTACCACAGGCGGCGCCGGGCAGTGCGGCGGGCGGGCAATACCTGCAAGTCGGCGCTTTCGCCAACCCGGATGCGGCAGAACTGTTAAGGTCCAAGCTCAGCGGGATGGTCAGCGCGCCCGTGTTTATCAGCTCCATCGTGCGTAACCAGCAGACCCTGCACCGGGTTCGCCTGGGCCCCATCGGCTCGGCGGGCGAGATTGCCCAGGTGCAGAACAGCGTGCGCTTGGCCAACCTGGGCCAGCCCAGCGTGGTCAGCGCCGAATAAGCAGTAGCGGATCGAGGGTGCTGGCGCGCTTGCGTGCCGGGGCCCTGGTTGCAGGCTCGTCGAATAATAAAAACCCGAAGGCAAGGGTTGAGCTGGCAACTGAATACGCGACAGCCTGGCAACGGGCTGTCTGAATAGTTTTGCCCGCGAGGGCAAGTTTCCATAAGCAATTTCGAGAGACGGATGAACATCACCACCTTAGCCAAACGCCTGTGCCTGCTTGTCCCGCTGATCATCGCGCCCGCTGCCTGGGCCGTCGAAATGATGCCAGCGCCACCGCAACTGGCCGCCAAGTCCTACGTGCTCATGGATGCCGCCAGCGGCAACGTGCTGGTCGAAAACAACGGTGACCAGCGCCTGCCGCCGGCCAGCCTGACCAAGCTGATGACCGCCTACATCGCGACCCTGGAAATCCGTCGCGGCCAGATCGGTGAAAACGATCCGGTGACCGTCAGCGAAAACGCCTGGCGTACCGGCGGTTCGCGGATGTTCATCAAGGTCGGCTCCCAGGTCACGGTGAGCGACCTGCTGCACGGCATCATCATCCAGTCCGGTAACGACGCCAGCGTCGCCCTGGCCGAGCACATTGCCGGCAGCGAAGATGCATTCGCCGACATGATGAACAAAACCGTGACTGACCTGGGCATGACCAACAGCCACTTCATGAACCCGACCGGCCTGCCCAACCCAGACCACTACTCGTCGGCCCATGACATGGCGATCCTGGCGCGCGCGATCATTCGCGTCGACCCGGTGCACTACGCCATCTACTCCCAGAAGGAATTCTTCTGGAACAACATCAAGCAGCCTAACCGCAACCTGTTGCTGTGGCGCGACAAGACCGTCGACGGCCTGAAAACCGGCCATACCGACGAAGCCGGCTACTGCATGGTGTCTTCGGCTGTGCGTGATGGCCAGCGCCTGATCGCCGTGGTGTTCGGCACCAACAGCGAACAGGCTCGCGCGGCTGAAACCCAGAAGCTGCTGACCTACGGTTTCCGCTTCTTTGAAACCCAGACCTTCTACCAGAAGGGCGCCGAACTGGCCCAGGCTCCTGTGTGGAAAGGCACCGAGCGTCAAGTCAAGGCCGGCCTGGCTGACGACCTGACCCTGACGATGCCTAAAGGCCAGCTCAAGAAACTGGCTGCCAGCATGACCATGAACCCGCAACTGACCGCGCCTATCGCCAAGGGCGATGTGATCGGTAAAGTCGAAGTGAAGCTGGACGACAAAGTCGTACACAGCGCCGATCTGATCGCGCTCGACGCTGTTGAGGAAGGTGGTATCTTCCGTCGCGTGTGGGATAGCATCCGTCTATTCTTCTACGGCTTGTTCAACTGATTGTGTGCACCCGCAAGGCCCCGCGTTGATCCGACGCGGGGCCTTGCCCGTCGCCACGGCTTACCGCTTACGAGGCCGTTTCGCCATGACCGATAAAGAAGTAAAGGCGCCAAAGATCGAATTCCCGGTGACGGATTATCCCGTCAAGGTGATCAGCGATACCGGTGTGGGCAACAAAGACAAGATCCTCGAGATCATGCGTAAACACGCAACGATCAACGACAACCGTGTGGATGAGCGCTTGAGCACCAACGGTAAGTACACCACGATCCAGTTGCACATCGTTGCAACCGGTCAAGACCAGCTTTACGACATCAACAGCGAACTGCGAGCCACCGGTTTCGTACATATGGTGTTGTGATGTCACAGGTCCTGGGCTTTCGCGAGCTCGGCCAGATGGCTTACGAGCCCGTCTGGCATGCCATGCAGCGCTTCACCAATGAACGCGGCAGCTCGGCGCCCGACGAAATCTGGCTGGTGGAGCACCCACCGGTATTTACCCAGGGCCAGGCCGGCAAGGCTGAGCATCTACTACTTCCGGGTGATATTGCGGTGGTGCAGGTCGACCGAGGTGGCCAAGTGACTTACCATGGCCCCGGGCAACTGGTGGCGTACTTGCTGCTGGATGTGCGCAAGCTGGGTTACGGCGTGCGCGAGCTGGTCAGTCGCATGGAGAACTGCCTGATCGAGCTTTTGGCCAGCTATGGTGTGACTGCCGTGGCCAAGCCCGACGCTCCTGGTGTGTATGTCGACGGCGCGAAAATCGCCTCCCTGGGCCTGCGCATCCGCCATGGCTGTTCCTTTCACGGCCTGGCCTTGAACGTGGACATGGACCTGGCGCCGTTTCGCCGGATCAATCCCTGTGGTTACGCCGGTTTGGCCATGACTCAGTTGAGCGATCACGCAACACCCCTAGAATTTGCCGAGGTAAGTGCCCGGCTGCGCGCGCAGCTCGTCAAACACCTCGACTATGCTGAGCAGACGACCCTGACGGGCGGAATCGACTGATATGACTACTGATGTTGTGCAAACCATGATCCCGACGCTGGACATTACCGAGCGTCCGGCCCCGGCTCCGCGTGTCAAGGTGGAAGCCGGCGTCAAGCTGCGCGGCGCCGAGAAGGTTGCACGCATCCCGGTGAAGATCATTCCGACCACCGAACTGCCGAAAAAGCCCGACTGGATCCGTGTGCGCATCCCGGTTTCGCCGGAAGTCGACCGCATCAAGGCGCTGTTGCGCAAACACAAGCTGCACAGCGTGTGCGAAGAAGCCTCCTGCCCGAACCTGGGGGAGTGCTTCTCCGGCGGCACCGCGACCTTCATGATCATGGGTGACATCTGCACCCGTCGTTGCCCGTTCTGCGACGTTGGCCATGGCCGGCCGAAGCCACTGGACGTCAACGAGCCGGAAAGCCTGGCCATCGCCATCGCCGACTTGAAACTCAAGTACGTGGTGATCACCTCGGTAGACCGCGATGACCTGCGCGACGGCGGTGCCCAGCACTTTGCCGACTGCATCCGCGAAATCCGCAAACTGTCGCCGAACGTGATGCTCGAGACCCTGGTCCCGGACTACCGTGGCCGTATGGACGTCGCCCTGGAAATTACCGCCGCCGAGCCGCCAGATGTGTTCAACCACAACCTGGAAACCGTGCCGCGCCTGTACAAGGCTGCGCGTCCGGGTTCGGACTACCAGTGGTCGCTGACCCTGCTGCAGAAATTCAAGCAGATGATGCCGCATATCCCGACCAAGTCCGGCCTGATGCTGGGCCTGGGCGAAACCGACGAAGAAGTCATCGAAGTCATGAAGCGCATGCGCGAGCACGACATCGACATGCTGACCCTTGGCCAGTACCTGCAACCGTCGCGCAGCCACTTGCCGGTGCAGCGTTTCGTGCACCCGGACACCTTTGCCTGGTTTGCCGAAGAAGGCTACAAGATGGGCTTTAAAAACGTTGCGTCGGGCCCGTTGGTGCGTTCGTCGTACCATGCCGACGAGCAGGCCAAGCTGGTCAAGGCCAGCCTGGTTTCCTAAGCCTTAGCGCCGATCCATTTGCCTGGATGGGCGTGTGTGGGAGCAGGCGTGTGTGGGAGCGGGCTTGCCCGCGATAGCATCGCCTCGGTGCAACTGATACACCGAGGCGTCTGCATCGCGGGCAAGCCCGCTCCCACATAAGTCCGCTCCCACAGTGCGTTGCGCTGTACAGAATAGGGAGAACCAAGGATGACCAACCCGCCCGCCACCGCCGTCCCCGCCCTGCGCGCCGAAGGCGTGATCGGCCTCATCGCTCCCGCCGGCCCCGCTGCGCTGGATGTTGAAAAGGCCGGGCAATGGATGCGCGCCCGTGGCTACGAGCTGCGGATTTTCTCGGGGGTGTATGAGCGCGATGGCTACCTGGCCGGCAGCGATAAAGTACGCCTGCGCGACCTGCACGCGGCCTTTGCCGATCCCGAGATCGACGCCATCTTCTGCCTGCGCGGTGGCTACGGCACCCCACGCCTGCTCGAAAGCGTGGATTTCGAGCTGCTGGCGGCCAATCCCAAGCCCTTCGTCGGCTACAGCGATATCACCGCGCTGCACCTGGCGATCAGCCGCTATGCCGGCTTCGTGACCTTCCACGGCCCGATGCTCAATGCCGACCTGCTCGGTGACAAGCAACAACCCACCGAATCATCACTGTTCAGCCTACTCCGTGGGCAACTGGGCGCTGGCAGTGTGCTGGCGCACCCTGTGGCGTACCCGTTGACCACCATTGAGCCTGGCATCGCCTATGGACGCCTGCTGGGGGGCAACCTGTCGATGATCGCGGCTGTGATGGGCACGCCGTACGAGCTTGATGCCGAGGGCATCATTCTGTTTATCGAGGACGTCAACGAACCACTCTATCGCATTGACCGCCTGCTGACGCACTTACGCCTGGCGGGCAAGCTGGCGCAGGTGCGCGGTGTGCTGGTGGGGGATGTGGCGGGGGTGGAGAGTGAGGCGCTGGAGCGGCTGCTGAAACAGACCTTCGAGCCGTTGTGCATTCCGGTCCTGTCCGGCTGGCGCAGCGGCCATTGCGACCCGAACCTGACCTTGCCGATGGGCGCCCTGGTGCGCCTGGATGCGGGGGAGCAGTGCTTGGTGCTGGAGCAGGATGTGGTGTTCAAATCCTGAGGGGTTTTTGCCTGCTCTACCGCCATCGCGAGCTTGCTCGCGATGGCGGTAGACGCCTTACGCAGTTCTAGCGGTTCTGCAACGACTCCAGCAGTTTCACCGTCGGATACCCATCCGCCGGCCAGCCCAACGACTGCTGCGCCGCACGAATCGCCTTACGCGTGTTAGCGCCGATAATCCCATCCGGGTTGCCAGCCTCGTACCCCTTGGCACTCAACACCGTCTGCAATTCGATACGCTGGGTGCGGGTCAGCGGCAGTTCATCCGTTGGCCAATCCCCGCGAATCACCCCGCCACCGGCAAAACGCTCGGACAGCAGGCCGACCGCCAGGGCATAGGACGACGAGTTGTTGTACTTGAGGATTGCGCGGAAGTTGTCCAGCACCAGGAACGCCGGGCCACGATGGCCAGCCGGTAGCAGCAGGGCGGCCGATAGCGTTTCGACATTGGGCGGCACGCTGGCACCGGCCGGCACCCGCAGCCCGAGTTTCAACCACTCGCCCACCGGCTTGCGCCCCACGCCATCGGCCAGGGCGTAGTCGAAATTCTCCGGCAACTGCTGCACCTCAAAGCCCCATGGCTGGCCTTTCTGCCAGCCCGAGCTTTGCAGGTAGTGGGCGGTGGAGGCGAGGGCGTCGGCCGAGCTGTTCCAGATATCGCGGCGACCGTCGCCATCGAAGTCCACGGCGTGGGTGTTGTAGGTGGTCGGTATGAACTGGGTCTGGCCCATGGCCCCGGCCCAGGAGCCACGCATCTGTTCGGCCGGGATATCACCGTGCTGGATGATTTGCAGCGCGGCCAGCAACTGCGCCTGGGCGAACGCCGGGCGGCGGCCTTCGTAGGCCAGGGTCGCCAGGGAGCGGATCACCGAGTTATTGCCCTGGAACGCGCCGAAGTTGCTTTCCATGCCCCACACCGAGACCAGCACCTGGCGATCAACGCCGTAGCGCTGTTCGATGCTTTGCAGGATATCGGCATGCTTGATCAGCAGGGCCTGGCCATTGCGCACGCGCACTGCGGACAGGGCACCGTTGAGGTATTCCCATACCGGGCGGGAAAACTCCGGTTGGCTGCGGTCGGCACGGATAACCGCCATGTCGGGGCTGACGTTGGCGAAGGCGGTGTCGAACACCGCAGGGGTAATACCGGCTTTCAGGGCCTCGATGCGAAAACCCGCCTGCCATTGGGCGAAGGTCTGGGTTGGTTGGATATCGAGATTGGTCACGGCCAGGGGCGCAACTACGGCGGGTGCGGCAACCGGTGCGGTCTGGAGCGTGGGCAGGGGCTGAGCGTCGGCGGCGGTGGGTTTTTCGGCGCAGGCGACTAACAGGATCAGGCTGGAGGCAGCAATCAATTGGCGAAGGTGCCAACGACGGGAAAGACTAGAGGGCATGCACAGGTCCAGGAAATACGAATCAGGTGCAGACCTTATCATGCCAGAGGGGCGCTTGCCTTCAGGCAGCCAGAAAGTAAGAAGCCTCCCAGCTATTAGACTGGAAGGCTTCGCGGCGGTAGCTGCCTTTGCCTTTGCCGGCGCGTTCCTGGCGACTGCGGAACAACGGCTGGGCGATAAGGGATTTGGCCTTGTTGGGGCCATGCTTGGATGGCTTTTTGCTCATGATCGGGACTCTCCGATGGGGTGGGTGGTGCGGTGCAAATCATCTGCCGAAGTTTGGCGGCTGTCCAGCTCGGCATGATGTAGGAAATGACCTCGGTCTAAATGTTGCAGAGGTTTTGTGGGAGCGGGCTTGCTCGCGATAGCGGTGGGTCAGTTAATGGATACTTGACTGACCCACCGCTATCGCGAGCAAGCCCGCTCCCACATGGGTATTGCGTTGTCTGGGGGGATTTCTTATTCGGCGGGCAGTGCCAGGCGCTGGCCGGACATAAGCAGCGACAAACGACTCAAGCTCATCCACGGCGACCCGGCGGCCTGGCCCTTGATCTGCGCGTCGATGCGCTGGGCTTCGAGCAACAATTGCGCCCAGCGTTGCGCCGAGTGTCGTTGCAGGGCCTTGCTCATCAGGGGCTTGCGCTTGTCCCATACCGGAGGGCGGGCTTGGCTGAAAGCCTTGTCCAGCGGCGTACCCTGGCTGTATTGCAGGGCAATATTGGCCAGCAGGCGCAACTCCCGGGCCAGGGCCCAGAGAATCACTGGCGGTTCCACGCCTTCGCCGCGTAGCCCTTCGAGCATACGCAGTGCATGGGCTGGTTCGCCATTGAGTATCGCGTCCACCAACCCGAATACGTCAAAACGCGCACTGTCGGCCACCGCACCTTGCACGGTTTCGACGGTAATCTGCCCGTCTTCGGCCATCAGCTTGAGCTTTTCGATCTCTTGGGCTGCGGCCAGCAAGTTGCCTTCAACCCGGGCGGCGATCAGCTCGACCGCGTCCTGGCTGGCAGACAACCCGGCCTGGGACAGGCGCTGGCGGATCCATTGCGGCAACTGACTGCTGTCGACCGGCCAGATCTGGATGAACTGGGTCTGCGGCCCTTCCACCAGCGCCTTGCCCCATTTGGTTTTCTGCGCGCTGCCATCGAGCTTGGGCAGGCTGATCAGCAACAGCGTGTCCTCGGCGGGGCGTGCGCAGTATTCCATCAGGGCCGCCGCGCCTTTGTCGCCGGGCTTGCCCGAGGGCAGGCGCAGCTCCAGCAGGCGTTTTTCGGCAAACAGCGACATGCTGGCCCCGGCCTGGAGCAGGGTGCCCCAGTCGAAGCTGGCGTCGGCGCTGAACACCTGGCGTTCATCAAAGCCTTGCTGGCGTGCAGCCTGGCGGATGGTGTCGGCGGCTTCCTGGCACAGCAGCGGATCATCGCCACTGACGATGTACACAGGCGCGAGGTTGCCTTGCAGGTGCTTGGCGAGTTGGGCGGGGGCGAGTTTCATAGGCTGGATGGACGGGGCGCATGGCGCGCCCCGTCTGGTTTACTCGGCAGGGACTTCAACAGGCGACTGTTTCGGCACGCTGTTTTCATAGTCCTGCGCGGCTTTCAGTGCCTCGGCGTCTGCCTTGGCCTTGGCGTCGGCAGTCTGCTGCAGGGCATCGAGCTGGGCCGGGCTGATCATCTGCAGGCGCAGGACCATCCGCTGGACCAGGTCACGGCGCATTTCATTACGCACCTGAGTGACCTCGGTGTCGGAACCCACCAGGTTGTTGCCGTCATGGGTCACGACTTTCTGCACTTGCAGCTTGTCGCTGATCAGCGGCAACTGGTCGTGGCCCTGGATCTGGAACATGAGCACGTTGCTCAACTCGATGTCCGAAGAGCGACCAGCACTGGCGTAGCTGAGGTTGCGCTGGGTCTCTTTCTCATCGACCAACACCAGCTTGTAAGCCGCACCGTTATAGACTTTGACGCCGCTGTTTTCCAGGGTTTGACGCAGCTGGGTCACGGTTTCGCCATAGGCGTTGCGTGCGCTGACATCCAGTTCCTTGATCGCCAGTTCCGTGGTGCCGGTGCCGCGCAGCTGGAAGCCGCAAGCGCTCAGCAGTACGGCAAGGCCCATCACCAGCAGGTTGCGTTTGATCATTTTATTGCTCCCCTTGAAACCATGTGGGCCTTATCGAGGCCCTGGAGGTTTTGTTCGGCGCCGGGGCTCTTGCCCTGGCGCCCGATCCGATTAGCTTGCGACGATATTGACCAGCTTGCCGGGCACCACGATCACTTTGCGGATCGTCAGGCCTTCGGTGAAGCGCAGCACGTTCTCATTGCTGCGAGCGGCGGCTTCGACTTCTTCGCGACTGGCGCTGGCCGGCATATCGATCTGGCCGCGCAACTTGCCATTGACCTGAATCACCAGTTGCAGGGTGTCCTGTACCAGGGCGCTGTCATCTGCTGTGGGCCATGGGGCATCGATCACCGCGCCGCTGTGGCCCAACTGGCTCCACAGGTCGTGGCTGATGTGCGGGGTAATCGGCGCCAGCAGCAGGACGACGGTTTCCAGGCCTTCCTGTACCAAGGCGCGGTCCTGTTCGGTGGCCTGTGGCGCTTTTTCCAACACGTTCATCAGCGTCATCACCTGGGCGATGGCGGTGTTGAACTTGTGGTGCTGGCCCACGTCCTGGCCGGCTTGCTTGATCGCCAGGTGGGTGCTGCGGCGAATGAGCTTTTGCTCGTCGCTCAACGACGCCACGTCCAGTTTGCCCGGCAGGCCCTGGCTGACATGGGCGTGCGCCAGGCGCCAGACGCGCTTGAGGAAGCGGTGCGAACCTTCGACGCCGGAGTCGGACCATTCGGCGCTCATGTCGGGCGGCGAGGCGAACATCATGAACAGGCGGCAGGTGTCGGCGCCGAACTGATCGATCATCGACTGAGGGTCGACGCCGTTGTTCTTCGACTTGGCCATCTTCTCGGTGCCGCCGATTTCCACCGGCAGGCCGTCGGATTTCAGCTTGGCGCTGATGACCTTGGCCTTGCTGTCACGCTCAAGCTCCACGTCCGCCGGGTTGAACCAGGTGTAGGCGCCATTGGCTTCGCGGCGATAGTACGTCTCGGCGATCACCATGCCCTGGGTCAGCAGGTTCTTGAACGGCTCGTCGGAGCTGACCAGGCCTTCGTCACGCATCAGCTTGTGGAAGAAGCGTGCGTACAGCAGGTGCAGGATCGCGTGCTCGATGCCACCAATGTACTGGTCCACCGGCAACCAGTGGTCGGCCGCGGATTTTTCCACCAGGCCGCCTTCATAGTGCGGCGAGGCGTAGCGGGCGTAGTACCACGAGGACTCGACGAAGGTGTCCATGGTGTCGGTTTCGCGCTTGGCAGGCTGGCCGCATTTCGGGCAACTGCACTCGTAGAACTCGGGCATGCGCGCCAATGGCGAACCGGCGCCGTCCGGCACCACGTCTTCGGGCAGTATCACCGGCAATTGGTCTTCCGGTACTGGCACGTCGCCACAGCTTTCGCAGTGGATGATCGGGATCGGGCAACCCCAGTAGCGCTGGCGGCTGATACCCCAGTCGCGCAGGCGGAACTGGGTGCGCGAGGCACCGAGGTTTTTCTTGATCAGGGCGACTTCCATGGCGTCGAAGGCGCCTGCGAAGTCCAGGCCGTCGAACTCGCCGGAGTTGATCAGGGTGCCGTGTTCGTTATAGGCGTCCTGCCACGGGGCCGGGTTGGTTTCACCGGAGCTGGTGCGCACCACGGACTTGATCGGCAGGTTGTATTTGGTGGCGAATTCAAAGTCGCGCTCGTCATGGGCGGGCACGGCCATTACTGCGCCATCGCCGTAGTGCATCAGCACATAGTTGGCGACCCAGACCGGCAGCTTTTCGCCGGTCAGCGGGTGCTCGACGAACAGCGAGGTCGGCAGGCCCTTTTTCTCCTGGGTGGCGACGTCGGCTTCGGCCACGCTGCCGCCTTTGCATTCGGCGATAAAGGCCTGCAGCTCAGGGTTGTTCTGGGCGGCCAGGGTGGCCAGCGGGTGTTCGGCGGCCACGGCGACGTAGGTCGCGCCCATCAGGGTGTCCGGGCGGGTGGTGAAGACTTTCAGGGCGCCAGCAACGCCTATGGAATCGACGTTGTACGGGAACTGCACTTCCATGCCCTTGGACTTGCCGATCCAGTTGCGCTGCATGGTCTTGACCTGTTCAGGCCAGCCCGGCAGGTCGTCGAGGCTCGACAAGAGCTCATCGGCGTAGGCGGTGATCTTGAAGTAGTACATCGGGATTTCGCGCTTCTCGATCAGCGCGCCGGAACGCCAGCCGCGACCGTCGATCACCTGCTCGTTGGCCAGGACGGTCTGGTCGACCGGGTCCCAGTTCACGGTGCCGCTTTTTTTGTAGATCACGCCTTTCTCGAACAGGCGGGTGAACAGCCATTGTTCCCAGCGGTAGTAGTCCGGCTTGCAGGTGGTCACTTCGCGGGACCAGTCCACGGCCAGGCCCAGGCTGCGCAGCTGGGTCTTCATGTAGGCGATGTTTTCGTAGGTCCACTTGGCGGGCGCTACGTTGTTTTTCATCGCGGCGTTTTCCGCGGGCATGCCGAAGGCGTCCCAACCCATAGGTTGCAGGACATTCTTGCCGAGCATGCGCTGGTAGCGGGAAATCACGTCGCCGATGGTGTAGTTACGCACGTGCCCCATGTGTAGTTTGCCGCTGGGGTAAGGGAACATCGATAGGCAGTAGTAAGTCTCCTTGCCTGGCTGTTCACTGACTTCAAAGGACTTTTGCTCGTCCCAGAAAGTTTGGGCGGCATTTTCTATTTCACGGGGCTGATAGTGTTCGTGCATGGCTACTTTTGAACTGAATAGGGGTGGCCTAATCCTCTTCGGTGCATTGTCCGGGTTGATCGACACCAAAAAGCGGCGCGTCCGTGCCCAAACCCTGCGGGAAGTGGAGTTACAGGAAGCGCCGTAGCATACATGACCCCGCTCTATCGAGGGAAACCCTGATTGCGCAGTGCAGGCCGTTGGTCGCGGCACCCGGTTGGTTCCGTCAGCGCAGCTACGCTGTTTATTGGGGAGTGAGACTTATCTTTAATGAGGTGAGGGGATGGTTGATTCGCAGCGAATGATAACGAAACCGGAAGTGTATGAAGGACTGATCGACCGCTTGGGTCGAGCGCTGGATGCGGCAAGAACCGCGGGCCGATTGCGTGACGAGCGGCCCGCAGAGTTGGAACTGCGCGGTTTGAGCCCCGCAGAGTTCGAGGTGATCAAGGCCTACCTGGACTTGAACGCCCGCCCAGTCCCGCAATGGGTGGCGCCTGTGCCAGCCAGGGAGCCTGTGCGATCGTCCAAGGTGGTATGGCTCAAGGACTTGTCGGCCGCTCGCGGCCCGGAAATCCGCGCCGTACGGTTCAAGTAACCACTTCAGTGCCTGTTCCACACGGGTAAAGAAGATTGTCGCTAAACCCCGTTACACCTTAGGCTTCGGGCATCTTTGGAGATGCTCGATGCCTATTCGTTATTTCATCAAACAATTATTGCTGCCGCCCGGCATTCTCTTGCTGCTGCTGGCCCTTGCCTGGTGGTTTCGCCGCACCCGTCCACGTTTGGCCGGCCTGTGCTTTGCCCTGGGGTTTGGCGGGATGTGGCTGATCAGCTTGCCGGTGATGGTGGAGTGGGGCGCCCGCGCCCTGGAAACCGAGCCCCCACTGGCCGTGGAAGACTGGGCCAGCCTGGCGCAACGGGCCGATGCCATTGTGGTGCTGGGCTCGGGCCGTGAGCGGGGGGACCCGGCCTGGGGCGCTGATCAGCCGACCGGGATCGGCCTGGAGCGTCAGCGCTATGCGGCGCGATTGGCCAAGGCGTCGGGGCTGCCGGTGCTGACCAGCGGCGGCCTGCACTACGGCACGCCGCCCAGCGAGGCGCAGTTGATGGCGGTGTCGATGCAGGATGACTTTGGCGTGGCCGTGCGCTGGAAGGAAGAGCGCAGCCGCACCACCTGGGAAAATGCGCAGATGAGCGCCGAGATCCTGCTGCCCCAGGGCGTCAAGCGCGTGGTGGTCGTGACCCAGGCCTGGCATATGCCGCGTTCGGTGTGGAGCTTCGAGAAGGCCGGCTTTACCGTGGTGCCGGCGCCGGTCGGCTTCCTGGGGGTGGATAATGCCCGGCCGCTGGGCGGTTGGATGCCGGAGTTCAAGTCGGTGTGGCAGAGCGGGCAGTTGATCAATGAGGCGGTGGGACAGGTAGGTTACCGGCTGTTCTACCGTTAACGGCGCACATCAAAATGTGGGGCTTGTGTGGGAGCGTGCTTGCCCGCGATGGAGGTGGGTCGGTCACTAAAAATGCTGACTGATACACCGCCATCGCGGGCAAGCCCTAATGCCGATCAGTTAAGCGCAGATCCCCTGTGGGAGCGGGCTTGCTCGCGATAGCGGCGGGTCAGTTAATGCAACTCTGACTGACACACCGTCATCGCGAGCAAGCCCGCTCCCACATTTGATCTTCGTTGCTTTGAGCATTGCGTTCACTTAACTGAACGGCATTAGGGCAAGCACGCTCCCACATTGGGTGTCAGACCGTCTTGGCCATGCGCCCGGCCAGCAGCGCCCAGCCAAACAGCCCCAGGCACAAGATGATCAGCGGCCACGAACGCCATTGCAGGTACGGCGTCAGGTTGTGCATGGGCACGACCTCGCCATAGAGAATGCCGCGCTCGAACTGCGGGATCTGCTCGGTGATCTGCCCGAACGGGTTGATCAGGCCGGTCACGCCATTGTTGGTGGCGCGGATCATCCAGCGGCCGGCTTCCAGGGCGCGCATCTGGGCCATTTGCAGGTGCTGCAAGGGGCCGATGGAGGTGCCGAACCAGGTGTCATTGCTGATGGTCAGCAGCAAGTCGCTGCGGGCGGCGAGGCCGGCGGCGAACTCCGGGTAGACCACTTCGTAGCAGATATACGGCGCGATCTGATAGCCCTTGGCTTGCAGCAGTGCCTGGTCTTCGGGACCGCGGGCAAAGTCCGACATCGGCAGGTCGAAGAACGCAATCAGGCCGCGCAATACATCCTGCAATGGTACGTACTCGCCAAAGGGCACCAGCTTTTGCTTCAAATAGGTGCCATCACCCTGGCCGACCACGGTGATGCCATTGAAATAGCGCTTTTCATGACGCACTTCCTGGCGGATCGGCACGCCGGTGATCATCGCCGCGTTCCGGTCGGCGGCGAACTTGCCCATCATCCCCAGGTAGCCCTCGACGGACTCCATGAGCACCGGCACGGCAGTTTCCGGCCAGATCAGCAGGTCTACGCGCTTGGAGGCAAAGCTCATGTCGCGGTACAGCGCCAGTTGCGCGTTGAGCTGCGCCGGGTCCCACTTCATGCTTTGCTCGACATTGCCCTGGATCGCCGCGACGCTTAGCGGCTCGCCAGCGGGGCTGGTCCAGGCGTGATGCTTGAGCGCCAGGCCAATCGCCCAGGGCGCAACCAGCAGCACCAGGCCTGCGCCGATAAACGCGTTGCGCCTGGTCGCCAGCAAGCGCGGCAGGTTGACGAGCAGCGCTGCGCTCAAGGCCAGGGCAAACGAAATCAGCCATACCCCACCCAACGGTGCGAGCCCGGCCAGCGGGCCGTCGAGCTGGCTATAACCGGAGTACAACCAGGGGAAACCTGTCAGGAACCAGCCGCGAAATGCTTCCTGGCCCACCCACAGCGCGGCAAACGCCAGGGCATCGGCCAGGGGCGCTTCGTTGCGGCGCAGCCAGCGGGCCCAGAGCCAGGCGGGTAGGGCAAAGAACAAGGCAATCGCGGCGGTGAACGCCAGCATCAACAGCCCGGCCAGCAACACCGAAGCGCCGCCAAAGTGATGGATGCTGTAGTAGATCCAGCTGGTGCCCGCGCCAAACAGGCCAAAACCGAAACACCAGCCACGCCCGAAGGCCTGGCGGGGTGTCAGTTGGCGCATCCCGGAATAGAACACCCCGACCGCCACCAGCGCCAGCGGCCAGATATCGAACGGCGCCAGCGCCAGGGTGGTGATAGCACCGGCCACCACGGCCAGCAGGTTACCGGGCCAGCCGGGTGCGGTGAGACGGCGCATATCAGTCCTTAGCGGGCAATAGGTGTCAGGCGGATCAAGTGGATACGACGGCTATCGGCATTCAGGATGCGGAAGCGGTAGGCGCCGATCTCGGTGGTTTCGTTGCGCTTGGGCAGATGGCCAAAGGCACTCATCACCAGGCCGCCGACAGTGTCGAACTCATCGTCGGAGAATTCGCTGTCGAAGAACTCGTTGAAGTTCTCGATCGGCGTCAGTGCCTTGACCAGGAAGTCCCCGCTGGGCAGCGGCTTGATGTAGCTGTCTTCTTCGACGTCGTGTTCGTCTTCGATATCGCCGACGATCTGTTCCAGCACATCTTCGATGGTCACCAGGCCTGCGACGCCGCCGTATTCGTCAATGACGATGGCCATGTGATTGTGGTTGGCGCGGAACTCGCGCAGCAGCACATTCAGGCGCTTGGACTCGGGTACGAAGGTCGCAGGCCGCAGCAGGTCCTTGATGTTGAAGCTGTCGCCGTTTTCCTTGAGGATCAGCGGCAGCAGGTCCTTGGCCAGCAGGACACCCATGACGTCGTCATGGCTTTCTCCGATCACCGGGTAGCGCGAGTGCGCCGAGTCGATCACGGCCGGGAGGAATTCCCGTGGGGTCTGGGTCGCCTTGATGCTGATCATCTGCGAGCGCGGGACCATGATGTCCCGGACTTGCAGGTCAGCCACCTGGATGGCGCCTTCGACGATGGCCAGCGCTTCGCTGTCCAGCAACTTGTTCTGATGGGCCTCGCGCAGCAGCTCCAGCAGCTCCTGGCGGTTTTTCGGCTCGTGGGCAAAAGCCTGGGTCAGTTTACCCAGCCATGACTTTTGCCCGTTGCTTGATCGGTCTTCGCTCATAGCGATTACTCTAAATCCTTGATTGTTTCAGTTGAGTGTCGATTAGTGTTCGTCGTCTGCATAGGGGTCAGGGTGCCCCAACTCTGCAAGCAACGTTCGTTCCAGAGCTTCCATTTCTTCGGCTTCTTCATCATCTATATGGTCGTAACCCAACAGATGCAAGCAGCCATGCATGACCAGGTGGGCCCAGTGGGCCTCCAGGGCCTTGCCTTGTTCCTTTGCCTCGCGCTCCACCACCGCGACGCAGATCACCAGGTCACCCAGCAGCGGGATATCCAGCAGTTCATCCGGCACATCGGCGGGGAACGACAGCACATTGGTCGCGTAGTCTTTCTGGCGCCAGGTGTGATTCAGTTCGCGGCCTTCAGGTTCATCCACCAGACGAATGGTCAGTTCCGAGTCGGCGCTGCGCTGGCGCAGGGCCAGTGCGCACCATTGGCGGAACTGTTCTTCGCTGGGGGCTGGCGCTTGGGTGGCCAGTTGCAGATCAAGCTCAAGCATCGCGGCGGTTGTCCTTGGACAGCCCGTCGTCGCGGTGTTCAAAGCGCTCGTAGGCTTCGACAATGCGCTGTACCAGCGGGTGACGCACCACGTCCTTGGGCATGAAGTGGGTAAAGCTGATGCCCGGTACGTCCTTGAGCACCTCGATCACCTGGCCCAGGCCCGACTTGGTGCCCTTGGGCAGGTCGACCTGGGTGATATCGCCGGTGATCACGGCCGTGGAGCCAAAGCCGATGCGGGTCAGGAACATCTTCATCTGCTCGACGGTGGTGTTCTGGCTTTCGTCGAGGATGATGAAGCTGTTGTTCAGGGTGCGGCCGCGCATATAGGCCAGCGGGGCGATCTCGATCACCTGGCGCTCGATCAGCTTGGCCACGTATTCAAAACCGAGCATTTCATACAGTGCGTCGTACAGCGGGCGCAGGTACGGGTCGATCTTCTGGGCCAGGTCGCCGGGCAGAAAGCCCAGTTTTTCGCCCGCTTCCACCGCCGGGCGCACCAACAGGATGCGGCGCACCTGTTCGCGCTCCAGGGCGTCCACTGCACAGGCCACCGCCAGGTAGGTCTTGCCGGTGCCGGCCGGGCCGATGCCGAAGTTGATGTCGTTGCCGAGGATTTCCTTGACGTAGCGCTGCTGATTCAAGCCCCGTGGGCGAATCATGCCTTTTTTGGTACGCAGCGCCACGCTGGCTTCGGCCACCGGGTTGTTGGCCAGGTCTTCCACGGCGGATTCCTGCAGGTACAGGTGCACGGTTTCCGGCGACAGCTCGCTACCCTTGGTTTCGCGGTAGAGGCGACGCAGCAGGTTTTCTGCAGACGTGGTGTGCTGGGGTTCGCCAATCAGCTCGAACTGGTTGCCGCGGTTGCGGATCTCGATGCTCAGGCGTTGTTCGATCAGGCGCAGGTGCTCGTCGAACTGTCCGCACAGGTTGGCGAAACGACGAGCCTCAAACGGCTCGAGGAGGAAACGATGGGGTTCTGCTATGGGTGCGTTCAAGGTTGCTTTTAGCCGCCCTTTGGCTGTTTAGGTGAAATAGAGGATAACGCCAGCCGCCGGTGTGCGAAAGCACTTAAGTAATCGGAGTGTTGCGCAGTTCCCATGTGGGAGCGGGCTTGCTCGCGATGGCGGAGTGTCAGTTAATGTATCTGTCACTGATCCTCCGCCATCGCGAGCAAGCCCGCTCCCACATTTAGATCTCCATCAGCCAGGAGTATTGATGGGTTACTGGATCAACGAGCCACGCAGCGAGTGCGGTTGCGCTGCGTCGATGTGCACGTCGGCGAACTGGCCGATCAGCGTCGGGTTATCGCAACGGAAGTTGACGATCCGATTGTTCTCGGTGCGTCCCTGCAACTCGCCCGGGTCTTTTTTCGAGTAATCGGTGACCAGGATGCGCTGGGTCGAACCGACCATTTGTCGGCTGATCTCGAACCCCTGCTGGTTGAGGCGATGTTGCAGCGCGTTCAGGCGCTCCTTTTTCAGCGCCTCCGGGGTTTCGTCCAGCAGGTCGGCAGCCGGGGTGCCCGGGCGCTGGCTGTAGACGAAGGAGTAGGAGAAGTCGAAACCGACGTCTTCAATCAGCTTCATGGTCTGCTGGAAGTCTTTCTCGGTCTCGCCGGGGAAGCCGACGATAAAGTCCGAACTGATGCAGATGCCCGGCACGGCGGCGCGCAGTTTGCGCAGCTTGGACTTGTATTCCAGGGCCGTGTGGTTGCGTTTCATCGCCGAAAGGATGCGGTCCGAGCCCGATTGCACCGGCAAGTGCAGGTGCTTGACCAGCTCCGGCACTTCGGCGTGGGCCTGGATCAGGCTGTCGGAGAACTCCAGCGGGTGCGAGGTGGTGTAGCGAATGCGCTCGATGCCGTCTACCGCCGCGACCACGCGAATCAGCTCGGCCAGGTCCGCCAGGCGCCCATCGTGGGTCTGGCCCCGGTAGCCGTTGACGTTCTGCCCCAGCAGGGTCACTTCCCGCACGCCGTTTTCGGCCAGGTGGATGATTTCCGCCAGCACGTCGTCGAACGGGCGGCTGACTTCTTCGCCACGGGTATACGGCACCACGCAGAAGGTGCAGTACTTGCTGCAACCTTCCATCACCGACACATAGGCACTGGGGCCGTCGATGCGTGGTTCGGGCAAATGGTCGAATTTTTCGATTTCCGGGAACGAGACGTCCACTTGCGGCAGCTTGGTGATACGCGCAGCGTCGATCATTTCCGGCAGGCGGTGCAGGGTCTGCGGGCCGAAGACCACGTCGACATAGGGCGCGCGGTCGCGAATGGCGGCGCCTTCCTGGCTGGCCACGCAACCGCCGACGGCGATCACCATGTCCGGGTTGGCCAGTTTCAGTTCGCGCCAGCGGCCCAGCTGCGAGTAGACCCGGTCCTGGGCCCGTTCGCGGATCGAGCAGGTATTGAGCAGGATCACGTCGGCATCTTCGGCGCGAGCCGTGACTTCCAGGGCCTGATGTTCACCCAGCAGATCGACCATGCGCGAGCTGTCGTACTCGTTCATCTGGCAACCGTGGGTTTCGATGTAAAGCTTCTTGGCCATGGGAATCGTCAACTGGTGGTAAAGAACCGCGCATTATAGGGGGCATGCCCATTGGTTCCTAGCACTGTGCATCGGGTGCCATGCTATAGTTCGCGCCCTCATTTATATCCGCCGATGTGCTGCCCGCCCCCCATGACCAAACGTGAAGCTCCAATCTACAAGGTGATTTTCCTTAACCAAGGCCAGGTGTTCGAAATGTACGCCAAGCAGATCTATCAAAGTGATCTGTGGGGCTTTTTGGAAGTGGAAGAGTTCGTCTTTGGCGAGCGCACACAGCTGGTCGTCGATCCGGGCGAGGAAAAACTCAAGGCCCAGTTCGAAGGCGTGGTGCGCAGTTTTGTGCCGATGCATTCGATTGTGCGCATCGACGAAGTCGAGCGCCTGGGCACGCCCAAGATCAGCGAGGCGCGGGGTGTGAGCAATGTCATGCCGTTTCCGATGCCGATGCCTGAGAAGTAGGCTTTTAGACCGCGTCGCGCCCATCGCAGGCAAGCCAGCTCCCACATTTGAATGTGTTCACAAATCAAAATGTGGGAGCTGGCTTGCCTGCGATGACGTCAGAAGGGTTTAGATAACCTCAAGGCAGCGGCGAAAAGGGCGAACGCCCATCCGCACTCTGCAATTCCTGCAGGTAATTGCGGAAAATCTGCCCCAGCACCTGGGTCGCCACTTCCAGCTCATCGCGCTGCATGTGTTCGGCCACTTCGTCAGCGGTGTCGAGCGCATCTTCGGCGCCATTGACCGCCGCCATCTTCAGCACGATATACGCCTGCACGTTGTTGGCCGGCACGCCTTCGCCATGGAAGAACATGCTGCCCAGCTTGAACTGCGCCTCGGCATGCCCCTGCAACGAGGCCTTCTCAAAGAAGCTCAAGGCTTTATTGAGATCACGGGCAGGGTTTTTGTCGTCGTAGAAGAATTCGCCCAGCTCGTATTGCGCCTGCGCATCCCCGCCATCGGCCAGTGCCTGGCAGGCGCTCAGCGCCTCGGCCTGGCTGTCGGGCTGAGTATTGAGGGTGCAACGCCCCATCGCCGGGATCAACAATGAGTTACCGCCCGCTTGTGCATGCGCAAGCAGCGGCTGAAGGAGCAACAGGCAGCCCAGAACCAGGGTGCGGCCGGTGCGTTTCATGGGAATCGACTTACCTCTGACGGGGCGCGTGGAGCCACGTGGGGATCCAATAAGCGCGCATTATGAAATAAGCAGGCCTCTGCTTACAAAGTCTTTACTCGTTTTTCTGCTGCGTGGGCAAGTTATCTGCCGGATTGCAGGTGATTTCTCGAAAAAACGAGGAAATTTCTGTAAGCAAGGTAACAAATCTGACGCCGCCAGGGGCGACGTCAGGTTGTGGCTGTCTTACTTCAATGCGGCGAAGGCACGTTCGGCAGCATCCAGGGTCAGTTTCAGCTCGGTCTCGCCATGGGCGATGGAGGTGAAACCGGCCTCAAAGGCGCTCGGCGCCAGGTACACACCGCCTTCGAGCATCAGGTGGAAGAAGCGCTTGAACAGGTTGGCATCGCTGCCCATCACATCGTCAAAGGTCACGATGTCGTCGGCACCGCTGAAATACAGGCCGAACATGCCACCGGCCTGGGTCGTGACGAACGGAATGCCTGCTGCATCGGCGCGTTGTTGCAGGCCGTCGAGCATGCGCGTGGTGTAGTCGCTTAACTCGGCATGGAAGCCCGGGCGGTTGATCAGGCGCAGGGTGGTCAGGCCGGCGGCCATGGCCAGCGGGTTACCGGACAGGGTGCCGGCCTGGTAGACCGGGCCCAGCGGCGCGATGTGCTGCATGATTTCGCGCTTGCCGCCGAAGCAGCCCACTGGCATGCCGCCGCCGATGATCTTGCCGAAGGTGCTCAGGTCCGGCGTCACGCCGTAGTAAGCCTGGGCGCCACCGAGGGCGACGCGAAAGCCGGTCATCACTTCATCGAAAATCAGCACCACGCCGTGCTGGTCGCACAGGGTGCGCAGGCCTTCCAGGAAACCGGGCGCTGGCGGCACGCAGTTCATATTGCCGGCCACCGGCTCGACGATGATGCACGCCACCTCCTGGCCGACTTCGCTGAGCATGGTTTCGACGGCAGCGATGTCATTGAACGGCAGGGTCAGGGTGTGCTTGGCAAACGCCGCCGGCACGCCGGCCGAACTCGGTACGCCCTGGGTCAGCAGGCCGGAGCCGGCCTTGACCAGCAGGCTGTCGGAGTGGCCGTGGTAGCAGCCTTCAAACTTGATGATGCTGTCGCGGCCGGTGAAACCACGGGCCAGGCGAATCGCGCTCATGGTCGCTTCGGTGCCGGAGCTGACCATGCGTACCATCTCCATCGACGGCACGATCGAGCACACCAGGTCCGCCATCTCGGTTTCCATGGCGGTGGGCGCGCCATAGGACAGGCCGTGCTCCAGTTGCTTGCGCACCGCGTCCAGCACGTCGGGATGGCTGTGGCCAAGAATCATCGGCCCCCAGGAACCGACATAGTCCACATAGCGCTTGTCATCTTCATCGGTGACGTAGGCGCCTTCGGCGTGCTTGAAGAACAACGGCGTGCCACCGACGCTCTTGAATGCGCGCACGGGGGAGTTCACACCACCGGGGATATGTTTCTGGGCATTGGCAAACAGGGTTTCGGAACGAGACATGGGCAGGCTCTCTGAATTCAGGATTTAAGGAGTTCGTTGAAGGCGCGGGCGCGGCGCGTCACGTCCTGGGGGCTGTCGGCACCGAACAGGCCGTGGACCACCGCCAGCAGATCGGCACCGTGTTCCACCAGGGGCGCGGCGTTTTCCAGGGTGATGCCGCCGATCACGCAGATCGGCACCTGCAAGCGGGCGCGGGCCTGGGCCAGCAGTTCAACGGTGGCCGCGGGCGCGCCGGGCTTGGTCGTGGAATTGAAGAAGCGCCCAAAGGCAACATAGCTGGCGCCTTCGCGTGCGGCCTGTTCGGCCAGTTCGATCTGGCTGTGGCAGGTGGAACCGATGATGGCATTACGCCCGAGCAGCGCCCGGGCCGGGGTCAGCGGGCCGTCGGTCTGGCCCAGATGTACGCCGACGCCCAGGCGCGCGGCCAGCTCGGCATCGTCGTTGATGATCAGTTGGGTCTTGTAGCGCGAGCACAATTCACGCAGCGCCTCGGCTTCGCGCAGGCGCCGGGCCTCGTCGCTGCTTTTATCGCGGTACTGCAGCAAGGTCACGCCGCCTTCCAGCGCGGCCTCGACGTAGGACAGGAACTTGCCGGCCAATAGTTGGCTGTCGGTAATGGCGTACAGGCCACGTAGTTTCATCGAGCAGGCCCCTTGAGATTACCCACAGAAATCCAATGGCAGGCGACGCGGTACAAATTGGCCGTGGCCCAGTTGTTCGGCATCGCGCAAGGTGCGCCAGGTGTAATTGAGTGCCGACTCCACGGCGCTGGCCAGGCCTTCGCCCTGGGCCAGGCGACCGGCCAGGGCGCTGGCCAGGGTGCAACCGGAGCCATGATAGCTGCCAGGCAGGCGCTGGCAGGTGAAGGTGCGGCGCGTGCCGTCGCGGCTGTACAGGCGATTGTGCACTTCATGCTCGTCGCCGTGGCCGCCGGTGATCAACAGGTGCTTGATGAATGGCAGCAGTTTCTCGGCGCATTCGTCCGCCGTGCCGTCGGGCAGTTCGGCGAGGATGCGGGCTTCAGGCAGGTTGGGCGTGGCAATCAGCGACAGGGGCAACAGCCGCTCGCGCATTGCATAGCCGACTTCATCCTTGCCCAGGCTGCCGCCGCCACCGGCGCGCAGCACCGGGTCGCAGACCACCGGCAGATGTGGGTGCTGCTGGAGCAGTTCGACCACGGTATCGACCATCACCGTGGAACCGAGCATGCCCAGCTTGACCGCCGCAACTTGCGAGTCGCCGAGCACGGCGTTGGCCTGGGCCAATACCCACTCGCGGTCGAGCACGCGGAAGTCGCTGACATTCACGGTGTTCTGCACGGTCAGCGCGGTCACGGCCGGGGCCGCATGACAGCCTTGGGCGAGCAGGGCTTCGATATCTGCCTGCAAGCCGGCGCCACCACTGGGATCATGGCCGGAGAGACAGAGGACAACGGGGCGAGAGCTGTAGATATTCATGGTGCGCGAGCTTACCACCAAACGCTTTTTGCGTGGCTGTTGGACGGTGCCTGTATTTCACACTGAAAGACGCGCAAAAATGGCTATAGGCCATCATTTATTTCCAGGCGTTGGCACGCTGAAAGCCCCGTCCTAGAGCCTTTCAAAAAATTATTTCAATGGTGTCTTTTGGCCTTTACCGGCTATGCTAGAGTGGATCCAAACAACTTAATGTATGCCGGTGTACGTCTTCTCAAAAGGAATGGGGGGCTTTTGACATCACCGGACAGGCCACGCTGGGGCTCTATGCGCTATTTGCTGATGTTTCTCTTGTGCGGGCTGCCGATGCTGGCCGGCGCCGTCGAGTTCAATGAAACCACCCGCAGCCTTCCCCTGGGCCGGGTCATGCAAGTACTGGAAGACCCAAGTGGCGGCATCACCATCGCCGAGGCCCGTTCAGCGGCACTGGCCAGTCGCTACACCCACCATGATAAAGACACCCTCAATGCCGGCTATTCGCGCTCGGCCTTCTGGCTCAAGGTCGACCTGCATTACCTGCCCAGGGAGCCCCACGCCCCGCGCACCTGGCTGCTGGAGCTGGCCTACCCGCCCCTTGATCATCTTGAGTTGTACGTCCCCGATGAGGTCGGTGGCTACCGCCTGGCTGGGCGTACCGGGGACGCATTGCCCTTTGCCAGCCGCGAGGTCCGCCAGAACAACTACTTGTTCACTGTCGACTTCAAGGCGGGCGAGCAGAAAACCCTCTACCTGCGCCTGCAAAGCGAAGGTTCGATCCAGGCACCGCTGACCCTGTGGTCGAGCACCGCCTACCTGGAAGACCAGCCGCTGCGCCTGTATGTGCTGGGCCTGATCTACGGCGTGCTGCTGGGCATGCTGGTGTACAACCTGTTTATCTACCTCAGTGTGCGTGACACCAGTTACCTCTATTACATCCTCTATATCGCCTCGTTCGGCCTGTACCAGCTCTCGGTGAATGGCGCGGCGGTGGAATATTTCTGGCCCGACAACCCCTGGTGGGCGAATGCGGCGACGCCGTTCCTGATCGGCGCCTCGGCGTTGTTCGGCAGCCTGTTTGCCCGCAGCTTCCTGCACACCGCCCTCTACAGCCGTTGGCTTGACCGGCTGCTGCTGGTGCTGGTGGGCACGGGGGCGGCGGTGATGCTGTTGTCGCTGATGACCAGCTATGCCCTGGCCTTGCGCCTGGCGACCGCGCTGGCGCTGGTTTTCACCGTGACCATCTTTGTCGCCGGGATCAAGGCTTGGTGCTGTGGCCAGCGGGTGGCACGGTATTTCATCATCGCCTGGTCGGCGTTCCTGATCGGCGGGGTGGTCAATACGCTGATGGTACTGGGCTACCTGCCTAACGTGTTTCTCACCATGTATTCCAGCCAGATCGGCTCGGCCATCGAAGTCGCCCTGTTGTCCCTGGCCCTGGCTGACCGGATCAACGCGATGCGCGAACAGCAGGCGCAAATCCTGTTTGATGCCAGCCAGAAACTGGAAGTGCTCAACCAGCAACTGGCCCACAGCAACCAGTTGAAAGACGAGTTCCTCGCGACCCTGACCCATGAGCTGCGCACGCCGATGAATGGGGTGATTGGTTCATTGGAGCTGATGCAGACCGTGCCCCTGGCCGGGGACCTGGCGCAGTACCAGCAAACCGCCGCCGGCTCGGCGCGGGACATGATGCGCATGGTCAACGGCATTCTCACCCTCACCGAGTTGCAAGCCGGCCGCTTGAGCGCGCAGCCGCAGGTGTTCAGCCTGCGCGGGGTGCTCGATACCTTGCGCCAGCAATTTCGCGGCAATGCCCAAGGCAAGGGGCTGGCGTTTTCCATCGACGTGGCGGGTGAACTGCCGGATCGCCTGGAGGGCGATGCAGGCAAACTGATGCAGTGCCTGGAATGCCTGCTGGATAACGCCTTCAAGTTCACCCACCAAGGCGCGGTGCGCGTGCGTGTGGTGGGCGTGCCCCGGGCCGATGGCCATTTGCACCTGACCTTTATCGTCACCGATTCCGGGATTGGGTTTGCACAGCTGGATGAGGCGACCCTGTATCAGCGTTTCTTCCAGGTGGACGGCTCGACCACCCGCGAATATGGCGGCCTGGGCATTGGCCTGGCTATCTGCCGGCAGTTGATCGAGTTGCTCGGCGGGCGCCTGACCCATCATTCCGAACCGCGCAAAGGCAGTCGCTTCCAGTTGGAGGTGGCGGTCATTGCGGTGCCACCGGAGCCGGCCCGCGCTGTTGATCTGCACCGCGCGCCACAGGACTGCACGGTCCTGCTGGTGGATGACAACAGCGTCACGCAGTTGGTGTTGCGCGGCATGTTGCTCAAGCTGGGTTACCGGGTAAAAGTCGCGGACAGCGGCCCGGCGGCCCTGGCGATGCTGCAGGAGGGGACGTTTGATGCGGTGCTGCTGGATGTGCCCGAGGATGGTTTTTCCCTGTGTTGCCAGGTCCGGGCCTTGCCAGGCTGCGGCGAGCTGCCGGTGATCGCCTTGAGCGACTCCCTGCAAGGCAGCGCACGCCAGCATTGTCACGGCATCGGCCTGACCGAGCAGTTGCTCAAGCCGGTGCGTTTCGAGCTGTTGCAGGGCGTATTGCAGCGGCGCCTGTTGTGCCCGCTAGAAGGTGAAAGCGCCGGCAGTTAGGCGTATATGCCACTTTTTTAAGGGCGGTGACGATGCTTAACTGAATTCAAGGCCTCAATGAACGTGGCCTTTTATCAGGAGGCCCGTCATGAATCTGCACCAGTTCGCCGAAACCCACGACGTTACCAACCAGCCGCCGTCATTGGATGGCGCCAACCTGTATCGCCTCGACCTGCCCCTGCAGGAGTGGTCGCGGCGCTTTGGCGCGGGTTGGGCCGAGGCGCGTATCGATGCCTACGGCGCCTTGGCGGGTGGGCCGTTGATGGCGGCGGGGTTCCTGGCCAACCAGAACAAACCGGTGTTCAACAGCCATGATCGCTATGGGCACCGCATTGACCTGGTGGAGTTTCATCCGGCCTATCACGAACTGATGCGCACCGCCGTCGAGCATGGCCTGCCGTCGTTGCCCTGGGCCCATCCCCAGCCTGGCGCCCATGTCGCCCGCGCGGCCCTGGGCTACCTGCACAGCCAGGCCGAAGCCGGCACCGGTTGCCCGCTGACCATGACCTTCGCCTGTGTGCCGGCCCTGCGCCTGCAGCCGGACCTGGCTGACAGTTGGCTGCCAAAAATCCTCAACACCGAATATGACCCGCGCAATATCGGCATCGCCCACAAGGCCGGTGCAACCATCGGCATGGCCATGACCGAGAAACAGGGCGGCACCGATGTACGTGCCAACACCACCCGTGCCTATCCCGTGGGCGCCGGCGGCCCTGGCCAGGCCTATGAACTGGTGGGGCACAAGTGGTTCTGCTCGGCGCCGATGTGCGATGCCTTCCTGACCCTGGCCCAGACGGACAAGGGTCTGACTTGTTTCCTGCTGCCCCGGCACCGCCCGGATGACACACGCAACCCGTTCTATATCCAGCGCCTGAAAAACAAACTCGGCAACTGCTCCAACGCCTCCAGCGAAGTCGAATTCCGCGGCGCCCTGGCGTGGATGGTCGGCGAAGAAGGCCGTGGCGTACCGACCATCATCGAGATGGTGGCCATGACCCGTTTCGATTGCATGGTCGGTTCCAGTTCCCTGATGCGTCAGGCGCTGACCCAGGCCAGTCATCATTGCGCTCATCGCTCAGTCGGTGGCCGCGTGCTCAGTGAGCAACCGTTGATGCAAAACGTGCTGGCCGACCTGGCCCTGGAAAGCGAGGCGGCCCTGGCCCTGAGCCTGCGCATGGGCCGGGCGCTGGACCATCTGGATGATGAGCAGGAAGCCAAGTTCGCGCGGCTGGTGACAGCGGTGGGCAAGTATTGGATCTGCAAGCGCGCGCCGGCGATGATCAACGAAGCTGCCGAATGCATGGGCGGTGCCGGGTATGTCGAGGACAGCATCCTGCCGCGCCTGTACCGTGAGGCACCGGTCAATTCGACGTGGGAAGGTTCCGGTAACGTGCAATGCCTGGACGTGCTGCGGGCCTTGTCGAAAGAGCCGGGCGTGCTGGAGACATTGTTTGTCGAACTGGGGAACGGGCACGGCGATAAACGCCTGGCCCGGCATATCGAGCAGTTGAAATTGGCGTTTATGGACACCCAGGACATTCAGTACCGGGCGCGGCAATTGACCGAAGACATCGCCGTGGCGTTGCAGGCCAAGTTGCTGCTGGAGGCGGGCAATGCCAGTGTCAGCGATGGGTTTATGGCCAGTCGCCTGGGCGAGTCGTCGGGGCGGGTATATGGCACCTTGCCACGGGGTGTGGATGTGCAGGCCATTGTCGCCCGCTCAACCCCGTCTCTCTGAATAAACACGGTAAACAATGTGGGAGCAGGCTTGCCTGCGATAGCGGTGGGTCAGCTACCTCTATATTGGCTGACCCGCTGCCATCGCAGGCAAGCCAGCTCCCACAGCGGTTGCATTGATCTTCAGTGGGCATTCCAATTCAGAGTTTGCGTCTGGCGGCGATGCAGGCAAGATGACCTCCTGCATGTAAGAAAACAGGAAGCCTACCGTGACCGAAGCTTTTGTTGTCGTTCAAACCGCCGAAGAGGCCGTGGACCGGCTGGCGGCTCTGCATGAGCGTGCTACCGGCGCGCTCAACCAGGCCCTCAAGCAATACCTCAAGGATCGCGTCGAACCCGACGCCGCACAGCGTGCACTGTTTCGCTACCCGGAACTGCGCCTGACCTACCACTGCCACGGCGAAGTCCCACAGACCACCCGCGCGTATGCCAAGGTGCAGTTGCCGGGCACCTACAGCGTCACCGTCACCCATCCGTCGGCGTTCCGTAAATACCTGCTGGAACAGTTGGTGCCGCTGATGCACGACTTCACCGTGACGGTGGAAGTGGGCGCCAGCCAGCAGAATATCCCTTACCCCTACGTGGTGGAGCAGGGCGATGAACTGGCCGGTTCCGGCGTGACCGCCGCGACCCTGGCGCGGGTGTTCCCCAGCACCGACCTGTCGGCCGCCACCGATGGCATCGCCGATGGCCTGTACGATTGGGAGAACACCGACCCACTGCCCCTGGCGCTGTTCGATGCGGCCCGTGTGGATTTCTCCCTGCGCCGCCTGGTGCACTACACCGGCAGCGACTGGCGCCATGTGCAGCCGTGGATTCTGCTGACCAACTACCACCGCTATGTCGACCAGTTCATCGTGCATGGCCTGGAACAGTTGCGCAGCGACCCACGTTTTATCCGCATGGTGTTGCCGGGCAACGTCATCATCGACAAAAACATGGACCATGGCGAAGCCTCTGCCATTGCCGCAGGCGTGGTCTGGCACCGTTACCAGATGCCGGCCTACCACTTGCAGGCCAGCGACGGCCACGGCGTGACCCTGGTCAACATCGGCGTCGGCCCCTCCAATGCCAAGAACATCACCGACCACCTGGCGGTATTGCGTCCCCATTGCTGGCTGATGATCGGCCACTGTGGTGGCCTGCGCCAATCCCAGACCATCGGCGACTATGTGCTGGCCCACGCTTATATGCGGCGCGACGGCATTCTCGACCGCGTAGTACCGCCGAACATCCCGATCCCGGCCCTGGCCGAAGTACAGATGGCGTTGCAGCAAGCGGCGGCCAATGTCACCGGCGAGAAGGGCGAAGAGCTGAAAAAGCGCCTGCGCACCGGCACCGTGTTGACTTACGACGACCGCAACTGGGAGCTGCGCTGGGCCCAGGAACGGCCGCTGATCAACCTGTCCCGCGCCGTGGCGGTGGACATGGAAAGCGGCACCATCGCCGCCCAAGGCTACCGCTTGCGCGTACCGTACGGCACCTTGCTGTGTGTGTCGGACAAGCCGCTGCACAGTGAAATCAAGTTGCCAGGTTCGGCCAACGCGTTCTATGAACGGGCCGTGAGCCAGCACTTGAAGATCGGCATCGAGGCGGTGGACCTGCTGCGCACCGAGCTCAACTCGCTGCACTCGCGCAAGCTGCGCAGCTTTGACGAGCCGCCGTTCCGCTAACATAGCGGGGTGGTTATTTAACGGTCGGGCCACTAGCATGGTCGGTCCTGACCGTTAGATATTCCGTTGCCATGTCCCGTCCTGCCCGTCCCGACTCGCGCCGCCCTGGCGTGAAACCTCCCCATCCCGCTGCGCGCCGTGTCGCCAAGGCGCCACCGGCCGAACCGAAGTTGATCCTGTTCAATAAACCTTTCGATGTGCTGACCCAGTTCAGCGACGAAGGCGGGCGGGCGACCCTCAAGGATTTTATCGATATCCCGGGCATCTACCCGGCCGGGCGCCTGGATCGGGACAGTGAGGGCCTGCTGCTGCTGACCAACGATGGCCAGTTGCAGGCGCGGATTGCCGACCCCAAGCACAAACTGGCAAAGACCTACTGGGTACAGGTGGAAGGCGAGCCCACCGAGGAGCATCTGCAACGCCTGCGCGCAGGGGTGGAACTGAACGATGGCATGACCTTGCCGGCTGAAGCCCGTCGACTGGATGAGCCGGCGCTATGGCCACGCAACCCGCCGGTACGCTTCCGTAAAAACCTGCCGACCTATTGGTTGGAGCTGGTGATTCGCGAGGGGCGCAACCGTCAGGTGCGGCGCATGACCGCCGCCGTGGGCTTGCCGACCTTGCGCCTGGTGCGGGTGAAAATCGGCGAGTGGTCGATTGACGGCCTGGGCCAAGGCCAGTACCGCGAAGTGCCGGCGCGCTTATAAAGCCCCGGATTCGATCAGGCCGATCACCACGCTCTTGATGATAAACGCGGCCACGCCCAGGCCCAGCACGAAGAACAGAATCAGCGAGCCAAAGCGCCCGGCCTTGGACTTCTTCGCCAGGTCCCAGACGATAAAGCCCATGAAAATGATCAGGATGGTGACCAGGCCGGTCATCATCCATTCTTCAAACAGCACGGGGTCAATCGAATTCATTGGGCAGGTTCCGACAAAGGCAGGCGCGAAGTATAAGGCAATGCGGTCGGTGCAGCGTTGACCTGCGTCGGTGCGTCGCAGGTTGAACACGGTAAAAAATGTGGGAGCGGGCTTGCTCACGATAGCGGTGTGCCTGTCGCCGAATGCATTGACTGACACACAGCTATCGCGAGCAAGCCCCACACATGGGGTTGGTGGTGAGTCTTAGGTGCGCAGGTGAGTCAACGGCAACTCGGTGCTGTTGAGCACCTGGTTGAGCACAAAGCTTGAGCGCACGCTGGTCACGCCCTCAATCCGGGTCAGGTGGCCCAATAGCAGTTTTTGATAGTGATCCATATCCGGCACCACCACCTTCAACTGATAGTCGGCATCCATCCCGGTGACCAGGCTGCATTCGAGCACTTGCGGCAAGGTGCGGATCGCCGCTTCAAAGTTCTCGAAGCGCTCGGGTGTGTGTCGGTCCATGCCGATCAATACGTAGGCCGTGAGGCTCAGGCCGAGCATCTTGCGGTCGAGCAGGGCGACCTGGCGCGAGATATAGCCGTCGTCCTCCAATTGCTTGACCCGGCGCGAGCAGGGTGACGGCGACAGGCCGATCCGCTCGGCCAGCTCCTGGTTGGAGATCCTCGCGTCGCGCTGTAATTCCGCCAAAATACTCAGGTCGTATCGGTCAAGTTTGCTCATGGGGCTGGCCTTTGTCGTAACTATTGCTGCGAATTATCTATCCAGGGTTAAAAATTGCGCAAGCACTGTTTATTGACGCAATCTTCGCAATCATCTGCCGGCGCCTCACGCCTATGATTACCAACAGAATCACTGCCCGGACATAGAGTCCACTGCAGCCCGCCCAACCAGGCCGGCTGCGGCCCGCCAACCCCACCGGGTTGCGCCGGCCCCCGGGCTGCACACTGTCCACAAGACGGCGTGAGGTGAGCCAACGTCAAAAGCGTTGAGCCAGGACGAAGTTCTCAAGGGGCGACCGACGGGTCGCCCCTTTTCTTTTGCCAGCGAAAATTGTCCGGTCGGCTGATAACCTGTTGCAGAACTTTCCAGTCTTATGCATAGGCCCTAATCCGCAGTGAGGAATAGCATGAAGCCCATCTGGCGTTTGGCAGGTGCAGGTGTGTTGATGGTTACCTTGGGCACGCCGGTGATGGCCGACGAACGTGGCCATTCAGCGCAGGCGGGGAGCAGTCTGCCGATCCAGGCCCGGCCCGACTCCGTGGGCCAGACCCAGGAGCCGCGCCAGGGCAACTACCGTGATATTCCCCGGCGCAATGATGGCAACCCGCATTGGCCAGCCGATGGCCCTGGCTACAATGGCCGCCCCGATGACAACCGCTGGCCGGGTCGCCCCGATGGGCATGGCAATGGCTGGGGCCCCGGCCCGCAGTATCGCCCCGGCTACACGGTAGACCGCTTCCCCGGGCGTCATGACCGCGTGCCCTATCGTGGCCAGGATTACTTCTTCGCGGGCGGCTATTGGTACCGGCCCCAGGGTCCGCGTTATGTGGTGGTCACGCCGCCCTATGGGATCGGCGTGCATGACCTGCCGGACTATGCGCGGGAAGTGTGGGTGGGCAACACGCTGTTTTTCCTCGCCGCTGGCGCCTACTACAGCTACGAGGCCAGCACCCGGCAGTACGTGGTGGTACAACCGCCGGTGGCCAGCCTGCCGCCACCGCCGGCGCCCCAGGGCAATGGCTATGACGTGGTGGCCTATCCCGCCAACGGCCAATCGCCTGCCCAGGTGCAGCAGGATGGCTACGATTGCTATCGCTGGGCGGTGCAGCAGAGTGGCTTCGACCCCCAGACCGGCACCTACGCGCCGGCGCCGGCGGTGGTGCAAACCTACCGCCAGGCTCAGGGCAACTGCCTGGGCAGTCGCGGGTATCAGGTGACCTACTAGGCCTTGTGGCCTGTGACCACTTCCTGTGGGTCGGCGTGCACCAGCACTTCGGCCCGTGGGTAGGCCTGATGGATGGCATCGGCGGCCTGGTCGCTGATGCCGTGGGCCACCGACAGGCTCAACTCCCCCGGTAACTCCAGGTGCAACTGCACAAACCAGTGGTTGCCGGAAATCCGCGTGCGCAAATCATGGGCACCCAGTACGCCGGGCACGCTACAGGCCAGCTCCAGCATGTGCTGGCTGACTTCGGCTGGCAGCTCCTCGTCCATCAGCACCGCAAAACTTTCCCGGGCAATCTGGATCGCGCTCCATAAGATGTAGGCGGCAATCCCCAGGCCAAACCAGGCATCGACTTGATGCAAGCCGAAGGCCGCCAGCACCAGGGCCAATAGAATGCTGCCATTGAGCAACAGGTCCGAACGGTAATGCAGCGAGTCGGCGCGCACGGCGTTCGAGCCGGTTTCGCGGATCACCCGGTGTTGCAGGGTCAACAGTGCCACGGTCAGCGCCAGCGACAGCACAATCACCGCGATACTCAGCCAGGGCGCGCCCACCGGTTCCGGGTGTAGCAGGCGCTGGTACGCCTGGAAGGCAATCAACACCGCGCTGCCGGCGATAAACAGCGCCTGGGCCATACCCGCCAGGGATTCCGCCTTGCCATGCCCGTAACGGTGATCGTCATCCGCCGGGCGCAGCGCGTAATGCACCGCCAGCAGGTTGAGCAGCGACGTCACGCCGTCGAGCAGCGAGTCGGTCAGCCCGGCGAGCATGCTTACCGAACCACTGAACCACCAGGCGACGGCCTTGCCGATAATCAGGATACTGGCCACGCCGACCGAGGCGCGGGTCGCCAGGCGCAAGAGCCGGGCGTGTTCGGTGCAGGTGCTCATGGGGCAATCGAATCCTTACGCAGCAGGTTGCAGACCGAGCATGGCCAGTTGCTGCACGCTGCCCTTGAACTGGATCAGGCGCGGGTCGTCCAGCGGCAGGCTGCGGCCGGTCTCGTGCTCGATGATGGTTTGCAGCTTGGTGTTGTCCACCTTGCCGTCGGCGCCGATGGCTTGCTGCAGCTTCTCGGGGGCCACTTGTGCGCTCTTGCCGGGCTCGAAATAAATGGCGCCGGTGGCGAAATCGACACCGAAGGCGATCAGGCCGGGGATCACATAGAACAGCAGGCCGACCGCATCGAGCACGGCAATCGCCGGGTCGATCTTGCCGTCGATCTGGCCACGGCGATCAGGATAGAAAATCGAACCGCAGGCTGTCAGCTGGCTCAACAGGGTGACGGCCAGAACACCGCCGATGACACGGGAAGCATTACGCATGGGACTCTCCTGAACACTTGTAGGGTGTGACTATAAAGCAGATCTACCGCGCTCCACCTACCTAATGTGGGAGCTGGCTTGCCTGCGATAGCGCCGGGTCAGTTAACCGATATTTGACTGACCCAGCGCTATCGCAGGCAAGCCAGCTCCCACATCAGAGCGCATTCCCAACGGGACACGGCATCGCCTGAGAGGCCACCGATATCCAGTCGTTCGCCGTTATACTCGCCGCTCTGCCTTGGAGCCAGTATGAATTCGTTGCCAATCGATGATGTTTTACCCGCCTTGCGTGAAGCCTTGGCGACGCGCCATGAAGCGGTGCTCGAAGCACCGCCCGGCGCCGGTAAAACCACGCGGGTGCCATTGGCGCTGTTGCAGGAAACCTGGCTGGCCGGGCAAACCATCCTGATGCTTGAACCGCGCCGGCTCGCCGCCCGCGCCGCTGCCGAACGCCTGGCCAGTGAGCTGGGGGAAAAGGTCGGCGAAACCGTCGGCTACCGCATCCGCCTGGACAGCAAGGTCGGCCCCGACACCCGTATCGAAGTGGTCACCGAAGGCATCCTCACCCGCCGTTTGCAGGACGACCCGGCGCTGGAGGGCGTGGGCCTGCTGATCTTCGACGAATTCCACGAACGCAGCCTCGACGCCGACCTGGCGCTGGCCCTGAGCCTCAACGGCCGCGAGCTGTTGCGTGACGAGCAGCCGCTGAAAATCCTCCTGATGTCCGCCACCCTTGAGGGCGAGCGCCTGTCGGGTCTGCTGGACGATGCGCCGATCCTGCGCAGTGAAGGGCGCATGTACCCGGTGCAGATGCGCTGGGGCCGGCCGTTCCAGCCCGGTGAATTTATCGAGCCGCGGGTGCTGCAGACCATCCTCGAAGCCCTGCACGACGAAACCGGCAGCGTGCTGGTGTTCCTGCCGGGGCAGGCGGAGATTCGCCGGGTCCATCAACAGTTGGCGGATGCCCTGGGTGAGCGCGGCGATGTGCTGCTGTGCCCGTTGCATGGCGAACTCGATCTGGCCGCCCAGCGGGCGGCCATCGACCCGGCGCCGGCGGGCAAGCGCAAGGTGGTGCTGGCCACCAACATTGCCGAGACCAGCCTGACCATCAATGGCGTGCGGGTGGTGATCGATGCCGGGCTGGCGCGGGTCCCGCGTTTCGACCCCGGCAGCGGCATGAGCCGCCTCGACACCCAGCGCATCTCCCGCGCCAGTGCCACGCAACGCGCGGGGCGGGCCGGGCGGTTGGAGCCGGGCGTGTGCTATCGGTTGTGGTCCGAGGACCAACATGAAGGGCTGGCGGCCTATGGCAGCGCAGAGATCCTCTCGGCGGACCTGGCCGGCCTGGCCCTGCAGCTGGCGCGCTGGGGCGTGACGCCGACGCAACTGGTGTGGCTCGATGTGCCGCCCGCCGCCGCCTATGCCCAGGCCCAGGACTTGCTCGAACGTTTGGGCGCGCTGAAGGATGGGAACCTGACCGCCCACGGGCAGAAAATGGCCAGCCTGCCGGCGCACCCGCGCATCGCCCATTTGTTGTTGCGCGGGCAGGACCTGGGGCTGGCGAGCATGGCGAGTGATGTCGCTGCGCTACTGGGTGAGCGCGACATCTTGCGCGGTGCGGGCGCGGACTTGCACAGTCGCCTGGCGTTGTTGTCTGGCGAAGAACGCGCCCGTGGCACTCAAGGCGGCGTACAGCGGGCCAGGCAATTGGCTCGGCAATATCGCGGTTATCTAAGGGGGCAGGCTGCGCAACCGGTGGCCGATCCCGAGCATCCGCGCTGGCTGGGGGCCTTGCTGGCGCTGGCTTACCCGGACCGGGTGGCCCAGCAGCGCCGCGCCGGGGGCGCTGAATATCGCCTGGCCAACGGGCGTGCAGCGCTGTTTGCCGAAGCCGACAGCCTGATGAAGCAACCGTGGCTGGTCATCGCCGACCTGGGCAGCCGTCAGGGCCAGCGTGAAGAGCGGATCTACCTGGCCGCCGACTTCGACCCGGCGCTGTTCGACTCGGTGTTGGCCGAACAGGTGCGCAGTTTCGACCACTTGGATTGGGACGAGCGCGAAGGCGTGTTGCGCGCCGAACGCCAGCGCAAGGTCGGTGAACTGGTACTCAGCCGCGAGGCGCTGACCGGCCTCGACGAATCTGCCCGCAGCCAGGCGCTGGTCAACCTGGTGCGGCGCAAAGGCCTGGAACTGCTGCCCTGGACCCCGGAACTGCGCCAGTGGCAGGCCCGCGTCATGCTGCTGCGCCAGTTGGACGCCGGCCAACCTGGCCAATGGCCCGACGTCAGCGACAGCGCCTTGCTCGCCAGCCTGGAGCAGTGGCTGATGCCGTACCTGGGCAAAGTCTCGCGCTTGAGCCATTTCGCCCACCTGGATATCTCCAGCTTCCTGCATAACCTGTTGCCCTGGCCGCTGCCCCAGCGCCTGGACGAACTGGCGCCCCATCATTTGAAAGTACCCTCGGGCTCATCGGTGCGCCTGGACTACAGTGAGCAACCGCCGATTCTTGCGGTGCGCTTGCAGGAATTGTTTGGCCTTGCCGATACCCCGCGCATTGCCGGTGGGCGGCAGGTGGTGAAGTTGCATCTGCTGTCGCCCGCGCGGCGGCCGGTGCAGGTGACCCAGGATCTGGCGAACTTCTGGCGCAGTACCTACGCCGAGGTGAAGAAGGATCTGAAGGGGCGGTATCCCAAGCATTACTGGCCGGATGACCCGCTGGTGGCAGAAGCGACTGCGCGGATCAAGCCGCGCAAGTAATCCCGGAGACGCCACCGATCAAAACTGTGGGAGCAGGCAAGCCAGCTCCCACACAAACCCTATTTCACATTGGGCTTGGTTTATTGCGCCGCAGGCAGCAGGAACCGCGCAATCACCGGCAGGTGGTTGGAAATACGCAATGTATCGTCCTGCCGCACCCGCGCTTCGACCTTCTTCAGCCTGGGGCTATAGAACAGATAATCCACCGTGCGATCCGGCCCATTGAGGCTTGGGTCGTTGGGAAAGTGGGTCAGCCACTGGGCCCGGTCGATCCCGCTGGACTGGCTGTTGCTGGGCACCATCGGGTATTTGTCCCACAACAGATGCAGTTCGCTGTCTGGCGAATACTGCCCACGCTTGTTGGCGTCCAGGCGCAGGAATTGCCCGAGCGGCAGCAGGTTGAAATCCCCGCCGATCAGCCACGGCGTGCCGCGGCTTTCGAATTTATCCAGCAGCTTGATGGTCGCCTGCACTTGTTCGCGCACCGCACTATGGCCGGGTGCGCCGTTGTCCAGGCGGGTGTTGAGCACTGCCAGTTGGCCGCCATCGCTCAATGGCAGGTAACTGAGCAGCAACGCCGGCTTGGGCTGGAACTGTCGGCTGATCAGGTTGGCCGAGGCCACCGGCAGTTGCAGGCGTTCGGCATGTTCGATCTGGTAGCGGCTGAGGGTCACCAGCTTGCGGCCGACGCTGCCGAAGATATGCCAGTCGGGCACAAAATCGGCTTTCCAGTCGAAGGCCTGGACGCTGCACGGGTAGAGGTCCACCAGCCGCTCCTGGAGCAGCGCCAGTTGATCCTGGTAATGGGACGGCTTGGCGCCTTCGTCCAGTTCCTGCAGCAACAGCACGTCCGGTTGTTCGTCACGGATCACCCGCGCTACTTCATCCAGGCTGGAGGCCATGTCTTCCACCGTGGGCCGTTCGTCCGGGCCACTGCCGTCCGGGGTGTCGTACCAGAACACGTAGTTCTTGCCCGCCAGGTATTGCACGTTCCAGGTCATCACCTTGAGCGCCTGGCCGGGTAGCAGGGTGGGCGCGCGCGGCACGCCGCAGTGTACGGGCAGGATCTGCTTGTCGTCGGGGCGCCAGGTCAGGCTGTAGACCAGGGCGGTCAGCAAACCTGCGAGGATCAGCAGGCCCACCAGGGTTATACGCAGTAAACGGGTCATCGGCTCGCCTTAGGGCGCTGCAGGACAGGCCCCGAGCATACCCGACCGGCGGCCGGGAGCCCAAGGGCCACGTTAGCGGGCGTCGGCATCGCCGGCGATCAGCATGAACAGGCGGAACAGCACCACGCTGGTAAACAGCTGCAAGAAGCTATGGGCGCTGTCGATCAGCACCGCCAGCAGCGGGTTCTGCAGGTCGGGCCAGGCCGCGACGCTGGCGCCCTTGAGCAGCCACAGCGGGGTCATCACGCACAACAGGCAGACCAGGATGCGCAGGAAATGCCCTCGGGTCAGGCGAAAACTTTCCTTCATCGCCGCCAGCGCCGTCATACCACGCAGTACCAGTAGGTATTCAGCAAAGGCCAGGGTGACCATCAGCCACAACCCCGGCAGGAAGTACAACGACAACCCCAGCAGGATCAACAGGGTGCTCATGGCGGTCAGCAGCGCATAGCGTGGCCACAGGGTCAGCGCCATGGCCAGCACGTCGGCGGTGCGCGGCGACTCGCCACGGCTGCGGGCGTCGAGGAACAGGATCAGGGCGGCGGTGTACAGCGGATACACCAGCAGGCCCACGATCATGCTGTAGCCGGTAAACGCCTCCGGGCCCAGGGTGTGATCGAGCACTTGTTGCAGCACGGCCTCCAGGATCACCAAGGGCAGGCACAACTGCACGATGGCGCCCAGGTTGCGCTGGAAAAAGTAGAAAGAGTCGCGCAGAACAGTCAACGGATTCATCAAGGTCATCACAGGCGGAAAAAGCAGCGGACACTTTAACCGATCACCGACAAACGTAAACCTTGGGTAAAGATCATTGAAACGTCACGGGCCAGCCCCATTACTGGTGACGTACCTTGCCCATTGCGGGCGGGACGCGGATTTTTACCGGCAATCTAACGAGGTCGCCATGAACAGCGAAGAGCAAACCCTGATCGATGGACTGTTTTCACGGTTGCAGCAAGCCGAAACGGACTCAGCCCCCCGCGACGCCCAGGCAGAAGCGCGGATCAAGGAGCACATCACTCGCCAACCGGCCGCCGGGTATTTCATGACCCAGGCGATTCTGGTGCAGGAAGCCGCGATCAAGAGCCTGGATGCGCAGAACCAGCAGCAGGCGCAACAGATCCAGCAATTGCAGGATGAACTGCAACGGGCCAGGACCGCGCAACCGGCGGCGGGCGGCGGTGGGTTCCTGTCGAGCATCTTTGGTGGCAGCTCCCGCGAGCCGCAGCCTGCGCCCAGCGCGCCGGCATCGAACGCGGGCGGTTGGCGCGAACCGACCCGGCCGGGCTTCAACAGCGCGCCGGCGCCGCAACAGAACTATCAGCAACCCCAGCAGGCAGCGCCCATGGGCGGCGGCTTTCTCGGCGGCGCCCTGAAAACCGCAGCCGGCGTGGCCGGTGGTGTGATGCTGGCCCAGGGCATCAGCAGCCTGTTCAGCCATAACCAGCAGCCGCAAGTGGTGGAAGAGATTGTCCGTGAAGAACCGGCGCCGGCCAGTGACAACAGTGGCTGGGGCAACGACAGCGCGGACACCTACGCCGACAGTGGTTATACCGACGATTCCTCCTTCCTTGGCGACGACGATTCTTTCGTCTGACACACACTGAACCGGGGCGCATTGTCGTCCCGGTCTGATTTTTCTCGGAAAGCGCCTCTTGGCTGGCATACTGACGACCTTTGCGGGCCATCACGTCCCCGGTGCCATGAGGATATGCGGTGAAAAAAATTGCAGTGTTCGCCGATGTCCAGAACCTCTACTACACCGTACGCCAGGCCTATGGCTGCCACTTCAACTATGCCGCCCTGTGGGCCGATATCAGCCAGCGCGGGCAGATCGTCGAGGCGTATGCCTATGCCATCGACCGTGGCGACAGCAAGCAGCAGCAATTCCAGCAGATCCTGCGCAACCTGGGCTTTACCGTGAAGCTCAAGCCGTACATCCAGCGCAGCGATGGCTCGGCCAAGGGCGACTGGGACGTGGGCATCACCATCGACATCATGGACGCCGCCGCCCAGGTCGACGAAGTGGTGCTGGCCTCGGGGGATGGCGATTTCGATATGTTGCTCGACCGCATCATCCATAAACATGGCGTCGAAGCCGTGGCCTACGGCGTGCCGGGGCTGACGGCCAACTCGTTGATCCGCGCGGCCAGCCGCTACGTGCCTATCGAAGGCGCGTTGTTGCTCAAATAGATTTTCAGATGGGGTTGGAACAGGTTTGGAACGGATAGCGGTCATCGACTTTGAAACCACCGGCATCTCGCCGAGCAGCAGTTGCCGGGCCACGGAAATCGCCGTGGTCATCCTGGAGCAGGGCCAGATCGTGGACCGCTACCAGAGCCTGATGAACGCCGGCGTACGCGTGCCAGGGTTTATCGAGCAACTGACCGGCATCAGCAACGCCATGCTGCGCAGCGCGCCGCCGGCCGAGCGGGTGATGAACGAGGTCAATGAATTTGTCGGCACCACACCGCTGCTGGCGCACAACGCCGCGTTCGACCAGAAGTTCTGGGACTTCGAGCTGGGCCTAATCCGCCGCACCCGCCTGCAGAAATTCGCCTGCTCGCTGCTTCTGGCCCGCCGGCTGATGCCCGCTGCACCGAACCACAAGCTTGGCACCCTGACCGCCTATGCCCAGTTGCCCCACACCGGCAAGGCTCACCGGGCAATGGCCGACGCCGAAATGGCGGCCAACCTCACCGCCCACCTGGCCCAGGAACTGCGCCGTGCCCACGGCTTGCGCGAACTGTCTCACGATCTGCTGTGCAGCTTGCAGAAAGTGCCGGCGGCGAAGATCACGGATCACCTGAAGAAGCATCGCGGGTTCTGATCTCGATCCTGAGAACAACCAAGACCAAACTGTGGGAGCCGGGCTTGCCCGCGATGGCGCCCGCTCAGGCGCCGCCATTCTTCCTTTCCAGATGCCCCAATGGCACCCGTCGTTCTATGGCGCTCGACAAGATGATCGAGGTCTTGCTGAAGCCGAATTTCGCCACGCGGTTGATCAGGTTTTCCAGCTCCGGCATCGAGCCCACCGCCGCCTGCATGATCACGCACGGGTCGCCGGTGACCCGGTGGCACTCGGTCAGCTCGGGGATTTCTGCCAGCGCGTCGTACACTTTCTGGCTGCCGTTGTTGGTCAAGCGCAGTTCGATCGTGCACTGGATCGGCAAGCCGATCTTGGACAGGTCGACCTTGGCCTGGTAGCCGGTGATCACGCCGCTGGCTTCCAGCTTGGCCACGCGTTCGGCCACGGCGGGGGCGGAGAGGTTTACGGTGCGGGCCAGTTGTGCGTAGGTGGCGCGGCCATCCTCCAGCAGGGCGCTGAGGAGCATGCGGTCGTATTTGTCCATGAATAAGGCTCTGGCAGTGAGAGGCTTTTGAATACAAGGCTTATAGCCCTGATAACCATGATTTGAAAAGTGTATGGGCACTTTAAACAGGTTTTGTAACTTATGTTTATTGGTGTGGATTTCTAAAATAGCCATCCCTTGTCTTGCCGCAGAGCTGCCCATGCCTGGCCCACGCCGTTTTCCCTTACCGTTGATCGCCGCTTTTTTTGCACTGTATGTGATCTGGGGGTCTACCTACCTGGTGATCCGCATTGGCGTGGAGTACTGGCCGCCGTTGCTGTTGGCGGGCATTCGCTTCTGTGTGGCGGGGGCACTGATGTATGGCTACCTGCGTTGGCGCGGGGTGCCAGCGCCGACCTGGGCGCAGTGGAAAGCCGCGGGCATGATCGGCATCTTGCTGCTGACCTTCGGCAATGGCGCGGTGAGTGTGGCTGAACACACCGGCGTTACCTCCGGGGTCGCGGCGCTGGCCGTGGCGACGGTGCCGCTGTTTACCTTGCTCTGTGGCTATTTCTGGGGCGCGCGTAATACCCGTCTGGAATGGGCCGGGGTGATTCTGGGGATGATCGGCATTGCCATGCTCAATATGGGCTCCAACCTGCAGTCGAGCCCGCTGGGCGCAGGGTTGCTGTTGTTCGCTGCTGCCTCCTGGGCGTTTGGTTCGGTCTGGAGCCGGCACTTGCCGTTGCCCCAGGGCGCCATGGCCAGTGCCGCTGAAATGCTGGTCGCCGGGGTGGTGTTGTTGATCGGCAGTGTGCTCAAGGGCGAACACCTGGAAGCCATGCCCCCGGTGGAAGGCTGGCTGGCCCTGGCCTACCTGACCGTGTTTGGCTCGATCATCGCCTTCAACGCTTATATGTACCTGCTCAAGCACGTGCGTCCGGCGGCGGCCACCAGTTATGCCTACGTCAACCCGGCGGTGGCGGTGTTGCTGGGGATTGTGTTCGTGGGCGAGACCATCGGCCTGGAGGAAGCCCTGGCGATGCTGGTGATTATCAGCGCGGTGCTGTTGATCAGCCTGCCCCAGTGGCGCAAGCCGAAGCCGGAAATAAGGTAAACTGCCGCGCATTACGCCCTTGCGCTGAATTTTTCCTACGGTAAACACATGACTTTCGCCACACTTGGCCTGATCGAACCCTTGCTGCGCGCCCTTGAGACGCTTGGCTACCAGACCCCGACGCCGGTGCAGGCGCAAGCCATCCCGGCCGTGCTGGCCGGCCGCGACCTGATGGCCGCGGCCCAGACCGGCACCGGCAAGACCGCCGGTTTCGCCGTGCCGCTCCTGCAATTGCTGACCCTGGAAGGGCCGAAAGTCAGCGCCAACTCGGTGCGCTCGCTGATCCTGTGCCCGACCCGCGAGTTGGCCGAGCAGGTTCACGCCAGCGTCGCCCAGTACGCCGAACACCTGCCGCTGACGACCTACGCGGTGTACGGCGGCGTCAGCATCAACCCGCAAATGATGAAGCTGCGCAAGGGGGTCGATGTGCTGGTGGCCACCCCTGGCCGCCTGATCGACCTGTTCCGCCAGAACGCGCTGAAACTCAATCAGCTGCAAACCCTGGTGCTGGATGAAGCCGACCGCATGCTCGACCTGGGCTTCTCGGAAGAGCTGGCGAACATTTACCGCATGCTGCCGAAAAAGCGCCAGACCCTGCTGTTTTCCGCGACCTTCTCCGATGACATCCGCCTGCTGGCCGGGCAGATGCTCAATGACCCTTTGAGCATTGAAGTCAGCCCGCGCAACGTCGCCGCCAACACCGTCAAGCAGTGGGTGGTGCCGGTGGACAAGAAGCGCAAGGCCGAACTGTTTGTGCACTTGATGCGCAAGGGCAAGTGGAAGCAGGTGCTGGTATTCGCCAAGACCCGCAATGGCGTGGATGCATTGGTCGATAAGCTACAAGGCCTGGGGATCAATGCCGACGGTATCCACGGTGACAAGCCACAAGCTACGCGCCAACGTGCCCTGGACCGTTTCAAGGCCAGTGATGTGCAGATCCTGGTGGCCACCGATGTGGCGGCCCGTGGCCTGGATATCGAGGACTTGCCGATGGTGGTCAACTTTGACCTGCCGATTGTCGCCGAGGATTACATCCACCGCATCGGTCGCACCGGCCGGGCCGGCAACACCGGCGAGGCGATTTCCCTGGTGTGTGCCGATGAAGTGAACATGCTTTCGGCTATCGAAATGCTGACCCGCCAGACCTTGACCCGCCATATGGAGCAGGACTTTGAACCCGAGCACCGGGTGCCGGACACCGATGCCAGCGGGCAAGTGGTGAAGAAGCCGAAAAAACCGAAGAAGCCTAAGACGTCCGGTGGTGGCGGTAAGCGCAACCTGGGCAAATGGGTGGACAGTGGCGAGGCGGCACCGGTAGAGCCGTCTATCAAGCCGGTGCGCAAGGTGCCGGTTTTTAATACGGGGCCGCGTAAAAAGAAGTAACTGTTTTTTGTTGATCAAATAAACAGTCAGTGAGTCGTGTGGGCGGGGCAATCCCGCTCACATTAGTTTGTCTAAATATTGCTCGATGAATAATTGAAGCCCCTTCTTTTAAAGTTGTGCCTTGTTCTATCTGGAAATATTTTTTTGAGTTGAAAGTTGTGTGGTGTTGGAACTTTTAGAACTCAATGACCACCATGATTTGGTCGTCAACGTGTTTGTTGATATCGATTTTATGGAGGGTGGTATGGCGTTTCCTTTGGTTCCGATCATTATAGCCGCAATAAGTGGTGCGATTGTTACAGGTACCGGTATTGCGGTTATTGACAAAAGAGTAAGAGAGAATAAAGAGGTGGCCGAAACTAGCAAGAAGTTGCTTGGTGAGGCGGAAAGGCTAATCGGGGAGGGGAAGCTTTACCCCGCCTTTCAGGCATATCAAAAATTTGCAGATTATGTGATGAGTAACTACAAACTTTCACCAGAACAAAAGTTGGCGTATAAAGAGCGGTATGAAGAGCTCGTAGACGTTGCAAAAGAAAAACATGACAAGCTGAAAGCTGACTATAAAAAAAATATCAAGGAGGCCGAGAAGGAAGACAGTGGCGCTGCACTCTACAAGGTTCAGGCTGAGCACCTTGCACAATTGGAGAAAATATTGGGAGCAGGGGCGTCGGAGCTTAAGAAAACAGAAGATTCTTTTGGGATTAACTATCAAGTTCAGAAGTACGGCGTTAACTACAATTGATAAACAAGGAGGGCGTTTGTTTGCTTCGGGCCGGAAATGCTAGAGGCGGGCTATTGTTTAGCCTATGAGCCCTCTGCAAGAGCGAAGCATGGCGACTTGCGGTTGGCAAGGCGAGTGCCTTATCCCGTTAAAAAATATTCTTTCGATAAGAGTTTAATGCTTTTGGAACCTTTTAGATGTTGATGGCCACACATAAAAGTGTCATGGTTTTTTTTGAATTTCGATTTTAAGTGGAGCGTGAATATGATTAATCCTCTTTTTGCTTCAGCTGGGCTAGGCTCGATGGCGAATGCCGGTGCGGGGGGTAAAATTAATGACTCAGAAAAAAATACGGCCATTGAAAAGGTAAGGGCAAAAGAAGAGGAAGTGGCTAAGTTAAATAATAAGGTGAAAGAGTATACCAAGGCAGGGGACTTGGATGCCGCAACCCAGGCACTTAAAGAGTATGAAGACTATGTGAATAAAAACTTCGGACCTCCGCCGGGGGAGGCGAGCGCTTTTAAAGATGAATATGCAAAGCTAGAAAATAAGCCTTTTGATACGCCCGGTCAGCCTCAGAAAAGCGCCATTATGTACGGTTGAAAAGTTTTCAGGGAGGCGTCTTTGTCTGCCAGCTTTGTGCGTAGAGCACCAATAGTGGGAGGGGCGTACTTTGAGTCTAACTGACGAGTATAAAATCGCCCTGCAAGTAGCAGTGGGGGTGGTTTTTTACCTTAAGTATGTCAAAGGGTTTTTGTGAAATTCAACTTTAAATGGAGAGTTGATATGGCTATTCCTTTTTTGATTTTAGGTGGGATGGGTTTGTTGGCAGCTGCCGGTGTCGGTGTTAGCATTAGTGAGTCAGAGAAAAGTAAGAGAGGTGAAAAAATAAGAGCAGCAAAAGAGGCCGTGGGTGAAATGATTGATGAGGTGAAAACGTTTGTTCAGGCGGGGAGTTTTCACTCAGCACTCAAGGCCCTTCAAGATGGTGAGGTTTATCTGATGAAAAACTACGATCTTTCGCCGGAACACAAGGAGATGTTTAAGGGTAATTATGCTGCTCTAGAAAAGTTGTTGTAGCACACTACAAGGCTAGTACTTTGGCGCTGGAGCTAAACCGTCAGAGAGGTCTTTTGGTGTGAGTTGGCAGCCCGCCAGTCTTGTGCGTAGAGCAACCAATAGTAGGAGGGGCGCATCTTGAGTCTAAAAGACGAACATAAAAGTATCCCGCAAGTAGCATCGAGTGAATTTGATTGCTTCGAGCCGAAAATGCCAGAGGAAGACTATTCTTCATCCTATCAGCATTCTGCGCAGGATGAAGCACAGCTACTCCCGGTGGATGAGCATTTACTTAACTCTCTTCGAGAGCTTCACGAGATGATACAAGCGTTGGTTATCAATGGGCCCGAGCATGAGCGCCCGACCACGGAGCAGCGCTTTTATCGTGGCAGCCTGAGACAACATTTACTGTAAGCACAGGGTTGAGGGCCGTCAGTGCCCCCACTTTTTAGTGAGCGAGGGCGCTGTTCAGCCACGTCAATATGCCTTGCCCCGCCATCCGCCCACTGGCAAAACACCCCGTCAGCAAATAGCCGCCGGTCGGTGCCTCCCAGTCCAGCATCTCCCCGGCACAGAACACCCCCGCTAATGGCTTGAGCATCAAGCGCTCATCCAGTAATTCAAACGGCACGCCGCCGGCAGTGCTGATGGCTTCATCCAGCGGTCGGGTTTTTACCAGGGTCAGGGGCAGTGCCTTGATATCGACAGCCAACCGCGCCGGATCATGGAAGTGCTCTGCGGGTGCCAGCTCGCGTAACAGCGCTGCCTTTACCCCGTCCAGGCCCAACTGGCTGTGCAAGTGCTTGCTCATCGAGCGTGAGCCACGGGGCTTGGCCAGTGCCGCCTGCACCTTATCCAGCGGCTTGCCCGGCAGCAGGTCGATGTGCACGGTGGCGGATCCATCGCGGTTTATCGCTTGGCGTATTGGCGCCGACAGCGCGTAAATCAGGCTGCCCTCGATACCGGTCGCGGTGACCACGCATTCGCCCAAGCGGGGTTGGCCGTCTGCCAGGCCAATCGCAACGTTTTTCAGCGGCGCTCCGGCGAATTTGCTCACCATCAATTCGCTCCAGGCTGACACCTCGAAGCCACAATTGCTCGGTTGCAGCGGGGCGCAGGGTACGCCTTGGTCTTCCAGCAACTTCAGCCAGGCGCCGTCGGACCCCAGTCGCGACCAGCTGCCGCCACCGAGGGCCAGGAGCACGGCATCGCTGTGGACCGTTTTCTCGCCATCGGGGCTGTGGATAATTAAGCCGCCGTCGGCATGCCAGCCCAGCCAGCGATGCCGGGTGTGGATAACCACCCCTTGGTCGCGCAGGCGCTTGAGCCAGGCCCGCAGCAGCGGTGCGGCTTTCATATCGGTCGGAAACACCCGGCCGGAGCTGCCGACAAAGGTTTCGATACCCAGGCCATGAATCCATTCGCACAACGCCTCGGCACCAAACTGGCGCAGCAGCGGGGCGATATCTGGCGCGCGTTCGGCATAGCGGGCGAGGAACGCCGGGTAGGCTTCGGAGTGGGTGATATTCATGCCACCCACGCCCGCCAGCAGGAACTTGCGCCCCACCGAGGGCATGCCGTCATACAGGTCCACCCGGACCCCGGCCTGGCTCAGGACTTCAGCGGCCATCAGCCCGGCGGGGCCGCCGCCGATGATCGTGACGTGATAAGGCTGGGCTGGGATTTGCGGCATGGCGGTGGCTGCGGTTCGGCGAAGTAGGCCGAGCATTCTACCCGAGGACCGCGAAACTGCCTGATCAAAAAACGTACATCTTCCTACATGCTATACGGTTCCTGCCTTACAGGCGTTTACGCTCAAGTTATCCACAGGCCGTTCCACAGGCATTGTGGGTAACGCGCTCATACTTCAATGACAACCTGATGACGTCCACACCCGCTGCGCACTGTGGTGCAGGATGCCGTGGCGGCGGGCCAGGGCAGGGCGGTCCTTGCTGTAGCCGCCACCAATCACGCCCATCACTGGGATGTCGCGGCCCAGGCAGTGGCGCATCACGCTTTCGTCACGGGCGGCGACGCCTTCGTCTGTCAGCTTGAGGTAGCCGAGGGCGTCATCCTTATGCACATCGACGCCGGCGTCATACAGCACCAGGTCAGGCTGGTACAACGGCAGCAGGTAGTTGAGGGCATCGTCCACCACCTTGAGGTAATCGGCATCCCCCATGCCCATGGGCAGCGGGATATCCCAGTCGCTGGTGGCCTTGCGTGCGGGGAAGTTTTTTTCGCAGTGCAGGGACACGGTAATGGCATCGGGGGTGTCGTGGAGGATGCGTGCGGTGCCATCGCCCTGATGCACATCACAGTCGAAGATCAGCACCCGGTTGACCCGCCCGCTGGCCAGCAGGAAGTGGCTGATCACCGCCAGGTCATTGAAGATACAAAAGCCCGCCGGGTAATCGTAATGGGCGTGGTGGGTGCCACCGGCCAGGTGGCAGGCCAGGCCGTGTTCCAGGGCCTGTTCGGCCGCCAGTAACGAACCGCCGACCGCCCGCACCGTACGCCGGGCCAGGGCTTCGCTCCAGGGCAGGCCGAGGCGCCGTTGGTCTTCGCGGGACAAGTCGCCGCTCATATAGCGTTCGATATAGCCAGGGTCATGGGCCAGGGCGAGGACGTCGGCCGGGCACAACTGGGGACGCAGCAGTTGGCTGTCCTGGGCCAGGCCGCTGTCGACCAGGTGATCGCGCAGCAGCCGGAACTTGTCCATGGGGAAGCGATGATCCGCCGGGAACTCGGGGCTGTAGTCGTCGTGGTAGATCAGTGGCAAAGGCATGGCAATTTCTGACAGGAACCAGCGACGGATCTTAACAGCGCTGTACACTCACGCACATGGCCGGGGAGAGGAACGATGGAGCCGATACTGGAGTTGGAAAGCGCGCGCCTGGTGCTGCGCCAATGGCGCGACAGCGATCTGCCGGCGTTTGCCCGCATGTGCGCCGACCCGCAGGTGATGCGCTATTTCCCGGCCCCCCTGGACCGCCTGGAAAGCGCCGCCCTGATCGGACGGATACGCGGGCATTTTGCCGAGTTCGGGTTTGGCCTGTGGGCCCTGGCACGCAAGGACAGCGGCGAGTTTATCGGCCTCACGGGGTTGATGCATGTCGGCTTTGAGGCCGACTTCACCCCGGCGGTGGAGATCGGCTGGCGTCTGGCCCGCGAGCACTGGGGCCTGGGCTTTGCCAGTGAGGCGGCCTGGACCGCGTTGCGTGGTGGGTTTGATCGTTTGCAGCTGGAGGAGATCGTGGCCTTTACCACCGAGGCCAACCTGGCGTCGCAGAAAGTCATGCAGGCCATCGGCATGCATTACGATCCGGCGGCAGATTTTCAGCACCCCAGGCTCGCGGCGGATGATCCGCTGCGCCATCATGTGTTGTACCGCATCACCCGCGCCCAATGGTTGGATACGCTGCACGGATAAGCAGGCCGCCCGATATGATTCCCCGCCGCAGCCAAGACTGCGCGGTTTTGCCCTGTGTGAGGAGAGTTTGAATGAGCCAAGTGTTGGAAGATCTGGTCGACTTGCTGACCCTGGAACCGATTGAAGAAAACCTCTTCCGTGGTCGCAGCCAGGACTTGGGCTTTCGCCAACTGTTCGGCGGCCAGGTCTTGGGCCAGTCGCTGTCGGCGGCCAGCCAGACCGTTGAAGAGGCGCGGCATGTGCATTCGTTGCACGGCTATTTCCTGCGTCCGGGGGATGCCGGGCTGCCGGTGGTCTATCAAGTGGACCGGGTACGCGATGGCGGCAGTTTCAGCACGCGCCGGGTGACGGCGATCCAGAAGGGTAACCCGATCTTCACCTGCAGCGCCTCGTTCCAGTACGACGAAGAAGGCTTCGAGCACCAGACCACCATGCCGGTGGTGGTAGGCCCGGAGAACCTGCCGTCGGAGCTGGAGCTGACCCGGCAGCGCGCCCACTTGATCCCCGAACCCATGCGCGAAAAACTGCTGTGCCCCAAGCCGATCGAAGTGCGCCCGGTGACCGAGAAAGACCCGTACAACCCGCAGCCGGGCGATCCGGTCAAGTATGTGTGGTTCCGCGCCGATGGCGCCCTGGCCGACTTGCCGGCCTTGCATAAATACCTGCTGGCCTACGCCTCGGACTTTGGCCTGCTGACCACCTCGTTGCTGCCCCATGGCAAGACCGTGTGGCAGAAGGACATGCAAGTGGCCAGCCTGGACCATGCTTTGTGGTTCCACGCCGACCTGCGGGCCGATGACTGGTTGTTGTACGCCATGGACAGCCCATGGTCCGGCAATTCCCGTGGGTTCTCCCGTGGCAGCGTGTACAACCGCGCCGGCCAACTGGTGGCCTCGGTGACCCAGGAGGGTTTGATCCGCCATCGCAAGGATTGGGCATGAGCCTGGCCGACGTTAAGCACTGGGTGTTTGATATGGACGGCACCCTGACCGTGGCCGTACATGACTTTGCGGCAATCCGCGTGGCCCTGGATGTTCCGCCTGCCGACGACATCCTCACTCACCTGGCGACATTGCCCGCGGCTGAAGCGGCGGCCAAGCATGCCTGGTTGCTGGAGCATGAGCGTGAACTGGCGCTGGGGTCGGTGGCGGCCACGGGCGCGGTGGAGCTGGTTCGGGACTTGGCGGCACGGGGCTATCGCCTCGGGATCCTGACGCGCAATGCGCAGGCGTTGGCGCACATCACCTTGCAGGCCATCGGCCTGGCGGACTGCTTTGCCGTGGAGGATGTGTTGGGACGTGACGATGCACCGCCCAAGCCGGCCCCCGGAGGCCTGTTGAAACTGGCCCGGGCCTGGGATGTGGCGCCGGCCAAGATGGTGATGGTGGGTGACTATCGCTTTGACCTGGATTGCGGGCGGGCGGCGGGGACGCGGACGGTGTTGGTCAACCAGCCTGAAAACCCCTGGCCCGGGCTGGCTGACTGGCATGCCAAGGACTGCGCGGCATTGCGCCAGATGATCTAGCCCTGGCAGCACATTTTTGATTGGGTTTTTCCAGGGCGGTTAGTGGAACAAGGCTTCCTGCCCCTGCGGCGAGGTAAACATCTTGTCACCATCATGCCCAACCCCAGGCACTTCAACCAACCGCTGGCTCAACTGCGGATGCCGCAGCTTGAGGTAGTCAAAATAGTTGTGCCCACGAATCAGCCGGTAGGCGCCCTGGGCCTCGGCCGCGCAGCTCTTGTCCAGGGCCGGGTGGTTGGGGTCGGTGTCCTGCTGGCCCAGCAGGTAGGTGATATCGCGCGCGACGTAGGCTTTTTCCAGTTGCTGGGGGCTTTGGCCATTGGCATAGGCCGGCAGCTTTTGCAGGCCGTATTTCCAGGCATTGAAGTCCGGGCAGTTGGCCGGGGTAAACGGCACCGGGCGTTGCGGGCTGAAGTAGGCGTAGGACGACGGGTTGGCGATCACATAGCGCAGGCTGATCCCGGCGGTTTGCAGGGCCGGGTGGGCATGGCCGGTCAGGGCAAAGCGCTGCACCACCTGGCCGCCGCCGGAATGCCCGGCGACCACTATTGCCTTGAGGGCCGGGAACAGTGTGCGGTTGCCCAGGTGCTGGATGATCTGGTCCAGGGCCCCGTAGGAGCTGATCTGGCCATGGCCGATTGACGCCTCGCCAGCCATCCACCCATTGCCGTGCCAGCGTAAAACGTTATCGCCCAGATGATGGCGCTGGCTATCGTCCTCGTTGAGAAACTGCGGCGCGATCACCAGGGTATTGGCACCTTGCCCGGCGTGGGTTGCTGCATCTTCGGCACTGTTGAGGTAGGTCTGGGCGTTGCGCAGCCGGCCATGCACGATAATCAACGCGCGAGTGATTTGTGGCAGCGGCTGGCGCCAGTCCTGGCTCAGGCCCAGGCTCAGGTCGCCGGCTTGCAGGGAAAAGCGCTCGGGGCTGACCACCTTGACCGCCTGCCCGGCGGCCTGGGTGGCGGTAGCGCTGGTGATCATCACGCCCAGCAGCCATCCGCAGCGTTTATTCATTTACAGGCTCTTGGCCGTAAACGTGTCGCATTGGGAGATCTGGCCTTGGGCAAACCCGGTCTTGAACCAGCGAACCCGCTGTTGCGAGGTGCCGTGGGTGAACGAGTCGGGGACCACACGCCCCTGGCCCTGTTGCTGCAAGCGGTCATCGCCGATGGCGTTGGCGGCGTTCAGCGCTTCTTCGATATCACCCGGTTCCAGCCAGTTCAGGCGCTTTTGCGCATGGTTGGCCCAGACTCCGGCGAAGCAGTCGGCTTGCAGTTCCTGGCGGACCAGCAGGCCACCATCGCCTTGCATCTGCCGGCCTTGCTGGCGCGCCACCTGGATTTTTGACGAAATCCCCAGCAGGGTTTGCACGTGATGGCCGACTTCGTGGGCGATCACATAGGCCTGGGCAAAGTCGCCGGCCGCCTGGAAGCGCTGGGACATTTCCCGGAAGAAATCCAGGTCCAGGTAGACCTGCTGGTCGGCCGGGCAATAGAACGGGCCACTGGCCGAGGTCGCGCCGCCACAGGCGGAATTCACCCGGCCACGGAACAGGATCAGCTTGGGGTTCTTGTAGGCCAGGCCGTTTTCCTGGAACACCTGGCCCCAGGTGTCTTCAGTGTCGCCCAGCACCGCGCGCACGAAATCCGCCTGCTCATCATTGGCCGGCGGCGCCTGGCGCGTTTGCGGGCTGACCGAAGGGGCCTGCTCGGTCATCTGGCCGCTCAGTTGCCCGAGGATCTGCATCGGGTCCTGGCCGGTCAGCAGGCCGATGCCGACGATCAGCACAATGGCGGTCAGGCTCAGGCCCTTGCCACCCCCAAAGCGCATGCCGCCGCCACCGCCGCCGTCATTGCGCGCGTCGACCACGTTGTCGCTGCGTCGACCCTTTTTCCATAGCATGGGGCAATCCTCTTGATGATCGTGTTGTTAGCGCCGTGATTGAGTATGGCCGTTATTCGCGGCAATACCCTTCGCCCGTGTTGACCACCAGGCAGTCTTTTTTATCCGCCAGCCATTTCAAACCGGTGGCGGCACCATTGCCGGCGCGCAGCACCTGTGGGCCGTCCGGGCGGTTGAAGAGGATGCCGTCTTCGCCAGCCTGACCCTTGAAGGTGCCGGCCGCATCGGCATCCAGGCCGTATTGCATGGTCAGCAGGTAATGCCCGCGCCCGATGCTGTCGTCCTTGCTGACGGTCAGGTGCAGGCCTTCGACGCCGATCCATTTGCCGACCCATTTGTCGGTGGGCAGGGTTTCTGGCACCAGGCTCGCCTGTACCGAAGGCGGCGCCGGCTTGGGCGCCTGGGGGGCTTTATCGCAGGCACTGAGCAGGGCGAGGGTCGAAAGCAGCAGCAGGGTTTTTTTCATCGGGGATTGGCCTTGGTTAAAAAGCCTGCTATGGCAGGCTGGCGTGCAGGGTTGGACTGGGTTTGGGCGAATTAGTGCGCTGATCGCCCGCTGTTTGGTTATGCTCTTGAGATCGATGCACCACCCGCTCTAGATTAGCGCGTTGAGTGCCACTGCTTGCGGCGGTCATTTCAGCCTGTCACGCACGAGAATTCAATGACTCTCAGCACCCCACTTTCCGGCGTCAACCATCCCTTCAAGGGCATCGTGCTGATTGTGCTGGCCACGTTCCTGTTTTCCAGCCACGACGCCTTGTCCAAATACCTGGCCGGGTTCTATCCGATCGTGATGGTGGTGTGGGCCCGCTACATGGTGCATACACTGCTGATGGCAGGGATTTTCCTGCCGCAATCGGGCTTGCGCGTGCTGCGCAGCAAGCGCCCGTTATGGCAAGTGGCCAGAGCCTTGTGCCTGCTGGGCACCAGCCTGTTTTTCACCGCCGCCCTGCATTACATCCCGCTGGCGGAAGCCACGGCGGTGAACTTCCTCGCGCCGATCCTGGTGACGGCCCTGTCGGTGCCGCTGCTGGGCGAGCATGTGACGCGGGGCCAGTGGTTGGCGGTGATCTGTGGGTTTGTCGGGGTGATCATCATCGTGCATCCGGGCGGTGAGTTGTTCACCCCGGCGGTGTTGTTGCCATTGGTGTCGGCGTTGTTCTTCTGTTTCTACCAACTGCTGACCCGCATCCTCAGCCAGTACGACAGCCCGACCACCAGCAACTTCTTCGCCGGCCTGTGCAACACCCTGGTGATGAGCGCGTTGGTGCCGTTCTTCTGGCAGGTGCCGACCCTGGGCCATGGCCTGTTGATGCTGGCCCTGGGCACCTGTGGGATGACCGCGCACTTGATGCTGACCCAGGCCTTCCGCTTCGCCGCGCCGGCCTTGCTGGCGCCGTTCGGCTATTGCCAGATCGTGTTTGCGGGGTTGTTGGGCTGGCTGGTGTTCAATCACACCCCGGACCTGACCACGGTGGTCGGGATCGGGGTGATCTGCCTGAGCGGCCTGGCCGCTGCCTGGCAGCAGCGGCGGCGTTGAATCAGGCCGCGACGGTAGGGATCTTGCGCGGGGCCATGAAGTACATCCAGGCCAGGGCGATGAAGTACATTGCCGGGATCAGGGTGAACAGCACGGTGTAATTGTTGTGGGTCACGGTCAGGATATGGCCGACGATCTGGGTCATGAACATCCCGCCAATAGCCGCGCACATCCCGCCAAAGCCAAACACTGTGCTCATCATGTGCTTGGGCGTGTAGTCCATCACCAGGCTCCAGATATTGGCGGTCCAGGCCTGGTGCGCGCCGATGGCCAGGGAGATGGCCAACACCGCGACCCACAGCTGGCTTGCGCCGGCGGCCATGATCACGCCGACGATGCAGCAGGCAAACAGCAGCATCGACAGCAAGCGCGCCTTGATCGGCGGCATGCCACGCCCGATCAGGAACGAGGACAGAACCCCACCGCCCACGCTGCCGAAGTCGGCCGTCAGGTAAATGATGATCAGCGGGATACCCATCTGCGTCACGTTGATCCCCAGGCTGTATTGCTGGTTGAGGAACGGCGGCAGCCAGTACAGGTAGAACCAGAACACCGGCGCGGTCAGGGCGTAGGCAATGGCGAAGGCCCAGGTGCCACGCATGCGCAGGATGCGGCTGAACGGCACGCGGGGTTGTTCCGGCTCGACTTCCTGTTGCACGTAGTCCAGTTCCGATTGCTTCACGCTCGGATGCTCTTCGGGGTTGTAGTACTTCAGGCCCCAGAACACCAGCCAGATCCCACCCAGTGCCGCCATGCACAAAAAGGCGGCCTGCCAGCCCCATACATGCAGCACCAGTGGCAGCAGCATTGGTGTGAGCATGGCGCCGACGTTGGTGCCGGCGTTGAAGATCCCGGTAGCCACCGCCCGCTCGCCGGGGGGGAACCACAGGCGGGTGGTCTTGACGCAAGCGGGGTAGTTGGCCGCTTCGGTCAGGCCGAGGATAAAGCGGCAGACCATAAAACCCAGCGCCGAGGTGGCCAGGCCGTGGGCGCCGGTGGCGATGCTCCACAGCAGCACTGCGCAGAAGAACACGCGCTTGACGCCGACCCGGTCGATCAGCCGGCCTTGCAGCACGAAACCAATGGCATAACCCACCTGGAACCAGAAGTTGATGTTGGCGTAGTCCATCGCCGTCCAGCTCATCTCCTTGGCCAGGATCGGCTGCATCACACCCAGGGCGGCACGGTCGATGTAGTTCAGGGTGGTGGCAAAAAATACCAGGGCCAGCATGCCCCAGCGGGTTTTGCCAACGGCGAGGGCGCCGCGAATATTGTCGCCAATGGCCGCTTGCGGGTTGCCGGGGCGCGGGGCTACGGCGGAGTTTTGCGAAGGCATGAGAAGTACCCGTTTTTTAAAATTGTTAGGGTGTGTTCTGGGTCTTGATCACAGGTTTGCGCCTTGAAAAAACGGCCCTGGATGCGCAATCGATGGTGCGCAGCGGCTAAAAAATCGTCAATTCGCCAATCGCCATTGTGTTCGATAATCGCCCATAAAACTAACCGATTGGTACATTTTAAATTGCTGCTTTATCGCCGGGGGCCAATAATTTGCCGCAAACAACACCAGCTTTCATTGCCGGGAGTCACCCCATGCAGCGTTCCATCGCCACTGTTTCCCTGAGCGGCACCCTGCCGGAAAAGCTCGAAGCCATTGCGGCGGCCGGGTTCGATGGGGTGGAAATATTCGAGAACGACTTGCTGTATTACGACGGCAGCCCCCGCGAAGTGCGGCAGATGTGTGCCGACCTGGGCATTGCCATCACCTTGTTCCAGCCGTTTCGCGACTTTGAAGGGTGCCGCCGCGAGCGCCTGGCGCGCAACCTGGAACGGGCCGAGCGCAAGTTCGACCTGATGCAGGAACTGGGCACCGACCTGGTGCTGGTGTGCAGCAATGCCTCGGCGGACTCCACGGGCGAACATTCGATCCTGCGTGATGACTTGAGCCTTTTGGCCGAACACGCCGGCCGGCGTGGCTTGCGCATTGGCTACGAGGCCCTGGCCTGGGGCCGGCACGTCAACACCTGGCAACAGGTCTGGCAACTGGTACGCGAGATCGATCATCCCAGCCTCGGGGTGTTGCTGGACAGTTTTCATACCTTGTCGCTCAAGGGCGATCCGGCGGCTATCGCCCAGATTCCTGGCGACAAGATCTTCTTCGTGCAAATGGCCGACGCGCCGCTCCTGGCCATGGATGTGCTGGAGTGGAGCCGGCATTTCCGCTGCTTCCCCGGCCAGGGCGAGTTCGACCTGCCGGGTTTTCTCGCGCCGATCATCCAGAGTGGCTACACCGGGCCGCTGTCCCTGGAGATTTTCAACGATGGCTTTCGCGCCGCGCCCACCCGGGCCAATGCGGCGGATGGTTTGCGCTCGTTGCTGTACCTGGAAGAGAAGACCCGCCAACGCCTGGCGCAGCAGGCCACGCCGGTGGACATCCTGTTTGAGACCCCGGCCGCCAGCGAGTACGACGGCATCGAATTCCTCGAGTTTGCGGTGGATGAAAACCTCGGCGCCCGGCTGACCCAATGGCTGCAACGCCTGGGCTTCGTCAAGGCCGGGCAGCACCGTTCCAAGAGCGTGAGCCTGCTGCGCCAGGGCGATATCAACTTGATCCTCAACTGCGAGCCGTACTCCTTTGCCCACAATTTTTTCGAGGCCCATGGCCCGTCGTTGTGCGCCACGGCGATTCGCGTCAAGGACAGCGCCAAGGCCCTGGAGCGGGCGGTGGCCTACAAGGGCCAGCCTTATCGCGGCCTGGTCGGGCCCAATGAGCTGGAGCTGGCGGCGGTGCGCGCGCCGGATGGCAGCCTGATCTACCTGGTGGACCCGCATGCCGGCGGGTTCTACGACACCGATTTCAACCTGCAGGCCGCCAGCACCCGCAGCGGCGGCCTGCTGCGCATCGACCATATGGCCATGGCGCTGCCGGCCGACAGCCTTGACAGTTGGGTGCTGTTCTACAAGAGCCTGCTGGATTTCGAGGCCGACGATGAAGTGGTGCTGCCGGACCCTTACGGTCTGGTCAAGAGCCGGGCGCTGCGCAGCCGCTGCAGTTCGATCCGCCTGCCGCTGAATATTTCCGAGAACCGCAACACGGCGATTTCCCACGCCTTATCCAGTTATCGTGGCTCCGGTGTGCATCACATAGCCTTCGATTGTGCGGATATTTTTGCCGAGGTCAGCCGGGCCAAAGAGGCGGGCGTGCCACTGCTGGATATCCCGCTCAACTACTACGATGACCTGGCGGCGCGTTTTGATTTCGACGATCAGTTCCTCAGCGAGCTGGCGTACTACAACGTGTTGTACGACCGTGATGCCCAGGGCGGTGAGTTGTTTCATGTGTACACCGAACCCTTCGAGGGGCGGTTTTTCTTCGAGATCATCCAGCGCAAAAACAGTTATGCGGGCTATGGCGCCGCCAACGTGGCGGTACGCCTGGCCGCGATGGCCAAGTCGCGCAGCGGGGCGTTGCGTCAGGCCAAGTTGTAGGGCGCTGGCGCTTCCTTCGTACGACGTGGCGGCCCATAATCAGCACCTGCATCAATGGCCGTGAGCGCACCATGACCCCGACCTCCGAACTGCCCGACGCCCCCCTGGCGCCGCGCAAGAGCCGCAAGAACAACCCGGAAAAGACCCGCGAGAACATTCTGCAAGAGGCCATTGTCGAGTTCGTGCAGCAGGGCCTTTCCGGGGCGCGGGTGGATGCCATCGCCGAGCGCATCCACACCTCCAAGCGCATGATCTATTACTACTTCGGCAGTAAGGAGCAGCTGTACGTCGAGGTCCTGGAAAAGCTCTACGGGGATATCCGCAACACCGAAACCCGGATGAACCTCACCGCGCTGGAACCCCGTGAAGCGATCCGGCGCCTGGTGGAATTCACCTTCGACCACCATGACCAGAATGTGGATTTTGTGCGGATTGTCAGCATCGAGAATATTCACAACGCTGAGTACGTAAAGCAGTCGGATGCGATCAAGGCGATGAACAGCAATATCCTTGAGGCGCTCGGGGCGACCTTGCGCCGGGGGGCGGAGCAGGGGCTGTTCCGCGCGGGGCTGGAGCCGCTGGATGTGCATTTGCTGATTAATTCGTTCAGCTTTTACCGGGTGTCCAACCGCCATACCTTCAGTGAGATTTTTCAGATCGAATTGTCGGATGAAGCAATCAAGCAGCGGCATCGCGCGATGATTTGCGAATCGGTGCTGCGTTACCTACAGGCCTGATCCACCGCCGAATTCAATGTGGGTGTGTTTGTGTGGGAGCTGGTTTCTACAGTGAAGTATTCATGCTCTGGAAATGATCGAGCATCCTTTGTGCATCTGCTTTCTCACCACTGAACAACTCAAAGGCCTTCACCGCCTGGAACACCGCCATATTGCCCCCATCCAGGGTGCGGCAACCCAGGGCCCGCGCATTGCGTAGCAGTTCGGTTTCCAGCGGGAAGTAGACGATTTCCGCGACCCACAAATCCGCACGCAACAACCCCGCTGGCACGGGCATGCCAGGCAGTTTGGCCATGCCCATGGGCGTGGTGTTGACCAGGCCGTCGGCTGCCGCCATCGCGCTATCCAGGTCGCTGCCGGCGTACGCCCGGTCTGGGCCGAAGTGCTGGTTGAGGTTGGCGGCCAGGCTTTGGGCGCGGTCGTTATCCACATCGAACACACTCAACTGCCCGACCCCCTCGGCCAACAGCGCATGGGCCACCGCCGCGCCCGCGCCACCGGCGCCCATCTGCACCACACGCTGGCGCGCCGCATCCGGCAGGCCACGGCGAAACCCTTCGGCAAAACCCAGGCAGTCGGTGTTGTGGCCGATACGCTTGCCCTCGCGCCAGACCACGGTGTTGACCGCGCCGATGCCCCGGGCTTCGGGCGAGAGTTCATCGAGCAGCGGCAGGATCGCCTGCTTGCACGGGTAGGTGATGTTCAGCCCGGTGAAGTTCATCTGCTCGGCAGCCTTGAGCAGCTCGGGCAGGGCGTTGCTGTCCAGGTGCAACTGATCCAGGTCGATCAGGCGATACAGGTAGCGCAAGCCTTGGGCATCGCCTTCCTGCTCATGCAGGGCCGGCGTGCGGGACGCCTGGATGCCGGCGCCGATCAGGCCGGCGAGGATGGATGGTTTCATTTGAGCACCCGCCCCAAATGCTCAAGGGCCAGGTGGTAGCCGTGGCTGCCAAACCCGGCGAGCACAGCCTTGGCGATGGGCGAGACGAAGGAGTGATGACGAAAGGGGTCGCGGGCATGCACGTTGGACAGATGCACTTCGATCACTGGCAGTTCACTGGCCACCAGGGCGTCGCGGATGGCCACGCTGGTGTGGGTCCAGGCCGCCGGGTTGATCACAATCCCGGCACAGCGGGCGCGGGCGCCGTGGATCCAGTCCAGCAGCTCGCCCTCGTGGTTGGTCTGGCGAAACTCCAGTTTCAGCCCGAGCTGTTCAGCGCTGCGTCCACAGAGCGCGGCGACATCAGCCAGGGTTTCGTGGCCATAGGTGGCCGGTTCGCGGGTGCCGAGCAGGTTCAGGTTGGGGCCGTTGAGGACCAGCACGATAGGTGGCATGGGGGTGTCTCCGGTGTTGTTTTTATGGATGGGAATAAAATGTACTGAATAGTTAATTTGGTCAATTGGCGTGGGCTCCTGCGCAGGGGAAGTGTTCGATTAACGAACGATCAATTGTGGGTGAGGGCTGTATTGGCTGGGGCACGCGCGGTTACAACCCGGCATTTGAAGCGGTGCCAATCGTTACTAGGCTGTGAGGCAGCTCTGGCGATTGGAAGGAGCCGGCTGTCGGTTGATGCTCGTTAAAGCGCCGATCGGTGATAAATAACCTAACGGATGGGTTACGATGAAAGTAGGCACTTACAAAGGACATGTGATTGCAGTGTTGCTCAGGGATGAGCATTGCCCGCCACACGTACATGTCGGGGGCAAGGACTGGGATGCGCGTTTTTGCTTCAGCTTTCTGCATGGGGACGTGGCGTTGTGGGATGTGGATCCCGAGCGGCGGCGGCCACCCAGTGGGGTGCTGGAAGGCATCCGCCAGGCATTGAAGCAGCCGCATTATCTGGCGCGGGCGCGAAGGATCTGGTGGGAGAAGCTGCACACGGTCTGCCTGGAGAACCATTCCTGGGATTGGGAGGCCGATGAGGTCGTGCCGGGGTTGGTCATCCGGCGGGGTGTCTACGTGATCGCCAAGGCCCGGCACGATGTGGCGGGGCGGCGAACCATTTTGAACCTGGTGAGGGCGCCAGGATCCGTGGAGATTGAGTTATGAAAATTGTAAAAGCCAAGGTACGGCCCGATGTCCCGCTCACTGAGGCCGCCATCGATAAGGCGGTGGCCCGTGGGCGCAAGCTCAAGCGGGTGTACGCCAATGCCAGCTCCGTGGGCTATGAAGACGACTGCATCTGCATCGGCTTCAGCGACGGCAGCCGCATTCTGTTGCCGGTGGCTGGCCTTGCGGAGTTTGAAGGGTTTTCTGTGCAGGACTTCCAGCAGCTGGAGCTCGGGTTTGGTGGCAAGGCGCTGTGCTGTGAGGCCCGCGACCTGCATGTGTCCATCGCCGGCTTGATCGCCACGAGCCAGCCCTTGATGGACCTGGCGGCGAGCATGGTGGCATCGCGCAATGGCCGTAAGACCAGTGCTGCCAAGTCCGAAGCCGCCCGTGCCAATGGCAAGAAGGGCGGGCGGCCACGCAAGGAGGAATGAGCCGGTGAATACTCACCACATCCACTAAGGGGTTAGCGCCGGGTCAGCAGCACACCCGATTCCATATGGTGGGTCCACGGGAACTGGTCGAACATCGCACAACGGGTGATGCGGTGGGTGTCATGCAGTTGCGCAATGTTCGCCGCCAACGTCTCCGGGTTGCAGGAGATGTACAGGATGTTCTCGAAACGTCGGGTCAACTCGCAGGTGTCCGGGTCCATGCCGGCGCGGGGCGGGTCGACGAATACGCTGCCGAACGCGTAGCTCTTGAGGTCGATACCGTGCAGGCGTCGGAACGGCCGCACCTCGTTCAGGGCTTCGGTCAGTTCTTCGGCAGACAGGCGCACCAGGGTGACGTTACCCACGGCGTTTTCATCGAGGTTGCTCAGGGCGGCGTTGACCGACGTCTTGCTGATCTCGGTGGCCAGTACCTTGCGCACGCGGGTGGCCAGGGGCAGGGTGAAGTTGCCGTTGCCGCAATACAGCTCCAACAGGTCATCGCTGCGATCGCCCAGGGCTTCATAGGCCCAGTTGAGCATCTTCTGGTTCACCGTACCGTTGGGCTGGGTGAAGGCGCCTTCGGGCTGGCGATAGCTGAAGGTGCGGCCGCCGACCTCGAGTTTCTCGACTACATAGTCGTGGCCGATCACATCGCGCTTGCCCTTGGAGCGGCCGATGATGCTGACGTTCAGCTCGGCCGCCAGCTTGTTGGCCGCGGTGTGCCAATGCTCGTCCAGCGGGCGGTGATAGCACAGCGTGATCATCGCGTCGCCGGCCAGGGTGGTGAGGAACTCCACCTGGAACAGCTTGTGGCTCAGGGCGGCGCTGGCTTGCCAGGCGGCCTTGAGCTGCGGCATCAACTGGTTGATGCGCAGGCTGGCAATGGGGAATTCCTCGATCAGGATCGGCGTGCGCTTGTCGTCCTGGGAGAACATCGCGTAGTGGCGCTGGCCGTCTTCGCGCCACAAGCGGAACTCGGCGCGCAGGCGGAAGTTCTGCAGGGGCGAATCGAACACCTGCGGCTCGGGCGCGCCGAACGGCGCGAGCAGGTCACGCAAGCGCGTGACCTTTTCTTGCAGTTGCTGGGCGTAACTTGCTGCGTCAAAAGTCATGCGGGGAACCAGCCTAGCTTGATCACGAACAGGATCGACAGGATCACCAGCGCTGGGTTGAGTTCACGGTAGCGGCCCGTAAGCAGCTTGATACCGGTCCAGGCGATGAAGCCGAAGGCGATGCCGTTGGCGATGGAGTAAGTAAAGGGCATCGCCAGGGCGGTGATCACCACCGGGGCGGCAACCGTAATATCGTCCCAGTCGATTTCCGCCAGGCCGGAGGTCATCAGTACCGCGACAAACAGCAGGGCGGGGGCGGTGGCAAACGCCGGGACGCTGGCGGCCAGCGGCGAGAAGAACAGTGCCAGCAGGAACAGGATCGCCACCACGATGGCGGTCAAACCGGTGCGGCCACCGGCACTCACGCCAGCAGCCGACTCGATGTAGCTGGTGGTGGTCGAGGTGCCCAGCAGCGAACCAGCCATGGCCGCGGTGCTGTCGGCGATCAGGGCGCGGCCCATTTTCGGCATGTGGCCGTCCTTGCCCATCAGGCCGGCGCGCTTGGCGACGCCGATCAGGGTGCCGGAGTTGTCGAACAGGTCAACGAACAGGAAGGCGAAGATCACGCTGATCAAGCCCACGTCCAGGGCGCCGGCGATATCCAGTTGCAGGAAGGTCGGGGCCAGGGAAGGTGGCATCGAAACCACGCCACCGAACGGGGTGACGCCAAGCGCGATGGCGGCGATGGTCACGGCCAGGATGCCGATCAATACGGCGCCGCGCACCTTCAGGGCTTCCAGGGCCACAATCAGGAAAAAGCCCAGGGTGGCCAGGATCGGTGCAGGCTTGGCCAGGTCGCCCATGCCCAGCATGGTCGCCGGGTTGCTGACCACGATGCCGGCGTTATGCAGGGCGATCAGCGCCAGGAACAGGCCGATACCGGCAGCAATCGCCGAACGCAGGGGCAGGGGGATGGCATTGATGATCCATTCGCGGATGCGGAAGATCGACAGCAGGAAAAACAGCACGGCAGAGATAAATACCGCACCCAGCGCCACTTGCCAGGTATGGCCCAGGTGCAGGACCACGGTGTAGGTAAAGAAGGCGTTCAGGCCCATGCCCGGTGCCAGGGCAATCGGGTAGTTGGCGATCAGGCCCATGATCGTCGAACCGATGGCCGCCGCCAGGCAGGTGGCGACAAACAGCGCGCCCTTGTCCATGCCGGTTTCGCCGAGAATGCTCGGGTTGACGAACAGGATGTAGGCCATGGCCAGGAATGTCGTGATACCGGCCAGAATCTCGGTACGCACGTTGGTGTTGTGTGCCTTGAGTTGAAACAGCTTTTCCAGCATGCCTGCTCCCTGTGGCGCGCTTGGCGCCGTGATTTGTTGACCTCAAAGTCAAAGCACAAACTGCGCCAGGCGCTGCGTGTTTTCTACAGAGGATCGGAAAAAGCGGCGCATCATACCAGCAGGTCGACGGCCTGTGGCGCCCAGCCTCGGTTTTGTTGAGTGTGGCCTTGAGGCATACTCCGTCGACGTTCAGTCCAGGGTCATCGAAAGCATGAAAAAAGCCATCGCGTGGAGTCTAGCTCCGTTCGCCTGTATCGGCCTGTGGCTGGCGGCGGCACCAGCGTGGGGCGCGCCTGCACCGGCCTTGAGCGAGGTGCGGGTATTCCAGGTGCAGTCCCAGGTGTGCAACGAGTCCATCGCCGAGGGCGTCGACAGCACTCGGCAGTGCCAGCACCGTGGGCCGACGCGGATCTCGGTGATGGAAGCGGGGCTGGGCAATAATTCCATCGCCACCTTTGATGGGGCGCGGCTTGCGGGGCAAAAGACGGCGATTTGCCAGGTCGGCGCCGTCAGCCAGGCCTGCAATGGCGCGGGTACATTGATGGGCTACATCTATATATTTGACGTGGATATCCGCGCTGCAGGCTGGTTCGAGTACAGCAACACGTCGATCAATGCGCCCCGCAATACCCTGGTGAGCCAGTTGCGTATCCAGTGAGGCAACTACGGCGTATGCATGCGGTCCCGCTTGGCCAGCGTCGGAAACAACTTGATCCACACCCCGGTCACCACCAGCGTGCCAACCCCGCCCAGCACCACGGCGGGCACCGTGCCCAGCCAATGCGCCGTCACCCCGGATTCAAACTCGCCCAACTGATTGGACGCCCCAATAAACAAGCCATTGACCGCACTGACCCGCCCGCGCATTTCATCGGGGGTTTCCAGTTGCACGAATGAGGCGCGGATCACCATGCTGATCATGTCGGCCGCCCCCAACACCACCAGCACCGCCAGCGAGAACCAGAACGAGGTGGACAGGCCGAAGGCAATGGTCGCCACGCCAAACACACCGACGGCGGTAAACATGACGCGGCCCACGTGCCGGTCCACGGCGAACCGCGCCAGCCACAACGACATCAGCAGCGCACCGACTGCCGGCGCCGAACGCAGTAGCCCCAGGCCCCAGGGGCCGGTCAGTAGGATGTCCTTGGCAAATACCGGCAGCAACGCGGTGGCCCCGCCCAGCAACACGGCGAACAGGTCCAGGGAAATCGCCCCGAGGATGTCCGGTCGGCTGCGGATAAAACGGATCCCTGCGAGCAGCGAGTCGAGGGTGGCCTTGCCCTTGTTCAACGGGGTCTGCCGTGCCGGCAGGTTGAGGGTCAGCCCGCAGGCTATCAGGTACAACAACACGGTCGGGCCATACACCCAGGCGCTGCCGAAGGCATAGAGCAAACCGCCCAGGGCTGGCGCGACGATGGTGGCCGATTGCTGGGCCGATTGTGCCGCCGCCACCGCCCGCGGGAACAGGGCGCTGGGCACGATGCTCGGCAGCAAGGCCTGGGTGGTGGGCATTTCAAAGGAGCGGGCCGAGCCCAGCAGAAAGGCGAGGATAAAGATCATCTCGCGGGTGATATGGTCCGTCAGGCTGCCAATCACCAGCGCCAAGGCAATCAAGGCCTGCAGCGTCTGGCAAAGAGCGGCGACCTTGCGCCGCTCGTAGCGGTCGGCCACATGCCCGGTGTGCAGCATGAACAGCACCCGTGGCACAAACTCCACCAGGCCCACCAACCCCAGGTCCAGCACGTTACCGGTCAGTTGGTAGAGGTTCCAGCCGATGGCCACGGTGAGCATCTGGAAGCCGCTGGCGGTAAAGATCCGTGCCAGCCAGAACGCGATAAAAGGGCGGTGATGACGTAACAGCAGCGGGGTTTCACTGGGCATCGGCGAGGACTGGACTGAGCGTGGGGAACGGCGAGATTAGCATCAACCTGTAACAAATAGTTGCTGTCATACAGATATCCTTAGCAAGACATCCATTTTACCGGGGCAGCCTGTCGCGCGGCAAAAGACCACACCATCCCGTCCGAAAAATGGGACTATTCTTTGAGCGTTGCTTGATCCAGATCAATGCTGATTGCAGCGTTGGCATGGTGGCCGAAAGGCCAGAATCCCTACGTGGTCGGTTATAAAAAGAACGAATTGCAATTCGCCACACTCCATATCCGTGGGGGCAGTGGGTGCAGGCCTCCCCGCCTGCAGCTGGTATTACCTGACAGAGGAAGACTTATGTTCGGTTTGGAGGCGCTAGATCTCGCCCGAATTCAATTCGCATTCACCATCTCGTTCCACATCCTGTTCCCGGCCATCACCATTGGCCTGGCCAGTTACCTCGCGGTACTGGAAGGCCTGTGGCTCAAGACCCGCAATGATACCTACCGTGACCTCTACCACTTCTGGTCGAAGATCTTTGCCGTCAACTTCGGCATGGGTGTGGTCTCCGGCCTGGTCATGGCCTACCAGTTCGGCACCAACTGGAGTCGCTTCTCGGACTTCGCCGGTTCCGTCACCGGGCCGCTGCTGACTTATGAAGTGCTCACGGCGTTCTTCCTCGAAGCCGGTTTTCTTGGGGTGATGCTGTTCGGCTGGAACAAGGTTGGGCGCAAGCTGCACTTCTTTGCCACGGTGATGGTGGCCGTCGGTACCTTGATCTCGACTTTCTGGATCCTGGCCTCCAACAGTTGGATGCAGACGCCGCAAGGTTTTGAAATCGTCAATGGCCAGGTCATTCCAACCGATTGGATGGCGGTGATTTTCAACCCCTCGTTCCCCTATCGCCTGGCGCATATGGCCACGGCGGCGTTTGTCGCCACGGCATTCTTTGTCGGCTCCTCGGCGGCCTGGCACTTGCTGCGGGGCAAGGACAACCCGGCGATCCGCACCATGCTATCGATGGCCATGTGGATGGCGCTGATCGTTGCGCCGATCCAGGCGGTCATCGGTGACTTCCACGGTCTCAACACCCTGAAGCACCAGCCGGCAAAAATTGCCGCCATTGAAGGCCACTGGGAAAACATCGGTAATGAACCGACCCCGTTGATCCTGTTCGGCTGGCCGGACATGAAAGAGGAAAGAACCAAGTACAAGGTGGAAATCCCGTACCTGGGCAGCCTGATCCTCACCCATTCCCTGGACAAGCAAGTGCCGGCCCTCAAGGAGTTCCCGCCTGAGGATCGCGCCAACTCGACCATCGTGTTCTGGTCATTTCGGGTCATGGTCGGCCTGGGCATGCTGATGATCTTCACCGGCCTGTTCAGCCTCTGGCTGCGCAAGGGCGACAAGATGTACACCAACCGGCCGTTCCTGTACCTGGCACTGTGGATGGGGCCGTCGGGGTTGATTGCGATCCTGGCCGGCTGGTTCACCACGGAAATCGGGCGCCAGCCCTGGGTGGTCTACGGCTTGATGCGCACGGCGGATGCCTCTTCCAACCACAGCCTGATGCAGATGAGCATCACCCTGGTGCTGTTTGTGGTGGTGTATTTCGCCCTGTTCGGCGCTGGCCTGGGCTACATGATGCGCCTGGTGCGCAAAGGCCCGATCGCCCACGACAGTACCGAACCGGCCCATGGCGGCCCCGGGCAGCAACGTACCCCGGCGCGTCCATTGTCGGCAGCCGATGACAGCGGCGACGCTGATCACGGCGACACACTGAACAAGGGGAATTGAATCATGGGTATTGATCTTCCGCTGATCTGGGCTGTGATCATCATCTTCGGCATCATGATGTACGTGATCATGGACGGCTTTGACCTGGGGATCGGCATTCTCTTCCCCTTTATCCCGGGCAAGACCGACCGTGACGTGATGATGAACACCGTCGCCCCCGTCTGGGACGGCAACGAGACCTGGCTGGTACTGGGGGGCGCGGCGTTGTTCGGCGCGTTCCCGCTGGCCTACTCGGTGGTGCTCTCGGCCTTGTACCTGCCCCTGGTCCTGATGTTGATCGGCTTGATCTTCCGTGGCGTGGCCTTTGAGTTCCGCTTCAAGGCCAAGGATGACAAGCGCCACCTGTGGGACAAGGCGTTTATCGGCGGCTCGCTGACGGCGACGTTCTTCCAGGGCGTGGCGCTGGGGGCGTTTATCGAAGGCTTTCCGGTGGTCGACCGCCAGTTCGCCGGTGGCTCACTGGACTGGTTTACCCCGTTCACCCTGTTCTGCGGCGTGGCCCTGATCGTGGCCTATGCGCTGCTGGGCTGCACATGGTTGATCATGAAGACCGAAGGCAAGTTGCAGGAGCAGATGCATAACCTGGCGCGGCCCCTGGCGTTCGTGTTGTTGGCGGTGATTGGCATCGTCAGTATCTGGACACCCCTGGCTCACCCGGAAATCGCCTCGCGCTGGTTCACCCTGCCGAACCTGTTCTGGTTCCTGCCGGTGCCGATCCTGGTCCTGGTGACCCTGTATGCGCTGGTGCGTGCCGTGGCCCGCAACGCCCATTACACGCCGTTCCTGCTGACGCTGGTGTTGATCTTCCTCGGCTACAGCGGCCTGGGCATCAGCCTGTGGCCCAACATCATCCCGCCGTCGGTCTCGATCTGGGATGCCGCCGCGCCGCCGCAAAGCCAGGGCTTTATGCTGGTGGGCACGCTGTTCATCATCCCGTTCATCCTGGGCTACACCTTCTGGAGCTACTACGTGTTCCGCGGCAAGGTGACCCATGAAGACGGCTATCACTAGGAGGCTTGGACCATGACCGGTAAACCTTCACTGGACGATATCGAACAGGCCGAGAAAAAGCCGCTCTGGCAGCGCCTGGGCTGGCTGGCAATGATCTGGGCCGGTAGCGTATTGGCCCTGTTCGTGGTGGCCAGCCTGATGCGCATGTTTATGAACGCCGCGGGCCTGAGTACTCCCTGACATCCCATGCAGTCTTGACCCTCCTCACGGAGGGTTTTTTTTGCGTGGCTTATTTGCGGGCCTTGAGAATCACGAATTTAGGGGTCGCCGCCACCTGCTCCACCCCGCGGAACAGCCGCGCCAGCTTACTGTGATAACCCAGGTGACGGTTGCCGACGATATACATCGCACCGCCGACTACCAGCGCTTCGCGGGCCTGCTGGAACATGCGCCAGGCAAGGAAATCCCCCACCACCTGCTGCTGGTGGAACGGTGGGTTACACAGCACCACGTCCAACGATTGCGGCGCCTGGTCCGCCAGGCCGTCGCCGGGGCGAATGGTCACGGGGCGATCCCCCAGGGCCGTGTGCCAGTTCTCGGCGGCCGATTGCACGGCCATGTAGGACTCGTCCACCAGGGTGTACTGCACCTCGGGATTGTGCAGGGCGCTGGCAATCGCCAGCACGCCGTTGCCGCAACCCAGGTCAGCCACGCGGGCGTTCCCCAGGTTGTGCGGCAGATGGGGCAGGAAGGCACGGGTGCCGATATCCAGGCCTTCGCGGCAGAACACATTGGCGTGGTTGAGTAGCTCGATGGCCGGCGCGTCCAGGCGATAACGCGTGGGGTAGGGCGATACGACGCGAGGGCGATCAGCCAGGGTGGCGATCAGCAGCCTGGCCTTTTTCACCGCCAGCGACGCGTGCATTGGCCCGATGTAACGCTCCAGCAGTTCACCGGCGGCGCGGGGCAGGTGCTTGACCATGGCCCCCGCGATCACTTCGGCACCTGGCGCCAATTGGTCCTGCAGGCGGATCAATTGTTCTTCGAGCAGCGCCAGGGTTTTTGGCACCCGGATCAGTACGCGATCGAAGGGCCCGCTGGGCACCTGGCTGGCAGGCACGAACGAAAGGGCATCGAAGGCCTTGCCATTGCGCACCAGGTTTTTTTGCAGGGCCTGGGTGCCCAGGAACGAATCGCCGCTGGTGGTGACACGCACATGCCCCTCAAGGCTGGCCGCCAGTGCGCCGAAGCTGTCATTGAGCACCAGCACGCGGGTACTGCTGGCCGGTTGCTGCTCGGCCAGGTAGGCGAGCATATATTCGTCGGCCGCATCGAAGGCTTGCAGTGGTTCGTTTTGCTGCTCGGGCTGGCGGATCAGGTCGAGTTGGGCGAAGGGGCTATCGAGCAGGGGCATGGCGGGGGAAACTCTGGATAATCGACGGGTGTTCCGGGCCTGGGCGAGGAACCTTCTGAGTGGACTGCGACGCAGGCTTTGATGGGCGGCGTCATCACTCAGAACTGGTCGTAAATGTTACGTTTTTTTCACGGGGATTACATTCGGTGTTTTCAGTCGGATCGATGCAGGGGGCACTAGAAAAGGCCATGCCTCATGGCCGTGAACACGGCGGCAATCTTATTGGTGACCCCCAGCTTTCTCATGGCGCTGCTGATATGAAAGCCGACGGTACGCTCTGAAAGGCACAGGATCGTTGCGATATCGGCTGCGGTCTTGCCCATGGCCGACCATTGCAGGATCTCGGTTTCGCGGTTGGTGAGTTTATTGGGGCACTGGAACACCGGCTCCTTGGCATAGGTCTGGGCGACCACGGTATGCAGGGCATGGCATATCCACAGGACCTGGCCCGCTTTCTCGTAGAGTTCATGGGCGCACACCGGACGCTCGCGCCGCCCCAGGCGGATCATGCTGAAAAAACCCCGGAAGTCATGCACCGACTGGGCCCAGCCATAACTCAGCCCTTGGGTTTGTACGTGAACCCACATGTCAGGTACTGCTGAAAAGGTCTTCTCTTCCCAGACGAGCGGTAGCACATCGCGTCTACAGTGAGAGACCAAGGGATCTATTTCAAAGTAGTTTTCTGCTTTGTAGATTCTGTTCCATTCATCTGGATAGTTGTTGAGGTGGATGTTCCTGTTCGGCCGGTAAAGAGCATTGGAGCCCATTATAAAACCGCAATATTCAAAGCCTAGCTCATATGTAATGTTCAGAGCGGCGTCAAACATCGTGGTCACCTCATCCTCACCTTCAAGTTTGGGTACGCGTGTGTTTCGCCAGTTGACCATCGATCACACTCCATGAGTCATATCCTGATTGTCCGTAACGCACGTCCTCATAGCGTTACCGAATCGAGTGTAGGACAGCATCCAAAACCAGGGTGGGAATTTTCGCACTTAGCAGGGCGTTTCTTAGCGGAAATGATCGTTGGCGTCTTGTTGGAAAAATGTGGTTGGAAGGGCGCGCAAGGTAGAGGTTTTTATATTTTTCATAAGCTTATTGATAGTTGCTAACGCATGTGGCACATGAGGGATAGTTGGAGGTAACGCCGATGGACAGGAGCTAATAGCTAAATAGTTTTAGTTGGTGTCATATTGCTATCTCTTTATGTTCAACATATTGACCCTACCGCGAATCTGGTTTTTTACCCCCCTAAACAACCTCAATGGCACGCCTGGCTGGATGTCACTACAAACCAGCGGTGTTTCCGGGCGACGCTTTGGGGGACACTAGGGGTTACCTGTAGAGCGGAGCCCCCCATGACGGCCAGTGCGGAAAAATTCACACGCCAGACCCTGATCGATGTGCAGTCATTGACCCCCAGCCTGTTTACCCTGCGCACTACCCGCGATCCGGGTTTTCGTTTCACCGCCGGGCAGTTCGTGCGCCTGGGCGTGACCAAGCCCGATGGCAGCCTGGTATGGCGTGCCTATTCGGTGGTGTCGTCGCCCTTCGATGAGTTCCTGGAGTTTTTCTCCATCGTGGTTCCCGGCGGGGAGTTCACCAGTGAGCTGAGCCGCTTGCGCGTGGGCGATGAGCTGCTGGTGGAGCGCCAGGCCACCGGCTTCTTGACCCTCAATCGATTTGTCGATGGTCGCGACCTGTGGTTGCTGGGCACCGGCACGGGGATCGCGCCGTTTCTGTCGATTCTGCAGGACTTTGAAGTCTGGGAAAAATTCGAGCGCATCATCCTGGTCTACAGCGCCAGGGAAGCCCGGGAGCTGGCCTACCAGAGCCTTATCAAGCAATTGGGCGAGCGTGAGTACCTGAGCGAATACGCCCATAAACTCACCTACCTGCCCCTCGTGACCCGTGAGCAGCATCCAGGCGCATTGAATGGGCGGATCACCACCCTGATCGAGAATGGTGAACTGGAGCGTGCAGCAGGCGTGGCACTGACGCCGGAGCATTCGCGGGTGATGATTTGCGGCAACCCGCAGATGATTGATGACACCCGGCAATTGCTCAAGCAGCGCGATATGCAGTTGAGCCTGACGCGTCGGCCAGGGCAGGTGGCGGTAGAAAACTACTGGTAAAAAAAGGCGCCCGGTGAGAGGCGCCTTTTTGATTCAACGGCCGACAGGGATTGCGGGCCGGCTACAGGGGCTTGTTGTTCTGGGCCTTGAGCAGATCGCGGATCTCTCCCAGCAGTTCCTCTTCCTTGGTGGGCACCGGTGGCAGGCTTGGCGCGGCAGCTTCTTCACGCTTGAGACGGTTGATGGCCTTGACGCCCATGAAGATCGCGAACGCGACGATCACAAAGTCGATGATGCTCTGGATGAATTTGCCGTAGGCCAGGACCACCGCCGGGACGTCGCCCTGGGCTGCCTTGAGCGTTACCGCCAGATCACCGAAGTCCACACCGCCGATCAACAGGCCGATGGGAGGCATCACCACGTCGCCTACAAAGGATGAAACAATTTTGCCGAAGGCTGCGCCGATGATAATACCGACGGCCATGTCGACCACATTACCTTTGACCGCGAAGGCCTTGAACTCACTGATCACGCCCATAGGTTATTCCTTGTTACAGTTGAGAGGAGAGGAAGTCAGTGTAAGTCAGTCTGCAGTGGCCTGCTTGATACAACTGCTAACACTGTTCGTTGTAATCGACACATTAAATCGCAAATAGTTTGCAAAGTGCCATCAATCGCGCGCGAAATAGCCGGCATTTCAACGCTTTACCACACTATTTTTTCAATCGGCTTGGTATGTGTTTTCTATTTATCTTCTGGCGCCAGGATCACTAGCCTCTGGCAAGCACCTGTAAAAGTGCATTACAAAAAACCAGAGGATTGCTTGATGAAAAACCTTACTGGCCGCAGGTCTATTGCTGCGCGCAATCTGCTGTTGATTGCCAGTACCAGCCTATTGTCGTTGTCGGTCAGCGCCGCCAACCTGACCCGCGATAATGGCGCGGCCGTAGGCGACAACCAGAACTCACAAACCGCCGGCGCCAACGGCCCGGTCCTGCTGCAGGATGTGCAACTGATCCAGAAGTTGCAGCGCTTTGACCGTGAACGTATCCCCGAACGTGTGGTGCATGCCCGTGGCACCGGCGCCCACGGCACCTTCACCGTCACCGATAACCTCAGCGACCTGACCAAGGCCAAAGTGTTTGCCGCCGGCGAGACCACGCCGGTGTTTGTACGTTTCTCCGCCGTAGTCCACGGCAACCACTCCCCGGAAACCCTGCGTGACCCCCGTGGTTTCGCCACCAAGTTCTATACCACCGAAGGTAACTGGGACTTGGTGGGCAATAACTTCCCGACGTTCTTTATCCGCGATGCCATCAAGTTCCCGGACATGGTGCATGCCTTCAAGCCGGACCCGCGCACTAACCTGGATGACGACTCCCGTCGCTTCGACTTCTTCTCCCATGTTCCCGAGTCCACCCGTACCCTCACCGAGTTGTATTCGGACTCCGGCACCCCGGCCAGCTATCGCGAGATGGACGGCAATAGCGTACATGCCTACAAGTTGATCAACGCCAAGGGTGAAGCGCACTACGTCAAGTTTCGCTGGAAGAGCCTGCAAGGCATCAAGAACCTGGATCCCAAACAAGTTATCGACGTCCAGGGCCGTGATTACAGCCATATGACAAACGACCTGGTGACCCATATCAACCAGGGCGACTTCCCCAAGTGGGACTTGTACGTGCAAGTACTCAAGCCCGAAGAACTGGCCAAGTTCGATTTCGACCCGTTGGACTCCACCAAGATCTGGCCCGATGTTCCCGAGCGCAAAGTCGGGCAAATGGTGTTGAACCGCAACCCGGGCAATGTATTCCAGGAAGTCGAGCAAGTCGCCATGGCCCCGTCCAACCTGATACCGGGTATCGAACCGTCGGAAGACCGTATGCTGCAAGGCCGGTTATTCTCCTATGCCGATACGCAAATATACCGTCTGGGCGCCAATGCGCTGCAACTGCCCATCAACGCGCCACGGGTCACCGTCAACAACGGTAACCAGGATGGTGCAATGAACGTGGGCAAGACCAGCACGGGCGTGAACTACCAGCCAAGCCGCCTGATGCCGCGGGAAGAGCCGCAAAGTGCGCGTTACAGCCAGATGCCCCTGGCCGGCAGCACCCAGCAGGCGAAAATCCAGCGTGAGCAGAACTTCAAGCAGGCGGGCGACTTGTATCGGTCCTACAGCAAGAAAGAGCGCCAGGACTTGATCGAAAACTTCGGTGGCTCCCTGGCAACCACGGATGACGTCAGCAAGCACATCATCCTGTCGTTCCTCTACAAGGCCGACCCGGAGTACGGCACGGGCGTGGCCAAGGTGGCCAAGGGCGACCTGGCGCGGGTCAAGGCCCTGGCGGAAAAACTGACGGACTGATCCAGCCCTTCTGTAGGCGCGAGCACGCTCGCGCCTACAGAAGCCGTAGAGGAGGTTGAAGATGCGTAGCTTTATAGGGGCACTATTGACCTGCTGGTCCTTGAGTGTGTTCGCCGACCCGCAGGCCCTCAAGGCGCAGTTACAGGATTACTACTTCGACGCCGCCCGGCGTGGCGACGTGGAAATGCTCACGACCTTTATCGAATCGGGCTATTCCCTGAATACCGTCGATGACAAGGGCTACACCGCGCTGATCCTGGCCGCCTATCACGGGCACGAACCGGTCGTGGAGCAACTGCTGGCCGCTGGTGCCGATGCCTGTGTCCAGGACAAACGTGGCAATACGGCACTGATGGGGGCGATCTTCAAGGGCGAGCTGAGCATTGCCCGACGCTTGCTGGGCACCGCCTGCAACCCCGACCAGCGCAACGGCGCCGGACAGACGGCGGCCATGTACGCCGGGCTGTTCAAGCGCGTCGAATTGCTCGACGCACTCAAGGCCCAGGGCGCCGACCTGGACGCCGAAGACCCGCTGGGCAACAGCGCCACACGATTGGCCAACGGTGAAATCCGTACCGCAGCGCCACGCTGAGCTATCATCGCGGTTTTTCGGTTGGAGGTTCTCAGATGGCAAAGGCCAAGCGCATGTACGGCTGCACGGAGTGCGGCGCGACCTTTCCCAAATGGGCGGGCCAGTGTGGCGAATGCGGGGCGTGGAACACCCTCACTGAAACCATGATTGAAAGCGGCGGCGCAGCGGCACCCAGCGGTCGCTCCGGCTGGACCGGGCAACAAGCCCAGATCAAGACCCTGGCGGAAGTCAGCGTCGAGGAAATCCCGCGCTTTTCCACGGCGTCCGGCGAGCTCGACCGGGTACTCGGTGGCGGCCTGGTGGACGGCTCGGTGGTGCTGATCGGCGGCGATCCGGGCATCGGCAAGTCGACCATCCTCTTGCAGACCCTGTGCAGCATCGCCAGCCGCATGCCAGCCCTGTACGTCACCGGCGAAGAATCCCAGCAACAGGTGGCCATGCGCGCCCGCCGCCTGGGCTTGCCCCAGGACCAACTGCGGGTCATGACCGAAACCTGTATCGAAAGCATCATTGCCACCGCCCGTGTGGAAAAACCCAAGGTGATGGTGATCGACTCGATCCAGACAATCTTCACCGAGCAACTGCAATCGGCGCCGGGCGGGGTGTCCCAGGTGCGTGAGAGTGCAGCGTTGCTGGTGCGCTACGCGAAGCAGAGCGGCACGGCGATTTTCCTGGTGGGCCATGTCACCAAGGAAGGCGCGCTGGCCGGCCCGCGGGTGCTGGAGCATATGGTCGATACGGTGCTGTATTTCGAGGGTGAGTCCGATGGACGCCTGCGCCTGTTGCGGGCGGTGAAAAACCGGTTTGGCGCGGTCAACGAGCTGGGGGTGTTCGCCATGACGGACCGGGGGCTGAAAGAAGTCTCCAATCCTTCGGCGATCTTTCTGACCCGCGCCCAGGAAGAAGTACCGGGCAGTGTGGTGATGGCAACGTGGGAGGGCACCCGGCCGATGCTCGTGGAAGTCCAGGCCCTGGTGGACGACAGCCATCTGGCCAACCCGCGCCGGGTGACCCTGGGCCTGGATCAGAACCGCCTGGCGATGCTGCTGGCGGTGCTGCATCGCCACGGCGGGATTCCGACCCATGACCAAGACGTGTTCCTCAACGTGGTCGGCGGGGTCAAGGTGCTGGAAACCGCGTCGGACCTGGCCTTGATGGCGGCCGTGATGTCGAGCCTGCGCAATCGGCCGCTGCCCCATGACCTGCTGGTCTTTGGCGAGGTAGGCCTGTCGGGTGAAGTGCGCCCGGTGCCCAGTGGCCAGGAGCGGCTCAAGGAAGCCGCCAAGCATGGCTTCAAGCGCGCCATCGTGCCCAAGGGCAATGCGCCGAAGGAGGCGCCGCCGGGGTTGCAGGTGATTGCGGTGACGCGGCTGGAGCAGGCACTGGATGCCTTGTTTGAATAGCCCGCAACACTAGAAAACCAATGTGGTTGGGCGGTCAGAGGATCAGCAGCTCGCCCAGCTCCCGATGCAGCTCTTCCTCATCTCCCAGGTTCAGCTCGATCAACCTGCGCAAATGGCTGATCGAATCCAGGTCGATATGCGTGCACACAAACCCCAGTTGCCCCTTGTCGTCATGGGTCAGCCGCACTTGCATGCTCACGTCCGTGTCGGCGTCCAGGTGAATGTCCACCTCAAAGGGCTCGTCGTCCTTGCCCAACCAGGGCGCAGGCTTTTGCACCAGCAGCCCCTTGAGCGATAAATCCACCAGTTGCACCTGCCATTGCTGGCCGCCTTGCTTAAGCTCGGTCTTGGCATTGAAGGCAATCCGCCGAAAACGGCGGCGATCTGACGGCTGGTCGCTCATGGTGAAGCCCTCTGGAGATACAAGGATTGTAGCCTTACTGCATTATCGGGCGTTTATTTCGTTTTTTTCGCCCCGGCAAGGCTCTAGACCAACGTAGGGGGCTGGTCTTTAGGGCCCAGCGCGCTAAACTCGGACTGGCTGTCTTTCTGTCCAACCTGGCTGGAATATAAAAATGAAAAATAATAATAGCCTGCTCCGCCACCTACCCTGGCTGTTGCTGGCAATCATAGGCGCGTGCGCCCTGGGCGTCGTGGCTTTGCGGCGCGGCGAGGCGATCAACGCCTTGTGGATTGTAGTCGCGGCAGTCGCCATTTATCTGGTGGCTTATCGTTACTACAGCCTGTTCATCGCCAATAACGTGATGCAACTCGATCCACGGCGGGCCACCCCCGCAGTGATCAACAACGACGGTCTGGACTATGTGCCGACCAACAAACATATTCTTTTTGGTCACCACTTTGCCGCCATTGCTGGCGCGGGGCCTTTGGTCGGCCCGGTACTGGCGGCGCAGATGGGCTACCTGCCAGGTACCTTGTGGCTGATTGCCGGCGTGGTGTTGGCGGGTGCGGTGCAGGATTTCATGATCCTGTTCCTCTCCACCCGTCGCAATGGCCGTTCCCTGGGGGACATGGTCCGCGAAGAGATGGGCCGCATTCCCGGGACCATCGCGCTGTTTGGCTGCTTCCTGATCATGATCATCATCCTCGCGGTGCTGTCGCTGATCGTGGTCAAGGCCCTGGCCGAAAGCCCGTGGGGCATCTTTACGGTGATGGCGACCATCCCGATCGCGATGTTCATGGGCGTGTACATGCGCTACATCCGCCCGGGCCGTATCGGCGAGATCTCGGTCATCGGCGTGCTGTTGCTGCTGGGGTCGATCTGGCTCGGCGGGCAGATTGCCGCTGATCCGGTATGGGCCAAGGCCTTCACCTTCACCGGGATCCAGATCACCTGGATGCTGGTCGGCTACGGCTTTGTGGCGGCGGTCTTGCCGGTGTGGCTGATCCTGGCGCCGCGTGACTACCTGTCTACATTCCTGAAAATCGGCACCATCATCGCCCTGGCGATTGGCATCCTGGTCACCATGCCCGACCTGAAAATGCCGGCGCTGACCCAGTTTATCGATGGTACTGGCCCGGTGTGGAAGGGCGGCCTGTTCCCGTTCCTGTTCATCACCATCGCCTGTGGCGCGGTATCGGGTTTCCATGCGCTGATTTCCTCGGGCACCACGCCCAAGCTGTTGGCCAATGAAGCCCACTCGCGCTATATCGGTTATGGCGGCATGTTGATGGAGTCGTTCGTGGCCATCATGGCCATGGTTGCCGCCTCGGTGATCGAGCCAGGCGTGTACTTCGCCATGAACAGCCCAGCGGCGATTGTCGGCACTGATGTGGTGACCGTGGCGCAAACCGTCAGCAGCTGGGGCTTTGCGATTACCCCCGAAGCGCTGCAGGCAGTGGCCAACGATATCGGTGAAACCACCATCCTGGCCCGTGCCGGCGGTGCGCCGACCCTGGCGGTCGGTATTGCGCAGATCCTGCACAGTGTGCTGCCGGGTGAAAACACCATGGCGTTCTGGTACCACTTTGCGATCCTGTTTGAAGCGCTGTTCATCCTGACCGCCGTTGACGCCGGGACCCGTGCCGGGCGCTTCATGCTCCAGGACCTGCTCGGCTCCTTCGTGCCGGCGCTCAAGCGTACCGAATCCTGGACCGCCAACCTGATCGCCACCGCAGGCTGCGTGGCGATGTGGGGCTACTTGCTGTACCAGGGCGTGATCGACCCGCTGGGTGGCATCAACACCTTGTGGCCGCTGTTCGGCATCTCCAACCAGATGCTGGCCGGTATCGCGCTGATGCTCGCCACCGTGGTGCTGATCAAAATGAAGCGCCAGCGCTATATCTGGGTGACCCTGCTGCCGGCGGTCTGGCTGCTGATCTGCACCACCACCGCAGGTTTCATCAAGCTGTTCGACGCCAACCCGGCGATCGGCTTCCTGTCGCTGGCCAAGAAGTACAGCGATGCGCTGGCCAACGGCCAGATCCTCGCCCCGGCCAAGAGCATCGACCAGATGCAGCATGTGATCTGGAACGCCTACACCAACGCGACGCTGACGGTACTGTTCCTGTTCGTGGTCTTCAGCATCCTGTTCTATGCCATCAAAGTCGGCGTGGCCGCCTGGGGCACCAAGGAACGTACGGATAAAGAAGCACCATTCCAAGCCATGCCGGACGCGTGATAGAGGGTTGCAAGCATGTTCAATGACATCGGTCGCCTCGGTAAATACCTCGGTCAGGCTGCGCGCCTGATGGTCGGCATGCCCGACTACGACACCTACGTCGAGCATATGCAAACCAAACACCCGGACAAGCCGGTGATGGACTACAAGGCGTTCTTCCGCGAGCGCCAGGAAGCCCGTTACGGCGGCAAGGGCGGGCCCAAGTGCTGTTGATCCAATAGCGTTGGGCCTATGTAACCCCTTGTGGGAGCGGGCTTGTGTGGGAGCGGGCTTGCTCGCGATAGCATCACCTCGGTATACCAGGTAGACCGAGTTGCCTGCATCGCGAGCAAGCCCGCTCCCACACAAGCCCGCTCCCACATTTGTTTTGTGTTTCCTCAAGGAGAATATTTTGTCCTCTCCCATCCCCGTTACCGTCCTCAGCGGCTTCCTCGGCGCTGGCAAGACCACCTTGTTGCGCCACCTGCTCAAGGCCGAGCACGGCTTGAAAATTGCCGTGATCGAAAACGAATTCAGCGACGCTGGCATCGACACCCAGCTGCTGGGCGATGAACCGGTCCAGGTCATGACCCTGTCCAACGGCTGCGTGTGCTGCACCATCCACACCGACCTGACCAAGGCCCTGTACCTGCTGCTCGAACGCCTGGACAGCGGCGAGATCGCCTTCGACCGCCTGGTGATCGAATGCACCGGCCTGGCCGACCCGGCGCCGGTGGCCCAGACCTTTTTCATCGACGAGCAATTGCGCGAGCGCTATCTGCTCGACGGCATCATCACCCTGGTGGACGCGGCCCACGCCGAGCACCACCTGAGCCAGACCATCGCCCAGGCGCAGATCGGCTTTGCTGACCGCCTGCTGGTGAGCAAGCGCGACCTGGTGGATGACGCCAGCTTCGAGGCCCTCAGCCAGCGCCTGACCCGCATCAACCGCCGTGCGCCGATCCGTGTGGTGGAGCATGGCAAGATCGATTTGGCGGAACTGCTGGATGTGCGCGGCTTCAACCTCAACGCCGGCATGACCTTGCGCCCGGTCAGCCAGGCGCTGTCCATCGACCGTATTTCCAGCCTGGTACTGCGCACCGAGCAGCCACTGGATATCGACCGTCTCAGTGAGTTCATGAATGAACTGCTGGAAGAACATGGCAAGCAACTGCTGCGCTACAAGGGCGTGCTGAACATCGCCGGGGAAGACCGGCGCATGGTGTTCCAAGGCGTACTCAAGCTCTACGGGTTCGATTGGGACACCGAATGGGCCGAGGGTGAGCTGCGGGAAAGCGTGATTGTGTTTATTGCCGATGAGTTGCCGGAAGACAAGATCCGCGAAGGCTTCCAGCGGGTCTACCAACCCTGACTTGAAACGCGGTCAACAGGCATAAAAAAGCCCGGCTCAAGAGCCGGGCTTCTTATTCAAGCAACTGCAATCAAGCGCCGTATACCGGCAGCTTCTTGCAGATGGCCTTGACCTTCTCACGTACCGCGTCAATCACGGCTTCGTTGGACAGGTCTGCCAGGATGTCGCAGATCCAGCCAGCCAGTTCCTTGCACTCTGCTTCCTTGAAGCCACGAGTGGTCACGGCCGGGGTGCCGAAGCGCAGGCCCGAGGTGACGAATGGCGAACGTGGGTCGTTCGGGACCGAGTTCTTGTTCACGGTGATGAAGGCTTTGCCCAGGGCCGCGTCAGCATCTTTACCGGAGATGTCCTGCTTGATCAGCGACAGCAGGAACAGGTGGTTCTCGGTGCCGCCGGACACCACGTCAAAACCGCGCTCGATGAACACAGTGGCCATGGCCTTGGCGTTTTTCACCACTTGTTGCTGGTAAGTCTTGAACTCAGGCTGCAACGCTTCCTTGAAGCAGATGGCCTTGGCCGCGATCACGTGCTCCAGCGGGCCGCCCTGGGCGCCCGGGAAGACTGCGGAGTTCAGCTTCTTCTCGATCTCGGCGTTGGCGCGCGCCAGGATCAGGCCGCCACGTGGACCGCGCAGGGTCTTGTGGGTGGTGGTGGTCACGACGTCAGCGTAAGGCACCGGGTTCGGGTAGATGCCCGCGGCGACCAGACCGGCCACGTGGGCCATGTCGACGAACAGGTAGGCACCCACTTTGTCGGCGATTTCACGGAAACGTGGGAAGTCGAGGATCTGCGAGTAGGCAGAGAACCCGGCCACGATCATTTTCGGCTTGTGCTCGACCGCCAGGCGCTCGACTTCGTCGTAGTCGATCAGGCCGTTGCCGTCGATGCCGTACTGCACGGCGTTGTACAGCTTGCCGGAGGAGGATACGCCAGCGCCGTGGGTCAGGTGACCGCCGTGGGCCAGGCTCATGCCCAGGATGGTGTCGCCGCCTTGCAGCAGGGCCAGGTAAACAGCGCTGTTGGCTTGGGAGCCAGCGTGTGGCTGGACGTTGGCGTAGTCGGCGGCGAACAGTTCCTTGGCACGGTCGATGGCCAGTTGCTCGACGATATCGACGAATTCGCAACCGCCGTAGTAACGCTTGCCCGGATAACCTTCGGCGTACTTGTTGGTCAGAACCGAACCTTGAGCCTCCATCACCGCAGGGCTGGTGTAGTTTTCCGAAGCGATCAGCTCAATGTGCTCTTCCTGGCGCACGGCTTCTTGCTCCATGGCGGCAAAGAGATCGGCGTCGTACTTGGCAATAGTCAAATCACGGCTGAACATGGCGGTCCTCAAGGATCGGGGGCAGAAAAGAGGGGCATTCTAACCCAATGGGTTTTAGATGGCATATGAAAGGACATCATGTCGCAGACAAGTGGCGTTCATGGTAGCCAGATCGTTCCCATGCTCTGCGTGGAAATGCATCCAGTGATGCTCTGCGTCAGGGCTTAAAAGCGGACGCGGAGCGTCCAGGGTTGCGCTCCCACGCAGAGCGTGGGAGCAATCATTTTAACTGTGGGAGCGGGCTTGCCCGCGATGAGGCCATCTGCCCCACCGCATGATTTTCAGTCAAACATGAAAAGCGCATCGTTACAGAACTGCGCCTCAAACCGATTGGCCGGCATCGGCCGCCCGAACAGGTAGCCCTGCACCTCGTCACAGCCATGCTCGCGCAGGAAGTCCAGTTGCTCATGGGTTTCCACGCCCTCGGCGATCACCGCCAGGTTCAGGCTGTGGGCCATGGCAATGATTGCCCGGGCAATCTGCGCGTCTTGTTCGCCGGACGGCAGGCCGTCGACGAAGGTGCGATCGATCTTCAGCACGTCGATGGGGAATTGCTTGAGGTAGTTGAGCGATGAGTAGCCGGTGCCGAAGTCGTCCACGGCGATGCTCAGGCCGAGGTTTTTCAGGCTGGCGAGGATCTGCAGGGCCTCGTTGACCTCGCGCATCAGGATGCTTTCGGTCAGCTCCAGCTCCAGGCACGCCGGCGGCAGGCCGGTTTCCTTGAGGATGGTGGCGATCCGCGTGCCCAACTGCCCGTCGGAGAACTGCCGCGCCGAAATATTCACCGAGACCTTGGGCACCCGCACCTTGTTCTGGTGCCAGGTCTTGAGTTGGCGGCAGGCCTCGTCGATCACCCAGTCGCCCACATCCACCACCAGGCCCAACTCTTCGAGCACCGGGATGAAATCCCCCGGCGGCACCAGGCCACGGCGTGGGTGACGCCAGCGCAGCAGGGCTTCGGCGCCGGTCAAACGTTTGCCATCACCACTGAACTGCGGCTGGTAATAGAGCACGAATTCGTTCTGGTCCAGGGCATGGCGCAGGTCGCTTTCCAGCTCCAGGCGCTCCAGGGCGCTGGCGTTCATGTCGGCCTGGTAGAACTGGAAGTTGTTCTTGCCGCGTTCCTTGGCGTGGTACATCGCTGTGTCGGCGTTTTTCATCAGTTGGCTCAGCTCGTTGCCGTCCTGGGGGCTCAGGGCGATACCGATACTGGCGGTGACAAAAAACTCGCGACCTTCCAGCACAAACGGCCTCACCAGGCTGGCGAGGATTTGCTCGGCCACATGAATCGCCCGGTTCAGTGCCATTTCGCGGCTGACCCGTGGTTGCAAAAGCAGGGTGAACTCGTCACCGCCCATGCGCGCCACGGTATCGTCCTCGGCCACGCAGCCGAGCAGGCGGGTGGCCATTTCCTTGAGCATGCGATCGCCGGCGGCGTGGCCCAGGGAGTCGTTGATCGGCTTGAAGCGGTCGAGGTCGAGGAACATCAGCACCACCCACGACTTCTGCCGTTCGGCCGACTGCAAGGCGGTGTGCAGGCGGTCCTGGAACAGCGTGCGGTTGGGCAGGTGGGTCAGGGCGTCGTAGTAGGCCAGGCGGTGGATGCGTTGCTCGCTGGCCTTGCGCTCGCTGATATCGCTGAAAAAGCACACGTAGCTGGCCAGGTCGCCTTCGTCATCGAGCACCGCCGTAATGCCGACCCAGGCCGGGTAATGCTCGCCGCTGCGGCGCTTGAGCCACACTTCGCCTTCCCAGGTGCTGTGCTGGTGCAACTGCTTGAGCACGTAGCGCAGGTGGGCTTCCTGTTGTTCGTCGACTGTGAGCATGTTCGGCAACTGGTCGAGCACATCGGCCACGGCATAACCGCTGACCCGGCTGAAGGCTTCGTTGGCTTGCACGATATAGCCGGCCGGGTCGGTGATCAGGATCGCCGACGTTGAGTGCTCGAATACCGTGGCCGCCATACGCAGGTCTTTCTCGGCGCGGCGTTGCTGGCTGATATCGCGGCCCACGCCGAGGATGCCCTCGAACGCGCCGTGCTCGTCCCACACCAGCACCAGGCGCAGCTCGATCGGCACCTTGCGCCCGTCGGCCCGCAGGCAATCGAACAGGAACAGCTGGGTCTGCACATCATCGCGCAGCAGGGCCAGGGCTTCGGGCTGGTCCAGGGCGCGGCTGACCCGTTCGACCAGGGTGTAGATGCCGGTCAGTTGCTGCGGGTTGGCGATGGTCGATTGCCAGCCGTTCTTGAAAATCCAGTCGACTTCATAGCCCAGCACCGCATTCACCGACGGGCTCACGTAGTTGAGGGCCAGTTTGCTGTCGGTGGAGAAAATCACGTCGCTGATGCTTTCGGCCAGCATGCGGTAGCGCTGCTCGCTGTCGCGCAGGGATTCGCTGGCTTCGATTTGGTCGGTGATGTCCTTGGCCACGCCGATAATCCGTATGACCTGGTCGGTCTTGTCCCGGGCCAGGGCCTGTTCGCGGATCTCGAAGCGCCGCCACTGGTTGTTGCGGTGCCGAAAGCGCAACTGGCATTGCAACTGCGCCAGGTAACCGGCAGTGCGTTGTTGCTGGCGCAGGTCGTGATAGTGCTCGGCGTCTTCGGGGTGCAGCAGGATCTCCCAGAAATACTCGCCCATCTGCTGCAGTTCGTGCTTGTTGTAGCCCAGGGTGTGGCCCAGGTGGTGGTTGCTGAAGATCATGCGCTGGCTGATCACATCCTGCACATACAGGTGGTCAGGCACGGTGCGCACCACGTCCGACCAGAAGGCCTCGCGCTCCACCAGCGACAGCTCCACCAGTTTGCGGCTGGTGATATCGCTGATGCTGAGGATCACCGCCTTATAGTCGTGCTGTTCTTCCGGCAGGCGCATGACCAGCCACAGGTACTGGTCGTTGCCCTGGATGTCGCTGATTTGAATCTCCAGCTCCAGCTGCTTGTGCTCGGTCAACACCGCCTCAAGCACCTGGTAGCCAATGGCGCTGGTGTTCAGCGGGCAACCGTCGATCAAGCGTTCCCAGGCCTGTTCGCAGGACGCCACGTTCAGCAGGCGCACAGCGACCTGGTTGACCTCGGTGATACGCAGCTCCTTGAGCAGTTGCTGGCGTTGCTCGGGGCTGTTTTGCAACCAGTCCTGCAATTGCTCGCGGGTGTGCAACTGGGCTTTGTCGAAGAAACCGCGCAGGCCCGACAGGTCGAGCACGCACAAGGCCACGCCGGTGCCGTCGAAAATATCCTGGTAGCGGCGCCGGCCCTCGTTGACCTGGCGCTGGCGGCGCCGCATGTTCAGCAGCACCAGCACCGGGATCAGCGAAAAGGCCAGGCCCAGCAGGCATTTGCCGATAAACGCTGGCAGCAGTTGCTCCAGCACGGCGGCGCGATCAAACAGGCCGCGCAGTTGCCAGTCGCTTTTGCTCAAGGGGGTGACCAGGACGGTCTTGTTCAGCTCTTCGGGGGTCAGCCCGGCCGACCACTGGCTGGGCATGCCGCTGTCGCGGCTGACAACCTGATGGTTAAACTGGTTTTCAATCACCCACATCGGCCGTGGGCCCTGGCCGTCCTGGCGGGTCAGGTTGGCCAGGTAATTGGGGGCCAGGCGCAACGCCCAATAGAGCTTGGTGCCGCCGCTGGGTTGGTGCAGTAGCAGGTAGATGACCGAGCCATCGCTGTTATTGCTTAGGTAATAGGACTGGGCATGGCTGTGCTTGACCAGCTCTTCGAGCCAGGCGCTGTCCTGGCTGTTGTCGGCCGTGTCACTGATGATTGCGCCGCTGGGGGCAAGCAGGGCGACGCTGCGCAGCTCCGGCAATGAGCGCTGCAGGCTGCGCATCAAGGCCTGGTGTTGTTCTGCGTTGCGCGGCGGCTCGATGATCGGCAGCAGGTTGAGGGCGATTTGCGCGCTCAGGGCCATGTTCAGGCTGATCTGTTCGGCCAGGTCGGCGCTGTAGTCGATGGTGTATTGCTGCTGGTTCTTCTGGTTTTGCTGCAGTTGGTCCAGCAGTTGCCAGAACAATAGCGCAAGCAACAGCAGGACCAGCGTCGCCAACGCGCCCTTGAGAGTTCCGTGCAGGGGGGCACCCGGCGCAATATGGGCTGCGCGCAAGGGGCTTGGCTTTGTTACGTTGGTCAAGCTGTGATCCTGCGGTTTGGCTGGACTGGCGCGCGACGTGCACTATAGGCCGGACGCCCGGAGGGCGGTTAGCATGCCCTGAGTTGTGGCAAAGTGCCAGTCCCGCCTGGCGGGACTATCAGGTCGGGCCAGTACTGATCAAGGCATCCGCCAGTCTGAATAGAATCCCTAGTGCAAAGCAACTGATAACCACAGAAGCTGTGCGGTTTATTGTCCGCGGCGTCAGCCAGGCATGCCCGCTGCGTCTGAGGCGCGCGCCGAACAGCACCCAGGCGCAGCCAACGGGGATCACCACCGCCGTGAATTGCATGACGAATTGCCCATTTTTTGGGCGGCGCGTTGCCGGGTATTGTGCTCTATCTGGGCTACAGCCGGAAAAAGCGCGGCTCAAAAGCGCCTGTCAATCTGCCCGCCGCCGCTGACTTAGGTTAACCTTGATCATTCGATGTGCTACGTACAGCGCCATGACGCTACGCAGGCCCTGTTCTCATCTTTTTACGAGGTCCACATTTTGGCTCAATACGTTTTCACCATGCATCGGTTGGGCAAAGTTGTTCCACCGAAGCGGGAAATCCTGAAAAACATTTCGCTGTCCTTCTTCCCGGGCGCCAAGATCGGCGTGCTCGGCCTCAACGGTTCGGGTAAGTCCACGCTGCTGAAAATCATGGCCGGCGTCGACACCGAATTTGAAGGCGAAGCCCGCCCGATGCCCGAACTGAACATCGGCTACCTGCCGCAAGAGCCGATCCTGGACCCGTCCAAGACCGTGCGTGAAGTGGTCGAGGAAGCCGTCAGCGTGATCAAGGACGCCCAGGCCCGCCTGGACGAGGTCTACGCCGCCTACGCCGAGCCGGATGCCGACTTCGACAAACTGGCCGCCGAACAGGCCAAGCTCGAAGCCATCCTGCAGGCCGGCGACGGTCACAACCTGGAGCGCCAGCTGGAAGTCGCCGCCGATGCCCTGCGCCTGCCGGCCTGGGACGCCAAGGTCGAGCACCTGTCCGGTGGTGAAAAGCGCCGCGTGGCCCTGTGCCGCCTGCTGCTGTCGGCCCCCGACATGCTGCTGCTCGACGAACCGACCAACCACCTGGACGCCGATTCCGTGGCCTGGCTGGAACACTTCCTCCATGACTTCCCGGGCACCGTGGTTGCGATCACGCACGACCGGTACTTCCTGGACAACGTCGCCGGCTGGATCCTGGAACTCGACCGTGGCGCCGGTATCCCTTACGAGGGTAACTACTCCGGCTGGCTGGAAGCCAAGTCCGACCGTCTGGCGGCCGAATCCAAGCAGCAGTCGGCCCATGAAAAGGCCATGAAGGACGAACTGGAATGGGTGCGCAAAGGCGCCAAGGCTCGTCAGTCGAAATCCAAGGCCCGCCTGCAACGCTTCGAGGAAATGCAGTCCCAGGAATTCCAGAAGCGCAGCGAGACCAACGAAATCTACATCCCGGCCGGTCCGCGCCTGGGTGACAAGGTCATCGAGTTCAAGAACGTCTGCAAGGGCTATGGCGACCGCGTGCTGATCGACAACCTGTCGTTCTCCATGCCTAAAGGCGCCATCGTCGGCGTGATCGGCGGTAACGGCGCGGGTAAATCCACGCTGTTCCGCATGCTGATGGGCAAGGAACAACCGGATTCGGGCACCATCGAAGTCGGCGAAACCGTGCAGTTGGCCTGTGTCGACCAGAGCCGGGAAGACCTCGACGGCAGCAAGACCGTGTTCCAGCAGATTTCCGACGGTTCCGACCAGATCCGTATCGGCAACTATGAAATCCCGTCGCGCACCTACGTGGGACGTTTCAACTTCAAGGGCGGCGACCAGCAGAAGTTCGTCAAGGACCTGTCCGGTGGTGAGCGCGGTCGCTTGCATCTGGCCCTGACCCTGAAAGAGGGCGGCAACGTCCTGCTGCTCGACGAACCGTCCAACGACCTCGACGTTGAAACCCTGCGTTCCCTGGAAGAAGCCCTGCTGGACTTCCCGGGCGCCGCGATTGTGATCTCTCACGACCGGTGGTTCCTTGACCGCGTGGCCACGCACATCCTGGCGTACGAAGACGACTCGCAAGCAGTGTTCTTTGAAGGCAACTACACCGAGTACGAAGCCGATCGCAAGAAGCGCCTGGGCGAAGCCGCTGCCCAGCCGCACCGGGTACGGCACAAGAAACTGGCCTGAATCGGGTCGGTGGTTTGAAAAGCGGAGCCTTCGGGCTCCGTTTTTTTTTGGCGCAATAGAGAGGGGCCGAGGTGACTTCATCGCAGGCAAGCCAGCTCCCACATCAGATCGCGTACCTCTGCTACGACACGGTCAAATGTGGGAGCTGGCTTGCCTGCGATAGCGGTTTAACTATTGGTGCATCTCTGGCATTGAAATCCCTGTTGGAGGGCAGAAAATCAGGGTTATTTATATCTATTGCACCATTTAAATTCACAAAAGCGACATTTTGCCCTGTCACGGTGCGACATGAATTGATAAAGTCCTGGGCAAATCGCCATTAACGACAATAAATCTGCCGAGACTTTTCATGATCGAATCCGTCGAATCCTTCCTTGCCCGCCTCAAAAAACGCGACCCGGACCAGCCGGAATTCCACCAAGCCGTAGAAGAAGTCCTACGCAGCCTGTGGCCTTTTCTTGAAGCCAATCCCCACTACCTGACCTCGGGCATTCTGGAGCGTATCTGCGAGCCGGAACGTGCGATTACCTTCCGGGTATCGTGGGTCGATGACCAGGGCAAGGTCCAGGTCAATCGCGGTTTCCGTATCCAGATGAACAGCGCCATTGGCCCCTATAAAGGCGGCTTGCGCTTTCACCCGTCGGTCAACCTGGGGGTGCTGAAATTCCTCGCTTTCGAGCAGACCTTCAAGAACTCCCTGACCTCGCTGCCCATGGGCGGCGGCAAGGGCGGCTCGGACTTTGACCCCAAGGGCAAGAGCGACGCCGAAGTTATGCGTTTCTGCCAGTCGTTCATGAGCGAGTTGTACCGCCATATTGGCGCGGACGTGGACGTACCGGCCGGCGATATCGGCGTGGGTGCCCGGGAAATCGGTTTCCTGTTTGGCCAGTACAAGCGCCTGAGCAACCAATTCACCTCGGTATTTACCGGCAAGGGCATGAGCTACGGCGGCAGCCTGATCCGCCCGGAAGCCACCGGTTTTGGTTGTGTGTACTTTGCCGAGGAGATGCTCAAGCGCCAGGGCCAGCGCGTCGAAGGCAAGCGTGTGGCGGTTTCCGGCTCAGGCAACGTCGCGCAATACGCGGCACGCAAGGTCATGGACCTGGGCGGCAAGGTGATTTCCCTGTCCGACTCCGAAGGCACCCTGTACTGCGAGAGCGGCTTGACCGAGGAACAATGGTCGGCCCTGTTGGAGCTGAAAAATGTGCAGCGCGGACGCATCAGCGAACTGGCCTCGCGTTTCGGCCTGGAATTCCGTGCCGGCCAGGCCCCCTGGGAACTGGTGTGCGACATCGCCCTGCCATGCGCGACCCAGAACGAACTGGACGCCGAAGCCGCCCGCACCCTGCTGCGCAACGGCTGCATCTGCGTGGCCGAAGGCGCCAACATGCCCACCACCCTGGAGGCTGTGGATATCTTTATCGAAGCGGGCATCCTGTTCGCCCCGGGCAAGGCGTCGAACGCCGGCGGCGTGGCCGTGAGTGGCCTGGAAATGTCGCAAAACGCCATGCGCCTGCTGTGGACCGCCGGTGAAGTGGACAGCAAGCTGCACAACATCATGCAGTCGATCCACCATGCCTGCGTGCACTACGGTGAAGAAAACGGCCGGGTCAACTACGTGAAAGGCGCGAACATCGCCGGTTTTGTGAAAGTGGCGGATGCGATGCTGGCGCAGGGCATTGTCTAAGGCGCGACCTGAGCGACACCGATGATCCCTTGTGGGAATTGTCGAGCCCCAGCGAGGCTGCGACAGCGGTAGGTCAGTTACAGGTTGACTGCCTGGCCCAGCGCAATCGCAGCCTCGCTGGGGCTCGACAGCTCCCACATTCGTTACTGGCTGCGATAGGCCCGTGCCGCGTCGCGATCCTTCTCCTGCTGCCAGGCGCGTTCGCGCTCATCCCAATGGCGTTCCCTATACTCATTGCGGTCTTCGTTCTCACGCATGGCCTTGCACTGGCGAAAGCCATCTTCCCAGCCTTCGGCATAGGCGCGGTCTTTCAAATAGCGCGGGACGTTTTTGCGAAACGTCCCGGTGATCACCCCGGCGGCCTGGCGCCCACTGGTGCAGCCATCGTCAAACCCGTCGGCGAAGGCCGGTGGATACCCCTTGGCCAGTAACTCATCATGGGTGGATTGGCAGCCTGAAAGCGCCATCACCACCCCCAGCATCACCGCGAACCGCCACATCTCATACTCCCTGGCCATTAAGTGGCCCATATGGGAAGTCTAGAAGGGGATTCGTCGGGGAGATGTGAAGGCCGGGTGAGCAATTTGTTGGGGGGATATTTTTTGTGGTGAGCGAGCAAGCCCGCTCGCCACAGGGATCCCAGGCCGTCTGCTCGTCAGTCGTAATACCCTACGGTTTTTTTCAGGTGATCTGAGTATTCGTAAATCTCATCGATGGATGAAATTGCATGCCGGGTTTCATTCTTTTCTTCATCAAAAATACCGATGTATTTCTGACTGCGGTTGAAGTGAAGTCGGCAAATGGGCTTGCGATTATTATCGTCGAGCAAAATCCCGAAGTAGCTTTGTGTATCTCGTTGTACGATCCGCTTGGCATCGACCACTGAGCGCACGACCGCTCTTACGATGTGATAGCCCTCAAGTTCTTCAAGTGTTGTCAGAACTTTTTCCTCTGACTCGTCGCGTTCAGTGCTGGCTGTATTGGCGCTGGCAGAGACGGGTAGAGAGGTTATGGTTGGCTGGATAGCGCCACTCATGGCTGATTTGAGTCGATCATTGATTTGGTCGTTGAGAAACTGGCTTAAGGCTTTTCGGGTCAGCTCATAAAATTGCTCACGGACTTTTTGTGTAATGACGCCTTCATACACCCGAGACGCGAACACTTTGACAAAGTCATCCTCGGGCTTGCTGACCTGTGATGCGATGACCTTTTTGATTTGACTGACGTACTTCAGCTCACCAGCTGCATTGATGATTGAGTCGACATCAAAGGCAGACTTCGTCAGTTTGGTCAGTTCCGGGACTGAGTACTCATCGATGTCTAGAAGGTCCAGCTCGAGAAACGGCTTTTCATCCATTTTGTTAGGCGCATCCAGGTCCGTAAAAAACTTATAGACCTGACCGTTGGTGAGAATTGAGATTCGTGCACTCGTAACATGAAAGTAGCGAAACAGCTGCGACGCGTGATTGAGGTTCAATGGCTCACCGATTTTTTTGCATTCGATGAGTATTTGAACCTCGCCTTCCTTCATGATTGCGTAATCAATTTTTTCACCCTTTTTTGTCCCGATATCACAGACAAATTCGGGGGTCACTTCCTGGGGATCAAAGACGTCGTAACCCAACACCGTGTTGATAAATGGCATGACAAACGCATTTTTTGTAGCTTCTTCTGTTTGAATGGCAGGCCCCTGCAAGCGAACTTTTGCGGCCAGACTGGTGAGCTTTTCGAAAAATTCCATATAAGCCTCTTACCTATTCAGATCCGTGTATAGACATGGTGGCAATTTGATTGCTAGCCGATACTAGACACAAAACCCCACAAAGAGAATTGAGTAAGCGCAACTTTGTGGTAACCACAGAAAAGCTAAAATATTCCTGAAATTTCCCTCTTATATATCAATGAGTTGGGAGTTGACGAAAAATATGATTGTGTTTGCAGCGAGAACCGTTCGCTGGACTGGGATGAGTTCGTCCGACAATGAGCCCGAAAGGCACGGGTGGGGTTATGCGGTGGGTTGCACAAGTGCAGCGTGTTCGGCCAGTTCCTGCTGGATGAAGGCGGCAATCATCGCGCGATACACCTGCTCGGTGACGTCGGGGTTGGCGCCAAGGGTTTGCGCCAAATCGCGAACCTTGCTGATGACCTGTTCGACGCGCTGGGGCGCCTTGACCCCATCGCTGTCTTTTTTGAAATAGGCGGCCTGGGACACGAAACTGCCGCGCTCGGCCAGCAGGGCGACGATCTGGCGATCAAGGCGGTCGATGTTTTCCCGGACGTGTTCAAGGCTGGTGCAGGTAACGGCCATGTCGTAAGAACTCCTTGGGGTGTGGGATAAACGCGGGCCCGCTCCCACACAGCCCCACATTGGATCTTCAGTGGGCTTTAGGGCCGCTCAGTAGTGATACCACTTCAGCTCAAGCATCACTTCGTTCACCGGCGTCGCCAAGTGGCTGAACTCGCGCTGCGCACTCAGGCGCACACCCAGGTTACGTGACACTTCCCACTGTTGATTGAGGCTGATACTACGCCGTACCTCGCCATTGGTGAAAAAGTCGCCCTTGGCCTCCAGGCTCAGGTTGCCCAGCGGGTTTTTCCACAGCAGGCCGGTGTTGAAGCCGGCAGCGGGGGAGATGAATTCGTTGAAGTCATTGTTATGTTCCACGCGCACGGTGCCGAGGGCGAAGCCGAGCATGTCGTCGTGCAATTGCCAGGTGCCGCCGGCGCCACCGTTGACGTGGCTGACCAGGGTTTCGTCGTCATGCTTGCCCGGTACGCGCTCCAGGCCGCCGGTGACTTGCCAGGACAGCGGCTGCAATAGCTCATTGCGTGGGGTCAGGGAGCGGATGGTCGCCAGGTCCAGTTGCTGCAATTGCCAGTTGTTGCCTTCGTACTGGCGCAGTTTCATCTGCAGGATTTCGATCTGCGCGCCCAGGGGGAAGCCTTCGGCGTTGTCGTTGAGGTCGTGGTAGGCCATGCGCAGGCCGTATTCGCCGAAGGCCTTGTCGCCACGGGTGCCGATACCGGCTTGCCAGGTGCGCGATTCATGGCCGTTTTCCGGCAGGCCGGGGCGCTCGATCTGTAGGTCCGGCGCCGGGTTCTGGTTGATTGCCCGCAGCAACTCGAAACTGCGCTGGGAGCGTTCGCTGTCGCGCTCCAGGCCGTTGGCGCGATAGCGGCCCAGGCGGTAGGCGGCGTCGATGATCAGGGCCTGGCGGTCTTTGCCCAGGCTTTTGAACGTCGGGTCTTGCAATTGCTTCTGGTCATCGCTGATCTTCAGCACCCATTGCTGCTCGGCACTGTCCAGGGGCTTGGCGCGCTCCAGCAACTCGCGCTCGCGGGATGGGCGGTAGTCGATCTTTTCCACCAGGCCCGCGTCTTTCACCGCCTTTACCGTGTCGGTGGGGATGGCAGTCAGCGGGAACTGTTCGGTCAGGCGCAGGCCAGGGCGGGCCACTTGCAGCAGTTCCAGCAGGCGGTACGAGCAGTTTTCGTCGAAGAAGAAGTAGTCGAACTGGATCTGCTTGAGTTCCCACACGTGCTCGACCATGCGCTCGGTCTCGACCTGGGTCAGGTTCAGGCGGTATTCCCACAGGTCGCGGTTCTCCAGGCTGCGGTATTCCGAGAGTTTTTCCTGGTAGGGCACCAGGGCGAACAGGCCGGGATAACCGCCCATCAGGCCTTTCCAGGCATAGAGGATGCTGTTGTCCGAGCCTTCGATGTAGGCGCCGAAGTTGATCGCGTAGCTGAGCAGCGCAGTCTTGTTGCTTTGCACGTCTGCCTGGTCGATGCGCAGCAAGGTATGGCCGAACATCGATGACGGGCTGTTGAGATAGGCCGCCGGGAAGATCATCACCGCGCTGTGGGGCGCGACGTCCTTGAACCATTGCTTGAACTCGGCGCAGTCCACGGCGGGCAGGTCGGTCAGCTGCAACTGGTCCTTGAGCCAGCGGGTGCGGGCCGGGTACACGCATTGGGCATGTTTTTCGCCGAGGTTGGCCGGGGCGTACAGCGCATCCACGGTGGCCTTGAGCTCGGCGTCCGGGTGGTGCGCGCCGTCTTTGGCGAGGAAGAATTTCGGGTCGCTGACATAGCTGCGCCAGCCTTTGAGCTTGCCGGCTTCGTAGTGCCCCAGCGAGAGCCAGAACGGATCATTGGCCAGTTGCTGCAAACGTTGATCATCAAGGTGCGGCGCCGCAGATAGCGGGGCGCAGGCAAAGAGTGCCAGGCAGGCAAGGCGTTTGAGCATAGGGGGGCAACTTAAGTCGGAATAAATAAAGACCCGGGAAAGGGGCAGGTCCAAAAAATAAAACCCGCGCCGGGTAAGGGCGCGGGCAGGTCGAGCTTAAGCCTGGGTAGCGTATTTCGCCAGGCGGGCATCGCCCTTGAGAACAGCGATGGTGTTGGAGTGCACGTCTTCTGCGGTCACGTCAGCCTTGCTGAAGATTTGCTGGAAGTGTTCGTGAGTCACCGCGGCGAAGTGGTCGCGGTCTTCAGGGGCAACGCCCAGGACCACGGCATAGGTGGTCAGTGCTTCGCCATTGCCTTTGGCCATGTCTTCGGACAGCTCGTTCATCATGCCATTCATGGCAATCCACGATTTGCCGCCGTAAGTCAGCGCGCTGTTGGTGCTGCAACCGTTGGTACCCGAGGTCATGCCGAAGGTGGCGTTACCGGAGGTGCCGTTGGTGGTAGAAGCCAGGAAGTGGGCTGGCGTGCCGCGCTGGCCTTCAAACAGCATGTTGCCCCAACCGCAGTTCGGGCCACCTGGCGCTTCGGCCATTGCATTGAGGGAGACAACGGTGAAGAGAGTACCGAGAAGGATCCGTTTCATAGCTTTGTTCTCTTAGTGTGCAAACCAATGGACAAGGGTTCAGGCGCCTCAAGGCGCCCTAGGGGCCAGTTATTTAGTCCAACCCGCGCAGTTTGGAGTTTAGGCATGTTCCAAGGGTTCCGTGGTTTTTTGTAAAACAATCAGTGCAGACTGGTTTTTTTGCAGGCGCCATCCCGTGTCTATGCTTTACCTCAGTCGTGCCTTGCCAGCCGGCTACGCACGGCGCCAGAATGCCGCCATTGCCCCGCCTGATGTAAGGAAGCCCGATGCCTGATCCTGTTGCTGCCAGCTTGCGTCTAGCGCCCGAAGCGCTGACTCGCCCTTTCTCCGCTGAACAGTTCAGCTTCTCGACCACCAATGATTTGGAGCCCTTTCGCGGTGTGCTTGGCCAGGAACGCGCGGTTGAAGCCTTGCAGTTCGGTGTGGCCATGCCACGCCCCGGTTACAACGTGTTTGTCATGGGCGAGCCCGGTACCGGCCGCTTTTCGTTCGTCAAACGCTACCTCAAGGCCGAAGGCAAACGCCTGCAGACCCCGGCAGACTGGGTCTATGTCAATAATTTCGATGAGCCGCGCGAGCCCCGCGCCCTGGAGTTGCCAGCGGGTGGCGCGGCGCCCTTTATCGCCGATATCAGCGGCCTGATCGACAACCTGGTCGCCACCTTCCCGGCGGTGTTCGAGCACCCGACGTACCAGCAACGCAAAAGTGCGATCGACCGCGCCTTCAACCAGCGCTACGACCGCGCCCTGGATGTGATCGAGCGCCTGGCCCTGGAAAAGGACGTGGCGCTGTACCGCGACAGCACCAACATCGCCTTTACCCCGATGCTCGATGGCAAGGCCCTGGACGAGGCCGAGTTCTCGCAGTTGCCGGAAGTCGACCGCGAGCGTTTCCACACGGATATTTCCGAGCTCGAAGAGCGCCTCAACGAAGAACTCGCCAGCCTGCCGCAGTGGAAGCGCGAGTCCAACAACCAGATGCGCCAGTTCAACGAAGAGACCATTACCCTGGCCTTGCAGCCGTTGTTGGCGCCGTTGTCCGAGAAGTACGCCGAGAACGCGGGTGTCTGCGGCTACCTGCAGGCGATGCAGGTCTATCTGCTCAAGACCGTGGTCGAGCTGCTGGTGGATGACGCGAAAACCGACGCCCAGGCGCGCAAGTTGCTCGAGGAGCAATACTGCCCGAGCCTGGTGGTGGGCCATCCGCTCAATGGCGGCGCACCGGTGGTGTTCGAGCCGCACCCGACCTACGACAACCTGTTTGGCCGGATCGAGTACAGCACCGACCAGGGCGCGCTCTACACCACGTACCGGCAACTGCGCCCGGGGGCGTTGCACCGTGCCAACGGCGGTTTCCTGATCCTCGAAGCCGAGAAGATGCTCAGCGAGCCGTTTGTCTGGGACGCGCTCAAGCGGGCCCTGCAATCGCGCAAGCTGAAGATGGAGTCGCCCCTGGGCGAGCTGGGCCGCCTGGCTACCGTGACCCTCAACCCGCAAGTGATCCCGTTGCAGGTCAAGGTCATCATCATTGGCGCCCGTTCGCTGTACTACACCCTGCAAGACCTGGATCCAGACTTCCAGGAGATGTTCCGGGTGCTGGTGGATTTCGATGAAGACATCCCGATGGTCGATGAAAGCCTGGAGCAGTTCGCCCAGTTGCTGAAAACCCGGACCTCGGAAGAGGGCATGGCACCGCTGACCTCCGATGCGGTGGCGCGCCTGGCGACCTACAGCGCACGGCTGGCGGAACACCAGGGGCGTTTGTCGGCGCGGATCGGCGACCTGTTCCAGCTGGTCAGCGAGGCGGATTTCATTCGTCACCTGGCGGGTGATGAGCGCACCGATGCCGGGCATATCGAGCGCGCGCTGAAGGCCAAGGCCACCCGTACCGGGCGGGTTTCGGCGCGGATCCTCGACGACATGCTCGCCGGGGTCATCCTGATCGACACCGCCGGCGCGGCCGTGGGCAAGTGCAACGGGCTGACGGTGCTGGAGGTCGGTGATTCGGCATTCGGCGTGCCGGCGCGGATTTCGGCCACGGTGTACCCGGGCGGCAGCGGCATTGTCGATATCGAACGTGAGGTCAACCTCGGCCAGCCGATCCACTCCAAGGGCGTGATGATCCTGACCGGTTACCTGGGCAGCCGCTATGCCCAGGAGTTCCCCCTGGCGATCTCCGCGAGCATCGCCCTGGAGCAATCCTACGGGTACGTCGACGGCGACAGCGCCTCGTTGGGTGAGGCCTGCACGTTGATTTCGGCCTTGTCGAAGACGCCGCTCAAGCAGTGCTTTGCCATTACTGGCTCAATCAACCAGTTTGGCGAAGTGCAGGCGGTGGGCGGGGTCAACGAGAAGATCGAAGGTTTCTTCCGCCTGTGCGAGGCCCGTGGCTTGACGGGCGAGCAGGGCGCGATCATTCCCCAGGCCAACGTCGCGACGCTGATGCTTGATGAGAAGGTGTTGCAGGCCGTGCGGGCAGGGCAGTTCCATGTGTATGCCGTGCGCCAGGCCGACGAGGCCTTGAGCCTGTTGGTGGGGGAACCGGCCGGTGAACCGGATGCCGAAGGGCAATTCCCCGAGGGCAGCGTCAACGCCCGCGTGGTTGAGCGCTTGCGGGCCATTGCCGAGATGATCAGCGAAGAAGACCTCAAGGAAGCGGAAAAGGAGCTGGCGCAGCAGGCGTTGGCCGAGGCCAAGCCCACCTGATACGAGCGAGCTTGCTCACGAAGATCGTCAACGATAACGCGTGCCTTCTGGATTAACGCGTTGTACTTGAGAACTTCGCGAGTAAGCTCGTTCCTACAGAAAGGGTGTCATGATTTTGACTGGGTTTTCGGGGTAAACCACCGTTGGTCTCTACAACCTTGGTTTATAGCGGTTTTCTTCTATTCTCAGAGCAAGGATATCTGTAGGAGTCATGGGATAGAGACAGCCTTGTGTCTGGAGGCTGAACACCGGATCTACCGAGGGTCGCCGCCATGCCGCGCAACCTTTGCCTCACCCGCCAGTGCCTGGGCCTGGTCACTCGAATTGAATGTTCCATTCGCCCTCTTGCGGGGGATACCGGGATGTGGACGCTGTTGTTTGCCGCCGGCATGACGGGCGAGCAGCCCTCGACCATCAAGTCCCAAGGGCCCTTTCATGGGCCGTTCGTGGCGGAAAACATGCTTGAATCCATTGTGCAAAGCCTGACCCTGCACGGCTACGAGCTGGCCGACGACCCGCAGATCTGGTGCCTGCACCTGCAGGCCCACCTGCGCCAGCTCAATGGCGGGCAGCCCCAGGCGGTTCACCTGTAGGGCCACGGTTTATTTGGTTTCAGGCTTGTCCAGTTTGACCTCAAAGCCATATTGCACGGTGTTCAACGCCGTGCGCTGATAGGTTTCAAGTACGGTTGGCTGGCCATAAAAGTAATGCACGTCAAACAGCGCGGTGCCGTATTCCGCAGCGCGGTGGCTGACCCCAAGGATTTCCTTCAGGTAATGACCACTGGCGTCCTTGGCAAAGAACCGCCAGCTGTCGGAAGGGAAGAGTGCCTGGTCGACAATCAGCGCGTTGTCCTTGATCGACAGGCCCTTGGGCAATTGTGCGGTGTTGACCGTGTTTTTTTCGATGGTGGCCAGGAACATCGGGATCGATCCCACGGCAAACGCCGGGTTTTCCGGGAATAAATTGAGATCGTAGGTGATGGTGCCGCGCCATGGCTCGATGTCAAAGGCTTCGGTAGGCAACTCGATGGGCTCGCCGCGCTTACCTGCGTCATCGGCGGCAAAGAAGGTCAGCGGGGCGTCGCTGCTGGCGCGGGTCGAGCCGATCAGGTCGTCATTGAACGTGAAGGGATGGTCAAAGGCGATGCGGGCGGCGCTGGCATCCTCCACCGACTGGCTGATCGTGACGCTGCTTTTCAACTGGTCTTCGGAGAGGCTGGCGCTTTGAAGCCATTGCGCAGCCTGGTCGTCATACACCGTGACTGGCATGGGCAGGGCCTGTACGGTTTTTTCCAGGCTGTTTTTGTCGAAGCGCCGTATCGGCAGTTCCAGCGCCTTGCGGGTGACGGTGGCCTCGGAAAAATCCAGCACATTGACTTGCAGGTTATCGATCACCCCGTTGAAGTAGACCTTGGCGTAATGGCTGGCCTGTTTGTGTTCAAAGGCTTTCTGCTCGTCTTCCAGCTGTTTTTCAAAGGCCTCGGACCAGGTTTTCTGCTTGCGCATCTGCGCCAGTTGCTGCTCGTAGAAGGCCACCTGGGTGGCGCTCTCGTTGATCGAGCCGGAGCGTGAGAGGAACTGCCCGGTGGTGTCCCGGGCCTGGATCAGCAGCGGGTTGGGCGAGTCATCGGCCACTTGCGGCGCCAGGGCGGCGGTGTTGGTCAGTTCGATTTCGGCGTGGTTTTTCTCCAGGGCCAGCAGGGTCACCGTGACGTTTTCCTGGGTGCGCTTGTGGCCTACGTCGCTGCGGGTCAGCTCGAAGGTCAGGACTTTACGGGGGGCGATCACCTCGATCTGGCCCTTGAGCGTGACGGGCTGGGGCTGGCTCTTGTTATCCGTCTCGATGCCTTCGATAAACGGATAGGTGACCGTCAGGTCGTCCGGGTTGGTCAGGTTGGAGCTGCTGGGGCTCAGTTGGATGCCGGGGTCGGTTTCCGACCATTCCGGTTGGAATGCAATGGTCTTGTTGTTGCTCAGGGTCACCGATTGCCATTCCAGGCCATGGGGAAAGGGGAATGGGTCCGGCATATTGAAGCTGAACGGGAACACCGGTTGCAGATCGGTCAGGTAGTCCGAGTGCGAGTTCTTGCGCAGGACGAACAGCCCGTTGATGTAGGTATCCACCAGCGCTTGCGGCGTAGGGTAGTGCGCGAGCGCGGCCAGGGTGTTTTCCCCGTACTCGGTCTCGACAGGCTTGGTGTCGAGCTTGATGCGCGCACGCTCCAGCAACAGCAGCGAGCCGCCCAGCTCGGCGACGGCCTCTTTGAGGCGGGGATCCTGGATGGTGTCCAGAGACTGCTCGAACTGGGCGGTTTTTTCTTCGAGACTGGCTTGCTTGTGCTCGTCGCTGGGGGAGCAGCCGCTGGCCGCCAGCAATGCCACACACAGGCCAAGACTGGCCAAGGGAGATCGCACATCCATTATTTGAGGTTCCTGTCCGGCAGCATCGAGCCACATTGATGAACCCGACACTAGCAGAAAAATGGTCTTACAGAAGCGTTACAGGTCAGTTTTCCGGGTGGTTATGGCGCAATGTGTGTGGCTGATATACTCGCCGCCATTTCTAGTCAAGCTGTGTGAGATTCCATGGAACGCTTTATCGAAAATGCAATGTATGCCTCCCGCTGGCTGCTGGCGCCGATCTATTTCGGCTTGTCCCTCGGGCTGCTGGCGTTGGCGCTGAAATTCTTCCAGGAAGTGATCCATCTGCTGCCCAATGTCTTTGCAATGGCCGAGTCAGAGCTGATCCTGGTGCTGCTGTCGTTGATCGACATGGCGCTGGTGGGGGGCTTGCTGGTGATGGTGATGATTTCCGGCTACGAGAACTTTGTCTCGCAACTGGATATTGATGACAACAAGGAAAAGCTCAACTGGCTGGGCACCATGGATTCTTCGTCGCTGAAGATGAAAGTGGCGGCGTCCATTGTGGCGATTTCCTCGATCCATCTGCTGCGTATCTTCATGGACGCCAAGAATGTCGATCCACAGCACCTGATGTGGTACGTGATCATTCACATGACCTTCGTGATCTCGGCGTTTGCCATGGGTTACCTGGATAAACTGACCAAGCATTGATCCGCGCCTGGCGCCTGTTGGCCCGGGATTTTGGGCTGATCAAGCGTAGGGCGAGTGTGCTAGTCTGCTCGCCCTTTTAGTTTGGATGATCGGCAAGACACTGCGTTTTTGCGGGTTTTTGCGGTTGTCCTACAGCGGAGCCTTTCCATGTCCGAAGTCAATCTGTCCACCGACGAAACCCGCGTCAGCTACGGCATTGGCCGTCAGTTGGGCGACCAACTGCGCGACAACCCGCCACCGGGCGTCAGCCTGGACGCGATCCTGGCTGGCCTGACCGATGCGTTCGGCGGCAAGCCAAGCCGTGTTGACCAAGAGCAAATGGCGGCCAGCTTCAAAGTGATCCGCGACATCATGCAAGCCGAAGCCGCAGCCAAGGCTGAAGCCGCCGCCGGCGCTGGCCTGGCATTCCTGGCTGAAAACGCCAAGCGTGACGGCATCACCACCCTGGCTTCCGGCCTGCAATTTGAAGTGCTGACCGCCGGTGACGGCGCCAAGCCGACCCGTGAAGACCAGGTGCGTACCCACTACCATGGCACCCTGATCGACGGCACGGTGTTCGACAGCTCCTACGAGCGTGGCCAGCCGGCAGAATTCCCGGTTGGCGGCGTGATCGCTGGCTGGACCGAAGCCCTGCAACTGATGAATGCCGGCAGCAAATGGCGCCTGTACGTGCCGAGCGAACTGGCCTACGGCGCACAAGGCGTTGGCAGCATCCCGCCGCACAGCGTCCTGGTATTCGACGTCGAGCTGCTCGACGTTCTGTAAGACCTTCTGCTGAAATTACCTGTAGGCACGAGCCCGCTCGCGCCTACAGGGTTGTACGTAATTGCTCATGGGTGAAACTTGCCATGCAGCTCCGTCACCGGGCGCAACGCTCGGGCATAGCAGAACAGAAACAGATTCCTCACCACCTCCTTCAAAACCCCAGGTTCACTGGAGCTCAGGCCGTTGACGTCCAGGTCGCCCTGGTCCTGCAGTTCGTTCAGCGCTTCTTCTTCCAGTACTGCGCACACTTCCCCGGTTTCCCGATGCAGGATCCGCAGGTAAGGATGTGGACGGTCCAGCCAGGCATCTATCAAATAAGTCATGGGTCGCATCTCCTTGATGGGTTTCAATGAGAATAATTCTTATTCATAGAATAGCAAGTGCCTATTGGCGGTTTCAGGTTTTTTCTGGATGGGGATTGCGTTCGATCAACGGGAGGGCGAAACGCCATCCCGCGGCGGGCGCGGGATGGAAACAGCAGATTCAGACTTTGCGCACGAACTCGGACTTGAGCTTCATCGGGCCGATACCGTCGATCTTGCAATCGATATCGTGGTCGCCATCGCACAGGCGGATATTCTTGACCTTGGTGCCGACCTTGACCACCAGCGAGGTGCCCTTGACCTTGAGGTCCTTGATCACGGTGATGGTGTCGCCGTCTTGCAGGATGTTACCGACAGAGTCTTTCTTCACGGTTTCATCGCTGGCTGCCTCGGCTTCGCCGCCGACGGACCACTCATGGGCGCATTCCGGGCAGATCAGCTGGGCGCCGTCTTCGTAGGTGTATTCGGAATTGCATTTTGGGCAGGGTGGCAACGTGCTCACTAAAGCTCCTTGAAAGTCAGGATGGCTAAAAGTCGCACATTATATAGGGTTTTGCCGGGGCGGGGGGCGATGTGGTCTCAATGTAGGCGCTGGCTTGCCTGCGATGCAGGCACCTCGGCCTATCAGCAGCGAGGTGATGCTATCGCAGGCAAGCCAGCTCCCGCAGTGGGTTAGTGAGTACGGGCGACCGCAAACTCACTCAGCTCCACCAGGGCATCCCGGTATTCACTGGCAGGAAGGGCTTCCAGGCATTTGATGGCGCGGGCCACGTAGTCACGGGCCAGTTGCGCGGTGTAGTCCAGCGAACCCGAGGCTTCCACGGCGGCGCGGATGCTTTCCAGGTCTTCGATACCGCCTTTCTGGATCGCCTTGCGCACCAGTGCCGCCTGTTCCGGCGTGCCTTCGCGCATGGTGTAGATCAGCGGCAGGGTCGGCTTGCCTTCGGCCAGGTCGTCACCGACGTTCTTGCCCAGGGTTTCGGCGTCGCCGCGATAATCGAGCAGGTCATCCACCAACTGGAAGGCCACGCCCAGGTGATCGCCAAAGGTGCGCAGGGCTTCGGCCTGTTCGGCGGTCGCTTCGCACAGGGCGGCGGCGCTGTGGGTCGAGGCTTCAAAGAGCATCGCGGTCTTGCCGCGAATCACTTCCATGTAGGTTTCTTCGGTAGTGCTGGCGTCACGCACCTTGGACAGTTGCAGCACTTCGCCTTCGGCGATGATGCGCGTGGCCTGGGACAGGATCTTCATCACCGGCATCGAGCCCAGCTCGACCATCATTTCAAACGAGCGCGAGTACAGGAAGTCGCCCACCAGCACGCTGGGCGCGTTGCCCCACATGGCGTTGGCGGTCTCGCGGCCACGGCGCATGCCGGACATGTCGACCACGTCGTCATGCAACAAGGTGGCGGTATGCAGGAACTCGATGGTGGCGGCCAGCAGGCGCAGGTCATCGCCTTCGCGGCCCAGGGCCTTGCCACACAGCAACACTAATAAAGGACGCAGGCGTTTACCGCCGGCCGAAGTAATATAGTCACCAATTTTGGAGACCAGTGGCACTTTAGAAGTCAGCTGCTTCTTGATGATGCCGTCGACGGCGCTAAAATCGTCCGCCACCGCGCGGTAGAAAGCTTGGGGTTGCATCAGCGACAGTCGCTCCAGAAGGGTTGCGCGGCATGCTAGGACCCACGTCCCGTAGTGTCAAGGCGCGATAGACGGCTACTTGCAACACCTCCATAGCTTGCGTACAATCGCGCACCCTGAACTTCCTGGGCAGCACCTGCCTTACGCAATTGCATTCGGGACGTCCATCCCATGCAGCCATGCCAGCCAATACCTCTTCTTATAAAGCGCTGGGTGAGCAGGATTATCGGAGAAATACCATGTCGTACGCAGTAATTGTTACTGGTGGCAAGCAATACAAGGTCGCCCCAGGTGAATACCTGAAGATCGAAAAACTGGAAATCGCTACCGGCGAATCCGTTACTTTTGATCGCGTTCTGTTGGTCGCCAATGGCGATGACGTGAACATCGGCGCTCCAGTTGTTGCTGGCGCTACCGTTGTGGCTGAAGTGATCTCCCAAGGTCGTCACGATAAAGTCCGCATCATCAAGTTCCGTCGTCGTAAGCACCACATGAAGCGTATGGGCCACCGCCAGTGGTACACCGAGATCAAAATCACCGGTATTCAGGCTTAATTTCAGCCTAATTCCTCACTAGGAGAATTGACTCATGGCACACAAAAAAGCTGGTGGTAGTACCCGTAACGGTCGCGACTCAGAAGCCAAACGCCTTGGCGTTAAGATGTATGGCGGCCAGAAAATCATTCCGGGCAACATCATCGTGCGTCAGCGCGGCACCCAATTCCACGCCGGTTACGGTGTAGGCATGGGTAAAGATCACACCCTCTTCGCGAAAATCGAAGGCGTGATCAAGTTTGAAGTAAAAGGCGCGTTCAACCGCCGTTACGTGAGCGTTGTCTCGGCTTAATTGCGAGCTCGCTGGAAAAGCCCTGTCTTGCGACGGGGCTTTTTCGTTTGTGGGGTGAGTCTCTTGCAAAGCTGTTTGTAATGGGCTCAAGCGCTGGATTTGCGGTCGTTTAATTGAGGTCGCTGCGCTCATTTTTGCAAGAGTCTTATGTCTTGGTTTCTTAAGCTCGTCCATGCGGCGAGAGGCGTTTTGTTATGAAGTTCGTTGATGAAGTTTCCATCCGAGTAAAAGCAGGCGACGGCGGTAACGGTTGCATGAGTTTCCGTCGCGAAAAATTCATCGAAAACGGTGGCCCGAACGGCGGCGACGGGGGTGATGGCGGTTCCATCTACATGATGGCCGACGAAAACCTCAACACCCTGGTGGACTACCGTTACACCCGGCACTTCGATGCCGAGCGTGGCTCCAACGGCGGCAGCACCGACTGCACCGGTAAAAAAGGTGAGGACCTGGTACTGCGCGTACCGGTCGGCACCACGATCATCGACTCTGCGACCCAGGAAGTGATTGGCGACCTGACCAAGGCCGGCCAGAAGCTGATGGTGGTGCAGGGCGGCTGGCACGGTCTGGGTAACACCCGATTCAAGTCCAGTACCAACCGTGCGCCACGCCAGACCACACCGGGCAAGCCGGGCGAGCAGCGTGACCTGAAGCTGGAAATGAAAGTGCTGGCCGATGTGGGTCTGTTGGGTCTGCCCAACGCTGGCAAAAGTACCTTCATTCGCTCGGTGTCTGCGGCCAAGCCCAAAGTGGCGGATTATCCGTTCACCACCCTGGTGCCAAACCTGGGTGTGGTCAGTGTCGATCGCTGGAAGAGCTTTGTGGTCGCGGACATTCCGGGCCTGATCGAAGGGGCTTCCGATGGCGCGGGCCTGGGGATTCGCTTCCTCAAGCACTTGTCCCGTACCCGTTTGCTGCTGCACCTCGTCGATATGGCGCCGCTGGATGAAACCAGTGCCCCGGACGCGGCTGAAGTGATCGTCAATGAGTTGGCCAAGTTCAGCCCGTCCCTGGCTGAGCGTGACCGTTGGCTGGTGTTGAACAAGTGCGACCAGATCCTCGAAGAAGAGCATGAAGAGCGGGTCAAGGAGATCGTTGACCGCCTGCAGTGGGAAGGTCCGGTCTATGTGATCTCCGCCATTGCCAAAGAAGGCACTGAGCGCCTGACGCGCGACATCATGCGCTACCTGGAAGATCGTGCTGATCGCCTGGCTGCCGACCCGGCCTACAAGGCTGAATTGGCCGACCTCGATCAGCGTATCGAAGACGAGGCGCGTGCCCAGTTGCAGGCGCTGGATGACCAGCGTGCCCTGCGCCGCAGTGGCGTCAAGTCGGTCCATGATATCGGTGACGATGATTGGGACGAGGAAGATGTGGATGATGAAGATGGCCCGGAAATCATTTACGTGCGTGACTGATCTGTTGCGATAAACTTAAGCGCCGCTCAATCGAGCGGCGTTTTAGTATCTGGAAATCGGTAGTCACGAATAACGTTATGGGCGGCGCTGGGTCGCGTGGCCCTCAATCTAAGGTTGAAGATGATGCGGAGCAAAGTGACGGGTGCGCAACGCTGGGTCGTAAAGATCGGGAGTGCGCTGCTGACGGCGGATGGCAAGGGGCTGGATCGCGCAGCCATGAGCGTCTGGGTTGAACAGATGGTGGCCTTGCATGAGGCCGGTGTCGAGTTGGTGCTGGTGTCGTCCGGGGCGGTTGCCGCCGGGATGAGCCGCCTCGGCTGGACCGCGCGACCCAGCGCGATGCATGAGTTGCAGGCCGCTGCTGCCATTGGCCAGATGGGGTTGGTGCAGGCCTGGGAGTCCAGCTTTGCCGAGCACGGTCGCCACACGGCGCAGATTCTGCTGACCCATGATGACCTGTCCGACCGCAAGCGCTACCTCAATGCCCGCAGCACCTTGCGTGCCCTGGTCGAGCTCAAGGTGATCCCGGTGATCAACGAGAACGACACCGTGGTCACCGACGAGATCCGCTTTGGCGACAACGACACCCTGGCGGCGCTGGTGGCCAACCTGGTGGAGGCTGATCTGCTGGTGATCCTCACGGACCGCGATGGCATGTTCGACGCCGATCCGCGCAACAACCCGGATGCCCAGCTGATTTACGAGGCGCGCGCCGATGATCCGGCGCTCGATGCGGTGGCGGGCAGTGTCGGTGGTGCGCTGGGGCGTGGCGGTATGCAAACCAAGCTGCGCGCGGCGCGCCTGGCGGCCCGTTCCGGGGCTCATACGATCATCGTCGGCGGGCGCATTGAGCGTGTGCTGGATCGCCTCAAGGCCGGCGAGCGCATCGGTACGCTGCTGTCGCCTGAGCGCGGCATGCTCGCGGCGCGCAAGCAGTGGCTGGCTGGCCATTTGCAGACGCGCGGTACTTTGGTATTGGATGCTGGGGCTGTTTCTGCCTTGTCTCAGGGCAACAAGAGTTTGTTGCCGGTAGGCGTCAAGCTGGTCCAGGGCAGCTTCCGGCGCGGTGAAATGGTGGTGTGCGTGGCGCCGGACGGTCGCGAGATCGCCCGTGGCCTGGCCAACTACAGCGCCCTTGAGGCGCAGAAAATCATTGGGCAGTCGTCTGAGTCGATTGTCGGTCTGTTGGGTTATATGGCTGAGCCGGAACTGGTTCACCGCGACAACCTGATTCTGGTCTAAAGGGATAACTGCGATGGGTGTAATGAAGGGATTGCTCGGCTTGCTGATGGTCATGCCGCTGCTGGCTTCGGCTGAAGAGATTGGCCGGGTGTCGACGGTGTTCAAGTTTGTCGGTCCGAACGATCGAATCGTGGTTGAAGCCTTTGATGATCCCAAGGTGGATGGTGTGACCTGCTACCTGTCGCGGGCCAAGACCGGCGGGGTGAAGGGTGGCCTGGGCTTGGCCGAGGATCGTGCCGAGGCATCGATTGCTTGTCGCCAGGTGGGGCCAATCCACTTCAAGGGTGAGCTCAAGGATGGCGATGAGGTGTTCAAGGAGCGCACCTCGCTGGTATTCAAGACCATGCAGGTGGTGCGTTTCCTCGACAAGAAGCGCAATACCCTGGTGTACCTAGTCTACAGCGACCGCCTGATCGAAGGCAGCCCGCAGAATGCGGTGACGGCGATTCCGATCCTGCCGTGGCCTAGCGCGCAATAAGCCTGGTAACTTTGCTCTGCTTTATGTGGGAGCTGGCTTGCCTGCGATAACGGTTTAACAGTCGACATCAATGTTGAATGTTAATACCCATCGCAGGCAAGCCGGCTCCCACATTTGTTATGGGGTGGGGCCTAAATGGCAGGCAATAAAAAACCGACCCTGGGGTCGGTTTTTTAACAAGCTTATCGCTTAGGCTGCAGCAGCAAGGTTCAGAGCCTTGATGTGGCCATTCAGACGACCTTTATGGCGAGCAGCTTTGTTCTTGTGGATGATGCCTTTATCGGCCATACGGTCGATAACTGGCACGGCCAGAACGTAAGCAGCTTGAGCTTTTTCAGCGTCTTTTGCGTCAATGGCTTTAACTACATTCTTGATGTAGGTACGAACCATGGAACGCAGGCTGGCGTTGTGGCTGCGACGCTTCTCAGCCTGTTTTGCACGTTTTTTGGCGGAAGGTGTGTTGGCCACCGTCGAGCTCCTCGAAAGACTTTTTAGGAAATAGCAAACAAAATAGGCCGCGAATCATGCCGATGAGTTGAAGTCTTGTCAAGGGCGGCTGATGCGAACTGCTGAGTGGTCGATCTGAAGAGGCGGGTGATTTATTTCCGGCGCTTGACCTGTAAACTCGCGAGCTTTGGCTCTGTGCTGTTGCAGGCGCGCAGTATCGCATAAGTGGGCGCTTTGTACGCCTGCTCTTTATCTATAGGCAAAAACTCTTTCAATGAATCTGCTCAAGTCGTTGGCCGCCGTCAGCTCTATCACCATGATTTCCCGGGTTCTGGGGTTTGTGCGGGACACCCTTATTGCGCGTATCTTTGGCGCGAGCATGGCCACGGATGCCTTCTTTATCGCGTTCAAGCTGCCCAACCTGCTGCGGCGGATCTTCGCCGAGGGCGCGTTTTCCCAGGCCTTTGTGCCGATCCTGGCCGAGTACAAGACCCAGCAGGGCGAAGAGGCCACCCGTACCTTTGTCGCCTATGTCTCGGGCCTGCTGACCCTGGTGCTGATGCTGGTGACCATCGCCGGCATGCTCGCCGCGCCCTGGATTATCTGGGCCACAGCCCCCGGTTTTGCCAACACACCGGAAAAATTCGCCCTGACCAGCGATCTATTGCGGGTGACCTTTCCTTATATATTGCTGATTTCCCTGTCTTCCCTGGCGGGCGCGATCCTCAATACCTGGAACCGCTTCTCGGTGCCGGCGTTTGTGCCGACCCTGCTTAACGTCAGCATGATCATCTTTGCCCTGTTCCTCACGCCGTACTTCGACCCGCCGGTGATGGCGCTCGGCTGGGCGGTGCTGGCCGGTGGCCTGGCGCAACTGTTGTATCAGCTGCCACACCTGAAGAAGATCGGCATGCTTGTGCTGCCACGCCTGAACCTCAAGGACACGGGCGTGTGGCGGGTGATGAAAAACATGCTGCCGGCGATTCTCGGGGTGTCGGTCAGCCAGATCTCCCTGATCATCAATACCGCGTTTGCTTCGCTGCTGGTCTCCGGCTCCGTGTCGTGGATGTATTACGCCGACCGCCTGATGGAATTGCCTTCCGGCGTGCTGGGCGTGGCGCTGGGCACCATTTTGCTGCCGACCCTGGCACGGACCTATGCCAGCCAGGATCGCCAGGAATACTCGCGCATTCTCGACTGGGGCCTGCGCCTGTGCTTTGTGCTGGTGCTGCCCTGTTCCCTGGCCTTGGGGATCCTGGCCGAGCCGCTGACCGTTTCCCTGTTCCAGTACGGCCAGTTCAGCGCCTTTGACGCCTTGATGACCCAGCGCGCCCTGATCGCCTACTCGGTGGGGTTGCTGGGGATTATCGTGATCAAGGTCCTGGCGCCGGGCTTTTACGCCCAGCAAAACATCCGTACCCCGGTGAAAATCGCCATTTTCACCTTGGTGGTCACTCAGTTGTTCAACCTGGTCTTCATCGGGCCGCTGGCGCACGCGGGCCTGGCCCTGGCCATCAGTGCCGGGGCGTGTATCAATGCCGGCCTGCTGTTTTATCAACTGCGCAAACAGAAAATGTACCAGCCGCAGCCGGGCTGGGGCCTGTTCGCCCTCAAGTTGCTGGTGGCGGTGGCGGTGATGTCGGCGGTATTGCTGGGGTTGATGCACTGGATGCCGGCGTGGGGCGAGGGGCAGATGCTTGAGCGATTCCTGCGCCTGGGCCTGTTGGTCGTGGCCGGTGTGATCGCTTACTTTGGCATGTTGCTGCTGTTGGGTTTCCGCCTGCGGGATTTCAATCGCAAGGCGCTCAATTGATCGCAATCAACAATAAGCCGGCTGTTTTTTCGATTCGCATCATTTGGCCTGTGCTGTTGCCTGTCGTCCGGGGCCGGGTGTGGTTATAATCGACCACTTTATGAGCAAGAAGCGCGTTATGCAGCTGGTTCGAGGTCTTCACAACCTGCGCCCCGAGCATCGGGGGTGCGTCGCCACTATTGGCAACTTTGACGGTGTTCACCGTGGCCACCAGGCTATCCTGGCGCGGCTGCGCGAGCGTGCCGTCGAGTTGGGCGTGCCCAGCTGCGTGGTGATTTTCGAGCCGCAGCCCCGTGAGTTCTTCACCCCCGAGACGGCCCCGGCCCGTTTGGCCCGCCTGCGGGACAAACTGCAGCTGCTGGCCGAAGAAGGTGTGGACCGGGTGCTGTGCCTGGCCTTCAACCAGCGTTTGCGCAGCCTCAGCGCCACTGAGTTCGTCGACCGTATCCTCGTCGATGGCCTGGGCGTGCAGCATCTGGAGGTCGGCGACGACTTCCGCTTTGGTTGCGACCGGGTAGGGGATTTCGATTTCCTGCAACAGGCCGGCGTCACCCAGGGGTTTACCGTCGAAGCCGCGCAAACCGTCGAACTGGACGGCCTGCGCGTGAGCAGCACCCAGGTGCGAAATGCCCTGGCGGCTGCCGACTTCGGCTTGGCCGAGCGTTTGCTCGGCCGCCCGTTCCGGATTGCCGGGCGGGTCCTGCACGGCCAGAAGCTGGCGCGCCAACTGGGCACGCCAACCGCCAACGTGCAACTCAAGCGCCGTCGTGTGCCACTGACCGGGGTGTACCTGGTGAGTGTCGAGATCGACGGCCAACCGTGGCCCGGAGTCGCCAACATAGGCGTCAGGCCAACGGTTGCAGGTGATGGCAAGGCCCACCTGGAAGTTCACCTTTTGGATTTTGCCGGGGATTTGTATGACCGGCGTTTGACGGTGGTTTTCCACCAAAAGCTGCGTGAAGAGCAGCGATTCGCCTCCCTGGAGGCGCTGAAAACGGCGATCAATGCGGATGTCGCCGCCGCCCGTGCACTAGCCGCACCTAGCGCCCATCGCTAATGAAGAGCCTTAAATGACCGACTATAAAGCCACGCTAAACCTTCCGGACACCGCCTTCCCAATGAAGGCCGGCCTGCCACAGCGCGAACCGCAGATCCTGCAGCGCTGGGACAGTATTGGCCTGTACGGAAAGTTGCGCGAGATTGGCAAGGATCGTCCGAAGTTCGTCCTGCACGACGGCCCTCCTTATGCCAACGGCACGATTCACATCGGTCATGCGCTGAACAAGATTCTCAAGGACATGATCATCCGCTCGAAAACCCTGGCGGGCTTCGACGCGCCTTATGTCCCGGGTTGGGACTGCCACGGCCTGCCGATCGAGCACAAGGTCGAAGTGACCCACGGCAAGAACCTGGGCGCCGACAAAACCCGCGAGCTGTGCCGTGCCTACGCCTCCGAGCAGATCGAAGGGCAGAAGTCCGAATTCATCCGCCTGGGTGTCTTGGGCGACTGGGCCAACCCGTACAAGACCATGAACTTCAAGAACGAGGCCGGGGAAATCCGTGCCTTGGCTGAAATCGTCAAGGGCGGCTTCGTGTTCAAGGGGCTCAAGCCTGTGAACTGGTGCTTTGACTGCGGTTCGGCCCTGGCCGAAGCGGAAGTCGAGTACGAAGACAAGAAGTCCTCGACCATCGACGTCGCGTTCCCGATCGCCGACGACGCCAAGCTGGCCGAGGCCTTTGGCCTGGCGAGCCTGGCCAAGCCCGCCGCCATCGTGATCTGGACCACTACCCCGTGGACCATCCCCGCCAACCAGGCGCTGAACGTGCACCCGGAATTCACCTACGCCCTGGTGGACATCGGTGATCGCCTGCTGGTGCTGGCTGAGGAAATGGTCGAGGCCTGCCTGGCCCGTTATGAGCTGCAAGGTTCGGTAATCGCCACCACCACCGGCTCGGCGCTGGAACTGATCAACTTCCGTCATCCGTTCTACGACCGTCTGTCGCCGGTATACCTGGCGGACTATGTCGAGCTGGGTTCGGGCACCGGCGTGGTTCACTCCGCACCGGCCTACGGCGTGGACGACTTCGTGACCTGCAAAGCCTATGGCATGGTCAACGATGACATCCTCAACCCGGTGCAGAGCAATGGCGTGTACGCGCCGTCGCTGGAGTTCTTCGGCGGCCAGTTCATCTTCAAGGCCAACCAGCCGATCATCGACAAACTGTCAGAAGTCGGGGCTCTGCTGCACACCGAGACCATCAAGCACAGCTACATGCACTGCTGGCGCCACAAGACTCCGCTGATCTACCGCGCCACCGCGCAGTGGTTTATCGGCATGGACAAAGAGCCTGTCGCGGGCGAAACCCTGCGCAAGCGTGCCATCAAGGCCATCGAAGACACTGGCTTCATCCCGGCCTGGGGCCAGGCGCGCCTGCACTCGATGATCGCCAACCGTCCGGACTGGTGCATCTCCCGCCAGCGCAACTGGGGCGTGCCGATCCCGTTTTTCCTGGACAAGGAAAGCGGCGAGCTGCACCCGCGTACCGTCGAACTGATGGAAGTGGTGGCCCAGCGCGTGGAGCAGGAAGGCATCGAAGCCTGGTTCAAGCTGGACGCTGCCGAGTTGCTCGGTGATGAAGCGCCGCTGTACGACAAGATCAGCGACACCCTCGATGTGTGGTTCGACTCGGGTACCACCCACTGGCACGTGCTGCGCGGTTCGCACCCGATGGGTCACGAGACCGGCCCGCGCGCCGACCTGTACCTGGAAGGTTCGGACCAGCACCGTGGCTGGTTCCACTCGTCGCTGCTGACCGGTTGCGCCATCGACGACCATGCCCCGTACCGCGAGCTGCTGACCCACGGCTTCACCGTCGACGAGAACGGTCGCAAGATGTCCAAGTCCCTGGGCAACGTGATCGCGCCGCAGAAGGTCAACGACACCCTGGGCGCCGATATCATGCGCCTGTGGGTGGCTTCGACCGACTACTCGGGCGAGATGGCCGTATCGGAGCAGATCCTGCAGCGCAGCGCCGATGCCTACCGTCGTATCCGTAATACCGCACGCTTCATGCTGTCGAACCTGACCGGCTTCAACCCGGCCACCGACATCCTGCCGGCCGAGGAAATGCTCGCCCTGGACCGTTGGGCCGTGGACCGTACCCTGTTGCTGCAGCGCGAGTTGCAGGAACACTACGGCGAATACCGTTTCTGGAACGTCTACTCGAAGATCCACAACTTCTGCGTGCAGGAGCTGGGTGGTTTCTACCTCGACATCATCAAGGACCGCCAGTACACCACTGGCGCCGACAGCAAGGCCCGCCGTTCGGCGCAGACCGCGCTGTACCACATCACCGAAGCGCTGGTGCGCTGGATCGCGCCGATCCTGGCCTTCACCGCCGACGAGCTGTGGGAATACCTGCCGGGCGAGCGTAACGAGTCCGTGATGCTCAACACCTGGTACGAAGGCCTGACCGAATTGCCGGCCGACTTCGAGCTGGGCCGCGAGTACTGGGAAGGCGTGATGGCCGTCAAGGTTGCGGTGAACAAGGAACTGGAAGTCCAGCGTGCGGCCAAGGCCGTCGGTGGCAACCTGCAGGCCGAAGTCACCCTGTTTGCCGAGGAAGGCCTGAGCGCCGACCTGGGCAAGCTGAGCAACGAACTGCGCTTCGTACTGATCACCTCGACAGCCAGCCTGGCACCCTTCGCCCAGGCCCCGGCTGACGCGGTCGCGACTGAAGTGCCGGGCCTCAAGCTCAAGGTGGTCAAGTCGGCCTTCGCCAAGTGCGCCCGTTGCTGGCACTGCCGTGAAGACGTTGGCGTGAACCCCGAGCATCCAGAAATCTGCGGTCGTTGCGTCGACAACATCAGCGGTGCCGGCGAGGTTCGCCACTATGCCTAAAACCAGCCGTTTCGGACGTCTGGGTTGGCTCGTATTGAGCTTGCTGGTCCTGGTCATCGACCAGGTCAGCAAGGCTCACTTCGAGGGCACCCTGGAAATGTTCCAGCAGGTCGTGGTGATTCCTGACTACTTCAGCTGGACCCTGGCCTATAACACCGGCGCCGCCTTCAGCTTCTTGGCTGACAGCGGTGGCTGGCAGCGCTGGCTGTTCGCCCTGATCGCCGTGGTGGTCAGTGCGGTGCTGGTGGTCTGGCTCAAGCGCCTGGGGCGCAATGACACCTGGCTGGCTATCGCCCTGGCCCTGGTGCTGGGCGGTGCGCTGGGTAACCTGTATGACCGCATTGCCCTGGGCCATGTGATCGACTTTATTCTGGTGCATTGGCAGAACCGCTGGTACTTCCCGGCGTTCAACTTTGCCGACAGCGCCATCTGCGTTGGCGCAATCATGCTGGCGCTGGATATGTTCAAGGGCAACAAGCCCGGAGAAGCCGTAAATGACTGAACAAGTATTGGCCGAACAACGCATTGGCCAGAACACGGAAGTCACCTTGCATTTTGCATTGCGCCTGGAGAACGGCGACACGGTCGACAGCACGTTCGACAAGGCCCCGGCGACCTTCAAGGTCGGCGACGGTAACCTGCTGCCGGGGTTTGAGGCCGCCTTGTTCGGCTTCAAGGCCGGCGACAAGCGCAATTTGCAGATCCCGCCGGAAAACGCCTTTGGCCAGCCCAACCCGCAAAACGTACAGATCATCCCGCGTTCGCAGTTCCAGGACATGGAACTGTCGGAAGGTTTGCTGGTGATCTTCAACGATGCGGCGAATACCGAACTGCCTGGCGTGGTCAAAACCTTCGATGACACTCAGGTGACCATCGACTTCAACCACCCGTTGGCCGGGAAGACCTTGACCTTTGATGTTGAAATCATCGACGTTAAAGCGCTCTAACTGACGAAACCGGTTCCTGTAGGAGCCGGCTTGCCTGCGATAGCATCGCCTTGGAGCAACGGGTACACCGAGGCGGCGTTATCGCAGGCAAGCCAGCTCCCACAAAGACACGAGGCACAGCATGCAAATCAAACTCGCCAACCCCCGTGGCTTCTGCGCCGGCGTGGATAGGGCGATCGAAATCGTCAATCGCGCCCTGGAAGTCTTCGGGCCGCCGATCTACGTGCGCCATGAAGTGGTCCACAACAAGTTCGTGGTCGAAGACCTGCGGGCCCGTGGCGCTATTTTTGTCGAAGAACTGGATCAGGTGCCGGATGACGTCATCGTCATCTTCAGCGCCCATGGCGTTTCCCAGGCCGTGCGCACCGAGGCGGCAGGCCGTGGCCTGAAAGTATTCGATGCGACCTGCCCGCTGGTGACCAAGGTGCATATCGAAGTGGCGCGCTACAGCCGCGACGGCCGCGAGTGCATCCTGATCGGCCACGCCGGTCACCCCGAAGTCGAAGGCACCATGGGTCAGTACGACGCCAGCAATGGCGGCGCGATCTACCTGGTGGAAGATGAAAAAGACGTCGCCGAGTTGCAAGTGCATAACCCTGAAAAGTTGGCATTCGTGACCCAGACCACGTTGTCGATGGATGACACCAGTCGCGTCATCGACGCCCTGCGTACCCGTTTCCCCGCCATTGGTGGGCCGCGCAAGGACGACATCTGCTACGCCACGCAAAACCGCCAGGATGCCGTCAAGCAACTGGCCGACGAGTGCGATGTGGTGCTGGTAGTGGGTAGCCCCAACAGCTCCAACTCCAACCGTCTGCGCGAACTGGCCGAACGCATGGCCACCCCGGCGTACCTGATCGACGGCGCCGAAGACTTGCAGCGCAGTTGGTTCGACGGTGTCGAGCGCATCGGCATCACGGCGGGTGCCTCGGCGCCGGAAGTCCTGGTGCGTGGGGTGATCCAGCAATTGCAGGCGTGGGGCGCGACAGGCGCCGACGAGTTGGCGGGGCGTGAAGAAAACATCACTTTCTCCATGCCCAAGGAGTTGCGGGTTCGCTCGCTGCTCTGAGTCCCAGTTCGTCGTACCCGCGGCACAAGGCCTGCTCGGCCTTGTCGCTGCGCAGGCTGATCCGACCGGTGGGCGCCAGCACCACTTGATGCAGGCTCAGCGGCTGGTCCGTTGAGCACACATGCACGGTGCCGGCGCGAAACCCTCCCGCAGACAGCAGGGGTTCGCCCAACCCACTGAAGCGAATTTGCGTACGCACCGGAGTATTGCCCACGATGGGAACCCGCCCATTGTCCTGGCGCTCCAGCAGTACCGGGTTGTCGTCGTCCAGATGGCCGCGCCCATTCATGTCTACCACCACCCTCCAGCCTCGGCTCCAGTCATCATCCAGGGCATGGATGATCACCGTTCGATTGCGCGTAATGGCCTGGGTGCGGGCGTAGCGCAGGCCGGACGCCAGTGTCTGCGCCGCGTTCAGTCGCATATGTGAGTCCAGCAGGTTCTTGAAACCGGGCCCCGCCAATTGCGCCAGGATGCCGCCGACGATCAAGCCGAGCAGCAATTCGATCAATGTGAAACCGTGTTGTTTCATACCTTGTCCCTCCGTGGACAGTTCATTCGACTGTGGCAGTACTAGTTATAGCGGTGGTCTACGCCCGTGCAGTGATGGCCTTCCTGTCCAAAGTATTTCCCTTTATTCCGAGGGGCAGCGCGGCTGCGGGAGCGACGCTAGTCTTGGGTCACGCACGGCTCTCTCGGCCGTTTTGATGACCCTGGACAAGGATGACGATGGTTATGCGAGCTTGCTCGGCAACGTCTTGTACACCCCCTCCAACTGACCGGCAGGTTGGCATGAGCCTGGTCGAAGTGCTGGTTTCGCTGCTGATTCTCGGGGTTGGCCTGTTGGGGGCCGGGCTGATCCAGTTGAATGCGCTCAAGTACACCGACAGTGCCAGGATGATCAGCCAGGCGAGCTTCATCGCCTACGACATGCTCGACCGGATCCGCGCCAACTTCGGTGCCGACTACGCCTGGCAGAGCGGCGATGTGGCGCCCGCCACCAGTATGGCCGCGAGTGTCCGGGACCTGGATCTGCTCGACTTCGAGGCCAATATCAGCCAACTGGCCGGCGATACCGCCAAAGGTTCGATTGCGCTCGACCAGCGCGAGGTAACCATCAGCATCAGTTGGGATGATTCGCGTGCAGCCAATGCTGGCAATACCCGTGAAACATTCACCCTGACCAGTCGCGTCGCCGTTGACCCGAGGCCGGCACGATGAGGCGCTCCTGTGCGGGGTTTGGTCTGGTCGAAGCCTTGCTGGCGGCGACCTTGGGGTTGATCGTGGTCCTGGCGGCTGTCCAGGTGATGCTGGCCGCCCGCAGCACCGCTGCCAGCCAGCACGCGTCGGCGTTATTGCAGGACGATGGGCGCTTTGTCCTGGGCAAGATGATTCAGGAGATTCGCCTGGTGGGGATGTTTGGTTGCCTGTCCCTGCCTTTGATTGCCCAGGCGCCTGCTGACTTTTCCAGGCCGGTCAGCGTGGTGGTCAATGGTGCCTCGACCAGCCTGACGTTGGTCACCGGTGATGTCGGTGAGCAGGGCAGTCGTCCAGACTGGACGGTGCTCAGTAATTGTGTCGACAGCGCCCAGGCCTTTTCGGGGGGGGCGCCCAAACCTGAGCCCGGACAGATCGCTTTTCCCGTGCGCAAACTGACCTACACCTTTGAGTCAGGGCAGGTGAAGCTCAGCACGCCGACAATGCCAGCCAAGGCGGTGCTGGTGGATAACGTGGGGGCGTTCGAGTTGAGCTTCGGGGTGGCCAGCCGGCCTGGGTCCAATGTCGTGGCCCGGTATGAGGGCCACCCCGGTGATGAGTCGCTGATCCGCAGTGTGCGTGTGGCGTTGACACTTCGCGACCCGGCGGGGCGTGTGCGGGACCAGGTCTACAGCGCCGTCGCCGCCGTGCGTAATCGCCTTGAATAGCGAGTGCCGGATGCCGGCCCCCAGGCAACGCGGCATGGTGCTGCTGATCAGCCTGGTAGTGCTGCTGTTGTTGACGGTTCTCGGGCTGTCATCAATGCAGGGGGCGACGTCGCAGGAACAGCTCGCCGGCAGCCTCTGGCATCGCAACCAATCGTTTCAGGCTGCCGAAAGCGGGCTCAGGCGCGGTGAGTCGGCTGTACAGGCGCGTGGGTTTAGTTTGTCGCCCTGTCAGTCACGGGTTACCTGTGCACCGCCGAACGAGGCGTATGTCATCAGCCGGCCGGGTGTCGATCCGGTCTCGGCTGTCACTTGGGTCGGCATGCAGGCGGGCCTCTACGGCATTCAAAACCTGGGGGCCGGTAGCGGGCAGGCCCATTTGCCACCCGACACCCCGGCGACGTTGTATCGGGTCACGGCAGTGGGGATCAGTGGCCAGTCGCGCACCGTTCTGGAGAGCGTCTATGCGTGGGTAGCCCCGGATGCTGGGGCCGATGAGCGATTTCGACGAATCCTGTGGCGACAACTTCAGTAGGTGGGCATCACGATGAGTGGCAACTGCAAAGGGTTCACCCTGATCGAGTTACTGATCGCGCTGGCGATCATTGGCACCTTGGCCGCAGTGATTTATCCGGGGTACACCGCCCATGTGAAGAAGGCTTACCGCACAGAAATCGTCGGGCTGCTCACGGAGCAAGCCCAGCACCTGGAGCGCTATTACGTAAGAAATGGCACTTTTATTGATGCGGGCGGCATCAGCAGCGGCAATGATCGCTATAGAATCACGGTGACGCTGAACCCGCAGGATTTCACCCTGACCGCGACGCCTTTTGCCGCTGCGATGCTGGGCGATCCTTGTGGTGAGTTCAGTTTGACCAGCACTGGCGCGCGGGCCAATCCCGGCGCAGCGCCCGGCACCACGCGTCAGGAGTGCTGGGGGCGATGAGGCGGGTGGGCGACGGGGTGCCTGGGGCACTCCTTTCTTTTTATGGGCTGGATCGAACAATGACCAAGCAACAGCAAGTCGTGGTTGTGGGTGGTGGTGTTATCGGGCTGTTGACGGCGTTCAACCTGGCAACCCAGGGGCGGGCGGTGGTCGTGCTTGACCGTTCGTCGGTCGGTCAGGAGTCTTCCTGGGCCGGTGGTGGGATCGTGTCGCCGCTATACCCATGGCGCTACAGCCCGGCCGTCACGGCATTGGCCCATTGGTCCCAGGATTTTTACCCGCAACTGGCCCAGCGCCTGTTTGCCGCCACTGGCGTGGACCCGGAGGTGCATACCACCGGCCTCTATTGGCTGGACCTCGACGACGAGGCCGATGCCCTGGCCTGGGCTGCTCGGGAAGGGCGGCCATTGAGCAAGGTGGATGTCTCGGCCGCCCGTGATGCGGTTCCGGTATTGGGGCCTGGGTTTGCACAGGCCATTTATATGGCGGACGTGGCCAATGTGCGCAATCCGCGCCTGGTCAAATCCCTCAGGGCGGCGTTGTTGGCGTTACCTGGCGTGACCCTGCATGAGCATTGCGCGGTAGAGGGGTTTATCCAGGAGGGTGGCAGCATTGTCGGGGTCAATACCGCGCAGGGTGAGGTGCGGGGTGATGAGGTGGTGCTCGCGGCCGGTGCCTGGAGTGGCGAGCTGCTCGCCAGCCTGGGGCTGACGCTGCCGGTGGAGCCGGTCAAGGGCCAGATGATTTTGTATAAGTGCGCCTCGGACTTTCTATCCTGCATGGTCCTGGCGAAGGGGCGTTATGCGATCCCGCGCCGGGACGGGCATATCCTGATTGGCAGCACGCTGGAGCATGAAGGCTTCGACAAGACGCCGACCGAGTCGGCCCTGGACAGCCTCAGGGCCTCGGCTGTGGAGCTGATTCCGGCCCTGGTGGATGCCGAGGTGGTGGGGCATTGGGCCGGTTTGCGGCCTGGTTCGCCGGAGGGCATCCCCTATATCGGCAAGGTGCCAGGGTTTGAAGGGCTGTGGCTCAACTGCGGGCATTACCGTAATGGCCTGGTATTGGCGCCGGCGTCGTGTCAGTTATTTGCTGACCTACTGCTGGGGCATGAGCCGGTGATCGACCCGGCGCCCTATGCGCCCGCTGGTCGGATATAGACCCGGCTCCTGAGTACTCAGCGCTCGATAGACTTCGGCCCCTGCTCCAGATGCGCCTGGGTGCAGTACCACTCCTGGCGTTGGCTCAATGCCCGGTCCTGAGGCAGGTGCACGCCGCAGTGCGCACAGCGAACCATGGGCGCAGCGCCTTGTTCACCGGGCTGTTGCTGCGTCGAAGCGGGGCGCTTGAACTTGCGCCAGAACCATACCGCAGCAGCAATCAGGGCAATCCAGAACAGTAAACGAACCATGGCAGGCAGCTTCTCGACAGGGAATCCGGCAGTTTAGCCAAAGGTATTACCGGCGCACAGGGTAATAAAGTCGCGCCATAAAAAAAGGAGCCCTGGGGGGCTCCTTCTTGCGCTACCAGACGGGGCTTCAGTCAAAGACACCGAACGTCATGTAGCTGAACCACGAGCGATCCTGGTTGTTGCCCAGGGCTTCGGGGGCTTCTTCCTCGATCACGTCGCCGTTCTCGTTGTGCGGCTTGAGCTCGGACGGAATGGCGTCCTTGGCGTCCTGGTACTGCTTGAGGATGTCCTGGTTGGCGCGGGTTTCGCCTGGCGGCAACGGTGGACGGGACTCGATCAGGCCTAGGGTGTACTTGCTCAACCACGAGCGGTTGTCCGCTTCGGCAACCTGCGGCACAAACTGGCCGTCTTGCAGGCTCGGGTGGTCCGGGTAGTTGAGTTTCAGGGTTTCCAGGCTGGTAGCCGCCAGGGTATCGAGGTGCAGGCGCTGGTAAGCCTCGGTCATCACGGCCAGGCCATCACCCACGGAAGGGGTTTCCTGGAAGTTTTCCACTACATAGCGGCCACGGTTGGCGGCGGCGACATAGGCCTGGCGCGTCAGGTAGTAGTGGGCCACGTGGATTTCGTAGGAAGCCAGCAGGTTGCGCAGGTAGATCATGCGCTGCTTGGCGTCCGGGGCGTAGCGGCTGTTGGGGAAGCGGCTGGTCAGCTGGGCGAACTCGTTATAGGAGTCGCGCGCGGCACCTGGGTCACGCTTGGTCATGTCCAGCGGCAGGAAGCGCGCCAGCAGGCCAACGTCCTGGTCAAACGAGGTCAGGCCCTTGAGGTAGTAGGCGTAGTCCACGTTCGGGTGCTGCGGGTGCAGGCGGATAAAACGCTCGGCAGCGGACTTGGCAGCTTCCGGCTCGGCGTTCTTGTAGTTCGCATAGATCAGTTCGAGCTGGGCCTGGTCGGCATAGCGGCCAAACGGATAGCGCGACTCCAGGGCCTTGAGCTTGGCCGTGGCACTTGTGTAGCTATTGTTGTCCAGGTCGGCCTGAGCCTGCTGGTACAGCTCGACTTCACTGAGGTTTTCGTCGACGACGTCCTTTGTTGACGAGCAAGCAGCAGTCATGGCGAGGATGGCGATCAGCAGCAGGTGTTTCACTTGCATGGCGGCTTGCGTCCCTATGACGGCCGCTGTCTTGGGCGGGGCCGTCCTGTTATGATGAGCGCCCCGATGAAAGCCTCGGGGCAAAAGACGCCGTATTTAACCACAAGCGCGCAGCCGAAACCAAAGGCTGTGCCACGCCTAGTCTGAGCATGTCCGATAAAATTGAACTTCGCGCAGAGGTGCCGTCCGAATTGGGCGGCCAACGCCTCGATCAAGTCGCCGCACAACTATTCGCTGAGCACTCGCGCTCGCGCCTTTCCGCCTGGATCAAAGACGGCCGCCTGACTGTGGATGGAGCGGTTATCCGCCCGCGAGACATAGTGCATGGCGGTTCGGTTCTTGAGCTGACTGCCGAGCAGGAAGCCCAGGGAGAATGGATCGCCCAGGACATCGAGCTGGATATCGTCTATGAAGACGACGACATCCTGGTGATCAACAAACCCGCAGGCCTGGTGGTTCACCCGGCGGCCGGGCACGCTGATGGCACCTTGCTCAATGCCTTGTTGCACCATGTGCCGGACATCATCAATGTCCCGCGCTGCGGCATCGTCCACCGCCTGGACAAGGACACTACCGGCCTGATGGTGGTGGCCAAGACCATCCAGGCGCAGACGCAGTTGGTCACACAATTGCAGAGCCGCAGTGTCAGCCGTATCTATGAGTGCATCGTGATTGGTGTGGTTGTAGCCGGTGGCAAAATCAATGCGCCTATCGGTCGTCATGGCCAGCAGCGCCAGCGCATGGCGGTGATGGAGGGTGGCAAGCAGGCCGTCAGCCACTACCGCGTGCTGGAGCGTTTCCGTTCCCACACCCATGTGCGGGTCAAGCTGGAAACCGGCCGTACCCACCAGATCCGGGTGCATATGGCGCATATCAACTTCCCGTTGGTCGGCGATCCGGCCTACGGTGGCCGCTTCCGTATTCCACCGGCGGCCAGTGTGACCATGGTCGAATCGTTGAAATCGTTCCCGCGCCAGGCGCTGCATGCACGCTTCCTGGAGCTGGATCATCCGACGAGCGGTGAGCGGATGAGTTGGGAATCGCCACTGCCCGACGATTTTGTCTGGCTGCTGTCGCTGCTCAAGCAAGACCGCGAGGCCTTTGTCGGATGAATGACTGGCTGATTCCTGACTGGCCTGCGCCGGCCGGGGTCAAAGCCTGCGTCACCACCCGTGCGGGCGGCGTCAGCCTGGCGCCGTTCGACAGCCTCAACTTAGGCGATCATGTCGAGGACAGCCCTGAGGCTGTACTGGAAAACCGTCGTCGCCTCACTGCCGCATTCGCTATCCAGCCGGCCTGGTTGCGCCAGGTCCATGGTGTGGTCGTGGTTGAGGCCGATCCGGGACAGATTGCCGAGGCGGATGGCAGTTGGACCGATACGCCCGGCATCGCCTGCACGGCGATGACCGCCGATTGCCTGCCGGCCTTGTTTTGCAACAAAGCCGGGACCCGGGTTGCCGCCGCCCATGCCGGCTGGCGTGGCCTGGCGGCGGGCGTGCTGGAAGCCGCCGCCGACAGCCTGGATGTTGCACCTGCCGACATACTGGTCTGGTTAGGTCCGGCGATCGGCCCAAAGGCCTTTGAAGTCGGTCCCGAAGTGCGTGAAGCCTTTATGCAGCAACTTGCGCAAACGGCCGAAGCCTTTGTGCCGAGCCACAACCCGGGCAAGTTCCTGGCCGACATCTACCAGTTGGCGCGCCTGCGCCTGGCTGCGCGGGGTATCACTGCCGTCTACGGTGGCGGTTTGTGCACCGTAACCGACCCACGCTTCTTTTCTTACCGGCGCAGCCCGCGCACCGGTCGATTTGCCTCCCTTATCTGGCTCGAACGCTAGACTCTGCTGATCCATATCAAGCATGGCCGGCTTGAATCTTCCAGAATCCACCCCATCTATAAGGGTATCTGGCAGGTTTCTTCATTCAGGATGCGTTAATCGCGAGCAAGCTCGCTCGTACCTAGCTCCGGCCTGCTCAAAAGGAAGGTGACTAATGCGTATTGATCGTTTAACCAGCAAATTACAATTGGCCTTATCGGATTCCCAATCCCTGGCGGTTGGCCTCGACCATCCGGCCATCGAGCCCGCGCACTTGATGCAGGCGCTCCTCGAACAGCAGGGTGGTTCGATCAAGCCCCTGTTGATGCAGGTGGGCTTCGACGTCAACAGCCTGCGCAAGGAGTTGAGCAAAGAGCTCGACCAACTGCCGAAAATCCAGAATCCGACAGGCGACGTGAATATGTCCCAGGATTTGGCGCGCCTGCTCAACCAGGCCGATCGCCTGGCCCAGCAAAAGGGTGACCAGTTCATCTCCAGCGAACTGGTGCTGCTCGCCGCCATGGATGACAACAGCAAGCTCGGCAAGTTGTTGCTGGGCCAGGGTGTGAGCAAAAAGGCCCTGGAAAATGCCATCAACAACCTGCGCGGCGGCGAGGCGGTGAATGACCCCAACCATGAGGAGTCGCGCCAGGCCCTGGACAAATACACCGTTGACCTGACCAAGCGCGCCGAAGACGGCAAGCTGGACCCGGTGATCGGGCGTGACGATGAAATTCGTCGCACCATCCAGGTCCTGCAGCGTCGCACCAAGAACAACCCGGTGCTGATCGGTGAGCCTGGGGTGGGTAAAACCGCCATCGCCGAAGGCCTGGCCCAGCGCATCATTAATGGTGAAGTGCCGGACGGCCTCAAGGGCAAGCGCTTGCTGTCCCTGGACATGGGGGCGTTGATCGCCGGTGCCAAGTTCCGTGGCGAGTTTGAAGAGCGCCTCAAATCCCTGCTCAACGAGCTGTCGAAGCAGGAAGGGCAGATCATTCTGTTTATCGACGAACTGCACACCATGGTCGGCGCCGGTAAAGGCGAAGGTTCGATGGACGCCGGCAATATGCTCAAGCCGGCACTGGCCCGGGGTGAGTTGCATTGCGTCGGGGCCACCACGCTCAACGAGTACCGCCAGTACATTGAAAAGGACGCGGCCCTTGAGCGGCGCTTCCAGAAAGTCCTGGTGGAAGAGCCGAGCGAAGAAGACACCATTGCGATCCTGCGTGGCTTGAAAGAGCGCTATGAAGTCCACCACCGCGTGGCGATCACTGACGGCGCGATCATTGCGGCGGCCAAATTGAGCCATCGCTATATCACTGATCGTCAGTTGCCGGACAAGGCCATCGACCTGATCGACGAAGCGGCCAGCCGGATCCGCATGGAGATCGACTCCAAGCCTGAAGTGCTGGACCGTCTGGAGCGGCGCCTGATTCAACTGAAAGTCGAATCCCAGGCGCTGAAAAAAGAAGACGATGACGCGGCGAAGAAACGCCTGGAAAAACTCCAGGAAGAAATCCTGCGCCTGGAACGTGAGTATTCGGACCTGGAAGAAATCTGGACCTCGGAAAAAGCCGAAGTGCAGGGTTCCGCACAGATCCAGCAAAAGATCGAGCAGTCGCGCCAGGAACTGGAAGCTGCCCGGCGTAAAGGCGACCTGAACCGCATGGCCGAGTTGCAGTATGGGGTGATCCCGGACCTGGAGCGCAGCCTGCAAATGGTTGACCAGCATGGCCACAGTGAAAACCAGTTGCTGCGCAGCAAGGTGACCGAGGAAGAAATTGCCGAGGTGGTGTCCAAGTGGACCGGTATTCCGGTGTCGAAGATGCTGGAGGGCGAGCGTGACAAACTGTTGCGTATGGAAAGCCTGTTGCACCAGCGCGTGATTGGTCAGGAAGAGGCCGTGGTGGCCGTGTCCAACGCGGTACGGCGTTCCCGGGCCGGGTTGTCCGACCCGAACCGCCCGAGCGGCTCATTCATGTTCCTCGGCCCGACCGGTGTGGGTAAGACCGAGCTGTGCAAGGCCCTGGCCGAGTTCCTCTTTGATACTGAAGAGGCGATGGTGCGCATTGATATGTCCGAGTTCATGGAGAAACACTCCGTGGCGCGGTTGATCGGGGCGCCACCAGGCTACGTGGGCTACGAGGAAGGCGGCTACCTGACCGAAGCGGTACGGCGCAAGCCTTACTCGGTGATCCTCCTGGACGAGGTCGAGAAGGCCCACCCGGATGTGTTCAACGTGTTGCTGCAAGTGCTGGAAGATGGCCGGCTGACGGACAGCCACGGACGTACCGTGGACTTCCGTAATACGGTGATCGTGATGACCTCCAACCTGGGTTCGGTACAGATCCAGGAGATGGTCGGGGATCGTGAGGGCCAGCGTGCTGCAGTCATGGATGCGCTGACCAGCCACTTCCGCCCGGAATTTATCAACCGGGTCGATGAAGTGGTGATCTTCGAGCCTTTGGCGCGGGATCAGATCGCTGGCATCACCGAGATCCAGCTGGGCCGCCTGCGCAGCCGTCTGGCAGAGCGCGAGCTGATGCTGGAGCTGAGCAGCGAGGCCTTGGACAAGCTGATCGCCGTTGGCTACGACCCGGTGTATGGCGCACGGCCTTTGAAACGGGCGATCCAGCGCTGGATCGAGAACCCGCTGGCGCAACTGATTCTGTCGGGCAGCTTTGTGCCGGGGACCAGCGTCAAGGCCACGGTAGAAAACGACGAAATCGTCTTCCACTAAGCCCGGATTGGGTGGTTATAAGCAGAGGCCCCGCATTGCGGGGCCTTTTTTTTCGATAGGGCGTTGAACTGTAAGGCAAAGGCTTGTAAAGTGCGCCCCGCAGCAACGTCAGCCCACGGGTTTCTTCTCCCCAAGGAGAAATCAGAAAGAAGCGCAAATCATTGTCTTAAAAGCAATTTAAAGGGTTGACAGGGGTTTTTAAGATTGTAGAATAGCGCGCCTCAGAGACGCGAACGTAGCGATACGGACGGGCCGAAGAGAAGGTAGCAAGCAACACCGTAGTACTTTGAAATATGTAGTTCCGTGATAGCTCAGTCGGTAGAGCAAATGACTGTTAATCATTGGGTCCCAGGTTCGAGTCCTGGTCACGGAGCCAATTTCAAACCGGGGTATAGCGCAGTCCGGTAGCGCGCCTGCTTTGGGAGCAGGATGTCAGGAGTTCGAATCCCCTTACCCCGACCATATTTGGGTCGTTAGCTCAGTTGGTAGAGCAGTTGGCTTTTAACCAATTGGTCGTAGGTTCGAATCCCACACGACCCACCATTTTTGAGACCAGTTAACGCTGGAATCGAATCTTAAGATCAGAGGCCAAAAGTCCTGATCGAAGAAGGCGACTTGAAAAGGTCGCCTTTTTTTTACCGGGGTATAGCGCAGTCCGGTAGCGCGCCTGCTTTGGGAGCAGGATGTCAGGAGTTCGAATCCCCTTACCCCGACCATATTAAAAATCCTCGTATCGAAAGGTATGGGGATTTTTTTTGCCTGTGCAAAAGCTGAAGTTACCTCGATCAAATGTGGGAAGAGGCAAGCCCCCTCCCACATTGAGCAGCCCCACCCGGGACCGCGTTGTTAGTGGAGCTTGAGCCGCGGCTCGGTGCCTCGGCCAATCTTGCTGCCCAGCATCAACATCATCGTGCGGAAGAACCCGTACAGCGCCATCTGGTGCATGCGGTACAGCGACACATAGAACATCCGCGCCAGCCAGCCTTCGAGCATCACACTGCCGGTCAGGTTGCCCATCAAGTTACCCACAGCCGAAAAACGTGAGAGCGAGATCAGGGAACCGTAATCGGTGTACTTGTAGCTGGGCAGTGCCTTGCCTTCGATGCGCAACTTCAGGGACTTGGCCAGCAGCGACGCCTGCTGGTGCGCCGCTTGCGCCCGTGGCGGAACATTGCGGTCGGTGCCGGGTTGCGGGCAGGCTGCACAGTCACCGAAGGCGAAGATATTCTCGTCACGGGTGGTCTGCAGCGTTGGCAGCACCTGCAGTTGGTTGATGCGGTTGGTCTCCAGGCCGTCGATATCCTTGAGAAAGCCCGGTGCGCGAATCCCCGCAGCCCACACCTTGAGGCTGGCGGGAATCACCTGGCCACTGCTGGTAATCAGGCTCTCGGCGGTGACTTCGCTCACGGCCGAGTTGGTCATGACTGTCACCCCGAGCTTTTCCAGGGTTTTATGCACAGGCCCGCTGATCCGCTCTGGCAGGGCCGGCAAGACCCGGGGCCCGGCTTCGATCAGGGTGATGTGCATGTTTTCCGGCTTGATCCGGTCCAGGCCATAGGCCGCCAGTTCGTGGGCGGCATTGTGCAGTTCGGCGGCCAGTTCGACTCCGGTGGCGCCGGCGCCAACGATTGCCACGCTGATCTGTTCCACCACATCGGTTTGCCCGGCATGGGCGCGCAGGTAGTGGTTGAGCAATTGCTGGTGGAAACGTTCGGCCTGCTTGCGGGTATCGAGGAACAGGCAGTGCTGTGCCGCGCCTTCAGTGCCGAAGTCATTGGTGGTGCTACCGACGGCAATCACCAGGGTGTCATAGCTCAGCACGCGCGCGGGCACCAGCTCGCGGCCTTCTTCATCAAGGGTCGCGGCCAGCTGGATCTTCTTCTGTTCACGATCAAGCCCGCTCATGCGCCCCAGCTGGAACTCGAAGTGGTTCCATTTGGCCTGGGCAACATAATTGAGTTCGTCTTCAGAGGAGTTCAGCGAACCGGCGGCCACCTCATGCAACAGGGGCTTCCAGATGTGGGTCAGGTTGGTGTCTACCAGCGTGACACTGGCGCTGCCGCGCTTGCCCAGGGTCTTACCCAGACGGGTAGCCAACTCCAGGCCGCCGGCGCCGCCGCCGACGATAATAATACGATGGGTCATGGGGGTATCTCGCAAGGCTAAAAGAAATCGGTGCGGTTACCCGAGCGAGCGCCAGGCAGCTCATAGCGTCAGGTAACTCAAAAGGCGGCTCAGAAAGCCCAGGGCAATCACCACAACCAGTACCACCCCAAGGAGCAGCCACGGCCGGAAAGGCTTGCGCTCAACCTGGTGCTGGGACAGTTGCAGGTACTCTTCGACATGTTGTTGGTCGTCAGGGTTCAGGCGGCTGGTCATAAAGGCCTCGTCAGGTAGACGTTGCTGAGGGGGATCACGTTACAGGCTGATACCCACGTCGAACACTATGCTGCGCCCCAGGTTGTTGCGCAAGAAATCCGGTGCGTCCGGGTGGGCGAATAACACCCGCGCAAAGGTCGGGCCGACCAATGACAGCGAGCGCCAGCCCTGGCGCAGGTATTCGGTGGGCGGTGGGAAATGGCTGTTGAGGTCCAGCACTTCGCGCTTGAGGCTGGCAAAGGCGATGATATCCAGCTCCCCCAGGTCCATGCCGCGCTCTTTGTAGTTATGGGCCTTCTTGCGCAAGGTCGGCGCCAGGCGCAGGAGGAATTCATGGGCGGGAATGCGCCTGGGCTTGGCCTCGCGCCGTACCAGTTGGCTCAGGGAAAAAGCACTGCGCCGGCGCAGCAGTTCGTCGCGCCATTCGTCATTCAGGCGGCGGCCTTCGTCGAGGACAAAAAACACCTCGAAACTGGCATCGCGAAACAGCACGTCCGGCGGTTCTTGACCGGCGGCATGAAACTCTTCGGCACGGTAGGGCACATTCAGGCCTTGCAGCAGGCGCTGGCAGACCCAACGCTCACGCTCCCATTTGCGGGCATTGGACAGGAACGCGTTGGCTTGTTCGGCCGCTATGGTGAGCAGGCGCAAATAATCTGAGTCATCCATGCTTGCAGCTTAGCGTTCAAATGATGACCGCAGGAAGTCCCGTGTGAAAAGGCCCGGTGTAGACTGGCGCTTCAGTTGACGGTTTACACAAGGAGTTCGCGGTGAAGTTTTGGGTTGCGGTGTTACTGAGCTTTTTGCCCCTTTGGGCCCAAGCGGTTGAGCTGGGGGAGCGGCTGGCGCCGTGGACCCTGCTCGACCAGTTCGACCAGGCCTATACCCTGGATAACCAGGCGCAGGTCCTGCTGGTAGCGCGCAGCATGGACGCCGCCAAGCAGGTGGATGCGGCCTTGCAGGGCCGGCCCAAGGGGTATCTGGAGGCACGCCATGTGGTGTTTGTCGCCGATATCCAGCGCATGCCAAGGCTGATTGCCAAGCTCTTCGCCGTCCCGGCGATGCAGGCCTATAACTACCGGGTGATGCTCGACCGTGATGCGCGGATCGCTGCGCGTTATCCGGCGCCTGTGGATAAAGTGCTGTGGTTGCAGCTGGAGGACGGCAAGCTGGTCGCGCGCCATGAGTACGCCTCTGCCGCCGAACTGCGCCAGGCCCTGGAGCAGGTACAGCCGTGATCAGTGCCGCCATGCTGGCGCCGCAAACCCTGTGGCTGGGCTGGCTGCTGTATGCACCGGTGATTGTCTGGGCGATCCTGCGCTCGTCCTGGGTCGAACTGTTTGCCGACCGGCGGCGCCAGCATCTGTTGTTTGGCACGGTGTTCGCGCTGTTTATGTTGTGGCTGGTGCGTCGGGACTTCGATAGCGGGGTGTCCTACCACTTTATCGGCATGACCGCCGTGACCCTGCTGCTCGACTGGCCCCTGGCAATTGTCGGTGGGCTGGTGGCGCAATTGGGCCTGGTGCTGCTCGGGCGCCAGAACTTGGCGGCGGTCGGGGTCAATGGCGCGCTGCTGGTCCTGCTGCCGGTACTGGTGACCGAGACGTGCGCGCTGCTGGTGGAGCGGGCGCAGCCGCGCAATCCCTTTGTGTATATCTTCTGTTCCGGTTTTTTTGCCGCCGCCTTGTCGGCGTTGCTGTGCCTGTTGGCCGGCCTGGGCCTGCTGTGGCTGGACGGCCGCTTCGCCATGCCCGAGTGGATCGAGGATTTTATCGGTTACCTGTGGCTGATCATCTTTCCCGAAGCCTTTATCAACGGCATGGTGATCAGTGCCTTGGTGGTGTTTTGCCCGGAGTGGCTGGAGACGTTCAACCGTACGCGCTACCTCTCGGCGCCCTGGAAAGATGACAATTCACGCCCTTGATCCAAATCAAAGGCGGGACGCAAAAGTGGTCGCATGCTCTGCGAAACTTCCAGGAGCACGATCATGAGTGTGTACGAGTGGGCACGGCAGGAGTTGCGCAGAAGCCAGGATGCGGCACAGGAAATCGGTTTTGACCCGGGCTTGAGCCTGCGCGCCTTGCTCAGTGCGGTGGTGCAGCAGAGCAAGGGCGTACGCAGTGCTGAAGACCTGGCCGACGAGTTGCTGTTTCTTGCAGAAAACCTCGACGACCAGCAGGACTACGGCTTTATGCGACCTTAGTGGGCCCGCGGTGGCAGGTCTTCGGAGAACAGTTCGTCTTCAGCGTCCGGGCTGACCGGAATCTTGTGTTCCTCCGCGGCCCAGGCGCCCAGATCGATCAGTTTGCAGCGATCCGAGCAGAATGGCCGGTTGAGGTTGGTCGCTTTCCATTCCACGGGTGCACCGCAGGTTGGGCATTCGACGGTCAAGGGTTGGCTCATGTTCGGCCTCCACGCAAAGTAAGGTAAAAGTGGTGCAGTCGCTCGACCTCGGCCTGTAGCCAGGCCAGGTCCTGGTCATTGACCAGTACATCGTCGGCATGGCGCAAGCGCTCTTCCCGGGAGGCCTGGGCCTTGAGAATCGCCTGCACCTGTTCTTCGCTGATGCCATCGCGCAGCAGGGTACGCTGAATCTGCGTTGCTTGCGGCACATCGATCACCAGGATGCGCTGGGTCATGGCGGACTGGCCCGACTCGATCAGCAACGGCGATACCAGGATCGCATAGGGCGAGCGGGCGCGGGCCAAGTGGTTGCGGATCTCGTCGGCAATCAGCGGGTGCAGCAGGGCCTCCAGCCACCGGCGTTCTTGCGGTGCCTGGAAAATGCGCTGGCGCAAGGCTGCGCGATCCAGCTGGCCATCGGGCAGCAGGATCGCGCCGCCGAAGTGCTCGGCAATCTTGGCCAGCGCCGGGCGGCCGGGCTCCACCACCCAACGTGAGGCGTGGTCGGCGTCGATCAGGTCCACGCCAAGGTCGATAAAGTGCTGGGCTGCAGCGCTTTTGCCGCTGCCGATGCCGCCCGTCAGGCCAAGAATCCAGGGTGTTGCGACAGAAGTGGTCATCTGAAACCGACAGACTGCAAATAGAAGTCGGTTATTTGACCACCCCAGAGCAATGCAATCCAGCCGGCAATTGCCAGATAGGGACCAAAAGGCAGGGGCGTCGACGTCTGCGCATGACGCAGGCGCAACACAATCACCCCGGCTATCGCGCCTACCAGCGAGGCCAGCAGCAGCGTCAGTGGCAGGATCTGCCAACCGCCCCAGGCGCCGAGCATGGCCAAGAGCTTGAAGTCGCCATAGCCCATGCCGTCCTTGCCTGTGCATAACTTGAACAGCCAGAACACCGACCACAGGCTCAGGTAACCAACGACCGCGCCCAGCAGAGCATCGGGCAAGGTTACGTACAGTTCAAAATAATTGAGGATCAGCCCCAGCCACAGCAGTGGCAGCACCAGCACATCCGGCAGCAGTTGGTGATCGGCGTCGATCAGGCTCATGGCCAGCAGGCCCCAGCTCAAGAACAGCACCCCGGCGGCCGGCCAGCCGAAGCCGTAGTGCCAGGCAATAAAGGCCGAGAGCAGCCCGCAGGCCAGTTCGACAAGCGGGTAGCGTGGGCTGATGGAGCCGTGGCACCGTGCGCAGCGCCCCCTGAGCAGCAGGTAGCTGAGCACCGGGATATTTTCCCAGGGGCGAATCGGCTGCGAGCAGTGTGGGCAGCAGGAGTTGGGGTGCAGCAGGTTATAGGTCGGGCCGCTGGGTTCGGGGGGCAGGCCGAGTATTTCATGGGCCTGGGCGCGCCAGTCCCGTTCGAGCATGGTTGGCAGGCGCCACACCAGCACGTTGAGGAAGCTGCCGACGATCAGCCCCAGTACCAGGGAAGCCCAGACGAACAGCCAGGGATGAAGGATCAGGAGTTGGCCAAGGGTCATGTTCAAAACGCCGTGCCAAGCTGGAAGATCGGCAGGTACATGGCGATCACCAGCGCCCCGACAATGCTGCCCAGCACCACCATGATCAGCGGCTCCATCAGGCTGGTCAGGTTGTCCACCAGATGGTCGACGTCCGTTTCATAATGGTCAGCGACCTTCTCCAGCATGCTGTCCAGCGCGCCCGACTCTTCGCCGATGGCCGTCATCTGGACCGCCATGCCTGGGAACAGGCCACTGGCGCTCATGGTTCGATTCAATTGCATGCCTATTGCCACGTCCTGGCGCATCCGCGTGATTGCTCGTGTGAAGCGCTCGTTGCCGGCGGCGCCGGCCACTGAGTCCAGTGCCTGTGCCAGCGGTACGCCGGCGGCAAAGGTGGTGGCAAGTGTACGGGCGTAGCGGGCGACTGCGGTTTTTTTCAGCAGTGTGCCTGCCAACGGCAGTTTCAACAAACCAGCATCCAGCCACAGGCGAAAACTGCTATGTCGACGGTAGCCATGGCGTATCCCCCAGGCAGTCGCGGCCAGGGCCAGCAACAGCATCCACCAGGCGCCCTGCATGAATTCGGACAGCATGATAACCAGCAGGGTAAAGCGCGGCAGCGGTGTGTCGATGCCGGCGAACAGGCTTTCAAATTGAGGCACGACGTGGATCAGCAAGATGCTGCTGACCAGCGTAGCCACGAGCAGGACCACCAGCGGATAGGTCATGGCCTTTTTGATCCGCGCCTTGAGGCGTTGGCTCTTCTCCAGGTGGGTGGCGACCCGCTCCAGCAGGGTTTCTAGGGTGCCGGCCTGTTCGCCGGCCGCGATCAGGCTGCAATACAGGGGGTTGAAGCACTGCGGCTGTTTCAAGAGGGCGCCGCTCAGGCTGTTGCCGGCGGCAATCTCCTGCTTCAATCCCTGGATCATTGTGCGCATGGCCCGGCTGTCAAAGCCTTCGCCAATCATATCGAAGGCTTGCAGCAGGGGGATTCCCGCCTTCAGCAGGGTCGCCAGTTGACGGGTGAACAGCGCAATATCGGCTGGGGTGATGGGGTCGCGCAGGCCGGCAAGCAGGCTGGAGCGCATTTGCACCCGCACCGGGTTGATACCTTGTCGGCGCAATTGGGCCTTGATCACGGCCGGGCTATGGCCACGGGTTTCGCCGGACACCTTGCGGCCATTGCGCAGCGTGCCTTCCCAGGCGTAGGTGGCGGTGGGGTTCACGGTGACATCCTTCATCGGGTGCGACAGCTCATCGGCAAGTGACGATTGACAGCTTAGCCAGGCCTCTGTGTCTGTCAGGCTATTGGGCAGGGGAAAAATGTCAGATTGTGCGTCTTATGAGGGCCTGGCCCGGCGTGGATGAGTACACTGGCGCGGTTGTTGAGGGCAGGGCGCAGGATGTGCCTTGCGATGGGGTTTTATTCTGGAGAGTGAGTGTGATGCGTCAGAACGGCTTTACTTTGATCGAGTTGTTGATCGTCGTGGCGATCATTGGCATCTTGGCCACCATTGGCCTGCCCATGTATACCAAGCACCAGGCCAAGGCCAAGTTCACGGCGGGGTTGGCGGAAATCTCGGCGTTGAAGGCGGGCTTTGAAGACACCTTCAACCAGGGCACGGTGCCCACGCTGGCGCTGATCGGCGGCACCAGCCCGACCGCCAACTGCGTGATCAGCGTGGCGGGTGATGTGGCTGCGGGGACGGGCTCGATTGCCTGCGAGATCCTCGATGCGCCTGCGCCGATCCAGGGCAAGCTCATTACCCTGGCGCGCAGTGCCCGTGACGGTTGGACGTGCACCACCAATGCTGACGAGCAGTATGTGGCCAAGGGTTGCGCTGCTGGCAACTGAGCCCTGGCCACCCACATCAGTGACGGGAGCCCGGCATGACGGGCCCCCAAGTACAGGTTGCCCATGACGTTATCCGTGCAACAACGAGGCAGCGTGTTCCTGGTGGTGGCGCTGAGCCTTTTGCTACTGGGCATCACCCTGTCCTTCAGTGGGCATGACTGGCAGCGTGTGATGCAGGTCGGCGTCGGCGTGTGTGCGTTGCTCTATGGCCTGGCGACTCCCGCCGGGCGGCTGGTCGACCGGCCCACCGCTATCGGCCTGGCACTGGTGTTTGGCCTGGGCCTGGTCTCTGCGTGGTGGGCCCACCAGCCACTCTGGGCGTTGATCGAGTGGGCGCTGATGATCACCTGCGGGGTGATTGTCGCGGCTTTTGCCCGGTTGCGGCGCAATGGCGATCAAACCCTGGATCAGGTGTTGATCCTGTTTGTGTTGCTGCTGTGCCTGATCAAGGTCCTGCAATATGGGTACGCAGGCGTGCTGGCGTTTACCAGTGGCGAACCGACACTGGACACCGACCTGCTGCTTTCCGGGTTCTCCAACAAGCGCTTCTACGGCCAGTTCCAGACCTTTACCTTGCCCTTGCTGGCGTTGCCGCTGCTGCTCGCGAGTACCTCGCGGTTGGCGCGTGGGCTGGTGTTCGCCCTGTTGTGTGCCTGGTGGTTGATTGCAATCAGTGGCGGTACCCGTGGCACCTGGCTGGGCATCGGCGTTGCGGCAATCGTCCTGGCTTGCCTGGGGGCGGCGGGGCGTCGCTGGTTGATCTGGCAGTTGGCTGCACTGTGCGGCGGGCTGTTCTTGTATTGGTTGTTGTTCACGGTCCTGGCGCGTTACCTGGGGCTGGAAATTGCCAGCCTTTCCAATGACCGGCTCACCACCAGCCTTTCCGGTCGTGAAGTGATCTGGTGGCAAGCCTGGGAGATGATCCGCGAACGGCCATGGCTCGGTTTCGGGCCGATGCACTTTGCTGATATCCCCAATCCGATTGCCGCCCACCCGCACCAGGCAATCCTGCAGTGGGCCAGCGAATGGGGCGTGCCCTCGGCCTTGTGTGTGGCGCTGCTGGCGCTGCGCGGCGGTTGGGCCACGTTGATGGTCATTTATCGGCAAGGGGCGGTAGGGTCAGCGCAAGACCTGCTGCGCCTGTGCCTGTTTGCCGCGCTGCTGGGCGCAACGCTGCAGGCCATGGTCGATGGGGTGATTGTGATGCCCTATTCGCAACTCTGGTTGGCGCTGGTGGTGGGCTGGTTGATGGCATTGCATCCGTGGCGCACGCCGGCTATCGAGCCGATACCGCTGTTGTACCGGGCCTGGCAGGCGTCGGCGGTGTTCTCGGTGGCGTTGCTGGTATTGGTCGTGTTCCGCGACCTGCCAGGCGCCACCGAGCGCAGCCAGCACTACATCGATATTGCCAAAGGCCATCTGCAGCCACGCTTCTGGGTCCAGGGCGTCATTGCGCCGCACATCCGGTAAGTTGCCGGGCGCCCAATGCAGTGCTAGCTTTAGCCCACCGCCCGTGTAGCTCAGTTGGTAGAGCAGCGCACTCGTAACGCGAAGGTCGCAGGTTCGATTCCTGTCTCGGGCAAAAAGGCACCACAGTTTTCAGATGATCCCAGAATGGTTCTGAAGGCCAGATGAACCGGTATTCATGCCCGTTCTTTTGTATCTGCGCAACCTTGATGACCCAGATGCATCCCCATTCCTCGATCTTAAGAGAACGACATGACCACGACAGCAATGACCCAGGAAGTGCGGCACGCAGCAGCCCTCAAGCAGTACCTCGAGGAGTCGCCGCAGCTTAAGGAAGAGATCAAGGACCTGAGCGCTGATGACCAGCGCGACCAGATCCAGTGGGCATTCGAGGACGAGGCCGAGAGCCAGGGCTTCCAGCCTTGGGAACTGACCCTCAAGTACACGTCCACACCGGAAGAGTTCGAGACGGCACGCCTGGCCCTACACAAAGAGGCGGCCGAGGTGTTGGGTGTCGAGTGGGAAGAGTACTGCGAGATGAATGATTTGGTGGTCTAAAAGCAGTGGCAGGTTTCAAGCCGCAAGTGTCGCCAGGCGCGCTTGCAGCTTGAGGCGTGCAGCGACTCAGAGACTGAGCCGCATCGACAAATCCACCGCCTTCACATCCTTGGTCATCGCCCCGATGGAGATGTAGTCCACGCCGGTCTCGGCAATGGGCAGCAAGGTGCTTTCATTGATCCCGCCACTGGCTTCCAGCTTGGCCTTGCCGCCGTTCAAGCGTACGGCTTCGCGCATGTCGTCCAGGCTCAACTCATCCAGCATGATGATATCGGCGCCTGCCGCCAGGGCTTCGCGTAACTCTTGCAGGCTTTCCACTTCAACTTCCACCGGCTTGCCTGGGGCGATCTTGTGGGCGGCAATAATGGCCTGGGCAATGCCACCGCAGGCGGCGATATGGTTTTCCTTGATCAGGAACGCGTCATACAGGCCGATGCGGTGGTTGTGGCAACCGCCGCAGGTCACCGCGTATTTTTGCGCCAGGCGCAGGCCCGGCAGGGTCTTGCGGGTATCCAGCAGCTTGACCTGGGTGGTGGCGACAAAGTCCGCCAGGTACTGCGCGCGCGTGGCCACGCCCGACAACAGCTGCAAAAAATTCAGCGCACTGCGTTCCCCCGTCAGCAATGAGCGGGCGGGGCCTTCGAGGTGGAACAGCGCCTGGTTGGGGCTGACGCGTTCACCGTCGCGTACCTGCCAATGCACGGCAACCCGTGGGTCCAACTGGCGGAACACGGCATCGACCCAGGCGGTGCCGCTGATGACGGCGCTATCACGGGTGATGATCGTGGCCTTGGCCAGCCGTTCGGCCGGGATCAATTGCGCGGTGATATCGCCGCTGCCGATGTCTTCCAGCAGTGCGCGGCGCACGTTGGCTTCGATTTCGGCGGTGAGGTCGGCGAGGCGTAGATTCGGCATAGCGGGCTCCACATACAAAGTGCCTCGATTATAGGGGCATGGCAGCGCCGAACCCAAGGTATGCCGCCATAACCTGCCTGATTACAAAGCGCCTACAGAGTTTGCTGGCGCTAGAGGGGCCATTTGCAAGATAATCTCGCGCCTTGCAATTGGCGTCATAGCTTTGACGTCTCGGTGATCTACAGATAATCGCAGTCCCCGCCAGTATTCCATCGGCGGTTGCTGCGAGCGTTCACAAAACCGAACCCGTCGTTCCAGGAGGCCAGCATGCACAATGACGCAAAGGTGGTGCCGATCAATAAGATCGCCGCACAAGCGATGCCGTCGCCGCTCGCCCGCCTGCCTGTGATCGTGCTCCAGGTGCGGGACAAGGCCACGCAGCAGCTCGACCGGGGTTTGCAGGAGCTGTTCGATAACGCCGACGACACCCTGTTTGAAATGGCCGATAAGGCCCGCAACAGTGCCGACCACAATATTTTCTTTGAAGCCATGCGCGACCTGCGCCTCAAGCGCAAGAACTTCGAGCGTGTGTTCATGGAGCAGCTCTTTGCCGCGTTCGCCAACCTGGGGCAGGCGGGGCAGGGTGAGTTGCTGTTGCCGACGGTCTCCTACGACGCGGCGCCGGGTGTGTCGGCCGACGACCTGGAAAAAGCCGTGGCCCTGGAGGCCATGCTCGATAAGGTTATGCACCGTGACGGCCTGGCCCTGGGGCAATTGACCGCCCGTCTGGGCGCGTTGTTGGGCAAGCGCCTGGATGACCGGGAAAACCCCCTGGGCCCGGCGATGCTCTGCGAGTTCTTCCTGCGGGCCGGGCGCAGCCTGGGGGTGGAGATCCGGGTCAAGCTGATCATTTTGAAACTGTTTGAAAAGTACGTCCTCAGCGATGCCGACCTGCTGTACGGCGAGGCCAACCAGTTGCTGGTCGCCACCGGCGTGCTGCCTGAACTCAAGGCCGTACCGTCACGGCGGGCCGGCGAGCGCGCCAGCCGGGCCCGTCCGCCCGTCGAGGCGGCCCCGGCGGCCGGCCAGGCCGACGAGGCCGAGCAACAAGTCTTCGCTGCCCTGCAAGAACTGCTGCTGACGGTACGCGGCAGCGTGGCCCCGACCCTGGAGGCCAGCGCCCAGGCCCAGCCCATTTCGACCCGCGACCTGCTGCGCCTGTTGTCCCATCTGCAGCAATATGTGCCGGAGCCGGCGGTCGAGGACGATTTTGACCTGCGCCGCCAATTGGAAGAACTGCTCACCCGGGTCAGCGTCAAGAGTGGCAAGTCGCGGGTAGTGGAAGAGGCCGACGAGGATGTGATCAACCTGATCGCCATGTTGTTCGAGTTTATCCTCGACGACCGCACCTTGCCTGAGTCCCTCAAGGTGCTGATTGCGCGCCTGCAGATTCCCATGTTGAAAGTGGCCGTGCTGGACAAGAGTTTTTTCAGCCGTGGCAGCCACCCGGCGCGGCGCCTGCTCAATGAAATCGGGACCGCCGCCATGGGGTGGGGCAAGCGTGACGACTATCAGCGCGACAGCCTGTACGTGCGCATCGAGCAGGTGGTGCAGCGCCTGTTGAACGATTTTGTCGATGACCCGGCGATTTTTTCCGTGCTCCTGCACGAGTTCACCGCCTTTACCCAGGACGAGCGCCGCCGCAGTGAGCTGCTGGAACAGCGTACCCGCGACGCCGAGGAAGGGCGCGCCCGCACCGAGCAGGCCCGGCAGCGGGTCGCCGATGCGGTCAATCAGCGTTTGCTGGGCAAGGTCTTGCCGCATGTCGTGGTGCAGTTCCTGCAACAGGCCTGGAGCCAGGTCCTGTTGCTCGAATGCCTCAAGCACGGGCAGCACTCGCCGCAATGGCAGGCGCGGTTGCGGGCCATGGATGAATTGATCTGGAGTGTCGGCCTGAGTGAGGACACGGAGGCCGGCCGTCGTTTGCTGGAGCAATTGCCCGCATTGCTCAAGGCCCTGCGTGATGGGCTGAGCGAGGCGGCGTTTGATTCCTTTGTCACCCGCGAGTTTTTTATCCAGTTACAGGCCTTGCATACCCAGGCGTTCCAGGGGGCGACGCTGCCCAGCGTGGCGCTGGTCGAGGTGCGCGAGGACTCGAGCGCGGCGCTGCCGTGCGAGACGGTCAGCCTGGCGGAGGATGATCCCGACCTGCTCAAGGTCCGCCAATTGCGCATCGGCAGTTGGGTGGAGTTTCGCGAAGATGAGGAAAACACCCTGCGCTGCAAGCTGACGGCGATTATCGCGCCGGCCAACAGCTATATATTTGTCAATCGAACCGGCCTCAAGGTGCTGGAGAAAACCTGCACCGAGCTGGCCCTGGAGTTCAAGCGTGGCGCGGTCCGCACCCTGGATGATGCCTTGTTGTTCGACCGTGCGCTGGCGTCGGTGATTGGCAGCCTGCGCCAACTCAATCGTGCCAAGTGATCGCAACCAGCCGGCGGATCACGGCATACTGAGCGCTCTCAAGTCTTGCGCAAGGAACCTGTATGCAGTTGGACCCCACCAGCGGTTGGTGCCAGGGCATTGCCCATTGCCCGTCGCCCAACTTCAATGAACGCCCGGGCGGCGAGATTTCCCTGTTGGTGGTGCATAACATCAGCTTGCCACCGGCCCAGTTCGCCACAGGCAAAGTGCAGGCGTTTTTCCAGAATCGCCTGGATGTCACGGAACATCCCTACTTTGAAGGCATTGCCGACTTACGGGTTTCTGCGCACTTTCTGATTGAGCGCGACGGTGCGGTGACGCAGTTTGTCTCCTGCCAGGACCGTGCCTGGCATGCTGGCGTCTCCTGTTTCGAGGGGCGCGAGACCTGCAATGACTTTTCCCTGGGGATCGAGCTTGAAGGGACTGACGAGCAACCCTTTACCGATGCCCAGTACCACTCCCTGATTGAACTGAGTCGCCAATTGCTGGCCGCCTACCCGGGTATCACGCTCCAGCGCATTTGCGGTCATAGTGACATCGCCCCAGGACGCAAGACCGATCCTGGACCGGCTTTTGATTGGGCGCGTTTTCGCGGCGCCTTGCAGGATGGAGGACATGCACAATGAGTTTCCTGGTGTTGGTGCTGGCGGTGTGGATCGAGAAGTTCTCGGCCTTGCGTTCGCGGGTACAGCGCGATGGCCGTTGGTTGCGCGAACTGGCCCGGCTTGAATCGAGCGCGCGGTTGGGCAAACAACCCTGGCTGATCCTGGTGCTGCTGGTATTGCTGCCGGTGGCGCTGCTGGGGCTGTTGCTGCTGGCCCTGGAGCCAGTGGCCTATGGCTTGCTGGCGCTGCCGGTGCACCTGCTGGTGGTGATCTACAGCCTGGGCCGCGGCGATCTGCTGGGCCAGTTGGGGCCGTTTCGCGATGCCTGGCGCCGGGGGGACCTGCAAGCGGCGGAACATGTTGCCGAACGTGACCTGGGCATTGGCGCGGACAGCGGCGAGCAACTGCTGGAGCGGGTCCAGGGCCATTTGCTGTGGCAGGCCTACCAGAGCTTTTTTGCGGTGATTTTCTGGTACTTCCTCCTCGGCCCGGTGGTGGCCCTGGCCTACCGCCTACTGGCGCTGGCCAGTGAGCACGGGCAGAACCCGCTGGTGGTCGAGCGCGCCGGGCAATTGCGCCATGCATTCGACTGGTTGCCGGTGCGGTTATTGGCGGCGAGCTTTGCCTTGGTCGGCAACTTTGTCGCGGTCAGCCGGGTGATGCTGCATGAGCTGCTGAGCTGGGATATCAGTGCGGCGCAACTGGTGGAAAAAGTGGGCCTGGTGGCCGGCGAAATTCCTGCGCCGGTGGTGGGTGCCGAAGGGATCAATAGCCTGGACCGGTTGTGGGAACTGCTGCTGCGCGCCGCCGTGTTGTGGTACGCCGGGTTTGCGATCTGGACTGTCTTGCCCTGAAAAACAGCTCTTGTGAGAGCGGGCTTGCCCGCGATGCGGTGTAGCAGTCAAAAAATCCGGTACTGACACACCGCTATCGCGGGCAAGCCCGCTCCCACAAAGGGCCCGTAGTGGCTTCAAAAATCGGTCGGCCGCCAGGCCCCGCTGATCGCGTTAACCTTAAGTTACAAAACTCCCCGCCGATTTAAGCTATACAGACAGCGCGCCCAATAGTGGCTTTCTGCCGCTGCCCTGCGCCGTCAATAAAAATAAAAGAAAAGGGAGTTCATCTGTGAAGAGCTTGCTCTATCCCGCCATCGCCCTGATGAATCGCCTGAGCTTCGGCATGAAGTTCAGCCTGATCAGTGTGTTGTTTTTCCTGCCGATGCTGGTGACCAACTATTACCTGGTACGCGACTCCTGGCGTGAGTTTCAGGGCACGCAGGTTGAGTTGCAGAGCCTGGACCTGCTGGGCAGCAGCCTGATCCTGCGCCGCGACCTGGAAACCCTGAACAATCAGGTGCAGATCAACGCCACCCTCGGCCAGGCGGGCAAGGCGGGGGATATCGAAAGCCGCATCACCGCCCTGGAGCAGCGCGTACTTGAGCGCATGCAGGGTTTCCAGGCGATGACCGCCGACCCCGAGCAGGTCGCGGTGTTCGAGGGCAAGCGCGATGAGATGATCGCTGCCTTCAAGGCCCAGCAAACGGAATCTTCACTGCTGAGCAAAAGTGCCTTGATCGGCAAATTGCTGAACACGGCGCAGATGTTCAGCCAGATCATCGCCAGCCACTCGGGGTTGAGCCGCGATGCCCAGGGCGATGTACGCCAACTCAGCGAACTGGTGACCAGCGTCACCCCGCAAGTCACCCAGACCCTGGGCGAAGGCCGGGCCATGGGCGCGTACTCCCTGGGCCAGGGCTTTCTCAATTCATCGTCCAGCACGCGCTTTGACGAACTGCTGCAGCAATTGGAAAAACTCCAGGCCGAATACGGCTTGAAAGTGCAGGACGCCCTCGGTTCCAGCAAGGCCGCCCATGCCTCGTTGGATACCTTGGCCCAAGCCAGCCAGGCCAGCCTCAAGCAGGCCAGCGAGTTGTTTGAAGAGCAGGTGGTGATGGCCGAAACCCTGGAGGCCCCGTGGCAGACCTTCTATGACGAAGTGACGGCCTTGATGGCCAAGACCTATCAACTGGACGACGCGACCCTGTCCTTCCTCGACCAGCAACTGCAACAGCGCCTGGCCCAGAACCGCACGCACATGGTGGTGCTGGTCGCGGCGCTGGCGGCGGTGTTCCTGCTGATCTTCTATCTGTACGGCGGTTTCTACGCGTCGACCCGTACCACCCTGCGCCACCTGGGCGCGATGATGGATAAGGTCGCCGCCGGGGACATGACCGTCAGCTTCAAATCCCAGAGCCGCGATGAGCTGGGTGAATTGGGCGAGGTGTTCAATGGCACCGTGGCGAAAATCCATGACCTGATCGAGCGGGTCGGGCAGACCGTCCAGGAAGTCGAGCATCAGGCCGGGCAAGTGGAGTCGGTGTCGGCGCGCAGCAACCAGGCGGTGTCGGGCCAGCGTTGCCAGATCGAGCAGGTGGCGACGGCCATGAACCAGATGTCGGCGACCGCCCATGAAGTGGCGCGCAGCGCCGCAGCGGCTGTCAGCAGTGCCCACAGTGTCAACGATGAAACCCTCAGCGGGCGGGGCCTGGTGCAATCCCAGCAGGGCAGCATTGCGCTGCTGGCCTCGGAGATTGACCAGTCAGTGCTGGTGATCAACCAACTGGCCATCGACAGCCAATCGATCAGCAGCGTGCTGGAAGTGATCAAGAGCATTGCCGAACAAACCAACCTGCTGGCACTGAACGCGGCCATCGAGGCGGCGCGGGCGGGTGAGCAGGGCCGTGGGTTTGCCGTGGTGGCCGATGAGGTACGCACCCTGGCCCGGCGCACCCAGCAGTCCACCGAAGAAATCGAGCAGATGATTACCAAGTTGCACCTGGGCGTTGGCGCGGCCGTGAAGGCCATGGGTAGCAGCCATACCATGGCCAGCGGTACGGTCGGGCAGTCGGAAAAGGTCCAGTTGGCCCTGGAAAATATCCTCGGCGCAGTGGGCATGATTGTCGATCAGAACCAGCAAATCGCCGCAGCAGTGGAGCAGCAAACGGCGGTGGCCCATGATATCGACCAGAACATCGTTGAGATTAATCGGGCTGGCGAGCACGCGTCCCAAGGCGCGCACCAGACCGAAGAGGCCAGCCGGCAATTGTCTTTGCAGGTGATTGAGTTGAAAAAGCTGATCGGTGCCTTCCGCGTGTAAGACTTGGTTGTAGGCTTTATCCCTTTGCTATGTGGTGCATGTCCTGTTTTCCCGCGTGAGCTTTTTTTGCGCTGGGATTGGGTGAGAATTTGTTTCACCCCATCCAGCGCTTCCGGGAGGCAGGGCCATGACCGCGACAACTCCAGGCGTGAAAGGGCATTGCGCCCATTGCGATATCACCTTTGTGCTCAAGCCCTGGCAGCTCAATGCCATTGCACTCAACGAGCCCTTTGATTGCCCGTATTGCCACAAAGTCCTGCTGCTCAATTGCCCCAGGCAACTGCGTCAGTTGAAGTCCCTGGACAACCTGGCCCTGCTGCGCCCGAGCATGCTGGTGCTGACCTGCGTGGCCTTGTTGGTGGCCCTGGTGGTGGAGTGGGTCGGCTTGATCAGTAAGGTCGGGCAATTGAACGTGTCGCTGGTGGCGATCCTGATTCACTTCCTGACCCTGCGCCACGCCCGCCACCGGCACCGCATGACCCTGACGTTAGAGGCGGTCAACCCCGTCATCGACGGGCCAGTGGAACACTTCGCAGGCGTTGCGGGTGCTCGCTTCGGCCAGCGCTGAAGAGCTGATGCCCATCAGTTCGGCCAGGGCCCCGCAGATCGCCGGCAAGTGCTGCGGACTATTACGTTGGCCGGGGTACATGGCGGGCGCCATATCCGGCGAGTCGGTTTCCAGTACGACCGAGTCCAGCGGCAACTGAGCGATGACCTTGTGCATGCGCAGGGCCTGGGGCCAGGTCGGCGCACCGCCCAGGCCCAGCTTGAACCCCAGCTTGATGTATTCGCGGGCTTCTTCGCGGCTGCCGGCGAAGGCATGAATGATCCCGCCCCGGGGCAGGCGGATGCGCTTGAGGGTGGCGATAACCGCCGCATGGCTGCGCCGCACATGCAGCAGCGCCGGCAAGCGGAAGTCCACGGCCAACTGCAATTGGGTTTCAAACAGCGCTTGCTGGCGCTCGCGGTCCAGGTGCTCAAGAAAGTAATCCAGGCCGATTTCTCCCACGGCGCACAGTTGGCGATGGCCCTGGAGGCGGGTCAGCCAGTCGCCCAATTCGATCAGGTCGGCGGGGCGATGCTCATCCAGGTACACCGGGTGCAGGCCGAAGGCCCCATGCAGGTCCGGGTCCTGTTGCGCCAGGTCCCATAGCCGCTGCCAATTGCGCTGGTACACCCCCAGCACCACCATGCGTCGCACGCCGAGCTGGCGACTGTGCCTGAGCACTTTGTCGCGGTCAGCATCGAAGTCCTCGAAGTCGAGGTGGGTGTGGCTGTCGATCAGCTCCACGCCTACGCCTCGTGAATCCGCTGCTTGAAGGTCCGGCCAATGGCATGCACGCCCGGCTGGTAGTGCTGTTCTTCAATCGCCGCCAGCGCCAGGCGCAGGGCTGTCTCGGCAATCAGCGCGTGTTGCTGGGCCATGGCGTTGACCGGCAGCGGCAGGAAGTCCAGCAACTGGGTGTCACCAAAAGTGCCCAGGCGCAGCGGCCGTGACTTGAGCGGGAAGTCGTGCAGCGCGTCAAACACCCCTTGCAGCAGAACGTAGGAAGTGGTGACCAGCGCATCGGGTAAATGCCCCAGGCGTTGCAGGAGTTCTTCCATCAACTGACGACCACAGTCGCGGCTGAACGCGTCGCCGTGCTCGACCAGGACCTCACCTTCAAAGCCTTGCAGCGCCTGGCGGAAACCCGCTGCGCGTTCCTGGCTGATACTCAGCTCAGGGTGGGCGCCAATCAACGCGATCTGCCGGGGCAGCGGGTGCAGCAGGCTGCTGGTCAATTGCTGGCAGGCCCGGCGGTCATCGCTGACCACCGAGCAGAACTGCTCAGGCGCCATCACCCGGTCAATGGCAATCACCGGTAGGCCCTTGGCTTGCAGCTCGCGATAACTATCGTCGCTGGCGGGCAGGCAGCTGGCAACGAACAACGCATCGCAACGCCGCGCGCGGAACAGTTGCAGCAATTGGCGCTCACTGTTGGCATCATCGTCGGAGCTGGCGATCAGCAACTGATAGCCACGGGCCCGTGCGCCTTGTTCCAGCAGCTTGGCGATCCGTGCGTAACTGGGGTTTTCCAGGTCCGGCAGGATAAAGCCCAGGGTGCGGGTATGCCGGCTGCGCAACCCGGCGGCCTGGGGGTTGGGGGTAAAGCCATGCTCCTGGACCACCGCCCGCACCCGTTCGACGGTGGCGGTGCTGATCCGTTGCTGTTGGGCCTTGCCGTTGATGACGTAGCTGGCGGTGGTCACGGACACACCGGCTATGCGTGCAATATCACTGAGTTTCAAACCGGGATTTCCTTGTTTTTTAGAGCTTGCCCCGACATTTTGTCCAATCCTAACCGATTCCTGCACACGACCATTGTCGCAGCTCAAGCGCCGAGTGGTGCTTCAAGGATGAAGAATTACCCAGTAATCTGCCATAAAATCTAGATTAAACGTTTCAGCAAGCGTATTTTTACGACGATCGCCGCTGAGTAACCACTGCCAATTGACCACTCAGTCAGTTCTTTTTGCACGGTTTAATCAAAACAATACCTAGTGCGCACCCCGCACTAACTAGGAGAAAGGCATGCTTGAGCTCACCGTAGAGCAGATATCCATGGGCCAGGGGGCTGTGGATAAGTCTGCGGCCCTGCAACTGCTCGCCCAACAGCTGGTGGCCGATGGCCTGGTCGCCGAGGGCTACCTGAGCGGCCTGCAAGACCGTGAAGCGCAAGGTTCGACCTTTCTCGGCCAAGGTATTGCGATCCCCCACGGCACCCCCGAAACCCGCGACCAGGTGTTCGCCACCGGCGTGCGCCTGCTGCAATTTCCCCACGGTGTGGATTGGGGCGATGGCCAGATTGTCTACCTGGCGATTGGCATTGCCGCCAAGTCCGATGAGCACCTGCGCCTGCTGCAACTGCTGACCCGCGCCCTCGGTGAAACCGACCTGGGCCAGGCGCTGCGCCGCGCCACCTCGGCCGAGGCCTTGCTCAAATTGCTACAAGGCGCGCCCCAGGAGCTGGCGCTGGATGCGCAGATGATCGGCCTGGGGGTGTCCGCCGACGATTTTGAAGAACTGGTGTGGCGCGGTGCCCGTCTGTTGCGCCAGGCCGATTGTGTGAGCAATGGTTTCGCCGCCGTGCTGCAACAAGTCGATGCACTGCCCCTGGGCGATGGCCTGTGGTGGCTGCACAGCGAACAAACGGTCAAGCGCCCGGGCCTGGCCTTCGTCACCCCGGACAAGCCCATGCGCTACCTGGGCCAGCCCTTGAACGGCCTGTTCTGCCTGGCCAGCCTCGGCGAGGCCCACCAGGCCTTGCTTGAGCGTTTGTGTGCCTTGCTGATTGAAGGGCGCGGCCAGGAACTGGGGCGCGCCACCAGCCGCCGTGCGGTGCTCGAAGTGCTGGGGGGCGAACTGCCTGCCGACTGGCCCAGTGCCCGTATCGCCCTGGCCAACGCCCACGGCCTGCATGCGCGGCCGGCCAAGGCCCTGGCCCAACTGGCGAAGGGCTTCGACGGCGAGATCCGCGTGCGCATCGTCAACGGGCAGGGCGGCGCGGTGTCGGTCAAGAGTTTGAGCAAGCTGCTCAGCCTCGGCGCCCGGCGTGGCCAGGAGCTGGAGTTTGTTGCCGAGCCCGGCATTGCCGACGATGCCCTGCCGGCGCTGTTGGCGGCGGTGCAAGCGGGGCTTGGTGAAGACGTCGAGCCGCTGCCGGCCGTCAGTGCACGGATTGAAGCCCTTGAGGTTGAACCACCGATCAGCGCGCCGCTCTCCGGCAGCCTGATCCAGGCAATCCCTGCCGCGCCGGGGATCGCCATCGGCCCGGCCCATCTCCAGGTATTGCAGCCGTTCGACTATCCACTGCGCGGCGAGTCGGCCAACGCCGAGCGCGAGCGCCTATCCACCGCGTTGCGGGAGGTGCGCCGCGATATCCAGGGCCTGGTCGAGCGCAGCACGTCCAAGGCGATCCGCGAGATTTTCATCACCCACCAGGAAATGCTCGACGACCCGGAACTGACCGACGAAGTCGACACCCGCCTCAAACAAGGCGAAAGCGCCGAAGCCGCGTGGATGAGCGTGATCGAAGCCGCCGCCAAGCAGCAGGCATCCTTGCAGGACACGTTGCTCGCCGAGCGCGCCGCCGACCTACGGGACATTGGCCGGCGGGTGCTGGCCCAACTGTGTGGGGTCCAAACCCCACAAGAGCCGGGCGAACCCTACATTCTGGTCATGGAGGAAGTCGGCCCTTCGGACGTTGCCCGGCTGGATCCGGCGCGTGTCGCCGGGATCCTCACCGCACGCGGCGGCGCCACCGCCCACAGCGCCATCGTGGCCCGTGCCCTGGGGATCCCGGCGCTGGTCGGCGCGGGCCCGGCGGTGCTGCTGCTGGCTTCGGGCACGCCGCTGTTGCTCGACGGCCAACGCGGGCGCCTGCATGTGGATGCCGATGCTGCAACCTTGCAGCGCGCCACCCAAGAGCGTGATAACCGCGAGCAACGTCTCCAGGCTGCCGCCGCGCAACGCCATGAGCCGGCCTTGACCCGCGACGGGCACGCTGTCGAAGTATTCGCCAATATCGGCGAAAGCGCCGGTGTGGCGCTCGCTGTCGAGCAGGGTGCCGAAGGCATTGGCTTGCTGCGTACCGAACTGATTTTCATGGCCCATCCGCAAGCGCCGGATGAGGCCACCCAGGAAGCCGAATACCGCCGTGTGCTCGATGGCCTGGGCGGCCGGCCGCTGGTGGTGCGCACCCTGGATGTGGGCGGGGACAAACCGCTGCCTTACTGGCCGATGGCCAAGGAGGAAAACCCGTTCCTCGGCGTGCGCGGTATTCGCCTGACCCTGCAGCGCCCGCCGATCATGGAGGCGCAACTGCGCGCACTGCTGCGCTCGGCGGACAGCCGGCCGTTGCGCATCATGTTCCCCATGGTCGGCAGCGTTGATGAGTGGCGTGCGGCCCGCGACATGACTGAGCGCCTGCGCCTGGAAATCCCGGTGGCTGACTTGCAATTGGGCATCATGATCGAAGTACCCTCGGCGGCCCTGCTGGCGCCGGTATTGGCCAAGGAAGTGGACTTCTTCAGCATCGGCACCAATGACTTGACCCAGTACACCCTGGCCATCGACCGCGGTCACCCAACTCTGTCGGCCCAGGCTGATGGCCTGCACCCGGCGGTGTTGCAACTGATCGACATCACCGTGCGCGCGGCCCACGCCCATGGCAAATGGGTCGGGGTGTGCGGCGAGTTGGCGGCCGATCCGCTGGCGGTGCCGGTGCTGGTGGGCCTGGGGGTGGATGAGTTGAGTGTGTCGGCGCGCAGCATTCCCGAAGTGAAGGCGCGGGTGCGTGAATTCAGCCTGAGCGAGGCCCGGAGCCTGGCGCAACAAGCACTGGCAGTGGGGTCCCCTGCTCAAGTGCGTGCCCTTGTGGAGGCCGTGTAAATGGCGAACATTCTGACTCTGACGTTGAACCCGGCGTTGGACCTGACGGTGCGTTTGGCGCGCCTGGAACCTGGGGCGGTCAACCGCAGCGAAACCCTGCTCACCCATGCCGCCGGCAAGGGCGTGAATGTGGCGCAGGTGTTGGCTGATCTGGGCCATTGCGTGAGCGTGGGGGGATTTCTCGGTGCGCAAAACCCCGAGGCTTTCGATGCCCTGATCGCCAGCCGAGGGTTTGGCGATGCGTTTATTCGTGTGCCGGGCGAAACCCGCAGCAACATCAAGATTGCCGAGGCGGATGGCCGGGTCACCGACATCAATGCCCCGGGGCCGCTGGTGAGCGAGCAGGCGCAAGAACAGTTGCTCAAGCTGATCGCATCGATCGGCCCCGAGTTCGATGCGGTGGTGGTCGCCGGCAGCTTGCCGCGTGGCGTCAGCCCGCAGTGGTTTCAGGGCTTGCTGGCGTGCCTCAAGGACCTTGGTTTGAAAGTCGCCCTGGACACCAGTGGCCAAGCGTTGCGCGCGGGCTTGAAGACCGCTCCGTGGTTGATCAAGCCCAACACTGAAGAACTTGCCGAAGCACTCGACTGCCCCACGCAAACCGTCGCCCAGCAAGCCCGGGCGGCTGAACGTTTGCACGCCCAGGGCGTGGAACATGTGGTGGTGTCCCATGGGGCCGACGGTGTGAACTGGTTCAGCCCCCACCGAGCGTTGCACGCCACGGCGCCCAAGGTCAGCGTCGCCAGTACCGTGGGGGCCGGCGACTCCTTGCTGGCGGGCATGCTGCACGGTCTGCTCAGCGGCGAAGCGCCCGAGCAGACCCTGCGCCGCGCCACCGCGATTGCCGCCATGGCCGTCACGCAGATCGGTTTCGGCATCAGCGACGGCGCGCACCTGGCGTGCCTCGAAAGTGGCGTGCAGGTACGCCCGCTGACAGAACAATAAGAGGGTTTTTCATGAAGTTAGCCATTGTTACCGCCTGCCCCAACGGCAGGGTCACCAGTGTGCTGTGCGCCCGCTTGCTGGAGGCTGCCGCCCAGCGCCAGGGCTGGAGCACCGGCGTGGAGGTGGTGGACGCGAACCACCCCGAGCGCGCCCTTTCCCAGGCCACCCTCGACGCGGCCGAATGGGTGTTGCTGGTTGCCAGCACCCCGGTGGACATGCAGCGCTTTGTCGGCAAGCGCGTGTACCAGAGCACCCCGGCCCAGGCGTTGCAGGACGTGGACGCGCTGCTGCAACGGGGCGCGCAAGAGGCCCGGTTGTACGTTGCCAGCAGCGCAGTGCCAACGGCCAGACACGCACCGCGCCTTGTCGCCATCACTGCCTGCCCCACCGGCGTGGCCCACACCTTTATGGCCGCCGAAGCGTTGCAGCAGGCCGCCAAGGCCAAGGGGTATGACCTGCAGGTGGAAACCCAGGGTTCGGTAGGGGCGCGTACGCCCCTGAGCGAGCAGGCCATTCGCGACGCCGACGTGGTGCTGCTGGCCGCCGATATCGAAGTGGCCACCGAGCGCTTTGCCGGCAAGAAAATCTACCGTTGTGGCACCGGCATTGCCCTCAAGCAATCTGCCGCGATCCTCGACAAAGCCCTGGCCGAAGGCCAACAGGAAAGCGCCGCCAGTGGCGCGGTGGCCAAGCCGGAGAACACCGGGGTCTACAAACACCTGCTGACCGGCGTGTCGTTCATGTTGCCGATGGTGGTGGCGGGCGGCTTGTTGATTGCCCTGTCCTACGTCTTCGGTATCCACGCCTACGAACAGCCCGGCACCCTGGCGGCGGCGCTGAGGGCGGTCGGTGACCATGCCTTCACCCTGATGGTGCCGCTGCTCGCCGGTTATATCGCCTACTCGATTGCCGACCGTCCGGGCCTTGCGCCGGGGATGATCGGCGGCCTGTTGGCCAGTACCCTGGGCGCGGGGTTTATCGGCGGGATCTTCGCCGGTTTCCTCGCCGGCTACAGCGTCAAATTGATCACCCGCGCGGTGCCGTTGCCGCAAGGCCTGGCGTCGCTCAAGCCGATCCTGATCATCCCGTTGCTGGCAAGCCTGGTCACCGGCTTGGCGATGATCTACCTGATCGGCCCGCCCGTGGCGCAGATGCTGGTTGGCCTGACGGGCTTCCTCAGCACCATGGGCACCACCAATGCGGTGCTGCTGGGCATCCTGTTGGGCGCGATGATGTGCGCCGACCTCGGCGGGCCGATCAACAAGGCGGCCTACGCCTTCTCCGTCGGCCTGCTGGCCTCCCAGAGCGGCGCGCCGATGGCCGCTGCCATGGCAGCCGGTATGGTGCCGCCGATTGGCATGGCCATTGCCACGTTCCTGGCCCGGCGCAAGTTCGCCCGGACCGAGCGCGAAGCTGGCAAGGCGGCGTTGATTCTGGGGCTGTGTTTTATCTCGGAAGGGGCGATCCCGTTTGCTGCCAAGGACCCGTTGCGCGTGATCCCGGCCAGCATTGCCGGTGGCGCAGTGACCGGTGCCCTGTCGATGTACTTCGGCTGCAAGTTGATGGCGCCTCACGGCGGGCTGTTTGTGATGCTGATTCCGAATACGATCAACCATGCGCTGTTGTACCTGCTGGCGATCGTGGCCGGCAGCGTGCTCACCGGGTTGCTGTACGCCGTGATCAAACGCCCGGAGGCCGTCGAACTGGCCGTTGCCTGAATGTAGGTATCGACACCTGTCATCTGTGTTTCATACGGCCATGCTTTAGTTTTCCTTTTGCTGTGCAGAGGAACACCTATGAGCCACTTCAACCCCGGCCGCCGCCGGGTGATCCAGGGCGTCGGCGCTGGCCTGTTGCTGCCGGGGCTGGCGCCGGCGGTGATTGCTTCAGTCAAGGACCGGCCGCAATTGACCGATGGCGTGCAGTCTGGCGACTTGCTGGGCGACCGCGCCATGATCTGGAGCCGCTGCGACCGCCCGGCACGGATGGTGGTCGAGTGGGACACCCGCAGCCTGTTCAGCAACCCGCGCCGTTTTATCTCGCCTTTGGCCGACAGCCGCAGCGACTTCACCGCCCGCGTCGAGCTGACCGGGCTACCGGCCGACCAGGCGATTTTCTACCGTGTGCACTTTGAGGATGCGCAGACTGGCGTGGCCAGCGAGCCCTGGTTCGGCCACCTGCGCAGCGTGCCGCAACAGCGCCGCGATATCCGCTTTGTGTGGAGCGGCGACACCGTCGGCCAGGGCTTCGGGATCAACCCGGATATTGGCGGCATGCGCATCTACGAAGCCATGCGCCTGCGCCTGCCGGATTTTTTTATCCACAGCGGCGACACCATTTACGCCGACGGCCCGGTGCCGGCGCAACTGACCACCGAAGGCGGACGCATCTGGCGCAACCTCACCACCGAGGCCAAGAGCAAAGTTGCCGAAACCCTGGATGAATACCGTGGCAACTACCGCTACAACCTGATGGACGAAAACGTGCGCCGCTTCAATGCCCAGGTGCCGCAGATCTGGCAATGGGACGATCACGAAGTGGTCAACAATTGGTCGCCCGGCAAGCAACTGGACGAGCGTTACCAGACCCAGGACATCACCACCCTGGTGGGCCGCGCACGCCAGGCCTGGCTGGAATATGCGCCGATGCGCCTGCAGGGCGTCGACCAGGGTGGGCGCATCTACCGCAAGCTCAGCTACGGGCCGTTGCTCGATGTGTTTGTGCTGGATATGCGCAGCTATCGCGGGGCCAACGATGACAACCTGGGCGGGGCCAAACCGTTTCTGGGGCGGGCGCAACTGGACTGGCTCAAGGGCGGGCTCAAGGCGTCGAAGGCGCAGTGGAAGGTGATCGCTGCCGACATGCCCATCGGCCTCGGCGTGCCCGACGGCGAAGTCAGCCCCGGCGTACCGCGCTGGGAAGCGGTGGCTAACGGCGACCCGGGCGCGGCCCAGGGCCGTGAGCTGGAAATTGCCGAATTGCTGGGCTTCCTGCGCGCACAACAGGTGCGTAACCATGTGTGGCTGACCGCCGATGTGCACTACTGCGCGGCACACCACTACCACCCGGACCGGGCGGCGTTCCAGGATTTCGAGCCGTTCTGGGAATTCGTCGCGGGGCCGCTGAATGCCGGGAGCTTTGGGCCCAATCCGCTGGATAAGACCTTTGGCCCGCAAGTGATATTTGAAAAAGCCCCACCGGTGCAAAACACATCGCCGTTTGCCGGGTTCCAGTTTTTTGGCGAGGTGCAGATTGATGGGCAGACGGCGGAGTTGACAGTCACGCTACGCGACCTCGATGGCGTGTCGGTATTTGAACAAAAACTCCAACCCACCTGACCTGAAATACGATTAAACCTGTGGGAGCGGGCTTGCCCTAATGCCGATCAGTTAAGCGCAGATCCCCTGTGGGAGCGGGCTTGCTCGCGATAGCGGCGGGTCAGTTAATGCAACTCTGACTGACACACCGTCATCGCGAGCAAGCCCGCTCCCACATTTTGATGGGTGTAGGTCAGTAGACATCCCGGCGGTAGCGGCCCTGTTCGATAAGGCGTTGCACCGCCTCGCTGCCCAGGACATCCCCCAACACCTGATCCACACCGGCCGCCATGCCCTGCAAACTCCCGCAGACATAAATCGCCGCGCCCTCGGCCAGCCATTTACGCAGTACATCGGCAGACTCGCGCAGGCGGTCCTGGACGTAGATTTTCTCTTGTTGATCCCGCGAAAACGCCAGGTCCAGCAACGCCAGGTCGCCACTGGCCAGCCAGCCTTGCAGCTCATCCCGGCAGTGATAGTCATGGGCGATGTTGCGCTCGCCGAACAGCAACCAGTTACGCTGCTGGCCGTCGGCGATGCGGGCCTTGAGCAGGCTGCGCAAGCCGGCCAGGCCCGTGCCGTTGCCCAGCAGGATCATTGGCACCGGGTCTGTCGGCAGGTGGAAGCCGCTGTTGCGCCGCACCCGCAGGCTGATCGCTGTGCCCAGTGGCGCGTGCTCGGTCAGCCAGCCCGAACCCAGGCCCAGGCTGCCGTCGGCATGGCGTTCCTGGCGCACGATCAGCTCCAGCACGCCATCGCTGGCAATCGAGGCGATAGAGTATTCGCGCATGCCCATCGGCACCAGCGCCTCCACCAGGGCCTGGGCGTGCAGGCCGACCAGATGGGCGCGATTGTCCGGCAACTGGCGGCTGGCAAGCACCTGTTCCAGGGGCCGTGCCAAGCCATCGATCAGCACTTCGTCCGTGCCGGCAATGCCCAACCCGGCGAGGAAATGTTCGACGGCCCACGGGCAATGGCGTGGCAGGATTTCCACCAGGTCGCCGGCCAGCCAGTCGCGCGGTGCCGGCGGGGTGAGGCCCAGCAGGTAGACCCCCGAACCGCTGCTGCCAGGGTTGAGCAGAGTGCGCTGGCCCAGGGTCCAGCTTTCATAGGGGGCACTGGCCCAGGCGGCCGGTGCATGGCCGGTGATCTGGCCCAGTTGTTGTTGCCAGTGCCGCAGGGCCTCTTGGTCGCCGCTGTCGACTTCGACCGGGGCGAACAAGGCGCTGCCGCCCTGGTGGGTCAGCCAGAAGTGCAGGCGCCGGGCAAAGCCGCAGAAGTGCGGGTATTGACGATCGCCCAGGGCCAGTACCGAGTAGTTCAGGCCCTGGAGGGCAAGGTCGCGCCCCAGTACGCGGCGTTCAAAGCCGCGTGCGCTGTCCGGTGCTTCGCCATCGCCGAAGGTGCTGACCACAAACAGTGCATGTTCCGACTGGCGCAAGTCGTCTTCGCTGACGCTGCCCAGGGGCTGCACCTTCACGGGCACCCCGGCGGCCTGCAACTGGCCGGCGGTCTGCCAGGCCAGTTGCTCGGCAAAGCCGCTCTGGCTGGCGAAACCGATCAGCCAGGCCGGTGCATCGCTGTGGTTGTCGCCCAGGCCTTTACGAGCATCGCGCACCTGGCGTTTTTTGCGACGGCGGTCCAGGTACAGCAACCAGCCGGTAATAAAGAACAGCGGCATGCACAGCGCAGTGACGGTAAGAATGATCCGCCCCACCAGGCCGAAATAACTGCCCACATGCAGCGCATAGAGGCTGGTCAGTAGCTGCGCCTTGAGGCTTTTGTCGCCATAGCGCTCGACGCTTTTGACCACGCCGGTGGCTGGGTCGAGGTTGATCTGGTTCAGGGCGCGGTCATGGGGCGAGTTCTGCAACAGGTAGTAGACCGTGGCCGGTTGCCCGGCAACGGGAGGCATACGGATGTTGTAGGCACTCAGCTCCGGGCCGGCGGTGCTGTAGATGCTGCTCCAGATCGCCTCGTAGTTGGCAACGGGCGCCGGGCCCGCCGGCGCCGGGCCGCGATTGCGCACCCGCTCGTTCTGCGGGGCATCGGACAGCAGCCGGGTCAGGCCCTTGTTGTACCACTCGTAGGACCATGACAAACCGGTGAGTGCGGCCAACAGGTAGAACAGCAGGCACCAGGTGCCGAACACCGAGTGCAGGTCCCAGTTGAAACTGCGGCCTTTCTTGCGCCAGTCCAGGGTCAGCCAGGCGCGCCAGCTCGCCACCTGGCGCGGCCAGCGCAGGTACAGGCCAGAGAGGCAGAAGAAAATCAGGACCAGCGTACAGGCCCCGGTGATTTGCCGACCGGTGTCACCCATGGCCAGGAAGCGGTGCAGCTGCAGCATCAGGCCGAAAAAGTCCTGGCCGACGGCATCGCCCAGGTAGTCGCCGGTGTACGGGTCGAAGTAGCGCATCTGCCCCCGGCGCTCGCCCGGTGGCGGGGTGAAGAACACGCGGGCGGCGTTGCCGCTTTCGCTTTCCACCCACAGCATGGCCACGGCCTTGCCTTCGGTGGCTTCGAGCTTGCGCACCAGTTCAGCGGGTGGCAGCACCCCGGCGGGTTGTTTTTGCACGGTCAGTACCGTGGGGTTGAGCGCCCGCAGGATTTCATCCTGGAACGAGTACGCGGCCCCGGTAATCCCCATCAATGCCAACACCAGCCCGGCGCTAATGCCGAAAAACCAGTGCAACTGGAACAGGGTTTTCTTCAACACGTCGGACGGCCTCGCTGAGCTGGATATGATTTTTACGGCGGGCATTATGCCGTGGGTGGTCGAGAAACTTTCTTTTTTACAGACGAAAGCCCCGGGCAGCCAATGCGCGGGGCTTTTGCATGAAACGTCTAGCGCCTTAGAAGTGGAAGCTGGTGGTCAACAGGGCGGTACGACCGGCGGCCTGGTTGGCGAAGTGCGCGCCGTAGGCCTTGTCGTAGTAGGTCTTGTCGGTCAGGTTCTGCACGTTCAATTGCAGGTCGACATTCTTGGTCAGCTTGTAGCTGGCCATGGCGTCGTAGCGGGTGTAGGACGGGACGTAGACGGTGTTGGCGGCATCGCCATAGACGTCATCGACATAGAATGCGCCGCCGCCGACGGTCAGCTTCGAGGTGATGTCGTAGGTGGTCCACAGGCTGAAGGAATGCTTCGGCGTGTTGGGCATTTCGTTGCCCTTGTTGGAGCCGGCAGTCACCACGCCCTGGCGGTTACCGTTTTTGCCGGGGTCGACCAGCTCGCTTTTCAGGTAGCTGTAGCCGGCGAATACCTGCCATTGCTCGGTGAGCTTGCCGCTGGCGGAAAGCTCCAGGCCATCGACCCGGGATTCACCGGCGTTTTCATAGGTGTTGGAGTTCACCAGAATGCGCGCGTTTTTCTTCTCGGTGCGGAACACGGCAGCGGTCAGGGACAGGCGGTCGTGGAACAGATCCCACTTGGTGCCCAGCTCGTAGTTGACGGTTTCTTCCGGTTTTAGGTCGCTGGTGTTGATGCCGGTTGGGATGGCGTTGGAGTCGACACCTTCACCCACTAGGCCGCCAGCAGGCGAGGCCGAAGTGGCATAGGAGGTGTAGATGCTGCCGTTCTCCATCGGCTTCCAGACCAGGCCGGCCTGCCAGTTGAAGAACTGGCTGTCATCCTTGAGCTTGGTGCGGCCAGTGGTTGCGTTGGTGTTGGCCTCGGTGTCGAAGGTGTCATAGCGCAGGCCGACATTCAGCAGCCATTGCGGATCGAGTTCGATGGTGTCGAATACATAGGCGGCGCGACTGGTGGCCTTGGTGTTGGTGCCCATGTAGTTGCGGGCGACGCTGCCGGTCCAGGCGTCGTCCGGGTTCGGGTTGCCCAGCGAGGTGCATTGGCCGCCGCTGTTGCCGACCTTGCCAGGTGTACAGCCACCGCTAGGGTTGCCGTTAGGGCTGACGGTATAACCACTGACACGGGTTTCTTCCCCGGTAAATTCCAGGCCGGTGGAGTAGCTGTGCTTGAAGCCCAGAGCCTGGAAGCTGCCAAACAGATCGGTCTGGTTGGTGGTGGTCGTGGTGGTGGACACGCGGCTGTTGGCGCGGCGCCAGACGGTGCCGAACTGGTTGACGTTGTGTTGGCTGTCGTCCGGTTGGGTGAGCACGTAGTCCTGGCCGGTGCTGCCATGACGCAGGGTGTTCTTGATCGTCATGTTGTCGTTCAGGTCGTGCTCGATGGAGAACGTACTGATATCGGCGCGGGTCTTGCGGAAGTCGCGATCCTTGAGGCCGTAGAAGTTGCTGCTGTCGCCGCCGTCGGTGGGTTTGTCATGCACATGGGCGGCATTCGACGCGCTGTTGCTATAGCCATAAGGAATGCCCGAATCCGGCAGGTCATTGCTTTCCATATGGTAGTAGCTGAGGTTGACGCGGGTCGGGGTGCCCAGGCCAAAGGTCAGCGACGGTGCTACGCCCCAACGGTCGTAATTGACTGCGTCACGGCCGGCCACGTTCTGTTCGTGGCTCATCAGGTTCAGGCGGAACGCGGCGCTGTCGAGGAACTGGCGGTTGACGTCGAGGGCATAGCGCCGGGTCTGGTCGGAACCGTAGGTAAAGCCGCCGTTGAGGAAGTCCCGCGCTTGTGGGGTCTTGCTCACCAGGTTGAGGCTGCCACCGGCCGAGCCACGGCCACCGAACGAGGAGTTGGGGCCCTTGCTGACTTCGATGGACTCGATATCGAAAATTTCCCGGCTCTGGCCGCCGGTATCACGCACGCCGTCCAGGTAGGTGTCGCCCTGGGCATCGAAGCCACGGATAAACGGACGGTCGCCCTGGGGGTTGCCGCCTTCACCGGCACCAAAGGTAATCCCCGGTACGGTGCGCAAGGCGTCTTGCAGCGAGGTGGCGGCGGTGTCCTTGAGCACCTGCGCTGGCACCACGGTGACGGAGCGTGGGGTGTCGACCAAGGGCGCGGTGTATTTCTGCGAAGAGGCTTTTTCAGTCTGGTAGGAGGTCGCGTCCTGTTCCTGGCCGGTGATGCTGGTGGCGCCCAGGGAGATGCTGTTGCGTTCGCCTTTGTGTTCGGTCTCTTCGGCCGCTTGCGCCAGATGGGCGACAGAGCTGGCGCTGATGGCCATGCCAATGGCCGAGGCCAGCAAGCGCGGTGAACTGTTTGGTGTTTTTGTAATGTGGCGCGACATGAAATTCCCTACCCCAAGGATGTTAGGGCGCGAAATATATTGTAAACAATTATGCATAGCAATTGAGAGGCATTGCTATTCGCATTCAATTTACAAAATTTACACTTCGGGGATTACGGTTTTTGTCGGCTCATACGTCTGCCCGTCGGATCAGGGTTTTACAGCGCCAATAGTAATCAATACCATTGGCGCCCCTCTGCTCTCAGGTAACGCCCCATGCTGCTGCATATTCCCGGCCTGTTCTCCCGCGACGAGGTATTGCGCATCCGCGAAGCCCTGGAGCAGGCGGACTGGGCCGACGGCAAGATCACCGCCGGCCATCAGTCGGCCAAGGCCAAGCACAACCTGCAATTGCCCGAAGGCCATCCACTGGCCAAGGAAATCGGCGCGGCCATGCTCGAGCGCCTGTGGCAAAACCCGCAATTCATGTCGGCGGCCCTGCCGCACAAAGTCTTCCCGCCCTTGCTCAACTGCTACACCGCCGGTGGCAGCTTCGACTTTCATATCGATAACGCCGTGCGCCAGCCCAAGGGCAGCCCCGAGCGGGTGCGCACCGACCTGTCCGCCACGCTGTTTTTCAGCGACCCGGATGAGTACGACGGCGGCGAACTGCAGATCCAGGACACCTTCGGCCTGCAGCGGGTCAAGCTGCCGGCCGGTGACATGGTGCTTTACCCCGGCTCCAGCCTGCACAAAGTCAACGCCGTGACCCGTGGCGCGCGTTATGCCGCGTTTTTCTGGACCCAGAGCCTGGTGCGTGAAGACAGCCAGCGCACCTTGCTGTTTGAAATGGACGGCGCGATCCAGCAATTGACCCGCGATGTGCCGGACCACCCGGCGTTGATCCAGCTCACCGGCACTTATCACAACCTGTTGCGCCGCTGGGTCGAGGTCTGAGCATGGCTTTTCACCTGCGCCGCGAAGAAGTCCTCGACGGCGAGCAACTGCGCGCCATGCTCGACGAATCACCGGCCCGTGCGGCCCAGGCGATCCTGATGGCGGCCAAGGAGGGCGTGCTCGATGCCCAGGCACTGCTCGGGCAAATCCTTCTGGAGGGGCGCGGGATCGAGCGCGATGCAGCACTGGCCCTGCGCTGGTTCCAGATTGCGGCACAGGGCGGCCACCGGATGGCCCGCAATATGGTGGGGCGCTGCCTGGAACATGGCTGGGGCTGCGCCGCCAATGAGCGGGCCGCCGCCGGGGAATACCGCCAGGCCGCAGAGGCCGGGTTGGATTGGGGGTTGTACAACTACGCGAACCTGCTGGCTACCGGGCGCGGGGTGGAGCCAGACCCGCAGCAGGCACTGGCCTGTTATCGCCAGGCTGCCGAACTGGGGCATGCCAAGTCGATGAACCTGTTGGGGCGGTACCTGGAAGAAGGGCAATTCTGCGCGCAAGACCTGCCCGCAGCGCTTGAGTGGTATCGCCGCTCGGCCGAAGGTGGGGATTTTCGCGGGCAGTTCAGTTATGCCGCGGTGCTGGCGGATCAAGGCCAGGTCGAGGCGGCCCTGGAGTGGCTGCACCGGGCGCTGGAAGGCGGGAATCTGAAGTTTTTGCAGGTGGCGCACAAAGCGCTGGCGGCGGCGAATGATCCGCAGATTCGCGCCATGGCTGCTGCCTACCAACAACGTGCAGAAGAGTTGTAGGAGCCGGCAAGCCGGCTCCTACGGGGTCAGACGTAGAAGGATTTGAGCGGTGGGAAACCGTTGAATTCAACGGCGCTGTAGCTGGTGGTGTACGCACCGGTGGACAGCCAGTACAGGCGGTCACCAATGGCCAGGTTCAGCGGCAGGCCGTACTTGTAGTTTTCGTACATGATATCGGCGCTGTCGCAGGTAGGACCGGCGATCACCACTTCTTCCATCTCGCCCTTTTTCTCGGTCCAGATCGGGAACTTGATGGCTTCGTCCATGGTTTCGATCAGGCCGGAAAACTTGCCCACATCCGTGTACACCCAGCGCTCGACGGCGGTGCGGGATTTACGTGCAACCAATACCACTTCGCTGACCAGGATCCCGGCGTTGGCGATCAACGAACGGCCCGGCTCCAGGATGATTTCCGGCAATTCGTCACCGAAGTCTTCCTTGAGGAAGCGGATGATTTCCTCGGCGTAGGTTTCCAGGCTGTTGGTGCGGGTGATGTAGTTGGCCGGGAAGCCGCCGCCCATGTTGATCAGCTTGAGGTGGATGCCGTCTTCTTCTTTCAAACGCTCGAAGATCACCTTGACCTTGGCGATGGCGGCGTCCCACACGCTGATATCACGCTGCTGCGAACCGACGTGGAACGAGATGCCGTACGGCACCAGGCCCAGGTCGCGGGCGAGGATCAGCAGGTCCATGGCCATGTCGGTCTGGCAGCCGAATTTGCGCGACAAAGGCCAGTCTGCGGTGGTCGAGCCTTCGGTGAGGATGCGCACATAGACCTTCGAGCCCGGCGCGGCCTTGGCGATGTTGCGCAGGTCGGCTTCGGAGTCGGTGGAGAACAGGCGCACGCCTTTCTCGTAGAAGTAGCGGATGTCCTTGGATTTCTTGATGGTGTTGCCGTAGCTGATACGGTCGGCGCTGACGCCGCGGTCCATGACCTTGTCCAGCTCGTAGATCGAGGCGATGTCGAAGCTCGAACCCTTGTCTTTCAACAGGTCGATGATCTCGACAGCCGGGTTGGCCTTGACGGCGTAGTACACCTTGGCGAATTCGAAACCGGCGCGCAGGTCATCGTAGGCCTGGCTGATCATCGCGGTATCGATCACCACGAATGGGGTTTCTTGCTTGTCGGCGAACGCCTTCATTTTGTCAAAGGTGGCGCGCGCGAAATAGTCTTCGACGTTGATCGACATGCTGGGAACTCCTAAGGGCAAACTAAATTGATCAATGGGTGCAAATGAACGTCCTCCGTATCCCCACTTTGGTTCGCCTACTTCCCAAGGCATGTCGCCGAAAGCAAAAAGGCCATGGGGTAAGCTGCCCTTGGCCTTGCTGTCTCGTCGTCAGTACTTGAGCCGGATGGATCGTTTCCAGCATGGACGTTCGGCGCGAACTTTAGGGCGTGAGGGGCTTGAGATCAACTAAAAATGTCGCGTTTTTGCACGCGTTCGTCGCCAGGCGCAGTGCAGCTACTTATGTAACCGACCGGTGTGACGGATTGATGATCGTTCCCACGCTCCGCGTGGGAACGCATCCAGTGACGCTCTGCGTCACCCTGAGCTTGACGCAGAGCGTCCCCGGCGGCATTCCCACGCGGAGCGTGGGAACGATCAGGGTCAGGCCTGCGCGGTTTCGGCTGGCGACACGATACTGGTCTTGCCCCCACGGGACTTACCAGAGCTCAGGTACTCGGCAATCGATTCCTGGGTCACTTCACCCAAAAACACCCGCTCGGCATCCATCACCGGCAGCCACGAGCGGTTGAATTCGTACATGCGCGACAACAGGATGCGCAAGTGCTCGTCAAACGCCGCCGTGGCGTTGAACTCGCGCAGGTACTGGGCGCAGGTCCCGGTCTGACGATGCAGGTCGCGACGGCGTACATACCCCAGCGCCTTGTTCTCGGCGCAGGTGACCACCACATAGCGCCGGTCATGCTCGTCCATCAGCTCCAGGGCATCGGCCACCGGGGTTTGCGGGCTGACCGACGGGGCGTTGTCCGCCGCGTCTTCGGCCTTGACCAGCAGCAGGCGCTTGAGGGTGCTGTCCTGGCCGACAAAGTTGCTGACAAACTCGTCGGCAGGATGGGCCAGCAGGGTGTCCGGGTGGTCGATCTGCAACAGCTTGCCGGCGCGGAAGATGGCGATTTTATCGCCCAGCTTGATCGCCTCGTCGATGTCATGGCTGACCATGATCACGGTCTTGTTCAATGCGCGCTGCATCTCGAAGAACTCGTTCTGGATCATCTCGCGGTTGATCGGGTCGACCGCGCCGAATGGCTCATCCATCAGCAGCAATGGCGCGTCGGCCGCCAGGGCGCGGATCACGCCGATGCGCTGTTGCTGGCCACCGGACAATTCACGGGGGTAGCGGTGCAGGTACTGCTTGGGTTCGAGCTTGATCATGCTCATCAACTCGCGGGCGCGGTCGTGGCACTTCTGCTTGTCCCAGCCCAGCAGCCTGGGCACCACCACGATGTTTTCCTCGATGGTCATGTTGGGGAACAGGCCGATCTGCTGGATCACGTAGCCGATATTGCGACGCAGGGTCACTTCGTCGAGGTCGGTGGTGTCTTCGCCGTTGATCAGGATCTTGCCCGAGGTGGGCTTGATCAGGCGGTTGATCATCTTCAGCGTGGTGCTCTTGCCGCAGCCCGAGGGGCCGAGGAATACGCAAATCTCGCCTTCATTGACAGTCAGGCTCACGTCGTTAACGGCGGTGACAGTCTTGCCGTTGCTTTGGAAGGTCTTGGACAGGTTTTGAAGTTCGATCATTTGAGCAATCCTTTTGGAGTCAGCGAGCGTTGCAGCCATTGCAGAAGCAGGTCGGCGCAGATGGCCAGGAGACTGACCAGTACGGCGCCAACAATCAGCATCGACATGTCGCTGCGGCTGATGGAAGCCAGAATAAGTACACCCAGACCACCGGCACCGATGGTGGCGGCAATGGTCATCACCCCGATATTCATCACCACCGCGGTGCGCACGCCGGCGAGGATCACCGGCACGGCGATGGGCAGCTCGACCATGCGCAGGCGCTGGCCGAAGGTCATGCCGATGCCTTTGGCGGCTTCGCGGATGCCCGGCTCGACACCGGTCAGGGCCAGGTAGGTGTTACGCATGATCGGCAGCAGGGAGTAGAGGAACACGGCGGTGATCGCCGGCATCGGCCCCAGGCCCTGGCCGAACTTGGAGTAGAACGGCAGTAGCAGGCCGAACAGGGCAATCGACGGGACGGTCAGCAGCACCGTGGCGCTAGCCTGCAACGGGCCGGCCAGGGTCGGGAAGCGGGTCATCAGCACGCCCAGGGGCACGCCGACGACAATCGCAAGGATCACAGCGATCCCGACCAGGGTGATGTGCTGCCAGGTCAGGTGCAGGACTTGGGCCCAATCAAGATGGGAAAAGGCGTTCAGAAATTCCATGTCTTCTCCTCTTTTAGTTGAGTGGGTGCTGGCGCAGGAAATCAGCGGCAACGGCCGATGGGCTTTGATGGTCGACGTCGACCCGCGCGTTCAGCTGGCGCATGGTTTCATCGTCGAACAGCGCCGCCAGGGGCTTGAGGTCGGCGGCCAATTGCGGGTGGGCATCCAGATAAACCTGGCGTACCACCGGGGCTGCGGTGTAGTCCGGGAAGTAGTGCAGGTCATCTTCCAGCAGCTTCAACTTGAACGCGTTGAGGCGACCGTCGGTGGTGTACACCAGGCCGGCAAACACCTGGCCATTGCGCAGGGCGGTGTAGACCAGGCCGGCGTCCATCTGCCGGGAGTTCTTGCGGGTGAGGTTCATGCCGTACAGCTTGACCATGCCGGCCATGCCGTCGGAACGGTTGGCGAACTCGGTGTCCAGGGCCACCAGGCGGTTCTCACGGGTCGGCTCGGCCAGGGCCTTGGTCAGGTCGCTGATGGTGTTGATCTGCGGATACTCCTTGGCCACGTTTTCCGGCAGGGACAGGGCGTAGGTGTTGCTGAATTTCGACGGCGAGAGCCAGACCAGGCCTTTTTTCGCGTCGAGTTCTTTAACCCTGGCGTAGGACTGTTCGCTGTCGAGCTTTTCGTCCACATGGTTGTAGGCCACCAGGGATACACCGGTGTATTCCCAGATCAGGTCCAGTTGCCCGCTTTCCTGGGCACTGCGCGCCAGGTTGCTGCCCAGGCCGCCGGTCACGCGGGTGTCGTAGCCCTTGGTACGCAGGTACTGGGAGGTGATTTCGGCGAGCAGGGTCTGTTCGGTGAAGACCCGGGCGCCGATGCGGATCACCGGTTTTTCAGCGGCTTGCGCAATGCCGGCAAACAGCAGGACGCAGCTCAGTAGCAAAGTCAGTTTTTTCATGTCGATTCCTTTACCCAGCCTTAAGACGCACGCAACCCGCGTTCCAGCCAGAGGCGGCTGGCCATGGTCACCAGACCGTCAAGCAGCAACGCCAGCAACGCGGTACACGCGGCGCCGAGTAGCAATTGCGGCTGATTGTTCAGGGCAATGCCGGGGAAGATCAGGCTGCCCAGGCTATTGGCGCCAATCAGGAACGCCAGCGGTGCGGTGCCGACGTTGATCGCCAGGGCCACACGTACGCCACCGATGATGATCGGCACGGCGTTGGGCAGTTCGACGCGAAACAGCACCTGGCGCGGGGTCATGCCGATGCCGACGGCGGCTTCCTTCAAGGAACCCTGCACGTTTTTCAGGCCTTCGTAGGTATTGCGCACGATGGGCAGCAAGGAGGCGAGGAACAGGGCGAAGATGGCCGGGCCACTGCCGATGCCGAGGACGCCGAGGGCGATGGCCAGTACGGCCAGGGGAGGGACGGTGTTGCCGATGTTGAAGATCTGCATGAAACGTTCTGCGCGCCCGACCCTATTCGGTCGGCTGAGCAGGATACCGGCGGGGATCCCTACGATCAGGGCAGCCAGCATGGAGACAAGTACAAGAATCAGGTGAGCTTGCAGGTAAAACAACAAATCGTCGCGGTACATCTCGATCGTGTTGATGCCGATCCAGTGGACCAGCAGGGCCAGGAGAGCGACGACAACCGCTCCTCCTATCAGCCCTTTGCCATAGCGAATAGCCACAGGCGGACTCCTTTTTTCTTTTGTCGGCGAACACATTTCCGAGCGGCAATGCCATTCCTGGCTGTCGGCGAATATGTTCGCGAAAAGCAGCTCGCCGATACCGGCAATGCGGTATGCGATCAAGCCATGAGCGCAGCCTCGTCAGGCTAACTTGCTGATTTTTCAGCCCCTGTTACGAGTGCGGTAGCAGGGGAGTGGACGTCTCTACCTTTTAAAAGGTTCCATACTTGGCAGCATTTAGCCACCCCCAATCGGGTGAGCGGTGGTTCGGGAGCCTTGGTTTACGCTATACTCGCCGCCCTTTTTTGACTCACCTGCCAGGCGATTTCCCATGACCCACCAGGCCGCCGAAGTCGCGAAACGCCGCACTTTCGCCATTATTTCCCACCCCGATGCCGGTAAGACCACCATCACCGAAAAGCTCCTGCTGATGGGCAAGGCGATCGCAGTGGCCGGCACGGTGAAATCCCGCAAGTCTGATCGCCATGCCACCTCCGACTGGATGGAGATGGAGAAGCAACGGGGTATTTCCATTACCACGTCGGTCATGCAGTTCCCCTATCGCGACCACATGATCAACCTGCTCGACACCCCGGGCCACGAAGACTTCTCCGAAGACACCTACCGCACCCTGACCGCGGTGGACTCGGCCTTGATGGTCCTCGACGGTGGTAAGGGTGTCGAGCCCCGCACCATCGCCCTGATGGACGTGTGCCGCCTGCGTGACACGCCGATCGTCAGCTTTATCAACAAACTCGACCGTGACATCCGCGACCCGATCGAACTGCTGGATGAAATCGAAGCCGTCCTGAAGATCAAGGCCGCGCCGATCACCTGGCCGATTGGCTGCTACCGCGACTTCAAGGGCGTGTACCACCTGGCCGACGACTACATCATTGTCTACACCGCCGGTCATGGGCATGAACGCACCGATGTGAAAATCATCGAGAAGCTCGACTCCGATGAAGCCCGCGCCCACTTGGGCGACGAGTACGACCGCTTCGTCGACCAACTGGAACTGGTGCAGGGCGCCTGCCATGAGTTCAACCAGCAGGAGTTCCTCGACGGGCAACTGACCCCGGTGTTCTTCGGGACGGCCCTGGGCAACTTCGGCGTCGATCACGTACTGGATGCGGTGGTCAACTGGGCTCCCAAGCCGCTGGCCCGGGTGGCCAACGAGCGTACCGTGGAGCCGGTTGAAGAGAAATTCAGCGGCTTCGTGTTCAAGATCCAGGCGAACATGGACCCCAAGCACCGCGACCGTATTGCCTTTATGCGCATCTGCTCCGGCAAATACGAAAAAGGCATGAAGATGCGCCACGTCCGCACCGGCAAGGACGTACGCATCGGCGACGCCCTGACGTTCTTCTCCTCGGAGCGTGAGCAACTGGAAGAAGCGTTTGCCGGCGACATCATCGGTTTGCACAACCACGGCACCATCCAGATCGGCGACACCTTCACCGAAGGCGAAGCCCTGAGCTTCACCGGTATCCCGCACTTCGCCCCGGAACTGTTCCGCCGCGTACGCCTGCGCGACCCGCTCAAATCCAAGCAACTGCGCCAAGGCTTGCAGCAGTTGGCGGAAGAGGGCGCCACCCAGGTGTTCTTCCCCGAGCGCAGCAACGACATCATCCTCGGCGCCGTGGGTGTGTTGCAGTTCGATGTGGTGGCCAGCCGCTTGAAAGAGGAATACAAGGTCGAATGCTCCTACGAGCCGATCACCGTGTACTCGGCACGCTGGATTGATTGCAGTGACAAGAAGAAGTTGGAGGAGTTCTCCAACAAGGCCGTGGAAAACCTCGCCATCGACGGCGGTGGCCACCTGACCTACCTGGCGCCTACCCGGGTGAACCTGGCGTTGATGGAAGAGCGCTGGCCGGATGTGAAATTCCGTGCGACCCGCGAACACCACTAAGGGTTAGCGGTATAAAAAAAGGCGAAGCTGTGATGGCTTCGCCTTTTTTTGCGGTAGATTACCGGGTGTTGGGGCCAACTTTAAGTTGTTTAAGGGACAGTTCCGCACCGGCCATTAGCGTTTCAATTTGTGCGGCTATTGCATCCTTGACAATGGCTTCGCCCACATCAGTGATTTCCTGGTCCTTTATGTAGTTCAGGCTCAAAAACAATAAGTGCATGGCAACATCCATCGAACTTTGAAATGCCAGCAATGTATTGTTTTTCCCCAGTTCATCGACCACCCTTCCCCAACGCAGGTCGGATTCAACCTGCAAGGCCTTGAACTCCATCAGCGACACGTCGCCGTCCTCGTAGATATCAGACAGCAGCTTTTTCAGAGATTTTGAAATTTCTCTCATGACAGTTCTCGCAAAGAATATAGGAAGTTGTAGCTGGCGGACTTTATTCTTCTGAGATTGCGTTGCGCAATTGCGGAAACATGGTAGTTACAAGTTGCAGAAAGTTTGCCTTGTCGGTGGGTGATAGTGCTGTTTTTAATGTCGGACTTGTTGTTGGTTTGCTCGCGAATAAACGGTAATTGCTAGCGCTTAGTTAAAGGTAACACCCACTGGTGGCGAGGGGGTTTGTCCCCTCGCCAAAGTGTCCAGACACAGCTGACTATTCAAAAACCTTCAACGGCATGGCCCTTAGAACGAAGCCGTCACCGACGCAAAGTAAGCCCGCCCCGGTTCGTTATAAGTCTGGGCACCGGCATCATCAGCATTGCCTTTGCGGTACAGGCGCTTGTCCAGCAGGTTTTCGATACCCACGCGCACGCTCAGGTTCTTGCTGAACTCGTAGCCGCTACTCAAGCCCATCAAGCCGTACGGGTCCACGTCCTGCTGGGCGCTGCGATCATAGCGGTTGGCGCTGCGGGAGTTGAGGGTCGGCGCCTCCTGCTTGCCGTAGTAGGTGCCGCTGACCTGGAACGACAGCTTGTCGGTGGCCTGCCAGTCCAGGGTGGTGTTGACCGTGTACTTGGGAATGACACTCAGCGGTTCGCCGGTGTCCTTGTCCTTGGAGTCGATCATGTAGGTCAGGTTGGTGTTCCAGTCCAGATCGTCGCGCAGGGTCATGAACAGGTTGCCCTCGACCCCCTGCACCAGTGCCGCCCCGCTGTTTTCCCACTCCAGCACACGGCGCCCGCCGTCCAGGCGGTAGGCGGCGGTGTTGCTGGCGTTGATTTTGTTCTTGTAGTCATTACGAAAGTACGTCGCGCTGGTGCGCCAGGTGCCCTTGTCGAAGGCCAGGCCGATTTCCTTGTTAACGCTGATTTCCGGTTTCAGGTCCGGGTTACCCACCAGGTAGCAGCCGCCGGAGTTCGCTTCGCTGGCGTTGCAACCGTTGCCGCGGCTGTACAGCAAGTAGTTGGGGTTGGACTGGTACAGGTTGGGCGTCTTGTAGGCGCGGGCAATACCGCCCTTGAGGCTCAGCTCATCGGTCAGTTGGTGCGAGGCGTTGAGGCTCGGGCTCCAGTTGCCGCCGTACTCTTCATGATCGTCGTAGCGCAGGCCGGGGGTGATGATGGTCTTGCTGCCGACTTCGATGTTGTCCTCGGCGAACAGCGCATAGCTGGAGGCCGTGGTCTTGGTGCTGCTGCGGCTCATCCCCGGAATGCTCGGTACGCCACCTGTGCCAGGGTCGTAGCTTTGTGGGCGCAGCGACCCCGGGTCGTTCATCGACTCGTAGAGGTATTCGCTGCCCAGGGTCAGCACCTGCTCGGTGCCGAAACTCAGGGGCAGGTTGACCTCGGCCGTGGCCCGGGTGTTGCGCAGCCGCGATTCGAAACGGCCAGCGGTGGCGGAGGGTGCGCCCTCGCCGGAACCCGCCAGGCCTTCGTTGAGGCGTGCGTTGCGGGTCAGGTCGTGGCTCAGGGACGCCAGGGTCGAGCCCCAGTCAAACTCGCCACGGTGGGTGGCGGAGAAACTGCTGCGCTGGATCACGCTGGTTTCCTTGCCTACCAGGCTGTTCACGAATACACCGCCGCCGTTGAGCATGGTGTCGCCGGCGAAGATATTGCCCTGACGGCTGTAGCTGGCTTCCAGGTCCAGGGTTTGCTCGGGGGTGAATTGCCAGCTGAGCAGGCCGTTGACGTCCTTGTTGCGCACACCTTCGCGGCCCGCTACCAGGGAGTCGGCGCTGGCCTGCTCGGCCTGGTTGATGGTGGAGTCGTCGGCATCGGTCTTGTTCAGGCCGCCGTAGACGCGGAAGGCCAAGGTGTCGCTCAAGGGGCCGCTGAGGTTGAAGTTGGTGCGCTTGCTCATGCCCTCGGCATCGTCTTCGGGCAGCGACACGTAGGTGGTCAGCGAGCCGTGCAACTGGTCGGTGGGGCGCTTGGTGATGATGTTGATCACCCCGCCCATGGCCCCGGAGCCGTAGCGAGCAGCCGCCGGGCCACGCAGGATTTCAATGCGTTCGACTTCTTCGGCCGGCACCCAGTTGGTTTCGCCACGGGTGTCACGGTCGCCGCTCCAGCCGTAACGCACGGCGTTGCGCGAGGTCGAGGGCTTGCCATCGATCAGGATCAGGGTGTTTTCCGGGCCCATGCCGCGCAGGTCGATCTGGCGGTTGTTGCCTCGGCTGCCGCTGGAACTGTTGCCGCTCAGGTTGACGCCCGGCTCACGGCGGATGATGTCCGACAGGTCGTTGGTGGGGGGGCGCTTCTTGATGTCTTCGGCGGTGATGATCGACACGCCGGGGGCTTGCTTGAGCTCTTCGGCGGCGGTGCCGAGGATGCGCGTTTCACTCAGCTCCAGGGCTTGGGAGGTGCCATCGACGGGCAGGTCGGTTGCCTCTATCGGCACTTTGCCGCGTTCTCTTTCCTGGGTGTCCGCCAGCAGCGTGGGCGATGAGAGGGCGGCGATAAACGCCAGGGAGAAATGGCTGAGCCTGAATCGAGGTGACATGTCCGCAGAATCCTTTAGGGAAGGTGGCAACTGAGCGAGATGCACCAGAATTGCCTTCCAGCAGGATTCGGCGCGCTCTGTGCGCCGGAATGCTAGTCATTATCAAATACAAGTAAATGTCATTTACAACTTTTACACTTGGTAAAAACAAAAAAGCCCCTCCCGCCAGACTGATGCGCAATCTGGCGGGAGAGGCTGTACAACACTGTATCGCCCTGTGTGCGGGCTTGTGTGGGAGCGGGCAAGCCCGCTCCCACACAAACCCGCTCCACAGGGTGGGGTCAGGCGACGAACTGCTCCGCGTGATGGCAAGCCACCTGGCGCTTGTCCAGTTCGCGCAACAACGGCTCTTCACTGCTGCAGCGCTCGGTCGCATACGGGCAGCGCTTGTGGAAGGCGCAGCCGGAGGGTGGGTTCAGCGGGTTGGGCAGCTCGCCGACGATCTTGATCTTCGGCTTGTTCGGGTCCGGGTGGATGGTCGGGGTGGCCGACAGCAGCGCCTGGGTGTACGGGTGCAGGGGGCGGGCGTAGATATCTTCCTTGGGGCCCACTTCCACCGGGCGGCCGAGGTACATCACCATCACGTCATCCGCGACGTGTTGCACCACCGCCAGGTTGTGGGAAATAAACACATAGGCGGTGTTGTACTGCTGCTGCAAATCCATGAACAGGTTGAGCACCTGGGCCTGGATCGACACGTCCAGCGCCGAGGTCGGTTCATCCGCCACCAGCACCTTGGGTTGCAGCATCATGGCCCGGGCCAGGGCGATGCGCTGGCGCTGGCCCCCGGAGAACATGTGCGGGTAGCGCTGGTAATGCTCAGGGCGCAGGCCCACTTGCTTCATCATTGCCTGCACTTTTTCGCGGCGTTCGGCGGCGGACAGGTTGGTGTTGATCAACAGCGGCTCGCCCAGTTGATCACCGACTTTCTGCCGGGGGTTCAACGAGGCATAGGGGCTCTGGAACACCATCTGCACGTCTTTGCGCAGTTGCTTGCGCTGGGCCTTGTCGGCGCCGGCGACTTCCTGGCCGGCGATTTTCAACGAGCCGGACGACGGCTCTTCAATCAGCGTCAGCGCGCGGGCCAGGGTGGACTTGCCACAACCCGACTCACCCACCACAGCCAGGGTCTTGCCGGCTTCCAGCTCGAACGACACGCCATTGAGGGCGCGCACCGTGGCATGGCCCTTGAACAGGCCACGGGACACTTCGTAGTGACGGGTCAGGTCGCGGGCAGTAAGAACGACGGCCATTACGCCACCTCCTGGTTCAAGGGGTAGAAGCAGCGCACAAGGCTGTGGGCTTGCGGGTCCAGGGTCGGACGGGTCTGGCGGCAGCTGTCCTGCACATACGGGCAGCGTGGCGACAACAGGCAGCCTTGCGGGCGGTCATAACGGCCGGGGACGATGCCCGGCAAGGTCGACAGACGCGCCGCGCCCATGCTGTGTTCCGGGATCGCCGCCAGCAACGCTTCGCTGTACGGGTGGGCCGGTACGTCGAACAGGTCGGGCACCTGGCCGACTTCCACGGCTTGGCCGGCGTACATCACGCACACGCGCTGGGCAGTTTCCGCGACGACTGCGAGGTCGTGGGTGATCAGCACCAGGCCCATGTTCTGTTCTTTTTGCAGAGCCAGCAGCAGTTCCATGATCTGCGCCTGGATGGTCACGTCCAGGGCGGTGGTCGGCTCGTCGGCGATCAGCAGTTTCGGCTCGCCGGCAATCGCCATGGCAATTGCCACACGCTGGCTCATACCACCGGACAGTTGGTGCGGGTAGGCATCCATGCGGCTGGCGGCGCCAGGGATCTCGACCTTTTCCAGCAGTTCGATGGCCCGCTTGCGCGCTTGTTTGCCGGACATTTTCAGGTGCAGGCGCAGCACTTCTTCAATCTGGAAACCCACGGTGTAGCTGGGGTTCAGCGCGGTCATCGGGTCCTGGAACACCATCGCCAGGTCTTTGCCGACGATCTGCCGGCGTTGACGGTTGCTCAGCTTGAGCATGTCTTTGCCGTCGAAGGTCAGCGAATCGGCGGTGACGATGCCGGGATGCTCGATCAGGCCCATCAGCGCCATCATGGTCACGGATTTACCCGAACCCGACTCGCCAACGATGGCCAGTACTTCGCCTTTGTCCACGGCCAGGTCGAGGCCGTCGACCACGGGTACGGCAGTCTTGTCGCCGAAGCGTACATTGAGATTCTTGATTTCTAGCAGTGACATGGGAATCTCCTCACGCGGCATTCTTGAGTTTCGGGTCCAGCGCATCGCGCAGTCCGTCGCCCATCAGGTTGATTGCCAGCACGCTGAGCAAAATGGTCAAGCCAGGCAGGCTCACGACCCACCAGGCACGTTCGATATAGTCACGGGCCGAAGCCAGCATGGTGCCCCACTCTGGGGTGGGCGGTTGCACGCCAAGGCCGAGGAAGCCCAGGGCAGCGGCATCGAGAATCGCCGAGGAGAAGCTCAAGGTGGCCTGCACGATCAGCGGCGCCATGCAGTTGGGCAGCACGGTGACGAACATCAGGCGCGGCAGGCCGGCCCCGGCCAGGCGCGCGGCCGTCACGTAGTCACGGTTGAGCTCGCCCATCACCGCTGCGCGGGTCAGGCGCACATAGGAGGGCAGCGACACAATGGCAATCGCGATCACGGTGTTGATCAGGCCAGGGCCGAGGATGGCGACAATCGCCACGGCCAGCAGCAGCGAGGGCAGGGCCAGCATGATGTCCATCAGACGCATGATGGTTGGGCCGAGCAGGCGCGGGAAGAACCCGGCGAACAGGCCCAGCAGGATCCCCGGGATCAGCGACATCACCACCGATGACAAACCGATCAGCAGCGACAGGCGCGAGCCCTGGATCAGGCGCGACAACAAGTCACGGCCCAGTTCGTCGGTGCCCAGCAAAAACTGCATCTGCCCGCCTTCGAGCCACGACGGCGGGGTCAGCAGGAAGTCGCGGTATTGCTCGCTGGGGTTATGGGGGGCCACCCACGGGGCGAAGATCGCGCAGAACACGATCAGCAGCATAAACAGCAGGCCGGCAACCGCGCCCTTGTTCTTGGAGAAGGCTTGCCAGAATTCTTTGTACGGCGACGGGTACAGCAGGCTCTGATCGACTGCTGACACTTGAGTTGGTGTGGTCATGGTCATGGTCTCAGCGCTGGTGACGGATGCGTGGGTTGGCGAAGCCGTAGAGGATATCCACCACGAAGTTCACCAGGATCACCAGGCAGGCGATCAGCAGGATGCCGTTTTGCACCACCGGGTAGTCCCGTGCGCCAATGGCTTCGATCAGCCATTTGCCGATGCCGGGCCAGGAGAAGATGGTCTCGGTCAAGACCGCACCGGCCAGCAGGGTGCCGACTTGCAGGCCGACCACGGTCAGCACCGGGATCAGCGCGTTACGCAGGCCGTGCACGAACACCACGCGCGCCGGCGACAGGCCCTTGGCCTTGGCGGTGCGGATGTAGTCTTCGCGCAGCACTTCCAGCATCGAGGAACGGGTCATCCGCGCAATCACCGCCAGCGGGATGGTGCCCAGTACGATGGCCGGCAGGATCAGGTGGTGCAGGGCGTCCCAGAATGCGTCCGGCTCGTCGGCCAGCAGGGTGTCGATCAGCATGAAGCCGGTGCGCGGCTCGATGTCGTAGAGCAGGTCGATACGCCCGGAAACCGGGGTCCAGCCCAGGCTTACCGAGAAGAACATGATCAGGATCAGGCCCCACCAGAAGATCGGCATCGAATATCCCGCCAGGGAGATGCCCATCACCCCATGGTCGAACAGGGATCCTCGTTTCAAGGCCGCGATCACCCCGGCCAATAGCCCGAGGATGCCGGCGAACAACAGGGCGGCCATGGACAGTTCCAGGGTCGCGGGGAACAGGGCGCTGAACTCGGTCCAAACGCTGGTGCGGGTACGCAGGGATTCGCCGAGGTCGCCCTGGGCGAGCTTGCCGATGTAGTCCAGGTATTGCGCATACAAGGGTTTGTTCAAGCCAAGGCGTTCCATTGCCTGGGCGTGCATCTCGGGGTCAACCCGCCTCTCACCCATCATGACTTCTACGGGGTCGCCAGGGATCATGCGAATCAACGCAAAAGTCAGCAACGTGATGCCGAAAAACGTTGGGATCAATAACCCCAATCGGCGGGCAATAAAACTAAACATCGTGGTCTCTACCTCAATCAGCCGGTTAGGCAGGCCCGGCTCCGTCAACCTCGACGGGGCCGGGCGTCTTTTTTACTTCACCTGGGTGGTGGCGAAGTTATTGTTGGTCAGGGGGCTTTGGGTATATCCCTCGACGTTCTTACGCATGGCGGTGAACATTTTCGGGTAAGCCATGGGGATCCACGGTTGGTCCTTGTCGAAAACGGCCAGCGCCTGTTCATAGAGTGCAGCGCGTTCAGCGGGTTCAGCCACGGCGCGGGCCTTGTCGATCAAACCCTGAAATTCTTCGTTACACCAGCGGGCGTAGTTTTCGCCGTTTTTGGCCGCATCGCAACTCAGGTTGGGCGTGAGGAAGTTGTCTGGGTCGCCGTTATCCCCGGCCCAGCCGGCGGAGACCATGTCGTGCTCGCCAGCCTTGGCGCGCTTGAGCATTTCGCCCCATTCCATGACCTTGATATTGACCTTCAGGCCGATCTGCGCCAGGTCCGCCTGCATGCGCTGGGCGCCAAGCATCGGGTTGGGGTTGGTCGGGCCGCCGCCGTTGCGGGTGAACAGGCTGAACTCGGTGCCTTGCGGTACGCCGGCTTCCTTGAGCAGGGCGCGGGCCTTGTCCAGGTCGCGGGCCGGGTTTTTCAGCTGGTCGTTGAAGCCCAGCAGGGTCGGCGGGTACGGGCCGGTGGCGTCGACGGCATTGCCTTTGCCGTACAGGGATTCGTTATAGCCTTGTTTGTCGAACGCGATGTTGATCGCGTGGCGCACCCGCGCGTCGCTCATGTACTTGTGGGTGGTGTTCAGGGCGGTGTAGGCGGTGGTCATCGCCGCCAGTTCCGCGACCTTCAGGTTTGGATCGGCCTTGATACTCGGCAGGTCGTCAGGTTTTGGATACAGGGCGATCTGGCACTCATTGGCCTTGAGCTTTTGCAGGCGCACGTTGTTATCCACCGCGATGGCCAGGATCAGCGGGTCGGCGGGCGGCTTGCCACGGAAGTACTCCGGGTTGGCCTTGAAGCGCACCTGGGCGTCCTTCTGGTAGCGGGTAAAAATAAACGGGCCGGTGCCGATCGGCTTGCTGTTGAGCTCGCCGGTCTTGTTGGCGGCCAGCAGCTTGTCGGCGTATTCGGCGGAGTGGATGGCGGTGAACGGCATGGCGACATCGGCCAGGAACGGCGCTTCGGGGCGGGTCAGGGTAAAGACCACGGTGTGGTCATCGGTCTTCTCGACGCTTTTGAGCAGTTCCTTGAAACCCATGCTTTCAAAATAGGGGAAGCCGGTGGTGGACTTGTTGTGCCACGGGTGTTTCGGGTCCAGTTGGCGCTGGAAGCTCCAGAGCACGTCGTCGGCATTCAGGTTGCGTGTGGGCTTGAAGTAGTCGGTGGTGTGGAACTTCACGTCATCGCGCAGGTGGAAGGTATAGGTCAGGCCGTCTTCACTGATGTCCCACGATTTGGCGAGTGAGGGTTGGATTTCAGTGGTGCCGGGCTTGAAGTCCACCAGGCGGTTGAACATGGTTTCGGCGGCGGCATCGGCGGTGACGGCCGTGGTGTACAGGACCGGGTCGAAGCCTTCCGGGCTGGCTTCGGTGCAGACCACCAGCGGCTTGGCCGAAATGCCCAGGGCCACACTCAACAGTGCAGCGGTCATGGCGGCTTGTAACGGGAGCATTTTCATTGAAGAGCCCTCTGCAATCGATTCAACCACACAAAGGTAGACGGCAGGCTCGTCCTGAGCCTGCCGTCTACCGGGCGCTAATTAAAGGATGTTGAACGGGATGGTGGTAACCAGGCGGAATTCTTTGACGCTGCCGTCAGATTGGAATTCGCTGCCACGGTGCTCGACGTAGGTCGCACGGATAGCCGTGGCCTTGAGCGGACCACTCTGGATCGCGTAACCGGCGCCTACACCGTATTCCTGGTGTTTCTCGCCGTCTTGAACTTCGATGCCGGTGTAGGCGTAAGCGCCATTGCGGTTACCCTTGTAGTGAGTACCGTCAATGCCCCAGCCGCGTGCCGAGTAGATGTTGAACTTCAGGCCCGGCACGCCGTATTCGGCCATGTTGATGCCGTAGGCGATCTGGAAGGACTTCTCGTTCGGGCCGTTGAAGTCCGACGTCAGGGAGTTGGCCAGGTAGATGCCGTTGGTTTCGTGCAGGTAGTCGAAGTACTCGTTACCGTTAACTTCCTGGTAGGAGAACGTCAGGCTGTGAGCCTGGTGAGCCAGGCCCAGCGACAGCGAGTAAGTATCGTTGTCGATTTCGCCCATCAACTTTTTGCCTTCGTCGACGGTCTTGTAGTAGTTCAGGCCGGTCGTCAGGGACAGGACCTGGCTATCACCCAGCTCGTGGGTCGCGCCGAAGTAGTACTGGTTCCAGAAGTCCTTGACGTTGGCGCCGAAGAAGCTGGTTTTCAGGCTTTTGAGCGGCTGGTAGTTGGCGCCCAGGGTGTAGACCTTGTCGGTTGTCGCGCTGCGTGCACCCTGCTGGCTGTACTCGCTACGGAATTTCGACAGGCTCTGTTCGGAACGTGGGGAAACGCGGTCAAACACGCCACCCTGGAACGACAGGTTGCTGAATTCTTCGCTGTTGAAGCTCACGCCCTGAAAGCTCGATGGCAGTGCGCGGTTGCCGATGGTGTCGACAATCGGCGTGCTGAAGTTCTGGCGACCGGCAGTCAAAGTGGTGTTGGACACACGGAACTGCATGTTGGCCAGGCCCAGTTTGCTCCACTGGTCCACGGCGTCGCCGTTGGAGTGAGCCAGCGTACGGTTTGAACCACCCTTGATATCACGTCGGCTGCGGTCCAGGGCCACAACATTGTAGAGCGCAACTTCGGTCTTGACCCCTACGGTGCCTTGGGTGAACCCCGAGCTGGCGTTGAGGATGGTGCCCTGTACCCAGTTGGTACGGTTACGGTCGGTCAGGGTCTGGCCATGCTTCTGGTATTTCCACGCGCCACCCCGGTACAGGCTTTCGTGGGAGTACCAGTTACGCGTCTGGCCGCCCAGGCTGAAGTCTTCGACAAAGCCCTTGGCTTCGCTTTGGGCGCTGGTGCCGGCCAGTGTGGTTGGAACGAAGTCCTGGCTTACGGATTCCGCATAGGCGGTAGCCGTGATGCTGCTGATGGCCATGGCCAGTAGCACTTTGCTGCTTAGTTTCATGGGTGGAGCTCCTTTGGTTCTCTTTTTTTAATACCGGCCTTATTAGGTGAGCCGGTTATTGGGTGTGTAACTCTTCAAGCCTTTGCAAACGTTTGCTGTAGGGCATTTCGCGAATTACAGCTGCACGTTTGCGGCAGAGCCAACTTCGCTCTGCGCATCCGGTTATTTTCTTATGGGGTGACGCTGACGCCCGAGAACACGTTGCGGCCGAAGGGGCTCACTTTGAAACCTTCGACCTTGGTGCTTAACGGCTGGTTGACCGTCGAGTGGGCGACAGGCGTGATCGGCACCTGCTGTTTGAGCAGTTGCTGTGCCTGTTTGTACAGAACAGTCCGTTGTTCACGGTCGGTGACGACCTTGGCTTGCTTGATCAGCTTGTCGTACGCCGGGTCACACCACATCGAGTAGTTGTTCCCGCCGATGGCGTCGCAGCTGTAGAGGGTGCCCAGCCAGTTGTCCGGGTCACCGTTGTCGCCGGTCCAGCCAATCAGGCTGATATCGTGTTCGCCGTTCTTGGTGCGCTTGATGTACTCGCCCCATTCATAGCTGACGATCTTGACCTTGAGACCGATCTTGGCCCAGTCGTTTTGCAGCATCTCGGCCATCAGCTTGGCGTTGGGGTTGTACGGGCGCTGGACGGGCATGGCCCACAGCGTGACCTCGGTGCCCTCCTTGACGCCGGCGGCCTTGAGCAGTTCCTTGGCTTTTTCCGGGTTGTAGGCGGCGTCCTTGATGCTGTCGTCGTAGGACCACTGGGTCGGCGGCATGCCGTTGACCGCCAGTTGCCCCGCGCCCTGGTACACGGCATTGAGAATGCTCTGCTTGTTCACCGCCATGTCCAGGGCCTGGCGCACTTCGAGTTGGTCGAAGGGCTTGTGCCGCACGTTGTAGGAGATGTAGCCGAGGTTGAAGCCGGGCTTGGTCAGCAGTTGCAGGTTCGGGTCGGCCTTGAGGGCCTCGACATCGGCGGGGCGTGGATGCAGGGTGACCTGGCATTCATTGGCCTTGAGCTTCTGCACCCGCACCGAGGCGTCGGTGTTGATGGCGAAAATCAGTTGGTCGAGTTTGACCTTGCCCGGGTCCCAGTAGTGTTTGTTGCCGGCGAAACGGATCTGCGAATCCTTCTGGTAACGCTGGAACACAAACGGCCCGGTGCCGATCGGCTTCTGGTTGATATCACTGGGCTTGCCGGCCTTGAGCAGTTGCTCGGCGTACTCGGCCGAGAGGATTGCGGCGAAGCTCATGGCGATGTTCTGGATAAACGCGGCGTCGACCGTGTTCAGGGTCATCACCACGGTGTGCGGGTCGGTTTTCTCGACCTTGGCGATGTTCTTGTTCAGGCTCATCCCGTTGAAGTACGGAAACTCGGTGGGGTAGGCCTTGCGAAACGGGTGGTCGGGATCAAGCATGCGGTTGAAGGTGAACAGCACGTCATCGGCGTTGAAATCCCGTGTCGGCTTGAATTCCTTGTTGCTGTGGAATTTCACCCCTTGGCGCAAGTGGAAGGTATAGGTCAGGCCGTCTGGCGAGATATCCCACTGGGTCGCCAGCGCTGGTATGACGCCGGTTTCACCCTTTTCAAACTCAACCAGGCGGTTGTAGATCGGCTCGGCCGCATCGTTGTCGGTGGCGGTGGTGTATTGCGCGGTATCGAACCCGGCCGGGCTGCCTTCAGAGCAGAACACCAGGCTTTTCTTCTCGGCTGCCTGGCCCATCGAAGCGACGGCCAACAGGCTGGTACCCAATATCGCGGATAGAACGGTGGTATGGCGCATGACGGTCCCCAATCCATGTTTATCGTTTTCGTCAGTGAACAATCGCCATGCCTTACCTGGCATGGAGAAAGCACTGCTCCCATCCACAGCAAATGCCGTATCGGAACTGAGCGTTTGCCTACCTCGACGTTAGGGAACGAGGGCAGGGCGGTAAATGCGCAGAACCGGACAGACCTTGTAGGTATCGGACGGAACCTGCGCAGTTAGCTGCTGTAGGACGGCAGCCCGTGCGGGGGTAGTTCGATTCCTAGGATCTGGGCGGATGCAATAACGGCGACGTTATGAAACGTCGCCGCCAGAGATCACTACTTGCTGACGCTCACCCCGTAGAAGGAATTCAAGCCAAATGGGCTGATCTTGAAGTCCTGTACGTTGTTGCGCATGGGTTGGTACACCGTCGAGTGCGCGATAGGTGTCATGGGGACTGCATCTTTGAGGACGTGTTGCGCCTGTTTGTACAGTTCGGTGCGCTTGGCGACGTCCGAGGTGGCCTTGGCTTCTTTCACGATGCCGTCGAATTTCTTGTCACACCATTTGGAGAAGTTGTTGCCGGCCAGGGAGTCGCAGCCGAACAGCACGTTCAGCCAGTTGTCCGGGTCACCATTGTCACCGCTCCAGCCGATGATCATGGCCTGGTTCTCGCCGCCCTTGGAGCGCTTGATGTACTCGCCCCACTCGTAGCTGACGATGTTGACCTTCAAGCCGATCTGCTTCCAGTCGTTCTGCAGCATCTCGGCCATCAGCTTGGCGTTGGGGTTATACGGACGCTGGACGGGCATGGCCCACAAGGTGATCTCGGTGCCTTCCTTGACGCCGGCTTCCTTGAGCAGTGCCTTGGCCTTGGTCACGTCGTGCGGGACATCCTTGATGGTGTCGTCATAGGACCACTGGGTCGGCGGCATGGCGTTGACCGCCAGTTGGCCTGCGCCCTGGTACACCGAGTCGATGATCTGCTGCTTGTTGACCGACATGTCCAGAGCCTGGCGTACGCGCAGGTCGGCCAATGGGTTGGCGGCCGTCTGGCCCTTGAGCACCGGCATGACGTTGTAGGCGATATAGCCCAGGTTGAAACCGGCCTGGTGCGGCAGTTTCAGGGTCTTGTCCTCGCCCAGGGCCTTGAGGTCGGCCGGACGCGGGAAGAGGGTGACCTGGCATTCGTTCTTCTTGAGCTTTTGTACACGTACCGACGGGTCGGTGGTGATGGCGAAGATCAGGTTGTCGATCTTCACGTCTTCAGGCTTCCAGTAATCCTTGTTGCCGGTGAAGCGGATGTTGGAATCTTTCTGGTAGCTCTTGAACACGAACGGACCAGTGCCGACCGGCTTCTGGTTGATGTCCTGGGGCTTGCCGTCCTTCAACAGTTGGGCTGCGTATTCAGCCGACTGCAGCGAGGCGAAGCTCATGGCCAGGTTCTGGATAAACGCGGCGTCCACGGTGCCAAGGGTGAACTTGACGGTGTGGTCGTCGATTTTCTCGATGTTCTTGATGTTGGTGTCCATCCCCATGTCCGTGAAATACGGGAACTCGGTGGGGTAGGCCTTACGGAACGGATCGTCTTTATTGATCATCCGGTTGAAGGTGAAGAGCACGTCGTCGGCGTTGAATTCACGAGTCGGCTTGAAGTACGGCGTGGTGTGGAACTTGACCCCTTCGCGCAGGTGGAAGGTGTAGGTCAGGCCATCTTCGGAAACATCCCACTTGGTGGCCAGGCCAGGAATCACGGCGGTGCCGCCGCGCTCGAACTGGCTGAGCCGGTTGAACATGGTTTCGGCCGAAGCATCGAAGTCTGTTCCGGTGGTGTACTGGCCTGGGTCGAAACCCGCCGGGCTCCCTTCGGAGCAGAACACCAGATTAGTCGCCGCCTGGGCGAAAGGTGCAGCGGCCATTAAACCGGCGCTGACTAAAAACGGAATGACTGCGTGTTTAAGCATGTTGGCCTCATGATTTGTTGTCATTTTTGGAATTGAGGGCGACCTCGTGAGTCGGCCTGCGGATACTTATGCAGGCCCCATACCCATTGCAAGACGTTGAGAGGCTACAACCGCCAAAGAGTGGTACGAACGTACAGGAATGTCGCATTCATATAATTTTCGACACGAAACTGTATTTTTGAGGGCTTTTTTCGGTGCGTGGAGTGCACCGAATAAGCCCGAACGAGGTGTCTGGCGCACCCGGTTGGGGCATGATTGTTACTTATTCAGACTTACGCCGTAGAACGGTGTCAGGCCAAACGGGCTGATCTTAAAGTCCTGGACTTCCTTGCGCAGCGGCTGGAAAACCGTCGAGTTTGCAATAGGCGTTATAGGTACTTGATCCTTAAGTATTTTTTGCGCCTGCTGATACCACTTGATGCGTTCGTCACGGTCACTGCTGAGCTTGGCCTTCTGCACCAGTTGGTCGTACTGCGGGTTACACCATTTTGCATAGTTGCTGCCCTTGACCGCGGCACAACTGTAGAGCACGCCCAGCCAGTTATCCGGGTCGCCGTTGTCGCCGGTCCAGCCGTAGATCATCACATCGTGCTCGCCGTTTTTTGCGCGCTTGATGTATTCGCCCCACTCATAGCTGACGATATTGGCAGTGATCCCGACTTTGGCCCAATCCTGCTGGATCATCTGCGCCGACATTCGCGCGTTGGGATTGGAGGCGCGCTGCACAGTCATCGCCCACAGATTGATGGTGGTACCTGGTGCAACCCCTGCTTCTTTTAGTAGCGCCCGGGCCTTGGCAGGGTCGTGCGGTGCGTCCTTGATGCTGGGGTCATAAGACCACTGGGCCGGCGGCAGTGCGTTCTGCGCCAATTGCCCGGCACTTTGGTACACCGCCTGGATAATCGCCGGCTTATCGATGGCCATGTCCAGGGCCTGGCGCACCTTGAGCTGGTCCAGCGGCGGATGGGTCACGTTGTAGGCCAGAAAGCCCAGGTTGAAGCCCGCCTGCTGCAGCACACGCAGGTTTGGATCCTGCTTCATCACCTCGATATCCGAGGGGCGCGGATAGCCGCTGACCTGGCATTCGCCGGCCTTGAGCTTTTCCACGCTTTTGATCGTGGTGTTCAGGCCCATATCGGTGAAGTACGGCGACTCGGACGGGTAGGCCTGGCGGAATGGATGGTTGGCGTCCAGCAGGCGCTGGAAAGTGAACAGCACATCGTCGGCATTGAAGTCGCGGGTCGGGGTGAACTACTCGGTGCTGTGGAACTTGACCCCGTCGCGCAGGTGAAAGGTGTAGGCCAGGCCGTCCTTGGACACCTCCCAACGGGTCGCCAGGCCCGGCTCGACTTCGGTTCCGCCGCGCTTGAACTGGGTCAGGTGGTTGAACACGGTTTCGGCCGAGGCATCAAAATCGGTGCCGCTGGTGTACTGGCTCGGATCGAACCCGGCGGGGCTGGCTTCGGAGCAGTAGACCAGGGTGCTTGCCGCCTGGGCCGTGGGCATGCACGCCAGCAGGCTGGCAGCAAGAAGGAGCGGCTTGAAGACAGTTCTATCCATGGTGCCCCCTGAGATGGCAGGTAAACAACGGCCAAAAAAAACGGCGGTCACCGAGGTTACCGCCGTTGTGGATCATCAGGTAAGGCTTATGGCATCTGTACTTCAATCACGCCATCGGCGCTCATGCTGACCTGGCTGGTGCCGGCTTCGACTTCAGGTGTCGGCGCCGAATCCATTGCCGCCGCCTTCATCATCATGCCGCCATTTCGCGCGTACGGCATTGGGTAGCCGTTGGTGTTGAAGTTCAGGTTGACGATCTTGTAGCCCTTGCCGCCGAGTGCATCGGTGGCCAGTTGGGCGCGGGCCTTGAACGCGGCGACCGCATCCTTGAGCAGGGCATCTTCGCTGGCCTTGCGGGTTGGGTCGGCAATGGCGAAGTCCATATTGTCCATTTTCAGGGTGTTGAGCAGCTCGCCGGTGAGCTTGGACAGCGCCGGGAAGTCCGCGCTTTCCAGGCGCAGTTCGGCGCGCTCGCGCCAGCCGGTGATCTTCTGGTTCTTGTTGTCGTAGATCGGATAGCTGTTGCGGCTGCCCTGGCGCAGGGTCACGCCTTTTACTTCGCGAGCCTCGCCCAACGCCTTGTTCATGATGGTCGTGACTTCGGCGGCGAGCTTAGCCGGGTCGGTGTTTTGCGACTCGGTGTAGAGAGTGACGATCATCTTGTCACGGGCCACTTCCTGGCTGACTTCGGCCCGCAGGGAAATCTGGTTGTAGTGCAGTTGATCGGCGGCCAGCGCAGGCAGGCTGGCAACGCTGAGGGCAATAACGACGGCACTGCGAGTGAAACGTGACATGGAAGCTCCTTGAGGGTGATCGTATTCGGTAAGACTGTAGACGGGCGATTCGGGTTCGGCGGGTTACAAAATCTCTACATCTGGGTAGGATGCCGACGAACGGTCAAAGTCGCCACGCCCCGTCATAAAGCCATGACCTGCGTCAAAGGGCCACAGCCGCGCTGCCTGTACCGTCGCTTCGTTTATACTTGCTGCGATCCGCCTGGAGCGCTCATCAGGAGAGCTCATGCTCGCCCCCGTAAAACTGACTTCCGCCACTCGCCAGAACCTCTGGCGCCTGACGTTTATCCGCACCCTGGTGCTGGCCGCACAGGCCGGTTCCGTCGGGCTCGCCTACTGGTTTGAACTGCTGCCGCTGCCTTGGCTGCAACTGTGGGTGACCCTGGCCTTTTCCACGGTGCTGTGTGTGTTCACGGCCATCCGCCTGCGCACCACCTGGCCGGTGACCGAGTTGGAGTACGCCCTGCAACTGGCCTGCGACCTGTTTATCCACAGTGTGTTGCTGTATTTCTCCGGGGGCTCCACCAACCCCTTCGTCTCCTATTACCTGGTACCGCTGACCATCGCCGCCGTGACCTTGCCATGGCGCTATTCGGTGATCCTGTCGGGTATCGCCCTGGCGCTGTACACCTTGTTGCTGGCGCAGTTCTACCCCCTGGAAACCTTCCCGATCGCCCGGGAAAACCTGCAGATCTACGGCATGTGGCTGAGCTTCGCGCTGTCGGCGGCGGTGATCACCTTTTTCGCCGCGCGCATGGCTGAAGAGCTGCGGCGCCAGGAAGAGCTGCGCGCCATCCGCCGCGAAGAAGGCCTGCGTGACCAGCAATTGCTGGCCGTGGCCACCCAGGCCGCTGGCGCGGCTCATGAGTTGGGCACACCGTTGGCGACCATGAGCGTGCTGATCAAGGAAATGCGCCAGGACCATCACGATCCGGCGTTGCAAGACGACCTCGGTGTGTTGCAGGAACAGGTCAAGCAGTGCAAGCAGACCTTGCAACAACTGGTGCGCGCCGCTGAAGCCAACCGGCGCCTGGCGGTGGATATGCAAGACGTCACCCAGTGGCTGGACGAAGCCCTGAACCGCTGGCACTTGATGCGGCCCGAAGCCAGTTACCGTTTTCACCTGCTGGGGCAGGGCACAGTGCCACGTATGGCGCCACCGCCGGATCTGACCCAGGCGCTGCTGAACCTGTTGAACAATGCAGCCGACGCCTGCCCGGAAGGGTTGGAAGTGCAACTGGACTGGGATTGGGAAAACCTCACCATCAGCATTCGCGACCACGGCGCGGGTGTGCCGTTGGCCATTGCCGAGCAGATCGGCAAGCCATTCTTTACCACCAAGGGCAAGGGCTTCGGCCTGGGCCTGTTCTTGAGCAAGGCCAGCGTAACCCGCGCTGGCGGCTCGGTGAAACTTTACCCCCATGAGGAAGGCGGCACGCTCACCGAGCTGCGCCTGCCCCGTGCTGCACGAGGAGACATCGATGAGTGACGAGATCCAAGTCGAAGGCGAAGAACTGCCGCACCTGTTGCTGGTAGATGACGATGCCACCTTTACCCGCGTGATGGCGCGAGCCATGAGCCGTCGCGGGTTTCGCGTCAGCACCGCAGGTTCCGCCGAAGAAGGCCTGACCATCGCCCAGGCCGACCTGCCGGACTACGCGGCACTGGACCTGAAAATGGACGGGGACTCGGGCCTGGTGCTGTTGCCCAAGTTGCTGGAGCTGGACCCGGAAATGCGCGTGCTGATCCTCACCGGGTATTCCAGCATCGCCACCGCTGTCGAGGCGATCAAGCGCGGCGCCTGCAACTACCTGTGCAAACCGGCCGACGCCGATGACGTGCTGGCCGCGCTGCTTTCCGAGCACGCCGACCTCGACACTCTGGTGCCGGAAAACCCGATGTCGGTGGACCGCCTGCAGTGGGAACACATCCAGCGCGTGTTGACTGAGCACGAAGGCAATATCTCGGCTACCGCCCGCGCCCTGGGCATGCACCGCCGGACCTTGCAGCGCAAGTTGCAGAAGCGCCCGGTACGCCGCTGAACTGGACTTGGGTGGTCCGGTGAGTGGGCTTGTGTGGGAGCGGGCTTGCTCGCGATGGCGGTGTATCAGGTGCCAAATGTGCTGACTGACCCACCGCTATCGCGAGCAAGCCCGCTCCCACATTGGATCTCCATTGTTCTGCCGGTCCAGTTCCAACAAAAAGCCCGGCTGATCATCAATCAGCCGGGCTTTTTGTAGGGCTTGAAAACGACTTACTTCTTCAAGCCGTAATGCTCATCCAGCATGCCGGGGGCGTTCGGCGTCTTTGGCGCGTAGTCCCGGGGTGGCTCCTGGTTTTCCCGGGGCGGGGTCAGGCGTTCTCGTGGGGCTTGCGTGGCATCGGAATGCAGCGCGGCCAGCAGACGCTGGCGGGTGATGTCATCCAGGGCCAGGCGGTTGGCGCCATCGGCGAGGTGATCCTGTACTTCCTGGTAGCTTTGGGTGAGTTTCTTGACCAGGGACGCGGTGCTGTTGAAGTGGGTAACAACCTCGTTCTGATAACTGTCAAAACGTTCCTGGATGTCATCCAACTGACGCTGCGTGCGGTTAGGCGCGGCATTCGGCAGCAGGCGAGCAACCAGGAATCCAATGGCGACACCGGCAACCAGGGCAAGAGTCGGCAACAACCAAACTAAGAGCGAGTGTTCCACGAGTCCTTCCTCTATAAACGGCTTTGCTTTACGTTAACGGCTCGGACCTGCGCTGTATACCGCGATTAAGCTCGCAATGATGCCATGCACAGACTTTTAGCTAGACGAGTCGACCCCTTGAGAGGTCACGGAGTTCATTCCTTGCTCATGCGTGAAACCCCTGTTTTGATCGATGGCCCGGTAGGCCAATTGGAAGCCTTGTACCTGGATCACCCCGAGCCACGTGGCCTGGCGCTGATCTGCCACCCCAACCCGGTGCAGGGTGGGACCATGCTCAATAAAGTCGTCTCGACCCTGCAACGCACCGCCCGTGATGCCGGTTTGATTACTTTGCGTTTCAATTACCGTGGCGTCGGTGCCAGCGCGGGTACCCACGATATGGCCACCGGTGAAGTGGACGATGCCGAAGCCGCCGCCAGTTGGCTGCGTGAAAAACACCCGGGCCTGCCCATCACGTTGCTGGGTTTCTCGTTCGGTGGATTTGTGGCCGCAAGTCTGGGCGGGCGCCTGGAGGCCAAGGGCGAAAAACTCGCGCATCTGTTCATGGTGGCGGCGGCGGTCATGCGTTTGCGGGATGAGGACGTGCTGCCACAGGACTGCCCGTTGACCCTTATCCAGCCGGAAACCGACGAAGTGGTCGACCCGCAGACCGTCTACGACTGGTCCGCGGCTCTCAAACGCCCCCATGAACTGCTGAAAGTGGCAGAATGTGGACACTTTTTTCATGGCAAGCTCACCGATCTCAAGGATCTGGTGCTGCCGCGCCTTTCAAATTGATAGCAGTCTGATAAGCGATTACCCATGACGACTCGTACCCGTATCCTCACCGGCATCACCACCACCGGCACCCCGCACCTGGGCAACTACGCGGGGGCCATCCGCCCGGCGATCCTCGCCAGCCAGGATGCCAATGCCGATTCGTTCTACTTCCTGGCCGACTACCATTCCCTGATCAAGTGCGATGACCCGCAGCGCATCCAGCGCTCGCGCATGGAAATCGCCGCGACCTGGCTGGCCGGTGGCCTGGATGTCGAGCGGGTGACTTTCTACCGCCAGTCCGACATCCCGCAAATTCCCGAGCTGACCTGGCTGCTGACCTGCGTTGCCGCCAAGGGTCTGCTCAACCGCGCCCACGCCTACAAGGCCTCGGTGGACAAGAACCTGGAAAACGGCGAAGACCCGGATGCCGGGATCAGCATGGGCCTGTACAGCTATCCGGTATTGATGGCGGCGGACATCCTGATGTTCAACGCCCACAAGGTGCCGGTCGGCCGCGACCAGATCCAGCACGTGGAAATGGCCCGGGATATCGGCCAGCGCTTCAACCACCTGTTCGGCAAGGGCAAAGAGTTCTTCACCATGCCCGAGGCGTTGATCGAAGAAAGCGTTGCCACCTTGCCGGGCCTGGATGGGCGCAAGATGTCGAAAAGCTACGACAACACCATCCCGTTGTTCACCACCGCCAAGGACATGAAGGACGCGATCTCGCGGATCGTCACCGACTCCCGCGCGCCGGGTGAGGCCAAGGATCCGGACAACTCGCACCTGTTCACTCTGTACCAGGCGTTCGCCACCCCTGAGCAGGAACAACAGCTGCGCAGCGAACTGCTCGATGGCCTGGGCTGGGGCGAGGCGAAGAACCGTCTGTTCCAACTGCTGGATGGCCAGTTGGGCGAAGCCCGCGAGCGTTACCATCAATTGATGGCGCGCCCTTCGGATATGGAAGACCTGCTGCTGGTCGGTGCCAATAAAGCCCGTGCCGTCGCCGCGCCATTCCTGCAAGAGCTGCGCGAAGCCGTGGGCCTGCGCTCGTTCGTCAACCCGTCCACCGAGGTGGCCAGCACCAAGAAGAAGGCCGTCAAGGCCGCGCGCTTTGTCAGCTTCCGTGAGGACGACGGCAGCTTCCGCTTCCGCCTGCTGGCGGCCGATGGTGAGCAACTGTTGCTGTCGCGCAACTTTGCCGACGGCAAGGCAGCGGGTGCTGTCACCAAGCAGTTGCAGTCCGGCCAGGCGCTGGATGTGCGCAGTGAAGCCCTGGGCTTCAGCGTGTGGCTTGAAGGCGCCTGTGTCGCCGACAGCCCGGCCTTTGCCGACAGTGCTGCGCGGGATGCGGCCATCGACGCTGTGCGCGTGGCATTGACGCCCATCGAGGACTGACCCGACCAAGGGTTGATTGCCATTATCCGGGGCCGTCGTTACAGTGACGGCCCGTTTTTGTTGCCTTGCTAACGAAATTATGACGCCCCTAGAACGATATCAAGCTGATCTGAAACGCCCCGACTTCTTTCATGATGCTGCCCAGGAAACGGCGGTGCGTCACTTGCAGCGCCTGTACGAAGACCTGGTCGCCGCCTCCCAGAGCAAGCCAGGGATGCTCAGCAAGCTGTTTGGCAAGAAAGACCAGGTGCCGGTCAAGGGCCTGTACTTCTGGGGCGGCGTGGGTCGCGGCAAGACCTACCTGGTCGATACCTTCTTTGAAGCGCTGCCGTTCAAGGAAAAGTCGCGCACGCACTTCCACCGCTTCATGAAGCGCGTGCACGAAGAGATGAAGACCCTGCACGGCGAGAAGAACCCGCTGACCATCATCGCCAAGCGCTTTTCCCAAGAGGCGCGGGTGATCTGTTTCGATGAGTTCTTCGTGTCCGATATCACCGACGCGATGATTCTCGGCACCCTGATGGAAGAGTTGTTCAAGAACGGCGTGACCCTGGTCGCCACCTCGAACATCGTGCCCGACGGCCTGTACAAGGACGGCCTGCAGCGTGCGCGTTTCCTGCCGGCCATTGCCCTGATCAAGCAGCACACCGATATCGTCAACGTCGACAGCGGCGTCGATTACCGCCTGCGCCACCTTGAGCAGGCGGAGCTGTTCCACTTTCCCCTTGATGAAGCGGCCCACGAAAGCCTGCGCAAGAGCTTCCGCGCGCTGACGCCGGAATGCACCCAAGCCGTGGAAAACGATAAGTTGATGATCGAAAATCGCCAGATCATGGCCCTGCGTACCTGTGACGACGTGGCCTGGTTCGACTTCCGCGAACTGTGCGACGGCCCGCGCAGCCAGAACGACTACATCGAACTGGGCAAGATCTTCCATGCCGTGATCCTCAGCGGCGTCGAGCAGATGAGCGTCACCACCGACGACATCGCCCGGCGCTTTATCAACATGGTCGATGAGTTCTATGACCGTAACGTCAAGCTGATTATCTCGGCCGAAGTCGAACTCAAGGACCTCTACACCGGGGGGCGCTTGAACTTCGAGTTCCAACGAACCCTGAGCCGCTTGCTGGAGATGCAGTCCCACGAGTTCCTGGCGCGAGCGCACAAGCCTTAGGCAAACACCGAACCAAAATGTGGGAGCGGGCTTGCTCGCGAATGCGGTGTATCAGTCGACTTATTCGTTAACTGACACACCGCATTCGCGAGCAAGCCCGCTCCCACATTTGATTGTGCCCGGCTTTAGTTAGGCGGCCTGCTGGAATTGCTGGCGATACTGGTTCGGCGACAATTCCGTGTGCTGCCTGAACAGCCGCGCAAAGAAGCTCGCATCGTCATACCCCACCTCATAGCTGATGGTCTTGATGCTCTTGCGGCTGCCCGACAGCAAGCCCTTGGCCGTCTCGATCCGCAGCCGTTGCAGGTAATGCAACGGCTTGTCGCCGGTAGCCGTCTGGAACCTTCGCATAAAGTTGCGGATGCTCATGCCGTGTTCGCGGGCCACGTCTTCAAAGCGGAACTTGTCGGCGAAGTGCTCCTCAAGCCAATGCTGGATCTGCAGGATGATCACGTCCTGGTGCAGCTTCTGCCCGCCAAAACCGATGCGCCCCGGCGCGTAGCTGCGCTGCACTTCGTAGAGAATGTCGCGGGCCACGGCCTGGGCGATATTGGCGCCGCAGAAACGCTCGATCAGATAGATATAGAGGTCGCAGGCCGACGTGGTGCCCCCGGCGCAGTACAGGTTGTCGGCGTCGGTCAGGTGCTTGTCCTGGTTGAGCTGGACCTTGGGGAAGCGCTCGCTGAACGCATTGAAGAAGCGCCAGTACGTGGTCGCCTCCTTGCCATCGAGCAGGCCGGCTTCGGCGAGCCAGAACACCCCGGTGGCCTCGCCGCATAGCACCGCGCCGCGCGCATGTTGCTCGCGCAGCCACGGCAGTATCTGCGGGTAGCGTTTGCTCAGGGCGTCGAAGTCATCCCAGAAGGCCGGCAGCACAATGATGTCGGCGTTTTCCAGGCCGCCGTCCACCGGCATGATCACATCGCTGAAGCTGCACACCGATTGCCCGTCGGGGCTCACCAGGCGGGTTTCAAAGGCCGGCGTGAGGCCCAGGCCTTGCTGTTTGCCGTAACGCAGGCTGGCGAGGTGGAAAAAATCCTTGGCTTGCATGAGGGTGGAGGCAAACACCCGATCAATGGCCAAAATGCTGACGCGCCGCAGGGGCGTGGAGACAAGGCTAGACATAATTTCGATTATTCTTATAGGGGAAAGTGGTCAACTAACGGCTGGATCGTCTTATTTTTTGTCGCATGTGTCCAGTGTCCTGTGACAGCCGTGCAGCTTAGGCTCTGTGATCTTGTTTTTGTCTGACCATCGACGCAGGTGCCCCATGATTCCCAGAACCTTGTTCAGCTCCGAGCACGAACTCTTCCGCCAGAGCGTGCGCACCTTCCTCGAAAAAGACGCGGTGCCGTTCCATGCGCAATGGGAAAAGCAGGGCCATATTGATCGTGCCCTGTGGAGCAAGGCGGGGGAGGCGGGGATGCTGTGCTCGCACCTGCCGGAAGAATACGGTGGCCTGGGTGCGGACTTTCTCTACAGCACCGTGGTGATCGAAGAGATCGGCCGCCTGGGCCTGACCGGGATCGGCTTCTCCCTGCATTCGGACATTGTTGCGCCGTATATCCTGCATTACGGCAGCGAGACGCTGAAGCACAAGTACCTGCCCAAGCTCGTTTCCGGGGAGATGGTCACGGCCATTGCCATGACCGAGCCGGGGGCCGGGTCGGACCTGCAAGGGGTCAAGACCACCGCCGTGCTGGATGGCGATGAGTACGTGATCAACGGCTCCAAGACTTTTATTACCAATGGTTTCCTGGCGGACCTGGTGATCGTGGTCGCCAAGACCGACCCCAAGGCCGGCGCCAAGGGCACCAGCCTGTTCCTAGTCGAGGCCGATACCCCGGGCTTTGACAAGGGCAAGCGCCTGGAGAAGGTGGGGATGAAAGCCCAGGACACCTCCGAGCTGTTCTTCCAGGACGTGCGGGTGCCCAAGGAGAACCTGCTGGGCCAGGCCGGGATGGGCTTTGCCTACCTGATGCAGGAGCTGCCCCAGGAGCGCCTGACCGTGGCGATTGGCGCCCTGGCCTCGGCCGAAGCGGCGTTGCAATGGACCCTGGACTACACCCGCGAGCGCAAAGCGTTTGGCAAGGCGATTGCCGACTTCCAGAACACCCGTTTCAAACTGGCGGAGATTGCCACCGAGGTGCAGATCGGCCGGGTCTTTGTCGACAAGTGCCTGGAGCAGCACCTGCAAGGCAAGTTGGATGTGCCCACGGCGGCGATGGCCAAATACTGGACCACTGACCTGCAATGCAAGGTGCTCGACGAGTGTGTGCAGTTGCACGGCGGCTATGGCTATATGTGGGAATACCCAATCGCCCGGGCCTGGGCGGATGCGCGGGTGCAGCGCATTTATGCGGGGACCAATGAGATCATGAAGGAGATCATTGCGCGGGCGCTTTGAATCTCTGGTGCTTTTGAGGGCCCCATCGCGGGCAAGCCCGCTCCCACCTTTGATCTGTGAATACATTCAAATGTGGGAGCGGGCTAAAGGTCAATCAAGGCGCAGGGTTCGGATGATCCTTCTGAATCGCCTCAATTCCCTCCAACACCTCTTTCGACAGCTTCAGCCCGGCACTGGCGATATTGCTGTCCAGCTGCGCAAGCGTCGTCGCCCCGATGATATTGCTGGTCACGAACGGCTGTTGCGTCACAAACGCCAGGGCCATCTGCGCCGGGTCCAGGCTGTGCTCGCGGGCCAGGGCCACATAGCGGCTGCACGCGGCTTCCGATTGCGGGTTGAAGTAGCGACTGAAGCGGCTGTACAGGCTCAAGCGCCCCTTGGCCGGCCGTGCGCCGCCTTCGTACTTGCCGCTGAGCATACCGAACGCCAGGGGTGAATAGGCCAGCAAGCCACACTGCTCACGGATGGCGATCTCTGCCAGGCCCACTTCAAAGCTGCGGTTGAGCAGGTTGTAGGGGTTCTGGATCGACACCGCGCGGGTCCAGCCACGGGCCTCGGCCAGCGCCAGGAACTTCATGGTGCCCCACGGCGTTTCATTGGACAGGCCGATATGGCGGATCTTGCCGGCCCTGACCTGCTCGTCGAGGGCTTCGAGGGTTTCTTCAAGTGGCGTCAGGTCGGGCTCTTCCTGGTGCTTGTAGCTCAGTTGCCCGAAGAAGTTGGTGCTGCGCTCCGGCCAGTGCAACTGGTACAGGTCGATCCAGTCGGTCTGCAGGCGCTTGAGGCTGGCGTCCAGCGCGTCGACGATGTGCTTGCGGTTGTGCTTGAGCTGGCCGTCGCGGATATAGTCGATGGTGTTGCCGGGCCCGGCGACCTTGCTGGCGAGGATCCAGTCGGCGCGGTCGCCACGGCTCTTGAAGTAATTGCCGATGTAGCGCTCGGTGGTGGCGTAGGTGTCGGCCTTGGGCGGCACCGGGTACATTTCTGCGGTATCGAGGAAGTTGATCCCTGCGCCTTTGGCCCGCTCAATCTGGGCGAAGGCCTCTGCCTCGGTGTTTTGCTCGCCCCAGGTCATGGTCCCGAGGCAGATCGCGCTCACGTTCAGATCGGTCCGGCCCAGCTTTCGATAATCCATCGGGTACTCCTTTGGGGAAAACAATCATAAAAGCAGGTTGAATTTTTTTTCGCAATCTGCATAATTGCCCACCTCTTTCTGCAGTGGAAGTGATGCGCCGCCTGCCGAAGAATCTTGCCGTTGAACGGACGCGCTGACCCGAGCCCCCGATAGCGTCTGTATCCGGCTGCCTTTGACTTGTCAAAGTACGCACTATTCAGTAAGATCCGCCGTCTAATTTACAGGGCGGCCCCTGAGGCTATTAAAGAATGACAACTTTTACTGCAAAACCGGAAACAGTTCAGCGCGACTGGTTTGTCGTCGACGCCGCTGGTCAGACCCTGGGTCGTCTGGCCACTGAAGTCGCCAGCCGTCTGCGTGGCAAGCACAAGCCTGAGTACACCCCTCACGTTGATACCGGTGACTACATCGTAATCATCAACGCCGAGCAGGTTCGTGTAACCGGCAACAAAGCAAGCGACAAAATGTACTACCGTCACTCCGGTTTCCCAGGCGGTATCAAGTCTTCGAACTTTGAAGGCCTGATTGCCAAGAAGCCTGAAGCCCCGATCGAGATCGCGGTTAAAGGTATGCTGCCGAAGGGCCCACTGGGTCGCGACATGTATCGCAAGCTGAAAGTCTATGCGGGCGCTGCTCACCCTCATGCTGCTCAGCAGCCCCAAGAACTGAAGTTTTAACGGAATAGTTCATTATGTCGGCGACTCAAAATTACGGCACTGGCCGTCGCAAAACCGCAACCGCACGCGTTTTCCTGCGTCCGGGCACTGGTAACATCTCGATCAACAACCGCACTCTGGACAACTTCTTCGGCCGCGAAACTGCCCGCATGGTAGTTCGTCAGCCGCTGGAACTGACCGAGACCGTTGAAAAGTTCGACATCTACGTCACCGTTATCGGTGGCGGTGTAAGTGGTCAAGCTGGCGCAATCCGCCACGGTATCACTCGCGCTCTGATGCAGTACGACGAAACCCTGCGTGGCGCTCTGCGCAAAGCTGGCTTCGTGACTCGCGATGCCCGTGAAGTTGAACGTAAGAAAGTCGGTCTGCGTAAAGCGCGTAAGCGTCCGCAGTACTCGAAGCGTTAATTCGCTTTACGTTCCACAAAAACGCCCAGCCTCCTCACGGAGCTGGGCGTTTTTTATGGTCCGTGTTTTATGTAGGTTTTTTCTGTGTGACAACTTGCCACATCCGTAGACCCCCTATACTACAAGGCTTGGAGGCTAGGCTGCGGGTAATTACCTTGTCAGAGGTGGGGCTTTTCATTACCATTCGGCAAAATTTTTATAAGTTCAGATTTAATACTTAGTAGACGCCTGATTTAACAGGCCAAAAAGCTGATGGGAGAGGACTGAATGAGCAATGACGGCGTGAATGCAGGCCGGCGTCGCTTCTTGGTAGCAGCCACATCCGTGGTGGGTGCTGCAGGAGCGGTGGGGGCTGCGGTCCCGTTCGTGGGGTCATGGTTTCCCAGTGCCAAGGCGAAAGCCGCAGGTGCACCGGTGAAGGTGAATGTCAGCAAGATCGAGCCAGGCCAGCAGATGATTGCTGAGTGGCGCGGCCAGCCAGTATTCATCGTTCGTCGTACCGAGGAAATCCTGGGGAATCTGAAGAAGATCGAGGGCCAGTTGTCTGACCCCGAGTCCAAGAATTCCGACCAGCCCGCCTACGCCCAAAACGAAGCGCGTTCGATCAAGCCAGAGATTCTGCTGCTGGTCGGTCTTTGCACCCACCTGGGCTGCTCGCCGACCTTCCGCCCGGAAGTCGCGCCTGTGGACTTGGGCAAGGACTGGGTCGGCGGCTATTTCTGCCCTTGCCACGGTTCCCACTACGACCTGGCCGGTCGCGTCTACAAGTCCCAGCCTGCCCCGTTGAACCTGCCGGTTCCGCCGCACAACTACGAATCTGACGACGTTATTGTCATTGGTGTCGATAAGGAGAGCGCGTAATGAGCAAGTTCATGGATTGGGTGGATGCGCGCTTCCCCGCCACCAAAATGTGGGAAGACCATCTCAGCAAGTATTACGCGCCGAAGAACTTCAACTTCTTCTATTTCTTTGGCTCCCTGGCATTGCTGGTTTTGGTCAACCAGATCGTTACCGGTGTCTGGCTGACCATGAGCTACACCCCGTCGGCGGAAGAAGCGTTTGCCTCCGTCGAATACATCATGCGCGACGTCGAGTACGGCTCGATCCTGCGCCTGCTGCACTCCACTGGCGCTTCGGCGTTCTTCATCGTGGTCTATCTGCACATGTTCCGTGGCTTGCTCTACGGCTCGTACCAGAAGCCGCGTGAGCTGGTGTGGGTGTTCGGCATGCTGATCTACCTGGCGCTGATGGCAGAGGCCTTCATGGGCTACCTGCTGCCGTGGGGCCAGATGTCCTACTGGGGCGCCCAGGTGATCATCTCGCTGTTTGGTGCGATCCCGGTCATCGGTAACGACCTGACCCAGTGGATCCGTGGTGACTACCTGATTTCGGGCATCACCCTGAACCGCTTCTTTGCCTTGCATGTGGTGGCCTTGCCGATCGTGATTCTCGGCCTGGTGGTACTGCACATCCTGGCGCTGCACGAAGTGGGTTCAAACAACCCGGACGGCGTGGACATCAAGAAGCACAAGGACGAGAACGGCATTCCGCTGGACGGCATTCCATTCCACCCTTACTACACCGTGAAAGATATCGTCGGCGTGGTGGTGTTCCTGTTCGTCTTCTGCTCGATCGTGTTCTTCTTCCCGGAAATGGGTGGCTATTTCCTCGAAAAACCTAACTTCGAGCAGGCCAACGCGTTCAAGACCCCGGAACACATTGCCCCGGTCTGGTACTTCACGCCGTTCTACGCCATTTTGCGGGCGATCCCCGACAAGCTCATGGGCGTCATTGCCATGGGGGCAGCCATTGCCGTGCTGTTTGTGCTGCCGTGGCTCGATCGTAGCCCGGTCAAGTCCATGCGCTACAAGGGCTGGCTGAGCAAGATCTGGCTGTGGGTGTTCTGCATTTCGTTCGTGATCCTGGGCGTGCTGGGCGTACTGGCGCCGACCCCTGGCCGTACGTTGCTGTCGCAGGTCTGCACCTTCCTGTACTTCGCCTACTTCATTCTGATGCCGTTCTACACCCGGCTCGAGAAGACAAAACCGGTTCCGGAAAGGGTGACTGGCTGATGAAAAAATTATTCGCTGCATTGATTCTTGCTGCCCTGCCGGCCCTGTCCCTGGCGTCCGGTGCAGGCGCCGAGCTGGAAAAAGTCGACATTGACGTTTCTGACAAGGCTGCCATGCAAGACGGCGCCCGTACGTTCGCCAACTACTGCATGGGCTGCCACAGCGCCAAGTTCCAGCGTTACGAGCGCGTTGCCGATGACCTGGGCATCCCTCACGACCTGATGCTCAGCAACCTGGTGTTCACCGGTGCCAAGATTGGCGACCACATGAACATCGGCATGCAACCGGCCGATGCCAAGGCCTGGTTCGGGGCTGCACCGCCTGACCTGACCCTGGTGGCGCGCGTCCGTGGCACCGACTGGCTGTATGGCTACCTGAAGTCGTTCTACGAAGACCCTACGCGCCCCTGGGGCGTGAACAACAAGGTCTTCCCTAACGTGGGTATGCCTAACGTGCTGGTCGGCCTGCAAGGGCGCCAGGTGGTAGGCTGCAAACAGGTTCAAGTCGTTGAAAACGGCAAGAAGCAATACGACCCACTGACCGGCACGCCGTTGACCCATGAGGCCTGTGATCAACTGACCATCGTGCCCAAGAGCGGCGCGCTGAACGAGGAGCAGTTCGACGAGAAGGTCAAGAACCTGGTGACCTTCCTGGCGTACTCCGCCAACCCGGTCAAACTGGAACACCAGCGCATCGGCACCTATGTGTTGTTGTACCTGGCTTTCTTCTTCGTATTCGCTTATTTGCTCAAGCGTGAATACTGGAAGGATGTGCATTGATCCAACCTTAGGCAATTGCTGTTAATCTTGCGCGCCCAGCGACGTCTCTGAACGGGTAACGCTCTGGTTGATCCAGGTGTTACGAGAGATGCCCTCTGGGCGCGCTCGTTTTTGAGCTTTCGATAATTTCAACAAGCGAGGAGGACCGCCATGGGCGTGACCAACCGGTTGGCCTGTTACTCCGACCCCGCCGACCACTATTCCCACCGAGTACGCATCGTGCTCGCAGAGAAGGGTGTCAGCGCCGAGATCATCAGTGTGGAGGTGGGACGTCATCCACCGAAACTGATCGAAGTGAACCCTTACGGCAGCTTGCCCACCCTGGTCGATCGTGACCTGGCGTTGTGGGAGTCAACCGTGGTGATGGAATACCTGGATGAGCGTTACCCCCATCCACCTTTGCTGCCGGTGTATCCGGTGGCGCGTGCCAACAGCCGCCTGCTGATCCATCGGATCCAGCGCGACTGGTGTGGGCTGGTGGATCTGATTCTGGATACACGCAGCAAAGAAGCTGCCCGTGTGCAGGCGCGTAAGGAATTGCGCGAGAGCCTGACCGGCGTTTCTCCATTGTTCGCCGATAAACCTTTTTTCCTCAGCGAGGAACAAAGCCTGGTGGATTGCTGCCTATTACCCATACTCTGGCGTTTGCCGATTCTGGGCATTGAACTGCCGCGGCCTGCCAAGCCGCTGCTTGATTACATGGAGCGCCAGTTTGCGCGTGAGGCTTTCCAGGCAAGTCTGTCTGGCGTCGAACGCGATATGCGCTAAGGCTTAAGGAGCCGTTGATGAACTCCAGTCGACCTTACCTGGTCCGCGCGCTCTACGAGTGGATTGTGGACAACGATTGCACCCCGCACATGCTGGTCAATTCCGAGTTCCCTGCGGTGCAGGTGCCACAAGGTTTTGCCAGTGACGGGCAGATTGTCCTGAACGTTTCGCCCAGTGCCGTGCGTCAACTGCACATGGACAATGAAGCGGTCAGCTTTGAAGGGCGTTTTGGTGGGGTACCCCATACGCTCTATGTGCCCATCGGCGCGATCCTGGGCATTTATGCCCGGGAGAATGGCCAGGGCATGGTGTTTGATCTGGAGTCGTCCCTTGAAGACGACGAAGCGATCGACATTGAAGATGACCTGCCGCCACCTGATTCCGAGCCACCGCGCCCTAGCGGCCGGCCGAGTTTGAAAGTGGTGAAGTGACGGAACACAAGCCTACGGGGGAGTGTTGAAAATGCCTCGGCCTTGGCCGGGGTATTTTTTTGCGCGATTTAAAGCACGGGAAAGGCCGGCAGAACGATGGTTGTACAACTGGCCCATGCTGACCTGCAGCATTACATAAGCCGCCTGAGCCGCGAGCACGAAGAGATTGATGAGGCGATTGCCTGCCAGGATTCAGAGGCGGCGCGGGCGGCGATGCGGCTGTATTTGACCAATAGCCGCGAGCGCTGGCGCCAGGCTCATGAAGAGGCGCAGGCGCAGCGGGGGGAGGCTGATTTTATTAGGCTAGGTCAAATGCAATGAACAGAACGTTGAAATCGTCATCGTAAAAGAATGTCTTTTTTGTAACCTCGAACTCTTCACCATCCATATTAAGAAAGTCGCCTCTGATAGGCAGATCTTCAACACTGATGTTTGACGTCTTATTGTATTTTTGACCTTTGAATTTGACCTGAATTTTAGTCGCCATGATTGAACCTCGTTAAGCCAGTAAGAGATCGTGATGTGTTTGATCGACACGCTGCGTAGACAAGCCTCGTGAAGACAGAAACACGTTAGGGCGGATGGAAATGAGGCGATACTGTCAAAACTCACAGTTCCGATAGGCGGTGCCCCACGCGCTTGTCTGCGCGCATGGGGCTTTCGTCCTTATAAGGCCGGGGTATTGGGCGTGTAATCCTTAAGCAACAGATACGTACTCCACCCCCACCAATCATTGGTCCACTGCTTGTCATTCAGGTTGTTGACGTCCTTGCGCCGCAACACCTTGTCGCCCTCGGCCTTGAACAGCGGCGAAAAGTTATTCGCCGGATTGTTCGCTGCATTCAGGTCCGGCACATGCAGCGGTGCCTTGAACGTGGCCGGGGAGGGCGCGATACCGCTGGTATACGCCTCGAAAATCTCATCGGCCGAAGCCTGCACCGCACGTTTGACCTGGGTGCGGTTGGCGGCGTCGTTGCTATCGAAATAGCGCTTGTCGCCATAGGCATGCCATTGGTCGCCCAGGGCATTGCGTACATTGAGCCCGAATTTGCTGTCTTCATCGTGCATAAAGCGGCTGATCAACGACCCCAATTCACCCGGTGTCACCACCGCGGCCAGTTGCTTGCGCGGCACGCGCAGGTGCCCGGCGGAAAACAGGTCGGTCAAGAAGTGATCAGCAAAGCTGTTCATGGCATAAGCCAGCTCCAGTTGCTGGCCACTGCCGCTTTGGTGAGCTACCACCGCTTGTTGCAGGGCGGCGGTATGCCCGGCCAGATAGGCAGACAGTGCCCATTCGCCAAAATGGTCGGCATTGTCGGCCGCCAGCTTCAGGTAGCGCCCCAACGGAACCATCGCGGAAACGACGCTACCGCCGCCGGTGATGCGGTTCCACTCTTCGGACAACGTATCTCCTAGGGCGTCATAGGCCTCATGAGGCTGCTTGCCCTCCTGGATGGCCTGCTTCACCGCGTTGATCTCCTTTTGCATCACCGCGAGGATTTTGCCCGCTTCCTCGCGCGACGCAGGCAAAGTCGCCAGCGAGTTGAAGGCGGCGGTGAAACGCTGCACGCGCTCGGCGGGTGATGCACCGTCACTGATGGGTTGGCCGGGAATCCCGTAGAAGTCACCGCCCAGGGAGATGATCTGGCCATAGGTCAGGGCCAGGCCGTTGGGCAGGTGAAGCTGGACTTGCGCGCCCGGAATAGAGGGCGCGCCCTGCACGAAACGCAGCTGGGTGTCATCGCCAATGGCGGTGTGCTCGCCGCCTTCAAAGCGCAGGGAGGGGAGGGTTTTGCGGGTAATGACCGATTCAAGTTCTGACATGTTAGCTCCTTGCTATGTCGTAGGAATCTTCCTTGATAACTGTATGTATATACAGTTATTGAGAGAGTAGAGGAATAATTTCCTACGTCAAGGCGCTTGCTAAAAATGACTTCGAGATGCCTGCATTCGACCGCGTCTACCCTGTAGGAATACGGTCAAAATGTGGGAGCGGGCTTGCTCGCGAAAGCGCTCTCTCAGGCGGCGCTTGGCTGTATGGCTTATCATTAGCCACCTACCGACGCTCACCCAAGGTTCTCCCCGGCATGCTGGCAATCTTCCTGCAAACCCTGACCATCACCGCCCCGGTGTTTGCCATGCTGTTCCTGGGGGCCTTGCTCAAGCGCATCAACTGGATCAACGACAACTTTATCCACACTGCATCGGCCCTGGTGTTCAACGTCACCATGCCGGCGTTGCTGTTTCTGGGGATTCTGCACGCCGACCTGCATTCGGCGCTCAAGCCTGCCCTGCTGATCTATTTCTCTGTTGCGACGTTGGTCGGCTTTGCCCTGGCCTGGGGCTGGGCGATTTTCCGTTGCCCGCGTGAGGACCGGGGCATTTATGCCCAGGGTGCGTTTCGCGGTAACAACGGGGTGATTGGCCTGGCACTGGCGGCCAGTATGTACGGCGACTACGGGATTTCCCTTGGCGCGATCCTCGCCGCCCTGGTGATCCTGTTCTACAACACCTTGTCGACCATCGTGCTGGCGGTCTACAGCCCGGTGATCAAGTCCGATCCGTGGAGTATCTGCAAAAGCGTGCTGGCCAACCCATTGATCATCAGCGTGATTGCGGCCACGCCCTTCGCGTATTTCCAGATTGGCTTGCCTGGCTGGCTGGAAAAGTCCGGGCAATACCTGGCAGATACCACATTGCCATTGGCGTTGATCTGCATCGGCGGCACCTTGTCCATGGCTGCCCTGCGTAAAAGCGGCGACATTGCCCTGAGCGCCAGCCTGATGAAGATGATCTGGCTGCCCCTGTTGGCGACTGCCGGCGCGTGGCTGTACGGGTTCCGCGGGCCGGAATTGGGGATCCTGTTTTTGTATTTCGGCGCGCCGACGGCCGCTGCCAGTTTTGTCATGGCCCGTGCGGCCCAGGGCAACCATGAGTTGGCGGCGGCGATTATCGTGATCACCACACTGATGGCGGCGCTGACCACCAATATCGGGATTTTCGTGTTGCAGGCAGGTGGCTGGATCTGAAATCAGTAGTGTTCTTCAGGGCCAATCGCGGGCAAGCCCGCTCCCACATTTTTGAGCGGTGAACACCTTCAAGTGTGGGAGCGGGCTAACAGTCACTGCGGGGCCGGCTGATACGCCTCAATCACTTCCTGCGCCGCCCGAAACGCATCAATCGCCGCCGGCACGCCGGCATACACCGCGCAATGCAGCAGCGCCTCGCGAATTTCTTCGACCGTACAGCCATTGTTCAGCGCGCCGCGCACATGGCCCTTGAGTTCCTGCGGGCACTTCAAGGCGGTTAAGGCCGCGAGGGTGATCAGGCTGCGGGTCTTCAGCGGCAGGCCTTCACGGTTCCACACCCCGCCCCAGGCATGTTCGTTGACGAAGTCCTGCAGTGGCTGGGTGAACTCGGTGGCATTGCCCAAGGCGCGGTCGACAAATACATCACCCATGACCTGGCGACGCATTTGCACGCCGGATTTCGGTTGATCGGTCATTGCGATTCCCTCTTGTGGTGTTGGCGGCGCCAGGCTCGCAGCGAGGTGAGCAGCAGGAAAGCCACCAGCGCTGGCAGGACGTAATACAACATCAGTTGTTCCAGCTTGTTGGCCAGCGGCATGCCGGTGGTGAAGGACACCACATGCAGTCCGTACGCCAGGTACAGTCCCAGCAGCAGCAAGCCTTCGGCGCGGGTGATGCGGTAGCCGGTGTAGAACACCGGCAGGCACAACGCGACAACACCGAGCATTACCGGCAGGTCGAAATCCAGGGCGTTGGGCGACACCGACAAGGGCGACGGCGCCACCAGTGCGGTAAAACCCAGCACCCCCAACAGGTTGAACAGATTGCTGCCGATCACGTTGCCCACCGCAATTTCCCGCTCGCCGCGCAGGGCGGCAATTAGCGAGGTGGCGAGGCACGGCAGGGAGGTGCTGACGGCGACGATGGTCAGGCCGATCACCCGCTCGGACAGGCCCAGGTCGCTGGCCACGTCCACTGCGGCCCCCAGCACCAGATGCCCGGCGAGCACCAGCAGCACGAGCCCGCCGAGCATCCATAGCAAACTGCTTAACCAGGGCGCCTGCACGACCGTGGCCCGGGTGCGTGGGCGGCGTGAATGGCGGGTCTGGTACAGCAACAGGCCGAGGTAAGCGAGCAGGGCCGCGAGCAAGGTCAGGCCGTCAATGGGGGTCAGTTGTTCATCGCTGGCGAGAATAAACAGCAGCAGGCTGGCGCCGATCATCACCGGGATATCCAGGCGCACCAGTTGCCGCGACACGCGCAGGGGAATGATCAGCGCCGACAGGCCCAGGGTCACGAGGATATTGAAGATGCTGCTGCCGATCACGCTGCCCACGGCAATATCGGTATTGCCCGCCAGGGTGGCCTGCAGGCTGACGGCGATTTGCGGCGCGCTGCTGCCAAAGGCCACGATACTCAAGCCAATGATCAGCGGCCTGACCTTGAGGCTGGCGGCCAGGCGCACGGCGGCGCGTACCAGCACTTGGGCGCCGGCAATCAGCAGCAACAGGCCGCCGATCAGTTCAATCAGGCTGATGGGCGAAAGGGCGCTTAATCCGAAAATGGTCAGGGCTCCGTCAGTCAGTTGCTCAGGGCTTGCACGCGCACGCGCGCGGTTCCGCTGCGCAGCATACCCAACTGCTCGGCAGCCTTGCGTGAAAGATCGATCAGCCGGCCACGGGTATGCGGGCCGCGATCATTGATGCGCACCACCACGGATTTGTCATTGGCCAGGTTGGTGACCTGCACCCGCGTGCCGAATGGCAGGCGCCGGTGGGCGGCGGTCAGGGCGTGTTGGTTGAAGGGTTCACCGCTGGCGGTTTTCTTGCCGTGGTGCTTGGCGCCGTAGTAGGACGCGGTGCCGGTTTCGTCGTAGCCGTTGGGGTCGACCAGGCCACTGGCGCAGCCGGTGAGCAAGGAGAACAGGGCGCAGAGGCCGAGTAGACGCTTCATTTTCAAGGTGTCCCCATTACAAATGTGGGAGCGGGCTTGCTCGCGATAGCGGTGAATCAGTCGCCAAATACATTGACTGACACTCCGCCATCGCGAGCAAGCCCGCTCCCACATGGGGTCCGAGTCGCAAGTAAAATCCAGCTCGGACCATTCATTGCTATCAGCCTTCGAGCTTGCTCTTGAGCAATTCGTTGACCTGTTGCGGGTTGGCCTTGCCTTTGGAGGCCTTCATCGCCTGGCCCACAAAGAAGCCGAACATCTTGCCGCGCTTGGCTTCATCGGCTGCGCGGTACTGTTCGACCTGCTCGGCGTTGGCCGCCAGCATTTCATCGAGCACGGCCGAGATCGCGCCGCTGTCGGTGACTTGCTTGAGGCCGCGCTTTTCGATGATCTCGTCGGCGTTGCCTTCACCGCTGGCCATGGCCTCAAACACGGTCTTGGCGATTTTGCCGGAGATGGTGTTGTCCTTGATGCGCAGCAACATGCCGCCCAGTTGTTCGGCCGAGACCGGGGCTTCGTCGATTTCCAGGCCCTGTTTGTTCAACAGGCTGCCCAGTTCGACCATGACCCAGTTGGCCGCCAACTTGGCGTCACCTGCAATGCTCACGACTTTTTCAAAGTAGTCGGCTTGCTCACGGCTCGACGCCAGGACGCTGGCGTCATATACCGACAGACCGAACTGCGCCTGGAAGCGCTCGCGTTTTTGCGGTGGCAATTCCGGCAGGGTGGCGCGCACGTCATTGAGGAACGAATCCTCGATGACCACCGGCAGCAGGTCCGGGTCGGGGAAGTAACGGTAGTCGTTGGCTTCCTCCTTGCTGCGCATGGCGCGGGTTTCGTCCTTGTTCGGGTCGTACAGGCGGGTCTGCTGGATCACCTTGCCGCCGTCTTCGATCAATTCGATCTGGCGCCGCACTTCGGTGTTGATCGCCTTTTCGATGAAGCGGAACGAGTTGACGTTCTTGATCTCGCAGCGGGTGCCGTACTCGACCTGGCCTTTTGGCCGTACCGACACGTTGCAGTCGCAACGCAGGGAACCTTCGGCCATGTTGCCGTCGCAGATGCCCAGGTAGCGCACCAGCGCGTGGATGGTCTTGACGTAGGCCACGGCTTCCTTGGCGCTGCGCATATCCGGCTCGGACACGATCTCCAGCAGCGGCGTGCCGGCGCGGTTCAGGTCGATGCCGCTGGCGCCGTTGAATTCTTCATGCAGGCTCTTGCCGGCATCTTCTTCCAGGTGCGCGCGGGTCACGCCGACACGTTTGATCGTGCCGTCTTCCAGGGGGATATCCAGGTAGCCCTTGCCGACAATCGGCAACTCCATCTGGCTGATCTGGTAGCCCTTGGGCAGGTCCGGGTAGAAGTAGTTCTTGCGCGCAAACACGTTGTGCTGGCCGATCTGGGCGTCAATCGCCAGGCCGAACATCACCGCCATGCGCACCGCTTCCTGGTTCAGCACTGGCAATACGCCAGGCATGCCCAGGTCTACCAGGCTGGCCTGGGTGTTGGGTTCTGCGCCGAACGTGGTGGCGCTACCGGAGAAAATCTTCGATTGGGTGGCGAGCTGGGTGTGAATCTCCAGCCCGATCACAACTTCCCATTGCATAGTGTTCTCCTCAGAAGCCGGTAGGGGTGCGAGTGTGCCAGTCAGTGTTCAACTGGTACTGGTGCGCCACATTGAGCAGGCGGCCTTCCTGGAAATACGGGGCGAGCAACTGCACGCCCACCGGCAGCCCGTCGACGAAACCGGCAGGCATGGACAAGCCCGGCAAGCCCGCGAGGTTGGCGGTGATGGTGTAGAGGTCTTCCAGGTACTCGGCGATCGGGTCGCCGGTCTTGGCACCGATCTTCCAGGCCGGGTTCGGCGTGGTCGGGCCGAGGATCACGTCGACTTCATTAAAGGCGGCCATGAAGTCGTTCTTGATCAGGCGTCGGATCTTTTGCGCCTTGAGGTAGTACGCGTCGTAGTAACCAGCCGACAGGGCGTAGGCGCCGACCATGATGCGGCGCTGCACTTCCACGCCGAAACCTTCGCCACGGGAGCGTTTGTACAGGTCGGTGAGGTCTTTCGGGTCTTCGCAGCGGTAGCCGAAACGCACGCCGTCGAAGCGCGACAGGTTCGACGAGGCTTCGGCCGGGGCGATCACGTAGTACGCAGGGATCGCGTGCTGGTTGTTCGGCAGGCTGATTTCCTTGATCACGGCGCCGAGCTTTTCCAGTTCCTTGACGCTGTTATGCACCAGCTCGGCGATACGCGGGTCGAGGCCGGCGCTGAAATACTCTTTCGGCACGCCGATGCGCAGGCCTTGGAGCGAGGTATTGAGGCTGGCGCTGTAGTCCGGCACCGGCTCATCAATGCTGGTGGAGTCCTTCGCATCGAACCCGGCCATGCCTTGTAACAATATTGCGCAGTCTTCGGCAGTGCGAGCCAAAGGGCCGCCCTGGTCGAGGCTGGACGCGTAGGCAATCATGCCCCAGCGGGAAACGCGGCCGTAGGTCGGTTTCAGGCCGGTGAGGTTGGTGAAGGCGGCGGGCTGGCGGATCGAACCGCCGGTATCGGTGGCTGTAGCGGCCGGCAGCAGGCGGGCGGCCACGGCGGCAGCCGAGCCACCGGACGAACCGCCGGGCACGTGCTCCAGGTTCCACGGGTTTTTCACCGCGCCGTAGTAGCTCGATTCGTTGGCCGAGCCCATGGCGAATTCGTCCATGTTGGTCTTGCCCAGGGTCACGGCCCCGGCTTCGGCCAGCTTGGCGACCACGGTCGCGTCGTAGGGTGCCTTGAAGTTGTCGAGCATCTTCGAGCCACAGCTGGTGCGGATGCCCTGGGTGCAGAACAGGTCCTTGTGACCGATTGGCGCACCCAGCAGCGCGCCGCTTTCACCGTTGGCGCGACGGGCGTCGGCGGCCTTGGCCTGGCTAAGGGCCAGCTCTTCGGTGAGGCTGATGAAGCTGTTGACCTTCGGGTCCAGCGCGGCGATACGCGCCAGCAGGGTCGTGGTCAGTTCTTCGGAAGAAAACTTTTTGTCGGCGAGACCGCGGGCGATCTCGGCCAGAGTCAATTGATGCATTGCAGGCTCTTTCCCTTTAGTCGATGACTTTCGGAACCAGGTACAGGCCGTTCTCGACCGCAGGTGCGATGGACTGGTAGGCCTCGCGGTTATTGCGTTCGGTCACGACGTCTGCGCGCAGGCGCTGGCTGGCTTCCAGTGGGTGGGCCAGGGGTTCGATGCCGTCGGTATTCACCGCTTGCATCTGGTCGACCAGCCCGAGAATGCTGTTCAGGGCTGCGGTGGTCTGTGGAAGATCGGCTTCATTGAGGCCCAGGCAGGCCAGATGAGCGATTTTTTCCACGTCGGAGCGTTCAAGCGCCATGGGATTCTCCAGTGGAAAACAGAACGGAAGCTATCCGTGTGTTAGATTGTCGGAACACTACCGCATTTCTACGGTCATAAGGCCGCGATTGTGGGGTTAGGTGCACAGAAAGTCGGTCAATTTAGCACATTGGCGCCTTGCCCAAAATCCCTGTCGTTGTTAGAGTTTGCCGCACTTTTTTACCCACGCGTTGCCTAGGGTCCCTTTCCCATGTTCAAGAAACTGCGTGGCATGTTTTCCAGCGATCTTTCCATCGACCTGGGCACTGCCAACACCCTTATTTACGTGCGCGAGCGCGGTATCGTCCTGAATGAGCCATCGGTTGTGGCCATTCGGACCCATGGTAATCAGAAAAGTGTCGTTGCCGTGGGCACCGAGGCCAAGCGCATGCTCGGCCGTACACCTGGCAACATTGCCGCCATTCGTCCGATGAAAGACGGCGTGATCGCCGATTTCAGCGTCTGCGAGAAGATGCTGCAGTACTTCATCAACAAAGTTCACGAAAACAGTTTCCTGCAGCCCAGCCCTCGTGTGCTGATCTGCGTACCGTGCAAGTCCACCCAGGTGGAGCGTCGCGCCATCCGTGAATCGGCCCTTGGCGCCGGTGCCCGCGAAGTGTTCCTGATCGAAGAGCCAATGGCGGCTGCCATCGGCGCCGGCCTGCCGGTTGAAGAGGCGCGCGGTTCGATGGTGGTGGATATCGGTGGTGGTACTACCGAGATCGCCCTGATTTCCCTCAATGGCGTGGTGTATGCCGAGTCCGTGCGCGTGGGCGGCGACCGCTTCGACGAAGCGATCATCACGTATGTGCGTCGTAACTACGGCAGCCTGATCGGCGAATCCACCGCCGAGCGCATCAAGCAGGAAATCGGCACCGCTTACCCGGGCGGCGAAGTGCGCGAAGTCGATGTTCGCGGTCGCAACCTGGCCGAAGGCGTGCCACGTGCCTTTACCCTGAACTCCAATGAAGTGCTGGAAGCTCTGCAAGAGTCCCTGGCCACCATCGTTCAGGCGGTCAAAAGCGCGCTGGAGCAGTCGCCGCCGGAACTGGCTTCCGATATCGCCGAGCGTGGCCTGGTGCTGACCGGTGGTGGTGCCTTGCTGCGCGACCTCGACAAGCTGCTGGCCCAGGAAACCGGTCTGCCGGTGATCGTTGCCGAAGACCCGCTGACCTGCGTTGCCCGCGGTGGTGGTCGTGCACTGGAAATGATGGATAAACACACCATGGACCTGCTCTCCAGCGAATAAGCTCGTTGGTTGCACCATGTTTCGCCAGGCAGGCAGCACTTTGCAGTGCTGCCTGTTGGCGTTTATCTTCTTCAATCTGCATCCAGGCCGGTTTGATGCCGTATGAATAAAGAGAATATCTGCCCGGGAGGAGCGGCCTATTAAACCGCTCTTCACTAAAGGCCCCTCATTGGGCGTGCGCTTGTTGGTGCTGGTCGTGCTATCGGTCGCGCTGATGGTGGTCGATGCCCGTTTCACACTGCTCAAGCCAGTGCGTAGCCAGATGTCGCTGGTCTTGATGCAGTCCTACTGGATCACCGACCTGCCGCAACGGCTATGGCAAGGTGTGGCCAGCCAGTTTGGCAGCCGTACCGAACTGGTGGCCGAGAACGAAAAACTCAAGACCGAAAACCTGCTGTTGCAGGGGCGCATGCAAAAGCTGGCGGCCCTGACCGAGCAGAACGTGCGGCTGCGCGAGTTGCTCAACTCGTCCGCGTTGGTCAACGAAAAGGTCGAAGTGGCCGAGTTGATCGGCATGGACCCCAACCCCTTCACCCACCGCATCATCATCAACAAGGGTGAGCGTGATGGCGTGGTCCTGGGCCAGCCGGTGCTCGATGCCCGTGGCCTGATGGGCCAGGTGGTGGAGTTGATGCCCTATACCTCCCGCGTGCTGCTGCTGACCGACACCACCCACAGCATTCCGGTGCAGGTCAACCGCAATGGCCTGCGGGCGATTGCCAGTGGCACGGGCAACCCGGAACGCCTGGAGCTGCGGCATGTGGCGGACACCGCCGACATCAAGGAAGGCGACCTGCTGGTCAGCTCCGGCCTCGGCCAGCGGTTCCCGGCGGGCTATCCGGTGGCGACGGTCAAGGAAGTGATCCACGATTCCGGCCAGCCGTTCGCGATTGTCCGCGCCGTGCCCACGGCCGCGCTGAACCGTAGCCGCTACCTGTTGCTGGTGTTCAGTGACACACGCACGCCGGAAGAACGTGCCAACGAAGCCGCCCAGGCCCAGGAAGCGCAGGAAAAACAAGACGGCACCACCACGCCGATTATCCCGGCAACCGTACCCAAACCGGCGGCCCCGGCAGCGCCAGTGGCGGCCCCGGTTGCACCCGCCGCGCCCACTACGGCAACACCTGCCAGACCGGTGGCCCAACCTGCTCGGCCAGTCAAGCCAGCGGCGACGGCTCCGGCGCCGGCAACCACTCGACAGGGGGCGCAATAATGGCCGGTACTCATTCGCGCAATGGCTGGATGGTCTGGTTGACCTTCGCCATCGGCATGCTGCTCAGCGTTTCGCCGATGCCGCAGTTCATGGAAATCCTGCGCCCGCTGTGGCTGGCCCTGCTGCTGGCCTTCTGGGCCCTGGCCTTGCCGCACAAGGTCGGCATGGTCACGGCCATGTGCCTGGGGCTGGCTGAAGACGTGATGTATGGCACTCTGCTTGGCCAGAACGCCTTGATTCTCACGCTGATTACCTTCCTGGTGCTGTCGTTGCAGCAACGCCTGCGCATGTTCCCGATGTGGCAGCAGTGCCTGGTGATCCTGGTGATCTTCGGCCTGGCCCAGTTGGTGCAACTGTGGCTCAGTGCCTTGACCGGTAACCGCCAACCCACCCTGGCGCTGGTCTTGCCGGCCCTGGTCAGCGCGCTGCTGTGGCCATGGATCAGCTTTGGCCTGCGTGGGTTACGTCGCCGCTATAAAATCAATTGAGTGGGGCGCGAGGCTCTACCTGGTTATCGAACCCACAGGGAGAGTCTGCAATGCATGCGCTTTATCTGGCCTCTGGCTCTCCTCGGCGGCGTGAACTGCTGACCCAGATCGGCGTGCCGTTCACCGTGGTCAACGCGGCTATCGATGAAACACCCCTGGACGACGAGTCGCCGGCGTCTTACGTCGAGCGCCTGGCCCGTGGCAAAGCTGCCGCAGGCCTGGCGACATTGGTCGATACCCGCAATGCCTGCGTGTTGGGCGCCGATACCGCCGTTATCCTCGATGGCCGGATCCTGGGCAAGCCCGTGGACCAGGCCGATGCCCTGGCCATGCTGTTGGCCCTTTCTGATCGTGAACACGAAGTCCTCACCGCCATTGCCCTGCTCGATGGACAGCGCTGCGAAACGCGCCTGGTCAGCAGCCGCGTGCGTTTTCGCCAGGTTTCCACACACGAAGCAACGACTTACTGGCACAGCGGGGAACCCCGGGACAAGGCGGGCGGCTATGCTATCCAAGGGTTGGCGGCGGTATTTGTCGCCGGGCTCAATGGTAGCTACTCCGCAGTCGTTGGCCTGCCAGTCTGCGAAACAGCAGAACTGCTGGGCCATTTCGGCATACCCTGTTGGCAACACCTTTGCGTGCGCTGAACGCTTTATTCCAGCGCCACCTTTAAGCGATCGGCCACTATTGTGAAAACGCCTGAACGAGACCCAGCCATGAGTGAAGAGATTCTGATCAACATCACGCCGATGGAATCGCGCGTGGCGGTGGTAGAAAACGGTGTTTTGCAGGAAGTGCACGTCGAGCGCACCCAGAAGCGCGGGATTGTCGGCAATATCTACAAAGGCAAGGTCGTGCGGGTGCTACCGGGCATGCAGGCGGCCTTTGTCGATATCGGCCTGGACCGTGCCGCATTTATCCACGCCTCGGAAATCTCCCTGCGCGAAGGCCCGGCGGTCGAGAGCATCAGCGCCCTGGTGCATGAAGGGCAGGGCCTGGTGGTGCAAGTCACCAAGGACCCGATCGGTTCCAAGGGCGCGCGCCTGACCACGCAGTTGTCGATCCCTTCGCGTTACCTGGTGTATATGCCGCGCACCGCCCACGTTGGCATTTCCCTGAAGATCGAAGACGAAGGTGAGCGTGAGCGCCTGAAAAAAGTTGTCAGCGATTGCGTGGCGGCCGAGGGCATCAAGGAAGCGGGCGGCTTCATCCTGCGTACCGCCGCCGAGGGCGCCGGAGCCGATGAGATCCTTATGGACATCCGCTACCTGCGGCGCCTGTGGGACCAGATCGGTGCCCAGATCAAGACCGTCGGCGCGCCGAGCGTCATCTACGAAGACCTGGGCCTGGCCCTGCGCACCCTGCGCGACCTGGTCAGCCCGAAGATCGAGAAAATTCGTATCGATTCGCGGGAAACCTTCCAGCGCACCACGCAATTTGTCGCCGAACTGATGCCGGAAATCGCCGACCGCCTGGAACACTACCCCGGCGAGCGGCCGATTTTCGACCTGTACGGCGTCGAGGACGAAATCCAGAAGGCCCTGGAGCGCAAGGTGCCGCTCAAGTCCGGTGGCTACCTGGTGGTGGACCCGGCGGAAGCCATGAGCACCATTGACGTCAACACCGGCGCCTTCGTCGGCCATCGCAACCTTGAAGAAACCATCTTCAAGACCAACCTCGAAGCCGCCACTGCCATTGCCCGCCAGCTGCGCCTGCGCAACCTGGGCGGGATCATCATCATCGACTTTATCGACATGGAAGATGAAGAGCACCAGCGCCAGGTGTTACGCACCCTTGAAAAGCAACTGGAGCGCGATCACGCCAAGACCAACATTATCGGGATCACCGAGTTGGGCCTGGTGCAGATGACCCGCAAGCGTACCCGCGAAAGCCTTGAGCAAGTGCTGTGCGAACCGTGCAGCAGTTGCCAGGGGCGCGGCAAGTTGAAGACCCCGGAAACGGTTTGCTACGAGATTTTCCGGGAAATCCTACGGGAGGCACGCGCTTACCAGGCCGAGGGTTATAGAGTCCTGGCCAACCAGAAGGTGGTGGACCGGTTGCTCGACGAAGAGTCGGGCAACGTTGCGGAATTGGAAGGCTTTATTGGCCGCACCATCCGTTTCCAGGTCGAAACCATGTATTCCCAGGAACAATACGACGTGGTGCTGCTCTGATTCGCATCCGTCCTGTTCAACGAGACCGCCAGACCTTGATCTGCCGTCCGACTATTACCTTGAGGGTCGCCTGACATGGAGCGTCTGCAACGCTTTTTTGCCGCACTGACCCGTTGGGGCCTTGGCCTGTGTGCATTGCTGCTGGTGCTGGCGGCGGTCTACGTCAGCCTGGGCCGTGAATTGACACCCTTGGTGGCGGAGTACCGTGCCGAAGTCGAGGCCAAGGCGCAGGCGGCGGTCGATATGCCCCTGAGCATTGGTAGCCTGGAAGGGCGCTGGAGCGGTTTTGCCCCGGTATTGCTCGCCCACGATGTGATGGTCGGCGAAGGCAGCAGTGCCTTGCGCCTGGACCAGGTACAAGTGGTGCCCGACGTCTGGGCCAGCCTGTTGGCGTGGGATGTGCGTATCGCCCACCTGGAAGTCAGCGGGTTGCAGCTCAGCGTCAAGGAAGACCAGGACGGTCGTTGGGCACTGCAAGGCCTGCCGGTGCAGGACGACCAGCCCCTGGACCCGGAGCAACTGCTCCAGCGCATGCAGGCTGTGGCGAAGGTCTCGCTGCTGGACAGCCAGGTCACCTTGCAGCCGTTTGAGCAAGCGCCGTTGACCTTGACCTACGTGGGCCTGAGCCTGCAAACCGGTGCCACTCGCCAGCGCCTGGATGCGCGCCTGACCCTGCCCGATGGGCAACCGCTGACCCTCAGCCTGCGCACGCGGATCCGTGCCAGTCAGTGGCGCGACGGTGAAGTCCAGGCTTACCTGAGCCTGCCCCAGAGCAATTGGGCGCAATGGATTCCGGCGAAGTTGACCCAGGGCTGGAAACTCAGCGAGTTGAAAGCCGGTGGTGAGTTCTGGCTGACCTGGGCCAATGGCACGCTGCAAAGCGCCGCCGCGCGGCTCAACGCACCGCAAGCCAAGGTCCGTTATGCCCAGCGCAAACCCGTGAGCATCCAGAACCTGGGCCTGACGGCCTACCTGCAGCGCAATGACAGCGGCCTGAAGGTGGTCTTCGACTCGCTGGCCATGAACCTGGGCGACACCCGCTGGGAGTCGCACCTGCAGTTGCAGCAGACCCTGGCCAGCGACAAGGGCCAGGAAACCTGGAACCTGCAGGCCGACCGCCTGGACCTGACGCCGATCACCCCCTTGCTCAATGCCCTGGCGCCATTGCCGGAAGGTTTTGCCAAGGCTGTCGAAGCCTTGAAGGCCACGGGCGTGCTGCGCAATGTGCGGGTGGATTATCGTCCCCAGGAGACGGGCGACCAACGCGTCAGCTTTGCCGCCAACCTCGACCGCGTGGGCTTTGATGCCTATTTCGGCGCGCCGGCGGCCCGCAATGTCTCCGGCAGCATCAGCGGCGACCTGGGCCAGGGTGAGCTGCGCATGGACAGCAAGGACTTCGCCTTGCACCTGGACCCGATTTTCGCCAAGCCCTGGCAGTACATCCAGGCCAACGCGCGCCTGACGTGGAAGCTGGATAAGCAAGGCTTCACACTGATTGCGCCCTATATCAAGGTGCTGGGGGAAGAGGGCAAGGTCGCGGCGGACTTCCTGATTCGCCTGCATTTCGATCATAGCCAGGAAGACTACATGGATCTGCGGGTCGGCATGGTCGACGGCGATGGACGCTTTACCGCCAAATACCTGCCGGCGGTGTTGAGCCCGGCCCTGGATGAATGGCTGCGCACGGCGATTCTCAAGGGCGCGGTCGATGAAGGGTTCTTCCAGTACCAGGGTTCGCTGAACCACGACGCCGTGACGGCGGCGCGCAATATCAGCCTGTTCTTCAAGGTGCACGACGCCGAGTTGGCGTTTCAGCCGGGCTGGCCCCATGTGAGCAAGGTGGCCGGTGAAGTGTTTGTCGAAGAAACCGGCGTGCGCATCCTGGCCAGCAAGGGGCAATTGCTCGACACCCGGGTCAAGGACATTTACGTCAATATTCCCCATGCGCCACCCGGCCAGGACAGCCATCTGTTGCTCACGGGCGGGTTTGCCGGCGGCCTGGGGGATGGCCTGAAGATCCTCCAGGAAGCGCCCATCGGCACGGCGTCGACGTTTGCCGGCTGGAAAGGCGAGGGCGACCTGCAAGGCTCCCTGGACCTGGACATTCCCCTGGCCAAGGGCGCCGAGCCGAAAATCGTGGTGGACTTCAAGACCGACAAGGCCCGCCTGCAACTGGCCGAGCCGCCCCTGGACCTGAGCCAGCTCAAGGGCGAGTTCCGCTTCGACAGCGCCAAGGGCCTGAGTGGCCAGAACATCAGCGCCCAGGCCTTCGACCGGCCGATCACGGCGCAGATTGCCGCCGGTGGCAAACCGGGCAATCTCAGTACGCGGGTTACGGCCAAGGGCCAGGTGACGGTCAAGCGCCTTACCGACTGGCTGAAAGTCGGCCAGCCACTGCCGGTGTCCGGGGATATCCCGTATCAACTGCAGCTTGACCTGGACGGTGCCGACAGCCAGTTGCGGGTCAGCTCCAACCTCAAGGGTGTGGCGGTGGATTTGCCGGCGCCGTTTGGCATGCCCGCCAGCCAGGGCCGCGACAGTGTATTGCGCATGACCTTGCAGGGCGCGGAGCGGCGCTACTGGTTTGATTACGGTGAGCTGGCGAACTTTACCTTCGCCGCCCCGGCGAACAACTTTGCCCAGGGCCGAGGCGAGTTGTTCCTCGGCGATGGCGATGCCTTGCTGCCCGCAGGCAAGGGCCTGCGGATTCGCGGGGTGCTGTCGGAGCTGGATATCGATCCCTGGAAGAAACTGGTGGAGCGCTATGCCGGCAATGATCCCAGTGGCAACGCCAAGCAACTGTTGAGCAGTGCCGATTTCAGGATCGGCAAGCTGACAGGCTTTGGTACCGAGTTCGACCAGGTCACCCTGCAACTGGAGCGCAAGCCCGCTGCCTGGGGCTTGCAGTTCGACAGCCAGCAGGCCAAGGGCACGGTCGGCCTGCCAGATGCCAAGGGCGCGCCCATTGCCATCAACCTGCAGTACGTGAAGCTGCCGGCGGTCGATCCCACGGTCCAGGCCGACGAGAACGCGCCTGATCCCCTGGCAGATATCAACCCCAAGGACATTCCGGCGCTGGATATCGCCATTGACCAGTTGTTTCAGGGGCCTGACTTGATTGGCGCCTGGTCCCTGAAGGTGCGCCCGACCGCCAAGGGCATGGCCTTTAACAACCTCGACCTGGGCCTCAAGGGTATGCAGCTCAAGGGCGCCGGCGGCTGGGAAGGGGGGCCGGGTGCCAGCAGCAGTTGGTACAAGGGGCGCCTGGATGGCAAGAACATCGCCGATGTGCTCAAGGGCTGGGGGTTTGCGCCCACGGTCACCAGCCAGGATTTCCATCTGGATGTTGACGGGCGCTGGCCCGGTTCGCCTGCGTGGGTTGGGCCCAAGCGTTTTTCCGGCAGCCTGGATGCGTCGTTCCGCAAGGGGCAGTTTGTCGAGGTGGAGGGCGGTGCCCAGGCGTTGCGGGTGTTTGGCCTGCTGAACTTCAACTCGATTGGCCGGCGTTTGCGCCTGGATTTCTCGGACCTGCTGGGCAAGGGCCTGAGCTACGACCGGGTCAAGGGCCTGCTGGCCGCCAGCAATGGTGTGTTTGTGACCCGTGAGCCGATTGTTCTCACGGGGCCGTCGAGCAACCTGGAGCTTAACGGCACCCTGGACCTGGTGGCCGACCGGGTCGATGCCAAGTTGCTGGTGACCCTGCCGGTGACCAACAACCTGCCGATTGCCGCGTTGATCGTAGGCGCGCCGGCCATTGGTGGCGCCTTGTTCCTGATCGACAAGCTGATCGGCGATCGGGTCTCGCGTTTTGCCAGCGTCCAGTACAAGGTGCAAGGGCCATGGAAAGATCCAAAAATCACCTTCGACAAGCCATTTGAAAAACCACAATAAGCCCCTGTGGAGTAGCATGGCCCCATGCTTTTTATGGAGTGTGGGCCCATGTCCTTTGCGGTAATCCAGATGGTCAGCCAGAGCGATATCCTGGCCAACCTGGCCCAGGCCCGGCGTTTGCTGGAACAGGCGGCGGCAGGGGGCGCGCAACTGGCGGTCCTGCCGGAAAATTTCGCTGCCATGGGGCGCCGCGACGTGGCCGCTATTGGCCGCGCCGAAGCGGTGGGCGAGGGGCCGATCCTGCCCTGGTTGAAACTGGCCGCCCGTGACCTCAACTTATGGATAGTGGCCGGCACATTGCCGTTGCCTGCGTTGGAACAACCCGACGCCAAGTCCAACGCCTGCTCGTTGTTGATCGACGCGCAGGGGCAAATCGTGGCCCGCTACGACAAGCTGCATTTGTTCGATGTGGACGTGGCGGATGCACGCGGTCGTTATCGCGAATCCGACGACTATGCTTATGGCAACCAAGTGGTGGTGGCCGATACGCCGGTGGGGCGCCTGGGGCTGACGGTCTGTTATGACCTGCGCTTCCCGGAGCTGTACAGCGAGTTACGTGCGGCGGGCGCTGAATTGATTACCGCACCCTCGGCCTTTACGGCGGTAACCGGCGCGGCGCATTGGGATGTGCTGATCCGGGCCCGGGCCATCGAAACCCAGTGTTACCTGCTGGCGGCCGCCCAGGGTGGCGTGCACCCGGGGCCACGGGAAACCTATGGTCATGGGGCGATTGTCGACCCATGGGGGCGCGTACTGGCGCAACAGGATCAAGGCGAAGCGGTGTTGTTGGCCGAACGCGATAGCAGTGAACAAGCGTCGATACGGGCGCGCATGCCGGTGGCAGGCCACCGGCGCTTTTTCTCGCAGGGCGCACAGCGACCTGCTTCAGAACGATGAATTTAAGGCCGAACCTATGAGCGAGTTGTTGTCCTCAGTCAGTGAACACCTCCTGGCGCCCGGTGGCGTGACCATCGAAAGTCTGCAAACCGTGCTGGGCGACCTGGCCGGGCCGGGTATTGATGCCGCCGACCTGTATTTCCAGGGGCAGATTTCCGAGTCCTGGTCCCTGGAAGACGGGATCGTCAAGGACGGCAGCTTCAACCTTGACCAAGGGGTTGGCGTGCGTGCGCAGTCCGGTGAGAAGACCGGCTTTGCCTACAGCAATGCCATCACCCTGGAAGCCCTGGGCCTGGCCGCCCGCGCGGCGCGTTCGATTTCCCGTGCCGGGCAGAACGGCACCGTGCAGGCGTTCAGTACCCAGGACGTGACCCAGTTGTACGGCCCGGACAACCCGCTGGAAGTCATGAGCCGTGCCGAAAAGGTCGAGCTGCTCAAGCGCGTGGATGCCGCAACCCGTGCCCTCGACCCGCGTATCCAGCAGGTGAGCGTGAGCATGGCCGGTGTCTGGGAGCGCATCCTGGTGGCCTCCACCGATGGCAGCCTGGCGGCGGATGTGCGACCGCTGGTGCGCTTCAATGTCAGTGTGATCGTCGAGCAGAACGGCCGTCGCGAGCGCGGCGGCCATGGCGGCGGCGGGCGTACGGATTATCGCTATTTCCTCACCGAAGACCGCGCCATGGGCTATGCCCGCGAGGCGTTGCGCCAGGCGTTGGTCAATCTGGAAGCCATTCCGGCGCCGGCCGGTACGCTGCCGGTGGTGCTCGGTTCGGGCTGGTCCGGGGTCTTGCTGCATGAAGCGGTGGGGCATGGCCTGGAAGGCGACTTCAACCGCAAGGGCAGCTCCGCCTACAGCGGGCGTATGGGCGAAATGGTCGCCTCCAAACTCTGCACCATCGTCGATGACGGCACCTTGGCCGGTCGCCGTGGCTCCCTGAGCGTCGACGACGAAGGCACGCCCACCGAGTGCACCACGCTGATCGAAAACGGCGTGCTCAAGGGCTATATGCAAGACAAGCTCAACGCGCGCCTGATGGGTGTGGCGCGTACCGGCAACGGTCGTCGCGAGTCCTACGCGCATTTGCCGATGCCGCGCATGACCAATACCTACATGCTCGCGGGCGAAAGCGATCCGGCAGAGATCATTGCCTCGGTCAAACGTGGGATCTATTGCGCCAACCTGGGGGGCGGCCAGGTGGATATCACCAGCGGCAAGTTCGTGTTCTCCACCAGCGAAGCCTATTTGATCGAAGACGGCAAGATCACTGCGCCGGTCAAGGGCGCCACCCTGATTGGCAACGGCCCGGAAGCCATGAGCAAGGTGTCGATGGTCGGTAACGACCTGGCGCTGGACAGCGGTGTGGGCATGTGTGGCAAGGATGGGCAGTCGGTGCCGGTCGGTGTCGGCCAGCCAACCCTGAAAATTGATGCGATCACCGTGGGTGGCACGGGGTCGTAAGGCGTGGAGCTTCGGGTGGCGAAGACCGCCACCCGGGGAAGAGGATCAACGCAGGCCGCGTTGAGTCTCGTCCAGCTCACGGATGTACTTGAAGATTTTACGGCTGGTGGCCGGCGCCTTGTTCTGTGCCAGTTCGTGCTGGGCCTGACGGATCAGGGAGCGCAGTTGCTGGCGGTCGGCATCTGGATAGTCCAGGACGAACTTCTCCAATACAGCGTCGTCACCGCCGATCAGGCGGTCGCGCCAACGTTCCAGGTTATGGAAACGTTCGTTGTATTGGCGGGTGGAAGCATCGAGTTGGTCGAGCAAGGTCAGAATGGCGTCAGTGTCCTGGTCGCGCATCAGCTTGCCGATAAACATGATGTGCCGTTTACGCGCGATATTCGCGGTGTGCTTGGGTGCATCTGCCAGGGCCCGGCGCATTTCGTCGGTCAGTGGCAGTTTGGCAATCAAGTCCGGCTTGAGTGTTGTAAGGCGCTCGCCGAGATCAACCAGAGCATGCAGCTCGCGTTTGACCTGGGTTTTGCTTTTCTCCCCATCGAGGGAGTCGTCGTAAGAATCAACCATGGTGGCAGTCCGCAAAGAAACGCCGCCATGATAACCAGTCGGGGGCCGCTTGTCCGGCCCGGTCGCTCGATGGCCTTAACCGAAAGCAGAATTTGAGTGGAGAACACCATGAGTGCAGCCCAAAGCGTCGGTCCACAAGCGTTACCGGCACTGCAGGAACAAGTTGAACAGATCATCAATGAGGCCAAGCGCCAGGGCGCCAGTGCCTGTGAAGTGGCGGTGTCGCTGGAGCAGGGGCTGTCGACTTCGGTACGCCAGCGGGAAGTGGAAACCGTTGAGTTCAACCGCGACCAGGGGTTTGGCATCACCTTGTATGTGGGGCAACGCAAAGGCTCGGCCAGTACCTCGGCCAGCGGCCCGGAAGCCATTCGCGAAACCGTCGCCGCCGCCCTGGCGATTGCCAGGCATACCTCCGAAGACGAGGCCTCGGGTTTGGCGGATGCGGCCTTGATGGCGCGGGATCTGAAAGATTTCGACCTGTTTCACGCCTGGGATATCAGCCCCGAGCAGGCCATCGAAAAAGCCCTGGCCTGCGAAGCTGCGGCGTTTGATGCCGACAGCCGGATCAAGAATGCCGATGGCACCACCTTGAGTACCCACCAGGGTTGCCGTGTGTATGGCAACAGCCACGGGTTTATCGGCGGCTATGCATCAACGCGCCATAGCTTGAGCTGCGTGATGATCGCCGAGGGTGATGGCCAGATGCAGCGTGACTACTGGTATGACGTCAGTCGCCAGGGCGAGTTGTTGGCGGATCCGGCCAGCATCGGCCAACGCGCCGCGCAACGGGCCGCGAGCCGCCTGGGCGCGCGCCCGGTGCCGACGTGCGAAGTGCCGGTGCTGTTTTCGGCGGAGTTGGCAGGTGGTCTGTTCAGCAGCTTCCTGGGGGCGATTTCCGGGGGCAACCTGTACCGCAAATCGTCGTTCCTTGAAGGTGCACTGGGCCAGAAGTTGTTTCCCGAGTGGTTGACCCTGGATGAGCGCCCGCACCTGATGCGCGCCATGGGCAGTTCGGCCTTTGATGGCGATGGCCTGGCGACCTACGCCAAGCCGTTTGTCGAGAAGGGCGAGTTGGTGTCCTACGTACTGGGCACCTATGCCGGGCGCAAGCTCGGTTTGCCGAGTACCGCCAACTCCGGTGGCGTCCACAACCTGTTCGTGACCCATGGCGATGAAGACCAGGCGGCGCTGTTGCGCCGTATGGGCCGTGGCTTGCTGGTGACCGAGTTGATGGGCCATGGCTTGAACATGGTCACCGGTGACTATTCCCGTGGTGCCGCAGGTTTCTGGGTGGAGCATGGCGAAATCCAGTTCGCCGTCCAGGAAGTGACCATCGCCGGCAATATGCGCGATATGTTCAAGCAGATCGTCGCCGTAGGTAACGATCTGGAACTGCGCAGCAATATCCGCACCGGCTCGGTGCTGATCGAGCGTATGACCATCGCCGGCAGCTAAGCCCCCCGCCGCCTGCACAACAGCGCCACCCCTTGGGGTGGCGTTTTTTTTACTTGGAATATTGCCGTGCAGACAAAGCTATAGGGTTGATAGCTTGTTTTGATTCTCAATATCATTTAATAATAAATATCATTATCGAGCGAGTGTGGATCATGAGTTCTGTCCTGCACGAGGATCCCTACCTGGAAAGCTGGCGCTGGATGAGCCGTCAGATTCGCTGCGGGCTCAACCCTGACGAGCCACGGCTGATCGAGCATTACCTGAACGAAGGTCGCTACCTGGCCTGCTGCACGGCCACGCACCCGTGGACCATCGCCGAGACCTCGTTTTGCCTGCTGATCGACACCGCCACCGATATCGCCTTGCCCTGGCATTGGCGCTCCACATGCCTGGACCAGGCCTGGCGCCCGCTGCGCGACCTGGAAAACCTTTCGCACTGCGCCTGCCGCCTCAAACGCTGGCAGACCTTTGCCTGGCAATTGGCGACTTGCGAACTGCAACCTTCGATTTCTCACTCCGACTTGGTGCAAGGATCTTCCGATGAGTAACACCCGTATCGAACGCGACAGCATGGGCGAACTACTGGTACCGGCCGACGCGTTGTATGGCGCGCAAACCCAGCGTGCGGTGAACAACTTCCCGATCAGCCACCAGCGCATGCCGGCCCCGTTCATCCGCGCCCTGATCCTGGCCAAGGCCGCCGCCGCCAAGGCCAACGTCGATCTCAAGCAGATCAGCGAAAGCCAGGGCAAAGCCATTGTCGACGCCGCCCAAGGCTTGCTGGAAGGCGATTTCATGCAGCACTTCCCGGTGGATATCTTCCAGACCGGTTCCGGCACCAGCTCCAACATGAACGCCAATGAAGTGATTGCAACCCTGGCCAGCCGCCTGCTGGGCGAGCCGGTCAACCCCAACGACCACGTCAATTGCGGGCAAAGCAGCAACGACATCATCCCGACCACCATTCACGTCAGCGCCGCATTGGTGCTACATGAGCAGACGTTGCCGGCGTTGCTGCACCTGGTTGAGGTGATCGAGCGCAAGGCGGTAGAGGTCCATCCATTCATCAAGACCGGGCGTACCCACCTGATGGATGCCATGCCGGTGCGCATGAGCCAGGTGCTTGAGGGGTGGGCGCAGCAACTCAAGGCCAATATCGCTCACTTGCAGGGCCTGCTGCCAAGTCTGCAGGCCCTGGCCCAGGGCGGCACTGCGGTGGGGACCGGGGTCAATGCGCACCCTGAGTTTGCTACACGTTTCAGCCAGCAGTTGAGCAGCCTGACCCAGGTGCGGTTCACTCCGGGCAAGAACCTGTTCGCCCTGATTGGCTCCCAGGACACCGCGGTCGCCGTTTCCGGCCAGTTGAAAGCGATTGCCGTGTCGCTGATGAAAATCGCCAACGACCTGCGCTGGATGAACTCCGGCCCACTCGCCGGCCTCGGTGAAATCGAGCTTGAAGGCCTGCAACCGGGGTCGTCGATCATGCCAGGCAAGGTCAACCCGGTGATTCCAGAGGCCACGGCCATGGTCGCGGCCCAGGTGATCGGCAATGACAGTGTGATCACGGTCGCCGGTCAATCCGGCAATTTCGAGCTCAACGTGATGCTGCCGATCATCGCCCAGAACCTGCTCAGCAGCCTGGAGCTGTTGGCCAACTCCAGCCGCCTGCTGGCGGACAAGGCCATCGCCAGCTTCAAGGTCAACGAGCCCAAGCTCAAGGAAGCCTTGGCGCGCAACCCGATCCTGGTCACTGCCCTCAACCCGATCATTGGTTACCAAAAGGCCGCTGAAATCGCCAAGAAAGCCTATCAACAAGGCCGGCCGGTGATTGATGTGGCGCTCGAACACACCGACCTGCCCCGCAGCCAACTGGAAGTCCTCCTGGACCCGGAAAAGCTCACGGCGGGTGGCGTGTAATAACCGACCCTGCTTTGGAGGCTCACCATGGAGCACTGGAAACGCACGATCGAACGGGCCAATCGCTGCTTTATGCAGGGCGAACTGGTGGATGCCCGCGAGCATTACCTGCAAGCCCTGGCCCTGGCCCAAGTGTTGTTCGAGCGCTGGGGGGATGCCGACGAGGCGGTGGCGGCCTGCGTCATTTCCCATCACAACCTGGCGGACCTGCACCTGCGCCTGAACCAGCCTGAAGAAAGCGCCGAATACCTCTGCGCCATTCACCAGCGTTTGCTGCAGACCCTGCAGGACACCCGGCTGCCTCAGGCCTTGCGCGAGGCAGCCTTGCGCCAGAGCAGCAAGACCTATGTCGAACTGTTGAATTTCATCAGCGATCACGGCGAGTACCCCCGTACCCATCGCTTGCTGGGCAACCATACGTCGCAGACAGGTGCGCCGACCCGCAACAGCCCTTTTTATGGAGCACATTGATATGTCCTACACCTTGCCTGCCTTGCCGTACGCCTACGATGCCCTGGAACCGCATATCGATGCGCAAACCATGGAAATCCACTACACCAAGCACCACCAGACCTACATCAATAACCTCAATGCCGCCGTCGAAGGCACCGAGTTCGCTGGCTGGCCCATCGAGAAACTGGTTTCCAGCGTCCAGCAGTTGCCGGAAAAACTGCGCGCCGCGGTGATCAACCAGGGGGGCGGGCATGCCAACCACTCGTTGTTCTGGGCGGTCATGTCGCCCAAGGGCGGCGGCAAGCCCGAAGGGGCCCTGGGCCAGGCGATTGATACGCAGTTGGGTGGTTTTGATGCCTTCAAGGAGGCCTTCACCAAGGCCGCGTTGACCCGTTTCGGCAGCGGTTGGGCCTGGCTGAGCGTGACCCCGCACAAGACCCTGGTGGTCGAAAGCAGTGGCAACCAGGACAGCCCGTTGATGAGCGGCAATACGCCGATCCTCGGTCTGGACGTGTGGGAGCACGCCTACTACCTGCTTTATCAAAACCGCCGTCCTGAATACATCAACGCCTTCTACAGTGTTATCAACTGGCCGGAAGTCGCTGAACGCTACCAGGCGGCCCTCGCTTAATGACCTCTTATAACCAGACCTAAGGCCGACTATGGGCACTGAAACACTGGCGATCAGCAGCGTACGAATGTTCCGCTATGCATTTGGCTCGCTGCTGCTATTGGCGGGAACGGCATTGCTGGTGGCCCACGGGCTGGCCTGGCTGAACCTGGAGCCGCGGATCCTGCGCGCACTGCAAGGGGGAGCAATCTGCGCCCTGGGTACGGCGTTGGGCGCGGTGCCGGTCCTGGTGATCCGGCGGATGCCGTTGGCGGTCAGCGATACATTGCTGGGGTTTGGCGCCGGCGTGATGTTGGCGGCGACTGCGTTTTCGCTGGTCGTGCCGGGGATTGCCGCCGCCGAAAACCTGGGGCTGACGCCCTGGGCCTCCAGTGGCTTGATCAGCTTCGGTATCATGCTGGGCGCTTTCGGCTTGTTTCTGGTAGACCGCAAGGTCTCCGGGGCCAGCCCGGACATGTTGGTCGGTACGCCCGACAAACCGGTGATCCCGCCGCGCATCTGGCTGTTCGTGTTCGCGATCATTGCCCATAACATTCCCGAAGGCATGGCGGTGGGCGTCTCGGCCGGCGGTGGCATGCCGGATGCCGACAGCTTGGCCATGGGCATTGCCTTGCAGGATGTGCCGGAAGGGCTGGTGATTGCGTTGGTGTTGGCAGGGGCAGGGATGTCGCGAGCCAAGGCTTTCATGATTGGGGCGGCCTCCGGGCTGGTAGAGCCGGTGTTTGCCGTACTCTGTGCCTGGCTGGTGAGCCTGGCCGAGATGCTGCTGCCTTTGGGCCTGGCGCTGGCGGCCGGGGCGATGCTATTGGTGGTGACTCACGAAGTGATCCCCGAATCGCGCCGCAATGGGCATGACAAGCTGGCGAGCCTGGGGTTGTGCATCGGGTTTTGCCTGATGATGGCGATGGATACAGCGCTGGGCTGATCCTTTATTCAGGGGGTGCACAAAACCAATGTGGGAGCGGGCTTGCTCGCGATGGCGGTGTGTCAGGTTAGGAAGACTTGACTGACACACCGCCATCGCGAGCAAGCCCGCTCCCACACAAGTCCCACATTGATTTGCGTGGGGCTATTCGCCTTCGTCGAAGTAGTTATTGATCAACTGCACCAGCGCGTCCAACGCTTCCTGCTCCTGCTCGCCTTCGGTCTTCAGATGGATCGTGGTGCCCTTGCCGGCTGCCAGCATCATCATCGCCATGATGCTTTTGCCATCGACCATGGACTCTGGCGTACGCCCGGCGCGCACCTGGCAAGGAAACTGGCCCGCGACCCCGACAAATTTGGCCGACGCACGGGCATGCAAGCCCAGTTTGTTGATGATTTCAATTTCCAGAGCAGGCATCGCGAAGGTGTTCCTTTCAGCTGAGGTCGCGGTGGCGAACCTGGACATTCTTGAGGGTTTGCTGCAAGACCTGGCCCAGGCGCTCGGTCAGGTAGACGGAGCGGTGATGCCCGCCGGTACAGCCAATGGCGATGGTGACATAGGCCCGGTTGCTGGCGGCAAAGCGCGGTAGCCACTTGAGCAGGTAGCTGGAGATGTCCTGGAACATCTCCTCCACATCCGGTTGTGCCGCCAGGTACTCGGCAACGGGCTGGTCCAGCCCAGACTGGTCGCGCAGTTCCGGCTTCCAGTAAGGATTGGGCAGGCAACGCACGTCAAATACCAGGTCGGCGTCTATCGGCATGCCCCGCTTGAAACCAAAGGATTCGACCAGGAAGGCCGTGCCCGGTTCCGGCTGGTTCAGCAGGCGCAGCTTGATGGCGTCGCGCAGTTGGTAAAGGTTCAGGCTGGTGGTGTTGATCTTGAGGTCGGCCAAGTCAATGATCGGCCCCAGCAGCTTGGTCTCGTCTTCGATGGCTTCGGCCAGCGAGCGGTGCGGGCTGCTCAGCGGGTGGCGGCGACGGGTTTCCGAGAAGCGCTTGAGCAGCGTTTCTTCGTCGGCATCCAGGTACAGCACGTCGCAATGGATGTGCTTGGCGCGTACCTCTTCCAGCAGTTCCGGGAATCGCGTGAGGTGGCTGGGCAGGTTGCGCGCGTCGATCGACACCGCCACCAGCGGTTGGGCCAGTTCGGTATGGATCAACGCACGTTCGGCCAGCTCGGGCAGCAGGCCGGCCGGCAAGTTGTCGATGCAATAGAAGCCACTGTCCTCAAGCACATTGAGGGCCGTACTTTTACCCGAGCCGGAACGCCCGCTGACGATGATCAGACGCATGATTACTGCCCGCTTTGCTCATCCAGAACCACCTGATACAGCGCTTCATTACTGCTGGCGCTGCGCAGTTTCTTACGTACTTCTTCACGGTCGAGCATGCTGGCGATCTGCCGGAGCAGCTCCAGGTGCGCATCGGTGGCGGCTTCCGGGACCAGCAGGACAAACAGCAGGTCAACCGGGGCGCCATCGATGGCGTCAAAATCTATGGGCGCCTCCAGGTGCAACAGGGCGCTTATCGGTGCGTCGCAGCCTTTGAGGCGGCAGTGAGGAATCGCGATGCCGTTGCCAAAACCGGTCGAGCCGAGTTTTTCACGGGCTATCAGGGCATCGAAGACATCTTGCATTTCCAGGTCAGGCACTTGGCGGCTGATCAGGTTGGCAATTTGTTCGAGGGCTTTCTTTTTACTGCCGCCCGGCACGTTCACAAGGGAACGGCCGGGGGTCAGGATGGTTTCAAGTCGAATCATGGGTGGGGAGTGTTAGCGGCCTGTGCCTTGAAGAAGGCTCTGCTGCTTTTCCTTATGCTTTTTGATTTGGCGATCCAGCTTGTCGGTCAGGTCGTCAATGGCGGCATACATGTCTGAATGCTCTGCATTGGCGACTACTTCCCCGCCGGGTATACGCAAGGTGGCTTCGATTTTCTGCTTTAGCTTTTCGACAGACATGATGACTTGCACATTGGTGATCTTGTCGAAATGCCCCTCAATCCGTTTGAGTTTTTCGCTGATGTAGGCGCGCAGCGGTTCGGTCACTTCCAGTTGGTGTCCACTGATATTGACTTGCATACAGCTTCTCCTTCGTTGCCAGTGCATAAAGCGGCGGGTAGGAATACCCGCCACTGGAACGCTGTGGCCTGCCCGTCACATCAACCGCTTACGCTCGCTGGAAGGCGCGATCCCAAGGGACTCGCGGTACTTGGCGACGGTTCGACGGGCGACCTGAATGCCTTGTGCCTCCAGTAAACCAGCGATCTTGCTGTCACTCAACGGCTTTTTCTGATTTTCCGCGGCAACCAGTTTTTTGATGATCGCGCGGATCGCCGTGGACGAGCATTCGCCGCCTTCGGAGGTGCTGACGTGGCTGGAGAAAAAGTATTTCAGTTCATAGATACCGCGCGGGGTATGCATGAATTTCTGGGTGGTGACCCGGGAAATGGTCGATTCATGCATGCCGACGGCTTCGGCAATGTCATGCAGCACCAGCGGCTTCATTGCCTCGTCGCCGTATTCCAGGAAGCCGCGCTGATGCTCGACGATCTGGGTGGCCACTTTCATCAGGGTCTCGTTGCGGCTTTGCAGGCTCTTGATGAACCAGCGCGCTTCCTGCAACTGGTTGCGCATGAAGGTGTTGTCGGCACTGGTATCGGCCCGGCGCACGAAACCTGCGTATTGCGGGTTGACCCGCAGGCGCGGCACCGATTCCTGGTTCAGTTCCACCAGCCAGCGCTCGTTGTCCTTGCGCACGATTACGTCGGGGACGACGTATTCGGCTTCGCTGGACTCGATTTGCGAACCGGGACGCGGGTTGAGGCTCTGGACCAGCTCGATGATCTGGCGCAGGTCATCTTCCTTGAGCTTCATCCGGCGCATCAACTGGCTGTAGTCGCGGCTGCCCAGCAGGTCGATGTAGTCGGTGACCAGGCGTTGGGCCTCGGCCAGCCAGGGAGTCTTGGCGGGCAACTGGCGCAGTTGCAGCAACAGGCACTCGCTGAGGTTGCGCGCACCAATGCCGGCGGGCTCGAACTGCTGGATGCGGTGCAGGACCGCTTCGATTTCGTCCAGCTCGATATCCAGTTCCGGGTCGAAGGCCTCGAGGATTTCCTCGAGGGTCTCGTCCAGGTAGCCCTGATTATTGATGCAGTCGATCAGGGTCACGGCGATCAGGCGATCGGTGTCGGACATCGGGGCAAGGTTCAGTTGCCACAGCAAGTGGCTCTGCAGGCTTTCGCCGACGGAGGTGCGGGTGGTGAAGTCCCACTCGTCATCGTCGTTGCTGGGCAGGCTGCTGGCGCTGGTCTGGTAGACATCTTCCCAGGCCGTATCCACCGGCAGTTCATTGGGAATGCGCTCGTTCCACTCGCCTTCTTCCAGGTTATCCACCGTGGGTGCGGTTTCCTGGTAGGACGGTTCCTGGACGTCGGCGTTGGGTTTTTGCTCGATGTTGTCGGCCAGTGGATCGGCATTGTCGAAGTCGTCGCCTTCTTCCTGGCGTTCGAGCATCGGGTTGGACTCCAGGGCCTCCTGGATTTCCTGTTGCAGGTCCAGGGTCGACAATTGGAGCAGGCGGATGGCCTGTTGCAGCTGCGGTGTCATCGTCAGCTGCTGGCCCATTCTCAGGACTAGCGATGGTTTCATGGCAGGGGCTTAACACCTTATTCGCCGGCGCAATGCGCCATCCACGACAGGGCGCGTGAGCGCCAAACATAAGCAAATTATATGCCTGATATCGGGGGCTTTGCCTAGAGCGCGGTAACAATAAAAATAATAAGGTTTTTATTGACTCCCGCGCCTGATGGCGAATGTCCTGACATCCCAGTGTTTACAGGCGGAACTCGTGCCCCAGGTACACTTCCTTGACCAGTTCGTTGGCCAGGATGGTGGCGGAGTCCCCTTCGGCAATCAGTTGGCCGTCGTTGACGATATACGCGGTTTCGCAGATATCCAGGGTCTCACGCACGTTGTGGTCGGTGATCAACACGCCGATCCCCTTGGCCTTGAGGTGATGGATGATCTGCTTGATGTCGCCTACCGAAATCGGGTCGACACCGGCGAAGGGCTCGTCCAGCAGGATGAACTTCGGTGCCGTGGCCAGGGCGCGGGCGATTTCCACACGACGACGCTCGCCGCCGGACAGGCTCATGCCGAGGTTGTCGCGGATGTGGTTGATGTGGAACTCCTGCAGCAGGCTTTCCAGTTCCTGGCGGCGTCCATCGCGATCCAGTTCCTTGCGGGTTTCAAGGATCGCCATGATGTTGTCGGACACTGACAGTTTGCGGAAGATCGATGCCTCCTGGGGGAGATAGCCGATACCAGCCCGTGCACGACCGTGCATGGGCTGGTGGCTGACGTCCAGGTCGTCGATCAAGACGCGGCCCTGGTCCGCCTGGACCAGGCCGACGATCATGTAGAAGCAGGTGGTCTTGCCGGCACCGTTGGGGCCAAGCAGGCCGACGATCTGGCCGCTGTCGATCGACAGGCTGACGTCGCGCACGACCTGACGGCTTTTATAGGCCTTGGCCAGATGCTGGGCTTTCAGGGTTGCCATTACTGGGCCTTCTTCTTCGGCTGGATAACCATGTCGATGCGCGGACGTGGTGCAGTGACCTTGGTGCCATTGGCGCGGCCGGCAGTGGCGACCTGCTTGACGGTGTCATAGACGATTTTCTCGCCTTCGGTCGAGTTGCCGTCGCTGCTGATCACTTTGGCGCGGTCAGTCAGTACGATGCGGTTTTGCGGCGCGTGGTACTGGATGGTCACGCCGTAGCCTTTGATCGGGCCTGGGTCGGCGGCGTTTTGCTTCTGTTCAAAGTAGGCCAGGTTGCCCACCGAGGTCACGACGTCAATCTCACCTGCCGGGGTGCGGGTCAGGGTCACGGTATTGCCGGTAATCTTCATCGAGCCCTGGGTGATGATGACGTCGCCCTTGTAGGTCGCGATACCTTGCTTGTCATCCAGTTGCGCATCGTCAGCCTGAATGTGGATCGGTTGCTGGCTATCGTTCGGCAGAGCCCAGGCGCTCACGCTTCCCAGTGCTGCGCCCAGACCGAGCAAAATAGGGAGGGTTTTAACGAGCCTCATACTGTCCTCTTACGTTCGATAGCAGGTGTATCCTGCTTTCTTTCAAATACGCTTTCATTCCCTTGCCAGTCGATACACCGCCAGCGCCGTCGATTCTAACGTCTTGCTCGGTCTGCGCATATTGCTTCTGTGGGAATACGGTCATGCGACTGCTGGTAATGATGGTCTCGCGCTTCTGGGCGTCGGTGCGCGCAACGCGCACCGAGTCGATCAGCTCCACTTCGGTGCCGTCCGGGTTGACCTCGCCACGCTTGCTGGTGACATGCCACGGGAATTCGGTGCCGCGATACAGGTTCAGGTCCGGGTTGGTCAGCAATGTGACCTCGGAAGCCTTCAGGTGTTCGACCTTGTCCGACGTCATTTCGTACTGCACCTTGCCGTCCGGCAGGAACTGCACGCTGTAGGCGTTGGTGGCGTAATAGTCGATGGCGCCCTGGTCGGCCTGCACAACCGGGTGGTCGAGGAAGCGCTCCGGGCTGATGTTCCAGTAGCCCACCGCGAGAAACAGCGCGGCGATGGCTCCGAGTATCAGGAAGTTGCGAATCTTTTTGCTCAGCATAGAAGGCTCTATAGGTAGGCGGCGTGGGCCGCTTCAAGGCTGCCCTGGGCACGCAGGATCAACTCGCAGAACTCGCGCGCGGCACCTTCGCCGCCACGGGCCTGGGTAATGCCATGGGCATGTTCGCGCACAAATGACGCGGCATTGGCCACTGCCATGCCCAGGCCGACGCGGCGGATCACCGGCAGGTCGGGCAGGTCATCGCCCAGATAGGCGACCTGCTCATAGCTTAGGTTGAGTTGGCCAAGAAGCTCGTCCAGAACCACCAGTTTATCCTCACGGCCCTGGTAGAGGTAAGGAATCCCCAGGTTTTGTGCGCGACGCTCCACGACCGGAGTCTTTCGACCACTGATAATCGCCGTTTGCACGCCAGAGGCCATCAGCATTTTGATGCCCTGGCCGTCCAGGGTATTGAACGTCTTGAATTCGCTGCCGTCTTCGAGGAAGTACAGGCGGCCATCGGTCAGCACGCCGTCCACGTCGAAAATCGCCAGTTTGATGGCCTTGCCCCGTTGCAACAGGTCGGTGGTCATTTACATCACTCCTGCGCGCAGCAAATCGTGCATGTTCAGGGCGCCAATCGGATGATCGGTCTCATCGACCACCACCAGCGCGCCGATTTTGTGGTCTTCCATGATCTTCAGGGCTTCGGCCGCGAGCATTTCGGCGCGGGCGGTCTTGCCGTGGGGGGTCATGACCTGGTCGATGGTCGCGGTATGGATATCGATGGTGCGGTCCAGGGTGCGACGCAGGTCGCCGTCGGTAAACACCCCGGCCAGGCGCCCGTCGGCTTCAAGGATCACGGTCATGCCCAGGCCTTTGCGGGTCATTTCCATCAGCGCGTCCTTGAGCAGGGTGCCACGCTGTACCTGGGGCAGTTCATCGCCGGTGTGCATCACGTTTTCCACTTTCAGCAACAGGCGACGGCCGAGGGCGCCACCGGGGTGGGAAAAGGCGAAGTCTTCGGCGGTAAAACCACGGGCCTCCAGCAGGGCCACGGCCAGGGCGTCGCCCATGACCAGGGCGGCAGTGGTGGAGGAGGTCGGCGCCAGGTTCAGCGGGCAGGCCTCGTGGGTCACATGCACGTTCAGGTTCACTTCGGCGGCCTTGGCCAGCGTCGAGTCCGGGTTGCCGGTCACGCTGATCAGCTTGATGCCCAGGCGCTTGATCAGGGGCAGCAGGGTCACGATTTCGTTGGTGGTGCCGGAGTTGGACAGGGCCAGGATCACGTCGTCGCGGGTAATCATGCCCATGTCGCCATGGCTGGCTTCGGCCGGGTGCACGAAAAACGCGGTGGTGCCGGTGCTGGCCAGGGTGGCGGCAATCTTGTTGCCGACATGGCCTGACTTGCCCATGCCGACCACGACAACCCGGCCTTTACTGGCCAGGATCATCTCGCAGGCGCGTACGAAATCTGCGTCGATATGGGCCAGCAAGCCTTCTACGGCTTCAAGTTCGAGGCGGATGGTGCGTTGTGCGGATTGAATAAGGTCGTTGGATTGGCTCATGTCTGAAATCGTATAGCCTGACGAAAAGTCGGCGATTATAGCGGTAATGATCAATTCCCTCACGCAAGTTCGTCAGGGTTTGTTCACCATGAATGTGAGAACCTTCTCAAATGCACTTTAGCTGTCCTGTTTCTGAACAAGCTCTGCTCCGGCCTTGGGCGCTTTATCTCAGCAGTGATATAGTTCGCCGCCAGTTCGGTCCGCACAGCTCACATGTGTCTAACTGTCGCAAGCAGTTGTCCCAAACGTGGTGTCTGAGTGAGAAGCTGCATCCCAAGGAGTTTAGATGAGTGCCGATAACGCCTACGCGGTCGAGCTGAAGGGTCTTTCCTTCAAGCGCGGTACGCGCAGCATCTTCAATAATGTCGATATTCGCATTCCCCGCGGCAAGGTGACGGGCATCATGGGGCCGTCCGGTTGCGGCAAGACGACCCTGCTGCGCCTGATGGGCATGCAGTTGCGTCCCACCGCCGGGGAAGTCTGGGTCAATGGCCAGAACCTGCCGACCCTGTCGCGCAGCGACCTGTTCGATGCGCGCAAGCACATGGGGGTGCTGTTCCAGAGCGGTGCCCTGTTCACCGATCTCGATGTTTTTGAAAACGTCGCGTTCCCGCTGCGGGTACACACCCAGCTGTCCGAAGAGATGATTCGTGACATTGTATTGTTGAAGCTGCAGGCCGTCGGCCTTCGCGGTGCCATCGATCTGATGCCAGATGAGCTCTCCGGCGGTATGAAGCGGCGTGTGGCCCTGGCACGGGCGATTGCCCTCGACCCGCAGATCCTGATGTATGACGAGCCGTTCGTCGGCCAGGACCCTATCGCCATGGGCGTCCTGGTGCGCCTGATCCGCCTGCTCAACGATGCGCTGGGCATCACCAGTATCGTGGTTTCCCACGACCTGGCCGAAACCGCGAGCATTGCCGACTACCTGTATGTGGTCGGCGATGGCCAGGTATTGGGGCAGGGTACGCCTGAAGAACTGATGAACGCCGATAACCCGCGGATTCGCCAGTTCATGACCGGCGATCCTGATGGCCCGGTGCCTTTTCATTTTCCGGCAGCGGACTACCGCGCAGATCTTCTGGGGAAGCGCTGATGCGCAAGACATCTTTAATCGAGAAGGTTCGCCTTTTCGGTCGTTCCGGCATCGACATCGTCGCAGTGCTCGGGCGTTCGACGATTTTCCTGTTTCACGCCTTGCTGGGCCGCGGCGCTATCGGCGGCGGTTTTGGCTTGCTACTCAAGCAGTTGCACTCGGTGGGCGTGATGTCCCTGGTGATCATCGTGGTCTCCGGGGTGTTCATCGGCATGGTGCTGGCGTTGCAAGGCTTCAATATCCTGTCCAGCTACGGCTCCGAGCAGGCGGTGGGGCAGATGGTTGCGCTGACGCTCCTGCGTGAACTGGGGCCGGTGGTCACGGCCTTGCTGTTTGCCGGCCGCGCGGGCTCCGCGTTGACCGCCGAGATCGGCAACATGAAGGCCACCGAGCAGTTGTCCAGCCTGGAAATGATCGGCGTGGACCCGCTCAAGTACATTGTTGCCCCGCGCCTGTGGGCCGGCTTCATCTCCCTGCCACTGCTGGCGATGATTTTCAGCGTGGTCGGGATCTGGGGCGGTTCGTGGGTGGCGGTGGACTGGCTGGGGGTCTATGACGGCTCCTACTGGGCCAACATGCAAAACAGCGTGACGTTCAGCGGTGACGTGCTCAATGGCATCATCAAGAGCATCGTCTTTGCCTTCGTCGTGACCTGGATCGCCGTATTCCAAGGCTATGACTGTGAGCCCACTTCAGAAGGGATCAGTCGTGCCACCACCAAGACCGTTGTGTACGCCTCGCTGGCGGTACTGGGCCTTGACTTCATTTTGACCGCCTTGATGTTTGGAGATTTCTGATGCAAAACCGCACTGTGGAGATCGGTGTCGGCCTTTTCTTGCTGGCTGGCATCCTGGCTTTACTGTTGCTCGCCCTGCGAGTCAGCGGCTTGTCGGCCAGCTCGAGCGCCGATACCTATAAACTTTACGCCTACTTCGACAATATCGCCGGTTTGACGGTCAGATCCAAAGTGACCATGGCCGGTGTGACTATCGGCAAGGTCACGGCAATCGATCTGGACCGCGACAGCTTCACCGGCCGAGTGACCCTGCAACTGGACAAGAAGGTAGATAACCTGCCGACTGACTCCACGGCGTCTATCCTCACGGCGGGTCTGCTGGGCGAGAAGTACATCGGTATCAGCGTGGGTGGGGAAGAAGCCTTGCTCAAGGATGGTTCGACCATTCATGACACACAGTCGTCGTTGGTATTGGAGGACCTGATCGGTAAATTCCTGCTTAATACGGTTAGTAAAGACGCCAAATGAGGAGTTTGTTCATGATCTCTACCTTGCGACGTGGCCTGTTGGTGCTGTTGGCAGCCTTGCCATTGATGGCTAACGCCGTGGCGGCGCCCTCGGCGCACGACATTATTGAGAGAACCACCAAAGAGTTGCTGGCTGACCTTGCCGCAAACAAGGAACAGTACAAGCAGAGCCCAAGCGCGTTCTACGATGCCCTCAACGGTATCGTGGGCCCTGTGGTCGACGCTGATGGCATCTCCCGCAGCATCATGACGGTCAAGTACTCGCGCAAGGCCACGCCTGCGCAAATGCAGCGTTTCCAGGACAACTTCAAGCGCAGCCTGATGCAGTTCTATGGCAATGCCCTGCTGGAGTACAACAACCAGGGGATCGTCGTGTCCCCGGCCAAGGATGAGTCCGGCACCCGTACCAGCGTGGACATGCAGGTCAAGGGCAACAATGGCGCGGTCTATCCGGTTTCCTACACCCTTGAGAAAATCAACGGTGAATGGAAAGTGCGCAACGTGATCATCAACGGCATCAACATCGGCAAGCTGTTCCGTGACCAGTTCGCCGATGCCATGCAGCGCAATGGCAACGACCTGGACAAGACCATCGATGGTTGGGCCGGTGAAGTGGCCAAGGCCAAGGAAGTGACCGAAGAAGCTGCAGAGAAGCAGGCGCCATGACCGAGTCGGCTGTTCGTCAAGGCCAGGCCGGCGAGCTGCTCTTAAGTGGCGTGCTCGACTACAGCACCGGGCCGGCCCTGCGCAAGCAGGGCCAGGCGCTGATCAATGCCAGCACCGCGCAGGCATTGGTCCTCGATTGCTCGGCGGTGGTGAAGTCCAGCAGTGTTGGCCTGTCATTGCTCCTGTGTTTCCTGCGTGACGCCGCAACGGTCAAGAAACCTGTCAGTATTCGCGCATTACCCGAGGATATGCGTGAAATCGCCCAGGTTTGCGGTTTGACTGAGCTGTTGGCGCATCCTTAATACACCTTATTGAAGAAGCCCCCCGTCAGAGTCCTGCTATGCGGGGTTCGCAGGCGCGGGGCTTTTTTGTATGATGTGCGACCCGTGCGCACTGGGCGCCGATAGAGGTTGAGCATGCAGGCCCTAGAAGTTAAAAGCTTCCTTGAAGGAAAGCTGCCGAATACTGAGGTTGCAGTTGAAGGCGAAGGCTGCAATTTCCAGCTGAACGTGATTAGCGATGAACTGGCGGCATTGAGCCCGGTCAAGCGTCAGCAGCAGATCTATGCCCATTTGAACCCGTGGATCACCGATGGCAGCATCCATGCGGTCACTATGAAATTTTTCAGCCGCGCGGCCTGGGCCGAGCGTACCTGAGCCCCCAAGGCGTCGAGATTCTTATGGATAAATTGATTATTACCGGCGGTGCCCGTCTTGATGGCGAAATCCGTATCTCCGGGGCTAAAAACTCGGCCTTGCCGATCCTGGCGGCCACCTTGCTGTGCGATGGCCCGGTTACTGTAGCCAACCTGCCGCACCTGCACGACATCACCACCATGATCGAGCTGTTCGGTCGTATGGGCATTGAGCCGGTGATCGACGAGAAACTCTCGGTCGAAATCGACCCGCGCACCATCAAGACCCTGATCGCACCGTACGAGCTGGTGAAAACCATGCGGGCCTCGATCCTGGTTCTGGGCCCGATGGTCGCCCGTTTCGGCGAGGCCGAAGTGGCACTGCCTGGCGGTTGCGCCATCGGTTCGCGTCCGGTGGACTTGCACATCCGTGGCCTTGAAGCCATGGGCGCAACCATCGATGTCGAAGGTGGCTACATCAAGGCCAAGGCACCGGAAGGCGGCCTGCGTGGCGCGAACTTCTTCTTTGATACCGTCAGTGTGACCGGTACCGAGAACATCATGATGGCCGCGGCCCTGGCCAATGGCCGCAGCGTCCTGCAAAACGCCGCGCGCGAGCCGGAAGTGGTCGACCTGGCCAACTTCCTGATCGCCATGGGTGCCAAGATCACAGGCGCCGGCACCGACACCATCACCATCGACGGTGTGAAGCGCCTGCACTCGGCGACCTACAAAGTGATGCCGGACCGTATCGAGACCGGCACCTACCTGGTTGCCGCTGCCGTCACCGGTGGTCGCGTCAAGGTCAAGGACACCGATCCGACCATCCTTGAAGCGGTCCTGGAAAAGCTGCGCGAAGCGGGTGCCGAAATCACCACCGGCGAAGACTGGATCGAGCTGAACATGCACGGCAAGCGGCCAAAAGCCGTCAACGTGCGTACTGCCCCGTACCCGGCGTTCCCGACCGACATGCAGGCGCAATTCATCTCCCTGAACGCGATTGCCGAAGGCACCGGCGCGGTGATCGAGACCATCTTTGAAAACCGCTTCATGCACGTGTATGAACTGCACCGCATGGGCGCCAAGATCCAGGTCGAAGGCAACACGGCCATCGTTACCGGTACCGAAACCCTCAAGGGCGCGCCAGTGATGGCGACCGACCTGCGGGCCTCGGCCAGCCTGGTGATTTCGGCACTGATCGCCGAAGGCGACACGCTGATCGATCGCATCTACCACATAGACCGTGGCTACGAGTGCATCGAAGAAAAACTGCAGATGCTCGGCGCAAAAATCCGCCGCGTACCGGGTTAGTCCCCACTGCTCGGGCGCAGGGAAGCGCCCGCCTGAGGTGTGCATAGGCATGCCTCGGCTGAATTGGTTTCAAATCGAGGCTGTAATGGCCTCGATCTGTGTCTGGCGCCATTTGCGACCGGACCGCAATAGCCTGATGAAGGATTGACGTTTCCCATGTTGACCATCGCACTGTCCAAGGGCCGCATCCTTGACGATACTTTGCCGCTTCTGGCTGAAGCGGGCATCGTGCCGACCGAGAATCCGGACAAGAGCCGCAAGCTGATCATCCCCACGACCCAGGACGACGTTCGCCTGTTGATCGTGCGGGCTACCGACGTGCCGACCTACGTTGAACATGGCGCCGCCGACCTGGGGGTCGCCGGTAAAGACGTGCTGATGGAATACGGCGGCCAGGGCCTGTACGAGCCGTTGGACCTGCGTATCGCGCTGTGCAAGCTGATGACCGCCGGCCGTGTCGGTGATGTCGAGCCAAAAGGCCGCCTGCGGGTGGCCACCAAGTTCGTCAACGTTGCCAAGCGTTACTACGCCGAACAAGGCCGTCAGGTCGATATCATCAAGCTCTACGGCTCGATGGAGCTGGCGCCGCTGATCGGCCTGGCCGACAAGATCATTGACGTGGTCGACACCGGCAACACCCTGCGCGCCAACGGCCTGGAACCCCAGGACTTTATTGCCGACATCAGCTCGCGCCTGATCGTCAACAAAGCTTCGATGAAGATGCAGCACGCCCGTATCCAGGCGTTGATCGACACCCTGCGCAAGGCAGTGGAGTCTCGACACCGCGGTTGACCCATCTGCGCGGCCCTAGGTCGCGCCCGTCTATCCGCCTCATAGCCAGAATTCTCAGGTGCCCAAGCGGAAACGACTGCTAGTTTAGGGCGCCTGAGTTTTTGCCAATACTATTGAGGCCCTCGCTATGACTACGTCCACTGCAATTGCCCGACTCAACGCTGCCGACCCGGATTTCGCCCATCATCTGGATCATCTGCTGAGCTGGGAAAGCGTGTCCGACGACTCGGTCAACCAGCGGGTGCTCGACATCATCAAGGCCGTGCGCGAGCGCGGCGACGCGGCGCTGGTGGACTTTACCCGCCAGTTCGACGGCCTGGACGTCAAGTCCATGTCCGACCTGATCCTGCCTCGCGAACGCCTGGAACTGGCCCTGACGCGCATCACCGCGCCGCAGCGCGAAGCCCTGGAAGTCGCGGCCGCGCGGGTGCGCAGCTATCACGAAAAACAGAAACAGGACTCCTGGAGCTACACCGAAGCCGACGGTACGGTGCTCGGCCAGAAAGTCACGCCCCTGGACCGCGCCGGCCTGTATGTGCCGGGCGGCAAGGCCTCGTACCCGTCGTCGGTGCTGATGAATGCCATTCCCGCCAAAGTGGCAGGTGTGACCGAAGTGGTCATGGTGGTCCCGACCCCGCGCGGTGAAATCAACGAACTGGTGCTGGCCGCTGCCTGCATTGCGGGCGTTGACCGCGTGTTCACCATCGGTGGCGCCCAGGCTGTCGCGGCGTTGGCCTATGGCACCGAAAGCGTACCGAAGGTGGACAAGGTGGTCGGCCCCGGCAACATCTACGTTGCCACCGCCAAGCGCCATGTGTTTGGCCAGGTCGGTATCGACATGATCGCCGGCCCTTCGGAAATCCTCGTGGTCTGCGACGGCCAGACCGATCCCGACTGGATCGCCATGGACCTGTTCTCCCAGGCCGAGCACGATGAAGATGCCCAGGCGATCCTGGTCAGTCCCGACGCCGCGTTTCTTGACAAGGTGGCGGCCAGCATCAACAAGTTGTTGCCGACCATGGATCGCGCCGAGATCATCGCAAAGTCGATCAATGGCCGTGGTGCGCTGATCCTGGTGCGGGACATGGAACAGGCCATCGAAGTGGCCAACCGCATCGCCCCCGAGCACCTGGAACTGTCCGTGGCCGACCCACAGGCCTGGCTGCCATCGATTCGCCACGCCGGTGCGATCTTCATGGGCCGCCACACCAGCGAAGCCCTGGGCGACTACTGCGCCGGCCCCAACCACGTGTTGCCTACCTCGGGCACCGCGCGCTTCTCGTCGCCGCTGGGGGTGTACGACTTCCAGAAGCGCTCGTCGATCATTTTCTGCTCGCCGCAAGGTGCTTCCGAGCTGGGCAAGACCGCCTCGGTGCTGGCCCGTGGTGAATCGTTGAGCGCGCACGCCCGCAGCGCCGAATACCGCATCGTCAAGGGAGAGTAAGACATGAGCAAATTCTGGAGCCCTTTCGTCAAGGACCTCGTGCCTTACGTGCCCGGCGAGCAGCCGAAGCTGACCAGGCTGGTCAAGCTCAACACCAATGAAAACCCCTACGGCCCGTCGCCCAAGGCCCTGGCGGCGATGCAGGCCGAGTTGAACGACAACCTGCGTTTGTACCCCGACCCCAACAGCGACCTGCTCAAGCAGGCCGTGGCCAGGTATTACGGGGTGGAGGGGAGTCAGGTCTTCCTCGGTAACGGTTCCGACGAAGTCCTGGCACATATCTTCCACGGCCTGTTCCAGCACGACCTGCCGCTGCTGTTCCCGGATATCAGCTACAGCTTTTACCCGGTGTACTGTGGCCTGTATGGCATCACTTCGGCCCCGGTGCCGCTGGACGAGCAGTTCCAGATTCGCGTGGCGGACTACGCCAGGCCCAATGGCGGGATCATCTTCCCCAACCCGAACGCGCCGACCGGCTGCGTGCTGGCGCTGGACGCGGTGGAGCAGATCCTCAAGGCCAGCCCGGATTCGGTGGTGGTGGTCGATGAAGCCTATATCGACTTCGGCGGCGCAACCGCCATCAGCCTGGTGGGCCGCTACCCCAACCTGCTGGTGACCCAGACCCTCTCCAAATCGCGCTCACTGGCCGGTTTGCGGGTAGGCCTGGCGGTGGGCCATCCTGACCTGATCGAGGCGCTGGAGCGGGTCAAGAACAGCTTCAACTCCTATCCGCTGGATCGCCTGGCAATTGTTGGCGCGGCGGCGGCCTTCGACGACCGTGAATACTTCGAGAAGACCTGCCAGTTGGTGATCGACAGCCGCGAGAAGGTTGTGGTGCAGTTGCGAGGGAAGGGTTTTGAGGTGTTGCCGTCAGCGGCCAACTTCATCTTTGCCCGCCACCCACGGCACGACGCGGCGGGCCTGGCGGCCAAGCTGCGGGAGCAAGGGGTGATCGTGCGGCACTTCAAGCAGGAGCGGATTGCCCAGTTCCTGCGGATCAGCATCGGTACGCCAGAGCAGAACCAGGCGTTGATCGATGGTTTGGGTGAGCTCTAAACCTCACTGCAGATCCAAAAAGTGGGAGCGGGCTTGCTCGCGATAGCAGTGTGTCAGTCGCCGAGTATATTGACTGATTCACCGCTATCGCGAGCAAGCCCGCTCCCACATTTGGTTGGCGGTGCTGCTTAGAGCAACGGCTCGTCCGGCTTCTTGTGCTTCCAGCCATCATTGCCCGGCAGCAGCAGGTTCAAGCCAATCGCGACCACGGCGCACAGGGCGATGCCCTTGAGGCCGAAATCGTCGGGACCGGTGCCGGTGCCGATCAGCACACCGCCAATCCCGAAGACCAGGGTCACCGAGACAATCACCAGATTGCGCGCCTCCCCGAGGTCGATCTTGTGACGGATCAGGGTATTCATCCCCACTGCGGCAATCGAGCCGAACAGCAGGCATAGAATCCCGCCCATCACTGGCACCGGAATGCTCTGCAACAGCGCGCCGAACTTACCCACGAAGGCCAGGGTGATGGCAAATACCGCCGCCCAGGTCATGATCTTCGGGTTGTAGTTCTTGGTCAGCATCACTGCGCCGGTCACTTCGGCGTAAGTGGTGTTGGGCGGGCCACCGAACAGGCCCGCCGTGGTGGTGGCAATCCCGTCGCCCAGCAGCGTGCGATGCAGGCCGGGCTTTTTCAGGTAGTCGCGACCGGTCACGCTGCCGACCGCAATCACGCCACCGATATGTTCAATCGCTGGCGCCAGGGCCACCGGCACGATGAACAGAATCGCCTGCCAGTTAAATTCCGGCGCGGTGAAGTGGGGCAGGGCGAGCCACGGTGCGGCGGCGATCTTCGCGGTGTCGACCACGCCAAAGTAGAACGACATGCCAAACCCCACCAGCACCCCGGCAATGATCGGCACCAGGCGGAAAATGCCCTTGCCGAACACCGCCACGATCAGCGTGGTCAGCAGCGCCGGCATCGAGATCAGCATTGCCGTCTGGTAATGGATCAGCTCGGCACCGTCGCCCGACTTGCCCATGGCCATGTTCGCGGCAATCGGCGCCATGGCCAGGCCGATGGAGATGATCACCGGCCCGATCACCACGGGCGGCAGCAGCCGGTCGATAAAACCGGTGCCCTTGATCTTCACGGCCAGGCCGAGGAAGGTGTAGACGAAACCTGCCGCCATCACCCCGCCCATGGTCGCCGCGAGGCCGAACTGGCCCTTGGCGAGAATGATCGGGGTGATAAAGGCAAAGCTCGACGCCAGGAACACCGGCACTTGGCGCCCGGTGACTATCTGGAACAACAGCGTGCCCAGGCCCGCAGTAAACAGTGCAACGTTTGGATCAAGACCTGTGATCAGCGGCATCAACACCAGCGCGCCAAATGCTACGAAGAGCATTTGTGCGCCAGACAGGATCTGGCGCCAAAGCGGGTCGTTGAATTCATCCTGCATGCTCACGCGTCCTTCTGCTTAGTGCCGAAGATCTTGTCGCCAGCATCGCCCAGGCCCGGAATGATATAGCCGTGCTCGTTCAGGCGTTCATCGATGGACGCGGTGTAGATCACTACATCCGGGTGGGCTTTTTCTACGGCAGCAATACCTTCGGGAGCCGCGACCAGCACCATGGCGCGAATGTCCTTGCAGCCGGCTTTTTTCAGCAGGTCGATGGTCGCGACCATGGAGCTGCCGGTGGCCAGCATCGGGTCGATGATCATCGCCAGGCGCTCGTCGATTTCCGGGACGAGTTTTTCCAGGTAGGTGTGGGCCTGCAGGGTTTCTTCGTTGCGGGCCACGCCCACAGCGCTGACCTTGGCACCCGGGATCAGGCTCAGCACGCCTTCAAGCATGCCGATACCGGCGCGCAGGATCGGCACCACGGTAATTTTCTTGCCGGCGATTTTCTCGACCTGGACGGGACCGCACCAACCGGGGATCTCGTAGTTTTCCAGGGGTAAATCCTTGGTGGCTTCGTAGGTGAGCAACGCTCCGACTTCCTGAGCAAGCTCACGGAAGTTCTTCGTGCTAATGTCGGCGCGGCGCATAAGGCCGAGCTTGTGTCGGATCAGCGGGTGGCGGATCTCACGGATGGGCATGGGGAAAGGCTCCGGCGGCGGGCAAAAAAACCGGCCTAGATTAATCTATCCGAGGGTGTTGTCCTATAGACAACCAGTACGTTAGTCCATAAAGGCTTGAACGTTGCGTCCCAGAGGCGTACCTTCGCCCGCTTTTCTTGCCACAGTACCCCTGGAGAGCGCCATGTCCGCTGATCTCGAGCATATCCGTCAAATCATGCACGAGGCTGACTGCCTGTACACCGAAGCGCAAGTCGAAGAGGCTATCGCCAAGGTCGGCGCGCACATCACCCGCGAAATGGCCGAGACCAACCCGGTGGTGTTCTGTGTGATGAACGGCGGTCTGATTTTCGCCGGCAAATTGCTGACTCATCTGCAATTCCCGCTGGAAGCGTCCTACCTGCACGCCACGCGCTACCGTAATGAAACCAGCGGCGGCGACCTGTTCTGGAAAGCCAAGCCGGAAGTGTCGTTTATCGACCGTGACGTGCTGATCATCGACGACATCCTCGACGAAGGTCACACCCTGGGCGCGATCATCGACTTCTGCAAACACGCCGGCGCGCGCAAAGTGCACACCGCCGTGCTGATCGACAAAGACCACGACCGCAAGGCCCGCCCAGACCTGAAGGCTGATTATGTTGGCCTGCCGTGCATCGACCGCTACATTTTCGGTTACGGCATGGACTACAAGGGCTACTGGCGCAATGCCAACGGCATCTTTGCTGTGAAGGGGATGTAAGTCGTGGCGCGTTTTCTTGATCAGTCGCTGTTTGCCGAATTGGCCGAGAAAGCCGCCATCAACCCCCGTGGCCGGCAGAACGTCAACTTCCACCAGATGGAGGAGCCGTGCCATCGCATGGCTGTCGGTTTGCAGCCACACACCTATGTGCAGCCCCATCGTCATCTCACCGCCGACAAGGCCGAGACCCTGCTGGTACTCAAGGGGCGCCTGGGGATTCTGATCTTCAGCGAGTCAGGCGAGGTCCTGGAGCGGCGCGTCTTGCAGGCGGGTGGAGATTGCCTGGGGGTTGACCTGTCGCCCGGCGTTTTCCACGGCCTGGTGGTGCTTGAGCCCGACACGGTGATGTTCGAGTGCAAGGCCGGCCCCTATCGCCCGGTGGGCGAGGGTGAGCTGGCGAGTTGGGCACCCCGGGAAGGCGAGGCTGGTATGGTTGAGTATCACCGCTGGATGCTGGCCCAGTTCGACTGACCCACCGCCATCGCGGGCAAGCCCGCTCCCACATTAGAGCTTCGTGGCTTCCGAACCTTGTGTCCCGCAGGTAGACTTCCACTCCCGTGTAAATGTCTGCAGGCTGGAGTCGGCAATGCGTAAAGATAAGAAACAAGTGATTGGTGACGAGATCGGCGACGATCAGATCAAGCTGTTCCTGGATTTTGAACCGGTCGACGCCACTTCACCTTCCCTGCACAAGCTGATCAAAGCCTATCGCGGCCTGCGCATCGACGATTTCGAGCGGTTCCTGGGCTTTTTCAAGGAGGCGGGACTGGACCTCGACGGCAAGGATGAGCATGGCCAGACCTTCGTGGACCTGATCAAGGACCAGCGCAACGCGGACGAGTACATCGAGCTGATCAACATCGCTCGCGGCTGAAAAAAAACGCCCCGCTCTCAGCACGAGAGCAGGGCGATCGTTCCCACGCTTGCGATCGTTCCCACGCTCTGCGTGGGAATGCATCCGGTGACGCTATGCGTCACGACCTCAAGCGTAGCTTTCGGCCTCGCTACCTTGCTCCACCAGCTCCAGGCTGATGTTGTTCTGCATGCTGATCTTGCGATACAGCTCGGCATCGGTCTCCAGGACTTTTTCCCGGGCCGGGAAGATTTCCTGCAGCTTGGCCGCCCACTCGCCGGCCGCCTGGGTCGGGAAGCAGCGTTCGATCAGATCCAGCATGATCGAAACCGTCACCGAAGCCCCTGGGGACGCACCCAGCAGCGCGGCCAGCGAACCGTCCTTGGCCGCCACCAGCTCGGTACCGAATTGCAGTACGCCGCCTTTCTTCGGGTCCTTCTTGATGATCTGCACCCGTTGGCCGGCCACTTCCAGGCGCCAGTCCTCGGCTTTCGCCTCAGGGTAGAAGCGACGCAGGGATTCCAGGCGTTGCTCCATGGACTGCATCACTTCGCTGACCAGGTACTTGGTCAGGTCCATGTTGTCGCGGGCCACGGCCAGCATCGGGCCGATGTTGCCGAGGCGAATCGACATGGGCAGGTCAAGGAACGAACCGAACTTGAGGAACTTGGTGGTGAAGCCTGCGTATGGCCCGAACAGCAGGGATTTCTTGCCATCCACCACGCGGGTGTCCAGGTGCGGCACCGACATCGGCGGCGAACCCACGGCGGCCTGGCTGTAGACCTTGGCCTGGTGCTGCTTGACCACTTGCGGGTTGTCGCAACGCAGCCACTGGCCGCTGACCGGGAAGCCGCCAAAGCCTTTGCTTTCTTCGATCCCCGAGGCTTGCAGCAGCGGCAAGGCCGCGCCACCGGCGCCGAGGAATACGAACTTGGCGTCGACATGGCGCGTATTGCCGCTGTTGACGTCCTTGATGCTCACGGTCCAGCCGGCGCCATTGCGCTTGAGGCCGGTGACGCGCTTGCTGTACTTGACCTGGGCATCGGCCGAGCTGCTCAGGTGCGTCAGCAATTGGTTGGTCAGGGCGCCGAAATTGACGTCAGTCCCGTTCATTACGCGGGTCGCGGCGATTTTCTCGTCGGCCGGGCGGCCCGGCATCATCAGCGGCATCCACTCGGCCATTTCGGCACGGTCTTCGGTGTAGTGCATGTCCGAGAACGCGTGGTGCTGGCTGAGGGTTTCAAAGCGCTTCTTGAGGAAGGACACGCCTTTTTCGCCCTGCACGAAGCTCAGGTGCGGCACGGGGCTGATAAAGGACTTGGACGAGCCAAAGGTGCCTTTTTGGGTCAGGTACGCCCAGAACTGTTTCGACACCTCGAACTGGGTGTTGATGTGCACGGCTTTTTTGATGTCGATGGAGCCATCAGCCGCCTGCGGGGTGTAGTTCAGCTCGCACAGCCCGGCGTGACCGGTACCGGCGTTGTTCCACGGGTTGGAACTCTCCGCGGCACCCGAATCCATCAGCTCAACGACTTCCAGCTTGAGGCCGGGGTCGAGCTCCTTGAGCAGCACGGCAAGGGTGGCACTCATGATGCCCGCACCTACCAGTACTACGTCGACTGCTTCGTTATGCGCCATTTAACGCGTCTCCAAAATCTGCAGCACCAAATTGACGGCATGGCTGCCAGGAGTGACGGGGCGGTTCACGTGATGCCCCAGGTTACCCATGGCCAGGATCGCCATGTCCGATTCTTCGCAATTTTTTTGCAACTTCAGCGGACGCTGCCGACCAGGCCTTATCTGCATATGAACGCATTTCAGGGCCCCTGTGGCAATTCGACTTATGGTCAAGTGCGTCCGATCGTGCAACCAAATCCGTAGCGGACAGGCTTCAAACTCCGGTTCTTGAGGAGTACTCGGTCCTGTGTGGTTGGGCAGTGCCAGACGCTGATGGTGCTTGTACAAACGCAAAACTATTCATTTGCTCGCCACACTCTTGTGAAGTTGTGAAAACCCGTTTTTTCACGCTCTTTTGAAGACGTGAACCTCAAAAAAGGGCTGCCCCAGCCTGGCACCTGGCCCGTAATCACTGCCGACACGCGGCATAACGGGCAAACAACTCAAGTGGCCGAGCGCAATGGCAGCTCTGGCAGATTCGGTAAAGGCGCAGGTTTGCAGACAAAACAGCCAGCTCGCCAGCTTCACACGATCTGTGTGGGCGGCTCTCTGTGGGCGGTGCGGGGGAGCTAATACCAGGGCATTAGCGATGCTGCGAGGCCCGATCAGGAGACGTCCTTATAATCGGGGGGAGATTGTAGCGAAGAACTGCCGGGAAATGGACGTGTTTTATGACTTTTATTAGCGCTTCGGTCAGGCGGTCAACGGCAGGCGGTGTGATGACCGTGCGCGGCGCGGGCTGACACGGGCGCGGGCGGGCAACGGATGGTGCATCCAGCTCAGGCGGATCTCCTGGACTTCGACCCAGCCCTCACCCACGGGCGGCTGGCAGCATTGCTTGAAGGCCTGGCAGCGGCCTTGCGAGTCGAGCAGGGCAAAGTTGCGATGGGCGGGCGTGCGCGCGAAAAAGCGCCAGAGAAGATTGAGCATGGCGGGCCTCCTGAGAATGACGCCAAGCATATCTGTCAAGAATGACATCTGGGTGACACTGGGCCGCTGCACGCAGGCCAGGACCCGAGGTTGTAACTGGCGCTAGTTCCAGGCGGTGACGCACCGCTATACTGCCGGGCTGTCGGTACCTGATTTCTGGAGAGAAAAGCATGTTGCAACGCCTGTTGTTCGGTTTGATCACTGTGACCAGCTTGACCCTGGTTGGCTGCGCCCACAGCCCGCAGCAACTCAGCCCGCAACCCAAGCTCACCACCCAGTTGGCGCCTGTGGGTCATGGCCAGCCGGTCTCGGTGCGTGTGGTTGATGGCCGTCCATCGCCGACCCTGGGCACCCGCGGTGGCCTGTACCCGGAAACCAGTGCCATCACGGTGACCGGTGCCGACGTGCTGCCCAAGCTGCAAGCCCAGGCCGAAGCGGCGGTGCGCCTGCTGGGCTTCACCCCAACCAGCAACTCGCCAGGCGCGCCGCAGTTGACCGTGACCCTGGCCGAGTTGAAGTACCAGTCGCCCAAGGAAGGCCTGTACGTGACCGAAGCCACCATCGGCGCGACTTTCCGCTCTGATGTGTCGGCCGGCAACCGCCGCTACAGCGGCCGTTACGGGGCGTCCCTGGACCAGCGTTTCGGCATGGCGCCCAACCAGGAAACCAACACCAAGCTGGTCAGCGATGTGTTGAGTGATGCCCTGACGCGTCTGTTCAAGGATCCCAGCATCGGCCAGATCCTCAGCTCGCAATAATCAGTTGTAAAAAAGCCGGGCCCCGTCACGGGCCCGGCTTTTTTGTGTCTGCTGCGGTCATGCCGCCGTTTCGACATAAAAGTCCAGCACACTCACCCCCGTCAACAGATCCAGCTCCGGCAGGTCGGCATGTTGATGCCCGCCGAGGGCGCAATACACCAGCCAGTGCCGGTCCTGGACATTAAACGCCAGGCCGCCGACCAGCGCCTCTTGCTCATCGGTAGGGGCGATCAGGTACAGCCGATCCTGGTTCTGCGCGTGCAACATGACAAGCTCCCGGGTGTGCGAAGGGCAACAGAGTGGCTTGTTAAGGTGACGTTCAGGTGACGCTGTAAATTACTCGATACATTAGTCGTCAATGGGGGAGGGAGTTTTGATGCGCAGGAGGGCGCAGTCCGTTCAGGTTTGTATCTGGATGGATACCTGGTCACTGTTGTACCGAGGTTTTTGATGTCGCTGCCGGCATTACTGCTAAACACCACGGCATTGCTGATTGCCTGCCCTGGCGCCGGGCTGCTGTTTGTGACCCGCCTGCGGGAGCAGCGGGCGATGGCCCGACTCGCCGCGCAAAGTGAAGAGCGGGCGATTGATCAGCCGATGCTGTTTCTGGATGTGCGCACCGAGCGCAGTCATCGCCTCGGCTACCGCATCGGGTTTGCCTGTCTTAGCCTGGCGCTTGTAGTCTCCTGGCTCAGCACCCAATTGTAAAAATGCCCCAAAACCAATGTGGGAGCGGGCAAGCCCGCTCCCACATTGTGTTGTGTGTTGTTCACGCTATTGGGTTACAGGGCGATCCCGGCTTTGACCCGATACTGATTACGCACCGGCGTCGCATATTGCAGCACCAGATACGGTCGGTGTTCCGCCGGGCAGGCATTCAACCGTCGCTCCCACTCCGCCTTTGCCTTGGCCAGTTCGTCCGCCGGGAACACCTCGGCAGCCGTTGGCACCTGCAATTGCGGGTCGGCGCCGCTCCACTGTGCATACGCCAGGTAATGCACGGGAAACAGTCGATAGCCCCCCAGGATCTGCCGGTCCAGCTCGATGGCCAATTGCTTGGTATCTTCAAAATGCTCGGTGATGGGCAGTGCGAAGTTGACGTGGACCCGGCCCTTGTAGCCGGTGATGCCCAGGGCAATGCTCACGTCATCTTCACCTGGCGCCTTGGCGTAGGTGCCGGTGGTGGCGCGGATATACAGCTCGCGCGCCTTGGCCGCGTCGCACGGGTCGTATTCGTAGCTGATGGACACCGGCGTCAGGTTCAGCGACAGGATGACGTCAGCAAACGGCTCATCCTTGCGGCTCATATGGAACATCTTGAGGATCGCCGACTCAGTGCGATCATCCCCATCCTTGGCGCGGCCTTCGGCCTGGGCAATCCAGATCGACTGGCAGTCGTTGCGGATCGAATGGTTGATATAGGCCGACAGCAGTTGATAAGCCGCCATCTTCTCGCGCCGCCCGCTGATGGAGCGGTGCACGATAAAACTCTTGTTCAGGCGCATCAGGTCGCTGACGAACGGCTTCTGCAGCAGATTGTCACCGATGGCAATGCGTGGTGTTGGCAGGCCGGCGTGGTACACCGCATAGTTGACGAAGGCCGGGTCCATCACGATATCGCGGTGATTGGCCAGGAACACATAGGCCATGCCGGACTTGAGCTGTTCGACCCCGGTGTAGGTGACGCCGTCGGTCGCCCGGTCGATGGTGTGGTCGACGTACAGCTCGACTTTGTCCTGCAAGGTGGCGACGGTGGTCACACCGGCGAACTCACGGCGCAGCTTCTGGGCGATCAGCGGCTTGAGCAGCCAGCCGAAGGCACCGGCAAAGCGCGGGAAGCGAAAGTGGGTCAGGATGTCCAGAAAGGCCTTGTCACTGAACAGCCGGGCCAGTACTGCCGGGACTTCGCTGTCGTTGTAAGGTCGGATGGTATCGAATTCGCCCATCATGCTCTCTTGTTAGAAACGGCTAGGGTAAGTAAAGGTTTGGATCGATAAGTGACAGGGCAGGTCTGAACAAATGGCATCAAACGAAAAAGCCCTGCAAATAGACCGGCGATTATACGCACAAGTCACCTGGGAGAGACCGCGATGCTAGAACCTGCGCTGTACGATTGTCCTTATTGTGGTGAAGAGGTCGAGACATCTGTGGATTTGTCCGGCGGTGACCAGAACTATATAGAGGACTGCCAGGTGTGCTGTCGGCCGATCAACTTCCATCTTCAGGTCCACGGCGATGAATGGATGCTCGAAGTTCGCAGCGAGAATGAGTAGTGGGGGGCGACCATGCAACGAATCTACGAGCCGGAGAACCTGATGGAGGGCGAGCTGCTGCAACAAATGCTCGCCAGCGAAGGCATCGATGCCCATCTGGTGGGGCGCCATCTGCTGGGGGGCACGGGTGAACTGCCGATCTTCGGCCTGCTGGGCCTGGAAGTGGAGAACGACCAGGCGGCTGAGGCCCGCGAGCTGATTACCGCCTATATCGGTGCCCAGCCCCTGCCCGGCGATGAACCCGACAGCTTCCCCGACGTGCTGGTCTGTTAGGCTGTCGACCGGTTTACCCAAGAGTCGTGTTGCCCCATGTGTGGACGTTATGCCCTGTTTCGCTGGAATCCCACGTTTGCCGCCTTGCCGGGCTTCCCGGCGGATCAACAGGCCCAGTGGAATATTTCCCCCAATGATTCGGTGCTGATCCAGCGCGCCACCGACGGCCAGCGCACCCTGGCGCGGGCCCGTTGGGGGCTGACGCCGCCGTGGCTGACCGACCTGTCCCGCACCCCGGCCCACGCCCGTGCCGAAACCCTGGCCGAGCAACCGATGTTTCGCGAGGCCTTTCGCCTGCGCCGTTGCCTGCTGCCGGCCAATGGCTTTTATGAATGGCGCGGCACCCAGCGCAAGCGGCCGTATTGGCTGACGCCGGGAGAGGGTTCGACCCTGTTTTTTGCGGCGATCTGGGAGGCTTACCCGGTGCAGGAGCAGGTGTGGTTGAGCACGGCGGTGGTGACCCAGGCGGCGCAAAGCCAGCGTCGGCCGTTGATTCTCGATGCGGAGGGGCAGGCCGCCTGGCTGGATTCCGAGACGCCGCTGCATGTGTTGCAGGGGTTGTTGGCCAGTGAGCCGACGGCGTTGCGTGAGCGGGTGCTGGCCAATATGGTCAATGATCCGAAGCTCAATGGGCCGGAATGCCTTACTCCGGGGTGAGCACTGTCAGTGCCTTGTTGTTTTGGCGGGCCCCATCGCGAGCAAACCCGCTCCCACAGGTTGATGTGTGAATACATTCAAAATGTGGGAGCGGGCTTGCTCGCGATGAGGGCCTCAAAATCACTGAAAATGTTTAGACCTTGAACTGATTGATCAACCGCCGCTGCTGCTCCGCCAGTTGGGTCAGCCCCGCGCTGGCGGCACTGGACTCATCCGCACCGCCCGCCACTTCATTGGCCACCTGGCCGATATTGATCACATTGCGGTTGATATCCTCGGCCACCGCGCTCTGCTCTTCCGCCGCACTGGCAATCTGCGTGTTCATATCGTTGATCACCGACACGGCCTGGGTGATGGTCTCCAGGGCCTGGGCCGCCTTGGCCGCGTGTTGCACGCTTTCATCGGTGCGCTGCTGGCTGTCCTCCATCACCTGCACCACATCCCGCGTGCCTTGCTGCAATTGCTGGATCATGGCCTGGATTTCTTCGGTGGCCTTCTGGGTTTTCTGCGCCAGGTTGCGCACTTCATCGGCCACTACCGCGAAGCCTCGGCCCTGTTCGCCAGCCCGGGCGGCTTCGATGGCGGCGTTAAGGGCCAGCAGGTTGGTCTGCTCGGCAATGCCGCGAATGGCAATCAGGATCGCGCTGATGTTCTCGCTGTCCTTGGCCAGGGCCTGGACCACGCCCACTGCCTTGCCGATCTCCAGGGCCAGGGCGCCAATGGATGTGGACGTGTCGCGCACAATCTGCATGCCCTGGCTCGCGGCTTGGTCGGCGTGGGTGGCGGCCTGTGCCGCCTGGGTGGCATTGCGCGCGACGTCCTGGGCGGTGGCGGTCATCTCGTGCACGGCGGTGGCGACCTGGTCGATCTCGACCATTTGCTTGTGCACGCCCTGGTTGGTGCGGATGGCGATATCGGCGGTGTGCTCCGACGAGTCGCTGACCTTCTGCACCGAGCTGACCACCTGGGTAATCATGCCCTGCAGCTTGATCAGGAAGGTATTGAAGCCCGCGGCAATTGCCCCCAGTTCATCGGCGCGGTCGCTGGTCAGGCGGCGCGTCAGGTCGCCTTCGCCCTGGGCGATGTCATTGAGCATCGCCACCATTTGCTTGAGCGGCCGGGCAATGCCATGGCCCACCAGCCAGATCACCAGCAGGCCGACGCCGGCAATCAGCAGGCCGACCAGGGTCATGCCGAAGATATCGGCCTTGCGCTGGGCGTCCAGGTCGCCTTGCAGGGTGTGCAGGTCGGCCATCACGGCGTCCAGGGGCAGTTGCAGCATCAGGGTCCAGCGCGCATCGGTCTGGCCGATATTGAACGGCAGGAACAACTCGATATGCCCGTTGGCCTGGTCGATGTCGTAGCGCATGGCGCCGGCTTTCAGCTGGCCGAGGTTCTCCAGTTCATTCTGGTCGAGCAGGTCGCTGGTCTTTTCCCCCAGTTTGCTCGAGTCCTTGGTATAGGCCACCAGGCGCCCGTTGCTGGAAATCAGTGCCATTTCACCGGCGCCGTTGTAGAGCTTCTGGTTGGCAGCGGTCAGCATGTCCTGGATGAAATTGACTGACAGGTCGGCGCCGACGATGCCCTGGAATACCCCGTCGATCATGATCGGCTCGATAAACGACGCCAGCATCACCGTGGTATTGCCCACACGATAGGGCGCCGGGTCGATGGCGCAGGGTTTCTGGGTTTCCTTGGAGCAGAGGTAGTACTCGCTGGCGCGAATGCCGGTGGCGAGGATTTTCTGGTCGGTCAGGTCGGCGAGTTTCTCCAGGCCCAGGCTGCCGTCCTGGTTGCGAAACCACCAGGGCATGAAGCGCCCGTTCGTGGGTTCCACGCCGACCACGGCGGTGTTCAGGTAGTTGGCATCATTGTGGTCGATGGCATTGGGCTCCCAGGCGATATAGGAGCCGAGGATTTTCGGGTTGCGCACCACGGTTTCGTGCAGCAGGTTGATCAGTTGTTCACGGCTGACCTGCAACGGCGCGGCACCGTTTGCGTCCTTCATGCCCATCAACGCGTTGGTGGTGGCCAGGCCTTTGGCGATCAGCAGTGGCGCCTCCAGTTCGCGCTGGATCAGCGTGGCCTGGGTTTGCGCCAGTGCGCTGAGGCGTTGCTCGATGATCTGCTCGAATTGTGTCTGGGTGCGCGCTTGCACCATGTCCTGGGTCCGTGCGCCGGCGAACAGTGCGTAAAGCACCAGGGCTGCGACGACACTCAGGACGATGGCCCCGGCCAGTGCGGCGACAGAAAACTGAATCGACTTGAATTTCATGGAAGCTCCAGACGCAAGGGGCATGATCTGCTTTTTATATCGGCCACAGACCGGGCGGGCATGAGGGGGTGCCCCGTAAAAGCGTCAGGAATGTCGTAAACAGAATGGTCGTGGGCGTGGGCAGTGTCTGAAAATTAGCGGTTAAACGTCAGGAGTATCTGGCGCGGATACAAGGGAGCGCCTACGATACGCGCCATGTTTTCAGGGAGAATGTGCATGAAAAAATCATTGGTGGTCACGGCCTTGAGCGCAGCCTTGCTGCTCGCCGGTTGCCAGTCGGTCAATACCACCAGCGGCGGTGCCGTGGGTGTGGAACGCAAGCAGTACATGTTCAGCATGTTGTCGAGTCAGGAAGTCGACCAGATGTACGCGCAGTCGTACCAGCAGACCCTGGGCGAAGCCAGCGGCAAGGGCCTGGTGGACAAGACCAGCACCAACGCCAAGCGCGTGCAGGCCATCGCCAAGCGGCTGATCGCCCAGGCGCCCACCTTCCGCCCGGATGCAGCGCAGTGGAAGTGGGAAGTGAACCTGATCAAGAGCGACGAGATGAACGCCAACTGTGGGCCTGGCGGCAAGATCTTTGTCTACAGCGGGTTGATCGAAAACCTCAAGTTGACCGACGACGAGTTGGCGGCCGTCATGGGCCATGAAATTGCCCACGCCCTGCGCGAACACGGCCGCGAAGCCATGTCCAAGGCCTACGGCATCGAGATGGCCAAGCAGGGCGCCGGTGCATTGCTGGGTCTGGGCCAGGACAGCATGGCGCTGGCCGACACCGTGGCCAACTACGGGATGACCTTGCCCAACAGCCGCAGCAATGAGAACGAAGCCGACCTGATCGGCCTGGAGCTCTCGGCCCGTGCCGGTTACAACCCGAACGCCGCCATCACGCTGTGGAACAAAATGGCCAAGGCCTCCGAAGGCGCGCCGCCTGAGTTCATGAGCACCCACCCGGCCTCCAGCAGCCGGATCGCCTCGTTGCAGGCGGCGATTCCCAAGGTGATGCCGTTGTACCAGCAGGCCAAGAAATCCTGATAATCCAGGCCTTGTGAAGATTCAGATGTGGGAGCTGGCTTGCCTGCGATGGCGGAGTGTCAGGTTAGATATATTTAACTGACCCACCGCTATCGCGGGCAAGCCCGCTCCCACATTTGCAATTAGATCCAGCCACTGCTTTGCATGGCCTTGTACACCGCCACCAGCGCCAGGATGAAGAACGCCGAGGCCGCCAGGCGCCGAATCAGGGTCAGTGGCAGTTTTTCCGCCGCGAAATTCCCCGCCAGAACCACCGGTACGTTGGCAATCAACATGCCTAAGGTGGTGCCGATAATTACCAGCCACAACTCCGGGTACTGCGCCGCCAGCATCACCGTGGCGATCTGCGTCTTGTCACCGATTTCTGCGATAAAGAATGCAATCAGGGTGGTCAGGAACGGCCCGAACTTGCGTGAGGTGCTGGTTTCGTCATCGTCGAGTTTGTCTGGCACCAGGGTCCACAGGGCTGTGGCGCAGAAGCTCGCGGCGAGGATCCAGTGCAGCACCGCATCCGAGAAGAAACTGCCAAACCAGGCGCCCACGGCACCGGCGGCGGCGTGGTTGGCCAGGGTCGCGGCGATGATGCCGGCGATGATCGGCCAGGGTTTGCGAAAGCGTGCGGCGAGAATGAGCGCGAGTAATTGCGTCTTGTCGCCGATTTCGGCCAAGGCAACGATTGCGGTAGGAACGAGCAGTGAATCCAGCATCAGGTAGGTTTCCAGGGGCGGGTCGACACGGCTATGACACGTACAGCCTTCCCGCCCCGGGTAAGGTGTGCGTGTCATAGGTCTTGTCAAACCCCGGTCCGTCTGTGCGGACTCCTGGGTCGCATACGCCATGGTCTGCTGACCAAGTATGTTGACGTATGCCGGACGAGCATATTGCTCGTGGGAGACTACTCCCCTAGGACGGAGCGGATTCTGCCTTGGCAAAATCCATTCGGCAAGCCTTCTTTTTCAAACGCCCGTCAGCCGCGTTTGGCACGGTAGATGCGAAAGCCCTGGCCCTCGGCCTTGACTGCGCACACGCCCAGATGCTCTTCGATCAGTGGTTGGTACTTCAGGAAACTATTGGCGACTAACCGAAGTTCGCCGCCGTTTTTCAGATGTTGACGTGCTTTTCGCAGCAGGTTTTCTGTAGCGAAATAATCCGTGTGCACCCCGACATGGAACGGTGGGTTGCTCAAGATCGCATCCAGGCCCATGGGGGCTGCGTCGATGCCATCGCCGGTCAACACGTCGCCTTGCAGGCCATTGGCGGCCAGGGTCAGGCGACTGCTGGCCGTGGCGAAGGCGTCCACATCGAGCAGGGTCACGGTGTTGTGCGGGTAGCGTCGCTTGACCGCCGCGCCGAGCACGCCGGCGCCACAGCCGAAGTCCAGCAGATGACCGCTGGGCAGTTTGTCCAGGTGTTCCAGTAGCAGCGCCGTGCCGCGATCCAGGCGGCCATGGCTGAATACGCCCGGCAGGCTGACGACCTTGAGCGGTCCGTCGGCCAGCGGCACCTCAAACACCTCGGCCAGGCTTTCCAGCTCGGGTGCCGCCGGAGCGTTGGCCACGGTGGCCAGCCACAGCTGGCAGTGCCGCGCATTGTCGAGCTTGCGCGGCTTGCCAAAGGCGTTCAGTTGCTTGGCGGCGCTTTCGATGCCACCGCGTTTTTCGCCCACCAGGTACAGCTCGGCCCCCGGTAGCCGTGCCGCCACGGCCTTGAGGATGTAGTCGGCCAGATCCTTGGACTTGGGCAGGAACACCACGGCCGTGTCGAATGCACGCTGCGGCACATTCACCCCGAAATGGCTGCGCTCGGCAAACCGCGCATCCAGCGCCGCCTGGTCACCGGCATGCCAGCACCAACCATGGGCATTGGGCAGGCGGCCCAGCAGGTCGTCGGCGGGCAGGCCGGCCAGCAACACGTTGCCTTGAAAAAGTTCGGCCTGGCGAAGCAGTACTTCACTGCGCGGATCCATGGTCTGCTCCTGAAAAAGGAGCGCAGTTTATCAACTGACGACGCGCTGCGGGGCGCCGCTGAAAAAGCCCCGGGCGTTTTCGGTCAATTGGCCGACGATCCGCTGCCGCGCTTCGCGGCTGCCCCAGGCACTGTGGGGGGTGATGATCAGCCGGGGGATGTCACTGGCCAGCAGCGGGTTGCCGGTGGTCGGTGGTTCGACGCTCAGCACATCGCTGGCCGCGCCGCCCAGATGACCGCTGCGCAAGGCGTCTGCCAAGGCCTGTTCATCAATCAGGCCACCGCGTGCGGTATTGACCACGAACGCGCCCGGCTTGAGCAGCGCCAGCTCGCGGGCCCCGATAAAGTGCCGCGTGTGTTCGTTGAGGGGGCAGTGCAGGGTCAGGGCGTCGATCTGCGGCAGCAGCTCGTCCAGTGGCACCCGATCCGCACGGGCCGGGCGGCCGGGGATGGCGCCCAGCATCACGCGCATGCCAAAGGCTTCGGCCAGGCGCGCAACGGCGCCGCCCAGCTCGCCATGGCCCAACAAACCCAGGGTCTTGCCTTGCAGTTCGACAATCGGGTAATCCAGCAGGCAGAACTGCCTGGCTTGCTGCCACAGGCCGGCGTCGACGTCTTTTTGATAGTCCTTCAGGCGTGTGGCGAGGTTGAGCAGCAGCATGATCGTGTGTTGCGCCACCGACGGCGTGCCGTAGCCCTGGCAGTTGCTCACGGTAATGCCCTGGGCGCGGGCGGCGGCCAGGTCGACGTTATTGGTGCCGGTGGCGGCGATCAGGATCAGCTTCAGCTCGGGGCAGGCGGCCAGGGTCTGGGCGTTGAGCAGGATCTTGTTACTGATCGCTACTTGAGCGCCTTGCAAGCGCTCGATCACCTGGTCCGCGCGGGTCTGTTCGCACAACTGCAAGTCACTGAAGGTTTCCCGCAACCCGCTCAGGTCCAGGTCCCCCAGATCGAGGGAAGGGTGATCGAGGAAGACCGCGCGGCGATTGTTCGTCATCAACTGTACCTTTTGTGACAGGGTTCAAAAGCGTAATCTGCCGAGCCTACCAGATGAAATAATCAGTTACTTCTTGGAGTGTGCATGTACATCACCGAGTTTTTGACCGTGGCGTTGATTCACCTGTTGGCCGTGGCCAGCCCCGGGCCGGACTTTGCCGTGGTGGTGCGCGAGAGCGTGACCCATGGCCGGCGTGCCGGCACCTGGACGGCGTTGGGCGTCGGTTCGGCGATTTTCCTTCATGTTGGCTACTCGTTGCTCGGTATCGGCTTGATCGTGTCCCAGTCCATCGTGCTGTTCAACGCCTTGAAATGGGCGGCGGCGGCCTACCTGTTGTACATCGGCTTCAAGGCCCTGCGCGCGCAGCCGGCCAAGCCTGCCGGCGAAGAAGAGCTGCACCGCGAAGTGGGCGAGCGCAGTGCCCGCGGCGCCTTTACCTCGGGTTTTGTGACCAATGGCCTGAACCCCAAGGCCACGCTGTTTTTCCTGTCGCTGTTCACCGTGGTGATCAACCCCCACACGCCGCTGGCGATCCAGGCCGGTTATGGCCTGTACCTGGCCGTGGCCACCGCCCTGTGGTTCTGCATGGTGGCCATGTTGTTCAGCCAACAGCGCGTGCGCGCAGGTTTTGCGCGCATGGGCCACTGGTTTGATCGGAGCATGGGGGTGGTGCTGATTGCCATCGGTGTGAAAGTAGCGTTTACCGAGCGCTGATTGCGTTATCCGTGAATGAATGCTGGCGCAAAGCTAGCATTCATTCAGCCCTGCAAATCATTCCTTCGGCTGATTTGGCCGGCGTGCAAGGTCTCTACAGTGCAAATCCTTTAGCCAAGACCGTGCAGTCATAAAAAGGGATTCGTATGTTGCAGACTCGTGTTATCCCGCCCGCCGAAGGCGCCTACCAATACCCGCTGTTGATCAAACGCCTGTTGATGTCGGGCGTGCGCTACGAAAAAACCCGGGAAATCATCTACCGCGACCAACTGCGCTACACCTACCCCACCCTGATCGAGCGCGTCGCCCGCCTGGCCAATGTGTTGACCGCCGCCGGGGTCAAGGCCGGTGATACCGTCGCCGTGATGGACTGGGACAGCCACCGTTACCTGGAATGCATGTTCGCCATCCCGATGATTGGCGCGGTGATCCACACCATCAACGTGCGCCTGTCGCCAGAGCAGATCCTCTACACGATGAACCACGCCGAGGACCGCTTTGTGCTGGTCAACAGCGAGTTCGTCGGCCTGTACCAAGCGATTGCCGGGCAGTTGACCACCGTCGACAAGACCCTGCTGTTGACCGATGGCGCAGAAAAAACCGCCGACCTGCCCAACCTGGTAGGCGAGTACGAAACCCTGCTGGCGGCCGCCAGTACGCAGTACACCTTCGAGGATTTCGACGAGCATTCGGTGGCCACCACCTTCTACACCACCGGCACCACCGGTAACCCCAAGGGGGTGTATTTCACCCACCGCCAACTGGTGCTGCACACCATCGGCGTGGCGACCATCATGGGCAGCGTCGACAGCGTGCGCCTGCTGGGCACCAACGATGTGTACATGCCCATCACACCGATGTTCCACGTGCACGCCTGGGGCCTGCCGTATGTGGCGACCATGCTGGGCCTGAAGCAGGTCTACCCCGGGCGCTACGACCCGGAATACCTGGTGGAGCTATGGCGCAAGGAGAAGGTCACGTTCTCCCACTGCGTGCCGACCATCCTGCAGATGCTGCTCAACGCCAAGGCCGCCCAGGGCGTGGACTTTGCCGGCTGGAAGATCGTCATCGGTGGCAGCGCCCTCAACCGCTCGCTGTATGAGGCGGCCAAGGCCCGTGGTATCCAGCTGACGGCGGCCTACGGCATGTCCGAGACCGGCCCGCTGGTGTCCTGTGCCCACCTCAATGACGAACTGATGGCCGGCAGCGAAGACGAGCGCACCACCTATCGGATCAAGGCCGGGGTGCCCGGGCCGTTGGTGGAGGCTGCAATCGTCGACGGTGAAGGCAACTTCCTCCCGGCCGATGGCGAGTCCCAGGGCGAGCTGGTGCTGCGTGCGCCGTGGCTCAGCGAAGGTTATTTCAAGGAACCGCAAAAGGGCGCCGAGCTCTGGGAAGGCGGCTGGATGCACACGGGCGACGTGGCCACCCTGGATGCCTTCGGCGTGATCGATATTCGCGACCGGATCAAGGACGTGATCAAGACCGGTGGTGAGTGGGTTTCGTCCCTGGCTCTCGAAGACCTGGTCAGCCGTCACCCGGCGGTACGCGAAGTAGCGGTGGTCGGGATTGCCGACCCGCAGTGGGGCGAGCGCCCGTTTGCGCTGTTGGTGGTCCGTGAAGGCCACGGGATTGGCGCCCGCGAACTCAAGGAGCACCTCAAGCCGTATGTCGAGCAGGGCCACTTGAGCAAGTGGGCGATTCCTAGTCAGATTGCCATTGTTACGGAAATTCCCAAGACCAGCGTCGGCAAGCTGGACAAGAAACGTATCCGTATCGACATCATCGAATGGCAGGCCAATAACAGCACCTTCCTCTCCACGCTCTGACCCCTCGTGCCGTGCTCGTCCGGGCACGGCAATGCTCTATTACAAGCCTTCGCCTTGTCATTTGGTGAATTTCAGCCATCCTCTTTCGCGTCAGCCCTCGCTGACATGGCGAAAGGGCTGTTGCAGACGGGTTGGTGATGCAAATCACACTTTAGAGGGATCAAGCGATACCCCCCGCTGGCTATAGTCCCTCCCAGCGTTTTTCAAGGATGCGGCGCTGCGGGCCTGGGTGGTCCGGCAGCTGTCTGGCATTGGAATCGTTGTATTCCGGCTGTTACAAGCGTGTTTGAAAAGGCTCACTGCCATAACAATAAAATGCACATGGAGTAGCGTCGATGACCTCAGTAAACCAGTTCTGGCGCCGGGCGAGATTACCCCTGGCGGTCAGTCTTGCCTCGACCCTCGCCGGGCCCGCATTCGGCGTCAGTTTCAACATCGGTGAAATCGAAGGCAGCTTCGACTCGTCCCTGTCGGTGGGGGCCAGTTGGGGCACGTCCAAGCCCAACAAGGACCTGATCGGCGCCAACAACGGCGGCAGGGGGCTGTCGCAGACCTCCGATGACGGTCACTTGAACTTCAAGCGTGGGGAGACGTTCTCGAAGATCTTCAAGGGCATCCATGACCTGGAACTGAAGTACGGCGATACCGGCGTATTCGTACGTGGCAAATACTGGTACGACTTTGAACTCAAGGACGAAAGCCGCGAGTTCAAGGACATCAGCGACAACAACCGCAAAGAAGGCGCCAAGTCCTCGGGCGGGCAGATTCTCGATGCGTTCGTCTACCACAACTACTCCATTGCCGATGCGCCGGGTTCGGTGCGCTTTGGTAAGCAGGTCGTGAGCTGGGGTGAAAGTACCTTCATCGGTGGCGGCATCAACTCGGTCAACCCGATCGACGTGTCGGCGTTCCGTCGTCCGGGGGCCGAGATCAAGGAAGGCCTGATCCCGGTCAATATGTTCTACGTGTCCCAATCGTTGACTGACAACCTGTCGGCAGAAGCCTTCTATCAGTTGGAATGGGACCAGACGGTTACCGATAACTGTGGGACTTTCTTCTCGCAGCCGGATGTTATTTCCGATGGTTGCAGCGACAACCTGCGGGTGCTGAACAAGCGTTCGCAATTCCCGGCAACAGCCATCCCGTTCCTGACGTCCCAAGGGGTCGACATGAACGAAGAGGGTGTGAAGGTCGCCCGTGGACCTGACCGCGATGCACGTGACAGTGGGCAGTTCGGTTTTGCGTTCCACTACAACTTTGAACCGCTGGATACCGAGTTCGGCGCGTACTTCATGAACTATCACAGCCGTGCGCCGATTTTCAGTGGCCAGGGCGCCTCCCAGCGTGTGTTCAACATTGCCAATAACCTGCCAGCCCCGTTGGCCGGCCTGGCGCCGGTTATCGTCGCGGGTAACTCCAACTATTTTGTTGAATACCCGGAAGACATCCGCCTCTACGGTTTGAGTTTCTCCACCACCTTGCCTACGGGTACGGCGTGGAGTGGTGAGTTGAGCTACCGTCCGAATGCGCCGGTACAACTCAACACCACGGATATCCTGTTTGCCGGGGTGACTGGGGTTAATGGGTATAACAACGCCTCGGTACTCAAGGGGCAGCCTGGCCAGGACTTGCATGGCTATCGCCGCAAGGAAGTCAGCCAGTTCCAAACGACCTTTACGCACTTCTTCGACCAGGTCATGGGGGCAAGCCGCCTGACGACCGTGGGTGAGATCGGTGTGACGCATGTCGGTGGGCTGGAGAGTAAGTCCGAGGCGCGTTATGGGCGTGACCCGGTGTTTGGTCCAGGCAGCTTGCCTGGCGGTTTCTGCAACCGTCTGAATGCTTCGACATCCGCGGGTGCCGGGCTGGGCGGCAGCACTGCCGGCTTGAACACCAACTGCAACCAGGACGGCTATACCACCGCCACTTCCTGGGGTTACCGCGCCCGTGCCATCTGGGAATACCCGGACGTCTTCGCTGGCGTCAACCTCAAGCCAAGCGTGGCCTGGTCCCATGACGTCAAAGGTTACTCGCCAGGCCCTGGCGGCAACTTTGAAGAGGGCCGCAAGGCCGTCAGCCTGGGGGTGGATGCTGAATACCAGAACACCTATACCGTCAGCCTGAACTACACCAACTTCTTTGGTGGCGACTTCAGCACGGTGGATGACCGCGATTTCGTCGCCTTGAGCGCCGGCGTGAACTTCTAAGCACACTCTTTAAGCAGTCAGTATTTTCAGGAAGACCAGAACATGAAAATAACCAAAAGTCTGTTGCACGTGGGTGTGCTGGGACTGTCGATCATGGCCAGCAGCGTCATGGCGGCTGTCTCGGCGGATGAAGCCGCCAAGCTGGGCACCACGTTGACCCCGATGGGCGCGGAAATGGCCGGCAACGCCGCCGGCACCATCCCGGCCTGGAAGGCGATGCCCACCAACGCCGGCGCCGTGGATGCCAAGGGCTTCCTGGCCAACCCGTATGCCAGCGAGCAACCGCAGTTCACCATCACCGCGCAGAACGTCGAGCAGTACAAAGACAAGCTGGCACCGGGGCAGTACGCGATGTTCAAGCGCTACCCCGAAACCTTCAAGATGCCGGTGTACGCCACCCATCGCGGCGCCACCGTGCCGGCAGAAGTGTTCGCCTCCATCAAGAAGAACGCCACCAGCACCAACCTGGTAGGGGGTGGTAACGGCCTGGAAAACTTCGAGACCGCGATTCCGTTCCCGATCCCGAAAAGCGGGGTCGAGGTGATCTGGAACCACATCACCCGCTATCGCGGCGGCAGCGTGACGCGCCTGGTGACCCAGGCCACGCCGCAGGCCAACGGTTCGTACAGCCTGGTGTACTTCCAGGACCAGTTCGTGTTCCGCGACAAGATGAAGGACTACGACCCGAAAAACCCGGGCAACATCCTGTTCTACTTCAAGCAGAAAGTGACGGCCCCGGCGCGCCTGGCCGGTGGTGTGTTGCTGGTACACGAAACCCTCGACCAGGTGAAGGAACCACGCGCCGCGTGGGTCTATAACGCCGGCCAGCGCCGTGTGCGCCGTGCGCCGCAAGTGTCCTACGACGGGCCGGGTACTGCCGCCGATGGCCTGCGCACTTCCGACAACCTCGACATGTACAACGGCGCCCCGGATCGCTACGACTGGAAGCTGGAAGGCAAGAAGGAAATCTACATCGCTTCCAACAGCTACAAGCTCGACGATCCGAAGCTCAAGTACGCCGATATCATCAAGGCCGGCCACATCAACCAGGACCTGGCGCGCTATGAACTGCGCCGCGTGTGGCACGTGGTCGCGACCTTGAAGGAAGGCCAGCGCCATATCTACGCCAAGCGTGACTTCTACATCGACGAAGATACCTGGCAAGCCGCCGTGATCGACCATTACGACGGTCGTGGCCAGCTGTGGCGCGTGGCCGAAGCCCATGGCGAGAACTACTACGACAAGCAAGTGCCGTGGTACGCCCTCGAAACCCTCTACGACCTGCAGTCCGGCCGCTACCTGGCCCTGGGCATGAAGAACGAAGAGAAGCAAGCCTATGACTTCGGCTTCACCGCCACCACCAACGACTTCACCCCGGCGGCCCTGCGTCAGGATGGTGTTCGCTAACTGGCGGTAAGCAAGTCCGGGCTTGGAGAGGACTTGTGTGGGAGCGGGCTTGCCCGCGATGGCTGTGGGTCAGTTAATGCAACTCAGACTGAAACACCGCCATCGCGAGCAAGCCCGCTCCCACATTTGTTTTGGGGCAGTCGGAAAATAGTTGGTTATTTCTTGTTGTAGTCTTTTTCAGACAAATGTTGCAAAGATCTACAAAGCGGCAGCTTTTAACGCTAGTCTGCGGACATCTGCAATGCCGACCACAGCCTATTACAAGAGCCCGGCGATGACTGATCTGTCCCCAATCCAAGGGCCTGCCAGTGCGGTAATCCCCACGCTGGAAGGGCGCTTCTACCGACCCCCGCTGCCCGATGGCTATGTGCTGCGCCCGCGTTTGTGCGAGCGCTTGAGCGCGGGCCTGGACGGGCGTCTATTGCTGGTCAGCGCCCCGGCCGGGTTTGGCAAGAGCTCTCTGGCGGTGGAGTTCTGCCAAAGCTTGCCGGCTCACTGGCAAAGCCTGTGGCTGGGCCTCAGTTCGCGGGACAGTGATCCGGGGCGCTTCCTTGAGCGCCTGCTGGAAGGTTTACAGCAGTATTTCCCGCAGGTCGGCGCCCAAGCCCTGGGTTTGTTGAAAATGCGCCAGCGCCATCAGCCGTTTGCCTTTGAAGAATGGCTCGATGGCTTGCTCGACGAATTGACCGTCCACCTGTCCACACGCACCCCGTTATTGTTGGTACTGGATGACTACCACCTGGCCCAGGGCCCGGTGCTGGATCGTTGCCTGCAGTTTTTCCTCAACCATTTACCCGATGGCCTGTTGGTGCTGGTCACCAGCCGCCAGCGCCCCGACTGGCATTTGGCGCGCTTGCGCTTGTCCCGGCATTTGCTGGAGCTGCATGAACAGGACCTGCGCCTGACCAACGACGAATCCCTGGCCTTGCTCGACCGCCATAGCAGCTCGCTGCGTGGTGAGGCCTTGGATAACCTGATTCGCCGTAGCGAAGGTTGGGTGGCCGGCTTGCGCTTCTGGTTGCTGGCTGCCTCTGAAGCCGGCAGCGAGGCCGACCTGCCCCAGGGCCTGCATGGCGGGGAAGGGTTGATCCGTGACTATCTGCTGGAAGAGGTGATCGATTGCCTGCCGCCGGAAGTCCAGGGGTTCCTCTACGACACCGCCTCCCAGGAGCGCTTTTGCAGCGAGCTGTGCGATGCGGTGCGCGAGGCCCATGACAGCGCGGAAATCCTGCGTTACCTGCAAGCCCACCAGGTATTCCTGGTGCCGTTGGACGAGCAGGGCCATTGGTATCGCTATCACCACCTGTTTTCCGACTTGCTGCGCACCCGCCGCTCACCGAATGCGATATTGCCGGCCGCCAGCCTGCATTTGCGCGCCTGTCGCTGGTTCAATGCCCAGGGCTTGCTCGACGAAGCCGTGGAGCAGGCCCTGCGCGCGGGGCACCTGGATGTGGCGGCGAACCTGGTGCAGAACTTGTCCGAAGAACAGCTGCTGGCCGAGCAGAACGTCGGCATGCTCCTGCGCTGGAAGATGGACTTGCCCGACAGCCTGTTGATCAGCACGCCGCGCTTGATCGTGCTCTATAGCTGGGCGCTGGGGCTGGCCTGCCAACTGGATGCGGCGCAAGAGTTGTCCAGCCATCTCAGCCGCTTCCTGCCGGCACCGTCGGCCACGGCGCAGAAGTCGATGCTGGCCCAGTGGCTGGCCCTCAGCGGCATCATCGCCCGGGGGCGCGGCAATCGCGAGCTGACCCAGCTGTATTGCACAGAAGCCCTGGAAAGCCTGCCGCACAAGCGTTACGGCCAGCGCTTGATGTGCCTGTCGACCTTGTCGAACCTGGCCATTGTCGACGCCGACCTGTGGCGTGCGCGGGGCTTGAACCGCGAATCCCTGGAACTGGCGCAGCGCGTCGGCAACCCATTGTTCGAGGCCCTGGCCCATTACGACCGGGCGCGGGTGCTGCAGGCCCGCGGGGAAATCCTGCGCTCCCTGGACGAGGTGCGCGAGGGCCTGCAACGCTTGCAGGGCCTGGCGTCCCAGCGCCTGTATGCGGTGCGTGCCCGCCTGTCGTTGTATGAAGGCTTCCTGCTGCTGATGCGTTGCCAGCCGGAAGCCGGCCTGCTGCGTCTGCGCACAGGGCTGGCCGAAGCCCGCGCCTGCCGGGATATCAGTGTGTTGATCGGCCACTGTGTCATCGCCAACCTTGAGGGGCGCCGTGGCGATTTCCCCAAGGCCTTTGCCGAACTGGCCGAAGCCGAGCGGTTGATGCATATCTGGGACGTGCCGCCGATCTACTACCTGGCCATGATCACCCTGATCAAATGCGAGCTGTGGCTGGCCCAGGGCCGTACCGACCTGGCCGATGCCTGGCTGGCGCGCCTGGGGCAGACCTATAACGGCGAGCAGGCCGCCGCCGCCCCGGAGTTTCATCCACACCTGCCGCAACATATCGAGCTGCAACAGGCGGCCCTGGATGCCATTCGCGGCCAATCCGACAGCGCCTTGCGTCGCCTCGATGGCGTGGCGCGGCAAGCCGAAAGCAAAGGCCAGCAGATGATCGCGGTGATGGCCCTGAGCCAGCACGTGCTGTTGTTACTGGACGACGGCCAGGCAGCGTCCGCCCGGCCGGTTTTTGCCCGCGCCCTGCAAATGGCCAGCGGCGGCGCCTTGCAACCCTTCCAGCGCCTGTTGGAACGTTATCCCGACTGGCTGCGCGAGCAACTGGGCCAGGCGCCGAATGACAGGTTGCGACAAAGCCTGTGGGCCCTGCTGCCGGCGGTTGCCCCGCGTGAACCGGCCGAAACCACCCATACTGGCGAAACCCTGAGCGCCCGGGAACTGGCGGTATTGCAGTTGATCGCCCAGGGCTGTTCCAACCAGGAGATCAGCAACCAACTGTTTATCTCGCTGCACACCGTCAAGACCCACGCCAGTCATATCAACAGCAAACTGGGGGTCGAGCGCCGTACCCAGGCGGTCGCGCGGGCGCAGGAGATGGGGTTGTTGGGGTAAGGGGGAGACTTGCGCCGCAAAAGCCGGATAATGGCGGCCAATTCGTTTGCTCCGCTATTCTGGTAATCCCGCATGGAAATCAAGGTCAATTTTCTCGACAATCTCCGGCTCGAAGCCAAGTTCGATGACTTCACCGTGGTGGCCGACCAGCCGATTCGCTACAAGGGCGATGGCTCGGCCCCCGGTCCGTTCGACTACTTCCTGGCTTCGTCGGCGTTGTGTGCGGCTTACTTTGTGAAGTTGTATTGCAGCACGCGCAATATCCCCACGGACAATATCCGCCTGTCGCAGAACAATATTGTCGACCCGGAAAACCGCTACAACCAGATTTTCAAGATCCAGGTCGAATTGCCTGCGGATATTTGCGATAAGGATCGCCAGGGCATCCTGCGCTCCATCGACCGCTGCACGGTCAAGAAAGTGGTACAGGCCGGGCCTGAGTTTGTCATCGAAGAGGTGGAAAACCTCGACGCCGACGCCCAGGCGTTGCTGATGCCGGCTGCGGCTTCAGACGTGGGCACCTATATCGCGGGCAAGGACCTGCCGCTGGAGCAGACCATCGCCAACATGTCGGCCATCCTCGCGGGCCTGGGCATGAAGATTGAAATCGCCTCGTGGCGCAATATCGTGCCCAATGTCTGGTCGCTGCATATCCGCGATGCCCATTCGCCGATGTGCTTTACCAACGGCAAGGGCGCAACCAAGGAAGGCGCGCTGGCCTCGGCCCTGGGCGAGTTTATCGAGCGCCTGAACTGCAACTTCTTCTACAACGACCAGTTCTGGGGCGAAGACATCGCCAATGCGGCGTTTGTGCATTACCCGGACGAACGCTGGTTCAAGCCGGGCCGCAAAGATGCGCTGCCGGTGGAAATCCTCGACGAGTACTGCCTGAAGATCTACAACCGCGATGGCGAATTGCGTGGCTCGCACCTGATCGACACCAACTCCGGCAATGAAGAGCGTGGCATCGTCTCACTGCCGTTTGTGCGCCAGTCGGACGGCGAGGTGGTGTATTTCCCCTCCAACCTGATCGAAAACCTGTACCTGAGCAACGGCATGAGTGCCGGCAATACCCTGGCTGAAGCCCAGGTGCAGTGCCTGTCGGAGATCTTCGAGCGCGCGGTAAAGCGCGAAATCATTGAAGGCGAATTCGCCTTGCCGGATGTACCGGCTGACGTACTGGCCAAATACCCAGGCATCCTTGCCGGTATCCAGGCCCTAGAGGAGCAGGGCTTCCCGGTGTTGGTCAAGGATGCATCCCTGGGCGGCGAGTTCCCGGTGATGTGCGTGACCCTGATGAACCCGCGCACCGGGGGCGTGTTTGCCTCGTTTGGTGCCCACCCAAGCCTGGAAGTGGCGTTGGAGCGCAGCTTGACCGAGTTGCTCCAGGGCCGCAGTTTTGAAGGCCTGAATGACTTGCCGCAGCCGACCTTTGAAGGTCATGCGGTGACCGAGCCGAATAACTTTGTCGAACATTTCATCGACTCCAGCGGCGTGGTGTCGTGGCGTTTCTTCAGTGCCAAGTCCGATTACGCATTCGTGGAGTGGGATTTCTCCGGTCAGGGCGAAGACTCCAACGCCGAAGAGGCCGCGACCCTGTTCGGCATTCTCGAAGGCATGGGCAAGCAGGTCTACATGGCGGTGTACGAGCATATCGGCGCCAAGGCCTGCCGCATCCTGGTGCCGGACTATTCGGAAATCTATCCGGTGGACGACCTGATCTGGGATAACACCAACAAGGCGTTGTTCTTCCGCGCCGATATCCTGAACCTGCACAGCCTGGATGAAGACGGCCTGCAAGCACTGGTCGAGCGCCTGGTGGAAAGCGAGCTGGATGACTACACCGATATCACCACCCTGATCGGCATCGAGTTCGACGACAACACCGCTTGGGGCCAGCTGACGATCCTGGAGCTGAAGCTGCTGATCTATCTGGCCTTGCAGCAGTTTGAAGAGGCGAAAGAGGCGGTGGAGATGTTCCTGCAATACAACGACAACACCGTCGAACGCGGGCTGTTCTACCAGGCGGTGAATGCGGTGCTGGAGATGCAGTTGGACGAGGACCTGGAACTGGAAGACTACGAGGCCAATTTCCGTCGGATGTTTGGCAACGAGCGCATGGATGCCGCCATTGGTTCGGTGGAGGGCAGCGTGCGCTTTTATGGCCTGACCCCAACCAGCATGAAACTCGAAGGCCTGGACCGGCACCTGCGGTTGATCGACAGCTACAAAAAACTGCACGCCGCACGCGCCAACAGCTAGAAGGGATTCCTTATGCAAATCGCAACCCCTGGACTGATCCGCGAAACTTTTCCCGTCGGCCCGTTGCAGTGCAACTGCACGATCATCGGTGATCCGATCAGCAAGAAGGCTATCGTGGTCGATCCGGGTGGCAACCATGAGCTGATCCTGGCGCGGCTCGACGCGCTGGGCCTGAAGGTGGTGAGCATCATCCACACCCATGCGCACCTCGATCACTTCCTGGCCTCTGGCCAATTAAAAGAGAAGACCGGCGCCACACTGCACCTGCACAAGGACGATCAATTCCTGTGGGATAACCTGGAAATGCAGTGTCAGATGTTCGGCGTGCCCTACACCCCGGTGCCGTCGCCGGATCGCTGGTTGGCCGATGATGAAGAGTTGGCCTGTGGCTGCGGCGTGGCTTTGCACACGCCCGGGCATACACCGGGCTCCATGAGTTTCTGGTTTGCCGATGCCAAGCTGCTGATCGCCGGGGATACCTTGTTCCGGCGCGGGGTAGGGCGTACGGATTTGTGGGGCGGCGACCAGGGGACCATCGTGCGCTCGATCCAGCAGCGCCTGTATACCCTGGACGAAGACGCGACCGTGGTGACAGGGCACGGCCCGGATACGCGCCTGGGGGATGAAATGCGCGAAAATCCGTTTGTCAGGGCCTGATCTGGCGAGGCTCTGCTAGGGTTTAGGTAAGTGTGCCGGCCTCCATCTTTTGTTACAGGGCAGGGGCCGGTCACGGAATTTTTGCCGTTTGTCGTGTTCCAAACTCGGCACAGGTCCATTGCCAATGTCCTCTGCATCACAGAATGCAAAAGTAGGAGCTTCCTTCATGTTCACTTCGCGTCGTCTGCTTGTTGTTGCCACTGCGGTAGCCCTGTTGTCGGGCTGTGCTTCCCCTAACCCTTACGATGGCAGCCAGGGACAGGCAGGCAGCGGTTCACAAGGTATGAGCAAAACCGCCAAGTACGGCGGCCTCGGCGCGCTGGCTGGCGCGTTGGCTGGGGCCGCCATTGACCACGATAACCGTGGCAAGGGGGCGCTGATCGGCGCCGCCGTGGCCGGTCTCGGTGCTGCGGGTTATGGCTATTACGCTGACCAGCAGGAAAAGAAACTGCGTGAAAGCATGGCCAATACCGGCGTCGAGGTGCAGCGCCAGGGTGACCAGATCAAGCTGATCATGCCGGGTAACATCACGTTTGCGACCAACTCCGATGCGATCGCCAGCAGCTTCTACACCCCCTTGAACAACCTGGCGGGGTCGCTCAAGCAGTTCAACCAGAACACCATCCAGATTGTGGGTTATACCGACAGCACCGGCAGCCGCCAGCTCAACATGGACCTGTCCCAGCGGCGTGCGCAAAGCGTGGCCAACTACCTGACGTCCCAAGGTGTGAGCCCGACCAACCTGACCACCCGTGGAGCCGGCCCGGATAACCCGATTGCCAGCAACGCCGACGTCAACGGTCGTGCACAGAACCGCCGCGTGGAGGTCAACCTCGGTCCGATCCCGGGCCAACAGTATGGCCAGCCTGCGCAGCAACAGCAGCAGAACAACCAGTTCCAGGGCAATCCGTACCAGCAGTACCAGTAACCGCCAGCTACAAAAAAAGGGCGCCGTGCAGTCAATGCACGGCGCCCTTTTTTGTGGCTGGTGATTACATCAGTCGATGTACTCGAACAGCTTCACGATTTTCTGTACCCCGGACACACCCTGTACCAGGTTGGTCGCACGGGTGGCCTCCTGCTGGGTCAACAGGCCCATCAGGTAGACGATGCCGTTGTCAGTCACGACCTTGATCCGCGAGCCGGGAATTGCGCTGTCGGTGAGCATCTGCGCCTTGATCTTGGTGGTCAGCACGGCGTCATTGCTGATTGCCAGCAGGGTGATGGGCTGCGCGACCTGCAATTCGTTGTGGACTTTCTTGACCCGTTGCACAGTCGAAGCGGCTTGTTCGGCCTGGGTCTTGAGCTCGGCGCGCGGGGTTTGCCCGGCAAGCAGTACGATGCCGTTGAAACTGGTCACGACGATACGCGATGCGCCGTTGCCCAGGTCGGGGGCGGCCTTGGCCACGTTGACGCCGACCTTGGTCTCGATCAGCGAGTCATCGATCTTGCTACCAAAGGTACGTGTGCCGCGGTCGTCCTGGATCGGTGTGTCGCGGGTCGCAGTGATGGCCGAGGTGCAGCCGCTGATAGCGAGGCACAGCGTGATGGCCAAAAGGCTGAGGCGGTTAACGGTCATTCTTCACTCCCGAACAGTTGGCTGTCGATCAGATCGCACAGGCAGTGGATCGTCAGCAGATGGACTTCCTGAATACGTGCGGTGACATTGGCCGGGACGCGGATCTCCACGTCTTCGGGCAGCAGCAGCGAGGCCATGCCGCCACCGTCGCGCCCGGTCAAGGCTACGACAATCATTTCGCGATCATGTGCGGCCTGGATCGCTTGAATAATGTTCGCCGAGTTGCCGCTGGTGGAAATCGCCAGCAGCACATCACCCGGTTGGCCCAGGGCACGGATTTGTTTGGAAAAGATTTCGTTGTAGCTGTAGTCGTTGGCGATCGAGGTGATCGTCGACGAATCGGTGGTCAAGGCGATAGCCGGCAGGCTCGGCCGCTCGCGCTCAAAGCGGTTGAGCAGCTCGGAGGAAAAGTGCTGGGCATCGCCGGCCGAGCCGCCGTTGCCGCACGAAAGCATTTTGCCTTCGTTGAGCAGGGCGTTGACCATGACCTGGCTGGCTTGCTCGATGTGCGGTGCAAGTACGTCCATCGCCTGTTGCTTGGTATCGATACTGGCCTGGAAAAGCTGGCGAATTCGGGATTGCATGTCCATCTGTGTGACCTTAAGTAGCGCGGCTGTATGGCACACGAATGTGCAGCCCGCAAAGCAAAGAGCAAAAGTGTGCGGTGAAGATGTCCGACCTGCCCAGGTGGTGCTCAGCCGTCGAAGGCATTGCGCAGCCAGTGCAGATCAGCGGTTCCGTGGGGCGTGCTTTGTATGGCAACCACATCGAAACGGCAGGGTGCGTCAGCCCAGCGCTGTTCACTGAGCAGGAAAAACTGCGCGGCGAGTATCAGCTTTTGGCGTTTACGCTCGTCGATACTGGCGAGCGCACCACCCCATTGTGCGTATTTTCTGTAGCGGACTTCGACAAATACTACTGTATCGCCGTCAAGCATGACCAGATCAAGCTCGCCGCGTTTACATAACCAGTTCTGCGCCAGTAGGCGCAGACCCTGTTGCTGCAAGTGTTCAAGTGCTTGTTGTTCGGCATCCTTGCCGCTTTGTGCGCTGGAGCGTGGGGGCATCAGCGCGGGGTATCGGGCAGGCGTTCGATCTGGCCGCTGACAAACTTGGCCCACGGCATCTGGCGTTCGATCCGCTGGCTTGGGCTCATGCCCAGGTTGCCGGAAAGGCCATCGATACGGGTATCGGGCAGCGCCTTGAGTTGACCCAGGCGTGGTGCCAGGCGGTAGGCGTCTACGCCCATCGCATAGAGGCGGCCCAGGCTGCCATTGGCTTGTGGCCATTGTGCGGTGACCTGGTTGCGCAGCGGGTCGGTGGTGTTGAGCAGCCACGGCGTTTCACAGAACATAATGCCGTTCATGTCGTTGTACTGGTTTTTGTCGCCACTGGCACTGAACACGTGGGAAGTGGCATACACCGGCACATCGCCTGCGTACTGGAAATTCAGCGTCGGCTTGATCTGCTGGGCCTGTTGCGGCGTCACGGCGAGGAAGATGAACTCGATATCCTGGCGACGCGAGGGCTGTGCCGCGACATCCGCGCCAACCGTGCTTTGCAGGCTCTTGGCGCGACCTTCGCTCTGGCGCAGTTTGAACAGATCGGCGATCTGCTGGGCCAGGGCCACAGGCTGGTCGACATATTCGACGCCGATCAGGGTGCCGCCGTTGGCCTCCCAGTCCTGGCGGAAGGCCTTGAGCACGCGCTCGCCCCATTCGCCTTTGGGCACCATGGCAGCAGCGCGGTGCAGGCCGTCAGCGCGGGCGCGACGCGATACTTCGCGGGCTTCGTCTTCGGCCGCCAGGCCAAACTGGAACAGTTGCGCCGGGGCTTGGTCGCCCTCGCTGTAGTTCAGCGCCAGGGTGGTGATGGGCAATTGCGGGCGGGCGCTGAGTTGCTTGACCAGCGGCTTTTCCAGCGGGCCGATCACCAGTTGCACGCCGTCAGCCTGGGCCTTCTTGTAGAACTCATCGAGGGAGCTGACGCGTGAACTGTCATAGATCTCGATGACCGGTGGCTTCTGCCCGGCCTGTTGCGCCTGGTAGTGCGCGGCCATGAAGCCTTCGCGCAGGGCCTTGGCCACGCTGGCCAGCGGGCCTTGTTGCGGCAACAGCAGGGCGATTTTATTCAGGGGCTGGCTGGCCAGCTCCTTGAGCCTGGTCAGCGGCGTCGGCAGTTGCACCGCCGCCGGGTGTGCAGGATTCTGCGCACGCCAGGTATCAATGGCAGCTTGCTGCTGCTCCAGGGTGCCGGCGTTCTTGATGGCCTGGGCCAGGGTGATCCAGCCGTCGAGCACCGGGTTGCCGCTGGCCTGCAGCTGCTCGCCAGGCACGGCGGCAATCAGGCTCCAGATGGCTTCGTGGTTGCTCGCGGCGGCATCGCCGGTGAGCAACGGAGCCATGGCCACGCGTTCGCGGGCGGCGGCCAGGGTCTGGCCGTCGGCTTCATAGGCGCGAGCATGCACGGTGGCGGTGCGGATCTGCTGCTCCGGCGGCAACTCCTTGAGGTTTTGCAGGCTTGGGTGGCTCAGCGCCGCCAACGCTGCCTTGGGCTGGTTGCGGCCCATGGCCAGTTCTGCCGTGAGGGTGCTGGCAAAGATCTGGGCGGCTGGCTTGAGGCTGTCCAGTGGCACTTGCGCGAGGATCTGCGCGGAGCGTGCTGGATTGTTCTGCTGGAAAGCCATGTCTGCCGCGCTCAGGCGCAGCAGTGCAGCGTGTTCCGGGGTCTTGGCCGAAGTCGCCTGTTCGAGCAACTGCTCGATGGTGGCATCCGGGGTCCGTGGGAGTTCACCAAGGCTGGAGGAGGGCGAGCTGGCGCAAGCCGCCAACAGGGCAGCAAGGCAGAGGGCAGAGAACAGCCGCAGGCAAGCGATCATGTAAGTGTTCCTGATACCGATCAAATTAGCGTGGAATTGTACCCAAGCACTGGCCGGGGCGCGATGTTACTGGCGTGAAACCGTCTATTTAGATCGTTTAAATGTTGCAGGGTGTCAGTAACCACCGCAAACAGACCGTCTGGACGCGACCCCGTTGGCGCATTTTCTTGACGTCTACGCGCTACAATATGGCTTTTGCCAACCATCGAGGTGTGCGCTTTGACTGCTCCAGGTCCTTTGAATTCCACTGCTGGCTCGCTTTTTGTGGTGGCGACGCCCATTGGCAACCTGGACGACATCAGCGCGCGGGCGCTGAAAGTGTTGCGCGAAGCCAAGTTGATTGCGGCGGAAGACACCCGGCACTCGCTGCGCCTGATGCAGCACTTCGGTATCGTCACGCCCTTGGCTGCCTGCCATGAGCACAATGAGCGTGACGAGGGCAGCCGCTTTATTACCCGCCTGCTCGCAGGCGATGACGTGGCGTTGATTTCCGATGCCGGTACGCCGTTGATCTCCGATCCGGGCTACCACCTGGTCCGCCAGGCACGTGCCGCGGGTATCAATGTAGTCCCGGTTCCCGGGGCGTGCGCGTTGATTGCGGCCTTGTCGGCGGCGGGCTTGCCGTCCGACCGCTTTATCTTCGAGGGTTTCCTGCCGGCCAAGGCCGTGGGGCGCCGGGCGCGCCTGGAACTGTTGAAGGAAGAGCCGCGCACCCTGATCTTCTATGAAGCGCCGCACCGTATCCTCGAGTGCCTGCAGGACATGGAGCTGGTCTTTGGTGGTGAACGCCTGGCCTTGCTGGCGCGGGAGCTGACCAAGACCTTTGAAACCCTCAAGGGCCTGCCGCTGCAAGAGCTGCGGGCGTTTGTCGAGGGTGACAGCAATCAGCAGCGCGGCGAATGCGTGGTGCTGGTTGCGGGCTGGACGGCGCCGGAAAGTGAAGATGCCGTGGGCAGCGAAGCGATGCGTGTGCTGGACCTGCTGCTCAAGGAAATGCCACTCAAGCGCGCCGCGGCCCTGGCCGCAGAAATCACCGGGGTGCGCAAGAACGTGTTGTATCAGGCCGCGCTTGATAAGCAAAAGAGCGAATAGTTCCAGGGTTTAACGCGCACGGCGTCGGAACATGATGGCAATGCTGTCTTTTAATACTTGTTCTAAGGCCGCCGTGCCGTTAACCTTCGCGGCGGAGAGTCGATTGGACAGTCGCTGCCCTCTATGAAAATTAGGGGGGGGAGGAAAGTCCGGGCTCCATAGGGCGAAGTGCCAGGTAATGCCTGGGGGGCGTGAGCCTACGGAAAGTGCCACAGAAAATAACCGCCTAAGCACTTCGGTGCCGGTAAGGGTGAAAAGGTGCGGTAAGAGCGCACCGCGCGACTGGCAACAGTTCGTGGCTAGGTAAACCCCACTTGGAGCAAGACCAAATAGGGTTCCAAGGCGTGGCCCGCGCTGGAACCGGGTAGGTTGCTAAAGATGTCCAGTGATGGCCATCGTAGACGAATGACTGTTCAAGACAGAACCCGGCTTATAGATCGACTCTCCACCTTTTTCCTTTTGCACGAGTCTCGGGCAGAAACCAGGTAGTAACGCAAGAATCCCTCCCTGCCAAATCATTGGCAGATGCGTCTTCGTAATACCGAAAAAATCTTACTCTTAATAAATTACTTTAAGTTCCAGCTCTAGCTCTTTGAGCTATTTGGGGTTGTTGAGTCAAAAACATCGCCGAACTCCCGTTTCTCCTCCTTTTACGCTCCTAAATCTCCGTTCTGTAAGGCTTTTCCTTTAATCCGCGCCTTGACGGTGTGGTGGGCGCATTCCTATAGTGTGCGCAAGTGGCGGAAAGTGGCACAAAGTGGGTTTTTTGAACGTAAAACGCTAAAATTTGGAGAAACGCACCTGTGTTTCGCGGAGCTAACGCTATCAGTCTCGATGCAAAAGGCCGTCTCGCCATGCCGAGCCGGTATCGTGACGAGCTCATTTCGCGAAGTTCCGGGCAATTAATCATCACGATTGATGCCGTTGACCCTTGTTTGTGTGTTTACCCCCTCGATGAGTGGGAGTTGATTGAAACCAAGTTGCGCGCTCTGCCTTCGTTGCGTGAAGAAAACCGTCGCCTGCAACGTTTGCTGATTGGTAATGCCGTCGATCTCGAACTCGATGGCAGTGGTCGTTTCCTGGTTCCACCGCGTCTGCGCGAATACGCCAAGCTCGATAAGCGCGCGATGCTGGTAGGCCAACTGAACAAGTTCCAATTGTGGGACGAAGATGCCTGGGATGCTGTGTCTGCAGCTGACCTGGCTGCTATTCAACAACCGGGCGCCATGCCTGATGAACTGCGTGATTTGATCCTGTGACTATTGATAGCGGCTTTAACCACATCACCGTGCTGCTTGACGAAGCCGTCGAGGCTCTCGCCGTGCGCCCTGATGGCTGCTATCTGGATGGCACGTTCGGGCGCGGTGGGCACAGCCGGTTGATCCTCAGCCGGCTCGGCCCGCAGGGCAAACTCCTCGGGTTCGACAAGGATCCCCAGGCGATTGCCACCGGGCAAGCGCTAGCGGCCGAAGACGGCCGCTTTGTCGTTGTGCAGCGCAGCTTCGCCGAGCTGGGCGCGGAAGTTGCCGAGCGGGGCATGGCGGGCAAGGTGGCCGGGGTCCTGCTGGACCTGGGCGTGTCCTCGCCGCAGCTGGACGACCCGGAGCGCGGCTTCAGTTTCATGAATGATGGCCCGCTGGATATGCGCATGGACCCGAGCCGTGGCATCAGCGCCGCGCAGTTCATCGCCACCGCGCCCCACGAAGAAATCACCCGTGTGTTCAAGGAATACGGCGAAGAGCGCTTTGCCGGCCGCATGGCGCGTGCCGTGGTCGAGCGCCGGGAAATCCAGCCGTTCGAGCGCACCGCCGACCTGGCTGAAGTGCTGAAAGTCGCCAACCCGGCGTGGGAGAAGGGTAAGAACCCGGCAACCCGCGCATTCCAGGGCTTGCGTATTCACGTCAACAACGAATTGGGTGACCTGGAGGCTGGCCTTGAGGCAGCCCTGGAGTCCCTGGAAGTGGGTGGTCGCCTGGTGGTGATCAGCTTCCACTCCCTGGAAGACCGTATCGTCAAACTGTTTATGCGGCGTCTGGTCAAGGGCGAAACCGATAACCTGCCGCGCAACCTGCCGGTACGGTTTGAAGCCTTTGTGCCGAAAATCAAAGTCCATGGCAAAGCGCAGTTCGCATCCGAAGCCGAACTCAAGGCCAACCCACGTGCGCGCAGCGCCGTCATGCGCGTTGCGGAGAAGCTGCGGTGAGCAGGCTTTTCGCCAAGCCCCTGCCGGGCGGCAGCTTCTTTATGATGCTGCTGTACGTCGGCGTGCTGGTGTCCGCAATTGCGGTGTCCTACAGCGCCCACTGGAATCGCCAGTTGCTCAATAGCCTGTACGGCGAATTGAGCGTGCGCGACAAGGCCCAGGCGGAATGGGGCCGGTTGATCCTGGAGCAAAGCACCTGGACGGCCCACAGCCGCATCGAAGTGCTGGCCGCCGAACAGCTGAAGATGCACATTCCTGGCGCAGCGGAAGTCCGCATGGTGGCGCCATGATGAAACTCGAAGGCGCACTCTACCCGTGGCGCTTCCGCGTCGTGCTGGGCTTGCTCGCGTTGATGGTGGGCGCGATTGCCTGGCGCATCATCGACCTGCAAGTGGTGGATCGCGACTTCCTGATCGGCCAGGGCGATGCCCGCAGCCTGCGGCATATCCCGATTCCTGCGCACCGCGGGCTGATCACCGACCGTAACGGCGAGCCCCTGGCTGTCAGTACTCCGGTCACCACCCTGTGGGCCAATGCCAAGGAACTGCAAGTGGCCAAGGACAAATGGACCGAGCTGGCCCACGCCCTCGGCCAGGACCCCAAGGCCCTCAAGGACCGTCTTGAAGCCCAGGCCAATAAAGAATTCATCTATCTGGTTCGTGGCCTCACCCCTGAACAGGGCCAGGGCGTGCTCGACCTGAAAATCCCCGGTGTCTACGGCATTGAGGAGTTTCGGCGTTTCTATCCGGCCGGCGAGACCACTGCCCATATGGTGGGCTTCACCGACATTGACGATCATGGCCGCGAAGGGGTGGAACTGGCCTACGACGAGTGGCTGGCCGGGGTTCCCGGCAAGCGGCAGGTCATCAAGGATCGGCGCGGCAGACTGATCAAGGATGTCCAGGTCACCAAAAACGCCAAGGCCGGTAAGCCCTTGGCGTTGTCGATTGACCTGCGCCTGCAATACCTGGCCAACCGCGAGCTGCGCAACGCCATTATCGAGAACGGCGCCAAGGCCGGCAGCCTGGTGATCATGGACGTGAAGACCGGCGAGATCCTCGCCATGGTCAACCAGCCGACCTACAACCCGAACAACCGTCGCAACCTGCAACCGGCGATGATGCGCAACCGCGCGATGATCGACGTGTTCGAGCCGGGTTCGACCATGAAAGCCATCTCCATGAGTGCGGCCCTGGAATCCGGGCGCTGGAAGCCCACCGACAAGGTCGAGGTCTATCCCGGCACCCTGCAACTGGGCAAATACACCATTCGCGACGTCTCCCGTAGCGAAGGCCCGGTGCTGGACCTGACCGGCATCCTGATCAATTCCAGTAACGTGGGCATGAGTAAAGTCGCCTTTGATATCGGCGGCGAGACCATCTACCACCTGGCGCAGAAGATCGGCCTGGGCCAGCCCACGGGCCTGGACTTCCCGGGCGAGCGCGTCGGCAACCTGCCCAACTACCGTGAATGGCGCAAGGCCGAGACCGCGACCCTGTCCTACGGCTATGGCCTGTCGGTGACCGCGATCCAGCTGGCCCACGCCTTTTCCGTGCTGGCCAACAATGGCCGTATGACGCCGTTGAGCCTGATCCACGTGGACGAAGCGCCGAAATCCGAACAGGTCATCCCGGAAAACGTCGCCAAGACCATGCAGACCATGCTGCAACAAGTGATCGAGGCGCCACGCGGCGTGTTCCGTGCCCAGGTGCCGGCCTATCACGTGGCCGGCAAGTCTGGTACCGCGCGCAAGACCTCGGTGGGCACCAAGGGCTACGCGGAAAACTCCTACCGCTCGCTGTTCGCCGGCTTCGGTCCCATGAGCGACCCGCGCTACGCCATCGTGGTGGTCATCGACGAACCGAGCAAGGCCGGCTACTTCGGTGGCCTGGTCTCGGCGCCGGTCTTCAGCAAAGTCATGTCCGGCACCCTGCGTTTGATGAACATTACGCCGGATAACCTGCCGCCGACCCAACAAGCCAACGCCGGACCACCGGCTGCTGCTGTAAAAGCCAATGGAGGGCGCGGCTGATGTCTCTTAGCCTGAACAAGATTTTCGCCCACGCTGGCCGCGATCTGTTGATTCGCGAACTGAGCCTGGACAGCCGTAGCGTACGCGCCGGCGACCTGTTCCTGGCTGTGCCGGGCGGTAAGCTCGATGGCCGGGCCCATATTGCCGACGCCTTGCAACGCGGTGCGGCGGCCGTGGCCTATGAAGTCGAAGGCGCCACTGTATTACCGATGACCGATGTGCCGTTGATTCCGGTCAAGGGCCTGGCAGCGCAGCTGTCGGATATCGCCGGGCGTTTTTATGGCGACCCGAGCCGCCAGCTCAACCTGATTGGCGTCACCGGCACCAACGGCAAGACCAGCGTTACCCAGCTGGTGGCCCAGGCGCTGGACCTTTTGGGGCAGCACTGCGGCATCGTTGGCACCCTGGGCACCGGTTTCTATGGCGCGCTGCAAAGCGGCCTGCACACCACGCCGAACCCGATTGCCGTACAGGCGACCCTGGCCGACCTGAAAAAGGCCGGGGCCAAGGCGGTGGCCATGGAAGTGTCGTCCCACGGCCTGGACCAGGGCCGGGTGAGTGCCCTGGCGTTCGACGTGGCGGTGATGACCAACCTGTCCCGCGACCACCTGGATTACCACGGCAGCATGCAGGCGTACGCCGCCGCCAAGGCCAAGCTGTTCGGCTGGACTGACCTGAAGTGCCGCGTGGTGAACCTCGATGACGCATTCGGTCGCCAACTGGCCGCCGAAAAAAGCGAAGCGCGCCTGATCAGCTACAGCCTGGAAGACGCCAGCGCCTACCTGTATTGCCGCGAAGCCCAGTTCAATGACGAAGGCGTACTCGCTACGCTGGTCACGCCCCAGGGCGAGCACCATTTGCGCAGCACCTTGCTCGGTCGCTTCAACCTGAGCAACGTCCTCGCGGCCATCGGCGCCTTGCTGGGCCTGGATTACGCCCTGGATGAGATCCTGCGTGTATTGCCCAAGCTCGAAGGCCCGGCCGGGCGCATGCAGCGCCTGGGGGGCGGGACGCAGCCACTGGTGGTGGTCGACTACGCCCACACCCCGGATGCCCTGGAAAAAGTCCTCGAAGCCCTGCGCCCTCATGCCAAGGGCAAGTTGCTGTGCCTGTTCGGCTGTGGCGGCGACCGCGATCGCGGCAAACGCCCGCTGATGGCCGAGATCGTCGAGCGCCTGGCCGACGGCGTGCTGGTCACCGATGACAACCCACGCAGCGAAGCGCCGAGCCAGATTTTCGACGATATCCGCGCCGGCTTCAAAGACGCCGCCCACGTGACGTTTGTGGCCGGTCGTGGCGCGGCCATTGCCCAATTGATCGCCAGCGCCAGCGCTGACGATGTGGTGGTCCTGGCTGGTAAAGGCCATGAGGACTACCAGGAAATCAACGGCGAGCGTCATGCCTTCTCCGATCTGGTCGAGGCTGATCGCGCCTTGACCGCGTGGGAGGTGGCCCATGCTTAAGGCCATGACGTTCAGCGCACTGACCCAGGCCTTGTCGGCCCGTGTGTTGTCGAGCGATTGCAGCTTCGACGGTGTCAGTATCGACAGTCGCAACATCAAGTCGGGGCAACTGTTTGTCGCCCTGGCCGGCCCGCGTTTCGACGGGCATGACTACTTGAATGAGGTGGCCGCCAAAGGCGCGGTCGGCGCCCTGGTGCAGCGTGAAGTCACTGACTCGACCCTGCCGCAGTTGCTGGTGGCCGACACCCGCCTGGCCCTTGGCCAATTGGGCGCGCTGAACCGTGCTGCATTTACCAACCCGGTGGCGGCAATCACCGGTTCCAGCGGCAAGACCACGGTCAAGGAACTGCTCGCCGGTATCCTGCGTACGCGCGGGCCGGTGCTGGCCACCCGTGGCAACCTCAACAATGATTTTGGCGCACCGCTGACCCTGCTGGAACTGGCCCCGGAACATACCGCCGCCGTGATCGAGCTGGGCGCGTCGCGCATTGGCGAGATTGCCTACACCGTGGCCATGACCCGGCCGCACGTTGCCATTATCAACAACGCCGGGACCGCCCACGTTGGTGAGTTTGGCGGCCCCGAGAAGATCGTCCAGGCCAAGGGTGAAATCCTTGAAGGCCTGGACGCTTCCGGGACCGCAGTCCTGAACCTCGATGACAAGGCCTTTGAAACCTGGCGTGGACGTGCCGCCGGGCGCAAGGTCTTGAGCTTTGCCGTGCACAACGCCGCAGCCGACTTCCATGCCTCGAACATCACGCTCGACGCCCGTGGCTGCCCGGCCTTCACCCTGCACAGCCCGCAGGGTGACGAGCACGTGCAACTGAACCTGCTGGGCAACCATAACGTTGCCAACGCCTTGGCCGCCGCCGCCGCGGCTTATGCCCTGGGCGTGTCGCTGTTTGGCATTGCCACCGGCCTTGGCGCAGTGCAGCCGGTCAAGGGCCGCACCGTGGCGCAACTGGCGAGCAACGGCATGCGCGTGATTGATGACACTTACAACGCCAACCAGTCCTCGGTCTGCGCGGCCATTGACCTGCTCAAAGGCTTCGCCGGGCGCAAGGTCCTGGTACTGGGCGATATCGCCGAACTGGGCGACTGGGCCGAACAGTCCCACCGTGAAGTGGGTGCCTACGCCCGTGGCAAAGTCGACGCCCTCTACGCCGTCGGCCCGAACATGGCCCATGCCGTCGCTGCGTTCGGTGCAGGCGCGCGGCATTTCGCGAGCCAGGCCGAATTGATCCAGGCGCTGGGCGCGGCCGAACACGACAAACACACAACCATTTTGATCAAGGGATCGCGCAGCGCGGTGATGGAAAACGTCGTCGCGGCCTTGTGTGGCTCAAGTACGGAGAAACATTAATGCTGCTGCTGCTGGCTGAGTATCTGCAACAGTTCCACAAAGGCTTCGCGGTCTTTCAGTACCTGACCCTGCGCGGGATCTTGGGTGTGCTGACCGCGCTGTGTTTGTCGCTGTTCCTCGGGCCATGGATGATCCGTACTCTGCAAAACCTGCAGATCGGCCAGTCCGTGCGCAATGACGGCCCGCAGTCGCACCTGTCCAAGTCTGGCACTCCAACCATGGGCGGCGCGTTGATCCTGTCGTCCATCGGCATCAGCACCTTGCTCTGGGCCGACCTGGCCAACCGCTATGTGTGGGTGGTGTTGCTGGTGACCCTGCTGTTCGGCGCCATCGGCTGGGTCGATGACTACCGCAAGGTGATCGAGAAGAACTCCAAGGGCCTGCCAAGCCGCTGGAAGTACTTCTGGCAATCGGTGTTCGGCCTGGGCGCGGCGATCTTCCTTTATATGACGGCGCCAAGCGCGGTGGAAACCACCCTGATTTTCCCGATGCTCAAGGATGCCAGCATCCCGTTGGGCATTGGCTTCGTGGTGCTGACCTACTTTGTGATCGTCGGCTCCAGCAACGCGGTCAACCTGACCGATGGCCTCGACGGCCTGGCGATCATGCCGACGGTGATGGTGGGCGGCGCCCTGGGCATCTTCTGCTACCTGTCGGGTAACGTGAAATTCGCCGAATACCTGCTGATCCCTTATGTCCCGGGCGCGGGTGAATTGATTGTGTTCTGCGGCGCGCTGATCGGTGCCGGGCTGGGCTTTTTGTGGTTCAACACCTATCCGGCCCAGGTGTTTATGGGCGACGTCGGCGCCCTGGCGCTGGGTGCGGCCCTGGGCACCATTGCCGTGATCGTGCGCCAGGAAATCGTCCTGTTCATCATGGGCGGTGTGTTCGTGATGGAAACCCTGTCGGTGGTGATCCAGGTGGCGTCCTTCAAGTTGACCGGCCGCCGCGTGTTTCGCATGGCGCCGATTCATCATCACTTTGAACTCAAGGGCTGGCCGGAGCCACGGGTAATCGTCCGTTTCTGGATCATCACCGTGATTCTTGTGCTGGTTGGCCTTGCCACCCTGAAACTGAGGTAGAAACGAGTGTCCCTGATCGCTTCAGACCACTTCCGCATCGTTGTCGGCCTCGGCAAGAGCGGCATGTCCCTGGTTCGCTTCCTGGCGAACCGGGGCACGTCGTTTGCCGTGGCCGATACGCGGGAAAATCCACCGGAGCTGGTCACGCTGCGCCGTGACTACCCGCACGTGGAAGTGCGTTGTGGCGAGTTGGATGTGGAATTTCTGTGCCGTGCCGACGAACTCTACGTGAGCCCCGGCCTGGCCCTGGCAACCCCGGCCCTGCAAGCGGCAGCGGCGCGTGGCGTGAAATTGTCCGGCGATATCGAGCTGTTTGCGCGTAACGCCAAGGCGCCCATCGTGGCAATCAGCGGTTCCAACGCCAAGAGCACTGTCACCACCCTGGTTGGCGAAATGGCGGCTGCGGCCGGCAAGCGCGTGGCGGTGGGCGGTAACCTCGGCACGCCGGCCCTGGATTTGCTCAGCGACGATATCGAGCTGTACGTCATGGAACTGTCGAGCTTCCAGCTGGAGACCACCGATCAGCTCGGCGCCGAAGTGGCCACCGTGTTGAACGTCAGCGAAGACCATATGGACCGCTACAGCGGCCTGCCGGCTTATCACCTGGCCAAGCACCGGATCTTCCGTGGTGCGCGGCAAGTGGTGGTCAATCGCCAGGATGCTCTGAGCCGTCCGTTGATGGGCGAGGGCCTGCCATGCTGGACGTTTGGCCTGAGCAAACCCGATTTCAAGGCCTTTGGTATCCGTGAAGAGCATGGCGAGAAATACCTGGCCTTTGAATTCCAGAACCTGATGCCGGTGCGTGAACTGAAGATCCGTGGCGCCCACAACCAGTCCAATGCCCTGGCGGCGTTGGCGTTGGGGCATGCGGTCGGCTTGCCGTTCGACGCGATGCTGTCGAGCCTGCGCACCTTTGCCGGCCTCGAACACCGCTGCCAGTGGGTGCGCGACCTGGAGGGCGTGAGCTACTACAACGATTCCAAGGCCACCAATGTCGGCGCCGCGCTGGCCGCCATCGAAGGCCTGGGTGCCGATATCGACGGCAAGCTGGTGCTGATCGCTGGTGGCGATGGCAAGGGCGCCGACTTCAAGGACCTCAAGGGCCCGGTGGCTGCCCATTGCCGCGCCGTGGTGCTGATGGGCCGTGACAGCGACTTGATCGCCGCCGCCCTGGGCGACGCAGTGCCGCAAGTGCGCGCCACCTCCCTGGACGAGGCCATTGCCCAGTGCCGTGCCCTGGCCCAGCCCGGTGATGCCGTGCTGTTGTCGCCGGCGTGCGCCAGTTTCGACATGTTCAAGAACTACGAAGAACGCGGCCAGTTGTTCGCCCGCGCCGTGGAGGGCTTGGCATGAGTCTGGACCTGAAGAACATCATCAAGCCGTACCCATCGCCGATCATTACCGGGCGCGGGATCGACCTCGACTTCCCGATGCTTGCCGGTTGCCTGGCGCTGCTGGGCCTGGGCCTGGTGATGATCACCTCGGCGTCCTCGGAAGTGGCCGCCGTGCAGTCGGGCAACACCCTGTACCACATGATCCGCCACCTGATTTACCTGGTGATCGGCCTCGGGGCGTGCATCGTCACCATGATGATCCCTATCGCCACCTGGCAGCGCCTGGGTTGGCTGATGCTGCTCGGTGCCTTCGGCCTGCTGGTGATGGTGATCGTCCCCGGCATTGGCCGCGAGGTGAACGGTTCGATGCGCTGGATCGGCTTCGGCGCGTTCAACGTACAACCTTCGGAAATCGCCAAGGTGTTCGTGGTGATTTACCTGGCCGGTTACCTGGTGCGTCGCCAGAAAGAAGTGCGGGAAAGCTGGATGGGCTTCTTCAAGCCGTTCATCGTGCTGCTGCCCATGGCTGGCCTGTTGCTGATGGAGCCGGACTTCGGCGCCACTGTGGTGATGATGGGCGCCGCCGCCGCGATGCTGTTCTTGGGTGGCGTTGGCTTGTTCCGCTTTGCCCTGATGGTTGGCCTGGCGGTGGCGGCCGTGACCATCCTGGTGCAGGCGCAACCCTACCGGATGGCGCGCCTGATCACCTTTACCGACCCGTGGTCCGACCAGTTCGGCTCCGGCTACCAGTTGACCCAGGCGCTGATTGCCTTCGGTCGCGGCGAGTGGCTGGGCGTGGGCCTGGGCAACAGCGTGCAGAAGCAGTTCTACCTGCCGGAAGCCCATACCGACTTCGTGTTCTCGGTACTCGCCGAAGAACTGGGCGTGGTCGGCTCCCTGGCCACCGTCGGGCTGTTCGTGTTCGTCTGCGTGCGGGCCATGTACATCGGCCTGTGGGCCGAGAAAGCCAAACAGTTTTTTGCCGCCTATGTGGCGTACGGCCTGGCCTTCCTGTGGATCGGCCAGTTCCTGATCAACATCGGCGTGAACGTTGGCTTGCTGCCGACCAAGGGCTTGACCTTGCCGTTCCTCAGCTACGGTGGCAGCTCGTTGGTGATCTGCTGTGCCTGTCTCGGCTTGTTACTGCGTATCGAGTGGGAGAGTCGAACCCATTTGGGCAGCGAAGAGATGGAATTTAGCGAGAGCGATTTTGCCGAGGAGCCGACCCATGGGCGCTAACGTGCTGATCATGGCCGGTGGCACCGGCGGCCACGTGTTCCCGGCGCTGGCCTGTGCCCGTGAGTTCCAGGCCCGCGGCTACACCGTGCATTGGCTGGGGACGCCCCGTGGCATCGAAAATGAATTGGTCCCGGCGGCCGGTTTGCCCCTGCACCTGATCAACGTCAGCGGCCTGCGCGGCAAGAGCAAGTTGTCGTTGCTCAAGGCACCGTTGGTGTTGCTCAAGGCGGTGTGGCAGGCGCGTAAGGTCATCCGTGAGTTGAAGCCGGTCTGCGTGCTGGGTTTTGGTGGCTATGTCACCGGTCCCGGCGGTGTGGCCGCGCGGTTGGTCGGTGTGCCGGTGATCGTCCACGAACAGAACGCCGTGGCCGGGACTGCCAACAGGTTGTTGGCGCCCTTGGCAGCGCGGGTCTGCGAGGCGTTCCCGAATACCTTTGCGGCCATGGACAAGCGCCGCACCACCGGCAACCCGGTGCGTACCGAACTGTTTATGGACATAGCCCGCCAGGCCCTGGTCGGGCGCAAGGCGCACCTGCTGATCCTGGGCGGAAGCCTGGGCGCCGAGCCGTTGAACAAATTGCTGCCTGAGGCGCTGGCGCAACTGCCTGTGGACCTGCGTCCCGAGATCTTCCACCAGGCTGGCAAGCACCACGATGAAGTGACTGCCGCCCGCTACCGCGAGGTCGGGGTCGAGGCGACGGTCGAGCCCTTTATCAAAGACATGGCCCATGCCTATGGCTGGGCCGACCTGGTGGTCTGTCGCGCAGGTGCGTTGACCGTCAGTGAACTGGCTGCCGCCGGTCTGCCGTCCTTGCTGGTGCCCTTGCCCCATGCCATCGACGATCACCAGACCCGCAACGCCGAATATTTGGCCGGGGAGGGCGCTGCCTTCCTGCTGCCGCAAAGAACGACTGGCGCCGCCGACCTGGCCGCACGCCTGACTGAGGTTTTGATGCAACCCGAACGACTGAACAGCATGGCGAGTACCGCAAGCCGCCTGGCCAAACCCGACGCCACCCGCAGCGTGGTCGATATCTGCCTGGAGGTGGCCCATGGTTGAGAATCAAAAAGCCATGCCACAACCAGAAATGCGCCGCATCCGGCGCATCCACTTCGTCGGTATCGGCGGCGTGGGCATGTGCGGGATCGCCGAGGTGTTGCTGAACCTGGGCTACCAGGTCTCCGGTTCCGACCTCAAGACCTCGCCGGTCACCGAGCGCCTGGAATCGTTTGGCGCGCAGATCTTTATCGGCCACCGTGCCGAGAACGCCGCGCAGGCCGATGTACTGGTGGTTTCCAGTGCCGTGAACACCACCAACCCGGAAGTGGCCACTGCCCTTGAGCGGCGCATTCCCGTGGTGCCCCGCGCCGAGATGCTGGCCGAGCTGATGCGCTACCGCCACGGTATCGCGGTCGCCGGCACCCACGGCAAGACCACCACCACCAGCCTGATCGCCTCGGTGTTCGCCGCCGGCGGCCTGGACCCGACCTTCGTGATCGGTGGCCGGCTGAATGCAGCAGGTACCAATGCACAACTGGGGACCAGCCGCTATCTGATCGCCGAAGCCGATGAGAGCGATGCCAGCTTCCTGCACCTGCAGCCGCTGGTGGCCGTGGTCACCAACATCGACGCCGACCATATGGCGACCTACGACGGTGACTTCAACAAGTTGAAGAAAACCTTCGTCGAGTTCCTGCATAACCTGCCGTTCTACGGTTTGGCCGTGGTGTGCCTGGACGATCCGGTGGTGCGGGAAATCCTGCCGCTGGTCAAGCGTCCTACCGTGACCTATGGCTTCAGCGAAGACGCCGACGTACGTGCGATCAATGTCCGTCAGCAAGGCATGCAGACCTTCTTTACCGTGCTGCGCCCGGATCGTGAACCCTTGGATGTGTCGGTGAACATGCCGGGCAACCACAATGTGCTCAATTCCCTGGCGACCATCTGCATCGCCACCGATGAGGGCGTCAGCGATGAAGCCATCGTCGAAGGCCTGTCGGGCTTTGCCGGCGTGGGCCGGCGCTTCCAGGTCTACGGCCAGTTGCCGGTAGACGGCGGCGACGTGATGCTGGTGGACGACTACGGTCACCACCCGACCGAAGTCGCGGCCGTGATCAAGGCTGTGCGCGGTGGCTGGCCGGAGCGTCGCCTGGTGATGGTCTACCAGCCGCACCGCTACAGCCGCACCCGCGATTTGTACGACGATTTTGTCAATGTATTGGCCGATGCCAACGTGTTGCTGCTGATGGAAGTCTACCCGGCCGGTGAAGAACCGATCCCCGGTGCCGACAGCCGCAAGCTGTGCAACAGCATCCGCCAGCGCGGGCAACTGGACCCGATCTATATCGAGCGGGGTGTGGACCTGGCGCCGATCGTCAAGCCGCTGCTGCGTGCCGGCGACATCCTGCTGTGCCAGGGTGCCGGTGATATCGGCGGCCTTGCCCCTAAATTGCTGGCGAGCCCGCTGTTTGCTGCCGCCGCTGTACAGGGGAAGTCGAAATGACTACGAACTACGGCTCCCTGTTCTCCACCATCGCGCCTGCCGACTTCGGCCGCGTAGCCGTGCTGTTCGGCGGCAAGAGCGCTGAGCGTGAAGTGTCGCTCAAGTCCGGCAATGCCGTGCTCCAGGCGCTGCAAAGCGCCGGGGTGAACGCTTTTGGCATCGACGTGGGCGATGACTTCCTCGCCCGCCTGCAGGCCGAGAAGATCGACCGCGCCTTCATCATTCTTCATGGCCGTGGCGGTGAAGACGGCAGCATGCAGGGCCTGCTGGAGTGCGCCGGCATTCCCTACACCGGCAGTGGCATCCTCGCCTCGGCCCTGGCCATGGACAAGTTGCGCACCAAGCAGGTGTGGCACAGCCTGGGCATTCCGACGCCGCGTCACCGCGTGTTGTGCAGCGAAGACGATTGTATTTCGGCGGCCAAGGAACTGGGCCTGCCTTTGATCGTCAAACCAGCCCATGAAGGCTCCAGTATCGGCATGGCCAAAGTGAACTCGGCCGCCGAATTGATCGACGCATGGAAAGCGGCCAGTACCTACGATTCGCAAGTGTTGGTGGAACAGTGGATCCAGGGTCCCGAGTACACCATCGCCACCCTGCGTGGCCAGGTATTGCCGCCCATCGCATTGGGCACGCCTCACACCTTTTATGACTACGACGCCAAGTACCTGGCTTCCGATACCCAGTACCGGATCCCATGCGGCCTCGATGCAACCAAAGAGCAGGAATTGATGGACCTCACGGCGCAAGCCTGTGAGGCGTTGGGTATCGCCGGTTGGGCGCGGGCAGACGTGATGCAGGATGACCAGGGGAACTTCTGGTTCCTGGAAGTCAACACCGCACCGGGCATGACCGACCACAGCCTGGTGCCCATGGCTGCACGCGCAGCCGGCCTGGACTTCCAGCAGTTGGTGCTGGCGATTCTGGCGGCTAGCTATATAGAGGCACGAGGTTAAGACCATGCAAGGCGCATCGCTTCGTCATCAGCCACCCGCTCCCGGCCGCAAGCCGGTGCCGCGGGGTGCCAGTCGAATGGTGGCTAAAGAGCCGATGTCGGCGCGCCTGCCGAAAGCCAACTTTGGTTTTCTCAAGGCCCTGTTCTGGCCGGTGTTGTTGGTGGCGTTGGGCTTTGGCACCTATGAAGGTGCGCAGCGCCTGTTGCCGTATGCCGACCGCCCGATCAGCAAGATCAGCGTGCAGGGCGACTTGAGCTACATCAGCCAGCAAGCGGTGCAGCAGCGGATCGCGCCTTTTGTCGCGGCGAGCTTCTTCACCATCGACCTGGCAGGCATGCGTGCCGAGCTGGAGCAGATGCCGTGGATTGCCCACGCCGAAGTACGGCGCGTGTGGCCGGATCAAGTGACGATCCGCCTGGAAGAGCAACTGCCCGTGGCCCGCTGGGGTGACGAAGCGCTGTTGAACAACCAGGGCCAGGCGTTCAACCCGCGTGAGCTGGCCAATTACGAGCATTTGCCGCAGTTGTTCGGACCACAACGGGCACAGCAGCAAGTGATGCAGCAGTACCAGGCGTTGAGCCAGATGCTGCGGCCACTGGGCTTCTCCATTGCGCGCCTGGAATTGCGCGAGCGGGGCAGCTGGTTTTTGACCACCGGGGCAGGCAGTTCCGGCCCGGGCATCGAGTTGTTGCTGGGACGCGACCACCTGGTGGAAAAGATGCGCCGCTTTATCGCCATCTACGACAAAACCCTGAAAGAACAGATTACGAACATTGCGAGCATCGACCTGCGTTACGCCAACGGCCTGGCCGTTAGCTGGCGCGAACCGGCTGCGCCCACGACAGCGCAGCCCGCTGTCGCGAAGAATTAAGAAGAGGCAGGACCCATGGCAAACGTGCAAAGCGGCAAAATGATCGTCGGTCTCGATATCGGCACCTCCAAGGTGGTGGCGCTGGTAGGCGAGGTCGCGGACGACGGCACGCTGGAAATCGTCGGAATCGGCACGCATCCGTCCCGGGGCCTGAAGAAGGGCGTGGTGGTCAATATCGAGTCCACCGTGCAATCGATCCAGCGCGCCATCGAAGAGGCGCAACTGATGGCCGGCTGCCGGATTCACTCGGCGTTCGTCGGTGTGGCGGGCAATCACATCCGCAGCCTGAACTCCCACGGCATCGTGGCGATCCGCGACCGTGAAGTCAGCTCGGCCGACCTGGAGCGCGTCCTCGACGCCGCCCAGGCCGTGGCGATCCCGGCTGACCAGCGTGTGTTGCACACCCTGCCGCAGGACTACGTGATCGATAACCAGGAAGGCGTGCGTGAGCCCCTGGGCATGTCGGGCGTACGTCTGGAAGCCAAGGTTCACGTGGTGACCTGCGCCGTGAATGCCGCACAGAACATTGAAAAATGCGTGCGCCGCTGCGGCCTGGAAATCGACGACATCATTCTTGAGCAGCTTGCTTCCGCGTATTCGGTCCTGACCGACGACGAAAAAGAGCTGGGCGTGTGCCTGGTGGACATCGGCGGCGGCACCACCGATATCGCGATCTTTACCGAAGGTGCGATCCGTCACACTGCGGTGATCCCGATTGCCGGCGACCAGGTGACCAACGACATCGCCATGGCGCTGCGTACACCAACCCAGTACGCCGAAGAAATCAAGATCCGCTACGCCTGCGCCCTGGCCAAGCTGGCCGGTGCCGGTGAAACCATCAAGGTGCCGAGCGTGGGCGACCGCCCACCGCGCGAACTGTCGCGCCAGGCCCTGGCCGAAGTGGTCGAGCCGCGCTACGACGAACTGTTCACCCTGATCCAGGCTGAACTGCGCCGCAGCGGCTACGAAGATTTGATCCCGGCCGGCATCGTGCTGACCGGTGGCACCTCGAAGATGGAAGGCGCGGTTGAACTGGCCGAGGAAATCTTCCACATGCCGGTCCGCCTGGGCGTGCCCCATGGCGTCAAGGGCCTGGGCGACGTGGTGCGCAACCCGATTTATTCCACCGGTGTGGGCTTGCTGTTGTATGGCCTGCAAAAGCAGACCGACGGCATTTCCCTGTCGGGCATTGGCAGCCGCGAAAGCTATAGCAGTGACGAGCCCAAAGCGCCGTTGCTGGAGCGCCTGCAAGCCTGGGTGAAAGGCAATTTCTAACGATTTACCGCAACACCGTTTCAAGTAGTAGGCGAAAAAACTAGAGAAATGAAGGAGAGGGAAAATGTTCGAACTCGTAGACAACATCCCCGCAAGCCCGGTTATTAAAGTAATCGGTGTTGGCGGTGGCGGCGGCAACGCTGTCAATCATATGGTCAAGAGCAACATTGAAGGCGTTGAATTCATCTGCGCCAACACTGATGCCCAGGCGCTCAAAAGCATCGGCGCGCGGACCATCCTGCAATTGGGCACAGCCGTGACCAAGGGCCTGGGCGCTGGCGCCAATCCAGAAGTCGGCCGTCAAGCCGCCCTGGAAGACCGCGAGCGTATTGCCGAAGTGCTGCAAGGCACCAACATGGTGTTTATCACCACCGGCATGGGCGGCGGTACCGGTACCGGTGCGGCGCCGATCATTGCCGAAGTGGCCAAGGAAATGGGGATCTTGACGGTTGCGGTCGTGACCCGTCCGTTCCCGTTCGAGGGCCGCAAGCGCATGCAGATCGCTGACGAAGGCATCCGTCTGCTGTCTGAAAGCGTTGACTCGTTGATCACCATCCCCAACGAGAAACTGCTGACCATCCTCGGTAAAGACGCAAGCCTGCTGTCGGCTTTCGCCAAGGCCGATGACGTACTGGCCGGTGCCGTTCGCGGTATCTCCGACATCATCAAGCGTCCGGGCATGATCAACGTCGACTTTGCCGACGTGCGTACGGTCATGAGCGAAATGGGCATGGCGATGATGGGCACTGGCTGCGCCAGCGGTCCTAACCGTGCACGCGAAGCGACCGAAGCGGCCATCCGCAACCCGTTGCTCGAAGACGTGAACCTGCAAGGTGCCCGTGGCATCCTGGTGAACATCACCGCCGGTCCCGACCTGTCCCTGGGTGAGTACTCCGACGTGGGTAGCATCATCGAAGCCTTCGCTTCCGAGCACGCGATGGTCAAGGTCGGTACCGTTATCGACCCGGACATGCGCGACGAACTGCATGTGACCGTGGTTGCCACTGGCCTGGGCGCAAAAATCGAGAAACCTGTGAAGGTCATCGACAATACCGTGCACACCAGCCAGGCCTCGGCCGCCGCTCCAGCACCTGCTCGCCAGGAACTGCCGTCGGTGAACTACCGTGACCTGGATCGTCCGACCGTGATGCGCAACCAGGCCCAGGCCGGTGCTGCGGCGTCCCGTAGCCCGAATCCGCAAGATGATCTGGACTACCTGGACATCCCGGCTTTCCTGCGTCGTCAGGCCGATTAATGGAATGTATCAGGGCTATGAAGGTGATTGGTGTTCAGCAAAGGTCTGGTCTGTTATTATCGCCAGCCTTTGTTGATACCAGTTCGCAATTTGCGCTGAAGCGGTCCAAGCCATGATTAAACAACGCACCCTGAAGAATATTATCCGTGCCACAGGTGTAGGTCTGCACTCCGGGGAGAAGGTATACCTGACCCTCAAGCCCGCACCTGTCGACACCGGCATCGTGTTTGTTCGTGCCGACCTGGACCCTGTGGTGCAGATTCCTGCTCGCGCGGAAAACGTTGGCGAAACCACCATGTCGACCACATTGGTCAACGGTGACGTCAAAGTGGACACGGTGGAGCACTTGCTCTCGGCCATGGCTGGCCTGGGCATCGATAACGCCTACGTCGAGCTCTCCGCGTCTGAAGTCCCGATCATGGATGGTAGCGCTGGACCTTTCGTATTCCTGATTCAATCTGCCGGCCTGGAAGAACAGGACGCAGCCAAGAAGTTCATTCGCATTCTGCGGGAAGTGACAGTAGAAGACGGCGACAAGCGCGCCACCTTCGTTCCGTTTGAAGGCTTTAAAGTGAGCTTTGAGATCGATTTCGATCACCCGGTATTCCGTGACCGCACCCAAAGTGCAAGCGTGGATTTTTCCAGCACTTCGTTTGTAAAAGAAGTCAGCCGCGCCCGTACCTTTGGTTTCATGAGTGACATCGAGTACCTGCGCAAGCACAACCTCGCACTCGGCGGCAGCGTGGAAAACGCCATCGTGGTCGACGCGGATGGTGTACTGAACGAAGACGGCCTTCGCTATGAAGACGAATTCGTGAAGCACAAGATCCTCGATGCAATTGGTGACCTCTACCTGCTGGGCAATAGCCTGATAGGTGAGTTCAAAGGCTTCAAGTCGGGCCATGCACTGAACAACCAGCTCCTGCGCAAGTTGATTGAGCAGAAAGATGCTTGGGAAGTCGTGACCTTTGAAGATGCCAGCACTGCACCGATCTCTTACATGCGTCCCGTTGCGGCGGTGTAAGTAACCACTCTCTTTCTTTAGTTTTTAAAGGCTGCCTTCGGGTGGCCTTTTTTTATTTCTGCGTTCTGGCCATGCTTCGCCGCCGCCCTGGTGGCCATGGCGGTCGGTGAAGGCCTTGCAGTGATCGGTGCCAATCATCAACAGGGCCCAGGGTTCGGTCGAGCGGCGGGCGCGCTCCCATTTCAAGGGCAAGCGGCCCGCATTGGCAAAAAAGATAATGGGCCGTCAGAACACATTGATCGGGTAGTCGACGATCACCCGGTACTCATCCACATCACGGTCCACTGCCGAGTAGCCATTGCTGCCACGGTTGGTCGCCCATTGCAGGCGTACGGACAGGTCCTTGGCCTTGCCGCCCTGTATCACGTACTTGAGGTCGATATCCCGTTCCCAGTGCTTGGCGTTCTTGCCATCGGCGCTGTACCAGGCCGAATAGCCCCGGCTGTTGGGATCGACCTTGGTCAGGTCGGTCTTGCCGCTGATATAGGACACTGCCGAGGTCAGGCCGGGCACGCCGAGGCCAGCGAAGTCATAGGCGTACTTGAGCTTCCACGAGCGCTCGTTGGGGCCGTTGAAGTCCGAGTATTGCTGGGAGTTGTCCAGGTACACGCTGTCGTCCTGGACGATGTAGTCGAACGGGGTGTTGCCGTTGACCCGCTGGTATGCGGCGGTGACGCTGTGATTGCCCACGCCCACGGTGAAGTGCAGGCTGTAGGTGTTGTTGTCGATATCCCCCAACAGGGCATGGCCGGTGTCTTGGGTATGGTAGAAGTGCAGGCCGGGGTTGAGGCTGACCAGGTCGTTGAGTGCGTAGGTGTAGTCCAGGTCGTAGTAGTACTGGTTCCACACGTCCTTGAGTTCGGCGGCGTACAGGTTGCTGGTCAGCCCTGGCAAGCCGCTCCAGGCTACGCCGGCCCAGGTCATATGCTGGCTGTCCTGGCCCTTGGGCAGCACGCCATAACTGGTGCCGATGCGCCGGTGGCCACTCTGGTTGTAGAGCTTGGCAAAACTGGCCTGGCCGCCTTCGAGCATCCAGCCATCAACGCTGTGGTTGGTCAGGCTGACACCACGGAAGGTCTCGGGCAGCATGCGGGTCATGCCACCGGCAATCACCGGGTTGTTGAGGAACAGGTCGCCGGCCTTCAGCTCGGTATCCAGGGCGCGCATTTTCAGGGTGCCGCCACCGGTGGAAAACGAGCCCGGCGCTTTGCCGTTGCCGCTGCCGTACGGCAGGATGCTGGAGCCGTCGGTGCCGCCGCCGCCGTCCAGTTTCAGGCCGAGCATGGCATGGGCGTCCAGGCCAAAACCCACAGTGCCCTGGGTGTAGCCGGACTCGAAGATCCCGAGCAAACCCTGGCCCCACTCTTTGCTGTCGTCGGTGTGGATGTCACGGCGGTCGCGGTTCATGTAGTAGTTGCGGGTGTTGATCGTGAGGCTGGAGCCTTCGACAAAACCGTCAGCGGCTGGGGCGTCTGCTGCATGGGCGAGCGGGGGGATAGTTGCTGCAATTGCGAGGAATAACGGGGTGAGTGTCAGCGCGGTTTTCACCGGGGGAGCTCCTTTGGGTCAGTCTAAATGGCCAATGTTGTGGGGCGTTCCTGGCCTTTTTTTACGGCAAAAAAAAGCCGCTGAAGTCAGCGGCTTTAAGACAGATTCCCAGTATAGAGCCCTGGCAATAAGTCGAGGGAAATGGCAGGGCGGGTCGGCTGTCTTTGCCGTCTCGCTCGTCGATGCGACATAGTGGCGCAGGCGAGCGGTACGGTACAGAGTGTAACAAGATAATAACTATTGCCCAAATCGCAACAGTCAAGACAACGAGGATCCACCTATGGGGATGGGCTTGTGTGGGAGCAAGCCCACATTTTGATGGTATGGCGGTTTTAACATTCAGATCGGCAGGGTGATACCAAAGGTATTGCCCCCGTGCTCACTGCGCACAAACACATCCCCGCCATGCATCAGCGCGATCGCCTTGACGATGGCCAGGCCCAGCCCATGATTGGCCCCGCTGTTACTGCGTGAGGCGTCCACGCGGTAGAAGCGCTCGAACAAGCGGGGCAGGTGCTCGCTGGCGATCATCTCCCCTGGGTTGGTCACGCCAATCAGCACCTGCTGCGCCTGCGCTTCAATCCGCACCGCAATCACCTGCCCCGGCGAGGTGTGCTGCACGGCATTGTTCAGCAGGTTGATCAGGGCCCGGCGCAAATGGGCCTTTTCGATCCGTACCTGGGCATCGCCGCTCACCGTCACCTGCACCTGGGCGTCTTCGAGGATAAAGTCCAGGTAGTCGAGGGTGGTCGCCACCTCATCGGCCAGGGAGCTTTCGATCAGCTTGGTGGCCTTGCTGCCCTGGTCGGCGCTGGCCAGGAACAGCATGTCATTGATGATCGAGCGCAGGCGCTCCAAGTCTTCCAGGTTCGATTGCAGCACTTCAAAGTAATGCTCGGCCGAGCGGCCACGGGTCAGGGCGACCTGGGTCTGGCCGATCAGGTTGGTCAGCGGCGAGCGCAGTTCGTGGGCCACGTCGGCATTGAAGGATTCCAGGCGTGAGTAGGCGGTTTCCACGCGCTCCAGGGTCGAGTTGAAGGCATTGACGAACTGCTTGAGTTCCGGCGGCAGTGGCGACAGTTGCAAGCGCCCGGACAGTTTCGGCGGTGCCAGTTTTTGCGCTTCATCCGAGAGTTTGATCAGCGGCTTGAGGCCGATACGCGCGACCCAGAAGCCCAGCAGCGAAGCCAGCACCACGCCGACAAATGCCAGGCTGATCAAGGCCATCAGCAGATGGTGCTGGGTGGTGCGGAAGTTGGCGGTGTCGATGGCGATCATAAAGCGCAGCGGCGGGCGCTGGTCCTTGGCCGGAAACTGGCTGACCAGCACCTTGAACGGGTAGGCATGCCCTGGCAGGTACAAGTCGCGCATGCCCGTGGGCCCGGCGGCGAATTTGCGCAGGCGGGCGTCCGGGTTGCCGTACTCGTAGGTCGGGTCACTGCTCACCACCCAGAAACGAATCCGCGTGTCCTCTTCCCCCAGCAGCTTGAGTTTGCTGGTCATCTTCACCCAGTGATCCGGCGTGCCGAAACGCTTGATCGACGACTCCAGCACACTGTAGCGCGCATCCAGCTCGGCCCCCGGCAACAAGCCCAGGCCACGGTCCACTTGCTGGTACAACGCGCCGCCGATCAGCAGGAAAATCACCAGCGCCACCAGGGTGAACATGCCGCTCAGGCGCAGGGCAATCGAGTTACTCGACACTGCGGTTCTCCAGCACATAGCCCATGCCACGGATGGTGTGCAGCAGCTTGTGCTCGAAGGGCCCGTCGAGTTTGGCCCGCAGGCGCTTGATCGCCACTTCGACCACATTGGCGTCGCTGTCGAAATTGATGTCCCAGACCATTTCCGCAATCGCCGTCTTGGACAGGATCTCGCCCTGGCGCCGCGCCAGGACACTGAGCAGCGAGAACTCCTTGGCGGTCAGGTCCAGGCGCAGGCCGGCGCGGCTGGCCTTGCGGCTGATCAGGTCGATCCACAGGTCGGCGATGGTCACCTGCACCGGCTCATGCCCGCCACTGCGGCGGGTCAGGGCTTGCAGGCGTGCCACCAGTTCGAGGAAGGAAAACGGCTTGCCCAGGTAATCGTCGGCGCCTTCGCGCAGGCCGCGGATGCGGTCTTCCACGCGCTCGCGGGCGGTGAGCATGATCACCGGGGTCTGCTTGCGCGCCCGCAGCGCGCGCAGCACGCCAAAACCGTCGAGGCTGGGCAGCATTACATCGAGCACGATCACCGCGTAGTCGCTTTCCAGGCCCAGGTGCAGGCCCTCGATGCCGTCGCGGGCCACGTCCACGGTGTAGCCTTGCTCCGTCAGCCCGCGATGCAAGTAGTCGGCGGTTTTTTCTTCGTCTTCAATAATCAGGACGCGCATGACCCCGCCTCACTGTGTGGTCGTAAGCCCAAGGGCCGGTGTGGGTCTGTGGAAAAGTTTCTCAAGGTACAAGTATATGACCGGCGTGGTGAACAGCGTCAGTGCCTGGCTCACCAGCAACCCGCCGACCACCGCGATCCCCAGGGGCTGGCGCAGCTCCGCGCCGGGGCCTGCGCCGAGCATCAGCGGCACCGCGCCCAGCAGCGCGGCGAGGGTGGTCATGATGATCGGCCGAAAACGCGTGATACAGGCTTCGTAAATCGCATCGCTAGGCGCCAGCCCGCGCACGCGCTGGGCCTCCAGGGCAAAGTCGATCATCAGGATGCCGTTTTTCTTGACGATGCCGATCAACAACACCAGGCCGATCAAGGCCATGATGGAAAAGTCCTGGCCCAGCAGCCACAGCATGATCAACGCACCCAGGCCGGCGGAGGGCAGGGTCGAGATGATGGTCAGCGGGTGCACGAAACTCTCATACAGCACGCCGAGGATGATATAGACCGCCACCAGCGCCGCGAGGATCAGCCACGGCTGGCTGGCCAATGAACTCTGGAACGCCTGGGCCGCGCCCTGGAAGTTGCCGATAAGGGTGCTCGGCATGCCGATCTCGTTCTTGGCCTGGTCGAGCATGATCACCGCGTCACCCAGGGCCACGCCCGGCGCCAGGTTGAACGACAGGTTGGCCGCCGGGAACATGCCGTCATGGCTGATCGACAACGGCCCGACGGTTGGCGGATCGACCTTGGCCAGCGCCGACAACGGCACCATCTCGCCGCTCAGGGGTGAGCGCAGGTAGAAGTAGTTCAGGCTCTCGGCCTTGCCCCGTTGCTGGCTGTCCAGTTCCAGCACCACCTGGTATTGGTTGGTCTCGGTCTGGAATTCATTGACCTGGCGTTGGCCGAACGCATCGTACAGCGCCTGGTCGACATCGGTGGCGGTCAGGCCAAAACGCGCGGCGGCCTGGCGGTCGATACTGATGTGGGTAATGCTGCCGCCCAGTTGCAGGTCATTGGACAGATCGAGGAAGGCCGGGTTGGCGCGCAGTTTTTCGGTGAGGCGTTGGGTCCAGGTGTTCAGGGTCGCGCCGTCGTTGCTCTTGAGCACGTATTGGTACTGGCTGCGGCTGGGCCCGGAGCTGAGGTTGATGTCCTGGCCGGCGCGCAGGTACAGCACGATCCCCGGCACCTGGGCCAGTTTGGCGCGGATCCGGTCGATAAACTGGCTGGCGGACACATCGCGATCGCCCCGATCCTTCAAGGCAATCCAGACGCGGCCGTTGGCAATGGTCTGGTTGCTGCCGGTCACGCCCACGGCGTGGGAGAAGTTTTCCACCGCAGGGTCGGCTTTGATGATCTCGGCCAGGGCCTGGTGCTTGGCCACCATGTCCGGGTAGGACACATCGGCCGCCGCCTCGCTGGTGCCGAGGATAAAACCGGTGTCCTGCACCGGGAAAAACCCCTTGGGGATAAACACGTAGCCGGCCACGGCCAGGCCCAGGGTCACGGTGAAGAGAGCAAGCATCGTGCGCGGATGGGCCAGGGCCCGGCGCAGGTTCTTCGCGTAACCGGCCAGCAGGCGTTCGCCAAAGCCCGGTTTGTCGTGGGGACGGTGGCTGGGGGCACGCATAAACTGCCCGGCCAGCATCGGCGCCAGGGTCAGGGACACCACCACCGAAATCAGGATGGTCGAGGTCGCAGTCAGGGCAAATTCCTTGAACAGGCGCCCGACCACGCCGCCCATAAACAGCAGCGGGATAAACGCGGCCACCAGCGAGAAGCTGATGGAGACCACGGTAAACCCAATCTCGCCGGCGCCCTTGATCGCCGCTTCGCGCTTGTCCAGGCCCGCCTCAAGGTGACGATGGATGTTCTCCACCACCACAATCGCATCGTCCACCACAAACCCCACGGCGATCACGATGGCCACCAGGGTCAGGTTGTTCAAGCTGAAACCCATCACGTACATCAAGGCAAAAGTGGCCACCAGCGACACCCCCAGCACACTGGAGACAATCAGGGTTGCCGACCACTGGCGCAGGAACAGCGCCATCACCGCCACCACCAGTAGCACGGCGATCAACAGGGTGATTTCCACTTCATGCAGCGAGGCGCGAATGGTCTTGGTGCGGTCCGACAGCGGGCTGACCTCCACCGACGCCGGCAGCATCGCCTGCAAGCGCGGCAGTTCGGCCAGGATGCGGTCCACGGTGTCGACGATATTGGCCCCCGGCTGGCGGAAGATCACCAGGTTGACCCCCGGCCTATCACCGGACCAGGCCTGCACGTAGGCGTTCTCCGAGCCATTGACCACTCGCGCCACATCGCGCAGTTGCACCGGCGCGCCGTCCTTGTAGGAGACGATCAACTCACCGTATTGCTCGGGGTGGAACAGTTGGTCGTTGGTCGACAGCGTCGACACGCTGTCGCGCCCATACAGCGCGCCCTTGGCCAGGTTCAGGCTCGATTGCTGCAACACCAGGCGGATATCGGCCAGGGTCAGGCCGATGGCGGCGAGTTTGTCCGGCGAGGCCTGCACGCGAATCGCCGGGCGTTGCTGGCCGGTGATGCTGATCTGACCGACGCCGTCGATCTGGCTGATCTGCCGGGCCAGCAGGGTTTCCACATAGTCGCTCAGTTCGGTGCCGGGCATATTGTTGGAGCTGAGACTGAGGATCAGCACCGGGCTGTCTGCCGGGTTGACCTTGCGCCAGGTCGGCAGGTTGGGCATATCGCTGGGCAACTTGCCGGCGGCCGTGTTGATCGCCGCCTGTACTTCCTGGGCGGCGGTGTCGATGCTTTTTTCGAGGGTAAATTGCAGGGTCAGCAGGGTGGAGCCCAAGGCACTGCTGGACGTCATCTGGGTCATGCCGGGGATGGCGCTGAATTGCACTTCCAGGGGCGTGGCCACCGAGGACGCCATGGTGTCGGGGCTGGCGCCGGGCAGTTGGGCGGTGACCTGGATCGTCGGGAACTCGGCCTCCGGCAAGGGCGCGACGGGCAGGCGCGGGAAGGCGATCAACCCTAGCAGCACCAGGGCAAAAGTCAGCAGCAGGGTGGCGACCGGGTGGTCGACGCACCAGGCCGATACCGAGCCGCCCTTCATGGCTGGGCCTGCGCTTGGGCCGTCTGGATCCGGGGCGGCTCCTTGAGCACCTCCACCCGGGCGCCGGCCTTGAGGCGTGACTGGCCGTCGCTGACCAGCACATCACCGGGCTGCACGCCGGTGACAATCGTCAGGTCGCTGTTCTGGTAAGCCACGTGCACGGGCACCACGTCCACCTTGTCGCCACTGAGGCGGTACACGAAGTGCGAGTCCATACCGCGCTGGACCACGGTGGGTGGCACCACCAAGGCGGCCTTGTCGAGGGCGGTCTGGATCTTCACCGTGACCAGTTGCCCCGGCCACAGCGTTTGCGCGGCATTGCTGAACACCGCCTTGGCGCGGATGGTGCCGGTGCTGGCGCTGATCTGGTTATCGATCAAGCTCAGGCGGCCTTCGCCGAGCAGGAGCGCCGCCGGGCTATCGGTGTCGGCGCCGAGAAACGCATCGACACTGGCCGGGTGTGGCGCGGCGATCAGGCCCTGTAGGGTCGGCAGCATCTGTTGCGGCAGGGAGAATTCCACGGCGATGGGATCGATCTGCGTCACCGAGAACAGGCCCTGGGCATCCGTGGTGCGCAGGAAGTTGCCCTCATCCACATTACGAATCCCCACCCGGCCGCTGACGGGGGAGCGAATCTGTGTGTAGGAAAGCTGTACCTGGGCCGCATCAATCGCCGCCTGGTTGCCCAGGGCCGTGGCCTTGAGCTGGTTGACCAGGGCTTGCTGCTGGTCGTAAGTCTGCTTCGACACGCCGTCGTCGATGCTCAGTTCCTTGTAGCGCTTGAGATTGACCTGCGCCACCTGCAACTGCGCCTGGCTTTCGCCCAACTGAGCCCTGGCCTGGTCGAGGCTGGCGCGGATCGCCCGGTCATCGATGCTCGCCAGCAGGTCGCCGGTTTTTACCAATTGCCCTTCCTTGACCAGCAGTTTGGTGAGGATGCCGTCGACCTGTGGGCGAATCACCACACTGTGCAGCGACAGCACCGAGCCGATGCCGCTGACAAACCGCGGGATATCCTGCTGCGCGACACTGACCACCCGCACCGGGACTGCGCTGGAGGCCGCCAGCTTGGTCTTGGCCGGTCGGGTCGCTACCCAGGACACGACCGCCAGGGCCACGACGGCGAGCACAATCCAGGTGGTTTTGCGATGCATGGGCATGGGCTTGCGGCGTCCAGACAGGGAATGGGAAGAGTGGAGGCTCTTTATAGCCTGCAAACCCGGTCAGCAAAGTGACCGTTAACTGACAGCGCGGTCAGCAAAGGTCGACCATTCGTACCGGCAGTGGTTAAAGAACCAGGGCGCGCAGGTATACTGCGCGCCAGTGTGGCCCGCAAGTCGGGCCCGCGTCATTTTTTGCACGCTCCGGAGCTTCCATGAATTGCCCGACCCAACCGCCTGTTGAAAGCGCCGAACTCGCTGATCCAGACTGCCTCGACAGTGAAGCCAAGCCGGCGATCCCGGCTTTCAAGTTCCCCTTCAAGCCGGGTGAATTGGCCGGGGCAAAGGACAGCAATCAGCCGTGGTACAAAAACGGCGCCAAGAACGGCCACACCAAGACCCCCGGCATGGCGCCGCCCGGCACCCGCCGTTCGATGGGTAAACGCTGACGGCAGTTGTGCCTACAGCCATTGCTGACTTTTCGCCTTGTCGGCCCATGACCTTTTCTTGAAAGCTGCTCGATACCCCCTGCGCCGCGCCTGGTTGGCAGCCGCATGGGGTGAAGGAGTGGGTCTTTCAAGAAAGGGATGTCTTCATGGCTTGGGCAAAGATCTTCGTTTTATCCATTGGGTCGCTGCTGTCGGGCAGCTTTCTGGTAGGGGCGGCGGCAGGTGCAGCGCCGCGCAGCGAGATCCGCTTTGCGATCTCCCCGTTGTTTCCGCCCTATGAAAGCCGCAATGCCCAAGGGCAATTGGTTGGCTTGAACATCGAGCTGGGCAATGCCTTGTGTGCGCAACTCGATGTTCGCTGCACCTGGGTCGATCAAGTGTTCACCCATAGCATCGGCGCCCTTGAAAGCCGGCGTTTCGATGCAATCATGGGTATGGCGTCTACCCCACAACGCCGGCAGTTGATCGACTTCAGCGATGATCTGTACCCCCTGACCACTCACTTGGTGGCACGCCGGTATTCCGGGCTGATGCCCACGGTACGTGCCCTCAAGGGCAAGCGCGTGGGGGTGTTGACCGGCAGCAATCGCGAAGCGTTCGCCCTGGCGCAATGGGCGCCGGCCGGTGTGATCATCAAGAGTTTCTGGCTCAACGACCAGTTGATCCGCAGCCTGGTGGCCGGTGATATCGATGCAACGCTGCAAGGCACCGCAGAAATCCGCCAGGAACTGCTCGACACCGAGCAGGGGCAATCTTTCGATTTCGTCGGCCCGCCGGTCACCGGCCAACAACTGGGCACCGCCGTGGCCATTGGCGTGCGCAAGTCCGACCCCGAGTTGCGCCGTGACCTTAACCGGGCACTGGAGCAGCTCAAGCAGAGTGGCGAGCACCAGCGCATTCTCCAGAGCTATCAGCAGGAAGAACCCGAGGCCGCCACTGTGCAAGACACGCACGGGCCGCAATTTTATCCCAGTGAGCTGGAGCTGCCCTTTTCCGAGGCCGTGCGGGTGGGGAGCATGCTGTATATCTCGACTATTTTGGGCGTGGACGCGAACCGCAACCTGGTGAAAGGGGGCACGGGCGCGCAGATGACACAGGTGATGACCACCCTGCACGACCTGTTGGAGCGCCATCAATCGTCGCTGGACCGGGTGGTCAAGTGCACCTTGATGCTGGTTGACCTGGATGACCTGGCCCTGGTCAACCAGGTGTACCTGGGCTACTTCGCCCGTAGCCGGTTGCCGGCCCGCAGCGTACTGGCCATCCGTAGGCTGCCACACGGGGCGCGGGTGGCGATGGAGTGCGTGGCCCTGACCGAGGAGCCCCTTGGGCCTGCGATGCGGCGGGGCGTGGGCAACTAAATGCGTGGAACATGAGCTGGATCAGTATTTGCTCAACCGGTGCGCTTAGAGTCGGTGCCCCTGCCGACTCCCTCAACAACCCCGAGCGCGCTTTTCATGAAGATCAATCTCCCGGTCACGGGTCGAAGTGTGGACATTGCCCAAGACGCCAACATCCTCTCGACCACTGATTTAGGCAGTTCGATTACCTACGCCAACCAGGATTTTATCGACGTCAGCGGCTACAGCCGCGAGGAACTGCTGGGCGCGCCACATAATCTGCTACGCCATCCAGACATGCCGTCGGCGGCCTTTGCCCATATGTGGCAGACCCTCAAAAGCGGCCACTCGTGGATGGGCATGGTGAAGAACCGCTGCAAAAACGGCGATCACTATTGGGTCAGCGCCTATGCCTCGCCGGTTACCCGTGACGGTGTGGCGGTGGAATACCAGTCGGTGCGCACCAAGCCCGAGGCACGGCGGGTGTTGGCGGCAGAGCGCGCTTATGCCCGCCTGCGCGCGGGGACTCGGCGCGTGCGGCCAGTGCTGGAGATGCCCTTGAAGCTGTCGCTGGTCACCGGCGCCACAGGCGCCCTGACCTGGGGCGTGGGGGCCGGGTTGGCCAGTTATTCGTGGGCGTTGCAAGTGCTGGGCCTGGCGGCGGTGGGGGCGGCGGGCGTATTGGGCATCAATCTGCTGTTGCGCCCCCTGAGGCAATTGAGCGAGCGGGCGCGGCAGATTGCCGACAACCCCGTCAGCCAGGCGATCTATACCGGGCGCGCGGATGAGCTGGGGCAAATCGAATTCGCCATGCAGATGCTCGAAGCCCAGGTGGGCGCGGTGGTCGGCCGGATTGGCGATGCGTCGCAGCGTTTATCCGGGCACGCGGCGGCCCTGGTCCAGCAACTGGACAGCAGCCACGCCAGCACCCTGGGCCAGCAGAGTCAGACCGACCAAGTGGCCACCGCCATCCAGGAGATGGCGGCCAGCGTGGCGCAAGTCGCTAGCCATGCCCAACAAGCCTCGAAGGCGGCGGACCAGGCCGGCAGCGAGACCCGCGAAGGCCATCAACGGGTGGACGAAAGCCGTGATGCGGTGCTGCGCCTGTCCCAGGAACTGGCCAGGGCCACCAGCGTGATCCATCAATTGGAAAGCCACAGCGGGGATATTTCCAGCGTGCTGGAGGTGATCCGGGCGATTGCCGAGCAGACCAACCTGCTGGCCCTCAACGCGGCCATCGAGGCGGCGCGGGCGGGCGAGCAGGGGCGTGGTTTTGCGGTGGTGGCTGACGAAGTGCGCGGCCTGGCGCAACGTACCCAGCAATCGACCAATGAAATCCAGCGCATGATCAGCACCCTGCAGGGCGGCGCCCGCGATGCGGTGATGGTCATGGAGCAAAGCAGCCAGCATGTCGAAGCCAGTGTTGAGCATGCCCAGCGCGCCGCGTCGGCCCTGGATGGCATCAGCCAGCGGGTCAACCAGATCACCGCCATGAGTGTGCAGATCGCCACGGCGGTGGAGGAGCAGAGCGCGGTGAGCGAGGACATCAATCGCAATATCGTCGGCATTCGCGATGCCGGCGAGGCCACCGTCAGCGCCGGCCAGCAGAGCCAGCTCAGTTCGGGCGACGTGGCGGCACTGGCAGAAGACCTGCGGCGGCTGGCGGAAGAGTTCTGGGGCAAGCGCCGTTAGGCGGCGCGCAGGGAGATAAACGCATAGTTGGCCGGCACCTCGGTGGCTATCTGCGCCCCGGCCTCGAGCAACTGTTCGGCGATATCCATCCCGGACACATGAAACACCCACTCATTGGCCACGGCCGGTTGCTCCACCGCCAGCGCAATGGCCCGGGCAAAGGCGCCCATGTCCGGCAGGTACGCGGTAAAGCCATCGCCCTTGAGCGCCGTGGTGCGAATCCCCAGCAGGGCGCACACCGCCTCCTTGGTCTGCACATCGTCACGGTCGGCCTGGCGCGAGCGGCGGATCAACTCGGCCAGTTCCCGGTCCACCAGCTCGCCGCCGACGATCAGCGCCGGGCCCTGTTCCCAGGATTGCGGCGGGCAGTCCTTGGCGGCCGGGTTCAGCGGGATATGCGGGTTGATCTCCATCGGGTAGATGCGACAGACCAGCGGCCGCCGCTCGTAGATGCCGCAGCGGTTGTCTTCGTCAAGATTCCGGCAGGGCCCGGCGTTGTAGGCGGCAAAGGTGATTGCCACAAATGCCTGGGTCGTGCCGCTGGGCACCACCACCGAACGTCGTTCGGCATGCTCGCGCTGTTGCAGTGGCAGGCCCAGGCCGTTGCCCAGGAACCCCTCCACCAGCACGATGACATTACCGCCGTCCGCCGCCCACTGGCGGGCCTCGTCGAGGGTCAGGGGGACATGATGGTCGGTGCAGCATTTGCCGCAACCAACGCAGGAAAACTGAGTATTCATGGAGGATCTGCTACCAGGCCAGGTCAGAGGGCTCTCTTGAACGGTGACGGGTTTTGACCTCTATCTGCCGTTCAGGAACTCTGGAAGCAAATTATGCGCCAGCACCGCTCAGTCTTCGCTGACCGTGTCGCGCAGCACAAACACCATGCCGGCACTCTCATACAGCTGGCGTGCGCGCAGGTTGCCCTCCAGCACCTTGAGGTCCACATAGGGCTCGCCGCGCTGCTTGAACACCTGGAAGCTGTGCAGCAACAAGGCGCGCCCCAGCCCCTGGCCCTGGGCGCAGGGGTGGACACTGAGGTGCTTGATAAAGGCGCTGGTCCAGCACTGGGCCACGCCGAGAATGCCATCGCCGTTACTGGCCACCAGGCACAGCCTGGGGTCGAATTCGGCATCGCTGATGAACTGTTGTCGCCAGGTGTCCAGGTTGGCCACCCGGCCACCGCCCTGTTCCTGGGTCATGCGCAACACGGCATGAATCGCCGGGGCCAGTTCGTCGCGGTAATGGTCCAGGCGGGTGTCAGCCGGCCACTGCGGCGCGGGCAGGCTGCGGGTGAGGTCGCGGCGTAGCAGTTGGTAATACGCGGTCACTATTTATTACCGGCCTTGTTGCGCCACGGTCTGGGCCGCGATCACCAGGCATTTGGTCAGCTCGGGCGACGAGAATTTGGTCAAGACCGAGTTGGCACCGGCCAGGCGGGCTTTTTCGCTGTTCATCGCGCTGTCCAGGGAGGTGTGCAACAGCACGTAGAGGTCCTGGAAATCCGGGGTTTCGCGCAGGGTGCGGGTGAGAGCGTAACCGTCCATTTCCGACATTTCGATGTCAGACACCACCACATTGATCTGCCCGGCGGTGCCTTGCAGCTCCAGCAGCACATCGATGGCTTCCTTGGCGCTGCGTGCGGTGTGGCAGGTCAGGCCAAGGTTGCGCAGGGTGTGTACCGATTGCTGCAGGGCCACCTGGCTGTCGTCCACCACCAGGATGCGCGCATGGCCGAGCACTTCGGCTTCTGCCATGGTCAAGTCGGTCGGTGCCACTTCGATCTGCGCGGGGGCGATGGCGTGGATGACTTTTTCGATGTCCAGCACCTGCACCAGCACCCCGTCCACCTGGGTCACGCCGGTGATAAACGAGCGATTGCCGCCGGAGCCAAAGGGCGGCGGGCGGATATCGGTGGTCAGGCAATGCACGATCCGGCTCACCGCCTGCACGTGCAGGCCCTGTTTGGAGCGGCTGACATCGGTGACGATCAGGCAGCCGCCGTCGGGGTCTTGCAGGGGCATCTCGCCCAGCGCCCGGCTGAGGTCGATCACCGACAAGGCCGTGCCGCGCAGGGTGGCGATGCCTTTGACGTGCGGGTGGGACTCCGGCAGCTTGGTCAGTGGCGGGCAGGGAATGATTTCGCTGACTTTCAGCAGGTTGATGGCCATCAGCTTGCCGCTGCGCAAGGTAAAGAGCAGAAGCGAGAGTGAATCTGCGCGGGCTTTGGTGGTGGACATAAAAACCTTCTGTGGATCAGGGATAACAATCTATAGCGGGTTATCGACGTTCACGCCAAAAACTGTAGGGGCTGGCAAGCCACACACACTAACAGGTCAACCCTTCCACACCTGCGGGTTCACCAGATCCTGCGGGCGCTGGCCCAACAGGGCGCTGCGCAGGTTGTCCAGGGCGCGGTTGGCCATGGCTTCACGGGTTTCATGGGTGGCCGAGCCGATATGGGGCAAGGTCACCGCATTGCTCAGTTGGAACAGCGGCGACTCGGCCAGGGGCTCGCGCTCATATACATCCAGCCCGGCACCGCGAATACGCTGGGTTTGCAGGGCCTCGATCAGTGCCGGCTCGTCCACCACCGGGCCCCGGGAAATATTCACCAGGATCGCGCTGGATTTCATCAAGCCTAGCTCACGATGGCTGATCAGGTGCCAGGTCTTTTCGCTCAAGGGCACCACCAGGCACACAAAATCCGCCTCGGCCAGCAGTTGGTCCAGGCTGCGCAACTGCGCGCCCAGCTCCTGTTCCAGTGCGGTCTTGCGGCTGTTGCCGCTGTAGATAATCGGCATATTGAAGCCCAGGCGCCCACGGCGGGCGATGGCCGCGCCGATATTGCCCAGGCCGACGATGCCCAGGGTCTTGCCGTGCACATCACAACCAAACAACGGCGCGCCGACGCTGGCTTTCCACTGCCCGGCCTTGGTCCAGGCGTCCAGCTCGGCCACGCGACGGGCGCTGCTCATCAGCAGGGCAAAGGCCAGGTCGGCGGTGCTTTCGGTCAGCACGTCGGGGGTGTTGGTGAGCATGATCCCGCGTTCGTTGAAGTAGTCCACGTCGTAGTTGTCGTAGCCTACCGAGACGCTGGACACCACTTGCAGCTTGCTCGCACCGTCGAGCTGTGCGCGCCCGAGCTTGCGGCCGACGCCGATCAGGCCGTGGGCGTGGGGCAGGGCTTCATTGAATTGCGCGTTGATATCGCCCTGCCTGGGGTTGGGCACGATGACCTCGAAGTCCTGTTGCAGGCGTTCGATCATTTCGGGAGTGATACGGCTGAAGGCGAGGACAGTCTTTTTCATCGCAAGTGAGGCTCATCGACGGGGAAGAATACCAAGCACGCTAACATTCCTGCCCACACTTGTCAGGACACCGCATCACCAATGTGGGAGCGGGCAAGCCTGCTCCCACAGGGGACTTTCTATATTTGGGGGCCGTGTTCCAAATCAGGTTGTAAGGCGCACCGCACCCAAACTGCCACTTAACTCATACGCCACCAGCTCCGCCTGGTGCGCCGCGAGGATCTCCGGCAGCGAGCCGCGCAGGTACTCCACCCAGGTCTTGATCTTCGCATCCAGGTACTGGCGCGATGGGTAGATGGCATACAGGTTCAGCTCCTGGGAGCGGTACGTCGGCATCATCCGCACCAGGGTGCCGTTGCGCAGGCCTTCGATGGCCGCGTACACCGGCAGCAGGCCGACGCCCATGCCGCTGATGATCGCGGTCTTCATCGCGTCGGCGGAGTTCACCAGGAACGGCGAGCTGTTGATGCTCACGCTTTCCTGGCCATCCGGGCCGTTGAAGGCCCATTTGTCCAGCTGGATCACCGGGCTGACCAGGCGCAGGCAGGCATGGTTGAGCAGATCGCTGGGCCGCTGCGCGCAGCCGTTGGCTTTAACGTAGGCCGGCGAGGCACAGACGATGCTGTAGGTGATCCCCAGGCGCTGGGAGACAAACCCCGAGTCCGGCAACTCGCTGGCGAGCACGATGGACACGTCGTAGCCCTCGTCCAGCAGGTCGGGTACGCGGTTGGCCAGGGTCAGGTCGAAGGTCACGTCGGGGTGGGTGCGGCGGTAGCGGGCAATCGCATCGATCACGAAATGCTGGCCGATGCCGGTCATGGTGTGCACTTTGAGCTGCCCGGCGGGGCGCGCATGGGCGTCGCTGGCTTCGGCCTCGGCCTCCTCGACATAGGCGAGGATCTGCTCGCAGCGCAATAAATAGCGCTTGCCGGCCTCGGTCAGGGCGATGCGGCGGGTGGTGCGGTTGAGCAAGCGGGTTTGCAGATGGGCCTCCAGATTGGAGACCGCGCGCGAGACGTTGGCCGTGGTGGTGTCCAGTTGTCCCGCGGCGGCGGTGAAGCTGCCGGCTTCGGCGACACAACTGAAGGCGCGCATATTTTGCAAAGTGTCCATGGGGTGCTCTCAAGGGAGATGACAAATTGTGACAGAAAGTTACGACTACCAGTGATCCCTACCAATGGATTATCGCCTGAACGGTAACAAAGATTCACAGGAATCCCACCTTATCGCCATTCCCCGCGCCCCCTAGAATTGCCGCACCGTCCCCGCCACACCACCTCAGGAATTCGCAGCAGTGCCGCGTCGCATCAGCAGAGAGCTGAAGACTCTCAGTGTTTGGGCTTTATCGTTAGCAATCAGCGGCTGCATCGGAACCGGAGGGATTGCCCCCCAAGGCAAGCGCCTCGCCGCCAACACCCTGGCCACCGACGAGGCCATCCAGAGCGCGACCCGGGATGCCCACTGGCCGACCACCCAGTGGTGGCAGGCCTATGGCGACCCGCAGCTCAATCGTTGGATCGACCTCGCCGTATACGGCAGCCCAAGCATGGCCGAAGCCGCCGCCCGGGTGCGTGAAGCGCGGGCCATGGCCGGGTTGGCCGAGTCGGCCGAGGCCGTGCAGATCAACGGCGACGCCAGCCTCAAGCGCCACAACTGGCCCAGCGATCAGTTTTACGGCCCTGGCAAGCTGGACAACTCCACCACCTGGGACAACAACGCCGCCCTGGGCCTGAGCTATGCCCTCGACCTGTGGGGCCGCGAGCGCAATGCCAGCGAGCGCGCTGTGGACCTGGCGCATATGAGTGTCGCCCAGGCACGCCAGGCCCAGCTGGAACTGCAGAACAACGTGGTGCGCGCCTATATCCAGCTGTCGTTGCATTACGCCCAGCGCGATATCGTCGCCGCCACCCTGGCCCAGCAACAGCAGATCCTCGACCTGGCGCAAAAACGCCTGGACGGTGGCATCGGCACGCACTTTGAAGTCAGCCAGGCCCAGACCCCGTTACCGGAAACCCACCGGCAACTGGACGCCCTCGACGAAGCAATCGCCCTGACCCGCAACCAACTGGCCGCCCTGGCCGGCAAGGGCCCGGGGGCGGGCGCAAGCTTGCAGCGCCCGACCCTGGCCCTTGGTGCACCGCTGAAATTTCCCTCGGCACTGCCCGCGCAATTGCTCGGCCAGCGCCCGGACGTGGTCGCCAGCCGTTGGCAGATCGCGGCCCAGGCCCGGGGGATTGACGTGGCCCACGCCGGTTTCTACCCCAACGTCGACCTGGTGGGCAGCCTCGGCTACGTCGCCACCGGCGGCGGCATGCTGGAGTTTCTCACCGGCAAGAAGCTCAACTACAGCGTCGGCCCGGCGATCACCCTGCCGATCTTCGACGGTGGCCGCCTGCGCGCGCAATTGGGCGAGGCCAGCGCCGGCTACGACATTGCCGTGGCCCGCTACAACCAGACCCTGGTCAATGCGCTCAAAGGCATCAGCGACCAACTGATCCGCCGTGAATCCATGGCCAAGCAGCAAACCTTCGCCGCCGAGTCGGTGGCCTCGGCGCAGAAAACCTATGACATCGCAATGATCGCCTACCAGCGCGGCCTGACCGATTACCTCAACGTGCTTAATGCCCAAACCCTGCTGTTTCGCCAGCAACAGGTCGAGCAACAGGTCCAGGCTGCGCGCCTGAGCGCCCATGCCGAACTGGTCACCGCCCTGGGCGGCGGCCTGGGCGCGGGCAACGATGCGCCGGCTGCAGGCCAGACACTCCCCAGCAAGACCCCGGCGGCCTTGGCCGTGTTCGATCACTGATCAGGTTGCCCATGACTCCCTTGCCTGCACCGCTGCGTTGGCTGCATTCCCTGGAATGGCGCCGTGGCTTTTTCGACTGGGTGCGCAGTGATGGCGTGACCTGGGTGTATATCTTCAAAGTACTGATCGCCGCCTTTCTCACCCTGTGGCTGGCCATGCGCCTGGAATTGCCACAACCGCGTACCGCGATGATCACCGTGTTTATCGTGATGCAACCGCAAAGCGGCCAGGTGTTTGCCAAGAGTTTCTACCGCTTCCTCGGCACCTTGGCGGGGTCGGCGGTGATGGTGTTGCTGATCGCCCTGTTTGCGCAAAACACCGAGCTGTTCCTGGGCGCGCTGGCGATCTGGGTGGGGGTGTGCACGGCCGGCGCCACGCGCAACCGTAACTTTCGCGCCTATGGTTTTGTGCTGGCCGGTTATACGGCGGCGATGGTCGGCCTGCCGGCGCTGGCCCACCCGGACGGCGCGTTTATGGCGGCGGTGTGGCGGGTGCTGGAAATCTCCCTGGGGATTCTGTGTGCGACCCTGGTCAGCGCCGCGATCCTGCCGCAAACCAGCAGTGCGGCCATGCGCAACGCCTTGTACCAGCGCTTCGGCACCTTTGCCCTGTTCGTGACCGATGGCCTGCGTGGTCGTAGCCAGCGTGAAGGGTTTGAAAGCAGCAACGTGCGCTTTATCGCCGAAGCCGTGGGCCTGGAGGGGCTGCGCAGCGTCACCGTCTTTGAAGACCCGCATATGCGTCGGCGCAATGGCCGGCTCAGCCGCTTGAACAGCGAGTTCATGGGCATCACCACCCGGTTCAACGCCCTGCACCAGTTGCTTGAGCGCCTGCGCAGCGATGCCGCCGACCATGTGGTGGCCGCGATCAAGCCCGGCCTGCAGGACTTGGCCGAGTTGCTCGATGGCTTCAGCGGGCGCGCCCTGACCAGCCCCGATGCCGCGCGCCTGGTGAGCCAACTGGCGGCCTATAAGGAGAGCCTGCCCGCCAAGGTCCGCAGCCTGCGGGCGTTGTTCCAGGAGAGCGGCCCCAGCGATGCCGAGCAGTTGGATTTCCACACCGCTTATGAGCTGCTGTACCGCTTTGTCGACGACCTGCACAACTATGCACAGACCCATGCCTCCCTGGCCGAGCACAGCCACGCACGGGAGCACTGGGACGAGTCCTACACGCCGAAAACCAACTGGCTGGCCTGCGCCGCGTCGGGGATTCGCGCCTCATTCATTCTGCTGGTACTGGGCAGTTACTGGGTGGCCACGGCCTGGCCCAGCGGCGCGACCATGACCCTGATCGCGGCGGCCACTGTCGGCTTGTCGGCCGCCACGCCAAACCCCAAGCGCATGGCCTTCCAGATGGCCTGCGGGACCTTGATCGGCGCGCTGGTGGGGTTTGTGGAAATGTTCTTCGTGTTTCCCTGGATCGACGGCTTCCCCTTGCTCTGCGTGATGCTCGCCCCGGTGATCGTGCTTGGCGCATTCCTCTCGTCGCGCCCGCAATACGCCGGGGTCGGCCTGGGCCTGTTGATTTTTTTCAGCACCGGTTCGGTGCCGGATAACCTGACGATCTACAACCCCTACACCTTTATCAACGACTACATCGCCATGATCATCGGCATGCTGGTGTGTGCCGCGGCGGGGGCGATCATCCTGCCGCCCAACAGCCCCTGGTTATGGCGTCGCCTGGAGCGCGATCTGCGCGAGCAAGTGGTGTATGCCATCAGTGGCAAGCTCAAGGGCCTGGCCTCGGGGTTTGAAAGCCGCACCCGCGACCTGCTGCACCAGGCCTATGGCCTGGCGGCCGGCCAGCCGCAGGTGCAACGCAACCTGCTGCGCTGGATGTTCGTGGTGCTGGAGGTCGGCCACGCGATCATCGAATTGCGCAAGGAACAGGCGATCTTGCCGGTGCACCCGGCCTATGCCCAATCCCAGCCCTGGCGCCAGGCGATCCGGGTGATGGGGCGCTCGCTGGTGCGGCTGTTCTTGCAGCCGAGCCAGAGCAACCTGGAGCGCGCGCTGGTGGCGGTCGATCACGCCATCAGCCGCGTGCAGGCCACCGACGAACCCTTCGCCCCGCACTTCGACACTTCGGCCCTGCGCCGGGTGAAAAGCTACCTGCACTTTATCCGCACCTCCCTGCTGGACCCGCAATCGCCCCTGGCTGCCTTCAAGCCTTCCGGAGTCGCCCATGCCTCGTGAAATCGCGTTCCACGGCATCTACATGCCGACCATGACCCTGATGTTCTTCATCGCCGCGGGACTGGCCTGGGCCCTGGATCGGTTCCTCGCAGGCTTTGACCTGTACCGTTTTTTCTGGCACCCGGCGCTGCTGCGCCTGAGCCTGTTCACCTGTCTTTTCGGCGCCATGGCGCTGACCGTCTACCGTTGAGAATGCCCCGATGAAAAAGTTTTTCAGCCTGCTCGCAACCCTACTGGTTCTGGCCCTGGCGATCTGGATTGGCCGCACCTTGTGGGTCCATTACATGCAGACCCCATGGACCCGCGATGGCCGGGTGCGCGCCGATATCATCAACGTGGCCGCCGACGTCACCGGCGAAGTGGTGGACGTGCCGGTGCGTGACAACCAGTTGGTGAAAAAGGGCGACCTGCTGATGCAGATCGACCCCGAGCACTACCGCATTGCGGTCAAGCAGGCGCAGTCTGTGGTCGCCTCACGCAAGGCCACCTGGGAGATGCGCAAGGTCAACGCCCACCGCCGCGCCGACCTCGACGCCCTGGTGATCTCCAAAGAGAACCGCGACGACGCCAGCAACATCGCCGACTCGGCCCTGGCCGACTACCAACATGCCCTGGCGCAACTGGAGGCGGCCGAGCTGAATTTAAAACGCACGCAAGTCGTGTCCGCCGTCGACGGCTATGTCACCAACCTCAACGTGCATCGCGGCGACTATGCGCGCATTGGCGAGGCGAAGATGGCGGTAGTCGATAGGCACTCGTTCTGGGTCTACGGCTTCTTTGAAGAAACCAAGCTGCCCCATGTGAAAGTCGGCGATAAAGCCGACATGCAACTGATGAGCGGCGAGACCCTCAAGGGCCATGTGGAAAGCATCTCCCGCGGCATCTACGACCGCGACAACCCCGAGAGCCGCGAACTGATCGCCGACGTGAACCCGACGTTCAACTGGGTACGCCTGGCCCAGCGGGTGCCGGTGCGCATTCATATTGATGAAGTGCCGCCGGGGGTGTTGTTGGCGGCGGGGATTACGTGCACCGTGATCGTCAACCCGGCGCAAGACTAAAGAGCGGTTGGCATTTTTGCCGTGGTTTTACGCCGACGTTTGACCCTTAGCATGCTGGTGTAGCGGCGGTGGTTTTTCGAGTTGAGCACCAGGAGATAAAGCAGAGAGGTGAACAGAGTCATTAAATTAAATAGCGTAGCTGGATGGCTGCTCAAATAACCTGCCGCGAGCAATATATTTACAACCGCCGTGGGTATTAGTATTCGAGGGGCGTAACGAATCCCCTCGGATAACATTACTTGCCCGACGTGAAAAAATAAGTACAGGGTTATTCCGGCCGCGAAAGCAATTTCATCCGAGAGGTGTGAGATTTGTGCGAAATAAGAAAGGCTTGTCGCTGTGTTACTTCCAATGCTGAATAGACTAAGCAGCATGGCGCCGCCAAATGATGGTAGAAAACGATAGGCGTAACGGCGCCAGATTAGATGTTCACGTAACGGGTCGACGCTATAAGTCATTGTTGTCGAACTCCTCATATAGCCCTATGACTATGTGATTGATGTTTCCAGATGTCGCACTACCTGTTACTGCCAAGGCTGCTCCAACCTGATCGGTAATTTGGGTGAGTATGTCCAGACGTAACTGGGGATTGCTGTAGCGTTTGGGTAATTGCCCGGCTAACTGCTTCAGACGGATTATCTCGCGGGGGTGGCGAGGGTTCTTCAGTCGTAGGACTTCATCGGTCAATTTTGCTCGTTCTTGACGGCTCATACGCCGCAAAATATCCGTCATGTTGCGGCCGGTTGCCCCCTTGATTGTCGTCACTGTTTTGACGCTGGCAAACATAGTGGTGCCTGCGCCTACTAATGAAATGCCGTCCAAGGCAACGGTCATTGTCTGGTACCAACTTAGCTTGTCGTATTGATCATTTTTGGCTGGGTTATCCAACTCGTTGCGGGTCCGCCATACACCGTTCAAGCACTGTGCGCCGCTGGCAGCAGTACCTGTATACGCGATGGAGGTTAGTGCAAGGCTTGCTCCTGCACTGAAGGGCGCTGCTGCAATACCTAATTTTGCAACAACGACTCCAATCACAGCGCCTACACAGGAAAATGCCATCCCCGATGCCTCCTGCCACAGCTGTGATTCACGAGACGAGTTCACAGCCAAGTGCGCATATTCATCGGCAGTCATTATTGGTCCGGTTACTTCCCGCAAAATCACCCGCTTGGGCGTGATACTGCACAACGGCACAAACTCGCGCAGTACCGTCACCTGATAATCACTGCCGATATGCACCACCCCAGCCCCGACGATAGCGGGGTTGGCGTCAATGGTTCGATAGAGTTTTGGCAAGTCCAGCAGGCTGGTCAGTCGCTGGCGGGTTGCGGTGTGGGCGCCGGGCACGCCGCTGTTGAGAACATCCGTGAGCATCCATTCACCTTCCCCTGGGCAGAGGGGAAAGAGCCTGAAGACTGAGTCCGGCGAATGATGTCAGCTAGTTCGCGGATTGCTGTAGGAGCCGGCTTCTACAGGGGAGGGTTATTGGCCCTGGATATAGGTCTCATGCAGATGCCGCCACAGCAGCGCGCCACTGGCCTGTTGCTCGAACACCACGGTGGCCCGGCGGTCTGTCTGGGTGCCGCTGTGATCAACCTGATGCTCACGGTAAGTCAGCGTGGCACCGCGCGCATGGCGGTCGATGCCTGCCAGTTCACTCAAGGTGATTTTCAACCCGGGCCGCATGCCGCCCAGGCGAGTGAACAGGGCATTGACCCCGGCGGCATTGACCCGTGCGCCAGTAGTGGGGGCGATCATGCTGAACTCGGGGGAGAAGCGCGCCAGTAGAGTGTGCAACGTGCCTTCAGGGGCTGTGCCTGCAAACCATTGCTCGATCTCGATGTGGGTCTGGATCACTTCTGCAAAAAAATCGCTGTAGTCAATCATTGCGCAGGCTCGCTGGCTGGGTGAAGCAGTGCCCGTACCCTGGAGGCATCCAGGCGTAGCACTGCCAAGAGCGGCAGCAGTGTCAGGGCTGCCGCGATCGTGAAGGTCATGGTGAAGGAATCCGAGGCCGAGAGCACGGCGCTGAGTGCCGCCGCACCGAGGCAAAAACTCAATTGTCGATTGATATTCCACAACGCGCTGGCGTGGCCCATGCGTTCGGTGGGGATATCCAGGAACGCCAGGGTCTGCGCGGTGCTGCTGCACAGGCTGCCACCCAGGCCCATCAGGGCATAGGCGCAGATAATCAGGGCGGGCTGGGCAGCCGTGAGCAGCAGGATGCCGCCACCTTGCAAGGCCATGCCGGCCAGCAGCAATGGCTTGGGCCCACAACGGCTGAACAGTTGCTTGCCCAGGTAGATCGCCAGGGCTGAGGCCAGTGCCCACGGCAGCATCAAGGCCCCGGTGCGTGTCGCGTCGTATCCAAGGCCTCGCAGGTAGAGGATGGCGACCAGGCTGGTGCCGATAAACACACCGGGGATGAATAGATACACCAACATCGCTACCCGCAGCATCGGGCTACCGAGTTGTTTGAACAGGCTCCCCAGTGCCAGGGCCGGCCGCACGGTGGCGGGCACATCGGGTGTTATCCACAGCAAGGCCAGCAGCAGGGTCAGGAGGACCAATGGCAGGTTGGCATAGAAGATCCAGCGCCACGACACGCTGTCGACGAGCAAGCCGCCCAGCGCCGGGGAGAGCGCCGGCACCAGCAGCGCCACTGACATCACTCGGGCTGTCAGTTGGTGGCGCTGCCCGGGGGCAATGTGTCGATACGCCAGGGCCTGGCCCACCGGTATCAGTAACCCGCCGCCCAAGCCCTGCAACAGCCGCCAGCCGATCAGCGCCTGGATCGACTCGGCCTGGCCCACCAGCACCGACGCCATGCCAAACAGCCCCAGGCTCGCGGCGATCAACCGCCGTTCGCCCACTGCTGCGGCGAGCCATACGCTCAGCGGGATAATCACGGTGAGGCCGAGCAGGTACGCATTGCTGACCCAGGCCAATTGCGTGACAGAGGCGTGCAGCTCCCGGGCGATATCCGGGTAGGCAACGGTGGCGACAAACATGTTCACCAGGTCCAGGGCCAAGCCCAGTAAAAAGATCCAGGCGACTTTCGAGGGATAGGTCATAGGGCGATCCGGCAGTTGAGGCGGGCAGGGTAGGCCGGTTGCAGGGCTTGGGATACACGGCTTTACCTGTTAGTTTGTCAAAATTATTTTGACAAACGGGGCCCTGCGCCATGGTCAGCCTGGACCGATTCGACACTTTCAAGGCCGTGGTCGAGGCCGGCTCGCTGACCGCGGCTGCGGATCTGCTGGGCCAGACCCGTGCGGTGGTCAGTTTCAATCTCAAGCGCCTGGAAGCCGAACTGGGCGTTACCCTGCTGACCCGCACGACCCGCCAACTGGCGCTCACCGAGGCCGGCGAGCGTTTCTACCTGCGCTGCACACGCATGCTCGAAGAGGCGCGGCTGGCGGTGGAAGAGGCCCGTTCTGAACATGCCCAGCTCAAGGGCACACTGCGCATCACCACCACCGTCGAATATGCGCTGGCGGTGGTCGCCCCGGCAGTGGAAGGCTTCCGTCGCCTGCACCCGGACCTCAACATTCACTTATCCACATCCTCCACCCATGCCGACCTGATCTGCGAACGCTTCGACGTGGCGATTCGGCTGGGGCGCCTGCTGGACTCCAATCATCGGGCGGTGCAGTTATCCACCTATCAGGTATTTGCCGTTGCGGCGCCCGGCACGGGTACTGCTCATACGCTGGATGAACTTGAGCAACTGCCCAGGCTGGGGCATGGCCGCTTGACCGAACTGAGCGTGACCGACCCGGCAGGTTGTGAGCATCAATATCGCTCGGGCCCCAGTGCGCTGGTGGTTGACAGTGCCGCCGTGCTTCAAGCATTTGCCGTGCGCGGCCATGGCGTGGCGATTCTGCCGCAGTGGTTGGTGCAGGAGGACCTGGACGCTGGGCGATTGGTGCGCCTGTTGCCGGATCATCGCTTCGCCTCCCAAGGGGTGTATGCGCTGTACCCGGACACGCGGCATTTGCCGCTCAAGGTGCGGGCGTTTATTGATTTTATGAAATAGCGCAAACCCTGTGGAAAGGGGGCAAGCTCGCCACCGTGATCAAAGTGCCCCACCCAGCCCAAACCGCTTCTTCAACACCGTCTCCAACAACCCCTTGGGCAGCAGTGCGGCCATCAACGGCAACGCCCGGCTGCCATTGCCCGAACGCAGCAGGCGCGGTGGTTGGCTCTGTTGCACGGCCTTGAGCACATCCGCTACAAACAGGCTGGCCGGGGTTGGTTTGTCCTGGGAGGCCTGGGAGCGCGCACGAATGCCATCACGCAATGGCCACCATGGCGACTTCTCGTTGATCAACAGTTCGGCTTGGGCGCCGGCGTTTTTTGCAAAACTTGTATCGATAGCCCCCGGCTGCACTTCCATCACCCGCACGCCAAACGGCGCCAGCTCCATGCGCAATGCGTCGCTCAAGGCATGCACGGCGGCCTTGGAGGCGCAGTAGGCACCGGCAAACGGCGTGACCAGCACCCCGGACACGCTGCCGATATTCACCACCAGCCCCTTGCGCGCGCGCAGGGCGGGGAACAGGGCCTGGGTCACGCCGACAATGGCGAACACGTTGGTCTCGAACTGGCGCTGCAGGGCCTCGGTGCCGCCATCGAGCAGTGGGCCCATGGCGCCGTAGCCGGCGTTGTTGATCAGCACATCCAGCTCCCCCACGTGCCCGGCCAGTTGTGCCAGGGCCGGCCCGTCATTGACATCCAGTTGCACGGCCTGGAAGCCGGCAGCCTGGAGTGCCGCGACATCTTCAGGGCGGCGGGCGCTGGTCCAGACGTCGTAGCCTGCGGCCTTGAAGGCATCGGCCAGGGCGCGGCCGATGCCGCTGGAGCAACCGGTGATAAGTACGTTGGGCATGGATCAATCCTTTGTGGTTGTTAGTCGCAGAAGCTGCCTTGCAGGTGCTCGGCGCGAAACTCCAGGGTTTGCGGGCGGTAGCCAGGGCGCAATGGCGGCACTGGCAGGCAGTCTTCCCAGGTGGCGCCGGCCTGCAACTCGCCGGGGCCGCGATAGCGTGGGGCGGCGTAGACGTTATCGGCCAGGTTCACCGTGTCACCCGGCGCGTAGGCGGCGACGCGCCAGCGCAGTTCGGTCAGGGGCACGTCATTGCCGTTGTTGAGCGTGAGCTGCAGGGGGCGGTCGGCGGGGCACTGTTCGGGGGCGTAGGTGATGCGCAGTTCCAGGCGCGCCAGTTGCGCGGCTTCGCGGTTGTCCAGCCAGACCACCCACAGCGCCACGCAGCCCAGGCCCACTGCGGCGGCGAGGGAGACTGGCAACGCCCTGGCCGGGTAGCGCAGCAACAGGATCAGCCAGGTGACGATCAGCAAAACGCCGAAAAACATGGGGGCAGCCTCGTGGAGAGATGAGCCATCGTACCGTTGACGGCATGCGGTTGCCTATCGGGTTGCGATTGCCCGCAAATGGACATTCCACGTTACCTTGGTGCGGGAATCAATGCTGTTGTTCGCCTCACAGATGTATATACAGCCACAGACTGACCTCCGTTGTTCTGCGGTTTTTTTATACATACCGAGAGCAAACCTCATGAGCTTATCCATACAAAACTTTTCTCTTCCTGCTTATCAGACCTTCGCTCCTGCCGACGAGAGCCGCCCAGTAACGTCTACCTCCACTGGGCAATCACCTCCCCGTGCAGGCAGCAGTGACCTGGACCACCGTAATGCGCTGACCTTGACACTGGCAGGGCTGGAGGAAGGCATTACCACGGGGCGTGTCTCCAATGAGCATATCCTCCCGGCCCTGCAGGCCGCCAAGGTACAACTGGCGCCCGATGCGCAACACTCGGGCCCGACACTGCAAGTCAGCCTTGCGCAATACATCACGGCCAATGGTTGGAGCCTTCCGCAAAACCGCGAGGAGCTTATCCAACTCAGGCAGACCCTCTCGTCCCTGGCGCCTACCAGCACCTCGAATGCTTACGCCGTCATTACCGAGCGAGTCGCCAAGGCCAATGCCGAGAAAGCCAAATTCAAAACGGTTGCGTTGGGGACGGCTGCGGCATTTCCCGATGTGCGCAAAGAAGCCAAAAAGCAGGCGGAAGAGATTGTGTTCCAGTTGACCGGAACCCATGTGGACGCTGATAAGACCTATTTGAATCGTTTCAACGGCTCGCAATCTGCGGCAACCGTTACCGGTTGGGAACACATGAATGAGGAACCCTCTTCTTCAATCAGTTTGACCGATGCGGTATTGAAGAACTTTTCCGAGTCCGACGGAGTTCCCGGCAGCCTGGACTCGCAAGCGGGTTTGTATAAAGACGGCCCCGGGCAAAGTACAAAAGGCGGCTACGGCGCCCATAACCAAATCCCCCTGGCGCCGTCGAGCTTTATGAAGGCACTCTGGGAGTCCGATTTCCAGACGAGCATGTCGGGCAAAATCGACAGTTTCTGGAAAGGCCACGCCGAGGATTACCGCACCGTCCAGAAAGGCATATTCCTCTATAAGGCAAGCGCGCAACTCAAGTCCCAGGAAGCCAAGTTACCTGCCGAACGAGCGTTGCAGCCGCCCGAGCATGAGTTCACCAGAAGCGACTATAGACGGCTGATGAAGGCGGTTACCGGTGAGGAAATAACTGAAGAGCAGCCCCTGACGGTCGACAAATTGCAGGCAAAATCCCCGGTAACCGGTGGTGTCCAGGCCCATGCATTCGATATCAATGGGTTCCAGTCCAGTGACATTGTGCGTTTTACCCTGCCCGGCGAGGGGCCCGCAAAATATGTCAACGGTCGCCCGGATGGCGTGCAGATTCTCTATATACCTGACGCCCAGCCGGCCTTCCTCAAATTCGCCTCGCTGGAAAAAATGGATCAATGGGTCAGCGATCAAGCCAAGACACCGCAGTCGCTCAAAGCCCTGGAGTCGCACTTCTCGCTGGCGGATCGGCAGAACAGAGAGACCGGGGGGTTTGGCAGTACCTTATTTACGGCAATCGTGCCGCTGATTTCCCTGGCCCCTGATCTCCGTCCTAAAAAAGGCCTTGATGCAACGTTGGAGTATCTCGGTACGGGAAGCGTCAGCAATCAGGAGGGCAACGTCATTGACCGCGGCAACTTCGCGATCAAGGGCGATGTGTTCAGTCACATGGCCGATCTAGGCCAGCAGCGCATGAAAGACGATGCAGACACCGCGATCAAATCCAACAGCGAGGTCACGCGTGACACCTGGCTCAACGATATCTCGGTCGGTGCCCAATTGCTGCTTAAACTGGCGCCGCTGGGGGCGCCGATCGCCGCTGCCGCTGTCCTCACAGGCCTCACGGAAGTCGTGCTGGGCAGCGAAAAAGAGGCGTCGGGCGACACCCAGGCTGAACGTCATGACGGGGCGTCGAAGACATTCGACGGGATGCTCAATACCTTGTTTTCTTCTATCGGTGTCGGCTCAACAGCCGAAGACCCCTTTGCCCTGCCCAAAGAAGAGCCATCAGGTATTGACCCACCCCTCGAACCTGCACCCGAACCCGCATCTGGCCCTGGAGACATTGGTTCCGAGGCGTCCAATCGCCTGCAACCGTCACAAGCGGGCAATATCAGCGCCTACGCCGTTGAGGATGGCGAGTCATTGCTGGCCAAGAGTACGCTCAATACCAAAGGGATTTATCAATACAAGGACGAGACGGGAACCGATCGTTGGTTTATCCGGTATACCGATCAGTCAGGTGTCGCCAAGACGTATGAGGTCAGAAGCGATTTCAAACTCAGTGACAACTATGTCGAGATTATAGATCCCCAGACCCGTAAAACCGTCTTGACCGTCAAGGCGGATGCCAATAACGAATGGATCCCGAGCAGGACAGTGGGGGGCAACAAAAAAACCGGTAAGAATATGAGCGCTGGCCAAGAACGCCCAGCCGGGCAAGGCCCGCTGGCATCAAGCTCAACAGCGAATCAACCCTTGGCCAATCATCAGGATTGGCAATCGATAGTGGATTCGGGCACTTACAACGGCAAGCCGGTTTACATTCACTACACCAGCAAGGAAGGCGCCGAAGCGATTGCCCGCGAGCGCAGCATTAATGATTTGGCGCGTGGTGAAAGGCGCGCGGGTTCAAAGGGCGGCGTGTACGTTAACCCTCCAGGCCAGCAATTCAACAGTGAAAACGTTGAGACCCTGTTGTTTTTAGGGAATGAACGCTATGCGGGCAGTGGCGACTATATGGTGATATTCAGCTCTGACCAGGCGCCCGTGGAGATAGGCGCGGTCACGCAGGGCAGTCAGTTCCGTGAGCTCAAGATGGCCAAGGCAATCAAGCTGACGCCATCGAATTTTTTGTATTTGGGGCCGAACACCTTCAAGAACTATTTCGAGTAAAGGGGCAACGCTATGTGGGTGATCGCTGCCGTTGCGTGCCGTGGCACCCATAGAAAAAGCCCCCACCCAACCCACTGCGGATAGGGGACGCAATGGGCTGGGCGAGGGCTTTTTGTTCTGCGGTGTTACTGCGCGATGGTTTTCACTGACACACCACGCTCAACCGGGGTCGAGCGCCCGTAGATATCTTCAAACCGCTCGATATCGTCCTCGCCCAGGTAGCTGCCCGATTGCACTTCGATGATTTCCAACGGGATCTTGCCCGGGTTGCGCAGGCGGTGCACCGAGGCAATCGGGATGTAGGTGGACTGGTTCTCGCAGAGCAGGAACACGTTCTCGTCGCAGGTCACTTCGGCGGTGCCGCTGACCACGATCCAGTGTTCGGCGCGGTGGTGGTGCATCTGTAGCGACAGGCACGCGCCGGGCTTGACCGAGATGTGCTTGACCTGGAAACGCCCGCCCATGTCCACCGAGTCGTAGGAGCCCCACGGGCGGTAGACCTCGCAGTGGTTCTGGGTCTCGCTGCGCCCCTGTTCGTTGAGGGTGTTGACCATCTGCTTGACGCCCTGGACCTTGTCCTTGTGGGCAATCATCATCGCGTCCTTGGTTTCCACCACCACGATGTTTTCCAGGCCGATCACCGACACCAGCTTGCCGTTGCCGTGGATCATGCAGTTCTTGCTGTCCTGGATCACCACGTCGCCCTTGGTCACGTTGCCGTTGGCGTCCTTGTCGTTGACCGCCCACAGCGAGGCCCAGCAACCCACGTCGCTCCAGCCGGCGCTCAGCGGCACCACGCAGGCGCGCTGGGTTTTTTCCATCACCGCGTAGTCGATGGAATTGTCCGGGCAGCAGGCGAAGGTGGCTTCGTCGAAGGTCACGGTATCGGCGGTCTGCTCGCTGCGCTCCAGGGTCAGCACACAGGTGTCGTAGATGTCCGGGTCGTGCTTTTTCAGCTCTTCGAGGAAGCGGCTGGCGCGGAACAGGAACATGCCGCTGTTCCAGAAGTAACCGCCGCTCTTGACGAACTCGACAGCGCGTTTTTCATCGGGTTTTTCCACGAACTGCTGCACCCGGCTGACGCCTTCGGGCAGCAGTGAATCGTTGGTGGACTTGATGTAGCCGTAACCGGTTTCCGGGCGGGTGGCCGGCACGCCGAACAGCACCATCTCGCCACGCTCGGCGGCCACGGTGGCCAGGGCCAGGGCGCGTTGCAGGGCTTTCTGATCGTCCAGTACATGGTCGGCCGGCAGCACCAGCATCAGCTCGTCACGGCCTTCGTTGACCAGCATCATCGCGGTCAGGGCCACGGCCGGCGCGGTGTTGCGCCCGAACGGTTCCATCAGGATGCGCTGGCTTTCCAGCTTACGGGCGCTCAACTGCTCGTTGACGATAAAGCGATGGTCCTTGTTGCAGACCACGATCGGGCTGTCCATGCCTTCAAACACCAGGCGCTCCAGGGTCTGCTGGAACAGTGTGTGCTCGCCGGTCAGGGCCAGGAACTGCTTAGGGAACTGTTTACGCGAAAGCGGCCAAAGACGTGAGCCGCTACCACCGGAAAGGATTACTGGGATCATGGGTGTTTCTCCTTGAATCGATTTGGGTCAGAGCCTGTGGGAGCGGGCTTGCTCGCGAAGGCATCACCTCGGTGCAACTGAGACACCGAGTCGCCTGCATCGCGAGCAAGCCCGCTCCCACAGGGGGTATGCGTCAATTCAACATCTAGTTAGCGGGTCGACACCGGGCGCTTGACCCACACCGGCGACAGGCTCGAACCGGAGCCCATGACATACAGCACCGCCGCCTCACCACGCTCCAGCGCCACCGGCTTCACGTCGCCGACCTTCTTGTCGCCGTCGTACAGCGCCAGGCTGACTTTCACCGGGTTGATCTCGCGCTCGCCACGGCCCTTGGCGGCCACGGCCTTGACCACGTCGGTCTTGCCGTCGGCGGTCTTCAGGGTCAGGGCCTTGTCGCTGAGGTTCTGCACGCGCACCAGGGATTTCTGCTTGTTCTTGAACGGCGGTTCTTCGATCAACTGCGGCTGGCCAGTGCCGCTGTTGACCAGGGTGTAGTAGTGATCGGCGGCCAGCTTGACCGTGACGTTCTGGCTGCCGACCTTGGCGCTGTAGTCGCCGCCTGGCAGGAAGCTGAAGTCACTGCTGGCCAGCGGCGCGACGTCGCTCAGCGCGGTGTTGCCGACGCTGGCGCTGACTTCCTGGTTGCTGGCGTTGAACAGGCGCACGAAGCTGGAGCCTTTCGGCGCGACAGGGCCGTAGAGGGCGGCGTCGCCGGCGAAGGTGGGCATTGATACGACGCTCATGCCGATGGCCAGGGCCAGGGGCTTGGCGAGACGACGCGCAGTTGTAGTGAAAGTCATATGAGTTACCTCTCTTTCAGTTTTGCGCCCGGTCGGGCGTCTCGGATGTTTGGTGGTTACTGGCCATGTTTTGTTGGCGCGTACCGGCTTGTTTGAGTTGCGCGACCCACTTGGGGTCGGCCTCGCCGATTTCGTTGTTCACAGGCAGATAGCGTTCCGGAAACTCCCAGATCAGCACTTGCGGCGGGCTGTTCTTGAAGTCAGCGCTTTTCAGGTAGCTGAGCATCGGCAGGATCGGGCCGTGGCCGTCTTCGGAGTAGTTCACCACGTCGCTGCCCAGGGCTTGCTTCAGGGCGCCGACGAAGTTCCAGTTGGGGTTGGCGCTGTAGCTGGTGCCCACCAGGGCCACCGGCATCTCGCTGTCGGCAAACAGCGCATCGTCGCCTGCGGCCTGGGCTTGCACGGCGTGGGTCACGCGTTTTTGCAGGGGCTCCTTGGGCGGCATCAGGTTTTCAAACAGTGGGTCCAGGGGCAGGAACAGGCGCAGGTCGCCGCTGTGGGGGACGATGCCCTCGGCGTCGGTGACAAAACGCTGGGGCTCGCCACTGAGCAGGGTCTTGGCGTTGATCACACGGGCCAGTTGCTTGGCGGCGACTTCGGCGCCCTCCGGGGTCCAGTGGGTGTCGGTGCGCAGGAACACCTGCTGGCCATGCAGCTTGGCCTGTTGCAACGGGCCCAGCAGGTCAGGGGCGATGAGCTGGTCGGCGGCCACCCGGGCATGGAAGTCCTGGTAGAGCCCGGCATGAATGCTCGCCGGCTGCACGTCGCCCAAGTGCTCGGGGTACAGACGCACCTTGGCCGGGACAATCGCCATCACCAACTGCACGCCCTTGGCCTTGAGAGCCTGGCGCACGCCTTCGACCAGGGCGTAGTTGTCTTGCAGGTTCTGCTCCTGGTTGACGGCGGGGTTGAACTCCTCGTCGCTGTACAACCAGTGGTCGCGGCCCAGCACCACGCCGGGACGGCCTTCGTTGAACAGCTTGTAGTCCAGGGCGGCCCACAGGTTGGTGCCCAGGCGCTTGATCGGGAACTCATCGTCATAATGGGTCTCGACCGCCTTGGCCCAGCGCCCGTTGAGCACGGTGGCGTCGGCGTGGGTGCTGAAACCGAAGAAACTGCGTAGCGACCACGCGCCCAGGACCACAAGCAGGGCCATGAACAGCGCGGCGTAGAGGATGCGGAATGAACGGGTCATGGTCGGCTCCCTCAGAACTGGAAGTAAAGGAACGGCGAGAAGCTTTGCGCCGAGAGTTTCAGGATCGACGCCACGAACAGCAGCAGGATCAGGGCGCGCATGGCGTAGCGTGGCCAGTCGGCGGTCCAATAGGCCGGTTGCACGGCGGCGTTGCTGCCGACGCTGAAACCAGGCTCCTGGATACTGCCGGGGTTATCCCCAGGCACGGCCTTGATCAGGCTCGGGTCAGCCGGCTTGGCCTTGTCGGCCGGGCGATTGCTGTAGAAGTCGCGCAGGCCGAAGAACGCCAGCGTGGCGTAGGCCACCACCATGGTTGCCACTTGCAGGCCGGTGAGGTTGGCACGGTTGAGTTCCGACAGCGACCACTCGCCAAAGCTGAACATCGCGCCGTACATGCGCCCGGCGACGTGCAGGTTTTCGGCGCGGAAGATCACCCAGCCCATCACCACCAGCAGGAAGGTGAAGGCCCAGCGCACCGGGTTGAAGCTGCGTGGCGAGGTATTGAGGCCGATGGCTTTTTCAATCGCCAGCCACATGCCATGCCAGGCGCCCCAGAGGATGTAGGTGATGTTCGCACCGTGCCACAGGCCACCGAGCAGCATGGTCAGGAACAGGTTGCGGTAGGTGGTCAGCGTGCCTTTGCGGTTGCCGCCCAGGGTGATGTACAGGTAGTCGCGCAGCCAGGTAGATAAGCTGATATGCCAGCGCCGCCAGAACTCGGTGATCGATTGGCTGATATAGGGTTGCTTGAAGTTTTCCATAAAGCGGAAACCCATCATCAAGCCCAGGCCGATGGCCATGTCACTGTAGCCGGAGAAGTCGAAATACAGCTGCGCGGTATACGCCAGCGCGCCGAGCCAGGCATCACCGGTGCTGGGGTTTTGCAGGGCAAAGCAATGATCGGCCACCACCGCCAGGGTGTCGGCGATAAACACCTTCTTGATAAAGCCCTGCATGAACCGCGTGCAGCCCTCGGAGAATTTATCCAGGGTGTGGGTGCGGTTGTTGAACTGGTCGGCCAGGTCGCGAAAGCGCAGCACGGGGCCGGCAATCAGGTGCGGGAAGATCGCCACGAACGCCGCAAAATCGATGAGGTTACGGGTGGCCGGGGTGTCGCCGCGGTACACGTCGATGATGTAGCTGATGGACTCGAAGATGTAGAACGAGATCCCGATCGGCAACAGTACGTGGGTCAGGATAAATGGCTCCAGGCCCGCCGATTTCATCATCAGGTTGATGCTGTCGACGCCGAAGTTGGCGTACTTGAAGTAGCCGAGGATGCACAGGTCGACCGCCACGCCGAGCAGCAGCCAGCGCTGGGCCGGCTTGGTGCGCACGCCTGCGGCACCGACCTTGAGGCCGATCCAGTAGTTCCACAGGGTCACGGCGGCGAACAGCGCCAGGAAGTCCACCCGCCACCAGGCGTAGAACACATAGCTGGCAATCAGCAGCAGCAGATTGCGATAGCGTTGCCCGCTCAAATAGTACAAGCCGAGAAAGATCGGCAAGAACAGAAACAGGAACACATTGGACGAGAAAACCATCCCGATCTCTCCATGTTTAACCAACAGTCAAGGGCCAACGGCCCCCCCCAAACCCCCCACGAAAACCGGGGAGGGCGATCGTTCCCACGCTCTGCGTGGGAATGCCTCTTGTGACGTTCTGCGTCACGCTGTGGGACGCAGAGCGTCCCGTGCTGCGTTCCCACGCTCTGCGTGGGAACGATCAGCGGCTAACTGCCTTTTTCGTGCGCCGGGTCGTAGACCTTGGTCAGGTCGCCACCCAGGCGGAAGGTCTTGAACGGCTGCATCTCATGCTTGCGCTCCAGTACCTCCGGGGCGCAGGTGTAGAGGGTGCAGAACGGTTCGAGCCAGGCGAATTTCGCGTCCTGCTCCAAATCCTGCATGTCCTGCTCCTGGCCGTTCTTTTGCTCGAAGAGCTCTGGATCCTTGGCCCCGGCCAGCACCTTGTCGCCCAGGCGCTTGAGCGCGCCGTTATTCTCACCGCGCACATCCACACCATTGACCAGGGCGAAACTGGCGATCATCGCCAGTGGCGGCAGGGCGTAGTTGTGATAGGCCAGGGCCCGTTGCTGGCGCTTCAGTTCGTTGGGCAGGTAGCCCTGGTCATCCACCTGGTTGACCCCGACCTTGTATTCCTTGACCGCCCAATCGAACAGATCGCGCCGGTTGGTGGCCACGGACGTGGCCATCACCGACCAGGCGGCCCAGTACGAGTGGTTGTTGGTTTTTTCCAGGGGCAGGTTGTCCCAGTCGCTGACCACCTGGTCCGCCAGTTTGTTGAACCAGGCTTCGATCAGCTGCGATTGCTGCGGGTACTTGGCCAGCGGTTGCGACTCGGAAAACTTCAGGCGCACATAGGCCGAAGCCATGCTGCCCAGCGCCCATTTGCGCATCGATTTGCCGGTGTGGTTGAAGTCCTTGGACAGCAACGCGTCGGCCTTGGCCCAGCTCGCCAGCCAGTCCAGGGTGCATTGCAATTGCTCTGGGCGCCCGTCGCGCATGAACTGCATCACCCGCTTGCTGGTGTCTTTTTCCAGCTTGGTGATATCGGCAGTGCTGTCGCGAAAGGCTTTTTCCGACTGCACATTCAGGGTCGAGCGGGCTTTATCGGAGCCTTCGTACTTGCTGCGAAACTGCAGCGAGCCGGTATAGGGCGCCGGCATGGCGTCGCAGTCGCTCTTGAAGTCGCCGGTCTTGAACGCTTCAATCGGCGCGAAGTAGCCCTGGGGCGGGCGCAGCGGCGCGGCGGCGTTGGCGTGACCTGCAAACATCGCCAGGCCCAGCAACGTGGGAATCAATAACTTCTGCATAGGTAACCTCATTGCCCAAGTTGAGCGGTCTGCTGACCGCCGCTTGGGAATACGTTGCGTGTGCAAATTTTCGCTTCGACTTTCTGCGCCGCAGCGCCCGCTTCGGGGCCCTGCACTTCCACGGCCAGCAGGTTCTGCGAGGCCCAGTCTTCATCGGTGCGCAGTTCAAAGGCGAAACGCCCGTCGGTCTCGGCTGTTTCGGGCTTGTCGATCTTGATGTCCTCGTGGCGCCCGTTCATGTACCAGAGGGTGGCTTGCAAGGTTTTCACCGAGGGATCGGCGAAGCGAATGTCGACCTGATGACGGCTGTTGCGCAGGTCCATGTTCTTGCTGTTGACCATCAACTCGTTCTTGCCCGGCTTGAGGGTGGTGCTGGCGCTCATCTGCGCCGGCTTACCCTCACAGCCGTTGTCGAGCAGGGCCATCATCTGGCGGTAGGTGGTTTCCTGGTCGAGGCGATACAGCGGCGAGAATTCCCAGATCAGAATCTTCGGCGGGCTTTTCTGGAACTCTTCGCTGCCCAGGTACTGGATCATCGAGCCTTCCAGGCCGCCGCCGGGGAAGGCGACGTTCAGGATATCGGCGCCGATTTCCTGTTCCAGGAAGCCGGCGAAGTTGTAGTTCTTGCCACTGTGGCTGGTGCCCACCAGGGTGATCTGCGGGTTGCCGGAATCGCCGAACAGGTCGCCATCCGCCGCTTCGCCCTTGGGCTCGGTGCTGAACTGGTCCATGTACTGGATCGCGTAGCTGGTGCCACACAGCTGCCCGGCCATGTTGTGCAGGGTGCCGGTCTTGCCCATGCGCCCGGATTTCTTGGTCTCGAACTCGCGCTGGGGGATCCCGGCGAACTCGGGCATGGCGCGTACCTTGGCGCCGACGATTTTTGCGGTGCGTTGGGCGCCATACGGGGTCCAGTGCTGGTCGCCACGGAAGTAGAAGTCGTGGGCCGGCAGTTCGTCGGGCAATTGCTCATTGGCCAGCGGCGACAGGTCCGGCACCACATAGCCCATCTTGGCAAAACGCCCGAGCATGTTCTTGTAGTTGCCCAGGGCCTTGTCGAAGTCAAAGCGGGCTTTTTCCGCCGGGTTGAGTTTGTTGCGGTTCACCAGGCCACGGGTCGGCTGGTAGACCAGCACCAGTTCCACGCCCTTGCTCTTGAACGCATCGTGCAGTTGCTGCATGCGTTTGTAGCCGGCCGGGGTGGTGTCGAATTCGGTGCGCAGGTCTTCCTGGGTACGGAACAGCCAGTCGCCCTGGGCCTGTACCAGGGTGGTGAAGTTCTGCTGGTAGCGGGTGGTGTAGTTCTTGGCGTCGTGAGCGGCGGGGCACAGGTTGCAGCACGGCTCGGCGGTAAAGCTCGGCGCCTTGGCTTCATCGGCGCGCACGCCGCTGCTGGCGGCCAGGATGCCGAGGGTCAAACCCGAGAGGCTGAGCAGCTTGATCATGTGTGGGTGCATAAAGGTCATCCTCAGTCCTGCAGTTGGGTCTGGCGTTCGACAGGGTCGATCAGCACGGCTTTCTGTTGGCGCACCAGCAGGTCGAGAATTTCATCCTGGCGCTCGCCGAGAATCCCCGAGAAGCTGATGCCACTGGATTTGGTCGGGGCGAGCATCGACACGCGAAACAGCTCGATGCTCAAGGGCGAATCGATGGACAAAGGCCCGCTGCCATTGGCCGCCAGCTCGCCGCCGACCACGATCAGCGAGACCTGGGCGTCGAACGGGTCGAGGGCGATATCGCGGTCGGTGTCGGTCAAGTCCTTGATGTGCCCGTAGACCCCGGTCAGGCCGTTGGCCATGGCGATGTTTTCGTACAGGCGGATATTCACGCTGTTGCGCACGCGGATCCCGTGGCGCCGGTTGCTGATCACCTTGTTGCCCCACAACAGGTTGTCGCCGCTCTCATAGAGGGTGATGCCGTCGGTGTGGTTGCGGTAGATCTCGTTGTCGGCGATCAGGTTGTTCACGCTGTTACGGTCGATCACCAGGCCCGACAGCTTGTTGTCGTAGCTGCGGTTGTTGAAGATGAAGCTGTCGTTGACCTCACGGGAAATGATGATGCCGTGCTTCTTCTTGGTGCCGTACACGGTATTGTCGGCAATGATCAGGCCGTGGGAACGGTCGTGGGGGTCGATGCCGTAGACGATATTGTCTTTGTAGGTGCTGCCCTTGATCACAAAGCCGGTGGTTTCGTAGCAGTAGAAGCCGTACCACATGTCCGAGAACTCGGAATCGACAATCCAGCCGGTGGGCTCCGGGCGCTTGAGGACCTTGGCCATGTTCGGCGTGTACTGGGAAATACTCACGCCGTAGGACTTGCTGTTGGCATAGCCGAAGCTGGCCATCTTGCTGTTGACGATATAGGTCTGGGTGCCGCCCCAGGCCAGCAGGAACGGGCGGAACTCCGTGGGTGAGCGGAAGGTCGCCGGGCCGTTGCTCTTCTCGCGCCAACCGGTGATCTTGGTGTCGCGCACAAACAGCTGGCCGTCGTTGACCAGGAACGCGCCGGCCTCCTGGGACAGGCGCAATTCCTGGGTCTGCCGGTCGATTTCGAGGATGCCTTTTTCGCCGACCACAATCGGCAGCCTGGCCAGGAACACGCCGGGCGAGGTTTCGCTCAGGTACTGCTTGGGCACCTTCTGGAGCAAGTCCTTGAGGTTCATGTAGCCGTCGTCGATAAAGATCGCCTGGGGGATACCGTGCTGGCGCACCACCCATTCGGCCATCTTGTTGTCGCCGCCGATAAAGTCCTTGAGGGCGTTTTCCTGCATCATCCGGCGCACGCTGACCTTGCCGGCCTTGTTGCGTACGATTTTCTTCGCCACGGCTTGTGCGGTGTAGCCCGACAGGTCCGGCAGCGCCGGCTTGGCCAGCTCCAGCGGCGCGGTGGGCGGGCTGGTGATGGTGTAGGTCTTGGCCTGTTGCAGTTCCTTGGCGATGGTGGGCGCCTTGACCTGCGGCTCGACATTGGCAAAGGCCGGGGCGCACGCCAGCAGCATTGCCGCCGCGAGCAGGGCCGAGCCTTTGAGGGCGTGAGGATTCATTGCGCAGGCTCCCATCAGAAGCGCCAGACTACGTCGACAAAGGCGCGGTGCATGTACGAGTCGACTTGCTTGCCATAGGCATCGCCCGGCTTGAACACGCCGCCACGAAAGCGCACCAGGGCCGACGGTTCGTCGATCGACTGGCTGAGGGCGGCGGGCAGCAGGCCCTTCTTGAAGTACTTGGTGACCACCAGGTCCATCTCCTGGCCGAGGTCTTTCTTACCGTCTTGCAGAGGCAGGGAGGCGCTGGACAGCACGGCGCCGGTGACATCGTTGTAGTCGTTCTGCACCGCATCGATGCCATTGCTGCCCACCGGCTGGTTGCCGTCCACGCGCCAGAACTTGTGGTAGACCAGGCTGGCGTCGTAGTCGTCGCGCAACTGCCAGGAACCGAACAGGCTCATGGACTGCATATTGTTCATTTCGCCGCGAAACGCCTCGCCAAAACGATGCACCCGCGATTGCGTGCCGGTGAAGTTCGAGCGGTTGCTTTGCAGGCCGTTCTGTTCGTAGTCGGCGCTGGCGCGGGCATAGGCGGCCCCCACTTGCCACTGCGGGTCGAGGCGCAGGCGCACGCCGAGGTCGGTGGCCCAGCCATCTACATCGGTGTTGCGTTTGGCGCTGGCCGGGCGGCTACCGTCGGCGTTCAGGGCGTTGACATTGCTGCGCTCGCCCTGCATGCCGGTGACGCTGGCCCAGTAGTTGATGGTGTTGGTGTTGCGCCAGTTATAGGCGTCGCTGTTGGCTTCCAGGCCGAGCCAGGTCAGGTCGCCGTTCTGGCGCTTGTCCAGCGAATCGGTGGCCACGCCCGGTTGCGGGTAGTCGAGCTTGCCGTCATCACGGGTGTGATGACCGCGCACGCCGACCCAATGCCCCGGGGTCCACTGGTAGGCCGCGTCGGCGTAGAAATGCCGGCGGTCCTTGTCTTCGGGGGACAGCTCCTTGAGGTCGGTGCGGTATTCGCTGAAGCGCTCGGCGACGCCGATATTGGCCTTGAGCAGGGTGGTGTCGAAGGTCCAGTTCAGCGCTTCGATATTGGTATCGCGCCATTGCCCGTCGTTATTGCGCAGGCGTTGGCGACCCAGCTTGAGGATCTCGCCAGGGTAGGGCGTGAAGCCGCTGTAGCCGACCCAGAACTCGCGCAGGGCCAGGTAGTTCTTTTTGCTCTTGCGGTCGTTGTTGCTCGATTGCTCGGTGGTGTCGCCATCGGACTGTTGCAGGGTGTCGGTTTCGATGATGTCACTGGACGTCACCGCCTGGCCCATGGCGTAGGCGCTCCAGGCGCCGCGTTCACCGTAGATCCACGGGCGCACATCCAGGCCGATACCGTTGACGTCGCCGCCGCGCTGGGTGCCGAGGTCGCGGTCATCTTCGGACTGGCCGGTGATTTTCACTTCCAGGCCGAAGTTCTGGTCTTCGGTCAGCGCGGCCAGGGTCGGGCACGACCACAGTAGGGCGAAGGACAGGCCAATGCCGGCCTTGACGAATGGATTGAGTTTCATAGGGCTTCCTCGCCGTCTTCTTGCAGGGCGTGCAGTTGCAGCGTGCTTTGGCTCAAGGCGCCACGGGCGGCCAGCTCTTGTTGCAGCAGGCGCTGGCCCTCGGCGCGCTGGGCAGGCGGCAGTTGTTGTTCGAGTTGCGCGGCCAGTTCATTGGCTTGCGGCGTGTTTTGGGCTTTGGCCAGTTGGCTGAACACATAGGCGTTGAGCGGGTTGGGCTGGGTGCCCTTGCCTTGGGAAAACAACTGGGCAATGGCGAAGTCGGCACTGTTCTGGCCGTTGCGCGCGGCGGTCAGCAAGTGATCCAGGGCCTTTTGCGGGTAGACCTGGCCCAGGTAGCCACGGCGGTAGATCTGCCCGAGGTAGTAATCGGCGGCCACTTCCTGGCCCTGGGCTTTCTGGAAGTGCGCTTGCGCGGCCTTGGCATCGGCCGGCACCCACTTGCCTTCGTAGTACAGCTTGCCCAGCAGCAATTCGGCGCGGGGCTGGTCGGCGGCGCGGCCGTTGTCCAGGTACTGCATCATCTGCTCGACGTCGCCCAGTTCCGGGAAGTCGTAGAGCAACTGCGCGAGGCTGACCCAGGACGCGGGGTAGCCAGGGGCGATTTTTTCCAGCAGGGCCTGGGCGGTCTTTTCGTCGGTCTTGCCCAGTGAGGCATCGCCCAGCACCCGGGCCACACTGTCGACCCGCTGGGCGCTGACGGTGCCACGGCTGTAGTCGGCTTGCAGCTGCTTGAGCAGTTCGGCCTGTGGCTCCGGCTGCCCGCGCTTCTGGTAGACGGTGGCCAGTTCGACGTAGCAGATATCGGTGCTGCTGAGCGCGGCCTGGCAGATTTTTTCCACGTCATCGAGGTGCTGGTCGTAGGTGCCCTGGGTGCGATACAGCAGCACCTGCGCCAGGCCGGCTTCAGGGTAGCCGGCGGTGCGCCAGGTATCGATCTGCTGCTGCGCGTTGACGCTGGGGAAATCATGGGGGTATTGCAGGTACAGCATGGCCAGCGGGATCAGGGTGTTGCCTTCGCCATTGGCAAAGGCTTTTTTCAGCAGGCCTTCGGCTTCGCGATGCTCGGCTTCGGTGGCGCCGGGCTTGGCCACCAGCAGGCGACCGAGACGGGCCTGGGCGCGGGGCGATGTATCAGCCGCTGCGCGGTAGGTGGCTTCGGCCTGCTTGATCTGCGCCGGGTCGCGGCTGCCCACCTGGATATCCGCCAGGCCGACCTGGGCTTCGCTGTAGCCCAGCTCGGCCAGTTGCTGGTAGTTCTGCGCGGCGGTGGCGGTGTCGCCACGCTTGAGGGCTTCATTGGCCAGGCGCTGGTCGGGCAGGCCGGCGCAACCGGCCAGTGTTATTGCCAGAGCCAGTGAGCAGTACACCGGTCGAGTGTGGGAGCGGGCTTGCTCGCGATGCAGGCGACTCGGTTCATTAGGCAAACCGCGCTGATCCCATCGCGAGCAAGCCCGCTCCCACAGAGATTGTGTTGTTCTTGAAATAGGGTTCACAGGCATGTCCTCGCTTACAAACCAGCAGCCATGGCTTTATCGATCAGCCAGTTCAGGGATGGGCCGCGGTCGCTGGTCACTTCTACCGGGCGGCCGGCGTAGGCGCTGTCCAGCGGCGTATCGGGCTTGATCTGCACGCGGATATCCGAGGACAGGTCGGCGCTGTTGAGGCTGGTGCTGCTGACGATGGTGCCGGTGCGCACTTGTTCTTCATCGGCCACCTGGAAGTTCACGCGGGTGCCAGGGCGCACGTCAGCGAACTGGCGATAGGAGAACCGCGCCTCGACATTCGCCTGGCTGCCGCGTGGCACCAGTTGGAAGATCACATCACCCTTGCTCGCGTATTGACCGTCGGCCACCCGTTGCTGGGCGACGATGCAGTCGCAGGGCGAGGTCAGGGTGCCGGTCATTTGCTTGCCGAACAGCTCTTCGACCTTGGCCGGTTGCAGTTGGTCTTCGTCCAGGTGGCCCTTGAGCACATCCAGCATGCTGGTGCTGAAGGTCGCCAGTGGCGCGCCTTTGGCGGCAACCCCGTTGTCCTTGATCAGGCTTTGCACGGTGCCGTCGCGGGGCATGGTCACGTTCATCCCCGGCACGCTGACCAGGCCGGCTTGGGCGTGGCTGACGAAGTACATGCCATACACCGACTTGAACACAAAACCGAACGCCGCCAGGCCCACCAGGAAGATCGCCAGGCTGAAGGTCACGGCGCGCAGGCGGCCAAAGGCGCTCATGCCGCTGCCGCTGTCCTTGACCTTGCGTGCCTTGGTGAAGTTGTCGCGCTGCAGGGTCGCCAGCACGTCGCCCATGGTCACGATATCGCCGGACAGGTGCGAAGTGATCAGGTGACGCAGTGTGGAAATATCCCGGGCATCCAGGTTCTGGAACTGGCAGCCGGTGCGGCCGGTCTGGCGGTCGTGGGAACGCACCATCAGCTCCACGTCCATCGCCAGGCCGAGGTTGTCGATGACAAATTGCAGGCGGCCCTTGTGCACCTCGCCGACCTTCAGCGGTTGTTGGGCGGCATTGAAGGCCAGGCCGCCGGCGGACAGGTCGATGACCCGTACTTCCATGGGGGTGCGGTCGGCACCGAAGAAGCGCAGCTTGGCCGGGATTTTCACCCGGGCGTGTTGGCGCTGGGCTTCGGATTCGTGGACAACATTGGCGTTTACTTGACTGTTCATCAGGGCATTTCCTTAAGTTAATTCAGGCTTGGCAGGGTCAGACCATCATCAGCAACACGGCGACGAAAATGCTGCCGGCGGAGAAGGTCATGGTCCGAGACGACCAGGTGTTGAACCAACGCTGTGCGCTTTCCAAATCACGGGTCAGTTTGGTGTCCTGGCGGGTCCAGGATTGTTGATCGAGGCGGAAGAACACGTAGATCTTCACCAGCGCGCCCATGATCTGGTTGTAATAGAGAATCATCGGGTAGGCGGGGCCGATCTTGTGCCCCGAGCACGCCAGCAACAGAGTCAGGATCAGGCGGGTGATGCCGATCCACAGCAAGTACACGAGGATGAACGCCCCGCCGTACTTGAAGGTGGCGATGATCGCCACGGTCAGGCCCAGCAGCGAGGTCCACATCGATACGCGCTGGTCGAACAGCACCACGCTGGTGAACAGGCCCAGCCGCTGCATACCCAGGCCCAGGGCCCGGGAGTTCTGGCGCAGGTTGTTGCCGTACCAGCGGAACATCAGCTTGCGGCTGGCCTTGATAAAGCTCTTTTCCGGTGGGTGCTCGACGGTGTTGATCGCCGCATCCGGCACGTAGAAGGTGTCGTAGCCCAGGCGCATCAGGCTGAACCAGCTGGACTTGTCATCGCCGGTGAGGAACTTGAAGCGGCCCAGGCGCCAGTGTTGCAGCGAGTCGCTTTCCACATCGGCGATAAAGCCGGGGTCGGTGACCACGCTGGCGCGGAACACCGACATGCGCCCGGTCATGGTCAGCACGCGCTTGGACAGGGCCATGGAACACATGTTGATGTGGCGCTGGGCGAAGCGCAGTTTGTGCCACTCGCTCATGATGTAGCCGCCGCGCACTTCGCAGAACTCGTTGGTGGTCAGGCCGCCGACATTGCCGAACAGCTGGAACCACGGCACGGTCTTGCGCACTACGCCTTCGGCGAGCACGGTGTCGCCATCGATCACGGCCACCACGGCGCGCTCGTCCGGCAGGTGGCGGGAGATCGCGCGGAAACCGAAGGCCAGGCCGTCGCGCTTGCCGGTGCCGGCGATCCGCACGAAGTCGAGCTTGACGTGAGCCGGTGGGTTCATCTTTTCCCAGAGGCTCTTGACCAGCAGCTCATCGGACATTTCCACCAGCGAGCAGACCACGGTGGTGGGGAAACCACACTCGATGGCCTCGCGGATCACCGAGCTGTAAACCTGGGCGGTGGTCAACGCGTCGATCCGAAAACTGGTGACCATCAAGAACACGTGGGACGGGTCTGCCGCCTTGCCCAGCTTGCGCACTTTGCGCCGCAGGTGCGGGTAGACCACGTACAAAAACAGCATGCCGCGAAAGAAATGCGTAGCCCCCATCGAGTAGCGCCAGATGCCTACGGCGCCAATCAGGAAAATAAAATTCTTCGACTCGGAGTCGAACGTACTCGCCGGCAACAGCAGGGCGAGACCCATCAGCAGGCTCAGAAAGAACAGCCAGCCGGCGGATTGGAGCAGTACGTGTTTTAACGTGGACATAAGCGTCATCCGAAGGTGAAGAAGGCTTCAAGCTGCAAGCGCTGGGGATCAGGACACTTGCAGCTTGAAACTTGCCGTTGCTATTACCAGCAAATGCCTTCGGTACGGCCACTGACGCTGGTGGCCTGGGCCATAAAGCCCACCAGGTCGACCACTTGCTTGCCGTGCGGCGCCTGCTGGGCCAGGGCGCGGAATTTCTCGTCGCGGTTGCCGAGGATGATCACGTCGCTGTTGTTGATCACATCGTCGAAGTCCGAGTTGAGCAGGGACGACACGTGGGGGATCTTGCCTTCGATGTAGTCCTTGTTGGCCCCGTGGACACGGGCGTATTCGACGTTGCTGTCGTAGATGCTCAGGTCAAAGCCCTTGCCGATCAGCATTTCCGCCAGTTCCACCAGCGGGCTTTCGCGCAGGTCATCGGTGCCGGCCTTGAAGCTCAGGCCCAACAGGGCGACCTTGCGCTTGTCGTGGCTGGAGACGATGTCGAAGGCGTTCTGCACCTGGGACTCGTTGCTGCGCATCAGCGAGTTGAGCAGCGGTGCTTCCACATCCAGGGCGCTGGCGCGGTAGGTCAGGGCGCGTACGTCCTTGGGCAGGCACGAGCCGCCGAAGGCAAAGCCGGGGCGCATGTAGTACTGGGACAGGTTGAGGGTCTTGTCCTGGCAGACCACTTCCATCACTTCGCGACCATCCACGCCCACGGCCTTGGCGATGTTGCCGATTTCGTTGGCGAAGGTCACTTTGGTGGCGTGCCACACGTTGCAGGTGTACTTGATCATCTCGGCAACGGCGATGTCCTTGCGGATGATCGGTGCGTCGAGTTCTTCGTACAGCGATTGCAGGACGTCGCCCGAGGCTTTGTCCAGTTCGCCGATCACCGTCATCGGTGGCTGGTCGTAGTCGGCGATGGCGGTGGATTCGCGCAGGAACTCCGGGTTGACCGCGACACCGAAGTCGACCCCGGCTTTTTTGCCGGAGCAGTCTTCGAGGATCGGGATCACTACGTTGGCCACGGTGCCGGGCAACACCGTGCTGCGCACCACGATGGTGTGGCGAGTGGTCTTGTCACGCAGGACAAAACCGATCTCGCGGCATACCGCCTCGATGTAGTTGAGTTCCAGGTCGCCGTTCTTCTTGCTCGGTGTGCCGACACAGATCATCGACAGGTCGGTATCGCGGATGGCGTCGGCGAAGTCGGTGGTACCGCGCAACCGGCCGCTGGCAATGCCCTGGCTCAACAGTTCGCCCAGGCCCGGTTCAACAATGGGGGATTTGCCCGCGTTGATCAGGTCGATCTTATCCTTGGAAATGTCTACGCCGACCACTTCATGGCCCCGTGCAGACAGGCAACCGGCACAGACTGCGCCCACGTAACCCAAACCAAATATGCTGATGCGCATCGCATTTACCTCTATCTTTATCACGCCATTAGATGGCCGGAGTTCATGTTTTCAAGCGTCACTCATGCACTAGGGAATGCGGTGAATAGACACAGCACTGCCACGTACAGGCATGTTAAAAGTCGAGTGACTAACTAATGCACTCAAGTTGTGCGCAACTTGGCCTTGTTGTTGGGGCTTGCCCTGAAATGCAGCCAGCCTTCGCAAAGAAGGGGGTGGCGGCAGTGCCGCAAGGTCTTGATATGGGCTTTAAGCCCTTATCTATCAATGCCTTGGGCTGGCTTAGCCTTGGCCTTGTAGGGGATGGTTATGCAACCTTATCGCCCGCCCTCAACTAAACAGTTGATAATCAGACCGAAGAGGCAAAGTTATATATGACAACTTTGCTACTTTCGTTGGTCACTGTGTAAGTCATATCGCACAAGAACAGAGATAATCGTTACCGGTGGTATGAGCGGCGCTGGGAGACATAGTTCCGGGCCGCTCATCCTGTTTCTAGGAATTTCTTGAGATATTGGCAAAGATGGCACTAGTACTATATTGATAGCACTTGCGGATTGGGCTAGTAGATATAGGGAGTTGGCGCGGGGATATAGTTTTATGCCACTACTGTTTGAAAAAAGTGGTGCCACTACGAAAAAAACTGACGAATGTCGAGTGAAAGAAACGTTAGTAATTCTGAAGAAATATGTTTGACGTCAAATTAATGGCATTTCCAGGTTTGAAACACGGACTAAAAATGTGGGAGCGGGCTTGCTCGCGATAGCAGTGGATCAGTCGGTATAGAGAGTGACTGATCCTCTGCTATCGCGAGCAAGCCCGCTCTCACATTTGTTATGTGCGGCTCTTTAAGCCGGGTACGGCCTCAATCCGGTGCGTGATCGCGCAAAAACACCAGCTTATCCGGCTTGGACTGCTCGGCACTGAAGCGATAACCCTGCACATCGAACTGCTTGAGCTTGGCCGGGTCGTTGATGCGCTCTTGGATGACAAAGCGGCTCATCATGCCGCGGGCCTTCTTGGCGTAGAAACTGATGATCTTGTACTGGCCGTTCTTCAGGTCCTTGAACTCGGTGTTGATGATCCGTGCGTTCAGGGCCGGGCGCTTGACCGCCGAGAAGTACTCGTTGGACGCCAGGTTCAGCAGCACATCATCGCCTTGCTCGGCCAGGGCCTCGTTGAGCCATTCGCTGATGCGCGTGCCCCAGAAGGCGTACAGGTCCTTGCCACGGGCATTGGCCAGCTTGGTGCCCATCTCCAGGCGGTACGGCATCATCAGGTCCAGCGGGCGCAGCAGGCCGTACAGGCCCGAGAGCATGCGCAGGTGGTTTTGGGCGTAGGTAAAGTCGGCGTCGCTGAAGGTCTGGGCATTGAGGCCGGTGTAGACATCGCCCTTGAAGGCCAGCAGCGCCTGCTTGGCATTGGCCGGGGTGAAGGCCGGGGTCCAACTGCCGAAACGTGCGGCGTTGAGGCCGCCGATCTTGTCGGAAACATGCATCAGCTCGCTGATCTGCGCCGGGCTCAGCTCGCGCAGTTGCTCGATCAACACCTGGGAGTGGTCGAGGTATTGCGGCTGGGTTACGCGCTGGGTCGCAGGCGGGGTCTCGAAATCGAGGGTTTTGGCGGGGGAAATCACCGTCAGCATGAAGTCGTCTCCTGTAATCGTCGGGGGATTCTAGGGGGTAGGGCGGTTTGACTCCACCTATCAAGCCAATAGCCACGCTTTTGTGTAGGCGCGAGCGTGCTCGCGAAAAACGCCAGGGCAGCGCGTGCTGCAGGATGCCAGTGTTATCGTTGACGTTCTTCGCGAGCAAGCTCGCTCCTACAGAGGGGACCCGTTGTGCGAATTGCGCTTTTTTTATGCGCCTGGCTGGTGTGCCTGGGCGCCCAGGCGGCCAGTGTGGATGTGGCGAGCCTGGACCGCGGCACCTGGCCGGAACAACTCAGCAGCCCGGCGCTGTTCGATGTGGCATCACGCGCCGAAATCCTTATGTTCGCCAATACCCTGCTGGCCAGCGAGGCCCTGGATGAACCTGCGCTGAAGCAGCGCCTGGGGCTGAAGATCATCAACCAGGGCGCCATTGACGACCTGCGCCGCCACCTCTGGCAACGGCTGCTGGAAAACTACACATTCGCCCAGCAAAGCTGCGAACAGGACGCCTCATTCTGCTACCTGGTGGACAACATGGACGACCTGCGCGAGCAGGCCGGCAAGTTCGAGGTGAGCGAGCAGTCCTTCTATATAGGCTGGGCCGGCCCTAGCCGCGCGTTTCACCAGCGCTACCTGGACGAGCTGTTGCGCAAGGCCGCGTTGTTCCCGCAGATCGGCAGCGAGGTGGCGCGTTATGGCGATTTCGAGCGCAATGGCGATGAGCTCAACGACCGCCTGTTTTTACTGACCTTCGATGGCGGCCCGGCACCGCTCAACGGCAACACCGACTGGCTGGCCGACTACCTGCGTAAGCAAAAAATGACGGCAATCTTCTTTGCCTTGGGCAACAGCCTGCAAACCCGCCTGGAAAAGACCTCGGCCGCCGATGTGCAGGCGTTGTACCAGGGCCAGTGCGTGGGCATCCAGGGCTGGCAATACCGCTCCCACAGCCATTGGGTCGACTGGCAAAGCTCCATCACCCGCAGTGCCTCGCTGACCCAGAACCTGCTGCCGGAAAACTACGTGCCGCTGTTCCGCCCGCCCTATGGCCAGCGCCGGGCGGACAGCCAGGGCTTCTTCCAGGGCCAGGGCCTGCAAGTGGCGCTGTGGGATATCGACTCCCAGGATGAGCCCGGCCTGCTCAAGGCCGACGAATCGGCCCAGCGCGTGCTGACGCTGATGTTGGTGTGGCGCAAAGGGGTGATTGTGTTCCACGACACCCAGGATAAGGCGCGGGTCGCATTGCCCTTATTGCTCCAGGCAACGGCACAAAGTGGGCTGGGTTGGCAGGACTGTCGGGAGGCGTTTCGCTGAAAAGCGCAAAGGCCCGGCCCTGTTGGGGATGATGGCGTTTCGGGGTGATTTGCTGCGACATTTCGATGCAGGCGGACTTCCGACTTTAGCGGTGTGTGTGGCGGCCCGCCAGTGCTATTCGTCATCCTGAAAAATAAACTTCAAAAAAGCGTCAAAGTGCTTTTTCCTGTCATGGGTTTTGCGGTATTACGAAGGCAGATCGCCGAAACCTGCACCACAGGTGGCGTCTTCCCAGACTCCCTTTGCGGTGTGTTCGGCGGTCGAATCGAGGCGCAGCACTGTTGTGGTATTGCGTCGACTGGCTCCCACAAAGGTGACCGAGTATGGATGATCATGGACGTAACCCTTCTTCCGACCAGCCAATCCTTTATGTGCTTGATACCAATGTATTGATCCACGATCCAAACGCGTTGCTCAATTTCGAAGAACACCACGTCGCCATCCCAATGATCGTGCTCGAGGAACTCGACAAACTCAAAAGCGGGCACCACAGCGTGGCCGCCGAATGCCGCCAGGCGATCCGCCTGATCGACAAGACCCTGGGCGAAGCCTCGCCCGAGGATGTGGAAGTCGGCGTACCGATCCAGCGCGGCAAGAGCGGGCCCAAGGGCTTGCTGTCGATCCTGATGAGCAAGCGCAGCGAACCCAACAGCCTGCTGCCGGAAAACCTCAACGACAACAAGATCATCAACCAACTGATCGACCTGCACGCGCGCGACAAGGACCTGCGCCTGGTGCTGGTGACCAAAGACATCAATATGCGCCTCAAGGCACGAGCGTGTGGGATCGCTGCCGAGGACTACAGCACCGACCAACTGGTCGACGACGTGTCGATGCTGTCCCGTGGTTATCACATGATGACCGGCTCGTTCTGGGACCGCGTGAGCAAGGTCGAGACCCGCCAGGACCATGGCCGCACCTGGCACCAGGTGCAACTGATCGACAACCTGCCGGCCGTGCATATCAATGAATTCATCGTCGACGAGCAGGGCTTTGTGGGCTGGATCAAAGAGATCCAGGTCGACAAGCTGCTGATCCTCGACCTGCATCAGGAGCCCCTGTTGCACCAGGAAGCCTGGGGCCTGAAACCGCGTGATATCTACCAGAGCCTGGCGCTGTACGCGCTGCTCGACCCGGACATCCACCTGGTCAACCTGACCGGCGCGGCGGGTTCGGGCAAGACCATCCTCGCCCTGGCGGCTGCCATCGAGCAGACCATGGTCACCAAGCGTTATCGCCGCATCATCGCCACCCGCAGCGTGCAGGGCCTGGACCAGGAAATCGGCTTTTTGCCCGGCACCGAAGCGGAAAAAATGGAGCCCTGGCTGGGGGCGATCACCGACAACCTCGAAGCCTTGCACATGGATGACGAAAACACCCATGGCAGCGTCGACTACATCCTCAGCAAAGTGCCGTTGCAGTTCAAATCCCTCAACTACATCCGGGGGCGTAGCTTCCAGCAGAGCCTGATTCTGATCGATGAATGCCAGAACCTTACGCCGCACCAGATGAAAACCATCATCACCCGTGCCGGCGCCGGTTCCAAAGTGGTGTGCTTGGGCAACCTGGCGCAAATCGACACCCCTTACCTGTCCGCGACCAGCTCCGGGCTGACCTACCTGACAGAACGCTTCAAGGACTTCCCGAACGGCGTGCATATCGCCTTGCAGGGCGTCCCTCGCTCGATTCTGGCCGAATACGCCGAATCCCACCTGTAACCGCCCAGTGTGGGAGCGGGCAAGCCCGCTCCCACCTTTTGATCTGCGTTGGGTTTACAATCGGGGCTTCTGATCAGGAGTATCCCCGTGCTGACCCATCTCGATTCCCAGGGCCGTGCCCATATGGTCGACGTCACCGACAAAACCGTGACGTTCCGTGAAGCCGTGGCCGAAGCGCGGGTGCGCATGCTGCCCCAGACCCTGCAAATGATCGTCGACGGCGCCCACCCCAAGGGCGATGTGTTCGCCGTGGCGCGCATCGCCGGGATCCAGGCGGCCAAGAAGACCAGCGACCTGATCCCCCTGTGCCATCCGCTGATGTTGACGGGCGTCAAGGTTGAACTGGCCGCCGAAGGGGAAAATACCGTACACATCATCGCCCGTTGCAAACTGTCCGGGCAGACCGGCGTGGAAATGGAAGCGCTGACGGCCGCCAGCGTCGCCGCGCTGACGATCTACGACATGTGCAAGGCAGTGGACCGCGGCATGACCATCGAACACATCCGCCTGCTGGAAAAACTCGGCGGCAAGAGCGGGCATTTCAAGGCGGACCAGGCATGAGCATCCACGTACTGTTTTTTGCACGCTACAGCGAGGCCGTAGGCCTGGACTCCCTGGAGGTCGAAGGCGACTTCGCCACGGTCGATGCCGTGCGCCAGGCACTGGCCGCAGATCCAGGCTTTGAGGTGCTTAACGAAGCCAGCCTGATGTGCGCGCGCAACCAGGAACTGTGTGCCCTCGACGAGCCGTTGCAAGCCGGTGATGAAGTGGCCTTCTTCCCGCCCGTGACCGGAGGCTGACCATGGCCATTCGTGTGCAGGCCCAACCCTTTGACCCCGGCGCCGAAGTCAACGCCATGCACGCCGCCAACGTGGGCGTGGGCGCGGTGGTGAGCTTTGTCGGTTATGTGCGCGATTTCAACGACGGCCTCGATGTGGCGGGGATGTTCCTCGAACACTACCCCGGCATGACCGAAAAGGCCCTGGCCAAGATCGCCACCGAAGCCGAACAGCGCTGGCCGCTGCTCAAGCTCGAAGTGCTGCACCGCATCGGCACCCTGGAGCCCGGTGAACCCATCGTGTTCGCCGCCGCCGCCAGCGCCCATCGTCAGGCGGCGTTTGAGGCGTGTGCGTTTGTGATGGACTACCTCAAGACCCGGGCGCCGTTCTGGAAGAAGGAAAATACCAGTGAAGGGGCGCGGTGGGTGGAGGGGCGGGAGAGTGATCGGGTGGCGGCGGGGCGGTGGTAGTGGTGGCTTTGCGCTGAACTTAATCCTATGGGGGCGTCGCATAGTTGTATGCTGCTGTTGTCATAGCATTACGTGGTCTATAAATATTTATTTTTATTGCAAATGATTCTGCACAACTGTCAATTCTGACAGTTGTGCCCAGAGTTGCTTTAATCCTCTAATACTTTCCAAGGCACATGATTCTTAAAAACAGTTTTGGTTTTTACTGAATGGCTGTGCCTGCGAGTTTTTATCTCATTACAGATGAAGGTTGCTGGGAGAGTGGAAATGATTACGGCGAGAGGGGATGTCAGGCTTTCCCATTTCAGAATTGCATGCGCGAATGGCACGAGTGTGACTAATCAACTCTATGCCAATGGTCGCCATCAGTGTGAATTAATTATTGAGGTTTCCAAAGAATTAAAAAATAAGGCGGGGCAGTGGGAAAGTATCAAGCTGACTGAGCAAGAGCAAGTCAGTGTTACGGTTGTCGCAGCAGGGCCTGATCGAATGCTTCCTGTAGGCTGGGCCTGTGATGAGAAAAGAAACATCTTTGATCTTGGCGTTCTACAACTGGAGGTCCCCGAGATTACGCCTGAACAAATGAAAACTCCCATTGCTATTGATACTGGTGTCGAGCGTATTAAACGCTATATGCGTTTTGAATTTGTAGATGTGATTGAGTCAGTTAGTTTTGTTGCACAGATTTCTTTGGGTGGGCAGATATATACGACAAGTCTGTCTACGAGTGGTTATATGTTTGACTCGTCGGTTTGGATTACGCCAATGCTGGCGCCTCGTTTAGGTGTGGATGATCTTAAATGGGATAAGGATGGTGATGCTTATGAGCTAGGTGGTGCTGATGTCTGGGTCTATTACTGGACGCCGCCAACCGGGTTCAGGTTTGTTGAAAATAAAGGATTCGATAACCCTGTTAGGTTGAATGATGAAGGTGATAATTTTCAAACATCTTATGTTGTTGGGCAGGCTGCTGGCTGGGTAAATAAAGGTGGTACGGTAGTTAATAAGGATGGAGTTAATGCACCTGTCTATATGAATGATATTCATAAAGGGTTTAATTTGCCACAACCAAATCCACAGGTGAGATTCAACCGATACGGGACAATCATGCGCGCTGTCAGTGTGAGCGGAAATATGCAAGGTGCCGTAAATGAAGATACCAGCAGTGTATGGCGGCTGCTGGATAATTTTGGGAGTGAGCAGCGTTATAAAATAACCGCAGGCGCGAGTTCTGAACTGACTTTGCTTGATGACTCTGAGGAGCAGAATTTTAAGATAAGCACATTCAAGGTATATCTCGCAGGTGGTCAAGTTGAAGCCAGTGATCTTTATGCCAATGGTCGGCATCAGAGAAAGATTGAGATTGAGGTAGTAAAACAAAAAGAGCTACCCGAGGGCGGCTGGATAGACGTCAGTTTGACGGATGCTGAGCAAGCAAGTCTTACGATCACGCGTTTTTCCGAAGATGAGTACGCACCCCTTCCAAAAGGTTGGAGTTGCGACAAGGAAAAAAATAGGTTTGATACTGGACTTTGGGTACGAGGAGCAGAGGCGAAACTGCCGGATGATGTTGAGCATTCGTTGGTCACTGACTCAGGTAGTGAATGGTTTGAGCGATATATGCGTTTTGACTCGGAAGTGCCTATAGAAACGCAGAGGTTTATGGCAAAAATCGTTGTCGGAGGGGAAGTATATACAACTTACAATTTTGTGGGAAATAGACATGTGATTATTACACCGGTCAGGCCCTATGTTATAAGGCCTCGGGACCTTATTGAAATACATGAAAATGCATTTTTTAATCCTAGAACAAAAACGGATATCGACATTTATCATTGGCTTTTTCCTCCAGGTTTGAAAGCTGTAATGAATATAGGGTTAACTAGTCCGATGTATCTCGCTTATGAAGGTGTTCGATTTCAAACGTCTTTTACTGCCAAGAGTGGGAATATATCGGCCAAGGGCGGGATAGTGAAAAATAGCGATCAGGTGGATATTTCAGTGAGTATAAGTGATGTTCATAGAGATTTGCCTGAGGCTGGAACGGGTACGACTATAGGGCTAGGTAAGCATAATACTATTATGCGCGCTATAAGAATGTCTTCCACCTCATCTCTTGCCAGTGGTGATACGCGAACTGCGTGGCGTATATGGGATAACTTTGGTTGTGAGCATGTTTTTTTTATGTGGACAGAAAATGACGGGCATGAGCTTAAGTTGGAAAGTTACAACTGATCGTGATGATGTCCAGGTACAGAATTCAATGTTATTGCTTCTGAGGGTTGTGGTTATTGATCAGGTTTTTAATGTTGTAAAGTGCAGGCCTGTAGCTCGTATTGAATGAAGTGAATACTCACGCCTGTAGAATTTTCTCTATGAAAAAGCAGGGGTAGAACATGAATTGTTCAGGTTCGGGTCTCAAAATTTTGCACTTTAGAGTACGTTTGGCCAGTGGAGCAGGCTCAGTGGGTGCCCTTTATAAAAATGGTCACCATCAATGCCATGTCGTTGTTGAGGTTGTTAAAGGAATAAAGAACGGTCTAGGTGTTTGGCGCGCGGTTGAATTGACTGAGCATGAGCGTGAAAGCGTTACTATCACCGCTTTTTCAAATAACCCTGATGCAGGGCTTCCACAAGGGTGGAGTTGTGATAGCCAGAGAAATGCATTTGATCTGGGACTTTGGGCCAGGAAGGAAGGGAAGGCGCGGGTAGAAAAAACTTCAGAAGATTTTATGTTCGACTGCAAAGTAGAGAAAATTGATCGTTATATGCGTGTAGAGCCTGATGCACCCTTGATGTCAGTAACGTTGATGGCCTGGATGGTTGTAGAGGGAAAGGTGTATACAACAAACTTTTCAGATGATGGTGCGAGCTTTGAGTCGTCGGTAGTTGTTGAATCGGTAGTTCCTTATGTGCTACGGGTTGCCGATCTTTCTGAGTACATAGATCACTACGCTCTGATGGAGTCGGCGTATGGTATCTGTTATTACTGGACACCTCCAAATGGATTGAGATTTGTAGATAGTAGCGGGCTTTCGCAGCCTATACGTTTTGCGTCCGAAGGTGAGTATTTTCAAACATCTTATATTTATAATGTGGATAATGATGTGGGGATTAAGATTGGGGTCGTTACGGGTAAGACATTTACGGGTGAGCAACTTTGTTTGTATGATGTTCATCACGGTCGTAACTATCCTAATCAAAATGCTATTTTTAGATACCATGAGCGGCCTACGGTTATGCGTGCCATTCATTTGAGGGATCAAATGCCGTCTCTTAGGCAGGACTCGAGAAGTATATGGAGATTGTGGGATAACTATGGGAATTTGCATAGTTTTATATTGGAGGCCGATGGCACTTATAGAATAGCTTTGAAGGATGTATCTGAGACTGCGCCTGAGTCTAATATTAGAGCTTTCAAGATATTCCTCGCCGGTGAAAGCGTCTCGACTAACGCTCTTTATGCCAATGGCCGGCATCAGTGCAAGGTCTATATTGATGTAATAAAAGAAGAAAAGACTGCGGGAGGTAGCTGGGTAGAGAGCAAGTTGACAGAGGCTGAAAAGGCAAGCCTTACTGTTACGCGTTTCTCGGAGAATGATCAAGTGTCCCTTCCGCCGGGCTGGAGTTGTGATAAGGAAAAAAATATGTTTGATACTGGGCTTTGGCAGCGAGGGGCCGAGGCGCAAACACCGAATAAAGGTGAGCTAGAAGTTGTTGATTCAGTCGGTGAATGGTTTGAACGATATATGCGTTTTGACTCCGGGGGGAGCATAGAAACGCATAAATTTATGGCTCGAATAATTGTCGGAGGCAAAAGGTACACTACCTATAATTATCCAGGTGATGAGTATGTGGAAATTACCCCTGTCAGGCCTTATGTCTTAAGAGCGCGTGACCTTTATGAGCGTCGCTCTGATGCTTTTTACCGTCACCCAATTGATGTTGATCTATATCACTGGTTGCCGCCCTCGGGGGTGAGGTTTGTTGTTAATAAGGGGCTGGATTATTCGTTTGAGATAGGTGGTGATGAAGGGCTTCTTTTTAAAACATCTTTCTCAAACGTCATAATCAGACATGATCCTTTATATGGGAACTACCTCTGTTCTAAAATTGGGTTGGTAGCTGCTTATACTCAGGGTGATGTTGCCGTGCGGTTGAAAGATATCCATCAAAATATACGGGGGGGGGATGGAGATCAAGTTATAAAAATTGATCAGTATAATACCATTATGCGTGCTGTAAGAATTAGTTGGAACTCCGACGCTCCGGCGTTTGGAGCAGGTGATGTACGAGCCCCATGGCGTTTGTTGGATAATTTCGGCTGCGAGCATGTGTTTTACCTGTGGACAGATAATGACGCTTTCAATGTTAAATTGGGGGGCAGTAACTGACAGTAGTGATGTGTCAGTCTATATGTTTGCCAGTGCCTGTATCGAGCTTGATGTGGGGTTTCCTTAGAGGAGTATTGCTATGAATGTCTATTCTAATGCTTTTAACTTAAGTTCCTACCTGTCAGGCTCGGTCGATCCGCGTACAGGTCAATATACTTCGCAGATTAAGCTGACAACATTATTTCCCAAAGGCTCTTTGGAAGTGACAAGGAGTATCGCTCTGTTCTTCTCTATGCTGAGCACTCAGCACTCGGTTTATGGTAAGGGTTGGCAGATAACTAATACCGAGTTTGATATTGATCGTCTTACCCTTACATTGTTGAGTGGGGAGCAGTTCAAAACCCAGGGGTTACCGTCAGTAGGGAGGACTCTGGCCATAAAAAATCGCAAACTGAAAGATCTAGTGGTAAAGCGCCCCGATACGGACAGCCTTCACGTTATCTATAAAGACGGCACGATAGAGATTTTGAAACGGCATAACAGTACTGCCCCGTATCGGATCAATACCATACAGTTTGAGAACGGCGAGCATTTAAGTTTCCACTACGCCTTGGATGAGTCGCTCGAACGCATCCTCAACGATAAAGGCGAGGAGCTTCTGGTGTTGACTTATTCTGGCGGGAAGTTATTGAGGGTCGATGCCCGTGTCGAGGGGGGACGATACGCGCGTCTTGTATTTTCTTATACCAATGACCTTCTGATGAGCGTCACCGCACCATATGATCGTAATGGTGCGCCTGGCAGCGCGGCCTACATATTCGGTTATAAGCCATTCCGTAATGACTTGGTCGCGATCGAGAGCGTGGAGACCCCGATGGGTGGAGAGGAGCGGATTACCTACGCCGAGAACGGCCATGCATATGGCAATAATGCATACATTCCCAGGGTCGAAAATTGGGTACAGATCCCCGGGGCCAATCAGCCTCGCATGACCAGAAACTACAGTTACAGCTCGGAGACTAACTTCACCGGATATCCATTTTCAGGTGGGTTCAAAGAGGGGGAGGACAATCTGTACGAGGTGAATGGGGACTACTTTTACTGGGCAGCGGAAACCCTCGTTGATGCGGACAACAACGATAAGATTCTGATGACCAGCTCTTCTACCTACAATAAGTTTCATCTATTGACCGAAGAGTTGGTCCAGCGTGAAGGTACCCGGACCAAGACCACCACTGTCTATAATATGGTCCCGGGTCAGTTCTCGGCTCAACCCGATAACTTCCACCTTCCCAAAACCATCACCAAACGCTATGAACTGGCGGCTGGCGGCACTCCGAGGGAAGAAATCCAACGGATCGAAACGGATGTCTACGGCAACGAACTCAGCCGCACCGAGCCTTCCGGTATCCGCACCGAATACAGCTATTACCCGATTGCCGGCGAAAGCGGCAAATGCCCGGCCGACCCCCATGGGTTGTTCCCGCGCTACCTTAAGCAAGAGCGACTGGTGCCCGCAGGAGGCACACCTGCCGCGCGACTCACGGAATATACCCATACCCGCGTGCCGCAAACGGGCAGTCGTTATTTTGTGCTACAGCAATCGAGCAGCCAGGCTGGTGTGCTGGCCATGCAGCAGACTTACTACGAAACCCCTATCGAACTGGCTGGACGGTTGAAAAGCACCACCAGTACGGTTGGTGGGCAGGCGTTGACCAGTGATTTCAGCTATGTCATTCAGGGCGATAACCTTATCGAAACCCGGCGGTTGAAAGGGCGCGAAGAGCAAGGAAAGCAATGGCTTGAGGCCAAGCGCACGCTTTCGCTGGTCAATCGGCGCCTGTTGTCGATGACGCGAGATGGTGCCAGCACTCTGGACCTGGCATTTGACGTCAGTGGCCGGTTGATCATGGAAACGGCAGCTCCCGGCACGCCGCAGAAAGTCACGCGGCAATATGCCTACCATTTTGCGGAGCAGGGCAAGCGCGCCCATCTGATCACTACCGATGCGCAAGGTAACCAGGCCATTACCTACTACGATGGCGCTGGACGCCAGGTGTCCGAAGCACAGTATCTGGGCCCCAATCAGGAACGAGCTACCAGCACCTGGCGTTATGACGCGCTTGGGCAAACCGTGGAAGTGGTCAATATGGACTACGTGACCGACGGGCAGCGCTTGTTGAAAAGCACCCACACCTACAGCCGTTGGGGCAACCCGAGCCGCGTCACCTACGCCGACGGTCGTGTCGAGATCAATGAGTACGACCCGCTGCTCAATCTGACGGAGGAAGGCGGTGTGGGTGGGGAGCGGCTGATCACCTATTTCAATGCGCATAACCAGCCGATCAAGGTGGAGCGCCTGGACGCCAACAACAATAAGGTTGAACTGGAATCACGTACGTACGATGGTCTGGGCCGATGCCTGACGGCAGTGGATATCAATAAGACCGTCACCGAGTTTACCTACGACGGGTTTGACCGGCTGGTTACGACCCTTCAAAAACCGGTCGACGGTACCCCACAACGGCTGAGTAAAACGGACTATGCCCCTGGCACCGCTAGTGAGTCGGTCAGTGCTATCACGGTCGACAGCAAGCTGCTGGGGGCGCGTACTTACGACAGCCTGGGCCGGATGACCAGCCAGGCGCGCGGGACGGGGCCGGCCACGACCTGGGAGTACGAGGCAGAATGGGCGGAACCGGTTGCCATGGTTTCCCCAAGTGGTGGTCGCCAGGTCATGACCTATGACAAACAACTCGATGTGCCGACCCGAATTGAGATGGCAGGGCTCCCGGTGAGCACCTACCAACATGCCCCGTTGAGTGGCGCATTGATGCGCTCGGAGACCAATGGCCTGGTTCATGAGTTTTTCCGGGATGCCAACGGCCATCCCATAAAGGACGTTCAAACTGCCAGCGGTACTTCGTTGACCACGCAGTATGGCTACTCCCCTGCTGGGCGCCTGCTGCATCAGACTTCAGCCGATGGCCTGCGCAGTGAGCTTGCCTACGATACCCACGGGCGGTTTTCCAGGATGACCACCGGCGCCATGATTATCGAGCAGACTTACGATACCTTGGGCCGGCCGCAGAACTTGACCACTGCCTATGACAATACGCGGGTCATTACCAAGGTGTCCTACGACTCCCTGGGGCGGGAAGCCGAGCGTCGCTTTGAGCAAAACGGTGCGCTGTTTCAGGTACTGGCCAGCACGTATTACGTCAATGGTATGTTGGCGACGCGGGTACTGAAGGATGCGGGTTCACAGGTGGTGATCAGCGAGACCTTCACCTACGATGCCTACCTGCGGCTCAAGACCTACCGCTGTACAGGGCTTGAACACCCCAAGGATCATCTGGGTCGGGGCATTGTCGGGGAGGACTTCACCTTCGACAGCCTCAATAATATTACCCAGGTCATCACCACCTTTGCCGATAACTCCCAGGATACCTGCAAGCGCTATTTTACCGGCACCGACCCGACCCGGTTGACTCGCCTGACCCACACCCGCCCGGCGCAGGATTTCACCCTTACCTATGATGCGGCGGGCAATCTGCAGGCGAGCCCGGAGGGCCACGCCTATACATACAATGGCTTTGAGCAACTGACGGCCGTGCAGGCCGGCCCCTTCAAGTACAGCTACCAGTACGACGCCGAGGCGCGCCAGATACTGGCAGCCCGGGGCAATGAGCCGCCGGTGATGCTGGCGTACACTGGCGAGCGTCTCGAACTACTGGTTGAAGGCAATAAAAAGATCCGCTTCGCCGACGGCGGGGATGAGGTGATGGCCCGCAGTGGGGGGGTGGACGGCCCGCAACTGCATATGAACGATGCCAGCGGCAGTGTGCGCGGTGTATCGGCACCCGGGCAGCCCCATGTCCGTCGGCACTACACGCCCTACGGCGATGCCCATATTCCCCTGGATGATGGCAAGGTCCGCGGGATGGCCGACCTGCAACTGCCAGCGTTCAATGGCGAGCGGTTGGATGTGGCGAGCAATCTGTACTTCCTCGGTAACGGTCTGCGGGCCTACAGTCCTTACCTGAGGATGTTCTTGCAGGCTGATCCGTGGAGCCCATTTGATGAGGGGGGGATCAACAGCTATGCCTACTGTGCCGGTAATCCGGTCAACCTGACGGACCGCAATGGGATGTGGTCAAACTGGTGGAAGTGGGCATTGACCGGGGGGGCATTGGTGCTGGCGGTGGTAGCCGCTGGGTTTGGGGCCTTCGCTCTTTCAGCAGCAATGGGGGCTGCGGCTCCGACAATTGCTGCGGGGATAGCCACGACAATAGCGACGACGACAGCGGTGGCGGTACCAGCCGCTACGGGAGCTTTGTTGGCGGCTACGGCAACCTCTGCGGTTGCGGCTGCGGCTGTAACTGCCGCTGCCGGCGCAGCGTGGGGCATCGCCTCCAAGGCTGCGCTCACTGTCGGCGCAGGGCTCGGTGTTGTAAGCGGGACGTTGGGTGTCGCGGGGCTGGCCATTGCCGAGGTCGATAATGCAATGGGCTGGGACCGTTCGCGCATTATCAGTCGTCTGGGGTGGGCATCCCTCGGGTTTTCAATTGCCTCGTTGGTAGTGAGTATTGGGGGGGCTTATACCTCGTGGCATATGGCCTACACCTCGGCGGCCTCCAAGGCTGCCGGGACCGGAAAACTGATGGGAAGCCCAGGCACTGCGGGGCTAATCGCGGGGGCCAAACGTATGGCGGGGTTGACCTATAAATTCACGGATAAATGGGGCATCACCCCATCCAGCCAGGCTTTTGGAGTTACACGGGCTGTGTTGAGATTTACCAACCTTGGCCGCTCAATCGAAGCCAGAAGCAAATCACCCGCCACACCCCGACCAGAGGGTGGCGGCTCTGCTCCAGCCATACCCCAATCGCAACCCCTTGTCAGTCGAGTGGTCGATATGCCCAGCAGTAGCACCGGCTACTACCAGTCATTCAGAGACGAAGCCTCGCGCATTCGCCAACCCATCCAGGGGGAATTGTATCGAGGGTAGCCTTGGCATACGCCGCCTTAACCCAGGCGCCGGGGCGACAACATCGCCTCGGTCAAGCCCGCATCTACCAACGCCTCGGGTAACGCCAGCCCGCGTACCAGCGCCGCGCTGGCCTGGCCCATGGCGGGTGAGGTCTGGATGCCGTAGCCACCCTGGGCCGCAACCCAGAACAAGCCCTCTACCTGGGGATCGAACCCACACACCAGGTCGCCATCGCTGACAAAGCTGCGCAGCCCGGCCCAGGTGCGGGTGGGGCGGCGGATGGTCAGGGTGGTGGCCTGTTCGATGTGATAGATGCCCGTGGCGATATCCAGCTCTTCGGGCTGAACATCGTGGGGCTCCACCGGGTCGGCATTGGCCGGTGAGCCGAGGAACATACCGGCGTCGGGCTTCATGTAGAACGTGCCGTCGAGGGCGGCCAGTTCTGGCCAGGCGTGGATGTTCATATCGGCGGGCGGGGCGAAGATAAAGGCACTGCGGCGCTTGGGTTGCAGGCCGATTTTTTCTGCGCCGGCCAGTTGCGCGACGGCATCGGCCCAAGCTCCGGCGGCGTTGATAAGCACCGGGGCGCTGAAGCGTTGTTGCGCGGTGCGAACCTGCCATTGGCCCTGATCGTCACGGGTCAGTTTCTGCACCTCATGGTCGGTGTGGATTACCCCGCCATTGCGCCGAATGCCGCGCAAGTAGCCCTGGTACAGCGCGTCGGTATCGATATCGCAGACGGTTGGATCGTAGATCGCCCCGTGGACTTTTTCCGCGCGCAGGATCGGCAACCTGTGCAGCGCCTCCTCGGCACTCAGCAGCCGCGTCTCGGGCACCAGCGCCTTGGCACTCAGGTATTGGCGCTGCAACTCGTCAGGGTCGCCCACCAGGTCCACCAGCAGTTCGCCACGGGGCGTGAGCAAGGGGTGTTCGGTAAAACCTGCGGGCGGGTGATCGAAGAAGTCGCGGCTGCCCAGGGTCAGGGCGCGCACTTGTGGCGTGCCATAGGCGGCGATATACAGGGCGGCGGAGCGGCCGGTGGAGTGATAACCGGGCATGGACTCACGCTCCAGCACGATAACGCGGGCGTGTCGGGACAGCCAGTAACCGGTGGAGGCCCCGGCAATGCCGCCGCCGATGATGAGATAGTCGGCCTGGTTCATGGGCTCCTCCTTGAATGTGCAAGCGCTGAAAGCCAATGTGGGCTAATGCCGTTCAGTTAAGCGAACGCAATGCTCAAAGCAGCGAAGATCAAATGTGGGAGCGGGCTTGCTCGCGATGACGTCGGCCCAGCAAACATTGATGTTGACTGACCCACTGCTTTCGCGAGTAAGCCCGCTCCCACACAAGCCCCACACAAGCGGGCACCCACAGGTTTTACCGCGTTCCAGCCTAAGGGCGTTTACGCTCTACCGGGCGCAGCAAGTGCGTCGGCGGCGTTTCGCAACTGATCTTGCGCCCCAGCAGCGTCTCGATCGATGGCAACTGATACGAATCGTCTTCCCCGGCAAAGCTGATCGACACACCGGCAGCGCCCGCCCGACCGGTACGGCCGATCCGGTGTACGTAGTCGTCCGGCACTTCCGGCAGGGTGAAGTTGATCACGTGGCTGATGCCGTCGATATGAATCCCGCGGCCTGCCACATCGGTGGCCACCAGCACACGGATCTTGCCTTCGCGAAAGCCTTCCAGGGTCTTGATGCGCTTGTGCTGCGGCACATCGCCCGACAGTTGCGCGGCGTTGACGCCATCGCGTACCAGGCGTTCTTCAATGCGCCGCACTTCGTCCTTGCGGTTGGCAAACACCATGACCCGCTCCCAGCCATTGTCGTTGACCAGGTTGTAGAGCAGCTTGTATTTGTCGGCACCGGCCACCGCATAGATATGCTGTTCGACGTTTTCGCTGGCGACGTTCAGCGCCTCGATCTCGACGATGGACGGGTCGGTGGTCCACTGTTTGGCAAGGTTCATCACGTCTTCGGTAAAGGTCGCGGAGAACAGCAGGGTCTGGCGTTCGTTTTTCGGTGGGGTTTGGCGAATGATCTGGCGCACTTGTGGGATAAAACCCATGTCGAGCATCCGGTCGGCTTCGTCCAGCACCATCACTTCAACCATGTCCAGGTGCACGTCGCCGCGCTGGTTGAAGTCCAGCAAACGGCCCGGGGTGGCGACCAGGATGTCGCAGTGCCGCGCTTCCAGGTGCTTGAGTTGTTTGTCGAAATCCATGCCGCCCACAAACGTCATGACGTTGAGGCCGGTGTACTTGGTCAGGTCGGCAGCGTCCTTGGCGATCTGCACCACCAGTTCCCGGGTTGGGGCGATGATCAGGGCCCGTGGCTCGCCCATGTAGCGCTCTTTGGGCGGCGGGGTTTGCAGCAGCTGGGTAATGATCGAGATCAGGAACGCAGCGGTCTTGCCGGTGCCGGTCTGGGCGCGACCGATGGCGTCTTTGCCGGCCAGGGTAAAGCCCAGGACCTGGGCCTGGATCGGCGTGCAGTACGGAAAGCCCAGGTCCTGGATGGCGTGCATCAGTTCCGGGGCCAGCTTGAAGTCGTGAAAGCGGGTCTTGCCCTCTTGGGGCTCGACCACGAAGTCTTCCAGTTTCCACGGCTTTACCACAGGTTTTGGCGCGCGTTCGCGGCGCGGTTTTTCCACGCGCGGTGGTTCTTCTGCGGGCTGGGCGGCTGGAGCCGGGGCGGCAGGCGTTGCGGGCGACGGTTTTGGCGAGGCAACAGGCGTGGTTCGGCCAGGCTGTTTACCGTCATTGCGGCTGCCGGAAGCGTGGACAGGGGCGCTGGGAACAGGGGCGAGTGGTTCAGCCTCGCTTTTACCGAACATCTTCTTGAGTGCTTTGAGCACGGTCATCTCATCAATTGGTTAAGGAATGTACGCCGGCCAGTGTAATGCAAGAATCGGGCGCGGCGTAGTGCGTTGGACATGCGGCTACACAATGGCTGGTTTTCCGCCCAGGCGGCCGCTCAACCAGGCGCCGATGTCGCGGATCTCTTCGGGTAACACTTCGTGACCCATTGGGTATTCCTGCCATGCCACGGTGACACCGCGCTGCTTTAAATGCTCATAGGCGCTACGGCCCATGGCGTTCTGCACCACTTCATCGTACTGGCCATGCAGGCACAGGGCCGGAATGCGCTGCTGGCTGGCGGACAGTTCCAGTTCATCGCTGAACGTTGGCGCATAGGTGGAGAGGGCAAGCACGCCACCCAGGGCGCCCTGCCATTGCACAAACGCGGCGTGCAGGACCACGGCGCCCCCCTGGGAAAAGCCGGCGAGGAAAATACGCGAGGCGTCTATTCCGCTGGCTTTTTGTTGTTCGATCAAATCAGTGACCCGTTTTGCCGATTCATCCAGCTGTTCGCGGCTGATGGCCCGTGCCGGGGTCATGGCCAATATGTCGTACCAGCTTGGCATCTCGTAGCCGCCATTGATGCTCACCGCACGGGTCGGCGCCTGGGGTAATACAAAGCGGGTGGACAGCAAGGTTTCCTGCAGGGCTTCGGCCACGGGCAAGAAGTCATAGCGATCGGCACCCAGGCCATGCAACCAGATTACGCAGGCATCTGCGGGCTTGGCGGGCTGAAGAATCAAGGGGTCGCTCATGTTTGCTCCATAAATGTGCGTGCACGCCGAGGGAAGGCTTCGGGGCGGTGTGTGCAAGGTGGCTCAGTTGACAAGATGTCGCAAGGCTGACTGTCTTGCTATGTCGGTCGATGTCAGAACTATCTGGGCGGTAACACTATCAGTGAGCACTGCCTGTGGGATAGCCGCTGGAATACCCTCGTGCGTTGCTTCTGTAGGCAACTCCGAATAGGCTGTGTGAAAATTCATCCTATGATTGGACGAAAGCACCAAGCCCATGCCAGACATCGCCCCACTGATCAAACGCTCCCTGGTTGACCAGGCCCTGGACCAACTGCGCCAGCGCATCGCCCAGGGCAAATGGGCGATTGGCGAACGCCTGCCCACCGAGCCGGAGTTGTCTGCCGAGCTGGGCATCAGCCGCAATACCGTGCGCGAGGCCATGCGGGTGCTGGCGTTCTCCGGGTTGATCGAGATCCGCCAGGGCGACGGCAGCTACCTGCGTTCGATGACCGATCCGTTGGGGGTGATGAACGCCATGTCCCAGTGCACCCTGGAGCAGGCGCAGGAGACACGGCAGATTCTCGAAGTCGAGGCCATTGGCCTGGCGGCCTTGCGCCGCACCCCTGAGGATCTGCAGCGCCTGCACCAAGCGTTGCAGGCCAGCGGCGAGCACTACCACGGCGACCTGGAGCACTACATCCAGTGCGACCTGGTGTTCCACAAACGCCTGGTGGACGCCGCCCACAATCCGGCCTTGAGCGAGCTGTACCAGTACTTTTCCAGCATCGTCGGCGCCCAGTTACGCCTGGCCCTGAATCTCAAGCCGCGCCGCCAGGCGGTATTCGACCTGCATGTCGCACTGCTCGCTGCCGTGGAACAGCAGGACCCGCAGCGCGCCAAAGCCCTGTGCCGGCAGTTGATCAATGAACCTTGAACCTGAGAACAGCATGCCCCGCCCTGAAAACGCCCTTGAAGAATTGCTGATCGACGCCGAGGCCGATGACGAGGTGGTCCAGCACAGCCCCCCCGTGGTGCATCGCCCGTGGTTGCTGCTGCTGGGCCTGGTCCTGGTGGCGTTGAACCTGCGCCCGGCGCTGGCGAGCATGGCGCCGCTGCTCGGCGACGTGTCCGCCAGCCTGGGGTTGTCGGCGGCCCGGGCCGGCCTGCTGACCACCTTGCCGGTGCTGTGCCTGGGCCTGTTTGCGCCCATGGCACCGATCCTGGCCCGGCGTTTTGGCGCTGAACGGGTGGTGCTGGGCATCCTGCTGACCCTGGCGGCCGGGATCATGCTGCGCAGCTTGCTGGGTGAGGTCGGCCTGTTCGCCGGCAGCCTGCTGGCCGGGGCCAGTATCGGCATTATCGGGGTGTTGTTGCCGGGTATCGTCAAGCGTGACTTTGCCAAACAGGCCGGGACCATGACCGGCGTCTACACCATGGCCCTGTGCCTGGGGGCGGCGTTGGCGGCGGGCGCCACTGTGCCGTTGAGTCACTCCTTTGCCCACAGCTGGAACATCGGCCTGGGCTTCTGGATGTTGCCGGCGCTGGTGGCGGCGCTGTGCTGGTTGCCGCAAGTCGGGCAGCGGCACGGTGCGCACCAGGTCGCTTATCGGGTCAAGGGGCTGCTGCGTGATCCGCTGGCCTGGCAGGTGACCCTGTACATGGGCCTGCAATCGTCCCTGGCCTACATTGTGTTCGGCTGGTTGCCGTCGATCCTTATCGGCCGTGGCCTGAGTGCCACGCAAGCCGGGCTGGTCCTGTCCGGCTCGATCATCGTGCAGTTGGCCAGTTCCCTGGCCGCCCCCTGGTTGGCCACCCGTGGCAAGGACCAGCGCCTGGCCATTGTGGTGGTGATGCTGTTGACCCTCGGCGGCCTGTTCGGGTGCCTGTATGCACCGCTGGACGGTTTGTGGGGCTGGGCGATCCTGCTGGGCCTGGGGCAGGGCGGTACGTTCAGCCTGGCGTTGACCCTGATCGTGCTGCGCTCGCGTGACGCCCACGTGGCCGCCAACCTGTCGGGCATGGCCCAGGGCATCGGCTACACCCTGGCGTCCCTCGGCCCGCTCGCGGTCGGCCTGGTGCATGACTGGACCGGAGGCTGGACGGCCATCGGCTGGATTTTCGCGCTGCTCGGCCTCGGGGCAATCGTCGCCGGGCTGGGGGCGGGGCGTGCGCGGTATGTGCAGGTCACCAGCGAAAAACTCTAGAGATACAGCACCTCCAGGGTCGCCGAGCCGTCGAGCAGGGTGTCGCTGCTCAGGTCCAGGTTCTGCCGGGCATTGATCACCGCCTCGACCTTGACCGTGCTGATCAACTCCTGGATCGCCGACGGCCCGGCAACGCTGCCTTGGGTGTCGGTGAACCCCAGGTAACTGTTGGCGCCGATATCAATGGGGTTGAGGTTGGCCGTGCGCCAGGCCGTGCCGCCGGTGGTGGATTCGGTGCCATAGACCGTGGCCGTGCTGTCCACCAGGGTGTGGCGGGGGTCGAAAGTCATGGAGTAGAGGCCCAGGCGATTGCCGCTGTTGTCCAGCCCCAGCCCGTAGTAAATCTCACTGTTGACCGTGGCCGTGCCATCGCGATTGTCGCGCATGCGCAGGGCGAAGCGGCTGGGGGCATTGCAGTCGATACTGACTTGCAGCTGCTTGACCGGCAGGCGCGTGCCACGGTCAAGGTTGAGGTCCTGCTGGGAAATCTTGCCGTAGTCGATCAGCCCGCCACTGGACAGCAGCGGGGTACAGGCCGTGGGGGTGATCTTGCCCCTGACGCTCAGGTCCACGGTCGAGGCCGCCAGTGCCGGCAGGGCCGAGGACAGCAGCAGGGAGGAAAAAACCAGGCAGTACTGATTCATAAGACGGGTTCCTGAGGTCAGAGGTAGATGATTTCGAGGGTGCCGGAACCATTGATCTGCACTACATTGCGCAGGTCCAGGGACTGGGTGGGGGCCAGGTAGGCCTTGATGCGCACGGTGCCGGCCAGGTGCTGGATGGCAATCGGGCCCTGGGTGTTGCCGAGGCTGTTGGTGAAGCCCATCAGGCTGTTGGCGGCGATGGGGATCTGCCGGGCACTGGAGCTGCTCCACGCCCGGCCGTTGCTGGTGGAGTCGGTGCGATAAAGCGTGCCGAAACTGTCGGCGCTGAAGTCCGCCGGGTCGATGTTCAGGTAGTAGCGCCCGATTTTGTTGCGGCTGGCGTCCAGGTCCAGGCCGTAGGCGGTTTCATCGGTGCCGCCGGTGGCCGAGCCGAAACGGTTGTCGTGCATCAGCAGGGCGAAGGGCGCAGGGGCATCGCAGCTCACGGAAAACTGCAAGGTGCGGGTGGGCAGCGGCGTTTCGTGGGTGGCGCTCAGGTCCTTGGCCAGCAAGGTGCCGTAGTCCACCAGGCCGCCGTTGGACAACTGCGGCGTGCAGGCGGCGGGGGCGAAGTGCGCGCGCAGGGTCAGTTCCCGGTAGCGGCCGCTCTGGCGTGCGTCGAATAGCCCGGATACTTCCCAGGTGGTTGCCTCGCGCACATGGGTGGCGGCCACGTCGGCCCAGGCACTGAGGCTCAGTTGCAGGGAAAGCTGGCGGCCCTGTACCACGTTGCCACCTTGCACCGGCGCGACGCCATGGCCTGGACGCCAACTCAATGTCGTACCGAAGCTGGCGGGTGGCTGGCCGGCGCCCGGCAACAACCCCAGCTCTACGGCCTGGCCATCGAGCACGCCATCGCTGACGTGCAGGGCATAGCTGCCGTGCTCGGTAAATTGCAGGCGATGCGCGTTCGCCGCCAGGGCACTGTAGAACACGCTCATGTCCGCCGGGTGCGGGCAATTGAGGTTCAGGCTCAAGCGGCGCTCGCCGAGCAGGCGCTGGGGGGCGCTGTCGTTTTGTGCAAGGCGGCTCATCAGGCCGAAGTCCAGCAGCGACTCACTGATGTTCAACTGGCACTCGTCATTGGCCAGGGCGTTGCCGGCAAGGCCGATGCTAAGCAATCCAGCGATCAGGCACCGTAGGGCGCGCAGAAGGGGCATGGTGATTTTCCTCATAAGGGGTTGCAGCGCGCGGGCGTGGTTTCGAAATACACCTGGGGATCGCCCTTGACCGGCAGCTCGAACTGCAGCCGGCAGCGGCTCAGGCCTGGCGCGCTGACCCACAACCCGGACTGCTCCAGCACATTGGGCAGAAACACCTGGCCGCCGTCCTGCACCAGGGTCACGAACTCGCCGTCGGCGGTGCTGACGGAGGCGCCACGGGGCAGCAGTGCGCCTTGTTCGGTACGTGCGGTGAGCAAGACCCGGCGCGTCAACGTCACCCCGAAGTCCACCCGGTCCACCGCCCCGCGTCCGGCCGAGATCATCGCCAGGCCGTTGTTGATATCGGCATTGCGCGGCAGTGAACGGGTCTGCACTTCCACCGGGCTGCGGCCATAGGCACTCACCTGGGGCACCACGGCCTGGCCTTGCCAGTCGGTCCACACCGGGCCGCTGGGGGTGCTCAGCTTGATGCCGCCCATATCGCCCACCGAGACCAGGGCAAAAGTGTCGCGCACCGGGTAGGGCGAGAAGGTGACACCGTCGCCATGCACCACCACCCCACCCCGGGCGCTGCCCTGATAGCTCGAGCGCTCGGCATCGGAGCGGCTATAGCTGACATCGAGTTGGCTGTAGCGTGGCAGGGCCGATAGGCCGAGGGTGGTCTCTACTTGTTGGTCGCGGGTGTCATGTTCGGCACTCACGCGATAGCTCAGTTGATCGTCGAGCTGTTCGTTGAGCCCCAGCCCCGTGCGATGTTCCCCGCCCGAGTTGCGTACCCAGGCGCGCATGCGCCGGCTCTCACCCAGGGGCAGGCTGACATTCAGGTACACCGCGTTGTCCTGTTGCTGGCGCCCGCCCATTTGCCACTCGGCGCTGGCCGACAACGACACGCCTGCGACGCTGGTGCCCCAGGACGCCAGGCCGCGGCTGCTGCTGTCGCCATCAAAGCTGCTGGAGCGCGACACCCCGGCGCTGAACGCCCCCAGCCATGGGTGCGACCAGCCCACCGTAGCGCTTTGTTGCTCGCGATAGCGGGAGCGCCGTTGCTGGGAGGTCTCGGGTTCGTAGGTGGCTTCTTCCAGCTCCCGATAGCCCGGGGTGCGCCAGGAGTTGGCCACGCTGAACGACCATTGCTCATTCAGGCGCTGGGACCATGACAGGTCGGTCTGCACCCCACGCACCTTGTCCCGTGCCTGGGTGTCGGCGACCTGGGTGGCCAGTTGCACCTGGCTATCGAGCCACGGCAGCCAACCCAGGCTCACCCCTGTCGCCCGGTATTCACTGGACGCCAGCACACCGCTGCCCAGGGACAGTTGTGGGTGCACGGCGCCGGTCCAGCCGGCGCTGACCACCCACGGATCGTCGCCCTGGGCATCGCCGATATTGTGCACGCGGCCCGCCGCCACCGAGTACCCCGGCGCCGCCAGCCCCAGGCCAAGCATGGCGGCGGGAACGGTGAAACGGCGCTCGCCGCCGCTGCTTTCCTTGACCGTGACTTCGACGTCCGAGCGTGAGTTCAGGCGCCGCACATCCGTCAGGGAGAACGGCCCGGCCGGCACCACGGTGGAATGAATCAACGCACCGTTCTGCCGCACCTCGACCTGGGCCGGGCTGTTGGCGATACCGTCGATGGTCGCGCTCTGGCCTTGTTCTTGAAGGGCCTGTTCGGTCAGGACCTGTACCCCGGTGATCTGCGCGCCGGACAACACCGGGTTGTAGAGGTTGATCTGCCCGGCCTGCAGCACCGCCTGATGCCGGGCAAAGGTGCGTTGGGCGTAGGCTTCCAGATGGGTGCTGCGCGACAGGCCATCCTGCCAGGTCTGTACCTGGCGGCTGCGCACGATCCAGTCACCGGCGTTGAAACCCACCTCGGTGTTGGCCGAACCGAACCGGCTGTTATCGTCGCCGAAGCGGTTGTAGAACCCGGTGAGGTCGTAATTGAGCAGGCCGGCAACCCCACCGGTCTCGTAGCCCGAGATGTCCTGTGGCAACGGGCGTAACGCCTCGGTCGGCACCACCAGCGACACAGTGAGGCTGGCCGGGTCCGGCTCCACCAGGCTTTGCGGGTATTGCGCGAGAAAGTCATGGCAGGGGCCGCTGTCATCGGGCCTCACCAGGTTGGCGGCGTCCAGTAATGCCTGGTCAAAACACAGGCGGCCTTGGGGGTCGAACCCCACCTCCAGCCGCCCCCGGCGTTGGCCATTGACTCGCAGGCTCACGGCGTGCCGGCCGGCGGCATAGCGCGGCGCGTCCAGCAGCAAGCTGGCCAACTGCGGGTCGATGCCACGCTGCTGCAGGGTGGTGGCGTCGAAGCCGGGCCGTTCTTCGGCCAAGGTCATGGCCGGCAGCAGGGCGCACGCCAGCAGCATTGCGGGCAAGGCGCAGCGGGTGGGTGTGTCGGGCACGGCTTCGCCGTCACGGTCATTCAATACTGTTTTCACGCAAGGCACTCGAATGATGGGCATCTGTGGTGAGGGGGCTCGTCCCCTCACCACAGGTCAGTGTCTGGCCGGGGACTTCGTGTGGTTTGTTAGGTGATAGGCGCTTCATAGGCGGCCACGGCAAAGCCATACACCGTCGCCGGTTGCAGCCGGACCTTGCTGGCGGGGCCGCCGGTGGCCGGCATATTCAGGGTTTCTCCCGGCAACACGTAGGTGCGTGGCAGCATGGCCTTGCCGTCACCGGGCAGCAGGCGCAGTTCCTGGGCCAGGCGCACCACATAGGGGCTGTCGTTGCGCACCTGCAAGGTGTTGCCGTGTTGCGACCAGGTCAGGCCGGTCCAGGGCGTGCGATTGGGGGCCAGGCCCCCGGGGTGAATGATCACCGGCAGGTTCTGGCGCACTGTCACGCCGACCCGTGCGTGCCCGGCTTCGGTGGCGGGGCGGCCCTGGGGCATGCCTTCAAAGATCGCCCGCTTGAGGCGCTGGGTAAGCAGTGGCTGCTGGCGTTGCAGGATAAAACGCACCAGTTGCGATTTGCCCGGCTCCACCCGCGACAGCGGCGGTGTAACCACCAGCAAGGGCTCGGTGTCTTCGGCAATGTCTTCCAGGGTGACATGCAGCAGGGCCAGTTGGCTGTCGGTGTTGGTGACCGAAACGGACGCTTCACCTTCGGCTTCGTAGACGATGACCACGGAGGTGTCCGGGACCATGCCATCGGCCTGGGCCTGGGGGCCCAGCAGCAACGTCAGGGCAAGAATGCAGGTCGTGCTTTTCAATAATGTCGTCGTCATGCCGGGGTTTTCCATTGGGGCCACGTGAAAAGGTCAGAGGTAGCGCAAATCCAGAACAATCGAGCCATCCAGCGGCACCTCCTGGTTCAAGGTCAGGTATTGGGTGAAGTTGATGGACGTGTCGATGCGCAGTTGGGTCGTCAACTGACCGATGAAGTCGGGCTGGCGATCACCCGGTGGGGCAAAGCCGATGTAGGATTTTGGATAGGCGTTGGGCTCGGGGGACCAGGTTTCGCCACTGTCGGTGGACGCCAACACCTGCAGGGTTTGTGCGTCGCCCATCGGGTTGCGATAGGACAGCGCCACTGAGCCCAGGCGCTCTGCCGGAACATGGATATTTCTGCCCAGGCCGTAGAAAAATCCGGGAGCCAGCGAGGACTCCGTTCGGTTATCAAGCCCTACCAGGGCGAATAACATGGGGCGGTTGCATTGCACGTTCAGTTCCAGCAGCCGACTGGGCAGCACCGTGAACTCAGTGGCGCTGAGGGTATGTGAGGGGATTTTTCCGTGATCGACCGTGCCCTCGTCAGATAACGTCACATGGCAGGCATCGGGCGTCACTCGCCCCGTCACCGTGATATCGACAAAAGAAGCAGCAATGGCCGGGCCAATGTTCGTCAGCAACAGCAGGAGCGCTAGAAGGCGAGGGTAGGTGTTCATCGAGGGGCGCCACTGGCCGGGGTAAAAACGGCCGATACGGGAAAAATACCCATGCCTGCAAGCGTCAGCCAGGCATGGGCGTCCAAGGGTTACAGGTACTTGACTTCAAGGGTGGCGGAACCGTCGAGGGTGACCTCGTTGCTCAGGTCCAGGCCATCGGTGCGGGCGATGCTGGTGCTCACCACCAACTCCGTTACCAGTTCCTTGACCGAGGCCGGCTGGGTGGCGTCATCCTGGGTGGCTACCGCCATATACAGGCCTGCGTCCCAGAAACTTTCCTTGTACCAAGTGTTGCCGCCGTCCCCGGAGGCAATCAGTTGCATGGCTGAACCGTCGGCGACGGCGTTGCGCAGCGTCAGTTGATACCACCCCAGTTTCTGCGTGCCATTGATCAAGCCCAGGCCGAAGTCGGAAGTCATGATGGATGACCCCGCACGGTTATCGATGGAGTTCAGGGCAAACTGAATAGGCGCATCGCACAGCACGGCCAGGGTCATGACATGGGTACCGATCGAGGTGGGATTGTCCGGGCGCAAGTCTTTGGCGGAAATCTTGCCGTGATCGATGACGCCGCCGCTGCTCAGGCTGGGCGTACAGGCGCTGGGCACGATCAACCCCTTGACGGTCAGGTCGACGGTGGAGGCCGCGTAAGTAGCGGCAGAGCCGAGCAACAACAGGCCGGTAGCGAGGGTGGTGAACAGGGGTTTCATGGGGATGAGTTCCTTTCAAGTGAGTCTGTGTGGCGTTACAGGTAGTTGACCTGGACCGTGGCGTGCCCATCGACTGGGATTTCGTCGGTCAGCGTCAGGTCATTGGCAGGAGCGATGTGGGCAAACAAGCGGATTTCGGCGGCGAAATCCTGTACGGCGATGGGCACCAGTTGGGTACCCCTGGCGATGGCGGTCAGCATGGTGTGGGTGAGCAGGCTGGTGGGCAGCCAGGTGACGCCGCCGTCCGCTGAGGTAATGGTGCGGACCGCGACGCCATCGGCCATGGGGGCATAGAGGTGGAAAGCGGCGCCGCCGAGTTTTTCCCCTTCTGCCGTCAAGCCCAGGCCATGCCAGAAGGCATGGTTGGCAGACGAGCCGGCGCGGTTGTCGACGGTGGTCAGGGTGAAGAATGTCGGTGCTTCACAGTGCACACTCAGCTGTATGGTTTGGTTGGGCAGCGCGGTGTACTGCTCGGCTTCGAGATCCTTGGCCGCCAACTTTCCGAAGTCGATCGTGCCGCCGCCGGACATCACCGGTGCACAGGCATTGGGCGTGATGTGGCCTCTGACCGTGAGGTCGGTGCTGCTGGCGGCCAGTGCAATTGAGGATGTGCCGAAAAGACAGGCCCCCAAGGTAACTGCGTGGAGAAAGTGCATCGGTTGAGGCCTCCTAGTGTTCTGGTTTGGGTTTACAGGTAGATCACTTCAAGCGTCGTTGAGCCGTCCATCGGTACTTCGCTGGTCAGCGTCAGGGTATTGGTGGGTGCAATAGCAGTATTGAGTGCTATACCCACCATCACATTTTGTAGGGGTTGTGGGGCCCAGACGAAGTCTTCCCCTCTGTTGCCAAAGGCATAGAGCTGGCTGGGTATTGCCGCTTCATCGTCTAAGTGCTCACGCCACGTGGCACCGTTGTCGGAGGAGTACAGGGCAGTCAATGGGATGTCGGATACGGGATTGATAAACGTCAGATAGTACCGGCCCAGTTTTTCGTTCCCGTTGATGAGTCCCAGGCCGTAGGCGATGTTGCCGGAGCTTGAGGAACCTGCGCGGTTATCGGTGGGCTTGATCGCAAACAGGGTGGATGCCTCACAGCTTACGGTCAGTTGTACCGTCTTATCTGCGAGCCTGGTCGCGCTGTCCGGCTTCAGGTCTTTGGCCGAGATTTTGCCGAAATCGACAACGCCATTTCCGGACAGGCCCGGCGTGCAGGCGCTCGGTGTGATCAGACCTTTAACGGTCAGGTCCACACTGCTGGCGGCAAAGGCGGAAGTGGCGCTGGCGAGCAACAGGGCAACGCCCACCAGGTTTAACGACTTGTTCATTTCAGGTTGTTCCAGTGCAAGGTCGGCGATTCACGCGTGCAGCCGGCAATGCCAGGCCCTTGTAAGAGGCGGGCGGGTTGCAAGGCGACTGGCGTGTCTGTTTCGGGCGCCGCAGTGCGGCGTGCCCGTTCCCTCTGATTGGGGTGGGCGCAATTTATCGACGGGAGGGGGCTGGGGAAATACAACTATTACGACAATGAGGGGGAGGGGGGAAATCAGTTTTGCTTGTGTCGGAATAGGTTGTCGCTCATGTAGGAAAGTTGGTTTTTTCGTAGTTGTTGCATCGTCATGCTGTCACTCATAAGGATATTTTCAGGCGGCGATGGCAGCCATTTGCGTTTGGCTGTTGCGTCAGCGCCGCCGGGCGCTGCAGGACGGATCGCCGCAATGAGGTGAACATGGAGACTGGTGTATCGTTGAGCGCAGTGCTTTCCCGTGAATTGGCCCCCTCGATCACCCCCCCGCAGCATTGGCAGCACCTGACCGTGTTGGTGGTGGAGGACCACTCCGCCTATCGCGTATTGATGGGCTGGTTTCTGGAGAAGCTCGGGCTGGGCCATCAATTGGTCGGCGACGGCCAACATGGGCTGGCGGCCCTGGCCGAACGCCCATTCGACCTGGTGATCAGCGATTGCCAGATGCCTCTGATGGATGGCTACACCATGAGCCGGGCAATCCGCCTGCGCGAACAGGCCAACGCGCAGCGCCGGGTGCCGATCATTGCCTTGACCGGCAACCTGGTGCACGACGACCCCCAACGTTGCCGCGATGCTGGCATGGATGCTTGGCTGCTCAAGCCGCTGACCCTTGATCAACTGCAAGGGGTGCTGGCGCTGTGGCTGCCCGGCCCGGCCAGTGCCGCATCGAACACCCTGGTTTCGGCACCCTGGCCGACCCGTGCCAGCCTGGTCGAGACCTTTGGCGACGCCCACGTGGTGGACCAGATGCTCACCAGCCTGCTCTGCGAAGCCCGGGAAGACAGCGCCGCCCTGGAACGCGCGCGCCTGGCCCTGGATGGGCCGTTGACCGCTGAGCGCCTGCATCGCCTGGTGGGCAGCCTGGCATTCCTTGGCGGCGCGGAGTTGGAACTGCGTGGCATGAGCCTGATCGAACGCGTCCGCGCCCAGGGCATGTTGCTGAACAAATCCCATCTGGAAGCCTTCCAGGCGGACTTGCGGGCCTACCTCAAATACTTGGGTGCGTTGTGAAATGGGTTGTATGTAGGGCGATATCGGTCTGTGTTGCAGGTTATGGATGTAGGTGGTTTCTTTTAATTTTGTAGGCCGTAAAAAAATCACTACAAAACATTGAACGTGACGCAAAGCCCACGTCCTGGACGGTTGTTGAGGTCCGCCGGCGAGGGTATTTTGCGGGCTCAGTCGCCATCATCTGTGGGTATTTATGCTTCGCGTAATTATTGCTGACGATCACCCCATCGTACGAATCGGGCAGAGAGTGGTGATCGAGGCGAATGGCAAGTGCAAAGTGGTCGGCGAGGCCGAAGGCCCCGATGACCTGTTGCGGTTGCTGGAAATCACTTCCTGCGATGTGCTGGTGACTGACTTCGCCATGCCGGGTGGCCAGCAGGCTGACGGCTATGGCCTGCTCAGTCTGCTGCATCGTCAGTACCCGGAATTGCCCGTGATTCTGGTGACCATGTTTGCCAACGTCGCCACCTTGCGTGCCTCCTTTGCCCATGGCGCCCGGGCCATCGTCGCCAAAAGCGCCTCGGCCAAGGAGTTGCCGCTGGCGATCAGGGCGGTGAGCGCCGGCCAGACCTTTGTCAGCGAATGCCTGCGGGTGCAACTGGTGGAGGCGGGCACGGGCGATCAGTCGCAACAGCCGCAGTTGTCCGGCAAGGAGCGGGAGGTGGTGCGCATGCTCGCCAGCGGCATGACGGTCAGCCAGATCGCCGCCCGGGTCAATCGCAGCATCTCCACCATCAGCAAGCAGAAAAGCACGGCTATGAGCCGGTTGTGTATTTCCACCGACGTGGATCTGTTCGCCTATGCTCGCAGCTGCGGCATGGTGCCTTAGGGGCTCACCCCTGGCATTCCCGGCATCGATGCCGATGGCGTTCCAGGCCCTTGCGCACTATCGTGACGGACTTCCCCTTGTTGCCGGATGCTGCCGATGCACAACGCCCTGATCACCGAGTTCTACAGCGCCTTCCAGCGCCTGGATGCCGAGGCCATGAGCGCCTGCTATACCGAGGATGTGCTGTTCAGCGACCCGGCGTTCGGCGAACTGCGCGGGCGCGATGCCGGCGACATGTGGCGCATGCTCACCACCCGGGCCAGGGACTTTTCCCTGACCTTCGACCAGGTACACAGTGACGAAAGCACTGGCAGCGCCCATTGGGTGGCAACCTACCTGTTCAGCCAGACCGGCCGCACCGTGGTCAACCATATCCAGGCGCGCTTTGTGTTTCGCGATGGCAAGATCTGCGAGCACCACGACCACTTCGACCTGTGGCGTTGGTCGCGCCAGGCCCTGGGCACCCAGGGCCTGCTGCTGGGCTGGACGCCGCTGGTGCGCAACGCGGTGCGCGCCCAGGCGTTGAAAGGGTTGAAGGCGTTCCAGGCCAGTCGTTGATAAGATTGGCGCTCTTTTCGTTTGCCAGAACCTTTTGTGAACAATCCACCTGAACCCATCGCGCCCAAGCCCTGGTTTGTCTACCTGGTGCGGGCGGCCAATGGCGCGCTCTATTGCGGGATCAGCAACGACCCGCAGCGCCGCTTTGCGATGCACCAGAGCGGCAAGGGCGCGCGGTTTTTCCTGTCCAGCCCGGCGGTGGCGCTGGTGTATACCGAGACCTGCGCCAGCAAGAGCGAGGCGCTGCGCCAGGAACGCCTGATAAAAAAACTCAAGAAAAGCGCCAAGGAGTGTCTGGCCCGGGCTTATCAACCTGACTGATCAGTTCCCGTCAGGCCAATGGGTAGGCCGCAGTGGTTTTGCACGATAAGCTGGCGGCTCCTTCTTTTAGCGGAGTCTGGAATGTCTGAGTTAATCCTGCATCACTACCCGCAATCCCCGTTCGCCGAAAAGGTTCGCCTGCTCCTGGGTTTCAAGGGGCTGTCCTGGCATTCGGTGACCATTCCCCCGGTGATGCCCAAGCCCGACCTGACGGCCCTGACCGGCGGCTACCGAAAAACCCCGGTGCTGCAGGTGGGCGCGGATATTTATTGTGATACCGCGCTGATCGCCCGCCGCCTGGAACAGGAAAAGGCCGCGCCGCCGCTGTTTCCCGAAGGCCAGGAACTGGTCAGCCAGAGCTTTGCCGCCTGGGCCGATTCGGTGGTGTTTTCCCATGCCGTGGCCCTGGTATTCCAGCCCGAATCCCTGGCGGTGAAATTTGCCAAGGTGCCGCCGCAGATGCTGCAGGTGCTGGTCGCCGACCGCAGCAAGATGTTCGGCGACGGTAGCGCCACCCGGCTGCCACTGGATGTGGCGCGGCACCAGTGGCCGGCAATCATTACGCGGCTTGAGCAACAGTTGCAGCGTCAATCGGGGGATTTCCTGTTTGGCGAACCGTCGATTGCCGACTTCGCCATGGCCCATACGTTGTGGTTTATCAAAGGCTCGTCGGTGACCTCGCCGCTGGTGGATGATTATCCTGCCGTCAGCGCCTGGCTTGGGCGGGTGCTGGGCTTCGGGCATGGCACTTCCAGCGAGATGAGTGCCGGGCAGGCCCTGGAAATCGCCCGCAATAGCACGCCTGCGGCGTTGCCGGATGAAGTGTTTGCAGAGCCCAGCGGGTTCAAGGTGGGCCAGCAAGTGAGCATCGCCGCGACTGACTATGGTGTGGACCCGGTGGTGGGCGAGTTGCTGTTTGCCGGTCGCGAGGAGTTGATCCTGCGCCGCGAGGATGAGCGCGGCGGCACCGTGCATGTGCACTTCCCGCGCCTGGGCTTCTTGATCCGTTAATCAAACCATGCCGTTCAATTAAGCGCAGATCCCCTGTGGGAGCGGGCTTGCTCGCGATAGCGGTGTATCAGTCAGAGTTGCATTAACTGACCCACCGCTATCGCGAGCAAGCCCGCTCCCACATTTGATCTTCGCTGCTTTGAGCATTGCGTTCGCTTAACTGATCGGCATTAGGGTTTGCTCGCGCCTACAGGTTCAGGGCAGACAGGATGGCCTGCGGGTTGTAGTCGCGGATCTGCGTGCCATTGACGTCTACAAACGGAATCCCGCCGCCGCCCAGGGCTTCATAGGCCTTGCGCCCCTGGGCATCCTTCTCGATATCCACGCGGGTGTAGGGAATGCCCTTCTGATCGAGGAAGCGCTGGGTCTGCTTGCAGTACCCGCACCAGTCGGTGGTGTACAACGTCACCCGGGCAGTGGCGCGTACCTGCTCCGGGACGACCTGCGACGGATTGAACAGTCGCTCGATCTTGCCCCAGTTCTGGATCGCTACCACTACCAGCAACACCAGCAGGACTTTCTTCAGGACCCCGCCGAGCATCAGTTGCGGCGCTTGAGCTGGTCGGTCAGTTGGGTCGGCAACCCCTTGATGATCAGGGTGCCGGCGGCCTCGTCATACTCGATCTTGTCGCCCAGCAGGTGCGCTTCAAAGCTGATGGACAAGCCTTCGGCGCGCCCGGTGAAGCGGCGGAACTGGTTGAGGGTGCGCTTATCCGCGGGGATTTCCGGCGACAGGCCGTAATCCTTGTTGCGGATATGATCGTAGAACGCTTTTGGTCGATCTTCATCGATCAGCCCCGACAGCTCTTCCAGGCCCATGGGCTCGCCGAGCTTGGCCTGGCTGCTGGCGTAGTCCACCAGGGTCTTGGTTTTTTCGCGGGCGGACTCGTCCGGCAGGTCTTCGCTTTCGACGAAGTCGCTGAAAGCCTTGAGCAGGGTGCGGGTCTCGCCCGGGCCATCGACGCCTTCCTGGCAGCCGATAAAGTCGCGGAAGTACTCCGAGACCTTCTTGCCGTTCTTGCCCTTGATAAACGAGATGTACTGCTTGGACTGCTTGTTGTTCTGCCATTCGGACACGTTGATGCGTGCCGCCAGGTGCAACTGGCCCAGGTCCAGGTGGCGCGAGGGCGTCACGTCCAGCTCGTCGGTCACCGCCACGCCTTCACTGTGGTGCAGCAGGGCGATGGCCAGGTAGTCGGTCATGCCTTGTTGATAGTGGGCAAACAGCACGTGGCCGCCGACGGAGAGGTTGGATTCCTCCATCAGCTTTTGCAGATGCTCCACGGCAATCCGGCTGAAGGCGGTGAAATCCTTGTCACCCTCGAAATATTCCTTCAACCAGCCGCTGAACGGGTGCGCGCCGGACTCGGCATGGAAGAATCCCCAGGCCTTGCCTTGTTTGGCGTTATAGCTCTCGTTGAGGTCGGCGAGCATGTTCTCGATGGCGGCGGACTCGGCCAATTCGGAGTCACGGGCGTGGAGAACTGCGGGCGTGCCGTCGGGTTTTTTGTCGATCAGGTGGACGATGCAGTGACGGATCGGCATGGGCTTCTCGGCTGGTTGGGCGGGAGCGGTTGGCCTCCCGGAAAAAGTCGCCAGTGTACCGCACCCGTTGGTCGCAGCGTCGTTTGCAGCGGTTTTGGCAGCCCTCTGACAGCTCATATGCCTTTTTTTCACGGTTTAGAGCGATAAAGCTGACCAAATGGGTCGGTAGAAGCGGATATTTCCCCGTCTCTGTGCTAGTTTTGCCCGGTCTTACGCGATGTATCGGCGTTAAGCGTGCATTCAGCATTTGTCAGGTCGAACCAAACCCCGTTTCAGGCATCTATAACCCCGATCTCTCGCGGTTATGGCCAGGGGTGCCAGGCCATGACGGTCGGGCTCGATGGCTGACACTGCACTCTGCAATCCAAATGAATTTGATAGGGAAGGAACACCATAATGGCTTTGACTAAAGACCAACTGATCGCTGATATCGCCGAATCTACTGACACCACCAAGGTTCAAGTACGTGCCGTACTGGAGCAGCTGGCTCAGATCGTTGGTGACCAGCTGGACAACGGTGGCGAAATCACTCTGCCAGGTGTTGGCAAACTGAAAGTGACCGAGCGTCCAGCCCGTACCGGCCGTAACCCTTCGACTGGCGCTGCCATCGAAATCGCTGCGAAGAAAGTGATCAAGCTGGTTGTGGCCAAAGGCCTGACCGACTCGATCAACAAGTAAGACGCAGTAAAAAAAACCGTGCACCGGAGCGATCCGGGCACGGTTTTTTGTTGCCTGCGATTTGCCCCTAGCGCACCCAGCGCTGGCGCCAGATCTGCTGCTCGTTCTTGGTCTGGAAGGTCCAGGCCACAAAACGGCTCTGTTTCTGGCCCTGGGACATCTCCACCACCTGGCTTTCCAGGGCACCGGCCTTTTTCAGCGCGGTCTGGATGGCGGGCAGGTTGGATGCTTTTGACACCAGGGTGCTGAACCACAGCACTTTATGGGCAAAATGCGCGCTTTCGGCGATCAATTGCGTGACAAACCGCGCTTCACCGCCCTCACACCACAGTTCTGCCGATTGGCCGCCGAAGTTCAGTACCGGCAACTTGCGCTTGGGGTCGGCCTTGCCCAGGGCGCGCCATTTACGCTCGCTGCCTTTGGTCGCTTCGTCCATGGAGGCATGGAACGGCGGGTTGCACATGGTCAGGTCAAAACGCTCACCCGGCTCCAGCAGCCCCAGCAGAATATGCTTGGGATTGCTTTGCAGGCGCAACTGGATGACCTTGCTCAGGTCATTGGACTGCACGATGGCCTTGGCGGCCGCCACGGCGGTCGGGTCGATCTCGGAGCCGAGGAAATTCCAGCGGTAGTCCATGTAGCCGATCAGCGGGTAGACGCAGTTGGCGCCCATGCCGATGTCCAGCACCTTGACGATTGAGCCACGGGGAATCTTGCCGTCGTTGACGCTGGCCAGCAGGTCGGCGAGAAAGTGCACGTAATCGGCACGCCCCGGCACTGGTGGGCACAGGTAGTCAGCCGGGATATCCCAATGCTGCACACCATAGAACGCCTTGAGCAACGCCCGGTTGAACACCCGCACTGCGTCGGGGTTGGCGAAGTCGATGCTTTCCTTGCCGTAGGGGTTGAGGATCACGAACTGGGCCAGTTCCGGCGTGGTCTTGATCAGCGCCGGGAAGTCGTAGCGGCCCTGGTGGCGGTTGCGCGGGTGCAGAGTGGCCTCTTTACGTGGCGCGACGGGCTTGGCCGGGACGGCGGTTTTCGGCTTCTTGCGGGGCGGTTTGGGTGTGCTGGGGGCGGTCATGATGATTCTGGTGTTGGCTCAAAGTGGCGGCCATTGTCACACATTCCCGAGGACAACTCTGTCAAATGTGGGAGCGGGCTTGCTCGCGATAGCGGTGTGTCAGCTACCGGATTCATGGACTGATCCACCGCTATCGCGAGCAAGCTCGCTCCCACATTGGTTGTGATTAACAGGGACAGAGTGTTTTGCAGGGCAAAAAAAGAGACCCGAAGGTCTCTTTTTTACGCGGGCCGGCCCTTACAGGCTGGAAATCCGCGCATGTTGCTCCGCCAGCTTGCCCAAGGCCTGTTCGGCTTCGGCCAGCTTGGCGCGTTCCTTGTCGATGACTTCGGCCGGGGCCTTGTCCACGAAGGCCGCATTGGACAGCTTGCCGCCCACGCGCTGCACTTCGCCTTGTAAGCGCAGGATTTCCTTGTCCAGGCGCGCCAGTTCGGCGCCTTTGTCGATCAGCCCGGCCATCGGCACCAGCACTTCCATCTCGCCAACCAGTGCGGTGGCAGACAGCGGTGCTTCGGCGCCATCAGCCAATACAGTGATCGACTCCAGCTTGGCCAGCTTCTTGAGCAGGGCATCGTTCTCGGTGAGACGGCGCTGGTCTTCGGCACTGGCGTTCTTCACGAACACCGCCAATGGCTTGCCCGGGCCGATGTTCATCTCGGCGCGGATATTGCGCGTGCCGAGCATCAGGGCCTTGAGCCATTCGATATCGCTTTCGGCCGCCTCGTCGATGCGGGCTTCATTGGCCACCGGCCAAGGTTGCAGCATGATGGTTTTGCCTTCGATACCGGCCAGCGGCGCCAGGCGCTGCCAGATTTCTTCGGTGATGAACGGCATGAACGGATGCGCCAGGCGCAACGCCACTTCCAGCACGCGCACCAGGGTGCGACGGGTGCCGCGCTGGCGCTCGATCGGTGCGTTCTCGTCCCACAGCACCGGCTTGGACAGTTCCAGGTACCAGTCGCAATACTGGTTCCAGATGAACTCGTACAAGGCCTGGGCGGCCAGGTCGAAACGGAACTGGTCGAGTTGGCGAGTCACTTCGGCTTCGGTGCGCTGCAACTGGGAGATGATCCAGCGATCAGCCAGGGACAGTTCATAGGCTTCGCCGTTCTGGCCGCAGTCTTCGCCCTTGTCCAGCACATAGCGCGCGGCGTTCCAGATCTTGTTGCAGAAGTTGCGATAGCCTTCGACGCGGCCCATGTCGAACTTGATGTCGCGACCGGTGGACGCCAGCGAGCAGAAGGTGAAGCGCAGGGCGTCGGTGCCGTAGCTGGCGATGCCGTCGGCGAACTCGTCGCGGGTCTGCTTCTCGATCTTCTTCGCCAGTTTCGGCTGCATCAGGCCCGAGGTGCGTTTTTGCACCAGGGTTTCCAGGTCGATGCCGTCGATGATGTCCAGCGGATCCAGCACGTTGCCCTTGGACTTGGACATCTTCTGGCCCTGGCCATCACGCACCAGGCCGTGGACGTACACGGTCTTGAACGGCACCTGGGGAGTGCCGTCCTCGTTCTTCACCAAATGCATGGTGAGCATGATCATCCGGGCAACCCAGAAGAAAATGATATCGAAGCCGGTGACCAGCACGTCGGTGGAGTGGAATTTCTTCAGGAACTCGGTCTGCTGTGGCCAGCCCAGGGTCGAGAAGGTCCACAGGCCCGAACTGAACCAGGTGTCCAGTACGTCGTTGTCCTGCTGCAGCGCCACGTCCGGGCCGAGGTTGTGCTTGGCGCGCACTTCGGCTTCATCGCGGCCGACATAGACTTTGCCCGACTCGTCGTACCAGGCCGGAATGCGGTGGCCCCACCACAACTGGCGGCTGATGCACCAATCCTGGATGTCGCGCATCCACGAGAAGTACATGTTTTCGTACTGTTTGGGCACGAACTGGATGCGGCCATCTTCCACGGCAGCAATCGCCGGTTCTGCCAATGGCTTGGTGGAGACGTACCACTGGTCGGTCAGCCACGGCTCGATCACGGTGCCGGAGCGGTCGCCTTTGGGCACTTTCAGGGCGTGGTCGTCCACGCTGACCAGCAGGCCGGCGGCATCGAACGCAGCCACAATCTGCTTGCGCGCTTCAAAACGGTCGAGGCCGGCGTATTCGGCCGGGATCTTGCCGTCGATGCTGTCGTTCAGCGTGCCGTCGAGGTTGAACACCTGGCAGGCCGGCAGGACGGCGGCGTTCTTGTCGAAGATGTTCAGCAGCGGCAGGTTGTGGCGCTTGCCGACTTCATAATCGTTGAAATCGTGGGCCGGGGTGATTTTCACGCAGCCGGTGCCGAATTCGGGGTCGCAGTAATCATCGGCGATGATCGGGATACGCCGGCCGACCAATGGCAGTTCGACGAATTGGCCGATCAGGGCCTGGTAGCGCTCATCGTTCGGGTTAACGGCCACGGCGGCGTCGCCGAGCATGGTTTCCGGGCGGGTGGTGGCGACGATCAGGTAGTCGTGGCCTTCGGCAGTCTTGGCGCCGTCGGCCAGCGGGTACTTGAGGTTCCACAGGAAACCTTTCTCGTCGTGGTTTTCCACTTCAAGGTCGGAAATCGCCGTGTGCAGCTTGGTGTCCCAGTTGACCAGGCGCTTGCCGCGGTAGATCAGGCCATCTTCATGCAGGCGCACGAAGGCTTCCTTGACCGCTTCCGACAGGCCGTCGTCCATGGTGAAACGTTCGCGGCTCCAGTCTACGGACGAGCCCAGGCGACGGATCTGACGGCTGATATTGCCGCCGGACTGGTCCTTCCATTCCCAGATCTTTTCCAGGAATTTCTCGCGGCCCAGGTCGTGACGGTTCTGGCCGCTGGCTTCCAGTTGGCGTTCCACCAGCATCTGGGTGGCGATACCGGCATGGTCGGTGCCCGGCTGCCACAGGGTATTGCGCCCCTGCATGCGACGGAAACGGATCAGGGCGTCCATGATCGCGTTGTTGAAGCCGTGACCCATGTGCAGGCTGCCGGTGACATTCGGCGGCGGGATCATGATCGTGTAGGAATCACCCGCGCCTTGCGGGGCGAAATAGTTCTCGGACTCCCAGGTGTTGTACCAGGAAGTTTCAATAGCGTGCGGCTGGTAGGTCTTATCCATGCGCGGCGGGACCCTAGTTGGCATTTATTCAGGAAAGCCGACAAGTATAACGGGGGATAGGGGAGAGGGCGAGACGAAGAGAGGGGCTAAGGCTTACGCGGATCAAATGTGGCAATGGGCTTGTGTGGGAGCGGGCTTGCTCGCGATAGCGGTGTACCAGCCAAGTATCTTTCAACTGACCCGCCGCTATCGCGAGCAAGCCCGCTCCCACAGGGGGTATTTGTGTGGGTCAGGACTGGTACTGGCTGAGCAACCGCTCCATTCGCGCATCCATCCGGCGCTTGATCTCGGTTTCGATATGCGGGGCGAAGTCGTCGATCACGTCCTGCATGATCAATTGCGCTGCGGCGCGCAGTTCGTTGTCCAGGTGCAGCAGCAGGGCGTCGGGGGCTTTTTCGGCGGCCGGTTCTGCTTGCACGAGGGGCGGTTCGACCGGCTCGGCGGCGGCCGGCTTGGCGCCGACCAGATCGAACAGCAGGGGGATCTGTACTTCGCCGGTGGCGACGGTCTCGGTCAGCAGCGGCGGTTGCAGGTTGTCATCACCCAGCAACTGGCGGATCGACTCAAGGTCGTCCAGCAGGTGGTCGGAGGGTTTTAGCGGGTTTGAAGTGTCCATCATGTGCTCAGAGTCGCTGTAATCGGTGATCTTGCAGAGAATAGCCCTGTTCGCGGTAGAAACGGAAACTCTCCCGCGCGGCCTGACGAATAGCCGGGTCTTCCACCACCACTTCCGCCACCCGGGCGAACCCCTTGGCAAAGGCTGGCACTTTCAGGTCCAGGTTGACCAACAGGTCATGGTGATCACCACAACTGTCGCCTACACCCAGCACTACCAGGCCCCCTGGCTCCGATTCTGCGGGGCCGTGGGGCACGAAGCTCTCGCCCTTGAAGCGCCACAGGCGGGCATCGAGGTCTGCGCGCTGGGCGGCATCGCTGCAATGCAGGTAGATGCGGTGGCCCATGCGCCAGGCCTTTTCCGTGAGTTTGCAGGCAAAGTCCAGGCGAGCCGAAGGATCGGCGCTGGGTAATATATAGAAGTCGACTTGGGTCATTACATTTCCAGGCAGGCACGCAAAACCCTGTAGGAGCCTGTAAATCGGCTCCTACAGGGTTGCGTTTAGGCTTTGGCGCGATCCAGCAGGTACTGGGTCAGCAGCGGCACCGGACGGCCGGTAGCGCCCTTGTCCTTGCCACCGCTGGTCCAGGCGGTGCCGGCGATGTCCAGGTGGGCCCAGTTGAAGTTCTTGGCAAACCGCGACAGGAAGCACGCGGCGGTGATGGTGCCGGCCTTTGGCCCGCCAATGTTGGCGATGTCGGCGAACGGGCTGTCCAGTTGCTCCTGGTACTCGTCGAACAGCGGCAGTTGCCAGGCGCGGTCGTCGGCGGCCTTGCCGGCGCTGAGCAGTTGCTCGACCAGCTCGTCGTTGTTGCCCAAAAGGCCTGAGGTGTGGGAGCCCAGGGCGACGATGCAGGCCCCGGTCAGGGTGGCGATATCGATCACCGCCTGCGGCTTGAAGCGCTCGGCGTAGGTCAGGGCATCGCACAGCACCAGGCGGCCTTCGGCGTCGGTGTTGAGGATTTCCACGGTCTGGCCGCTCAGGGTCGTCACGATATCGCCAGGGCGGGAAGCACCGCCGCTCGGCATGTTCTCGGCGCAGGCCAGGATGCACACCAGGTTGATCGGCAGCTTGAGCTCCAGCACGGCGCGCAGGGTGCCAAAGACACTGGCGGCGCCGCCCATGTCGTACTTCATCTCGTCCATGCCGGCGCCCGGCTTGAGGCTGATGCCGCCGGTGTCGAAGGTGATGCCTTTACCGACCAGGGCGAACGGCTTGTCGGCTTTCTTGCCACCGTTGTATTGCATGACGATCAGGCGTGGCGGCTGGTCGCTGCCCTGGCCCACGGCATAGAACGAGCCCATGCCCAGTTCCTTGATCTTTTTCTCGTCCAGGACTTCGACTTTCAGGCCCTTGAACGCTTTGCCCAAGGCCTTGGCCTGCTCGCCGAGGTAGGTTGGGTGGCAGATGTTAGGTGGCATATTGCCCAGATCGCGGGTGAACGCCATGCCGGTCGCGATAGCCTGGGCGTGGGTGGTGGCGCGTTGCACTTCAGCCTGGGCGGCCTTGATGGTCAGCAGGGTGATTTTCTTCAGGGCGCGGGGTTCGGCTTTCTGGCTCTTGAACTGATCGAATGTGTAGCCACCGTCCAGCAGGGTTTCGGCCAGCAGGCGGGTCTTGCCATAGCTGTCGCGGCCCTTGACCACGATTTCGTCCAGCGCCAGTGCCGCATCGCTGCCGCCCAGGCCCTTGAGGGTGCCGAAGATGGCGCTGATGATTTTGCGGAACGGGCGGTCGCCCAGTTCGGCGTCCTTGCCCACGCCTACCAGCAATACGCGGTCGGCTTTGAGGTTGGGCAGGCTTTGCAGCAGCAGGCTTTGGCCGACCTTGCCGGCCAGGTCGCCACGCTTGAGCACGGCGCTGATGGCGCCACCGCTCAGTTCGTCGACTTGCCTGGCGGCCGCGCCGAGCTTGCGGCCTTCGCCGATGGCGACCACGAGGGTGGCGGTCTTCAACGTTTCGGGGCTAACGCTTTTTACAACCAATTCCATGTTCGGGTCCCTTATATAAAGGTCAAAGAGCCTGGAGTCTGTACTCCGGCCTGTAGGCTGGGCTCGCCTGAGCGAGCGCGACAAAGCCAGCAGTTTGTACCGCGCCGCCTCAGCCTGACAACCCTTGAGGCCAGCTTTGTGCACGGGTGTGAGCAAGCTCCGTGACAGGCGCCGACAATCACAGGATAATGCGCCATCTTTTTCGCCGGCCCGTGTCAACGGGGCGACTTGATATGCTTGCTTGTTTGGCCGCCTTAGCCTGACAACCCTGGAGTGTCTGGTTTGATTGTCTTCCGTTATCTGTCCCGCGAAGTTCTGCTGACCCTGAGTGCCGTGAGTGCGGTGTTGCTGGTCATCATCATGAGTGGTCGTTTCGTCAAATACCTGGCCCAGGCTGCCTCGGGGGCCCTGGATCCCGGTTCATTGTTCCTGATCATGGGCTTTCGCATGCCAGGGTTCCTGCAACTGATCCTGCCCCTGGGCCTGTTTCTCGGGATCCTGCTGGCCTATGGCCGGCTCTACCTCGAAAGCGAAATGACCGTGCTCTCGGCCACCGGCATGAGCCAGCAGCGCTTGCTGGCCATGACCATGGTCCCGGCCACCGGCGTGGCGCTGGTGGTGGCCTGGCTGAGTCTGAGCCTGGCGCCTCAGGGCCTTATGCAGTTCCAGCTGGTGCTCAACAAACAGGACGCGATGACCGAGTTCGACACCCTTGAGCCGGGCCGCTTCCAGGCACTCAACGATGGCACCCGTGTGACCTACACCGAGCGCATGACCGATGATCGGACCAACCTCGGCGGTGTGTTCATTTCCGAGAAGCGCCTGGGCCAGGACAAGAAAGACCGTGGCATTTCCGTACTGGTGGCCGATAGCGGGCGCCAGGAAGTACGCCCGGACGGCAGCCGCTACCTGATCCTGGAAAACGGCTATCGCTACGACGGCAGCCCCGGCCAGGCCGACTACCGCGCCATCAAGTACGACACCTACGGCGTCATGCTGGCCCGGCCGGAAGTCAGCAACGAGGTCACCGACCGCGATGCCCTCCCGACAAGTGCCCTGATCGGTAGCAAGGAGTTGCGGGCGATCGCCGAGCTGCAATGGCGCCTCTCCCTGCCGCTGCTGGTGTTTATCGTCACCCTGATGGCGGTGCCACTGTCCCGGGTCAACCCGCGCCAGGGCCGCTTCCTCAAGCTGCTGCCGGCGATTCTGCTGTACATGGCCTACCTGACCATCCTGATTTCCGCCCGCGGGGCCCTGGAGAAGGGCAAGCTGTCGCCGCTCCTGGGGTTGTGGTGGGTCCACGGTATCTTCCTGATGATTGGCCTGGGCCTGCTCTATTGGGAACCGATTCGCTTGAAAATGCAGAGCCGTCGCGGCATGAAGGAGATGGCTCGTGGGTAAGCTGGATCGCTACATCGGTAGCAGCGTACTGGTCGCCATCCTGGCGGTATTGGGCATCATCCTCGGCCTGGCGTCGTTGTTTGCCTTTATTGATGAAGTGGGCAACGTCACCGAGACCTATACGGTCACGGACGTCCTGAGCTATGTGGCGCTGACCGCGCCGCGCCGCCTCTACGACATGATGCCGATGGCCGCGCTGATCGGCTGCCTGATCGGCCTGGGCAGCCTGGCCAGCAACAGCGAACTGACCATCATGCGCGCGGCGGGGGTGTCTGTTTCCCGTATCGTCTGGGCGGTGATGAAACCCATGCTGCTGCTGATGGCCGCCAGCGTGCTGATCGGCGAATACGTGGCGCCACCGGCTGAAACCACCGCCCAGGCCAACCGTGCGCTGGCCCTGGGCTCGGGCGATGCCCAGAGTTCCAAGCGCGGCCTGTGGCACCGCCAGGGTGATGAGTTCATCCACATCAACGCGGTGCAACCCGGCGGCCTGCTGGTGGGTGTGACCCGTTATCGCTTTGACGATGAGCGCCACATGCTGTCGTCGAGCTTTGCCAAGCGCGCCCAGTTCAGTGACAACCAGTGGGTGTTGAGCGATGTCACCACCACCCATTTCCGCAATCCCGGCAAAGGCACCGAGGCCAGCACCGAGGTGATCAATGAGCCGACACAGGCCTGGGACATTGCGCTCAAGCCAGAACTGCTCAATACCGTGGTGATGATCCCGGAAAGCCTGCCGATCTCCGGTTTGTGGAGCTATATCCACTACCTCAAGGAGCAGGGCCTGAACAACGGCCGCTACTGGCTGGCATTTTGGGTCAAGGTGTTGCAGCCGCTGGTGACCGCCGCTTTGGTATTGATGGCGATCTCGTTTATTTTCGGCCCGTTGCGCTCGGTAACCCTGGGCCAGCGTGTGTTTACCGGGGTCTTGGTGGGGTTCACTTTCCGTATTGCCCAGGACTTGCTGGGGCCGTCGAGCCTGGTATTCGGTTTCTCGCCGCTGTTTGCGGTGCTGGTGCCGACCACTATCTGTGCCCTGGCCGGCTTCTGGCTGTTGCGCCGGGCCGCTTGATCCGCGCGTGTTGAACAAAAAATGCCCCATTCGCAAGAACGGGGCATTTTTGTTATTGGTCGTCAAAGATGACGCCTGGCCTGAGCATCAGGTACAATTCCCGGCTATTTTTCAGCGGGCAATCTGCCTGCAGCCTTTTTGAGTGTTGATCCGTGAGTGATTTGAGTCATATCCGCAATTTCTCCATCATCGCCCACATTGACCATGGTAAGTCGACGCTGGCCGATCGATTCATCCAGATGTGCGGCGGCCTTGCCGAGCGTGAAATGGAAGCCCAGGTTCTGGACTCCATGGACCTCGAACGCGAGCGCGGGATCACCATCAAGGCCCACAGCGTTACCCTGTACTACACCGCCAAAGACGGTATCAAGTACCAGTTGAACTTCATTGACACCCCGGGCCACGTCGACTTCACCTACGAAGTCAGCCGTTCCCTGGCGGCCTGCGAAGGCGCGCTGCTGGTGGTGGACGCAGGGCAGGGCGTTGAAGCCCAGTCCGTGGCCAACTGCTACACCGCCATCGAGCAGGGCCTGGAAGTCATGCCGGTGCTGAACAAGATCGACCTGCCGCAGGCCGACCCGGACCGCGTGAAGGAAGAAATCGAAAAAATCATCGGCATTGACGCCACCGACGCCGTCGAGTGCAGCGCCAAGACCGGCCTGGGCGTCGACGAAGTGCTCGAACGCCTGGTCAAGACCATTCCCGCTCCTACCGGCAACATCGAAGATCCGCTGCAAGCGTTGATCATCGACTCCTGGTTCGACAACTACCTGGGCGTTGTGTCCCTGGTCCGTGTGCGCCACGGCCGGGTGAAGAAGGGCGACAAGATCCTGGTCAAGTCCACCGGCAAGATCCACCTGGTGGACAGCGTCGGTGTCTTCAACCCGAAACACACCGCCACCGTTGACCTGAAAGCCGGTGAAGTAGGCTTCATCATCGCCGGTATCAAGGACATCCACGGTGCACCGGTCGGTGACACCCTGACCTTGAGCTCGACGCCTGATGTCAACGTGCTGCCAGGCTTCAAGCGCATCCAGCCGCAGGTCTATGCCGGCCTGTTCCCGGTCAGCTCCGACGACTTCGAGGATTTCCGCGAAGCCCTGCAGAAGCTGACCCTCAACGACTCGTCGTTGCAGTACACCCCGGAAAGCTCCGACGCCCTGGGCTTCGGTTTCCGCTGCGGGTTCCTGGGCATGCTGCACATGGAGATCATCCAGGAGCGCCTGGAGCGCGAGTACGACCTGGACCTGATCACCACCGCGCCAACCGTTATTTTTGAGCTGGCGCTGAAAACCGGTGAAACGATTTACGTCGACAACCCGTCCAAGCTGCCGGACCTGTCGTCCATCGAAGACATGCGCGAACCGATCGTGCGGGCCAATATTCTTGTGCCGCAGGAGCACCTGGGTAACGTCATTACCCTGTGTATCGAAAAACGTGGCGTGCAGCACGACATGCTGTTCCTCGGCACCCAGGTCCAAGTGACCTATGATTTGCCGATGAACGAAGTGGTCCTGGACTTCTTTGACCGCCTCAAATCCACCAGTCGCGGCTATGCTTCGCTGGATTACCATTTCGACCGTTACCAATCGGCCAATCTGGTGAAGCTCGATGTGCTGATCAACGGCGACAAGGTCGATGCCCTGGCGCTGATCGTGCACAAGGATAATGCGCACTACAAAGGTCGCCAGTTGACCGAGAAGATGAAGGAACTGATTCCGCGCCAGATGTTCGACGTCGCGATCCAGGCCGCCATTGGCGGGCAGATCATTGCGCGGACCTCCGTCAAGGCTCTCAGAAAGAACGTACTGGCCAAATGCTATGGCGGCGACGTCAGCCGTAAGCGCAAGCTGCTTGAGAAGCAAAAGGCCGGTAAAAAACGCATGAAGCAAGTGGGCAACGTGGAAATTCCACAAGAAGCCTTCCTTGCGGTGCTCAGGTTGGATAGTTAGGTCCTATGTCACTAAATTTCCCGCTGTTGCTGGTCATCGCCGTTGCCGTCTGTGGTCTCCTGGCGCTGCTCGATCTGCTGTTCTTCGCCCCGCGTCGTCGGGCGGCCATCGCGTCCTATCAGGGCAGCGTCAGCCAGCCCGATGGCGTAGTGATCGAGAAGCTCAACAAAGAGCCCTTGCTGGTTGAATACGGCAAGTCGTTCTTCCCGGTGTTGTTCATCGTGCTGGTGCTGCGCTCGTTTCTGGTAGAGCCGTTCCAGATTCCTTCGGGCTCGATGAAACCGACCCTGGATGTGGGCGACTTCATCCTGGTGAATAAATTTTCGTACGGGATCCGCTTGCCGGTGATCGACAAGAAAATCATCGAGGTGGGTGATCCGCAGCGCGGCGATGTGATGGTGTTCCGCTACCCAAGCGACCCGAACGTCAACTACATCAAGCGTGTGGTCGGCCTGCCGGGTGACGTGATCCGCTACACCAGCGACAAGCGCCTGTTCGTCAATGGCGAGTCGGTGGCCGAGAAACTCATCGGTTCCGAGCCGAACACCCTGGGCAGCGCCGAGCTGTACGAGGAAAAACTCGGAGCGGTAGAGCACCAGATCCGCAAGGAAATGAGCCGCTACCGTTCGCCGCCCGACAACCAGTGGACCGTGCCTGCCGGGCACTATTTCATGATGGGCGACAACCGCGACAACTCCAACGACAGCCGCTACTGGGATGACCCAAGCATTCCCAAGGCGCTGTTGGGCATGGTTCCCGACCAGAATATCGTCGGCAAGGCCTTTGCGGTCTGGATGAGCTGGCCGGAACCCAAGCTCAGCCACCTGCCGAACTTCTCGCGGGTAGGGCTGATCAAGTAATCCATGCGGCGCTGTGAACACAGCGCCGAATGCTTTTCTGGGGCTTGGACATTGGTCCGGCTTCGAGCAATACGCAGCATTGCCAGGATTTGAATTTGAACACAGCGTTAATCGTCGATGGCCTTTGCCGCCACGTACTGACAGTAGGTAAACCGTGAGCGTTTCTTTGAGTCGTCTTGAGCGTCAGCTCGGCTACACCTTCAAGGACCAGGAATTGATGGTCCTTGCCCTTACACACCGCAGTTTTGCCGGGCGCAACAATGAACGCCTGGAGTTCCTCGGTGATGCCATCCTTAACTTCGCCGCGGGCGAAGCCCTGTTCAACCGCTTCCCCCTGGCCCGTGAAGGCCAGCTGTCGCGCTTGCGCGCACGCCTGGTGAAAGGCGAGACCCTGGCCGTGCTGGCCCGTGGTTTTGACCTGGGCGAGTACCTGCGCCTGGGGTCCGGCGAGTTGAAAAGCGGCGGTTTCCGTCGCGAGTCGATCCTGGCCGATGCCCTGGAAGCCCTGATCGGTGCGATCTATCTCGATGCCGGGATGGAAGTGGCCAAGGAGCGGGTCATGGCCTGGCTGGCGTCGGAAATCGACAGCCTGACCCTGGTGGATACCAACAAGGATCCCAAGACCCGCCTGCAGGAATTCTTGCAGTCGCGTGGCTGCGAACTGCCACGCTATGAAGTGGTGGATATCCAGGGTGAACCGCACTGCCGTGTGTTCTTCGTCGAATGCGAAGTCACCTTATTGAACGAAAAAAGCCGAGGTCAGGGTGTGAGCCGTCGTATTGCCGAACAGGTAGCGGCCGCTGCAGCACTGATTGCCCTGGGCGTGGAGAATGGCCATGACTGATTCAACCGCAACACGCTGTGGCTATGTTGCCATCGTCGGCCGTCCCAACGTGGGCAAGTCCACGCTGCTCAACCATATCCTGGGGCAGAAGCTGGCGATCACCTCGCGCAAGCCGCAGACCACCCGCCACAACATGCTGGGCATCAAGACCGAAGGCAACGTGCAAGCGGTCTATGTCGATACCCCGGGCATGCACAAAGGCGGCGAGAAAGCCCTGAACCGCTACATGAACAAGACCGCTTCGGCGGCGTTGAAAGACGTCGACGTGGTGATCTTCGTGGTCGACCGCACCAAGTGGACCGATGAAGACCAGATGGTCCTGGAGCGTGTGCAGTACGTTACCGGCCCATTGATCGTCGCGCTGAACAAGACCGACCGCATCGAAGACAAAGCCGAGCTGATGCCGCACCTGAGCTGGTTGCAGGAACAACTGCCGAACGCCCAGATCATGCCGATCTCGGCCCAGCACGGGCACAACCTCGAAGCCCTGGAGCGGGTGATCGCCGGCTACCTGCCGGAGAACGAGCACTTTTTCCCGGAAGACCAGATCACCGACCGCAGCAGCCGTTTCCTCGCCGCCGAGCTGGTTCGCGAGAAAATCATGCGCCAGATGGGTGCTGAGCTGCCGTACCAGATCACCGTGGAAATCGAAGAGTTCAAGCAGCAGGGCAAGACCCTGCATATCCATGCGCTGATCCTCGTCGAACGTGACGGCCAGAAGAAAATCATCATTGGCGACAAGGGCGAGCGCATCAAGCGCATCGGCACCGAAGCGCGCAAGGACATGGAAGTGCTGTTCGATTCCAAGATCATGCTTAACCTGTGGGTGAAGGTTAAGGGTGGCTGGTCCGATGATGAGCGCGCGTTGCGTTCCCTGGGCTACGGCGACCTGTAATCAGTCACCAGTAACACCGCAGGACAAAATGTGGGAGCGGGCTTGTGTGGGAGCGGGCTTGCTCGCGATGGCGCTGGGTCAGTCAATGAATCCGCTGGCTGACATTCCGCCATCGCGAGCAAGCCCGCTCTCACATTGGACAGCCGTAGTTTTCAAGGTAGTGCTCCGTCAGCGAGAACCCCATGTCTCAAATCCTCCCCAGCCAACCCGCCTACGTCCTGCACAGCCGCGCCTACCGCGAGACCAGCGCTCTGGTGGACTTCCTCACGCCTCAGGGGCGGCTGCGTGCGGTATTGCGCAGCGCGCGGGGCAAGGCGGGGACGCTGGCGCGGCCATTTGTGGCTCTGGACGTGGAGTTTCGCGGCAAGGGCGAGCTGAAAAACGTCGGCCGCCTGGAAAGCATCGGCACCTCGGCCTGGCTCAATGGCGAGGCGCTGTTCAGCGGCCTGTACCTCAATGAGCTGCTGATCCGCCTGCTGCCCGCCGAAGACCCGCACCCCGCAGTGTTCGATCACTATGCCGCGACCCTGCTGGCCCTGGCTGAAGGCCGTCCCCTGGAGCCGCTGCTGCGCGCTTTCGAGTGGCGCCTGCTCGACGACCTGGGCTACGGCTTTGACCTGCACAACGACCTGCACGGCGAGCCCATCGCCAGCGACGGCATGTACCGCCTGCAAGTGGACGCCGGGCTGGAGCGTGTCTACCTGCTGCAACCCGGCCTGTTCCAGGGCACCGAGTTGCTGGCCATGGCCGAGGCCGACTGGAGCGCGCCCGGTGCCTTGTCTGCGGCCAAGCGCCTGATGCGCCAGGCCCTGGCCGTGCATCTGGGCGGTCGGCCCCTGGTCAGTCGCGAGTTGTTTCGGAAGCCCTGACATCCCCGTGTATGCTGTACGCCGATTCTTTCCCTTTTCAGGAGCGCTTCCGTGACCACCAGCAATCGCATTCTTCTTGGCGTCAATATCGACCACGTTGCCACCCTGCGCCAGGCCCGGGGCACCCGCTACCCTGATCCGGTCAAGGCCGCGCTGGATGCTGAAGAAGCAGGCGCCGACGGGATCACCGTGCACCTGCGCGAAGACCGCCGGCACATCCAGGAGCGCGACGTGCTGGTGCTCAAGGACGTGCTGCAAACCCGCATGAATTTCGAGATGGGCATCACCGAAGAAATGATGGCCTTCGCCGAGCGCATCCGCCCGGCGCATATCTGCCTGGTCCCGGAAACCCGCCAGGAACTGACCACCGAAGGCGGCCTGGATGTGGCCGGCCAGGAAGCGCGGATCAAGGCCGCAGTCGAGCGCCTGTCGCAGATCGGCAGTGAAGTCTCGCTGTTTATCGACGCCGACGAACGGCAGATCGAAGCCTCGCACCGCGTGGGCGCACCGGCCATCGAGTTGCACACCGGCCGCTACGCCGATGCCACCACCCCGAGCGAAGTCGCTGACGAACTGCAGCGCATCATCGACGGCGTGGCCTGCGGCCTGCGCGAGGGCCTGATCGTCAACGCCGGCCATGGCCTGCACTACCACAACGTCGAAGCCGTGGCGGCGATCAAGGGCATCAACGAACTGAACATCGGCCATGCGCTGGTGGCACACGCGCTGTTCGTCGGTTTCAAGGGCGCGGTCGCCGAGATGAAAGCGCTGATCCTGGCTGCCGCCAAACATTAAGTGAGCACGGTCTAAAAAACACTGAAGATCAAAAATGTGGGAGGGGGCTTGCTCCCGATAGCGGTGGATCAGCCATACAGATGGTGATTGATACATTGCCATCGGGAGCAAGCCCCCTCCCACATTTTGATCTCCTGTGAATTCGCCACATGCGGCAATGCGAAGCCTTACTGTTTAGCCGGCAGGGGTGTATCGTATTTGCCCTTTGCAGGCCTTGCGCCCGCGCAGATCCGTGAGGTTGTTGTGTCCCGATCCTTTTCCCGTCGACAAATCCTTGGTGGCCTCGCCGGCCTGGCAGTGGTGGGCGTCGGTGCCGGTGGCGCCTACCGCTACTGGCTGGGGAAAGTCGCGGACGCCAGCGCCGGGCGTGATTACGAGCTGATCGCCGCGCCCCTGGACGTGGAACTGGTGCCGGGGCGCACCACCCAGGCCTGGGCCTTTGGCCCCTCGGCGCCGGGCACCGAGTTGCGCGTACGCCAGGGCGAATGGCTGCGGGTGCGCTTTATCAACCACCTGCCGGTCGCCACCACCATCCACTGGCACGGCATCCGCCTGCCCCTGGAAATGGACGGCGTGCCCTATGTCTCGCAATTGCCGGTATTGCCCGGCGAGTATTTCGACTACCAGTTCCGCGTGCCGGATGCCGGCAGCTACTGGTATCACCCCCATGTCAGCAGCAGCGAAGAGCTGGGCCGTGGCCTGGTCGGGCCGTTGATTGTCGAAGAGCGCGAGCCCACCGGCTTCCAGCATGAGCGCACCCTGAGCCTGAAAAACTGGCATATCGACGAACAGGGCGAATTTGTCGAGTTCAGCATCCCCCGCGAAGCCGCCCGTGGCGGTACGGCCGGGCGCCTGTCGACCATCAACGGTGTGCCGCAGGCGGTTATTGACCTGCCGGCCGGGCAAATCACCCGGGTGCGCCTGCTCAACCTCGACAACACCCTGACCTATCGCCTGAATATCCCCAACGCCGAGGCGCAGATCTACGCCCTGGATGGCAACCCCATCGAGCCCCGGCCCCTGGGCAAGGAATACTGGCTGGGCCCGGGCATGCGCATCTGCCTGGCGATCAAGGCCCCGCCGGCCGGCGAAGAACTGTCGATCCGCAATGGCCCGGTACGCCTGGGCACCTTCCGCTCGGTGGCCAACACCGAGGTGCCCGGCGAGTGGCCACCTGCGTTGCCGGCCAACCCGATTGCCGAGCCGGACCTGGCCAATGCCGAGAAACTCAACTTCAATTTTGAATGGGTTGGCTCGGTCTCGGTCAATGTCGAGAACGGTAAACCGCCGAGCCTGTGGCAGATCAACGGCCAGGCCTGGGACATCACCGACAAGACCTGCGCCGACCGCCCGATTGCCAAGCTGCAATTGGGCAAGAGCTATATTTTTGAATTGAAGAACATGACCCAGTACCAGCACCCGATCCACTTGCATGGCATGAGCTTCAAGGTCATCGCGTCAAACCGCCACAAGGTCACGCCATACTTCACCGACACCTACCTGCTGGGCAAGAACGAGCGCGCCCGCGTGGCGTTGGTGGCGGATAACCCCGGGGTATGGATGTTCCATTGCCATGTGATCGACCATATGGAAACCGGCCTGATGGCCGCCATCGAGGTGGCGTGATGCGCCAGGTTCGCCCCACGGCCATCATCGACCGCAGCCGCGACCAGGACTTTATGCGCCAAGCCCTGGCCCTCGCCGCCCAGGGCGCGGCCCTCGGCGAAGTGCCGGTGGGCGCGGTGCTGGTGCAGGACGGCGCAATCATCGGCCGCGGCTTCAATTGCCCGATCAGCGGCAGCGACCCGAGCGCCCATGCCGAGATGGTCGCCATCCGCGCGGCGGCCCAGGCCGTCAGCAACTACCGCCTGCCGGGCAGCACCCTGTATGTGACCCTGGAACCGTGCAGCATGTGCGCCGGGCTGATCGTCCACTCGCGCATCGCCCGCGTGGTGTACGGCGCGCTGGAGCCCAAGGCTGGGATTGTGCAGAGCCAGGGGCAGTTCTTTACCCAGGGCTTTCTCAATCACCGGGTGTTGTTTGAAGGTGGGGTGTTGGCTGAAGAGTGTGGGGCGGTGTTGAGTGAGTTCTTCAAGGCCAGAAGGGCCAAGCCCAGCACCTGATCTCAATGTGAAAACCCAATCAATGTGGGAGCTGGCTTGCCTGCTCCCACATTTTTGATCTGCATTTTCTCAGGGAGATTGGGGGTTACTTCTTGGCGATGATCACCGCCCGCATCGGCGCCGGCAGCCCTTCAATCGTCTTGCTGTGGTCCTCAGGATCGAGGAAGTCACTCAGCGACTGATACTTCATCCACTCGGTGCCACGCTGTTCCTCGACCGTGGTCACGCTCACATCCACGCAACGCACCTCACTGAACCCGGCACGCCGCAGCCATAGCATCAGCGCCGGCACCGAAGGCAGGAACCACACATTACGCATCTGCGCGTAGCGGTCTTCCGGCACCAGCACCTGTTGTTGATCACCCTCGATCACCAAGGTCTCCAGCACCAGTTCGCCGCCCTTGACCAGGCAGTCCTTGAGCGCCAGCAAATGCTCGATGGGCGAGCGGCGGTGGTAGAACACGCCCATGGAGAACACCGTGTCGAAACCTTCCATGTTCGGCGGCAGGTCCTCGAAGGGGAAAGGCAGGTGCCAGGCGTTAGGGGCCGACAGGTAGCGCTGCACCGCCTGGAACTGGCAGAAGAACAGCCAGTTGGGGTCGACGCCAATCACGCTGTCGGCGCCGGCGCCGAGCATGCGCCACATGTAATAGCCGTTGCCACAGCCCACATCGAGGATGCGCTTGCCCGCAAGGTTCAGGTGCGGTGCGACCCGCGACCATTTCCAGTCCGAGCGCCATTCGGTGTCTACATGCACCCCGAACAGGTTGAACGGGCCTTTGCGCCACGGGCTCAGGCCCATCAGCGCAGCATGCATCTGCTCACGGGTGGCGTCATCGCAAGCGGTGTCCAGGGTCAGGCCGTTCAGCAGGTCGACTTCGCTCGGCAGAATCTTGGGCAATGCGTCCAGCGCACTTTGCCAGCGCGCCAGGTCGCCATGGCCCTTTTCCATTTTTGCATCGAGTTGTGCTTGCAGGCCCTGGGCCCATACGGCCAGGGGAGTGCCGACCAGATGGCGGGCGAGGGGAGACAGATCAATCATGGCAAGGCAATCAACGAGGCAAAGTTAAGACACTGGAACCACGGCACGACTTTCGAGAACCCGGCCGCCAGCAGGCGTTCGCGGTGTTCTTCGAGGCTGTCGGGCTTCATGACGTTTTCGATGGCGCTGCGCTTCTGGGCGATTTCCAGTTCGCTGTAGCCGTTGGCGCGCTTGAACGCCACATGCAGGTCGGTGAGCAGCGCGTGTTCCTCGGCATCATTGAAGCGCAGTTTTTCCGAAAGAATCAGCGCGCCACCGGGCAGCAGCGCCTGGCGAATCCGCCCAAGCAGCGCCAGGCGCTCCTCGGGGGCAATGAATTGCAGGGTGAAGTTCAGCGCCACCACCGAGGCCGGCTGAAACTGCAGGGCGAGGATATCGCCTTCGATCACCTGCACCGGCAACAGCTCCTGGAACATCGAGTCCTGGCCGTTGAGGTATTCGCGGCAGCGCTCGACCATCGCCGCCGAGTTATCCACCGCGATCACCCGGCAGCCGTCGGTGCGCACATGGCGCCGCAGGGCCTGGGTCACCGCGCCCAGGGACGAACCCAGGTCATACAGCACGCTGCCCGGCTGGGCGAACTGCGCCGCCAGCACGCCGAGGTTCTCGACAATGGTCGGGTAACCGGGCACCGAACGCTTGATCATGTCCGGGAACACCCGTACCACGTCCTCGTTAAAGGCGAAGTCCGGCACCTGGGGCAAGGGCTGGGCGAATAGGCGATCGGGTTCTTTGCTCACGGCTGTTCCGGCGACGAAGTGGAAAAGGCCGGCATTTTAGCCAGGTTGGCGAGGCGATGCGCGGGTTGTCTGATGGAAAGCCGATGCGGTGATGCCCCATTGCCCCAACCAATAGGTCATGATCAACAGATACGGCGCGGCATCGAAGGTCACCACAAAGCGGTTGATGCCGATCAGCGTGTCGGAAAACACAAACGACGCGGCCCCGGCCGCCGCCAGTTGTGCCGAGCGCTTGGGCACATCGCTGCCCAACCGGGCCAACGCACGCCAGAGCATGGCGCTGATCACCAGCGCATACACCACCACCGGAATCAGCAAGTCGCCCAGGCCGTGGGAAATCAGGATGCTCAGCAAGATTGCGCCAACCACCAGCGCCAGTATCAAGGCAGGCAGCGCTGCACGGCGGCAGTCGCTGAAGTAGGCCTTGAGGTACGCCAGGTGCGCGAACAAAAACGCGCCCAGGCCAAAGATAAACAGGTCGCCGGGCCAGGCCAGCAACACATCGCCCACCAGGGAGAAAATCAGCCCCAGGCTGATCCAGCGTCGATAGTCGCTGGGCGGCGCATCATGCAGCCAACCCAACAGCGCCAAGACCGGCAGCGGCTTGACCAACAGGCAAAGCAAGGTGGCGTGCGTGCTCAGACCGTAGATAAAGGTAGCCGCACCCATCAACGCAAGAATCATCCATGGCATATCAGTTCACCGTAATGGCGCAGTCAAAGGTGTCCACCGGATTCACTTCCGGGGCCCAGGGTTGTTGGGAGGTCAGGCGCAGGCGGCCGCTACCGGCGGTAAAGGCCTGGAAGCGCCAGGTGGATTGCCCGGCAGCACCGACCACGCCGGCGTCCTCGGGGTTGCTGTAGACCTCGGGGCCGAGGCTGCGCAGCACGCCGCCGGCCGAATCCTGGATCGCCCAGCGATAACCGGTGGTGGGGTTGCTCGGCAAGGTCAGGGTCAGGTTTTGCCCGGCCTTGAGCTTGAGCGGGCAGGCGCTTTGTTTTTCCACGGTGACGTTTTGCTTCGGTGCACTGGCGCAAGCCGCGAGTAGGGCGAGGCTTAGGGCAAGAAGCAGGCGGGCAGCGGTCATGAAGGCTCCGTTTATTGGCGACGAAGGGCGAGCATAACCGAAGATGAGACAAGGTGTTACGGCAGGGTTTTGTGTTGAGGCCGCTGACGCCATCGCGAGCAAGCCCGCTCCCACATTCGACCGCGTTCCAAAGGATGCACTCGGTCAAATGTGGGAGCGGGCTTGCTCGCGATGAGGCCCTTTCAGACGCTAAAGGTTTCTCAGAACAACACCTTCGCCACATCCGCAAACCGCTTGGCAAAGTGCACTGTCATGCCCTCCTTGAGGTACTCCGGCAACTCTTCAAAGCTGCCCCGGTTAGGCTCGGGCAGGATCAGTTCATGGATCTTCTGGCGCCGCGCCGCAATCACCTTCTCGCGCACGCCGCCAATCGGCAGTACATGCCCGGTCAGGGTCAGTTCGCCGGTCATGGCCACGCCTTTTTTCGGCGGCTGGTTGCGCGCCAGCGACAGCAACGCACTGGCCATGGTCACCCCGGCACTCGGGCCATCTTTGGGCGTGGCGCCTTCCGGCACGTGCAGGTGCACGAAGGCTTCATCGAAGAACTTCGGGTCACCGCCAAACGACTTCAGGTTGGAGCTGATGTAGCTGTAGGCGATTTCAGCGGATTCCTTCATCACGTCACCCAGCTGCCCGGTGAGCTTGAAGCCGCGATTGAGCGTGTGGATGCGCGTCGCCTCGATCGGCAAGGTCGCGCCGCCCATGCTGGTCCAGGCCAGGCCGGTAATCACCCCGGTGCCCGACAGCACTTGCTCGTTGCGGAACACCGGCATGCCCAGGGAGCTTTCCAGGTCCTTGTTGCCGATCTTGATCACCGAGTCCGGCTCGTCCAGCAGCTTGACCACCGCCTTGCGCACCAGCTTGCCCAGTTGCTTCTCCAGCTGGCGCACCCCGGCTTCGCGGGCATAGCCGTCGATCAGGGCGCGCAGGGCGCCGTCGGTGATGCTCAGGCTGGTTTTTGCCACGCCGGCTTTTTCCAGCTGCTTGGGCCACAGGTGGCGCTTGGCGATGGCGACTTTTTCTTCGGTGATATAGCCCGACAGGCGAATCACTTCCATGCGGTCCAGCAACGGGCCGGGGATCGAGTCCAGGGTGTTGGCGGTGCACACGAACAGCACTTTGGACAGGTCCAGGCGCAGGTCCAGGTAGTGGTCGAGGAATTCGACGTTCTGTTCCGGGTCGAGGGTTTCCAGCAGGGCCGACGCCGGGTCGCCCTGGAAGCTCTGGCCCATCTTGTCGATCTCGTCGAGCATGATCACCGGGTTCATCACTTCCACATCTTTGAGTGCCTGCACCAGCTTGCCCGGCAGGGCGCCGATGTAGGTGCGGCGATGGCCCTTGATCTCGGCCTCGTCGCGCATGCCGCCGACGCTGAAGCGGTAGAACGGCCGGCCCAGGGACTCGGCAATCGATTTGCCGACACTGGTCTTGCCCACGCCCGGCGGGCCCACCAGCAGCACGATGGAGCCGGCGACCTCGCCTTTATAGGCGCCCACGGCCAGGAACTCGAGGATGCGACTCTTGATGTCGTCCAGCCCCGCATGGTGTTTATCCAGCACCTTGCGCGCGTGCTTGAGGTCGAGCTTGTCCTCGCCATACACGCCCCACGGCACCGAGGTGGCCCAGTCCAGGTAGTTGCGTGTCACCGCGTATTCCGGCGAGCCGGTTTCCAGGATCGACAGCTTGTTGAGTTCTTCATCGATGCGCTTGCGCGCCTGGGCCGGCAGCACCTTGCCTTCCAGGCGTTGCTCGAACTGCTCGACGTCGGCGCTGCGATCGTCCTTGGTCAGCCCCAGTTCCTGCTGGATCACCTTGAGCTGTTCCTTGAGGAAGAATTCGCGTTGGTGCTCACCGATCTTGCGGTTCACCTCGGCGGAGATTTCCTTTTGCAGGCGCGCAACTTCCACCTCTTTGCGCAGCATCGGCAGCACTTTTTCCATGCGCTTGAGCATCGGCACGCAGTCCAGCACTTCCTGCAACTCGTTACCGGTGGCCGAGGTCAGCGCGGCGGCGAAGTCGGTCAGGGGCGACGGGTCGTTGGGGCTGAAGCGGTTGAGGTAGTTCTTCAACTCTTCGCTGTACAGCGGGTTGAGCGGCAGCAGCTCCTTGATCGCATTGATCAGCGCCATGCCGTAGGCCTTGACCTCATCGGTCGGCTCGCTGGGCTGGTGCGGGTATTCGACTTCCACCAGGTACGGTGGGCGATGGTGCTTGAGCCAGGTCTTGATGCGCACGCGGGTCAGGCCCTGGGCGACGAATTGCAGCTTGCCGTTTTCGCGGCTGGCGTGATGCACCTTGACCAGGGTGCCGTACAGCGGCAGGGCGGAGGTATCGAAATGCCGCGGGTCTTCGGGTGGGGTGTCCATGAAGAACAGCGCCAGGGAGTGGTGGTCGGATTTGCTCACCAGCTCCAGGGTCTCGGCCCAGGGCTCTTCATTGACGATCACCGGCAACACTTGCGCCGGGAAGAACGGGCGGTTGTGGATCGGGATGATATAGACCTTGTCCGGCAGGTTCTGCCCAGGCAGGGCCAGGCCGGTGTTGGACGACGGGGTTTGGGCGTTTTCGGGGTCGGCGTAGTCGTTGAGGTCGATATCGGGGAATTCTTGCTGGTCGCTCATGGGGCACCTGCATAGGGAAGTATGGAGGTTAGATGGGGCGGGTCGGCGGTGGTTTCAATGGCGCGGGGTGCTTAGCAACAAATTGCATGATATTAACCCCAGCTGCTCGCCTGCTCGCGGCTCGTTCCCACGCTCTGCGTGGGAATGCATCCCCAGGACGCTCCGCGTCCCAAGAGCGGACGCAGAGCGTCCAAGGCGGCATTCCCACGCGGAGCGTGGGAACGAGCAGGTCGAGCAGGTCAGCTGAGCTTCTTGAGGTAGCCCGGCAACGGCTGCTCCGGTAATACCGACAACACCTTCAAGCGCTGCAACATCCGTTGCCGTGCCCGCTGCAAATGCTCGCGCAGGTTCAGCGCCGCCGCATCGAACGCCCCATGCAGCAGCAATTCCAGGATCAACCGGTGTTCGGCGAGCATCGCAGGATCGGCGCCGATGCCCAGCAGGCGATAGAAAATCCGGCTGATGATCATCGGGCTCTGGCCTTGGCGGATCAGGGCGGCGATCTTGCGGTTCTGCAGGCCTGCCAGGCAGTGCTGGTGCAGGTCGGCTTCCAGCTGTTCGATATCTTCCAGGCTGCAATGGGCGCGGTCTTGCGCGTCGATCACCCGTTGCAACATGGCTTCGAGCACCTCGCGCGCCAGGCCTGGGGCGCTCTGGCGCAGGGCTTCGGGCTCCAGGCAGGCGCGCAGTTCATAGTCTTCGGTGACTTCCCGGGCGGTCAGCGGCCCGGCCAGCCATTGCGAGTACGGCTCCTTTTCCACCAGGCCACGGTCGCGCAGGCGCATCAAGGCTTCACGCACCACCGCGCGGCTGACGCCATAGTGATCGGCAGCGGCCTGCTCATCGAGGCGGTAGTGGCCGAAGGCGACACAAGTGGACAGCGCCGCGCCGATTTCCTCGACGATCCGCTCGCCCAGGGGCCGGGTGTCTACCAGCTCATCGTCGCCGTTCAGGCCCAGGTGTGCAGGGCTCAGGGGCAGGCGCAGTGGCTCCAGCGCCAGGCCTTCGGGGTTGATCAGGTAGCCCCGGCCATCGAAACGGCAGATCAGGCCTTCTGTATGCAGCAGGTCCAGGGCCTTGCGCACCGGCACGCGGCTGGTGCCGAACAGTTCGGCCAGCGGCGCCTCCAGCAGGACCAGCCCGTGGCGCGCGGTGCCGCTGACGATCGCATCCCGCAACAACTGGTGAATCATCGCGTAACGGGAGGCCGAGGCGGACACTGCTTTCATTGCTTTCTCTGGGGCATGTAGGACGGTGGCCGGGGATTCTCTCATAGATGCGCCTGTCACTCTGCGCCACATCGGCGGCACTTTTTTGGGGCCTGGAATCTAGGGCTGTTACTTTTCTGCACTAAAATGTATTTATTTATAAAAGATACATTATTTCATTGAAGACCCATCCCTGAAGCCCTGCACGATTTTTTCCCGGACTCGACACCCCCCTAGCCCGTAGGTCTTGGCGATATCGCCAGAGCCCAGGCTGCCGTGTGCTGAAAGGCTGGCACGAAACCTGCCTTTGTAAAATGTACATTTTATTAATATATACGTTTTAGGTGGGCTGGATGTCAAAGGCCCCTGCAATGGCCGGGGATTTTGCCAGCGGCCGCGACGAGCACTCACGCTTCAAGGAGACACACCATGGCTAAAGACATTCTCTGTGCATTTGGCGTCGACGTTGACGCCGTCGCCGGCTGGCTCGGTTCCTACGGTGGTGAAGACTCACCCGATGACATTTCCCGTGGCCTGTTCGCCGGTGAAATCGGCGCGCCACGCCTGCTCAAGTTGTTCGAGCGCTACGGCCTGCGCACCACCTGGTTTATCCCCGGGCATTCGATGGAAACCTTCCCCGAGCAGATGAAGGCCGTGGCCGATGCCGGCCACGAAATCGGCGTGCATGGCTACAGCCATGAAAACCCCATCGCGATGACGGCCGAGCAGGAAGAAATCGTCCTCGACAAGTCCATCGAACTGATCACCCAGGTCACAGGCAAACGCCCCACCGGCTACGTCGCGCCCTGGTGGGAATTTAGCAAGGTGACCAACGAGCTGCTGCTGAAAAAGGGCATCAAGTACGACCACAGCCTGATGCACAACGACTTCCACCCCTATTACGTACGCAAGGGCGACAGCTGGACCAAGATCGACTACAGCCAGCACCCCGACACCTGGATGAAACCCCTGGTGCGCGGCGCAGAAACCGACCTGGTGGAAATCCCCGCCAACTGGTACCTCGACGACCTGCCGCCCATGATGTTTATCAAGAAGGCGCCCAACAGCCACGGTTTCGTCAACCCACGGCACCTTGAAGAAATGTGGCGCGACCAGTTCGACTGGGTCTACCGCGAACACGAACACGCCGTGTTCACCATGACCATCCACCCCGATGTGTCGGGCCGTCCGCAAGTGCTGTTGATGCTGGAACGCTTGATCGAACACATCCAGGGCCATGCCGGCGTGCGCTTCGTCACCTTCGACGAAATCGCCGACGACTTTATCCGCCGCCAACCCCGTACCTGACCCTTTGCCCCCATCGAGGCGCGATCCATGTCTATCTACAACAAGCTCGACCTGACTGGCTGGAAACCCCGGCAACTGACGGCCAAGGAGGTACGCTTTGCCACCTGGATTGCATTTTTTGCCTGGGTGTTCGCGGTGTATGACTTCATCCTGTTCGGCACGCTGTTGCCGGAAATCGGCCGGCACTTTGGCTGGGGTGAAGTGGAGCAAGCCGAGATCGCGACCTGGGTGGCGGTGGGGACGGCGGTCGTCGCCCTGGCCATCGGCCCGCTGGTGGACAGGCTGGGGCGGCGCACCGGGATTATCTTCACCGTCGCCGGCTCTGCCGTGTGCTCGGCGCTGACCGCCATCGGCGGCGCGTGGGGCAAGTCGCCACTGATTCTGATCCGCTCCCTGGGTGGCCTGGGCTATGCCGAGGAAACGGTCAACGCCACCTACCTGAGTGAGCTGTATGCGGCTTCCGACGACCCGAAACTGGCCAAGCGTCGCGGCTTTATCTACAGCCTGGTACAGGGCGGCTGGCCGGTCGGCGCGCTGATCGCGGCGGGCCTGACGGCGCTGCTGTTGCCGATCATCGGCTGGCAGGGCTGCTTTATCTTCGCTGCAATCCCGGCCATCGTCATTGCGGTCATGGCGCGCAAGCTCAAGGAGAGCCCGCAGTTCCAGATCCACCAGCGCATCACCCAATTGCGCAAGCGCGGCGCGGTGAGCGAGGCGCAGAACGTCGCGCTGACCTACGGCGTGGACTACGACGAACACAGCAAGGCCGGCCTCAAGGCGGCCTTCCGTGGTCCGGCACGCCGGGCGACCCTGGTGATCGGCGCGGCGATCCTGCTCAACTGGGCGGCGATCCAGGTGTTCAGCGTGCTGGGCACCTCGGTGATCATCAGCGTGCACCACATCTCGTTCGAGAACTCGCTGATCATCCTGGTGCTGTCCAACCTGGTGGGCTACTGCGGCTACCTGTGCCACGGCTGGATGGGCGACAAGATCGGCCGGCGCAATGTCATCGGCCTGGGCTGGATGCTCGGCGGCCTGGCGTTTGCCGGCATGCTCTACGGCCCGAGCACGATGCCCATGGTGGTCGGGCTGTACAGCCTGGGCCTGTTCTTTTTGATCGGCCCGTACTCGGCGGCGCTGTTCTTTATCAGTGAAAGTTTCCCCACCAGCATCCGCGCCACCGGCGGCGCGATCATCCATGCCATGGGCCCGTTGGGCGCGGTAGTCGCCGGCTTTGGCGCGACCCAGGTGCTGTCCTCAGGCAGCGATTGGCAGACCGCCGCCCTGTATTTCGGCGCGCTGCCGTGCTTGCTCTCTGGCGCGCTGATGTTTGCCGCCCGCCATGTGCGCCCGGAAACCGTCCAGTAAGGAGTGTTTGATGAACCGTAAAGTCGCCTTGATTACCGGTGCCGCCAGCGGCATCGGCCAAGCCCTCGCCGTGGCCTATGCCCGCGCCGGCGTGGCGGTGGTGGGCGGGTACTACCCGGCTGATCCCCATGACCCGCAAGCCACCGTGGGCCTGGTGCAAGCGGCCGCTGGCGAATGCCTGATGTTGCCGCTGGACGTGGGGGATAGCGCCTCGGTGGATAACCTGGCGGCGCAGGCCACCCAGCATTTTGGCCGCCTCGACTACGCCGTGGCCAACGCCGGCCTGTTGCGCCGCGCGCCCTTGCTGGAGATGACCGACGCGCTGTGGGACGAGATGCTCAACATCGACCTGACCGGGGTGATGCGCACCTTCCGCGCGGCAACCGGGCAGATGAAAGAGGGCGGGGCGCTGGTGGCGATCTCGTCGATTGCCGGTGGCGTGTACGGGTGGCAGGAGCACGCCCATTACGCCGCAGCCAAGGCTGGCGTGCCGGGCTTATGCCGCTCGCTGGCGGTGGAACTGGCGCCGTTGGGGATCCGCTGCAACGCGGTGATCCCGGGGTTGATCGAGACACCGCAGTCGCTGGACGCCAAGAACTCCCTCGGCCCCGAAGGCCTGGCAAAAGCCGCACGGGCGATCCCGTTGGGCCGGGTCGGGCGGGCGGATGAAGTGGCGTCGCTGGTGCAGTTCTTGACCAGTGAGGCGTCCAGCTACCTGACCGGGCAGAGCATCGTGATTGATGGTGGCCTGACCGTGCGCTGGCCCGACTGACCCCCCTTGAACCCTAAGCAGTCCAAATGTGGGAGCAGGCTTGCCCTAATACCGATCAGTTAAGCGAACGCAATGCTCAAAGCCGCGAAGATCAAATGTGGGAGCGGGCTTGCCCTAATGCCGATCAGTTAAGCGCAGATCCCCTGTGGGAGCGGGCTTGCTCGCGATAGCGGCGGGTCAGTTAATGCAACTCTGACTGACACACCGTCATCGCGAGCAAGCCCGCTCCCACATTTGATCTTCGTTGCTTTGAGCATTGCGTTCACTTAACTGAACGGCATTAGGGCTTGCCCGCTCCCACAGGGAAGCTCACCCGTCTCAGCAACAGGAGAATCCGCATGCCGCAACTCAGCAACCGCCGCGCCGTGATCACCGGCGCCGGCAGCGGCATAGGCGCTGCCATCGCCCGCGCCTATGCCGTCGAAGGCGCCCGCCTGCTGCTGGCCGACCGCGATGCCGCGAGCCTGGCCGAAACCGCCATCACCTGCCGCAACCTCGGCGCCGAGGTATTTGAATGCCTGGCCGATGTCGGCAGCGTCGACGGTGCCCAGGCCAGTGTCGATGCCTGCGTCGCGCATTGGGGCGGCATCGATATCCTGGTCAACAACGCCGGCATGCTGACCCAGGCACGCTGTGTCGACCTGTCCATCGAGCAGTGGAACGACATGCTGCGCGTGGATCTGACCAGTGTGTTTATCGCCAGCCAGCGCGCCTTGCCCCATATGCTCGCCCAGCGCTGGGGGCGGATTATCAATATCGCCTCGCAACTGGGGATCAAGGGCGGCGCCGAACTCACCCATTACGCGGCGGCCAAGGCCGGGGTGATGGGTTTTACCAAGTCCCTGGCCCTGGAAGTGGCCAAGGACAATGTGCTGGTCAACGCCATCGCCCCCGGCCCCATCGAGACGCCCCTGGTGAGCGGCATCAGCGACACCTGGAAGCGCGCCAAGGCCGCCGAGCTGCCCCTGGGGCGGTTCGGCCTGGCCGCTGAAGTGGCGCCCACGGCGGTGCTGCTGGCCAGCGAACCGGGCGGCAACCTGTTTGTCGGCCAGACGCTGGGGCCGAACGCTGGCGATGTCATGCCATGACCGGGGCCTGACCATGTGTGGACTCTGCGGACTGCTGGGCGAAGACCTGCACTGGAGCGATCCTTTGGGCGACGAACTGCCCCGGCGCCGCGAACGCCTGCGCCGGATTGCCGCGATCAACCAGGTGCTGGCGGTGTTCCGGCTCAAGGTCGAAGATTTCCAGGGCGCGTCCTACCTGCTGCTTGGCGCCACCGGCAAGCAGGAATTGGCCAGTGGTCTGGATCAGCTTTGGCGCGCGGCAGAAGGCATGCTCGGCCGCCCGCTGGACCCCCTCGATCCCAAACTGCTCGATCACCTGGAAGCTACCCCGCAACGCCTTTAAATCTGGGTGCCGTTCAGAATACTCAAAGCAGCGAAGATCAAATGTGGGAGGTATAAATATGAGCATCGCACTGAATGTCATCACCGGTTTCCTCGGCAGTGGCAAGACCACCTTGCTCAAGCGCCTGCTGCAAGGCGAAAGCCTCGGCGAGACTGCGCTGCTGATCAATGAGTTCGGCGATGTCGGCATCGATCACCTGCTGGTCGAAGCCGTCGCGCCCGACACCGTGCTGCTGCCCAGCGGCTGTATCTGCTGTTCCATTCGCGGCGAGTTGAAAGACGCGCTGCTGGGCCTGCTGCAACGCCGCGAGCGCGGGGAAATCCCGGCGTTCAAACGGGTGATCCTGGAAACCACCGGCCTCGCCGACCCGGCGCCGATCCTCGCCACCTTGAACAACGACGTGCAACTGCGCGGGCGCTTTCATATCGGCCTGGTGGTGACCCTGGTCGATGCCAGCCACGCCGCCCTGCAAGAGCGCCTGCACCCGGAATGGCTGGCCCAGGTGGCGGCGGCCGATCGCCTGCTGCTGAGCAAGATCGACCGGGTGGATAACGGCGATGGTCTACGCCAGCACCTGGCTGCGCTGAACGCCGGCACGCCGATCCTGAATGCCAGCGAGGTGCATAGCGGCGATCAACTGCTGCTGGGCGATGGCCTGCGCAGCGCGACGCCGGCCGTGGAAGTCGGGCGCTGGCGGCTGCATCAGGCGTCTTCCACGCCCTCTACCCACGGTGCGGCGCAGGTGTGTTGCCTGACCTTCGACCAACCCCTGGACTGGGTGGGCTTCGGGGTCTGGTTGTCGATGCTGTTAAGATGCCATGGCGAACGCATTCTTCGCGTCAAAGGACTGCTCAACGTGAACGCAAGCTCGGCCCCCATCGTCATTCATGGCGTGCAGCATTGCCTGCATGCCCCGGTTCATTTGCCTGCATGGCCGGGCACGGAGCGCCAGTCGCGCCTGGTGTTTATCCTGCGCGGCCTGGACCCGGCGTTGTTGCGCCGTTCCTTTGAGGTGTTCTCACGGCGGTTGGCAGCATGATTACCCTACGTGTCCTCGGTACTTCAGTGACCCTGCTCGAAGCGTTGCGCGTGCGCGCCGAACAGGAGCTGGGCATTCGCCTGGTGTACCAGGTGCACGATGTAGCACAGGCGCAGCGCATTGCGGTGATGCAGCCCGACAGCTACGACCTCTACGACCAGTGGTTTCACAACGTCGATTTTGTATGGCCGGCGCGGGCGATCCAGCCCATCGACACCCGACGCATTGCCCTGTGGCACGAGATCAACGACCTGCCCAAGCGCGGGCGCCTGAGTGCCAATGACCGCCTGGGCAGCGGCAGCGTGCCCAGCGAGCGCCTGTTCGTGCAGCACGACGGCAGCCTCGGCAGCGCCGTTACCGAGCGCATCAGCATGCTGCCCCTGACCCACAACGCCGACAGCTTTGCCTACCGCCCCGAGCGTTTGCCCGACGGCTTTTGCCGCCGCAACGAAAGCTGGGGCTGGCTGCTGGACCCGGCCTGGCGTGCACGCACCGCGTTGCAAAGCGATGCGGCCATCGGCGCTCTGGATGCCGCGTTGGCGGTGCAGGGGGCGGGGCTGGCCCACTTCAACGACATCGGCAATATGAGCATCGAAGAGATCGATGTGCTGGCTGAGATCCTGGTGCGCAAGCAGAAGGAAGGGCATTTCGCCGCGTTCTGGTCCGACGATGAAGAAGCGGCGCACTTGATGCTCAGCCCCAGCATCGATATCCAGAGCCTGTGGTCGCCGACCTTGATGCGCCTGCATCGGGCCGGGGTCAAATACCGCCTGGCGGTGCCCCGCGAAGGCTACCGCGCCTGGTTCGGCGGCCTGTCGCTGTCGCGTCACGCCAAAGGTCCGGTGCTGGACGCCGCCTACGCCTACCTCAACTGGTGGCTGTCGGGTTGGCCCGGCGCGGTGATGGCCCGCCAGGGTTACTACATCGGCAACCCGGCACGCAGCCGTGACCACCTGAGCCATGCCGAGTGGGACTACTGGTACGCCGGCCTGCCCGCCCGCGAAGAGCTGCCGGGCAGCGATGGCCTGCCGCTGATCGAGGTCGGCGAGGTGCGCGATGGCGGCTCCTATGAGCAGCGCATGGGGCATATCGCCGTGTGGAACTCGGTGATGGACGAGCACAACTACCTGGTGCGCCGCTGGGGCGATTTTATGCGGGCCCGCGCCGTGTAGCCGGTGATTTGTCGTCAAAATAATGTCAGCCCGCCGCCCGTATTTATTAGGTTTACTTCTGCCCTGCGACGGCTAATCTGGGTTTTCCAAATGTTCTGAATGAACGGACATTTATTTGACGCCGGGCCTGCAGTCGCGAGGGATGCGTATGACAAAAGGACGCTTGAGCTGGGGCGCGGGCACGCTACCAGGAGGCAAGCGGATGAAATGGCGCCACGCCTTCCAGGCGCGGCTGGCCGGGGTGTTGGCGTTATTGCTGCTGGTGGTGGTAGGCGCGGTGTACTTTGCCGTGAAAGTGGCCACTACCCATGCCGTGGAGAACCAGGCCCAGGTGCAACTGGAGACCGGTAGCCGAGTGTTCGAGCGGTTGCTGGACTTGCGCGGGCGGCGCCTGCAATACGGCCTGGACTGGCTGACGGTGGATGCGCAGTTTCGCCGGGCAGTCGCTGCGGGCGAGCCGGCACAGATCCTTGCCGCCCTGCGCCATCATGGCAGCGGGATCCGTGCCAGCGAGGTGTTTGTGCTGGGGCTCGATGGGCAGGTCATCGTCAGCACCCTGGCCGGCGTGCCTGCGCAGCAAGTCTTTCCCTATGCCCAGGCGCTGCGCCACGCCCGGCGCAACTCCTTGCAAATGCTGATTGTGGCCCTGGCCGGCCAGCCGTTCCTGCTGGTGCAGGAAGAGGTGCTGGATCCACTGCCCATTGCCCGGGTGGTCATGGGTTTTTCCATGGATGAGGCGTTTGCCGCCGAGTTGCGCTCGTTGAGCAACCTGGAAGTGTCGTTCATGAGCGTGGACCAGGGCCAGCCAGGCACCTTGTTCAGCACCCAGCCCCTGGCCGACCGCCCGGCCATTATCCAGGCGCTGCATGACCCCAACCCCAGCGAACTGGCGCAGATGAGCCAATTGCACGGCCAGCGCTTTCTCAGCCAGGTGCTGCCCCTGGCCAACACCGGGGATGGCGGGCACGTCATGGCCTTGCTGCAAAGCCCGCTGGACCAGGCCCTGCAATCCTTCGCGCCGCTGGACCGGCAATTTCTCGGCATTGCCCTGGCGGCCTTGTTGGTCTCGCTGGTGGGTGCACTGTTGATGGCGCGCCGGGTGTCGCGCCCGCTCGATGCCCTGGTGCAGGCGGCCGAGCGCATCGGCGCCGGTGACTACCGCACGCCGGTGGCGGTGCGCGGCAAGGATGAGTTTAGCCTGCTGGCCCGGGCCTTCAACGCGATGCAGAGCGGCATCGCCGTGCGCGAACGGCAACTGGCACACAACGCCCTGCACGATGCATTGACCGGCCTGCCCAACCGCGCCCTGGCCATGGAGCGCCTGGGCAGTGCGATCAGTGCGCGGCGACCGGTGGTGTTGCTGTACCTGGGGATCGAAAACTACCGGGTGATCAACGAAGGCTTCGGCCCCCAGGGCGTCGAGGAAATGCTGCGTGAGGCCAGCCGCTGCCTGCTGTCGAGCCTGGCGGCGGGGGATTCGGCGGCGCGCATTACCGGCAGTGAATTCCTCGTGTTGCTGGAAAACACCAAGCTCGACAGCGCCGTGGCCCGCGCCGACCGCCTGTACAGCCTGTTGACCGAACCGCAGCGGGTCGGTGGCGACGAGCTGCGCCACGAAGTGAGCATGGGCATTGCCGCCTATCCCGAAGATGGCCAGCAGGTCGAAGAACTGATCAGCCGCGCCGCCATTGCCCGCCACGATGCGGCCGCGTTGCCTGGCTACTTGCAGATCTATCAACAGGACCGCGACCTCGCCCATCAACGCCAGATCAGCCTGATCCGCGACCTGCGCCGCGCCGCCATCGAAGACGAACTGTTCCTGTGCTATCAGCCCAAGCTCGACCTGCGCCACGGCTATGTGCGCCAGGCCGAGGCGCTGTTGCGCTGGCAGCACCCGACCCTGGGCCTGGTGTCGCCCGCCGAATTCATCCCCCTGGCCGAGCGCTCCGGCAGCATGGCCAGCCTGACCCATTGGGTGATCGAAGAGGCGATCCGCCAGTTGGCAGAGTGGAGCGTGCGCGGGCTGGAGGTGCAGCTGTCGCTGAATATCTCGGTGGACGACCTGGGCGACGAAGGGCTGGCGCCACGGGTGACCGAATTGCTGGAGCGACACGGGGTGCAGGCCGGGCAGTTGATTTTCGAAATCACCGAAAGCGCGATCATGCACAACCCGGAACAGGCCTTGCGCATCCTTGAGCAACTGCGCGGCTGTGGCATCAGCCTGTCGGTGGACGACTTCGGCACCGGCTACTCGTCCCTGGCCCAGTTGCAGCGCCTGCCGGTGCAGGAATTGAAGATCGACCAGTCCTTTGTGCGCAACCTCGACAGCACCAGCGGCGACGCGGTGATCGTGCGTTCGACCATCGAGATGAGCCACAACCTGGGGCTCAAGGTGGTGGCCGAAGGGGTGGAGTTCGAGCCCAGCCTGGCACTGCTCAAACAATGGAATTGCGACACCGCCCAGGGCTACCTGATCAGCCGGCCGTTGAATGCCAGGGCGTTTGAGATGTGGATGCGCCGGGATCGCAGCACGGTGTGACGGGCCTGTGGGAGAGGGCTTGTGTGGGAGCAGGCAAGCCAGCTCCCACATTTGAACGGTATTTCAAATAAAAAACCCCGGAATCCCGGGGTTTTTTGTTGCAGCTGTCGCTTAATCCGCCAGCTTGAACGCCATCACATAGTCACCCTGCCTGGTCCCCAGGGAACCGTGACCGCCCGCCACGACCAGCACGTACTGCTTGCCGTCCTTGCCGGTGTAGGTCATCGGGGTGGTTTGCGCGCCTGCAGGCAGGCGGCCTTCCCACAGTTGCTTGCCGTTTTTCACGTCATAGGCACGCAGGTACTGGTCGAGGGTGCCGCTGAGGAAGGACACGCCACCGGCCGTGGTGAAGGTCCCGCCCAGGCTGGGCACGCCCATGCTCAGGGGGATGGGCACTGGCGAACTGTCACGCACGGTGCCGTTCTTGTGCATCCAGATGGTCTTGTTGGTGGTCAGGTCCACAGCGGCCACATAACCCCAGGCCGGTGCCTGGCACGGCAGGCCCATGGGCGAGAGCATCGCTTCCAGGACCACGCCATACGGCGTGCCTTTGTTGGGCTGCACACCTTCGGTCTCGCTGACCCGCGGGCCCATGGCGGCGATTTTTTCTGCCGGGATCATGGTTGACTTGAACGCCATGTAGCTTGGGTTGACGAAGGCGATCTGGCGCACCGGGTCAACCGAAATGCCGCCCCAGTCGAACACGCCGAAGTTACCCGGGTAGACGATCGAGCCTTGCAGCGATGGCGGGGTGAACGGGCCGTCGTAGCGCAGGGACTTGAAGTCGATCCGGCACAGCAGTTGGTCGAACGGGGTCACGCCCCACATGTCACGCTCCTTGAGGGGCGGTGGCATGAAGTTGAGGTCGGACTTGGGCTGGGTGGGCGAGGTGTGATCACCGGCCACAGCGCCTTGCGGCACCGGGATTTCGTTGATCGGCACCACCGGCTCGCCCGTTGCACGGTCCAGCACGTAGATGCTGCCTTGCTTGGTCGAGGTCATCACGGCTTGCTTCACGCCGGCGGCGGTCTTGATGTCGATCAGGCTTGGCTGGCCGCCCACGTCCATGTCCCACAGGTCATGGTGGGTGAACTGGTAGTGCCAGCGCACTTTACCGGTGTTGATATCCAGGGCCGTCAGGCCGGCAGCATGCAGCTCGGAAGCCGGTGTGCGGTAGCCACCGAACTGGTCCGGGGTCTGGTTGCCCATGGGCAGGTAGAGCATGCCGAGTTTTTCATCGACGGCGAACATCGACCACATGTTGGGCGAGTTGCGGGTATAGGTCTTGCCTTCGGCAATCGGCGTGGTGTCGTCCGGGTTGCCGCTGTCCCAGTTCCACACCAGCTTGCCGGTGTGCACGTCGAACGCGCGGATCACGCCGCTGGGCTCGTCGGTGGAGACGTTATCGGTGACGTGACCACCAATCACCACCAGGTTCTGGGTCACGGCCGGCGGCGAGGTGGAGTAGTAGCCACCGGGGGCGAAGGTGCCGATATTGGCACCCAGGTCGACCTGGCCTTTGTCGCCGAAGTCTTCGCACATCTTGCCGGTGTCGGCGTTCAGGGCGATCAGACGGGTGTCGGCGGTCGGCAGGAAGATGCGACGCGGGCAGGCATTGGCCGCTGGCGCAGCGGCACCGGTGGCCGGGCTTTGCGCGGTGGCGGCGTAGGCGGCGTCATCGTGATAGGTCACGCCACGGCAGGTCATGTGCGCCCAACCCTTGAAGTTCGCGGCTTTTTGCGTCGAGAGCTTGGGGTCGAAACGCCAGATTTCCTTGCCGGTGTCCGGGTCAAGGGCGATCACCTGGCTGTGCGGCGTACACACGTAGAGCATGCCGTTGACTTTCAGCGGGGTGTTTTCCGCGGTGGTTTCACCGGGATCGCCTGGGCCAGGCAGGTCGCCGGTGCGATAGGTCCAGGCCGGCACCAGCTTGTGCGCGTTCTCAGGGGTGATCTGTGCCAGCGGCGAGTAACGGTCACCGAAGGCCGAGCGGCCATAGGAATTCCAGTCGCCATCGGCCTGGGCCGGGGCGGCGTTGGTCATGCCCGGCACCGCGTCGCGGTCCAGTTGGCCTTTGATTTCACCGGGGTTGGTGAACTGGCTGGCCACGGCGGTGGCGCCGGCCAGCACCACGGCCACGCTCAGTGCGCCGGTGCCCATCGGGGCCGGTTGGCTACGCAGCAGGGGGCGGCGGAACCACGGCAGCAGCATGACAATGCCCAGGCCGAACAGCAGGGCCAGGCGCGGCACCAACTGCCACCAGTCCAGGCCGACTTCCCACAGGGCCCACACCGTGCTGGCGAACAGCACCACAGCGTACAAGCCCAGCGCCGCGCGGCGCGTGGCCAGCAGCAGGATGCCGGTCAAGGTGAGGCCAATACCCGCCAGCAGGTAGTACAGCGACCCGCCGAGCATGCTCAGCTTGATGCCCCCGGCCAACAAGGCCAGGCCCATGATCAGCAGCAAGATCCCCAGCAACCTGGGCAGCAGGCGGCTTGGACTTGAAGCACCATCAGTGCTCATAGTGTGATTCTCCGTGACGTTTAAGGTAGTCCCGCGCTTGTTCACTGTAGATGACGTTTGTGCGCAGGCTTGGTTCAGGTCTCATTGCGTTTATTCAGATTCAGAAGGACGCTTGCAGCTTGATCCCGCCGACCAGCGCGTCATCCACCTGGGCGACGGCCCCCGGATGACGGATGTATTGCAGGTTCGGGCGCACCGTCAGCCAGTTGCTGACATGCACGCCGTAATAGAGCTCGGCGCTGTATTCGGTGTCTTGCACCGGCAGGTAGGCGGCGGCGTCAAAATCGTAGACCGCACGGGCCTGGTTGCTGGCCTGGGCGTTCTTGCGATAGGCCGGGTTGACGTGCACGCGGGCCACGGCAAAGCCGATATCGTCGCGGGCGCGGGCATCGAAGGGGCCTTTGTAGACCACCCCGGCCTGCACATAGTTATCCACAGCGTTGGTTTTCTTATCGTGCATCGTCGCGTTGGCGAACACACTCAAGCCACGGGAGTGGTCACTGGCCAGGCTGGTGACCTGCTGCTGCACGCCCAGCCATACGCCGTGCTTGCTGGAGGCGCTGCGATAGGCCTCGCCACTGACGGCGGCGGGCTGGTCGTTGCGGTCCTTGTACACGTCGCTGGCCTTGGCGCTGCTGTAGTAGTAACCGGCGCGGTATTCGCCCGGCAGGCCGTGGACCTTTGGCGTCCACACCAGCTCCACCGGCAGCAGGGCGCCCTGGGTGCCGCTGCCGCTGAGCTTGAAGCCATTGCCGCGATCGAGGTTGGACGGGTTCTGCTCATAGGCGCCGATTTGCGCGTACAACTCGGGCGTCAGGTGGTATTTGACCCGCAGCGCCCATTGGCTCACCGGCCAGTTGTACCAGATGCCACCGACCCAGTTGCCCACCTGGGAGCCGCAGAACGCCAGGTTCTGGAAGTCGCAGGGGAAGCTGTTGAAGTCTTCGCCTTCGCCAAAGCGCCCGGCCTTGATGTCGAGCTTCTGGTCGAAGAATTGCTGCTGATACCACATCTGCGTCAGGCGCCAGGTCTGGCCCCGGCCCCAGACTTCCTGGGACGAAGTAAAACCGCCGACCCGTGGGTCGTTGATGCGATCGTTAGTGATGTTGTTGCCACTGCGCTCGGTGATCGTCAGTTGGAACTCGGCGTTGTGCCAGCCAAGGATCTTCTGCAGGTCCAGGTGACTGCCGAAGGCCCATTGGTCGCTGTAGCGCGCCGTGCGGTCATGGTCCGAGCCGCCGTGCAGGTTGCTGCCCATCTCGCCGGTGTAGTCGATCTTGAAGTCGTAACCTTGTTCAGACAGCGCTGTCCGGGAACCGCCGAAATCACCCAGCATCCTCGGCGACTCATGGTCAAAGGCAGGGGCGGCCTGGGCGCAGGGGATCAGGCACAAAGGCAGCAGCGCAGCGCACTGGCGCAGTGTTGGGAAAGCAGGCATAGGCAAGGGCAGGTCTTAATAGTTTTGGTTTTTGGTACGCAAACGGCGGCCGGGGGGGATGCGCGTCAGGTCTGGCTGAAAGATGAAACGTTTCAGTTTGTTACGGACAAGGATAAAGCGCCGGCTCGGGGAGAGAAAGCGCTAATCGCAAGATGGATTCTTTCGGATTTGGTAACAGTGTGACAGAACACCGCATATCCCATGTGGGAGCGGGCTTGCTCGCGATAGCGGTGTTTCAGTCAATATATCCGGCGACTGAAACACCGCTATCGCGAGCAAGCCCGCTCCCACCCAAGCCCGTTCCCACACTGTTAATCCGTGTCTGTCAGAAGGTCGTGCGCAAGCCCACCTGCACGCTACGCCCCGGCGCCGGCGCGATATCGCGCAGGATCGAGCTGGCATAGCGTACGGTCTGGTTGGTCAGGTTCTCGCCATCAACAAACGCCAGCCACTGGCTACCACCCAGGTTGAAGCGATAGCCGGCACTGGCGCCCAAGGTGGTGTAGCCATCGGTGCCGCTTTCATTGGCCGGGACGCGGCCTTGGCCAGCAGCATGCTGGACGTCGATCCGCGCCTGCCAGCGATCCAGTTCCCACAGCAAGCCGCTGTTCAGGCGCAGCGGGGCAATACGGGGCAGGGCTTCGCCGGTGTCCAGGTTGGTGGCGCGGGTGTAGTCGCCCGACAGTTCCAGGGCAAATTTGCCGTAGGCACTTTCACCCAGCTTCCAATGATCCTGGGCTTCAAAGCCGACGAAACGTGCGCGCACACCTGAGTAGGTGTATTCCGGGATGCCGCTGGCGTCTTCTTCGCCTTCGTCATTCAAGGTGCGACCGCTGTTCAGCAGGCCGATGTAGTTGGAGAAGTGGCTGTAGAACACGCCAACACTGCCCTTGTGCGTACCATTGTCAAAACGCAGGGCCAGGTCGCTGGCCACGGCTTTTTCCTTGGACAGCTTGGCATCGCCCACTTCATAAGTACCGGTGGCGACGTGGGCGCCGTTGGCATACAGCTCGTAGAAGGTCGGGGCGCGTTCGGTGTAGCCCAGGGTCGCGGCCAGTGACCAGATGGGGGTCAGGGTGTAGACCGCGCCCGACGACAGGCTGCCAGCGGTGAAGCTACTGGAGCGGTTGGCATTGGCAAACCGCGCGTTGCCTTTGCCATCCGGGTCGACGGTGGTGTGTTCCAGGCGCCCGCCCAGGCTCAGCTTCAGGCGCTCGGTGGCCTGCATTTCTTCGAGGATAAACAGCGCGCCGGCATTGGTGTCGGTCTGCGGTACGAAGGCTTCCTCGCCCAAGGCGGAAAATTCGCTACGGCTGACCTGGGCACCGACGATGCCATCGAACGGCCCCAAGGGCTGGTGCCGCGCTTCGATACGCGCCTCATAGCCCTTGTTCTTGAAGGTGGTGCCGGTTTCGCCGCCTTCGATTTCCCGGTGTTCGTAATCGGTGTAGCCGGCGTCGAGTTTGACCGAGGTAAACGGGCCTTGCAGGTTGCGGATCTCGGAGGCGAAGGCGTAGTGCTCCTGTTGCATGCGGATGCGCACGTCCTGTTCGGCGGGCGAGCCGTAGTTGCTGTCGGAATTGCTGTAGGACAACCCGGCGTAACCGTCGTCCCACGTGTAGGAACCGCCCACGGCACCGCTGTCCTGGCGCCCGTCGCTGTTGCCCAGGCGGCCGTTTTTGCCGGGGCCGTTTTCGCTTTCCGCAGCGTGGCGGCTGCGGGCGTAACCTGGGATTTTCAGGTCGTTGAATTGCCGTGCGCTGGCATCCAGGTGCAGGGCGAAGCTGCCGTTGCCGGCTTCCAGTTTGCCGGCGCTGCTGCGGGTGGTGTCGGCGCCGCCGTAGCGCAGTTCGCCCGCGCCGTGGATGCCGTCGATGGCTTCGGTGGGGATGCGGTTGTCGAAGGTATTGACCACCCCGCCGATGGCGCTGCCGCCGTAAAGCAGGGCGGCCGGGCCCCGGACGATCTCGATGCGCTCGACGTTGACCGGGTCCAGCGGCACCGCATGGTCATAGGACAGCGACGAGGCATCCAGCGCGCCGACGCCATTGCGCAGGATGCGAATGCGGTCGCCATCCTGGCCGCGGATGATCGGGCGGCTGGCGCCAGGGCCGAAGTACGACGACGACACCCCAGGCTGCTTATTCAGGGTTTCGCCCAGGCTGCCTTTTTGTTGCAGGGTCAGGTCATCGCCTTCCAGCACGGTGCTTGGCGAGGCCAGTTGTTGGCTGCCCAGCGGGTTGCCGGTGATGACTTGGGGTTGCAGTTCCAGGGCGTGGGCCTGGGTGCCGATCAGCAGGGCGGCGGCCAGCGGGCTCAGGCGCCAGAGAGGGGAGAGGGACATCGGGGGTTCCTTGGCAAAGCAGAGAGGGTGGATATTTATAGTTACAATATAACATCTCTTTTTGCTCCGGGAAGCGGAACTTTTCAGCGGCTATAGTGAACACGGTGCTTCCGCCTGCCAGGCCTCTCGGCTAAGGTGCGCGGCTTCTTCTTTATTTACTTGGCAAAGGCCCGGCATGACCGCATCGAACAACAACCCCCTGCACGGCGTTACCCTGGAACAGGTGCTCACTGCACTGGTGGCGCACTACGAATGGGAAGGCCTGGCCGAGCGCATCGATATCCGCTGCTTCAAGAACGACCCGAGCATCAAGTCCAGCCTCACGTTCCTGCGCAAGACCCCGTGGGCGCGGGAGAAGGTCGAAGGCCTGTACGTCAAGCTGATGCGCACCAAACGCCCGCTGGACTGATCCCATGAAGCGCTTTGTCGCGGCAGCGGCACTGGCCGGTTGGGCAGGCCTGGCGATCCAGCAATACCTGATCCTTTCGTCACGCTGGCTGGCCGATGCCAGCCTGTTGGGTGGGTTGGTGAATTTTTTCAGCTTTTTCACGGTGCTGACCAACACCCTGGCTGCGGTGGTGCTGAGTTATGCACTGGTGAATCGCCCTTCGGCTGGGCGCCGCTTTTTCCTACAGCTTGCGGTCAGCAGCGGGATCGCCGTGAGCATCGTGGTCGTAGGGCTGGCTTATAGCCTGCTGCTGCGGCATTTGTGGAGCCCCGAGGGCTGGCAGTTTATCGCCGACGAATTACTCCACGATGTGATGCCGCTGCTGTTCCTCGGCTATTGGTGGTGGTGCGTCCCCAAGGGCACGCTGCGCCTGCGGCACATTGGGTATTGGGTGATTTACCCGTTGCTGTATTTCATTTATGTGCTGCTGCGCGGGCATGTGCTGGGGCAGTATCAGTACCCGTTTATTGATGTCGGCACCTTGGGTTATCCACAGGTGTTTATGAATGCCGGGGGGATATTGCTGGGATTTGTGGCGGTGGCGCTAGCGATAGTGGGGCTGGACAAGCTCCCCAGGGCAACGAAGAACTAATGTGTGTGGGAGCGGGCTTTTATGGGAGCGGGCTTGCCCGCGATTGCGGTGGTTCAGTATCAAATATGCTGACTGATCCACCGCAATCGCGAGCAAGCCCGCTCCCACATTTTTGACCCAGTGAGTCCTATTCTTCGCTGCTGCCCTCGGCCCGCCAGTAGCCCACCGCCTTGACGAACTCATCGTCAAGCCGGTGCTTATCCAGCAGCACCCGCCGCACCTGGCGCGACAGCCTGGTCTCGGTGGCGACCCAGGCATACAGCGCCCCAGCCGGTAGCTGTAGGTTCGTCACCGTGGTCAGCAGGTCATCGACCCCGCGCACCACCCAGATCACCTCGACATTCGCCGCACTGCCAAGTGCCTGCTTTTCATGCACATCGGCAATTTCAATCACCGCCAGCACCGTGCGCCCGGCCGGCAGTTCTTCCAGGCGCCGGGCAATGGCCGGGATCGCGGTTTCGTCGCCCACCAGCAGGTAGCTGTCGAAGATATCCGGCACGATCATCGAGCCCCGGGGCCCGCCGATGTACAGGTGTTGGCCGACGGCCGCCTGCTCGGCCCAGGTCGATGCCGGGCCATCGCCATGCAGCACAAAGTCGATATCCAACTCGCCAATGGCCAGGTCGAAGCGCCGTGGCGTGTAGTCGCGCATTGCCGGCTGGGGGCCCTCGCCCTTGATGGCGAAGGTCGGGCTTTGCAGCGCGGCCAGTTCGGCGGCGTTCTGCGGGAACAGCAGCTTGATATGGTCATCGCTGCCCAGGCTGACAAACCCGGCCAGTTGCTCGCCACCCAGGGTGATGCGGCGCATGCGCGGGGTGATATCGACCACCCGCAGTACCTCCAGGCAGCGGCGTTTAATCTCGTGGGTAACGCGGTGGATGGCGGGCTTGTTCATGCACTTTTCCCCTGTACAGGTTGGACGGGCGGGCCATCCACAATGGCTTGGGCGGTGCTGTTGAGCAGCCCCGCGACACGCGTGATTTCTTCCGGGCTCCAGCGGCCGTGATGCAGCTGCAAGGCATGGCGCAGGTTATGCACCGCCTCGTGGATCTCCGGTGGCCGGTCATGGCCGCGCAGCGAACGCTTGCTCACGTCGATGCGCATGCGCACACCGTCCAGGGCAATGGTCTGTTCGCTCAAGAAGAGACGTCCGGCGTCGGTGATTGTGTAGCGTTTTTTCCCGCCCTCGGCGTCGCCGCTGATCAATTCGCTCTCTTCCAGAAAGGTCAGGGTGGGGTAGATCACCCCGGGGCTGGGGCTGTAGGCGCCGTCGAACAAGGCCTCGATCTGGCGGATCAGGTCGTAGCCATGGCACGGCTGCTGGGCGATCAGCGCCGGCAGGAGGATTTTCAGGTCGCCCGGGGCGAAGACCCGCGGGCCTCGGCCACCGCGCTCGCGGCCTGGGCGTTTCTCGAAGCCGTCGCGGCCGTCACCGGGTTCACGGTGGGAATGAGGGTCTCTCATTGGGATGCTCTCTGTGGGTTTCTAAGACATAACGTAAGATATATCTTAATGCCGGAGCAACGCTTGCCGACGAACGGTAGGGTGCCGCTGCGCTTATCCACTGGCAATTAACAGATTGTCGGTTTAAATGAACTCATGGAGTCTTTGCTCTAATTGCAGCGATGCTTAGTGGTGGATGGTCGTGTGCTATTTTTCTTACGGAACATTGTTCGTTGGGTGTGGGTTAAGTTGGTGATAGTTGTCCTCCAGGTATTACAGCCAGTAATTGGTTTTTTCGGGTTCCAGGTTTTTTTCCATGCAACATAAGGACTTGAAACTACGAGTTACAAGGAATTGGCCGGCTTACCTGAAGTTAAATTCGGTTGATCATTTACTCGCGTCTTAAGACTCAACTCATAAAGTGATAGTTGGGTCTTTGGCGTGGAATGAAGTTTCGATCAACTCGAACCTTTAACTTAATTAGTGACAACAGGTATTTAATGATGCTGAAAAAGACTGCTTTCGTCCTGCCTCTGGTGATGTTGGCCATCGGTTCTTCCAGCGTGTTTGCAGCTGGTGAAGCCACCAGCGTCATCAACATCAAGGCGACGATTCCTACCAAACAGTTCCATGCCCAGCCGTTGGATCCAGAGTTCGGTAAGGATGAAACCATGGCCTACAACACCGTTACCGGTCTGTTGAGCCCCATCCGTGCGACCTACGCGGTGAAAAATACCGACGGTTCGATCAAGGCCTATATCGAAGGCGGTCCGGCTTCCCTGACCAACGGCACTTCTTCCATTCCCCTGACCACCACCTTCAACGGCGTGACCCTGACCGGTTCGCCGCTGGAAGTCGTGGATGACGCCAGCTCCACCCCTGGCACCCAGGCCGACATGGTGGTGGTGGCAGCCAAGCCGGCCGACACCGATGCGGGCCTGTTCACCACCAACTACACCGTGGTGTTCGACCATGAGCCGCGCGTAACCCCGTGAAGATGACCTGTTGACCAATAAGCATCGGCTTATTGCTTAGCACCTACCGATCGACAGGCAGCCGCTGTCGGTTGATCGGTATTCAAGTATTTCCTGTGCGTATTCAGAGTATCCGTTCATGTTCCCGATGATTTTCATCGCGGCAGCGCTTGCCTTGTTGTTTTGTACGGGAGCGTTTGCAGCTGACGCGGCAACTGGCACAACCCCCAGAAGTTTGCTGTCCCAGGCCAAGGGTTTACCGGCGGATTTTGAAGAACATTTTTTTGATGTGCCGCTGGCGGTGCGGGTTGAACTGGACCAGGAGTTCGTCTCTGAGGCGATGATTGTCCTGACCCGTGACGACCGCCTGACTTTGCTGGATTTCACCGATCACGAAGGCAGTGTGATCAAGGATATCGAACGTGACCGCTGGGGTGACTACCTCAAGCAGGGCGTGCCGTTGGGCGCTTGCCAAGGCAACTGCCCGGAGCAACTGCTGGCGGTCCACTACAACCTGGAAAAGTCCCTGGTCACCCTGTTGACCGAGAACGCCGAGCGCGAAGGGTTCGAGCCGCAGTATTACTCCCTGCCCACCGGCGGCAGCACCGGCCTGATCGTGCGTAACCAACTCAATATCAGCGGCGGCCAGGGCCAGGACCTGGGCGGGCGCCTGGGGCTGGATGCCAACGCCAGCCTGGGCAACTGGAGCCAGGTGTTGAACATGCAGTTCTCGCGCCTGGGCGGGCCGGACGACGATGCCCTCAACCATGCGGTGTACTCCCTGTATGGCCAGCGTGAAATGCACGGCGAGTTCCTGCGCCTGGGCTACTTCACCCCCAATGCCGAAGGCCTGACCCGCCAGTTGCGCACCTTCGGCGCCAGCCCGGACACCGCCGTGGGCGTGATGTACGGCAGTTCCGACAGCCTGATGATCGCCAACCCCAAGCCGAGCATCTACCCCATTTATGTCACCGCCAACCGCCAGGGTTCGGTGGAGATCTACCGCAATGGCCTGCTGATCAACACCCAGGCGGTCGCCACTGGCCTGCAAAGCCTGGACACGCGGCCCCTGCCGGGCGGCATTTATGAGGTGGAAGTGCGCCTGGTGGAAGATGGCCAGACCACCAGCACCACCCAGGAATTGGTGTACAAGCCCAACAACTGGCGCAACCTCGACAACCGTTGGCGCTACAACGTGTTTGCCGGGCAGGAAAGCAAGCTGCTGAGCAACTGGGATGAACAGCCCAGTGGCGACCTGACCGCCGGCGCGTCCGTCAACTACCTGGCCCACCCACGGGTGGTGCTGGGGCTGTCCGGGCGCCAGGTCAAGGACAACATGCAGTACGGCACGTCCATCGACTGGACCCTGGCCAACAATGCCAGCCTCTATGCCAACGTCTACCAGACCGATAACTACGGCACCGGCGTCGACTTCAACAGCCTCTACAATTACGGCCTGGGCAGTGTGGTGCTGAACCACACCCGCAGCTGGCTGGACAACCGCAACACCTACGAAGTCCTGCCCGACGGCACCCGCATTCGCCAGCGCGATGTGTTTGTCGGCCAGACCAGCCTCTCAGCGCTGTCCGTCAACCACCGCTTGAGCAACCTGCGCTCCATCAGCGCGCGGCTGTCCTACAGCGAAGGCAATACCCAAGGCACTGGCCTGGACCTGGGCTGGACCGAACGCACCCACCTGTTCGGCAGCGATGCCAACTGGCGCTTGTCGCTGTTCGACCGTCCGGCCAGCTCCAGCACCGGCGACAAGCGCAACCGCGGGGTCGACCTGAGTGTCAGCCTGGCCCTCGGCAGCCCCGGCGAGCAGTGGTCCGCCAGCATCGGCACGCGCACCTCCCGCGAAGGCACGCGTGACAACAACGGCTCGCTGACCTACCGCCGCGACCTGCAAGACCATGTGCTGCAAAGCGTCTCCGGCACGGTGCTGGCCGACACCTATGGCGTGGGCCTGTCCGGCATGGCCAGCTTCCAGACCGATGCGGTCAATGGCGACGGCTTTGTGCAGCGCTCCTCGTTCAACAACGACCTGACCGGTGGCCTGAACCTGGACAGCACCTTCGCCCTCGGCGGGCAACGGATGGTGCTGACCAGCCAGTACGCCGGCAGCGGCTCGGGGATGATTGTCGATGTTGAAAGCGATGTAGAGGACATCGTCCTGCGCGCCGATGACTTGAGCGGCGGTAGCACCCTGCTGCGGGCCGGGCGCAACTTTATCCCGATCACCGCCTACAAGGGCAGTTCGGTGAGCTTCGACTTTGACGGCAACCACGCCCCGGCGGCGAATATCCAGCCACCGCGTACCGCCTACCACCTGAACAAGGGCGGTGTGGACTACCGCAAGATCAGCGTGATGCGCAGCGTCACCGTGCTCGGTCGCCTGGTGGACCCCCAGGGTAAACCGCTCAAGGGCCATCACATCATCAACCACGCCAGCCGTGGGGTGAGCGAGGTCGATGGGTTCTTCTCCCTGGAAATGAACGCCAGCTCGCCGACCCTGGAAGTGCGGCGCAACAACCAGTTGCTGTGCCAGTTCCGCCTCGATACCACCCAGGCGCGCAATGAAAACGATGTGCTGATGATCGGCGACCTGCGTTGTACGCCGGACACCCTGGCCGATTCCACCTTCACCACTCAGACCGCAGGTTGAGTGCCATGACGAGATTTGCGATCACTATGCGACCTCTCTATACGTTGATCAGCCGGCTGGGCGTCGTGGGCGCGGCCCTGGCGTTCAGCTCAACGGCAGCGGCTCTGACCCAGGACATTTCGGCGGTGTTTACACCGGACCCGGCCAATCCGTTTGAGAACAAGTTTCGCAATACCACCCCCATCAGCTCGATCTGCGAGTCGCACATTCCCACCCAATGCAAGGCGTTGAACCTGTTCAGCCTGAGGATTCCCGCCTTCGACGCCTTGAGCAACGGGCCCATCCTGGCCAACCACGCGGATGAGCGCCAGGGCTTTATGGTCCAGGTGCCGTCGAGCTGGCGTGATGTGCAAGTGACCCATACCCGGACTGGGGAAGTGGAGACGGTGCAGATGCGCATTGCCGGGTTTGGCGGCTTGTGGCAGGTGCCCCGGCCACCGGGGGTATCTGGTTGGGCTCAACCGGGAATTGCCTGGACGACCCAGTGGTCCAGGGCTCCCAGCCCTTGTGTTTCGACGGGGCACCTCAAGGCCAGTCGGCAAACGGCGACCTATTTTTGGATTGTGCCGGAAGGAGCCGGGGTGTGCAGTCGCAAACCCTCGCAGGATCTGGCCTATATGCGGATCTTCCAAATGGAGTACGCCTACGAAATCCGCACGCCCAACCCATTGGGCATGTCCAGCGGCGAGTACACCGGCAATCTCACCTACACCCTGGGGCCACGGGGCGACTATGACTTTGGCGACGTCTTGATCCCCACCGATAACCAGCTCACGTTCAACTTCAACCTGGAGGTGCAACACCAACTGCAGGTGGAAGTGCCCCCCGGCGGCAATCGTGTCGAACTGGTGCCCCAGGGCGGCTGGCAAGCCTGGTTGAACCGGGGCCGCAAGCCGGCGCGGTTGTTCCGTGACCAGACCTTCAATATCTCCGCGTCGTCACGCTTCAAGATGCAGATGGCCTGCGAGCGGGTCATCGGCGACACCTGTGCCTTGAGAAACACCACCGACGGTCACGAAGTGCCGGTGGATGTCAGCGTCAGCCTGCCCCATGGCCTGAGTCGTGACGACGGAGGGGCAGTGAGTCGCCAGCCATTGCTGTTGAGCGGTGTGGGCACCGAGTTGTTTCAACCGGGGTTCTACGTCAACCGCCGGCCCGGCACCCTGCATTTCGAGGTCAAGAAAGACTACACCGACCAGATGCTGGAGCGGGGCGGCAGTACCTACTCGGGCCAGGTCACGGTGGTCTGGGATTCGGAACTCTAAATGAGGTTTATGGCAATGAAACATCTGTTGGCGCTGTGTGCGCTGTGCTGGTTGCCGCTGTCGGCCCCGGCCGCTCCCAACATCAATGTGGGGGTGTTCTATGACTATCTGGATGGCGACAAGACGACCTACCTCAAGCGGGTCTTCAATGGCGGTGACAGCACCGCCTTTATCAAGGTCTCGGTGATGGAAATCCTCTACAACGCCGATGGCAGCTCCGAAGAAGTCGAGCTCAAGAGCAACCCCGAGAACACCGCCCGCGATGGCCTGATGGCCACGCCGGCGCGGATGATTGTCCCGGCCAATGGCATGCAGGGCACGCGGTTGTTGTACCTGGGGGCGCGGGACAAAGAGCGCTATTTCCGCCTGCGTTTCGTACCGGTGATGCCCGAGGCCGAGGATGAGTTTGTGGTTTCCAGTGAGGAGCGCGAGGCCTACAACAACAGCCTGTCGGCCGGGGTCACGGTATTGGCGGGGTTTGGCACGGTGTTCTTTGTGCGGCCCAAGGACACGCGCTTTGCCACGCGGGTAGAGGAGCGCGCCGGTGAATACGGGCTGCGCAACGACGGTAACAGCGTGGTGGTGGTGGATCAGTTCAAGGACTGCGCCAGCGACGATGCCCAGGACTGCCTGCCGGTGACCAAGAACCACATCCTGCCGGGGCGTGCCTTCAGCTTTTCCAAGCAGGCCGGGCGAACCTATCGCTTCACCCTGGTCGAGGGCCGCGAGAAACAACCCTATGAGGTCAAAGGCTGATGAACCGTGAGAAGGCCCATGTTGCCCGTTATCGGTCGGGCAAGCTGTCCAAATTCATCCTGGGGACGTTGTTGCTGCTCGGTGCGGCCTTGCTCAGCGCCCAGGCCCTGGCGATCCGTGAAGAGCAGGTGTTCGACGTGTCGGTCACCATCCCGACCGCCGACTTTTATGTAGTGCCGATCAACTCGCAGTTTCTGGAGCGCGAGCAGGAAATGGCCTGGAACCTGGTGACCAGGACCCTCAAGCCCCTGCGCGAACACTTCGACGTGAAGAACAGCGCCGGCGGGATTGTCGCCCGCCTGGGCCAACTGCCCACCTTGTCCAACGGCCGGCGCCAGATCCTGCTGAATGTCTCGTTCAACGGCCAATGGCTGGAGCTGACGGACAGCCTGGTGGTGCCCGCCGATGAAGCGCGGGCCGGCAAGCGTGTGCTGTTGGAAATTGCCGCCGTAGAGCCCCCGGACGGCTATGTCCCGGGCGACTATTTTGGCAGCGTGCATCTGATCTTCGACGCGTTGCTACCGTAAACAACGAGGTGCTTATGAAATACCTGTATGCAGCACTGGGCCTGTGCCTGTGGTCCCTGAATGTCCAGGCGGGCCCGGCCATCAATGTCGGCGATTTCTACGACTACATGAACGCCGATAAAAACACCTACCTCAAGCGCGTGTTCAATGGCGGGACCAGCACTGCCTTCGTCAAGGTCAATATCACCGAAATGCTCTACAAACCCGATGGCAGCTATGACGAAGTACCGCTCAAGGACCAGGCCAATGGCGTGGTGCGCGATGGCCTGATGGCCAGCCCGGCGCGCCTGATCGTGCCGGCCAATGCCATGCAGAGCACGCGCTTCCTGTTTATGGGCGAGCGCGACCGTGAGCGCTACTTCCGCGTGCGTTACCTGCCGGTGGCGCCGGAAAAAGACGACGAGTTCGGTGCCAACGACGACGACCGCGCAGCGTATGAAGCCTCCCTGGCGGCGGGCGTGCGGGTGATGTCCGGCTACGGCACGGTGTTCTTCGTACGGCCTACCGAAAGCCGTTTCGACACCCGCGTCGAAAACGGCGGCCGGCGCTACACCTTGCGCAATGCTGGCAACACCGTGGTGGTGGTGGATGAGTTCCAGGATTGTGCCGTGGGCGATCGCAGCGACTGTGCGCCGATCACCAAGAACCACATCTTTCCGGGCCGGGTGTTTTCTTTCGATAAACAGGCCGGGCGCATCTATCGGTTCTTCCTGGTGGAAGGCAGTAGCGAGAAAGTGATCGAGATCAACGGCTAAACCCATGTCGGCGCGAGCGTGCTCGCGAAGCTTCCCGCGTTATCGTTGCACGCGGCACAAGGTCTGGCTGCCCGGTTGCAGGAAGGGCGTGAGTACCGGCGCCATGCCTTTGAGAACCTGCACCGGCAGGGCCGAGGTAAAGGTGAAGTTCTGCGCCGAGCTGCCGGGGACGAAGGCGGTCAGGGTGCCAAAGTGGCGCTCGCCGATGTAGAACACAAAGGTCGCAGTGCGGTTGATGGCCTTGGAGCTGAGGATCCGGCCACCGGCACCGATGGCTTCGAGGCGGTTATCACCGGTGCCGGTCTTGCCGCCCATGGCCAGTGGCGTGCCGTCGGCCAGCTTGAAACTGCCGGCCACGCGCTTGGCGGTCCCGGCATCCACCACCTGGGACAGTGCCTCGCGCAGGGCTTGGGCGACTTCACTGGGCATCACCCGCTTGTCGCGAGCGGGGTCGTTGACCAGGCGGGTTTCATACGGCGTGCCTGCGGCAAAATGCAGGCTGTCGATCCGCAGCGTCGGCTGACGGATGCCGTCGTTGAGAATAATCCCCACCAGTTCCGCAAGCGCGGCCGGGCGATCGCCCGAGCTGCCGATGGCCGTGGCGAGGGACGGCACCAGATGGTCGAAGGGGTAGCCGACCTGTTGCCAGCGCTGATGGATATCGAGGAAGGCCTCGACCTCCAGCATGGTGCGGATGCGACTGTCCCGGGCGCTCTTGTGCCGGCTTTTGAACAGCCAACTGTAGACTTCCTGGCGCTCGTGCCGGCTGGCCGCGACCGCCTGGGTGAAGGTGGCGTCGGGGTGCTGGAGCAGGTAGCCGAGCAGCCATAAATCCAGGGGGTGGACCTTGGCGATATAGCCCTGGTCCGGCAAGTCATAGGCCCCGGGGCCATAGGCCTGGTACAGCGTGGCGAGGCGTTCGTCAGTGAGTTTTTCGCGGGTCTGGGCGCCACCTAAGTGGGCCCGCACAAAGCGGTTGAAGCTCTGCTGGCTGGCCTGGGGCAGCAGGTAACGGTGCACGGCGGCCAGGCGGATGGCAGTGGGGTGCAGGCTGTCGAGGAAGGTGTCGAGCCGGGCCTGGGTGTCCTTGTTACGGTATTTTTTCCAGAAACGCAGGAGAAACGTGGTGCCCTCGCGGTCGGCGAACCGGGCCAGGTATTCCTGGCGACGCGGGTCACTGTCGTCCTTGAGCAACTCGGCACTGTTGTGCGGGCCCTGGTAGGTGCTGTAGCGCACCAGGTCGCGCATCAGGCGAATGAACGGCAGGTTGATCGACTCGCGCAAGGCTTCGCGCAGGGTTGGGTTGCGGCCATTGTCTTCATTGCGGAAATTATGGAAATGATGCAGGCCGCCGCCGGTGAAGAAGCTTTCGCCGGGGCTGGCGGAGTAATGCCGGTCCAGGGCGGCATCGAGCATTTTGGGCAGGCCCTGGTCGCGGTTTTGCACCAGGTAATCCAGGGCCCAGCGTGACAGGCGGTCCTGCTCGTCGATATGGGCTTTTTGCAGGGCGGCGGGGGTTTGCCCGGCGTAGCGGCCGTGCAGTTCACTGATGATTTGCAGGTAAGTGGTCAGCACCCGCAACTTGGCGGTGGAGCCCAGCTCCAGCTTGCTGCTCTCGTTGAGGTCGAATGGCTGGTCGGTGTTGTCGGTCTGCACCCGGACCCGGGCGCCGTCTGCGGTCATCTCGTACAGGGTGAAGCTGTAGCGCACTTGCGCGGTGCTGGCGGGGGTCAACAGGCGTGGGCCGAGCAGCCCGAGCTGGCCGGCGAAGGCCGGGTCGGCCAGGTGCTTGAGGTAGGCGGTGGCCTGGGTTTGCAGGTCGCTTTGCAGGGTGCTGGTGGCGGCCAGGTCGAGGCGGTCGAGGTCGTACAGCGGGCGATCGAGCAGGGCGGCCAGGCGGCTGCGGGCAACGCTGATGCCCTTGTTGGTCTCGATCGGCTGCAGCGTTGGTTGCTGCTGCCAATCACGGTAGCTCACCGTGCTGGCCAGTGCAGCCTTGGCCAGCGCCGGGTCGATTACCGTGTTTTGCGCCAGCAGGCGGATATGGCTGTCGGTCAGGCTCGCCAGTTCATCCCGGCCCTTGGACAGATAGTGGGAAGGCCGGCGCTGGGCAATCATCAGGGACAACACCTCACGCAGGGCCAAGCCTTTGAGCGCGAGGTTGTTGGCGGTGTGGTCGTTGAGCAAGGTATTGGTCTGGTTGAAGTCGGCGCCGTACCACACGCGCAGGCCCTCGGCCATGCCGTGCACCTCGCCGTGGCCGGGCACGGCGGACAGCGGCACGCTATTGAGGTAGTCGCGCACGATGTCTTGCCGGGCCGCCAGCGTCTGCGGGCCGCCCTGGTAGGTGCGCACACTGGCGGAAATCATCTGGCGGATTTTCTCGCCGCCGGACAGCGTCAGCCCCTCGGGGGAGTGACGATACTTCTCCAGCTGGGTGGCCAGGGTACTGCCGCCCGCTGTCTGGCCCGGCAGGTGCAGCCAGCGCGCCAGTTGCGACCAGGCTGCCTTGGCAAAACGTGGCCAGTCCACGGCGGGGTTGGCCTGGGGTTGGGCCGGGTCCAGCAGGTCGCGGTTTTCGATAAACAGCAGGCTGTCGACCACCACGGGTGGGATGGCGGCAAAGCTTGGATAAAACTGTTGCGGGTAACGATATTGGTACAGTGCCTGGGCGCGGCAATCGGTGATCGACAGGCCGGCCTGGATCTTCTCGCGATAGGGCACGAACAGGCCATGGCCGGTGTAGTCGAGCAGGGCCGTGGAGAACTGCGCTTGCTGCTCGACCCGGTAATTGCGCTTGAGCAAGCGCGGCAGGAACTCCCCCAGCGCGCTGTAGCCCAGGCGTTTGTCGAAGGGGCCGTTGCCCGGGTAGACAATGGCGTCGCTGGGGCCGGGCCGCACCTGATAGGTCAGGGTGGCCGCGAGCCGGCTGAATTTACGGGCCTGCCATGTGGATGTGCGCATTTCCCGGGAGGCGGCATAAGCCAGTGCCAGCACGCCCATCAGCAGCAACAGCCACAACAGGCGCCAGGCAAAGCGCGGCTTGCGGGGCTTTTGGGGCAATGGCGGTTCATCCGTGCTGTCGGTTGGCACCGCAGCCTGGGTCGAATCGGTTTGCCAGAGAGCGCCCATAGTCGATTGATCCATTCACGCAGATTGATCGCACTTGCCTGAAGCTTAGCCGCTGATTGGCGCCCGCAAGGAATTTGTCTGCGCACGGCCCACGCGGCCCATAACCGACGACCACCGCAGCCTGGGTTGACGGCGAAGTACCGTTCTAGAGCCCTTGCGATTGGTAAATGCGACTAGGGTAGGGGCATGACGCTGCACCATGGCTGTGCAATACTCGCCGCCGTTTTCCGCGGAGAATGGCGATCCGGGCAGATATTGCGCCGCCGTCATATCGGCTTTTGCCGAGAGTTCTCGCTGAATATTGCCGTTTATTGAGTGAAAAGCTCTGTAGCGGGCTTTTTATACTGCATACCCGCTGATCTGGCCGGTTTTTCCTGTCAGACGGATCTGCCCATAAGGCAGGTCCGGTTACCGAGGCGTACGAGCCCACCCGCTGGTACGCCTGATACTCGGTGGTTCAATCCAATAACAAAATGAGGTTGTACCCCTATGCCTGCTGGCAACCACCTGCCCCACGGCGAGACCGCTTCAGGCGGCCCGCTCAAACGCGAACTCGGCGAACGGCATATTCGCTTGATGGCGCTCGGCGCCTGTATCGGTGTCGGCCTGTTCCTCGGCTCGGCCAAGGCCATCGAAATGGCCGGCCCGGCAATCATGCTGTCGTACATCATCGGCGGCCTGGCGATCCTGGTGATCATGCGCGCCCTTGGCGAGATGGCTGTGCATAACCCGGTGGCCGGCTCTTTCAGCCGCTACGCCCAGGACTACCTCGGCCCGTTGGCGGGCTTTCTGACCGGCTGGAACTACTGGTTCCTGTGGCTGGTGACCTGTGTGGCGGAAATCACGGCGGTGGCCGTGTACATGGGCGTCTGGTTCCCCGATACGCCACGCTGGATCTGGGCCCTGGCCGCCCTGCTCAGCATGGGCACCATCAACCTGATCGCCGTGAAGGCCTTTGGTGAATTCGAGTTCTGGTTCGCCCTGATCAAGATCGTCACCATCATTGCCATGGTCATCGGCGGCGTCGGCATCATTGCCTTTGGCTTTGGCAACGACGGCGTGGCGCTGGGGATTTCCAACCTGTGGACCCATGGCGGCTTTATGCCCAATGGTGTACAGGGGGTGTTGATGTCCCTGCAAATGGTGATGTTCGCCTACCTGGGCGTGGAAATGATCGGCCTGACCGCCGGTGAAGCGAAGAACCCACAGAAGACCATCCCCAATGCCATCGGCTCGGTGTTCTGGCGCATCCTGCTGTTCTACGTCGGTGCGTTGTTCGTGATCCTGTCGATCTACCCGTGGAATGAGATCGGCACCCAGGGCAGCCCGTTTGTGATGACCTTCGAGCGCCTGGGCATCAAGACCGCCGCCGGTATCATCAACTTCGTGGTGATCACCGCTGCGTTGTCGTCGTGCAACGGCGGGATCTTCAGCACCGGGCGCATGCTCTACAGCCTGGCGCAGAACGGCCAGGCCCCGGCGACCTTCGGCACCACTTCCAGCAACGGCGTACCGCGCAATGCGCTGCTGTTGTCGATCTTCGCCTTGCTGTTGGGCGTGCTGCTCAACTACCTGGTGCCGGACAAGGTGTTTGTGTGGGTCACGTCCATCGCCACCTTCGGCGCGATCTGGACCTGGGTGATGATCCTGCTGGCCCAGCTCAAGTTCCGCAAAAGCCTGAGCCCCGCCGAGCAGAAAGCCCTGAAGTACCGCATGTGGCTGTACCCGGTCAGTTCGTACCTGGCCCTGGCATTCCTGGTACTGGTGGTGGGCTTGATGGCGTACTTCCCGGATACCCGCGTGGCGCTGTATGTCGGGCCGGTGTTCCTGCTGTTCCTGACCGTGCTGTTCTACGTGTTCAAGCTGCAACCGACCCAGGCCGGCCAGGGTTCCCAGCGTTCGGCATAACCTCTTGACGCCTGGCCTGCCTGTTTTGCGACAGGCAGGCCAACACCGGCTCAGACATGCAGCAACGTCCGTTGCGTGCCCTCGGTCAACTGGCGCACCAGCCGGTTGTGTTCGTTCGTTTCCTCATCGGCCAGCAACTGGCGCCGCTCTAGATACTCCTCCGAACGGTGGTCTGACACTTCCTGATCCAGCACATTGACCTTGTAGGTGATGGTGCCCTTGACGGTGAAAAAGGCCTCCGGCTCGCTGCTGGCCAGATACTCGATCCAGAACTCAGTCATCAGGATCGCCTCCTGCAGGGCCGCTGATCGACCGAGGCGCTGCAGGGTTCTGCGTGCGTCACCGACCACCTCGTCAGTGACATAGTCATCAACGGTGTACAGCAGATCCAGTGGGTAAAACGGCAAGTTGAATTCACCGGCCAGTTTGCTGCGCAGGTACACGGTGACCTCGGCCGGATCGACTTCCAGCCCGGCCCGCTCGCGTGCAAGCACGAACTGGTCGGCAAAGTGATCCAGCTGATTGAGGTAGAAGCAGCTCTTGGCCAGCTCCAGCAAGGTGCGGTCGGCCAGGTAGCTCCTGGGCTGTAGCTTGGCCTGATGGATACGGTGATGCAGCTCCATATTGGTAAAGGCCAGCAGCACACTGTCGCCACAGTTGCCGGAACCGTAGGTGTTGAGGCAGACCGTGTTGCGCAACTGCGTTGACTCACCCATGGCGGTCAGCAGGGTCCAGACCCGCTCGGTCAGGCGTATTCTGGAGGCGGTGTTGCGGTAGGCATGGGTCCTCTTCAAATCACGCAGCACCCGGAACACATCGTCGGCACTTGCTGTTTCATTGGCCTTCAACTGCTCCCACAGTTGTCGACGTGCCGCCACGTCGTCAGCCGCAACGCCTGTCAGCCAAGTGTCGAGATCATTGGCCATTGCCGGGGCGTGGGCGGGTGTCTGCAACTGCCCGCCCAGGCGAATACCGGTGCTGAGGCGGTAGGCGTCGATGCTGGCCAGGGTTTCGGCGGACAGCGGGTTTTCATGCAGCAGGGTGTTGCGATTGGCGGTTTGCAGCCAGGGGTTGGTGAAGACCTCGTCGGGAATGGTGGTGATCGCATTGGCCTGCAAGTGCAGTTCCACCAGGCGCGGCAGTGCGCTGGCGCCGATGGGCCATTGCGTGATGCCGGTATTGGCCAGACGTAGCGTATCCAAGTGCGCCATCCGGCTGACATCCGGTGTCAGGCCCAGGTCCGGGTTGTCGTTCAGGTCCAGTTTCTGCAGGTTGACCATGCCTGCCAGGCGTTGTACGGACTCTGCGGTCAACCGCAGGTCGTTGTCGTTCAGGTCAAGGTGGGTGAGGCTGGTCATCTCGGTGATCGCACTGGGCAGTTCGGTCAGGCGACAATCGAGGCGCAGGGCCTTGAGCTGGGTGAATTTGGCCAGGAACTGCGGCCCCGTATCGGGGAAAGCATTGCCGGAAATACGCAGGTATTGAATGTGATTGAAGCCGCTGGTGCCCGCCAGGAAGGAGGTCGGCGGCAAGCCCTCGTCGTCCAGTTGCAGCTCCAGGGACGGCACGTTGAACAGCCCGGCGATGTAGAACGTGGCGTTTTCGCGGCGCCATGCACTGCGCAGTTGGTAGGTGATATGCCGGCGCCTGCCGCGGTTGATGCCCAGGGGGTCGTTGAGTTCGTTGTCGGCTGGGGTCAGGGTTTCGCTCCAGCGCGACAGCTCCACATCCATGGCCTGATACTCGGCCTGGCGGCGTTCCAGCTCGAGCAGTTTTTCCGGGTCAGTCATGTTCAATGACTGCAAGAAGCGCCGGGCGTCATCATTATTGAAATGGGGGTAGAGCTCCTGGGTCTTGGCCACCAGGTCCGGTGGCCGGGGCCCACGAAACGGCCAGATGCGCTGCCAGAGCGGATACACCAGGAACGAGCGGTCCAGGCCCATGGCCGGTTGCATCCAGGGTTGCAGGTGCGGGATATCCAGCAGGCCCTTGATTTCCACGCGGCGGGCAAAGGCCAGTTCGGCAAGCTGGTTGTGCAGGTCGCTGATGCCGGCTTCAGTGTCCACCTCAAGGCTGACCTGCTCGGCGGTAGACAAGGTACTGAGAATGACCCGCAGCAACCTGATCGAGGGTTGGCCCAGGCGCGCACCCTGCTGGTCGTAGGCTTGATAACCGCGATTGGTCCGGGCCACGGTCTTGCGTGATGAACCGACCAACGACCCCGCCGTTTCCAGCAAGCGCCCCTGGTTGTCCCGTTCACGGATATCGATACGCAGGTTGCTTGGCCATGCGGGTAGGGAGCGGAGCAGGTACAGAGTAATCCGGTCGCTGTCGGCATTGGCGCAGGCGTCTACAAACAGGCCTTCAAAGGCACGATTGAGGCGCAAGTCGTGGGCACTCAGGCGCGCCTGTTCATGAAGGCGCAGGCTCAACTGGTCTTTCTCATGCAACTGTTTGAGCTCGCGCGACGTGGCGTGGCCGAGAATCGCCTTGACCGTACTGTTGGGCAACTCCGGGTGCTTGGCCTTGAAACGGCGTTCTTGCGCGGTGCCGTCGGACTCGCTGCGCAGGTACAAGGACTGCAGGATTTGCGTGCGCTCCCGGTCGGTGTATTCAACGATCCGGGTAATCAACTGGAACAGGCGCTGTTCCTGGGTCTTGGGCAGCTCACCGAGCAGAGCCTGGGCCAGGTCGTCATCGCTGACGAGTTTGTCCAGGAGCCCGGAGCTCTCCAGGTCCTGGTCGGTGGCACTCACCACCTGGGCGTCGGGCCGATGCCGGGCGGGGTATCTGAGGGGCGTGTCCTGGCCGGCAACTTCCAGAACGTGGCTGTCGGGCCAACCGGGCAGGCTGGAGATCACCAGCAACAGCAGGTTCGGGTGGGCGAAGGGGGCATGGGTGGACAGCTCATACATCGCCTCGATAAACCGGTTGATTTCCTGGTCGAGGCGCAAACGCTTGCAGGTATCGGCCAGCAGTGGCGGCGACGGCCGGCCGCTTCGGTGTATCTGGCGCAACACATGGGGCGGGGTGTCGGTCAGGGCCAGAATGGTTTTGGCGGTGTTCTTGGGGAACGCATAGTGGTCGCCCCCGAGGCGATAGAGCAGGCTGTGATCGTCCCACCCCATGGGATTTTCGCTGGACAGGCGCCACGCCCCATGACCGTTGTGCTCCAGGGTCGGGGTGTCGACGCCGATTTTTTGCGGGTGCTTGAGCCGCCATTTGAAAGCCCGGTTGTCATAGACAATCCGGTACCAGGAACCGAACAGGGGCAGGTAATGGTCGCCTTCAAGGGGGAACAGGCCGAGGGCGTCGGGCTGCAGCTTTTGTGGTAGGGCCAGGGTGTGCTCGTATTGTGCCAGTGAACCGCTGGCCAGCCTGACAAAGCCTTCCGGGCCGCGCTGGTGGCTCATGTAGTCGCCCAGGGTGGTGCGCAGGCCCATGGCGTCGGTTGCGCTGGCCATGCCCAAGCGTTGTCGCTCATGGGGTTGCAGGACCGAACCGATGGCCAGGTAGAAACTGTCCACTGCCGGTGATACGGCAATCGTGCCGGCATTGCGCATGTCATAGGCCTCATAGACGCCCTCGCCGAAGTGGCGCAGTTCCACGGTGAGGTCATCCGGGCCACTGGAGTGATAAGGCTTGGCAATGGCCCCCGCGAGCACTTCGGTGATGACGAAATGGCGCTTGAGGCGGCGGCGGATCAACGCCGAGGCGAACTCCCGGCCCCATTGATCGGCATCGTTGTTGAACTGTCGGGGGTGATACAGCGCGTCGATGGCGGCGTCGATGCGCAGGGCGGTGCGGTGATTATCCAAGCGTTCAAAAAAGGCCACCGGCAATACCCCTTCTTGCAGGTAGGCCTGCTGTTGGCGCGGGGTCAGCGGATGCTGTTCCAGCAGCCGCACCAGCAGGGCCGGTGACAGTGGGCTGTTGAGGTCACGCAGCTTTTTCAGAAAAGGCGTGACGGCGACCGGCGACTCCGATGCCTTGACCGGTAGGAAGCGCCTGACGCTGGGCGGTGGCAGTTGCTCGCTTTTTTCATAACCGGCGTAACTCACCAGCGCGGCGAACAGGGCCAGGCGTTCACGCCGCGCCAAGTCTACGATGGCACGGCGTACCGCCATGATCCGCTGTGTGGGCGTGGCATCGGCTTGGGTCGCCAGACCCAGTTGCGAGGTATCGGGTTGCAGGCTGATGACCAGGCTCAACAAGGGGTCGGCGCGATAGGGCGGTGGGCTGCGATCCTGTTCGGCCTGGTAGCTGCCGTCTTCGTTACGGATGATCGTAAGGGTCGTGGTCTCGGGCATCGGCGGTACGGTCTTGCCGAAGGTTTCGATCACGCTGTGTTGTGGGTCGCTGATGCTCAGCAGGGTCGCGGCGGGCCATTCGGGCAACTGGGTCAGCAGGCAGAGCACCACACTGTCGCCATAGGGCGGCAAGTAGCCGGCTTGATCAAAGTGCTCGATGATCTGTTGGATCATCTGGTCGGCCTGCAGGCGCCGCACGCCTTCGATCAGGTTCAGGGGGGCCGGTTCGCCGCGCCAGACATTTTCCAGGGCGATGCGGGAGGTGGCGGTGCTGCGCAGCATGCGCTCCAGGTCGAGCACGGGGATGATCGACGAACCATTGGGCAGCATCCGTTGCAGCAACTGGGTATCTGACAGGGCCCGGGCGTCATGCAGGTCGAAGGTCCAGGCCTGCAGTGCCGGATCCAGCACAATCGGGGGCTTATAGGGGCTGCGACTGTTCTTGAGCACGTAGCGCTGATGGTGTTGGTCGTGGGTGACCTCTGCTACCAGGGTCTGGTGTTCGTGGTGCAGCTTGACGTATTGCTTGCCTTGCACCGTGAACACGCACAGGGCATCGGGGTTTTGCCCTTCAAGCAGGTATTGCTGGTCGTGGGCGTAGGGGCGGGCGTCGGGTTTCCACAATTCATCCACGCCGTCGGGGCGCGTGACTTTGCGTGGGTTGCCCAGCCGCCGCAGGTGCTCCAGCATGCGCTGGCGATGGGCGCTGCCGGCGACGCTGATCAAGCGCCCGCTGATGGCCAGGTCGGCGACATCCGTCAGGGTCTGGGCGAAGCTGCTGGCGTCGCCCTTGACGGCTTCATTCAGGCCCACGCTGACGCTGTAGGTCATGCTGCCCAGCACCGCCAGTTGCATGCCCCGGTTCATCCCCGTGACCCCGCCGGGCAGCGGGGTGAGCAGCAGTTGCAGGATTTCGGAGGCGATGGCGGCGGTGGCGTCCTTGACGGCTTGCCAGTCGGCCTCGGAGCGGGTGTTGGCCAGGGTGTCCATATCGGCCTGGCAGCGTTGGATCTGGCGATAGGTCAGGACTTGCAGGATGGTTTTGGCAGGGCCGGAGGGTGGGTCGGTAGCGAAGCGAATATCGTTGAGCGTCTGTTCCGGGAAGGCTTTGTGAAAGCCGTCATACAGGAGCCCGCCCAGCCAGCTCATGCCCTCGGGACGTGGTTCCTGGGTCAGCAAGGACTTGAACACCGACAGGCCCACCAGCGGCAATTGTCGGGAGAACCAGCCCAGGTCGCCTTGCTGGTGACTGTCGAGCAACTGCTGGCGGAAGTCGGCCTCGGCCGAACGGGCGTCGCTGTGGTAGCGAAATGCGCCGCCGGGGCGGAAAGGGAAATATGACAGCACCCCGAGGCTGGCCACCCTGATCAGCAGCAAGGGCACTGGAATCGCACTTTCCCAGGGTACGAAGGGCACGGCGATCAGGGGGGTGACGCCGCCGGTCAAGCTCAGGCTGTCGACAGGCAGTTGCGGGCCGCTGCCGTCGAGCGATGCCCTGAGGCTGTTGTACACCACCTGGGTCAGGCCGTTTTGCGCACGGTTGCGCCAGGCGTCCAGCACGTCAAAGTGCAACAGGGCCAGCGCCGCCTCGCCCATCAACCGGCGCAACGTGCCGTTCTCGCCAAGGGCGGCCCTGATCTTCCCTTGCAATTGATGACCCAGGTCCAGCTCACGGGCAATGGTGATGAACTCCCGGGCGCCGAGGCTGCGATCGCCGTCGGGGCCGACCACTGTGCTGGCGTCCACCAGGCTATAGCCGGAGTCCTGGCGAATGGCGGAAGTGAAGCCGAAGTTCACACAGGCCGCGTCCCACAACGACAGGCTCTTGATGTGTTCGACGTAGCGCAGATCCTGATCGGAGCGCCGGGGCAGCCTGATATGGCTGCCTGGCTGTCGCTCCCAGGGCAAGGGTTGCTCGACCTTCTCCAGGTAGGTGGTCTCGAAGCGATACTGCTCCGGGTCGCGTCCACCGATCCTGTTACGCAACTGCGCCAGGCCGCCGGCCTTGAAGGTGCGGACAAGCCGTTCCTTTTCGGTTTCAACGGCCGCCAGGGCCGTGAGGGCCTGGCGTTGCAAGTGCAGGAAACGTTGTTTTTCCTCGGTGTCCAGGCCCTCCAGGGCCTGGAGCACATTGCGCTGGATCAGCGCCAGCGCCTGTTGCTGGGCCCAAGAGGTACTCGATTGCAGATTGCCGGACAGGCCGTTGAGTAATTGATGAGTCGGCATGCGCTCTACCTTTCACGATAAGTGGAGGGCAGATGGAATCACCGCGCATGCCGCCGGGGGGGCTAACTATTTAACGGGTGGCCGTCCCGGCGCGGGGTCTGGTTCAAGCGCTTGTTGAACTCCAGCCACGCTGCCAACCCGGCCATCAGTACCAGCCCCAGCAGGGCACTGAAAATCTGCATCGGCCAGGCGTCGTTGACCTGGGCGTTGAGCATGTCCGCCAGTGGCGCGAGCAACACCCCCAGGCAGAACACTTCCAGGGAATAGCGGCCCATGCGACAGCTTTGTTGCGCCAGCCAGTTGCGCGTCCAGCCACGGCCGGGCAGCAGCTTGGCGGTGACATAGGCCAGGGCCAGGAAGTGCAGTAAACGTACGGGGGACAGGTCGGTCTTGCTGATGGGGTACAGCAGCTCGCTCAACACGGCGGGCATCACGGCATCATGGATCTGGGGCCAACGCCAGGACAGGGTGATCACCCCAGCCAGCAGTGTGTAGGTCGCCGCGGCCAGAAACACGGGCTGCTGGTGCAAGGCCCGGGTTTGCGGCGCCCGTGGCTGGCCGGCGTGGATCGCCGCCGCGCCGCCGAGTACGAACAGAAACTGCCAGGTCACCGGGTTGAAGTACCACACCCCATCGGCAATTGCCGCCAGGTTCCAGCCCAGCCTTGGCGCCAGCAGGTACACCACCAACGACACCGCCACCACCGCCAGGGGCTTGCGCACCAGCACCGGCAGCACCAGCGGCAAGCCGAGCAAGAGCACGATATACAACGGCAACGGGTCCATCAGGTTGGGTTTGAAGCGCAGCAGCAACTCATCGGTCAGGGCTTGTTGCGGGTTGGTGATGAAGTGCGTCAGGCCCATTTCCTGGACCAGGTCGCGGGTTTCCACCTTGCTGTTGGCGAAGAACACGATGCCCATCAGCATCGCCAGCAAGAAGATATGCACCACATACAACACCCAGGCGCGGCGCAGGATTTTCAGGCAGGCCATCCAGTAGCCTTCGCGCTGCAACACCTTGCTGTAGGCCAGTATCGAGGCGTAGCCGGCAAGGAACACGAAGACCTCGGCGGCATCGCTGAAACCGAAGTTACGCAGGGTGATCTGGCCGAGAGGGTTGTGGGGCACGTGATCCCAGAAAATGAAGATCAACGCCAGGCCCCGAAAAAAATCGATGCGTGGGTCGCGTCCGTTAAGCATGGCTGCGGGCTCTTGAACAATTGAGTGAAATAGTGACCCGTGGGGCTTGGCAGTGATCGAGCCGCACGTCGGGCGGGCGCAGGTTGGCGGTATTTGTAAGCAATTGCAAAGGTTGGGTATTACTGAATGTCTCAATTGTGGGATGGGCTGCTGCCGTTCGTCGTATAACCGCCTCTACCTGTTATTTATGACAGTAGACGCGCTGTTTTGCGCATGGCTTGCTTGCCCATCGGCTAATGGATAATGAGGCGTGACGGTGGCATGAGCAGGCTATGGACGGGGTTCTCCAGCTACACGGTGATCGGCATCGCCAACACCGTGATCCACTGGCAGGTCTTTTTCGTGCTCAGGGCCGCCTTGGACCTCAGCCAGGCGCTCAGCAACCTTCTGGCTTTTTGCGTAGCCGCGACCTTCTCGTTTTTTGTGAATGCCACGTTCACCTTTGGCGTAGCGGCTTCGGTTGGCCGTTACCTGGTGTTCATGCTGTGCCTGGGCAGCCTGAGCCTGGCGGTGGGCTGGATGGGGGACTATTGGCGTTTGCCCGGGCTCGTCACGGTGGTGGTGTTTTCCCTTAGCAGCCTGGTGTGTGGCTTCTTGCTGGCCAAGTACCTGGTGTTTCGCAGGCCTGAACCATGAGGCTCTCGCTGATCGTGCCGTTGTTCAATGAAGAGCAGGCGATCGAGACATTTTACCGGGCCGTACACAGCGAGCCGTCGCTGCAGGCGTATGACGTCGAGATCGTCTTTATCAACGACGGCAGCACGGATCGCACGCAGGCTATCGCCAGGGAGATTGCCCTGCTCGATCGCAACGTGGTGCTGATCAACTTCTCCCGCAACTTCGGTAAGGAGGCGGCGCTGTTCGCCGGCCTGGAATACGCCAGCGGCGAGGCGGTGGTGCCGATGGATGTCGACCTGCAAGACCCGGTGCCAGTGGTTGCCCGCTTGATTGATGAGTGGCACAAGGGCGCCGATGTGGTCCTGGCCAAGCGCCGCGACCGTTCCAGCGACAGCTACCTCAAACGCCACAGCGCCTCGCTGTTCTACCACCTGCTCAATCGCATCGCCTACACCCATATCGAAGAAAACGTCGGTGACTTCCGCCTCATGGACCGCAAGGTGGTGGACGTGATCAAGGCGTTGCCGGAGCAGCAACTGTTTATGAAAGGCGTGCTGTCGTGGGCGGGGTTCACGGTGGCCATTGTCGAATATGACCGGGCATCGCGGGTGCTCGGCCAGAGCAAGTTCAACGCCTGGAAACTATGGAACCTGGCGCTGGAGGGCATTACGTCGTTCAGTACCTTGCCGCTGCGGCTATGGAGTTATATCGGTGCCTGCATTTCGTTAGTGGCGCTGGGGTATGCGGGGTATTTGATCATCGACAAGTTGCTGTTTGGCAATGATGTGCCGGGCTATCCATCGTTGATGACGGCGATTCTGTTTTTGGGCGGCGTGCAACTGATCGGGATCGGTATTTTGGGGGAGTATGTGGGGCGGATTTATATGGAGGCCAAGCATCGGCCCAGGTATGTGATCGCAAACATAGTGAAAATGACAGGGGCGTTTGATGAGCTCGTTTGAAGTAAAAAACCATGGCGATAATGAATTTTCTAAGCAAGCGAAGGCCGGTATGTCCATCGGTATTTTGTTTTTCTACTTTTTGGTTTTATTGATTGCGGTGGGGGTGCGATTTTACGATCTGACTAAAACAGGCATATGGCTTGACGAGGCATTTAGTCTGCTGATGAGTATGAAGTCGCCTGCTGAAATTCTGTTTCATACCGCCCGTGATGTTCATCCGCCACTTTACTATCTGATATTGCACGAATGGATCGAATTGTTTGGTAATGGAGCATTTGCTGCACGCAGTTTGAGTGTGTTTTTTGGTGTGATTTTAGTCATGTTGGGGATCTGGTTGTCTCGTCTATTGCTCCCGCAAAGGGCGGCGATGCTGGCTAGTGTGTTGTTGGCGATATTTCCGGCAGCCGTTCGTTATAGCCAGGAGGTGCGTATGTATTCACTCCTGGGGGCACTAATGCTGGGCGCGACGATTGCCTTTGTCTATTGGCTTGAGCGGCCGAAGAATAAACTTCCGTTGTTGTTTTATTTTATATTGATGGTGGCGGGGCTTTATACTCACTATTTTGCCGCATTATGTATGTTTTCCCACTGGGCCTATCTTTTGATTTTGGCCATGCTCTATAAGAAGAGGCCCAATTATCTATTGAGCCGTGACTGGTGGTTGGTCAATGGGTTGATTGTGATTTCTTTTTTACTTTGGTTGCCAGCCCTGCTTAATCAATTGAAATATTCAGGACTTTATTGGATACCCACGCCGGGTATTAACGAGTTGGTAGAACTGATTTGGTTTTTTCTGAATTTCAGCGAGGGGGCAGCACTTTCTGTTTGGGGGGCATATGGCCTGGCCTTGGTCGTGTGGGCAGGTTCATTAGCTATTTGTATTGCGGATTCGAGCGCCAGAAAAAATAACACGTTGTTGGTTGTGTATGTATGGTGTCCGGTAGTGATAATTATGCTGGTGTCGTTGTTTCGGCCGCTATTTTATCCGCGTTATTTCCTGTTTGCCGGTCTTGCGTTGCCCCTCGTTATTGCTATGGTACTGGAGGGGATTTCGACACGAAGTAGATCTGCTTTTATTGTCGGTTTGCTGGCAGTGGTTTTGGTTGAGTTGAATGGGTTGTGGCATGTCTATAATAAAACGTGTATGTCGTGCTATGAAACCAATCAACTTGGAATGCTGGCCGATTATATTAATAAAAATGCGCAGCCGGGCGACAGAATATTGGTGCTGAAGCCTTTCATGCACTTGCCTATGGTTTACTACATGGGCACTGAGCCCCCGGCGATGCAGTACACCCCGATGAACGCGGATGGCACTTCAGGGCGTCCCAACGGATATCAGATTTCCACACTTATTCAAGACAAGGCCGATCAGATCTATGTGGATGATTTGGAGGCACTGACGACAGCTTCAGGTCGACTTTGGCTGGTCGATGCCTATGATCACAGCACCCTCACACGAAAACTTCCGACCCATTGGCAGTTGCTTGGAACCTATACGGTAGGTAAGGACAAGGTGCAGCTTATGGCCATTTTTCCCTCGGCCAGTGGCTGCCAGAAACCGCATCTTCAATGATGCGGTCGTGGCCGATGACGCGTTAAAAAGCATCCATCAACAGTACCCGGCAAGGCTTGGCCTGATACGTATTGATCTGCGGCACCAGCCGGGTGAAGTGCTCGGTCTGGCAGTGTGCATCCAGCGCGGCCTGGTCCGGCCATTGCTCGATAAAGATAAAGTGCCCCGGGTCTTTTTGGTCGACAAACAGATCGTAGGCAATGCACAGCGGTTCCTGGCGGGTTTTTTCCACCAGTTCGGCGTACCAGGGGCGTACGGTGTCCAAGTGTTCGGGTTGGATAAAGTCTTCAGCGATTACCTTCAACATCACAGCGGTCCTTTTAGGCAGCGTCTACTTCATGGGGCTCGAAACTGTCGGCCCGGGCCATTTGCCACATGCGCGAATAGAACTCGCCGTTTACTTCGCCGGTCAACAATTCCCCAGGTTTTAAGAACACATGCAACTGCGAGAACAGCTTGATCTCGGTGGCCGACATGCGCCGCACCAAGTGTTTGGCCGACAGTTGCGATGGATGATCCAGGCCGGCCGCCGCGAGCATTTCCGCCAGGGCCTTGAGGGTGTTGCGGTGGAAGTTGAACACGCGCTGGGCCTTGTCCGGCACCACCAGTGCGCGTTGGCGCAAGGGGTCCTGGGTGGCCACGCCGGTCGGGCATTTGTTGGTGTGGCAGCTTTGCGACTGAATGCAGCCGATGGCGAACATAAAGCCTCGGGCCGAGTTGGCCCAGTCGGCGCCGATGGCCAGCACGCTGGCGATATCGAAGGCGCTGACGATCTTGCCGCTGGCGCCGAGCTTGATCTTGTCACGCAGGTTCAGGCCCACCAGGGTGTTGTGCACAAACAGCAGGCCTTCGCGCAGGGGCACGCCGATATGGTCGGTGAACTCCACGGGCGCAGCGCCGGTGCCACCTTCCTTGCCGTCGACCACAATAAAGTCCGGCAGGATCCCGGTTTCCAGCATGGCCTTGGCAATGCCCATGAACTCCCACGGATGGCCCAGGCAGAACTTGAAGCCCACCGGTTTGCCACCGGACAGTTCACGCAGTTGCGCGATGAATTGCATCAGTTCAATCGGCGTGGAAAACGCGCTGTGGCGGGATGGCGAGATGCAATCTTCGCCCATCAGAATGCCGCGGGTCTCGGCGATTTCCTGGGTTACCTTGTGCTTGGGCAGGATCCCGCCGTGGCCGGGCTTGGCGCCCTGGCTCATCTTGATTTCAATCATCCGTACTTGCGGGTTTTGCGCCTGCACCGCAAAGCGTTGCGGGTCGAAACGGCCGTCGCGGGTGCGGCAGCCGAAGTAGCCGCTGCCCAGCTCCCAGGTCAGGTCGCCGCCGTGTTCCCGGTGGTAGGCGCTGATGCTGCCTTCGCCGGTGTCGTGGGCGAAGTTGCCGAGCTTGGCGCCCTGGTTGAGGGCGCGGATGGCATTGGCGCTCAACGAGCCGAAACTCATGGCCGAGATATTGAACACCGATGCCGAATACGGCTGGGTGCACTGCGGGCCGCCGACCATCACGCGAAAGGCGCTGGGGTCGCTCAACGGGGCCGGGCGCATGGAGTGGCCGATAAACTCGAAGCCGGACTGGTACACGTCGATCAAGGTGCCGAAGGGTTTGTCGGCGCTTTCATTCTTGGCCCGCGAATACACCAGTGAGCGCTGGGCCCGGGAGAAGGGCAGGGCGTCGCTGTCGGACTCCAGCAGGTACTGGCGGATTTCCGGGCGGATGCCTTCCACCAGGTAGCGGATATTGCCCAGGATCGGGTAGTTGCGGCGCACCGCGTGGGGGCTTTGCAGCAGGTCGAACACGCCGATCAGGCTGAGCACGCCGGTCACCAGGGTTATCGGCCAGAGCCATTCGTGTTGGATAAAGGGGAGGCTGGCGAGGGTGAAAATGACACACACGGCAAAGAATGCATAACGGCTAAGCAACGACAGGCTCATACGGTTTCCTTGGGTTCGGACTCTCTATGACCTGTAGGAGCCGGCTCCTACAAGGTTCTATTTCTTTAGGGTGTTCACGGTTCACACTGAGCCCAAGCTTACGGGCGAGTTCCTTGCCGGGGCAACCGCATAGAGCCCAAGCCCCGACGGGTATTGCAATACGTTCTCGTTTAGGTGCATTATTTGCGTTACTGTATAACGTATTGATTCTGCCAAAACGCCCCGGAGGCCCCATGAAAGCTGGTATCCATCCCGACTACCGCACCGTGCTGTTCCACGATACTGCCGCCGATGTGTTTTTCCTGATCGGCTCCACTGTCGACACCGACCGCACCCACCGACACAGCGATGGCAACACTTACCCCTACATGGCCCTGGACGTGTCCAGCGCTTCCCACCCGATCTACACCGGCCAGCAGCGCAAGACCCAGGTCGAAGGGCGGATTGCCGGGTTCAACAAACGGTTTGCCTCATTTGGCTCCAGCCCCAAGCCCGCTCAAGCCTGAACCGCCAAGGCTGTCACGCTGCGGTCTGGCGGATCGGCAGCACCACCCGAAAGGTGGTGCCGCTGCCCACTTCACTCCTCACCGAAATATCCCCATGGTGTTTCTTGACGATGCCATAGGACAGCGACAGCCCCAGGCCCGTGCCTTCGCCCACCGGCTTGGTGGTGAAAAACGGGTCGAAGATTTTCTGCAGGCTGTGGGGGGCAATCCCGCAGCCGTTGTCTGCAACCTCCAGCCAGACCTGATCGCCCTCGACCCCATTGCTCAAGGTGATTGTGCCGCGCTCCGGCCCCATGGCCTGGGCGGCGTTGATCACCAGGTTCATCACCACCTGGTTGATTTGCGAGGCCAGGCATTCGATTTCGGGCAAGGGCTGGTAGTGCTTGATCACATCCGCCTTGTGTTTGAGCTCGCTGGCCACGATGTTCAGGGTCGAGTCGATCCCTTGCTGCAGGTTCGTCCATTGCCAGCTTTCGTCGTTATCGACCCGGGAGAAGTTCTTCAGGTCCTTGACGATCTGCGTCACCCGACCGATGCCATCCTTGGATTCGCGGATCAGGATCGGGATATCTTCCTTGAGAAACTCCAGGTCCAACTCTTTGCGCAAGGCGCTTAGTTGTTCAAGGCCGCCACCGGGCGCCAGGGCCGCCTCAGCCTGTTGATAGGCGTCGAGCATGCACTGCAATTGCTTGAAGTAACCCTCCAGCGTGCCAAGGTTGGAGGTGACGAAGCCGACCGGGTTATTGATTTCGTGCGCCACCCCGGCAGCCATCTGCCCCAGGGAGGCGAGTTTTTCCGATTGGATCAACTGGCTTTCCAGCTGCTTGCGTTCGTCGATTTCCAGTTGCAGGGCCTGGCTGGCAAGGGTCAGTGCCTGGGTGCGCTGTTCGACCAGCTGTTCGAGGTTGATGGTTTTCAGGCGGGCGCGGCGGGCCATGTCCCATTTGGCCGCCAGGGTGTTGGCCATCTGTTGGACTTCGATATTGTCGAAGGGCTTTTTCAGGATCAGCAGCCGGTCGTGGCCCTTGAGGCGCGACAGCAGTTCTTCCCAGGAATAGTCCGAGTAGGCGGTGCACACCACCACTTGCAGGTCCGGGTCGACTTTCCAGAGTTCTTCCATGGTCTGTGCGCCGTCCCAGCCCTGGGGCATGCGCATGTCGACAAAGGCCAGGGCATAGGGCCGGGCTTGTTCCATGGCGGTACACAGTTGTTGCAGGCCCTCCTGGCCACCATAGGCCGAGTCCAGCTCAAACGGTGGGGCCTGGGGTTTGGCGGCCTCGCCAAACAGGGCGCTTTCCATGTCGTCCAGTGCCGCGTTCTGTTCCACAGGCGGCATGAGGATCTTGCGAAAGTCGTCGTGGATCGAGGGGGTGTCGTCAATCAGCAGGATGCGCCGGTTCGGGGGTTGATTCATGGTCAGGTCTCGGCACGCTCAAGAGGGATTTGCAGGGTAAACACGGCGCCCAGGCCGGGCCCATCGCTGTGTACGGTCAGGTGGCCATTCATTTCGATGGCCGCCAGGGCACAGCTGTGCAGGCCGAAGCCATGGCCTTCCTTGCGGGTGGTGAAACCGTGGGTAAAGATCCGCGTCATGTTCTCTGCTGGGATGCCTTCGCCGTCGTCCTTGACGCTGATCTGCAAGGTGTCGTCTGCCACGGCCTGGACCGTCAGGGTTATCTGGCGTGGCCGATCGCTGAGGTTGGACATGGCGTACTTGGCGTTGCTGATCAGGTTCACCAGGATCAGCAGCAAGCGGTGTTTGTCGGCCATGACCTCGGGGACCGGGTGAAAGTCCTTGACCACCGTGACGTGGTGGCGGTTCAAGGCGCCGGAGTTCATGCGCAGCGCGTCTTCGACCAGGGCGCTGATATGCACCGGCTCCAGCAGCTTGGAGGCCCCGGCATAGGATTGCTGGGTAGACACGATCTCTTTGATGTGGTCGACGCTCTTGGTCAGTTGCCCCAGTTCATCGGCCAGGCCTTGCTGCTCGATAGCAATGGCGTCGACCAACTGATTCAAATACCCCGGCAGTAATTTGCCCTTGTCATCTTCTGTGAGGAAGGTGCCCAGGTCATGGGGGTGCTCGTTGATCAACTGCATGGCCTTGCCCAGCCCCAGGGCCTTGCTGGCCCGCAGCTTGCGGGTGACCAGGTCGGCGGAGACGTTCACGCTGTTGAGCACGTTGCCGACGTTGTGCAGCACGTTGGTGGCAATTTCCGCCATGCCGGCCTGGCGGGCGCTGTCGAGCAGCTCGCTCTGGGCGTCCTTGAGTTCCCGGGTACGCGCTTCGACCCGTTGTTCGAGGCTTTCGTTGGAGGCCTGCAAGGCCCGGTTGACCCGGTTGATCTCGGCGAAGCTGCGCAACAGGTGCACGGCCAGGTACACCAGTACCAGCATCAGCAAGGCCGAAAAGACCAGCAGGTAGCGGTGGTATTTCTGGTCGATAAGGTCGGCGGCCTGTTGGTCCTGGTTGAGTTGGGTGGTCAGCTCATCCAACTGCTCGGCCAGCGGGATCACGGCGATGCGCTCCAGCAAACTGTTGACCACCGGCTGCTCGCGCATGATCAGGGAGATGTGGTTACTGAGAATTTCGATCGGGCCCTGGAAATCTGGTGGCAGGTGTTCCTTGTTGACCGCCAGTTTGTTCAACCCGACCAGAATATCCGCTGCCTTGTCATCACTGGCTACCAGGGCGAACTCAAGACTGCTGAGCAACAGGTCGTAGGTGTCGGTGGCAATGTCTTGCAACTGCAGTCGAAGTTGGTCGTCCAGCAGGCCGAATTGCGCCTGGATATCGTCTTCGGCGTTTGGCAGGAAGGCCAGTGAGTTGCGCAAAACCGCGTTATGGGCCTTGAACTGGTCCACCAGCCGCGCCTTTTCCTGAACCGCGGCCTGATAGGTGCTTTGCAGCGCCTGCCAGTGGGTGGGGTCGGCATGGGCGTGCAGCGACTCCTGCTGCGTCAGGGTGGCCCAGAGGCTGTTCATTTCGTTGAGGGGGGCAACCAGCGGGTCATAATTGTGGGTCAGGGCAATCCGTGCCTTGAGCACCTCGCTGTCCCATTGCGCGTTCAATTGCTTGATATGGCGGATCAAGTCGCGCGATTGTGTGTAGTTGGTGCTCAGGTCCGACGAAGACTTGACGTACAGGAACACCAGGATCGAGGCCAGCACGAGGGTGATGGCGCCCAGCAGGGCCAGGCTGGAGCGGCGGGTCAGCTTCATAGCGGTTTGCCTGCCCACTCGCCGGTCAGCGTCTTGAGAAACTGCACGATCAGGGTCTTGTCCTCGCTGGTGGGGATGCGCCCCAACTGATACTTGAACATTACGGCAACGGCCTCTTCCAGGGTCTTGGCCGAGGCGTCGTGGAAGTACGGAGCGGTGACGGCGACATTACGCAGGCTCGGCACCTTGAACACATGGCGGTCCTCTTCATCCTGGGTCAGGAGGTAGCGCCCCAGGTCAGCTTCCACCGGGTTGCCGCGGTCCTTGAAGTAGTCACCCATCACGCCAAACTTCTGGTACATGTTGCCCCCGATGTTGACCCCTTGATGGCAGGCAATACAACCGTACTCCTTGAAGCGCAGGTAACCCTGTTTTTCGTCGTAGCTGAGGATATCGGTATTGCCCAGCAGGTACTGGTCGAAGCGTGAGTTGGGCGTGAGCAGGGAGCGCTCATACGTTGCCAGGGCGCTCTGCACGTTGCTGGCCGTGACGCCATCGGCATAGGCCTGGGTGAAGGCGTGCTGGTATTCAGGCACGGCGGCCAAGGTTGTGACGACGTTTTGCCAGGTGTTGCCCATTTCCACGGGGCTGATCACCACTTGTTCGATCTGGGCCTCCAGGGTGTCCACCCGGGCGTTCCAGAACTGTTTGAAGTTCAAGGTGGCGTTGAACACCGTGGGTGTGTTGAGGGCCACGGGCTTGCCGTCGAAGCCCAGGGAGAAGGGTTTGTCATCGGCGCCGCCTTTATCCAGGCGATGGCAACTGGCGCAAGACAGCGTGTTATTGATCGAAAGACGCGTTTCATTGAACAGCCGACGCCCCAACTCGACCTGCGCCGCGTCCAGTGCGGGCACCTCGGGCAGGGGCTTGAGCGCCTCATCGAGGGGGGCGGCCAGTGCCGCTGAGCTGCCCAGCCAGATGCCGAGCACAAGGCTTGTGCCCCATGCCAGCGGGTAACGCGATGGTGTATTGCTCAACTTGAATTCCTTGTGAGCAGAGGATTATTGATCCGGCATCAGATGACTTCGGCCGGGTTCCAGCAGCAGGGCAAAATCCTCGGCCGCCACGGCTTTGCTGAACAGGTAGCCCTGGCCCTCCTCGCAGTTCCTGGTTTTGAGGAACTCCAACTGCTCCAGAGTCTCCACGCCTTCGGCAATGATATTCAGGTCCAGGCTCTTGCCCAGGCTGATAATGGCACTGATCAATTGCAGGTCCTGGGAACTCTCGGCCATGCCGCGAATAAACGATTGGTCGATTTTTAGCACATCGACGGGAAAGCGCCGCAGGTAACTGAGGCTGGAATAACCGGTGCCAAAGTCATCGATGGCCAGCCGCACGCCCATTTTTTTGATCTCGCGCAGGGTTGTCACGGTCTCCTCGACGTTCTGCATCAGTACGCTTTCGGTGATCTCCAGCTCCAGCAGGGCGGGCGCCAGGCCCGTCTGCTCAAGGGTGGCGGCGAGGTTGGGGACAAAGTCGCGCTGGCGGAAATCGATAGCCGAAATATTCACCGAAACACAAATGGGCGCCAAGCCCTGGGCCCGCCAGCGTTGGGCCTGTGCGCAGGCCTGGCGCAATACCCACTGGCTCAAGGGCACGATCAGGCCACTGTCTTCGGCCATCGGGATAAAGGCGGATGGGTAGACCCAGCCATGGTCAGGTTGATACCAGCGGATCAGGGCTTCGGCACCGACAATCCGCCCGCTTTTCAAGTCCAGTTTCGGCTGGTAGTGCAAGACAAACTCGTCGCGTTCCAGGGCCAGGCGAATCGCGGCCTCCAGGGTTTGTTGCTGGCGCGCGATCAGGTTCATGTCTTCGATAAAGAAGCTGAAGCGGTCAGGCCCGTGCTCCTTGACGTTGCTCATGGCGGTTTCCGCCTTCTTGATCAGGTCCACGGCGTTGAAACTGTCATTGGGGTAAATGCTGATGCCAAGGCTGGCGGTGACACGCAGGTCATGGCCGGCGATATGGCGGGTACGCCCCACGGCCGTGAGGACTTTCTCGGCAATGCCCTGGGTTTGCTGGGGGTGATGAATGTCGTTGAGGATCATCACGAACTCATCCGAGCCGTAGCGGAACACCGAGTCGGACGCACGGACCGTGGCCACCAGGTCCTGGCTGACCTGTTGCAGCACCTCGTCGCCCACCGGGTGGCCCAAGGCATTGTTGATGCGCTTGAAGCGGTCCAGGCCAATGAACATAACGGCCAGTTGCGTATCGTGGCGCCTGCCCAGGGCAATGGCCTGGGTCAGCCGGTCGCCCAGCAGTGTGCTGTTGGGCAGGCTGGTGAGGGCATCGTATTGCAGCAGGTGCGAGACCTTGAGGAGCTCCTGGACCCGCTCCTCGATCGTGCGTTCCAGGCTCAACACCTTGAGCAGTGCATCCTGTGCCAATTGCCATTTCCAGGTCAGGGCACTGGCCATCTGGCGGATTTCCAGGTGGTCGAAAGGCTTTTTCAGGATCAGCAGCTGATCGTTGAACTTCAGGCGCGCTTCAATCGCTTCAAAGGAGTAGTCAGAGTAGGCCGTACACAAGGCGATCTGCAGGTTGGGGTCGATGTTCCACAACTGTTCGATGGTTTCCAGGCCATCCCACCCCGGCGGCATGCGCATGTCGATAAAGGCCAGGGCGTACGGCGTGTTGTCGGCCAGCGCCTGGTGTACCAGGGCCAGGGCTTCCTGGCCCTGGTAGGCGGAATCCAGGGAATAGCTCTGGTGCAGAGTAGGCGAAGTGCCGAACAGGCTTTGTTCGATGCTTTCCAGCGTCTGGTCGGCAATGGTCTCGGCACAGAGGATCTTGCGGAAGTCCTGATGGATCGACGCGGTATCGTCGACGATCAGGATGCGGCGGTTCGCACGTTCGCCCTGGGGGCTCATGACTGCCACTCACTTAGGCGCAACAGCATGGATGGGCACATAAGGCGTCCTTTCCTCAATGGCGGGGTTGAGTGAGCCAATTACTTTATCTTCAAGGGTAGCCTACTCCCTTGAAATAGTCGGTCAGTTGGCGTCAAATCAGCCGCAGTTCACCCTTTGACCTCGTGCGCTGATTGCCTGGGCAAGCGCCGCCTGCAGTCCACGGCAAGGTGCAGGGGTTCAATCTAGTTCAAGTTTGAGCAGGTGTCGCCATGGATGAGCAACTCGCTACCCCTTCCGCCTATAAACCCACGGTGTTGCTGGTCGATGACGAAGAGTCGATCCTCAACAGCCTGCGCCGCCTGCTGCGCGGCCAGCCCTATGAGGTGGTGCTGGCCGGCAGCGGTGCCCAGGCCCTGGAGATCATGGCGGCCCAGCCCATCGACCTGGTAATGACCGACGCCCGGATGCCAGCCATGGACGGTGCGACGTTGCTGGCCGAAACCCACCGCCTGTACCCGGCAACCTCGCGCATCCTGCTGACGGGCTACGCCGACCTGACGATGATCATCAAGGCCATCAACGAGGGGCAGATCCACCGCTACATCAGCAAGCCGTGGAACGATGAAGAGATGCTCCTGGTCTTGCGCCAGTCCCTGGAGCATCAGTTTTCCGAGCGCGAAAGGCTGCGCCTGGAGCACCTGACCCGCGAACAGAACGATCAGCTCAAGGCGCTCAATGCCACCCTGGAAAAACGCGTGCTCTCGCGCACCAGCGAGCTGCAACAGACCGCTGACATGCTGGACCTGGCCTACGATGAGCTCAAGCGCAGCTACGTGACCGGCACCGAGGTGTTTTCCCTGCTGGCCAACCTGCGCCTGCCCAAGGAAAAGCAGACCAACCGCCCGCTGATCGAGCTGATCCGGGTCTACTGCAAGGCCCAGTCGATGGATGAGTCCAGTGTGCGCGACCTGACCATGGCTGCGGCGCTCTACAACGTCGGCAAGTTGAGTTGGGCCGACCGCATGATGATCGCCCCCTCTGACCTGCTGCACAGCACCGACCGCGAGCTGTATCGCACTTACCCGACCCAGAGCGAATCGCTGCTGATGACCCTGGAACCGATGAAAGATGCGGCGCGCATCATCCGTCACCACCAGGAACGCTGGGACGGCAGTGGCTTTCCCGACCACCTCAAGGGGGACGGGATTCCCTTTGGCTCACGGCTATTGAAGCTGGCGGTGGACTTTATCGAGTTGCAGCGCGGCTTGATCCTTGAGCGCAACATGAACAGCGACGAAGCGCTGCTGTATATCCGCAAATACGCGGGCCGCCTGTATGACCCGGACATGGTGGAGGACTTTGTCCAGGCCTGTGCCGCGTTCCTCAGTGACGTGACCCTGGGCGACCCGAGCGTCAAGGTCCTGGGCACCCGTGAGCTGGCCGCCGGCATGGTCCTGGCGCGCAACCTCAACGCCGACAATGGCATGCTGCTGCTCAACGCCGGCAAGGTGCTCAACCTGCCGCTGGTGGACAAGCTGATCGCCTTTGAAGCCATGGAGGGCGCCAAGTACAGCGTGTTTATCAAGGAGCCCGAGGAACCCGCGCCCTCGCTGTAGGGCCAGCGGGCATTGCGGCGCAGTGCAGGGGCATGTGATCCTTTGCGCCCTTTACTCCAAGGCGTTTACTTCATGTCCAAGACCATCCGTATCGCCGCTGCCCTGTTGATCGGCAGCGACGGCCAGACCCTGCTGGTGCGCAAGCGCGGCACCCAGGCCTTCATGCAGCCGGGCGGCAAGATCGATGCGGGCGAGCAACCGGCGCAGGCCCTGGCGCGCGAGTTGTACGAAGAGCTGGGGTTGCGTATCGAGCCGGCGGCGGCGCACTACCTTGGCCACTTCTCGGCACCGGCGGCCAATGAGCCGGGGTTTACCGTGGCGGCCGAGCTGTTTGAGGTGCATATCGACGTGCCGGTGACCCCCGCCGCCGAGATCGAGGAAGTGCGCTGGATCGACCCGATGGGCGACGGCGGCCTGGCCTTGGCGCCCTTGACACGCGACCTGATCCTGCCGTTCTATCGCTCATCGCTGACCACTACTGCCTGAGCTGTCGGGCGCCAAGGACTGACCCGTGATCCCCCTCAATGACTTGCTGATTTTTGCCGCCGCCTCGCTATTGCTGGTACTCACACCCGGCCCGAACATGATCTACCTGATTTCCCGTTCGATCTGCCAGGGCCGCAAGGCCGGGGTGACGTCGCTGTTGGGTGTGGTCGCGGGGTTCTTTGTGCATTTGTTCGCCGCCGCCGCGGGTTTGACCGCCGTGTTTCTTACGGTGCCGATGGCCTATGAAGTGCTGAAATGGGCGGGCGCGCTGTACCTGTTGTGGCTGGCCTGGCAGGCGGTGAAGCCAGGCGCCCGTTCGCCGTTCGAGGCCCAGCAACTGCCTGCCGATTCGCCGCGCAAGCTGGTGACCATGGGTTTTCTGACCAGTGCGCTGAACCCGAAAATCGCGGTGTTCTATCTGTCGGTGTTCCCGCAGTTCATCACCCCGGAGCACGGTTCGATCTTTACCCAGAGCCTGATGCTGGGCTTTACCCAGATCAGTGTCAGCTTTGTGGTCAACCTGCTGATCTCGCTGGGCGCCGCGAGCATTGCCGCCTGGTTTATCCACAACCCCACGTGGCTGGCGGTGCAGCGTTATTTCATGGGGTTTGTGCTGGCCGCCCTGGCGGTGCGCCTGATGCTGGAACAACGGCGCAGCGCGTAAACACTCAACGGACCGCGCTGACCCCATCCAGGGTGGAAAACGACGTGTCCTTGGCGGTCAGCAAAAAGTCACGCATGTACGGCGCATCCAGCATATCCGCACGGATCCCGGCGTACAGCGTGGCGAACAGCCCCTTCTCCCCCAGCCGCTTGGCCTTCACATAACCCCGCGAGCTGTACTCATGCAGCGCCCAGTGGGGCATGCCACACACGCCGCGTCCGCTGGCCACCAACTGCATCATCATCACCGTCAGTTCCGCGGTGCGCACCTGGGCCGGCTCGACGTCGGCCGGTTCCAGGAAACGGGTGAAGATGTCCAGGCGGTCGCGCTCCACCGGGTAGGTGATCAGGGTTTCGCTGAGCAAATCCTCGGGCACGATATACGGCTTGTGCGCCAGGGCGTGCTGGTTGGCCACGGCGAGCATGGCTTCGTAGGTGAACAACGGCACATAGGTGATGCCCGCCAGTTCCAGCGGGTCGGAGGTCACCACCAGGTCCAGGTCGCCACGGGCCAGGGCTGGCAGCGGGGCAAAGGCAAACCCTGAGGCCAGGTCCAGCTCGACTTCCGGCCAGGCATCGCGGAACTGGTCGATGGTTGGCATCAGCCACTGGAAGCAGCTGTGGCATTCGATCGCCATATGCAGGCGCCCGGCGGTGCCCCCGGCCAGGCGCGCAATATCCCGTTCGGCACCGCGCAGCAGCGGCAGGGTGGCATCCGCCAGTTGCAGCAGGCGCAGGCCGGCGCTGGTGAAGCGCACCGGCTTGGTCTTGCGCACAAACAGCGGCATGCCCAGGCGCTCTTCCAGCTCCTTGAACTGGTGGGACAACGCCGACTGGGTCAGGTGCAGGCGCTCGGCGGCTTCTACCAGGCTGTCGGCTTCGCGCAGGGCGTGCAGGGTCTTGAGGTGGCGGATTTCGAGCACGGGCTCTCCATGAAGACAATTTGTGACAAGTTTGGATAGCGTGAGTCTGTCTCATGTTGAGCGGGCTGTCGACCATGACCGCTGGGCACTCTTCATCAAACTGTCACGTAACTGTGGCAGCGCGCTTGAACAAACTTCATCAGACTCGCGCTCTACTGGGGTTCTGTGTTTCGGTGTTTTCCATGCGCGTGTTGTTTTTACTGGCCGCTCTCTTGTTCGGCCTGCCGTCGTTTGCGGCGTCTCGATGTGATGTCAATGTCCCGACTGAGCGGGTCGACCTGGCCACGGTGAGCCTGGCGTACCAGAGCATTGGCCGTGCTTCCGATCCGGCGTTGCTGCTGGTGATGGGCTTGGGCGGGCAGTTGATCCATTGGCCGGACGAAGTGGTGGTCGCCCTGTGCCAACAAGGTTTTCGGGTGATCCGCTACGACAACCGCGACGTCGGCCTGTCCACCTGGCGCCAGGCCCCGGCCAGCGCCAACCTGACCTTTGAAGTGTTGCGCTACAAACTGGGCCTGCCGGTGGCCGCGCCCTACACCCTGACCGATATGGCCGACGATGCCCTGGGGTTGATGGATGCGCTACAGATCCGCCAGTTCCATGTGCTGGGCGCCAGCATGGGCGGGATGATCGCCCAGCACCTGGCGGCCATGGCGCCGCAGCGCGTGGAAAGCCTGACCCTGATCATGACCAGCTCCGGCGCCGAAGGCTTGCCCGCGCCGAATGCCGCGCTGGTGCAACTGCTGTCACGGCGCAGCGCACCCAACCGCGCAGTGGCCCTGGAGCAACAGGCCGACTTGCTGGCGGCCCTGGGCAGCCCCCAGGTCCAGGATGATCGCCAGGCGTTGTTGCAGCAGGCGGCGCAGTCCTATGACCGCGCGTTCAACCCCGAGGGCGTGAAGCGCCAGATCATGGCGATCCTCGCGGAGCCGAGCCGGGTGCCGCTGCTCAACCAACTGCGGGTGCCGACCCTGGTGGTACACGGCACGGCCGATCCATTGCTGCCGGTGATGCATGGCGTGCACCTGGCGGCGCATATCCAGGGCAGCCAGTTGCGGCTGATCCCGGGCCTGGCCCATCGTTTCCAGGAGGCCTTCAAGGCGCCGTTGCTGGCGGCGGTGTTGCCGTACCTGCAAGCCCACCGCGCAGAGACGGCGCATTGGGCGCAGGTCGAACCGCTGGCCCCCGCCAAGGTTTTATGACAGCCGCGTAGAGGTGTATGGTGCGAACTTTGTGGCGTGTAATGCCTGCGAGGTTGCGTAAATGAGTACTTCCCTGAAAATCGATTTTGTCAGCGACGTGTCCTGCCCCTGGTGCGTCATCGGCCTGCGCGGCCTGACCGAGGCCCTGGACCAACTGGGCGCCGAAGTGCAGGCCCAGATCCACTTCCAGCCTTTCGAGCTGAACCCGAACATGCCCGCCGAAGGGCAAAACATCGTGGAACACATCACCGAAAAATACGGCTCCAGTGCCGAAGAGTCCCAGGCCAACCGCGCGCGCATCCGCGACATGGGCGCCGCCCTGGGCTTTGCGTTTCGCACCGATGGCCAAAGCCGTATCTACAACACCTTCGACGCCCATCGCCTGCTGCATTGGGCCGGCCTTGAGGGCTTGCAGTACAACCTCAAGGAAGCGCTGTTCAAGGCTTACTTCAGCGATGGCCAGGACCCGTCCGACCACGCCACGTTGGCGATCATTGCCGAAAGCGTTGGCCTGGACCTCCAGCGCGCAGCCGAGATCCTGGCCTCGGACGAGTACGCCGCCGAGGTGCGCGAGCAGGAGCAACTGTGGGTATCGCGCGGGGTGAGTTCGGTGCCGACCATCGTGTTCAACGACCAGTACGCGGTCAGCGGCGGGCAGCCGGTTGAGGCGTTTGTCGGCGCTATCCGCCAGATCATCAACGAGTCCAAGGCCTAAAGCCGAGCGCAAAGCAAAATGTGGGAGCTGGCTTGCCTGCGATGGCGGTGTATCAACTAAGTATCTTTCAACTGGCCCACCGCCATCGCGGGCTTGCCCTAATGCCGTTCAGTTAAGTGAACGCAATGCTCAAAGCAACGAAGATCAAATGTGGGAGCGGGCTTGCTCGCGATGACGGTGTGTCAGTCAGAGTTGCATTAACTGACCCGCCGCTATCGCGAGCAAGCCCGCTCCCACACAAGCCCGCTCCCACATGGGCTCATTGTGTAATCATCCAACCCTGGCCCATCCCTTGCATTACCCCCCTAAAGCCCAGCCGGTAGGCGGCTGGGCACTGCCAGGGGGGCACATTACCTTGAATATCCTCGATCTCGACCACAGCCTCACGGCCCAGGCACCCATCGCCCGGCGTCTGGCCAGTGGTCAAGCGACGCGCCTGGACCTGCTCGACCTGGGCCCGAAACTGCGCCTGTGGTCCACCGAAAAAACCTGGAAGCGCTTTGCCCAGCGCCTGGCCCAACGGCCCCGGCCAGGCACGGCGCGCCCGGAAATCTTCTTTGTCGGCTCCGGCGACTATCACCACCTGACCCCGGCTTTTCTCGCCGAGGTGCAGGAGCCCATCAGCCTGATCCACTTCGACAACCACCCCGACTGGGTACGCCTGGCCCCGCGCCGACACTGCGGTTCATGGGTCAACCAGGCCCTGAAGATGCCGGCGATCCAGCGCATCGTCACCCTCGGCCCGTGCAGCGACGACCTGCACAACCCGCAACTGCGCGGCGGCAACCTCGGCGCCCTCAAGCGCGGGCACTTGCAGTTGTTTCCCTGGCAGCACGCGCCGTCGAAAGTCTGGGGCCGGGTAGGGGATGGCGCCGGCCATGCACAACAGGAGAACCACCTGCACTGGCGCAACCTCGCTGAGCTTGATTGGCCCGCATTCCTTGAGCAGATGATCGCCAGCCTGCCCACCGAGGCGGTGTGGATCACCCTCGACAAGGATGTGCTGGCCAGCGAGGACGCGGCCACCAACTGGGACCAGGGCGGCATGCGCCTGACCCACCTGTTGCAGGCGCTGCGGATGCTGGCGGCGAGCAAACGGATCGTCGGCATCGACGTGTGTGGCGAGTTTGCCCAGCCGGCGTTCAGCAACGCCTTCAAACGGTGGGAAGCCAAGTCCGACCAACCCCCGGCCGAGCGCTGGAGCGCGGACGACCTGCTGCGTAACGCGACCACCAATGAAGCGTTGATCAACCTGTTCGAGGAGCTGTTTCCGTGACCCTGACCGTGGTGTTGCTGGTGGCCTTTTCCATCGTGCTCGATGTGATCGGCCAGCTGTGTTTCAAACTGGGCCTGGACCGTTTGCCGGAGCTGGAGGGCGGGTTTCGCCTGAATGCCTTCTGGGGCCAGGTGTTCAATGCGCCGTTGCTGTGGGCGGGCATCGGCGCCTATGTGATCGAGTTTTTCGTCTGGCTCGAAGCCTTGTCCCGCGCGCCGTTGAGCCTGCTGTTCCCGGCCGCCGCCCTGGCCTATTGCGGGGTGGTGCTGGCGGGCAAGGTGGTGCTGGGCGAAACCGTCAGCCGTCGGCGCTGGCTGGGCACGCTGGTGATTACCGCCGGGGTGATGTTGGTGGCAATAGCGGGAGCACAATCATGAATTCGCAAGAGATGGCGCTGCGCCCGGTTGGCTGGCTGCATGGGCGCCTGGGCACCGTGGTGCTGTGGGCGTTATTGATCCTCACCGAAAGCGCCGGCCAGTTGTTTACCAAGGTGGCTGGCGATCAATTGGGGCAGATGGATTTCAACTGGCAATGGTTGGCGGCGGTGGCGGTCAACCCGGGGGTTCTCGCGGCGATCGCCTGCTATATCGGCGCATTTTTTGTGTGGATGCTGATCCTACGGCGCAGCAGCCTGTCCCTGGCCTTCCCCCTGAGTTCGCTGGTGTTTGTGGTGGTGCTGCTGGGCTCGTGGCTGGGCTTGGGCGAGCACATCAGCTTCCTGCACTGGGTGGGCGTGGTGGTGATTATTGGCGGGATTGCGCTGTTGGCCGAGGGCGAGGAAAACTGAGCTCCCACACAAGCTTGCTCCCACATTTTGATGGGTGTCGCCCTTGAGACAATCAATCGAAGGTATAGCTGATCGCCGTCTGCACCTGCCCCTGGTTCACCTCGCCGGTCTGGCGCACGAGGCTGCTATCGGCCGCCGAACCTGTCAGGTGTATCCAACTGGCACTGGTCAGCAGCGTCCACTTGGGTGTCAGGGGGATCTGCAGGCTCTGGGTCAGGGTCAGGTTCTGGAACCCGCCGCTGGCGCTGTACGGGCGAATCCCGGAGTTTGCCGCCTCATGCTCATCCACCCCGAAAAACGTCTGGGTCTGGCGGCCATCGGCAAAGTGCGCGACCAGGCCAGTGCTGCCAATCACCGCGCCGCCCAGCGGGTAACCCAGTTCCCCGCCGAGCTTGCCGAGCACGCCGCTCTGCTCGCGGGCGCCGCCCACGGCCCGGCCCAGTTGCGCATAGACCCGCCAGAAATCGGCCGGTGCGTACTGGATAAACCCGCCGATCTCGGCCATGTCCGACACGTCCCGCAAACCCCGTAGCGGGCCATTGGCCGCGCGTCCCGGCAAGTAGTTGAGGTAGGGGCCAGCGCTGAAACCCTGGTGGTTGAGCGCGCTCCAGGTCAGGCCGTCATCGGTATCGAGGCTGACATCGCCCCAATCCAGGTCGAAGTAGGGCACCGGCACCGTGTGATAGCGGCTGCCAGCGGGCTCGCGGGGCTGGTAGCTGGCGCCAAGGCCGACCTCGCCGCTAATGCCTTGAGCCAACGCCGAGCCCGCCCAAAGGCCAAGCAAACCGGCGAACAGCGCCGAACTCATCCTGCACATCATGGTATTGCCCTCTCGAAAACATACGCGCATGAACGCGCAGGCGCGGGGGCTCACGCAAGCACTCATCTTGTTTGTAGCGACCTACAAAAATTGTAGCCTGGGCCACGGGTATTTCCCTTAGACATCCGCCGCAAGCCCGGCCCCATTGGGTTTTGCCTACTTGGCACAGTCCCTGCTCTAACCCTGGTACAAGCGCATCCGCGCTGTCATCTCCAAGGTAAACGCAGATGAATGACTGGCATATCGTGTGTGACTTCGATGGGACCATCACACCCACCGATGTCATCGACAATGTTCTCCAACGCTTCGCCGGCCCCGAGTGGGAAACCATCGAGCAGCAATGGCTGGATGGCCATATCGGTTCCCGGGAATGCCTGAGCCGCCAATTGGCGCTGATCAAGGCGACCCCGGCCGAACTGCTGGCGTATTTCGACACGGTCGAGATCGACCCGGACTTCCCGGATTTCGTCGACCATGTCCTTGGCCTTGGCGCCTCCCTTGAAGTGGTCAGCGACGGCATCGAGCAAGGCATCGCGCGGATCCTGTCGCGCAACTACGTGACCTTGCTGCCGATCATCGCCAACCGCCTGCGCCAGGTTGACCAGGACAGCTGGCGCATCGACTTCCCCCATGCCAGCGACGCCTGCCGCGCGGCCTCGGGCAACTGCAAATGCAAGTCCACCCCGCGTAACAAACGGGTGTTGGTGATCGGCGACGGCAAGTCCGATATGTGCGTGTCGACCACCGCCGATTTCGTCTTCGCCAAGGGCAGCCTGGCCCAGTACTGCCAGGCCCACGCCATCCCCCATCTGCGTTTCGACAGCTTTGCCGAACTCCCGGCCTTGCTGGCCAGGCTGCCCCAGGGCATCGCCGCCAACGCCACCCACTTTACCTCCGACACTCAGGAACTCTTTCATCATGTCTGATATCCGTATCGCTACCGCCGAAGACCAGGTTCTGCTGGATAAAGAAGCCAAGTACTGCTCCTACGGCGACACCGTCCACTACATCGACCCGCCGCGTATCTTCAGCCGTTGCGAAGGCTCCTACGTGTGGGACACCGAAGACCAGGCCTACCTTGACCTGCAAATGTGGTATTCGGCGGTCAACTTCGGCTATGCCAACCCGCGCCTGAACAATGCGCTGAAACAGCAGATCGACACCCTGCCGCAAATCGCCAGCCAGTACCTGCACAAGGGCAAGATCGAGCTGTCGGAAATGATCGCGGTGGATGCCAAGAAAAAATTCGGTCTCGATGGCCGGGTGCACTTCAACGTCGGCGGTTCGCAGTCGATCGAGGATTCGCTGAAGGTGGTGCGTAACGCCAGCAACGGCAAGAGCCTGATGTTCGCCTTCGAGGGCGGCTACCACGGGCGTACTCTCGGCGCGTCGTCCATCACCTCCAGCTACCGCTATCGCCGCCGCTACGGCCACTTTGGCGAGCGCGCCAACTTCATCCCGTTCCCGTACCACTTCCGTGGGCCCAAGGGCATGACCAAGGAAGAATACGGCAGCCACTGCGTGCAGCAGTTCGCGCGCCTGTTCGAGACTGAATACAACGGTGTGTGGGACCCGAAAGTCGGCCAGAGCGAGTACGCCGCGTTCTACGTCGAGCCGATCCAGGGCACTGGTGGCTACGTGATCCCGCCGATGAACTTCTACAGCGAACTCAAGCAGGTGCTCGACCAGCACGGCATCCTGATGGTGGTCGATGAAATCCAGATGGGCTTCTGGCGCACCGGTAAGTTGTGGTCGATCGAGCACTTCGACGTGCAGCCGGATGTGATCGTGTTCGGTAAGGCCCTGACCAACGGCCTCAACCCCCTGGGCGGCATCTGGGCCAAGGAAGAGTTGATCAACCCGAAAATCTTCCCGCCGGGCTCCACCCACTCCACCTTCGCCTCCAACCCGCTGGGTACGGCGGTGGGCCTGGAAATGTTCAAGATGACCAGCGAAGTCGACTACGGCGCGATGGTCATGGCCAAGGGCAAATATTTCCTTGAAGGCCTGCAAGAGTTGCAAAAACGCTTCCCGATCATCGGCGACGTCGATGGCCTGGGCCTGGCCCTGCGCTGTGAAATCTGCGGCCCCGATGGTTTCACCCCGGACAAGGCGACCCTGGACTACATGGTTGAGGAAGGCATGAAAGGCGACATGCTGGTCGACGGCCAGAAACTGGGGCTGATCCTCGATGTGGGCGGCTACTACAAGAACGTGATCACCCTGGCGCCGTCCCTGGAAATCAGCTACCCGGAAATCGACCTGGGCCTGAAGCTGCTGGAGCAACTGCTGACCCGAGCGATGAAGCGGTGAACCAGGCCGATATCGATCTCGGCGAAGGCAACGCCGGCTTCGTTCTCGGCAACGGTCCGGTCGGGGTCTTGTTGATCCACGGCCTGACCGGCACCCCGACCGAGTTGCGGCGGGTGGCCCAGGGCCTGGCCAAGGCGGGCAACTGCACCGTGTATGTGCCGACCCTGGCCGGGCACTGCGGGGGCAACGAAGACCTACAGGCCACCGGTTGGCGCGACTGGTACGAGGGCGTGCGCAAGACCTTTGTCGGCGTGCAGCAGCGCCATGCCCAGGTGTTTGTCGGTGGTTTGTCCATGGGCGCGGTGATGTCGATGTACCTGGCTTCGGAGTTCCCGGGCCAGGTCGCGGGGTTGCTGATGTACTCCACGACCCTCAAGTACGACGGCTGGAGCATCAACAAATTTGCCTTCATCACGCCGTTGCTGATCCGCATTCCGTTCGGCGTGCGCCTGTTCCGTTTTACCGAGAAGCCGCCCTACGGCATCAAGAACGAACGCCTGCGGGCCATTGTCGAGCGGCAGATGAAAGAGGGCGAGAGCAGCGAGGCCGGGTTGTTGACCATGGAGGGCGTCACCGTGCGCGAGCTGCACTGGATGAACGCGGTGGTGAAAAAACGCATGCCGTCGATCAAGACCCCGGCGCTGGTGCTGCACTCCATCGAGGACGACATCACCAGCCGCTGGAACGCCGACTACGTGGAACGCCACCTGGGCGGCCCGGTGACCAAGATCCTGCTGGACAACTGCTACCACATGATCACCGTCGACCTGCAATACCGCCGGGTGATCGAGCTGAGTGCCGACTTTATTGAACAACACACCACCTCTGTGGACGAATATCTCCGGGCTTGACACTGTCCCCTGTGGGCGCGGGCTTGCCCGCGATGGTCGTGAACGATGACGCATATGGCCCGGTTTACGCGGTGTTTTTAGATGAAGGAAACGCTGTGATCAGCACTAAAGCCTATTCAACTATCCAAGCCATCGACCGCAGTGCCTGGAATGACTGCTTTCCCCTGGCATTGGAAGATTGGGATTACTACGTGGCCGTGGAAAACGCCGCCATCGACGACTTCCAATGGCGTTACCTGGCCCTTTATGAGGACGGGCAACTGCTGGCGGTCGCCCCGGCGTTCATCACCCATTACCGTCTCGATACCACCGTGTCGGGCCTCGCCAAACGCTTTACCCAACGCCTGGAGCGCTGGCGGCCCGGGGTTTTGCGGCTGGGCCTGTACGCCATCGGCTCGCCGGTGGCCGAGCAATGCCATGCCGGTGTCGCCAGCCATGTACCCGCTGCGCGGCGCGGGGTGCTGTTGGAGCAACTACTGGTCGCCGCGCGTCGGGACGCCGATGCATTCGGCATCGGCCTGCTGGCGGTCAAGGACGCCCCGACCCGGGACCAGGACTGGGCCGACAGCTGCCAGGCCGCCGGCCTGCACAGCATGCCGAGCCTGCCCACCGGGTTGCTGCCGCTGCCCTACGGCTCGGTGGATGCCTACCTGGGCTCCCTGGGCAAATCCACGCGCAAGGACCTGCGGCGCAAGCTGCGTGCGCCGGGGCCACAGGTGGAGTGGCGGGACAATGTCGATGACGTGCTGCCGGACATCATGCGCCTCTACGAAGCGACCCTGGCCCGCGCCGACCTGCAATTTGAACGCCTGCCCGCCGGGTATTTCAGCCAGGTGCTTGCCCGGCTTGAACAACGGGCGCGCTGTGTACTTTACTGGGTGGATGGGCAACTGGTGGCGTTCAACCTGGTACTGCTGGACCAGCACCGGTTGATCGACAAATTCTTTGCCCATGACCTGGCCCACAGCCGCGAACATAACCTGTACTTTCGCAGTTGGCTGGCCAACGTCGCCTACTGCATCGAGCACAATATTGCGTTGTATGAGTGCGGGCAGGCCGGGTATGCCAGTAAGCTACGCCTGGGCTGTGAGTTTGCCGGCAATACTCTGTTCTTCCAGCACCGTAACCGACTGCTCGACACCCTGCTCAAGCTGGTAAAAATATTTATTCGCCCGGACCGATCCGACCCTGCCATGGCTGCTGCAATAAGCGAAACCCGATGACCGCCAGAACCCGCCAGAAAACCCGCCCGTTTGCCATTTCCCGCTGGAGCCTGCAGCGCAAGCTGGTGTTGGCGTTCTGGCTGGTGACGGTGATCCCGACGATGATCGCCGCCGAACTGGCGGCCACCACCCTGTCGCAGATTTTCGACAGCAACGTGCGCATCTGGCTGCAAGAGTCGACCCGTATCGTCAAGGATGAAGTCAGTGACATCCTGCACGACAACGCCCGTGTGGCTCAGATCTTCCTGCGGTATGTGCGTCCGCCTTCCAGCCAGGAAGCGGCGCGACACGACCGCTTGATTGCCGACATTGCCCGCGCCACCGATATCGACGTGGTGACGCTGATCCGTCTTGACGACCGCAAGGTGATGTTCAGTACCGTCGACGATGAGGTGGTGAACCAGATCAGCCTGGCACCCAATGCGGTGCTGCAAACCGTGCAGATCGGCGGCGTGGCCACCGGCGTGGTGATCTCCACCTTCGCGACCCGCCAGGATGGCGTCGACTATGAACTGCTGGTCGGCACCTACCTGGACAGCAGCTTCCTGACCAGTGTCGCCGAGGTGCACTCCCTGGACTTGCGCCTGTACCTGGCCAATACCGATGGTTTCTCGGAGATCTTCTCCACCCAGCGTTTTGAAGACCACCCGACCCGCGTGCCGAAATCCGTGGAAACCCTGCTGCGCAGCACCAAGCAGCCCAGCGAACAGTTCACCAGCAACTACAGCGGCCTGTACTGGCCGATCTTCAATGACACCGGCGAGTTGCAGGGCGTGATCTTCAGCGGCCTGCTGCGCCACACCAGCCTGGTGGGGCTGGTGAACCAGAGCAATCTGTTCGTGCTGATCTTCCTGCTCAGCTCCGCCTTGTCCCTGGGCGCCGGTGTGCTGGTCTCCCGGCACCTGACCCGGCCACTGCGCGAGTTGTCCCAGGGCGTGAGCGCGGTGATCAGCGGCAACTACCAGCACCGCGTGGCGGTCATTGGCGGCGACGAGCTGGCGCAACTGAGCAGCACCTTCAACCATATGACCGAGCGCCTGAGTGAGCTGCATCACCTCGAAGCCCAACTGCGCCGCCGCGACCGCCTGCATGCCCTGGGCGAAGTGGCGATGGGCCTGGCCCATGAAATCCGCAACCCCCTGGGTATCATCAAGACCGCGACCCAGCTGCTGCACCGGCGTACGGACCTGCCGGAGACCGACAAGCGCCACCTGGAATACGTGATCAGCGAAGTCAGCCGGATCAATGACCTGATCACCGACTTTCTCGACTTCGCCAAGCCCAGCGAGCCGCTGCGCAGCCAGCAACTGGCGCGGCCGTTGGTGGAGGAAATCCTTGGCTTTTGCGCGCCGGAACTGGCCAGCCACGCCATCGACGCGCACCTCGATGACCAGGCGCCCGGCGCGACCCTGTATGTAGACGCCAAGCAATTCAAGCAGGCGTGCCTGAACCTGATCCTCAACGCCATCGACGCCATGCCCCAGGGCGGGCGCCTGACCTTAAGCATCAGCCGTGCCGGGTACTCCACGGTGATCAGCATCAGCGACAGCGGCCAGGGTATCCCGCCTGAAATGATCGAGCGGATCTTTACCCCCTTTGTCACCACCAAGGCCTCGGGCACCGGCCTGGGCCTGGCGAAAGTCTATTCGATCATGGAAAGTCACGATGGCCGCATCGAATGCACCAGCGAGAAAGATGCCGGGGCCACCTTCACCTTGTACATTCCGGCCAACGGTGCAGATGACGGCGACGACGAGGACAGTCATGACACATAACATATTGGTGGTCGACGACGAGCCCAAGCTCTGCGACTTGCTGTCGTCGGCCCTGAGCCAGAACGATATCCAGGTGTTTATCGCCGGCAATGGCCTGCATGCGCTCAAGGTGCTGGAGCAGGAAGAGATCGACCTGGTGATCAGCGACTGGCGCATGCCCGGCATGGACGGCCCGCAACTGCTGGCCGAGATCAAGGTGCGTTACCCGCAGTTGCCGGTGATCGTGATGACGGCCTACAGCACCGTGAAAAATGCCGTGCAGTCGATGCGCAACGGCGCCTACGACTACATTGCCAAGCCCTTCGATATCGACGAGCTGGACATCACCGTGGCCAAGGCCTTGCAGTTTCGCGACATCATGCGCGACAACGCACGGCTGCGCGCCGAGCTCGATGAGCACGCGCAGTTCGATAGCCTGGTGGGGGATAGCCCGGCATTCCGCCGGGTGCTGCAGGCGGTGGACTCGGTACGCGAGAGCAGCGCGACGATCCTGCTGACCGGCGAAAGCGGCACTGGCAAGGAAATGGTTGCCCGCGCCATTCACAAGCATGGCAACCGTGCAGACAAGCCCTTTGTGGCGGTCAACTGCGCGGCGATCCCCGAAGGCTTGCTGGAAAGCGAAATGTTCGGCCATCGCAAGGGCGCGTTTACCGGCGCCGTGGCTGACCGGGTAGGGCGCTTTATGCAGGCCGACAAGGGCACGCTGTTTCTCGATGAAGTGGGGGATATGCCCTTGGCCTTGCAGGCCAAGATCCTACGCGCCTTGCAGGAGCGGGTGATCGAACCGGTGGGCGACCCCCGCGAGCGCAAGGTGGATGTGCGGGTGATCGCCGCCACCAACAAGAACCTTTTGGAAGCGGTGGCGAACAAGACGTTTCGCGAGGACCTCTACTACCGCCTCAATGTATTCCCGATCCCGCTGCCCGCCCTGCGCGAGCGCGTCGAAGACATCGCCCCGCTGGCCCGCCACTTTGCCCGCAGCCTGAGCGCCAACGCCGGCAAGCGCATCACCGGCTTCAGCCCCGACGCCTTGCAGGCCATGGCCGCCTACAACTGGCCGGGCAATATCCGCGAGCTGCAAAACTGCGTAGAGCGCGCGACCATCGTCGCCGCCAGCCCGGTGATTGAAGATATCGACTTGCCAGCCTACCTGTTCGCGTCCCAGCCGACCGAGCGGGATGTGACGACAATCCTCAGCGAAGGCCCAGGCGTGCCCCAGGACTTGGACGCAGCACTGGCCGAGGTAGAAAAAGCCTACATCCTGGCAGCCTTGCAAGAGAGCAATGGCGTACAGGCGGCAGCGGCGTCGAGGATCGGCATCTCCGAGCGCAGCTTCTGGTACCGCTTGAAAAAGCTGGGGATCCAGATCGACAAGATCGTGCGCTGAATCCTAGGAATCCCCCGGATCAAATGTGGGAGCTGTCGAGCTTTAGCGAGGTTGCGATGCGGGCAACTCGGTTTGCAGGTAGACCATGGGGTCAGGCATGGATCCGCACCCACACGCTGACCAGCACCGTCGCCGCCATCAACCACGCCAGCGCCGCCACTGTCAGCGAGGCCTCCAGGCGCATGCGGTCGACCATCACATACAAGGTCGCCAGGTACACAAAGTAGGGAATGATCGACCACATGCCGAACACAATGGTGGTCTTCAGATCGTCCACCGAGCGGCCTTTGCCGACGATGTAGTGGGCGATCAGCGCGAAGGTCGGAAACAGCGGCACCAGGCCGGCGATGTAGTAGTTCCTGGTCTTGGCCAGTACGGCCAGGAGCAAGACCACCGCCGCACCGAGGGCGGCCTTGAAGACTAAATCCACGTATGGCTCCTTAGTGGCTCAGGCCGTATTTCTTGACCTTGTCGAACAGGGTGGTCTTGGCCATCCCCAGTTCCAGGCTGGCCTGGGTCAGGTTGCCGCCACTGCGTTGCAGGGCGTCGCTGAGCAGGTTGCGTTCAAAGGCTTCCACCGCTTCGGTAAAGGCCAGGCCATGGTTGTCGGGGCTGGTGCCGCTTTTCTTGAAGGCCGGCAGGCCCAGGGCAAAACGTTCGGCGACGTTGCGCAGTTCACGCACGTTACCGGGCCAGTCATGGCTCATCAGGCTGGACAGGGTCTGGTTGTCCAGCTCCGGGGCGATGCGGTCGAAGCGCAGGGAGGACTGCTGCAGGAAGTGTTCAAACAGCTGCAGGATATCTTCGCGACGCTCGCGCAGCGGCGGCAGTTCCAGGGTCACCACGTTCAGGCGGTAGTACAGGTCGCTGCGGAACTGGTTGGCGCGGCTCAATTCGTTGAGGTCGGACTTGGTGGCGGCAATCACCCGGCAATCCACCGCCACGCTCTGGTTCGAGCCCAGGCGTTCCAGGGTGCGCTCCTGCAAGACCCGTAGCAGTTTGATCTGCAGGTTCATTGGCATGCTTTCCACTTCGTCGAGGAACAATGTGCCTTCGTGGGCATGTTCGATCTTGCCGATCCGCCGTTTGCCCGCGCCGGTAAAGGCGTTGGCTTCGTGACCGAAAATCTCGCTTTCAAACAGGTTTTCCGGCAGGCCGCCGCAGTTCAGGGCCACGAACTGGTGGGCGTGGCGGCGGCTGAAGTCGTGCAGGCAACGGGCGACCAGTTCCTTGCCGGTGCCGGTCTCGCCTTCGATCAGCACGTTGGCCGAGGTGTCGGCGACGTTGGCGATCAATTCACGCAGGTTCTGCATCGCCGGCGAGCGCCCGATGATCCGACCTTCCAGGGAGTCACGCTCGGCCAGTTGCCGGCGCAGCGACCACACTTCCCGGGCCAGGCCGCGCTGTTCGAGGGCGCGGCGCACCACGTCCACCAGGCGTTCCGGGGAGAAGGGTTTTTCCATGAAGTCATAGGCGCCGTTGCGCATCGCGCCCACGGCCATGGAAATATCGCCGTGGCCGGTGATCAGCACCACCGGCAGGCTTTTATCCAGGGCCTTGAGGCGGGTCAGCAACTCCAGGCCGTCGATGCCGGGCAGGCGGATATCACTGATCACAATGCCGGCAAAGTTCTCGCCGACGCGTTTAAGGGCCTCTTCGGCGCTGGCCACGCCGACGCTGGGAATATCTTCCAGGGCCAGGGCTTGCTGGCAGCCGAGCAACACATGGGGATCGTCTTCGACAATCAGCACGGTCAGCTCGGTGTTGGGTTGGCTGTTCATATCGACTCGCCGGGTTGATGGCCTGCCAGGGGCAGGCTCAGGACAAAGGCTGTACCACCCGCAGCCGGATGTTCGACGGCCAGGCTGCCGCCGGTGGCCGCCGCAAGGCTGGCCGACAGGGTCAGGCCCAGGCCCAACCCTTGTTCGCCGGGCTTGGTGGTAAAAAAGGGTTCAAACAGGTGCTTGCGGGTCTCCGGGTCGATGCCATGCCCGTTGTCTCGCACCCGCAGGCGGTATTTGCCTTCGCTGCTGTCACTTTCCAGCCACAGCTGGGGGGTGGGTTGGGCGTGCATCGCATCCAGGGCGTTGCCGATCAGGTTGACCAGGATCTGCTCCAGGCGCGTCTGGTCGATCTGCAGCATGGCCTGGCTGAAGCCGCGGTGCACGGTCAACGGCAGGCTGTCGAGGCGGCTGCCCAGTACCTGGAATGCGGCGTCCACGGCCTTGCCCAGGCTGGCTTCGCCCTGGTCGTCACCGCGCCGGGCAAACGAGCGCAGGCTGGCGGTGATGCGGCCCATGCGATCGATCAGTTCATTGATGGTCTTGAGGTTGGTGCTGGCGGTATCCAGGGCCCCGCGCTCCAGGAAGCGCACGGTGTTGCCGGACAAGGTGCGCAGGGCCGCCAGGGGCTGGTTCAGTTCATGGGCGATGCTGGTGGACATCTGGCCGATGGCCGCCAGCTTGCCGGCCTGGACCAATTCGTCCTGGGCCCGGCGCAGGGTTTCTTCGGCCTGGCGCCGTTCGCGGATCTGCGCCTTGAGCCGTTCGTTGCTGGCCCGCAGGTCGGTCGTGCGTTCGGCAATCCGCCGCTCCAGCTGGTTATTGGCCTCTTGCAAGGCCTCGCGGGCGGCCAGGCGCGTAGCGATCACCTTGCGCCGCTCATTCCAGGCAATCAGCAGGAACGCCACCAGGGCAAAGGCCACCGCGACGAGGATGCCCTGGTTGATCGCGGCCTGGCGCAGGTCGTTGAGCGGGGTGAGCAGGGTGAAGTTCCACGGTGTGTCGTTCAGGGGCCGGGTCTGGGCCAGGTAGGTGACTTCCCGGTCGTCGGCCACCACTTCACTGTTGGCCGGAAAGGTCAGTTTTTCGGTGCCTGTGTTGAGGTGCTCGCGGGCCAGGGGTTGCAGTTCGTTAAGGGTCGCCCAGTAATATTGCAGGCTGCGGGCCAGGCGTTCCTTGGTCTCGTCGCTCAGCGGGCGCACCGCCTTGAGCCGGCGCGCCGGGTCGCTGGAGAGGATGATGATGCCGTTCTCGTCACTGACGAAGGCTTCCAGGCGCGCGCGCTGCCAGCGTTCTTCCAACGCTTCGAGGCGCACCTTGACCACCGCCACGCCGATGATCTTGCCGCGTTCTTCCAGGCCATGGGCCAGGTAGTAGCCGGGTTCGCCGTTGGTGCTGCCGATGCCATAGAAACGCCCTGGCTGGCCACGCACGGCATTCTGGAAATAGGCGCGGAACGACAGGTCTTCACCCAGGTAACTGTCGACATCGCGCCAGTTGCTGGTGGCCATTACGCGGCCGGTGGTGTCCATCACATAAATCGCCCGGCTGCGGCTGCGCCGGTTCAGGCCTTCGAGGTAGTCGTTAACCGTTTGCCGGTGTTCCGGGGTCGGATCGGCCAGCAATTTGGAGACGCTGGATTCCAGCTCCAGCAGGCTGGGCAGGTAGGTGTACTTGCTGATCTCACTCTCGACCGTGCGCGCATGCAGCTCCAACTGGCGCTCGCCGTTCTCGCCCAGGGTGCGGATGCCGTAGTGCTCGCTGGTCCAGAAGCCGATAAAGCCCAGGCCGATCATCAACAGGATGATCAGGGGCGGCAGGAACAGTTGGCGAATCAGACGAGGCTTCACGGCAAGGGATGGCGGTGCGGCGCGATAGAGGGTGGGGTCGCATTTCATCACAGATGCCTTGGGTCAGCTACTTGTGGGGGCAGACTTATGTGGGAGCGGGCTTGCTCGCGATGGCGGTGGATCAGTCACTTGATGCATTGACTGGTACACCGCCATCGCGAGCAAGCCCGCTCCCACACAAGCCCATTCCCATAAAGGCTTAGTGCTGCAGGATTTTCTCGAGGAAGTGCTGCGCACGTTCGGAGCGGGCGCTGATGTCGCCGAAGAACTCTTCTTTCGGGCAGTCTTCGATGATCTTGCCGGCGTCCATGAAGATCACGCGGTCGGCCACTTTACGGGCAAAGCCCATTTCGTGGGTTACGCACATCATGGTCATGCCTTCCTGGGCCAGTTGCACCATCACGTCCAGTACTTCGTTGACCATCTCCGGGTCCAGGGCCGAAGTCGGTTCGTCGAACAGCATGACAATTGGGTCCATGGCCAGGGCACGGGCAATTGCCACGCGCTGCTGCTGACCACCGGAAAGTTGGCCGGGATGCTTGTGGGCGTGCGCCGACAGGCCCACGCGCTCCAGCAGTTGCAGGCCTTTCTTGGTGGCTTCTTCCTTGCTGCGGCCCAACACCTTGATCTGCGCGACAGTCAGGTTTTCGGTGATGGTCATGTGCGGGAACAGTTCAAAGTGCTGGAACACCATGCCCACGCGCGAGCGCAGTTTCGGCAGGTTGGTCTTCGGGTCGGCAATCGAGGTGCCGTCCACTACCACGTCACCTTTCTGGAACGGTTCCAGGGCGTTGACGCACTTGATCAGGGTGGACTTGCCCGAGCCGGACGGCCCGCACACCACGATCACTTCGCCTTTCTTGACCTCGGTGCTGCAATCGGTCAGCACCTGGAAGTCGCCATACCACTTGTTGATGTTCTTGATAGAGATCATACGGCAAACCTTTTTTGCAGACGCTTGACCAGCAGCGAGGCGGCAAAGCTGATGATGAAGTAGACGACACCGGCGAAGATCAGGAACTCATTGGAGCGGCCGATAATGTCGCCGTTGGAACGGGCGGAGTTGAGGAAGTCCACCAGGCCCACGGTGTAGACCAGCGAGGTGTCCTGGAACAGGATGATGCTCTGCTGCAGCAGCAGCGGGGTCATCTTGCGGAACGCCTGGGGCAGGATGATCAGGCGCATGGTCTGGCCGTAGGTCATGCCCATCGCTTGTGCGGCGGCCATCTGGCCCTTGGGGATCGACTGCACGCCGGCCCGCACGATTTCGCAGAAATACGCCGCCTCGAACATCATGAACGCCACGACGCAGGAGGTGAACGCACCAATCGGCGTGTCTTCACCTGTGATCCAGCGCAACACGAACGGCACCGCCAGGTAGAACCAGGTGATCACCAGCAGCAGCGGGATCGAGCGGAAGTAGTTCACGTAGGCGCCGGCCACGCGCGACAGCAGCTTGCTGGAGGACAGGCGCATCAAGGCCAGGATAGTACCGAGAATGATGCCGCCGACCACGCCCATGACCATCAGCTTCAAGGTCATGACCATGCCGTTCCACAGACCGGGCATGGCTGGGATGATACCGCTGAAATCGAAGTCCATTATTTGCCCCCCACGGAAATCAGGCCGGGTACGGCGACTTTCTTCTCGACCACGCGCATCAGCAGCATCAGGCTCATGTTCAGGGTGAAGTAGATCAGCGTGGCCAGGGTGAAGGCTTCAAACAGGTTGGCCGAGAACTCGGCGGTCTGCTTGGTTTGCGCCAGCAGTTCCATCAGGCCGATCAGGGACGCCACGGAGGAGTTCTTGAAGACGTTGAGGAATTCCGAGGTAAGCGGCGGAATGATGATCCGATAGGCCTGGGGTAGCAGCACATTCCAGTAGATCTGCGACAGGCTGAAGCCCATGGCGCGTGCGGCGGCTTCCTGGCCACGGGGCAGCGCCTGGATACCGGTACGCACTTGTTCACATACGCGGGCGGCGGTGAACAGGCCCAGGCACACGACAACGCTCAGGTAGGCCGAGGTGGTCGGGTTCAAGTCTTGTTTGTACCAGTCCTGCAGGTTTTGTGGCAGCAGGTCGGGCACCAGGAAGTACCAGATAAACAGCTGCACCAGCAGGGGCACGTTGCGAAACAGTTCTACATAGCAGGTGGCAATGCCGGCCACGAGGCGATTAGGCATCGTGCGCATCACGCCCAATACCGAGCCCAGCAGCAAGGCGACGATCCAGGCCACGATGGCGATGGCGATGGTCCAGCCCAAACCGGAGATGAACCAGTCGAGATAGGTCTCGCTGCCCACGCCGGTGGACTTGAAGAATACGCCCCAGTCCCAGTTGTAATTCATTAGGGTCTCCCCCGAAATCGATCGATGTACAAGCACCCGCTTGGGGAAGATCCATTCCCGCCTGACGGTGAACGTCAGGCACACGCGATCGGCTCGGAAACCGCCAGGTCGAGTGTTCCAAATAATGCCAGCAGGTAGTAACAGACGCCTGAGGGAGGGTTGGCTCCCTCAGGAGATAAGGTTAGTTCGGAATCAGGACTTTTTTTCAGCCGTTTTGTCGTCAGCCGCTTTGTCAGTCGGGTTGGCGATCAGGGCCTTGAGTTCGTCGCTCATCGGGAACATCAGGTTCAGGCCTTTTGGTGGGATCGGCGAGCTGAACCACTTGGTGTAGATGTTGTTGATTTCGCCGGACTTGTAGGTGGCGACTATGGCGTCATCCACAGCCTTCTTGAACGGAGCATCGCCTTTGCGAACCATGCAGCCGTAGATTTCAAAGGATTGTGGCGTGCCGGTCACGGCCCAGTCAGTTGGCTGCTTGGCCTTGGCCATTTCACCGGCCAGCAGTGCGTCGTCCATCATGAAGGCAACGGCGCGGCCGCTTTCCAGCATCTGGAAGGACTCACCGTGGTCTTTGGCGGAGATAACGTTCATGCCCATTTGCTTGTCAGCGTTCATGGACTTGAGGATGCGCTCGGACGTGGTGCCGGCGGTGGTTACGACGTTCTTGCCCTTGAGGTCAGCGAAATCCTTGTAGGTCGAGTCCTTTTTGGACAGCAGACGGGTACCGATTTCGAAGATGCCGACGGAGAAGTCGACTTGTTGCTGACGCTCGACGTTGTTGGTGGTGGAGCCACACTCAACGTCCACGGTGCCGTTCTGCACCAGCGGGATACGGGTTTGCGAGGTGACCAGGTTGTATTTGACCTTCAGCTCGCCTTCCTTCATGCCGAGGTCTTTTTCGACCGCTTTGACGATGGCCAGTTGAATGTCGTGGGAGTAGCCCACTGGCTTGCCGGAACCGTCCGCGATGTAGGAGAACGGGATGGAGGCGTCGCGGTGGCCCAGGGTGATGGTGCCCGACTCTTTGATTTTCTTCAGTGTGCCAGTCAGTTCGGCGGCGAAGACGGGAGTGCTAATCAGAGCGGCAGCAATAGCTGCGCCCAAAATATGGGGAACGATACGCATCAATACTTCCTCGACATTTGTTTTTTTTATGAAGCCTGGACGGCTCTTTCGATACAGCGAATGCCTGTGACGGCTCCTGAAGCATCTCAGGCAAACACGTCCCAAGTGTAGAGCATGAGTCGTGCCAGGCTGTGAATAAAGATATAAATATATGATTTATATAGTGATTAACTTTATGTGACGAGGTTTATCCGGGGTTTAAGTCCGGCAAACCGAATAGGGGGTGGTATCACGTTCGGAAAACCGAATCTGTAGGAGTTTGCGTACAGTGCCCGCGCCAAAAAAAGCCCCTGGACCTTTCGGTGCAGGGGCTGGGTGCATCAGGCCGCTTCGATCTTGCTGCGGTTCTGCTCGACCTTGATCAGGTAACGCTGCAGGTTTTCCTGTTCCTCGGGGGTGGTGAACAGCCCCAGTTTGGTGCGGCGCCACAGGATGTCGTAGGCCTGGGTCGCCCATTCTTCGGCGCACAGGTAGTCGACTTCCCGGGTGTACAGGCCGCCACCCAGGTGTTCGCCCAGGTCGGCCAGCGCTTGCACGCCTTCGAGCAGGCGCCAGGTGCGGCTGCCATAGGTGGTGGACCAGCGACGGGCGATTTCGCTGGGAATCCACTCGAACTTGCTGCGAATGTCCGTAGCCAGGGCTTCAGGCGTGCTCATGTCTTCGCCGCCGGGCAGGCTCGCGGTGGCGGTCCAGCTTGGCTTGATATGGGGGAAGTAGGGGGCCAGTTGCGCCAGGGCCGACTCTGCCAGCTTGCGGTAGGTGGTCAGCTTGCCGCCGAATACCGACAGGATCGGCGCTTCTTCGCCGGTGCCGGACAGCGCCAGGGTGTAGTCGCGGGTGATGGCCGATGGGTTATCCGACTCGTCGTTGCACAGTGGGCGCACGCCGGAATAGGTGTGCACGATATCGTCGCGGCTCAGTTGCTGCTTGAAGTGGGCATTGACCACCTTGAGCATGTAGTCCGTTTCACCCTCGGTAATCGCCACTTTCGCCGGGTCGCCGGTGTACTCACGGTCGGTGGTGCCGATGATGGTCAGGTGATTGAGGTACGGAATGGTGAAGACGATACGCCCGTCTTCATTCTGCAGGATGTGCGCATGGGCGCCTTCGTACAGCTTCGGCACGATCAGGTGGCTGCCCTGGATCAGGCGGATGCCGTAGGGCGAATCGAGCTTGAGGTCATCCTTGATGAACTTGGCGACCCACGGGCCGGCCGCATTCACCAGGGCCTTGGCGCGGATCGACAACAGGCTGCCATCAGCGCGCTCCAGGTGCAGGTGCCACAGGCCCTTGCTGCGGCGGGCGCTGACGCAACGGGTCTGGGTGTGGATATGCGCGCCCTTTTCCCGGGCGGCCATGGCATTGAGTACCACCAGGCGTGCGTCATCGACCCAGCAATCGGAGTATTCAAAGCCCTTGGTGATTTCGCTTTTCAGCGGGCTGTCGGCGCCGAACTTCAGGCTTTTGGAGCCTGCGAGCTTTTCGCGCTTGCCGAGGTGGTCATACAGGAACAGGCCGGCACGGATCATCCAGGCCGGGCGCAGGTGTGGGCGATGGGGCAACACAAAGCGCATCTGCTTGACGATGTGCGGGGCCTTGGCCAGCAGCACTTCGCGTTCGGCCAGGGCTTCGCGCACCAAGCGGAATTCGTAATGTTCAAGATAACGCAGGCCGCCATGGATCAGCTTGCTGCTGGCGGACGAGGTGTGGCTGGCCAGGTCATCCTTTTCGCAAAGGAACACCGACAGGCCGCGCCCGGCCGCATCTGCCGCGATGCCCACGCCATTGATCCCGCCGCCGATAACGGCAACATCATAGACTTCGGCAAGGGGTGGGGCAGGCAAGGTAGAAGGGGTCATCGGCTGGCCTCGCGATCTTTATTTATATTTGAATTTGAACATTAATGTTCGTTTGCGAAAATGGTAGCTTATAAAGGCGGGCGCAGCCAGTCGAATTCGATTGAAAAAACTCATCGAAGGGTAGGGAAAGGAAGAATTGTGAACATTGAGCCTTGTGTTGGCTCAAGAGAGTTGTTGCCCTTTAGGCCGCCATCGTGGGCAAGCCCGCTCCCAGATTTGGAATGTGTTCAACCTGTGGGAGCGGGCTTGCCCGCGATGGCGCCGGTGCAGGCGCTAGAGGTGCGGGGCGGTTACACGACTTCCAGGCGAATCTTGTTCTGGTTCAACAACTGCACCAGCGCCGGCACCGGCTGCTGATCGGTAACCAGGCAATCAATCAAGCTGATGGGCCCCAGGCGAATCATGGCATTGCGCCCGAACTTGCTGGAGTCCGCCGCCAGGATCACCTTGCGCGCATTGGCAATGATCGCCTGGGAAACCCGCACTTCCTGATAGTCGAAGTCCAGCAGGCTGCCGTCCTCGTCGATGCCGCTGATCCCCACCAGGGCAAAATCGACCTTGAACTGGTTGATAAAGTCCACGCTGGCCTGGCCCACCACGCCGCCGTCGCGGCGCACATTGCCGCCGGTCAGCAGCACGTCGAAGTCGTCCTTGGCGCTGAGCATCATGGCGACGTTGAGGTTATTGGTGATGATCTTCAGGTGGCTGTGGTTGAGCAGCGCCCTGGCGATGGATTCGGTGGTGGTGCCGATATTGATGAACAACGAGGCATGGTCGGGGATCTGGGCGGCAATGGCTTCGCCGATACGCTGTTTTTCATCGCGCATCTGGTCGGCACGCATGGCGTACTCGGTGTTTTCGACGCTGGAGTCATAGGCGGCGCCGCCGTGGTAGCGACGCAGCAGGTTGGCTTCGGCCAGTTGATTGATATCGCGGCGGATGGTTTGCGGGGTCACAACGAACAGCTGCGCCATTTCCTCGATACTGACGTAGCCGCGTTCGCGGACCAGTTCGAGGATTTGCTGCTGACGGGGAGGCAGATTCATGGGGCGTCCTTTGGGCTGCCGTACAAAAAAGTGGCCCATGATGACGCAGGAATCTGCTCCCTGCCAGTTACAACCCTAAGTGGGTCCAGCGCTTGGCTTATTCAGCGCCTTCGTGGGGTTCCCAGTCGCGGGTGCGGCTGACCGCTTTTTTCCAGCCGGCGTAGAGTTTTTCTTTGGCGGGCTCGTCCAGTTGCGGTGCAAATTCGCGCTCGATCACCGCCTTGCCCCGCAACTCTTCCAGGCTGCCCCAGAAACCACAGGCCAGGCCGGCCAGGTAGGCCGCGCCCAATGCTGTGGTCTCGCGCATTTGCGGGCGCTCGACCTGGGTGCCGAGGATGTCGGCCTGGAACTGCATCAGGAAGTTGTTGGCCACGGCGCCGCCGTCCACCCGCAGGGATTTGAGGCGTTCGCCGGAATCCTGCTGCATGGCGTCGAGCACGTCGCGGGTCTGGTAGGCAATCGACTCCAGGGCCGCACGAATAATGTGATCGACCCGTACGCCACGGGTCAGGCCGAACAGCGCGCCACGGGCATAGGGGTCCCAGTACGGAGCGCCCAGGCCGGTGAAGGCCGGCACCAGGTACACGCCGTTGCTGTCCTTGACCTTGTTGGCGAAGTATTCGGTGTCGTGGGCGTCATTGATGATCTTCAGCTCGTCGCGCAGCCACTGCACGGTGGAGCCGCCGTTGAATACCGCGCCTTCCAGGGCGTAGGCCACTTCGCCACGGGGGCCGCAAGCGATGGTGGTCAGCATGCCGTGCTGGGATTTCACCGCCTTGTCGCCGGTGTTCATCAGCAGGAAGCAGCCGGTGCCGTAGGTGTTTTTCGCCTGGCCCGGCTCGACACACATCTGGCCGAACAGCGCCGCTTGCTGGTCGCCGGCAATGCCGCCGATGGCAATCCCGCTTTTGGTGCGGCCGTAGATTTCGGAGGAGGACTTAACCTCTGGCAGCATCTCGCGCGGGATGTCCAGCACCTCCAGCATCTTCGCGTCCCACTCCAGGGTGTGGATGTTGAAGAGCATGGTGCGTGAGGCGTTGGTGTAGTCGGTGACGTGGGTCTTGCCGCCGGTGAATTTCCAGATCAGCCAGCTGTCGATGGTGCCGAACAGCAACTCGCCGTTGCGCGCACGTTCGCGGCTGCCTTCGACGTTATCGAGGATCCATTTGAGCTTGGTGCCGGAGAAGTACGGGTCGGTGACCAGGCCGGTGGTGTCGCTGATGTACTGCTCATGGCCGTCGCGCTTGAGCTGCTGGCAGATCTCGGTACTGCGCCGGCACTGCCAGACAATGGCGTTGTAGATCGGGCGGCCGGTGATCTTGTCCCAGACCACTGTGGTTTCACGCTGGTTGGTGATGCCGATGGCGGCGACCTGATCGTGGTGCAGGCCGGCTTGTGCCAGGGCTTCGACCATCACGGCGCTCTGGGTGGCGAAGATTTCCATCGGGTCATGTTCGACCCAGCCGGCTTGTGGGTAATGCTGGACGAATTCGCGCTGGGCGGTGCACACCACGTTGGCATCACGATCAAAGATGATCGCCCGCGAACTGGTGGTGCCCTGATCAAGGGCAATGATGTAGTTCTTATTCTGTGTGTCGGTCATGTCGATTGCCTTGGACGGAAAAAGGGAATGGGTCAGTAGCCTGGGCCGCAAGGGGCAGAGGGCCCAGGCTAGCGTTTCAGGACGTTCGGGTGTTGCCGTTGGCGGCGGTTTCGGGTGTAACAGTTGTAGCAGGCATTGCGGCGCTGGGCAGATGGCGGGCAATCAACCCACGATAGGCCGCAGCACCGAGGCAGGCACCGACAATCGGTGCAAAGATCGGAATCAAAAAGTAAGGAATATCGCGCCCGCCAGTGAAGGCCATTTCACCCCAGCCGGCGAAAAAGGTCATCAGCTTGGGCCCGAAATCCCGGGCCGGGTTCATCGCAAACCCGGTCAGCGGGCCCATGGCGCTGCCGATCACCGCGATCAGCAAGCCGATCAGCAGTGGGGCCAGCGGGCCACGGGGCAAGCCGTTGTTGTCATCGGTCAGGGCCATGATCACGCCCATCAGGATGGCGGTGATGACCATTTCTACCAGGAATGCCTGGGCTGTATTCAACAGGGCATGAGGATAGGTGGAAAACACCGAAGCCAGTTCCAGGCTGGCTGCCGTGCCTCGGACCATCTGGTGAGTTTGTTCGTAATCGAAAAACAGGTTGCTGTAGAGCATGTAGACCAGCGCGGCGGAGCAAAAGGCGCCGGCAACCTGGGCGATGATATAGAAGGGCAGTTTGCGCTTGTCGAAATCGGCGAAGAGGCACAGTGCGATACTCACTGCGGGGTTGAGATGAGCCCCGGAAATGCCGGCGCTCAGGTAGATCGCCATGCTCACGCCGATCCCCCAGATAATGCTGATTTCCCACAAGCCAAAGCTGGCACCCGCGACCTTGAGCGCAGCGACGCAACCGGTGCCGAAGAAGATCAGCAGCGCGGTGCCGAGAAACTCGGCCATGCATTGGCTTGAAAGTGAAGGCTGTTGAAGAGCAGTTGTCATTGAAAACCTCGGTTTTTTTTCTTGTCTGGCGCGGTGCCACAACGGGCGGTGCGCGATTTTCACCGTGGCAAGGACCCCCATCCTGGCCACGGCTTACTGCTCGGACACTGTGGATAGATTTCCGCAGTATTCGGAAACGAAAAAATATAGACAAGAAACACCGCTGTCAAAGGTCGAAAGTGAACGGTTGGTCATTTTCAAACTATTAATGTGATGAATGATCGCGGCAATACGGCGACGCAACGGGCGGCAAGCATGGCCAGGCTCTGCGCGGATTCGTCGCACAGCCCCCTGCACTAGAGCGTTTTACCTGGGTTTGTCCTAGAATCGGCGGTCTGCTTTTCCACGTTTCCCCCAAGCCTGGAGCCCCCATGACCCCTGCATTGGACTTGTTGAAAAAAGTTCGCGCCGAACATCGTATCCACAGTTACGAACATGACCCCAAGGCGGCCTCTTATGGCCTGGAGGCCGCGGAAAAGTTGAGTCTCGACCCGGCGCGGGTGTTCAAGACCTTGCTCGCCAGCAGTGAAAAAAATGAGTTATTGGTGGCGGTGGTGCCGGTCGTCGGAAGCCTGGATTTGAAGGCCCTGGCGCACGCGGCAGGCGTGAAGAAAGTCGAAATGGCCGACCCGGCGGCGGCGCAGCGCGCGACCGGCTATTTGTTGGGAGGGATCAGCCCGTTGGGGCAGAGGAAGCGCCTGCGCACGTTCATCGATGTGAGCGCGCAGTCTTTTGCGACAATTTTTGTCAGCGCGGGCAGGAGAGGGTTGGAAGTGGAGTTGGCGGCGACAGTGTTGGCCGAACATACCCAGGGTGCATTTGCGCCGATTGGCCGGGCTTGACCTCAATTTGGACGGTGTTGGCGGTCCAAATGTGGGAGCGGGCTTGCTCGCGATGGCGGTGTGTCAGTTGATAGAAAGTTGACTGACACACCGCCATCGCGAGCAAGCCGCTCCCACATGGTGGATTCGGTTTCTTCAGCTGGCGGTGCTATAGCGCCGCACACCGGACTCTATCTGCGCAATCTGCGCCGCCGTGCTCCCCGAGGCCTGGAACAACACCAGGTGCTCGGCCGCCACGCGGATCCCCACTTGCGCCCCTACCAGGTGATCGGCATGGCTGGGGAAAATCGACTCCAACTGGGCGCCGGTCGGCAACTGCAAGCGGTACAAGGTCGAGGCGCCCAGGAAGGTCTTGCCGACAATCTGTGCTTTCAAGGCGCTGTCCGGTGCATACACGATGTCATCCGGGCGTAGCAAGACATCCACCGCGCAGCCGGTTGGCCAGGTATAGGCACGATTACCGCGCAATTCGCCCAGTTCGGTACTGACCGATTCCGGCGAGCTCAACTGGCCACGGATAAAGTAACCCTGGCCAATAAAGCTCGCGACATAGGGCGTCAGCGGTTCGTGATAGAGGTTGTAGGGCGTATCCCACTGCTCTAACCGACCTTCCTTGAACACGCCAACATGATCGCTCACGGCAAACGCTTCTTCCTGGTCATGGGTGACCAGGATCGCACTGGTACCACGGGCCTTGAGGATGTCCCGCACTTCATGGCTGAGCTTGCGCCGCAGTTCACCGTCAAGGTTGGAGAACGGCTCGTCGAGCAGCAGCAATTGCGGTTCCGGTGCCAATGCACGGGCCAGGGCCACGCGCTGTTGCTGGCCACCGGACAGTTCGTGGGGGAAGCGCTTGCCCAGGTTCTTCAGGTTGACCAACTCCAGCAGTTCGGCGACCACGCGCTCTTTGCGCGGGTGTTTGCGAATGCCGAAGCCGATGTTGTCGGCCACGCTGAGATGGGGAAACAGTGCGTAGTCCTGGAACACCATGCCAATGCGACGTTTCTCGGGTGCCAGGGTAAAACCGGCGCTGGAGATCACTTCGCCCGCCAGATTGATCTCACCTTCGTGCACCGGCTCAAACCCGGCAATCGCGCGCAGGGTGGTGGTCTTGCCGCAACCTGAGGAGCCCAGCAGGCAACCGATATCGCCGGCGTTGAGGTGCAGGTTGAGGTTCTGCACCACCCGTTGGTCCTGATAGCCGCATGCCAGATTGCGCAGATTCAGCAGAAGTGGCTGGCTCATGCGTGGTGGTACGCCGGCGGCACGAGGAACTCCAGCAAGGCCTTCTGCGCGTGCAGGCGGTTTTCTGCCTGGTCCCAGGCAACAGAGCGTGGGTCGTCCAACAGGTCGAGGCTGATTTCTTCGCCGCGATGGGCCGGCAGGCAGTGCATGAACAGCACATCCGGCGCGGCGAGGTCGAGCAACTCACGGGTAACTTGATACGGCGCAAACAGGGCCAGGCGCTTGGCGGTCTCGTCTTCCTGGCCCATGGAGGTCCAGACGTCGGTGCTCACCAGGTGCGCGCCGATCACGGCGTCTTTCGGGTCGCGCACGATTTGTACGCGGGCGTCGGCCTTGGCCAGGAATTCGGCGCTCGGCTCGTAGCCCTCGGGGCAGGCAATGCGCAGGTGGAAGTCGAACTGGATCGCCGCTTCTATATAACTGTTGCACATATTGTTGCCATCACCGATCCAGGCCACGGTCTTGCCCTGGATCGAGCCGCGATGTTCGAGGAACGTCTGCATATCGGCGAGCAACTGGCACGGATGCAGGTCATCGGACAGCCCGTTGATCACCGGCACCCGCGAGTTGGCGGCAAATTCGGTGAGGGTGCTGTGGGCAAAGGTACGGATCATCACGGCATCGAGCATGCGCGACATGACAATGGCGCAATCGCTGATCGGCTCGCCACGGCCCAGTTGGGTGTCCCGTGGCGACAGAAAGATGGCCTGACCGCCAAGCTGGATCATGCCGGCTTCAAAGGACAGGCGGGTACGGGTGGACGACTTCTCGAAAATCATCCCGAGTACGCGGTTTTTCAAAGGCTCGAACAGTACGCCGCGATTACGCAGGTCTTTAAGCTCAATGCCTCGACGGATCACGCTGACCAGCTCTTCGGGCGTGCAATCCATCAGGGAGAGAAAGTGCCTTGCGCTCATCATTAACTACCTTTTTGCAACAGACCGCAGATACTCAAAGCCTTGTTTATTGTGACAACGGGCGAGACCTGCGGCGAAAGCCGCACGGGGCGACGAAATAGGGGAAGGCGCGATATTGACACTAAATGTCGCGTCTTACCAATAGGCTACGGTTTTTTAGGGGTGTTCAAAGGGGCGGGAATTGCACTTTTGAGGCCTGTTTACGGACAGCAGCGGGTCATTTGTACACTGGCGTCGCGACCTTTTGCAATGCGTGATGACGGCGCCGGACCCGGTTGTGTCGGTTTCCAGGGCGGGGTGGGAGGTTTTTGAAACATTTGCTCATGCTTACCCATGGCCTGGCCTGATGCCCATTGATTCACGGGGCGAACGTTGCTGGCGCCCCTGAGGAGTGCGGCCCATAGTCGGGCCAAAGCCCTAATAAAGAGACTGGCCATGACCAAGACTCTCCATCACCGTGCCTGCCACCTGTGCGAAGCCATTTGCGGCCTGACCCTGGAAACCACCACCTCGGATGATGGCAGCATTGCCATCACCTCGATCAAAGGGGATGCCCAGGACACCTTCAGCCGTGGCCATATCTGCCCCAAGGCTGTGGCCCTGCAGGATATCCAGAACGATCCCGATCGCCTGCACCAACCCATGTTGCGGGTGGGCAGCGAATGGCAGCCGATCCCCTGGGACGAGGCTTTTGCCCTGGTAGCCGAGCGGCTGGCGGGGATCCAGGCGCAGCATGGGCAGAATGCGGTGGCGGTGTACCAGGGCAACCCCAGCGTGCATAACTATGGCTTGATGACCCACAGCAACTACTTCCTCGGGCAGTTGAAGACGCGCAATCGCTTTTCCGCGACGTCCGTGGACCAGTTGCCCCATCACCTCACCAGCCACCTGATGTATGGCCATGGCCTGTTGCTGCCGATCCCGGATATCGACCAGACCGACTTCATGCTGATCCTGGGCGGCAATCCACTGGCCTCCAATGGCAGCATCATGACCGTGCCGGACGTGGAAAAACGCTTGAAAGCCATCCAGGCTCGGGGCGGCCGCGTGGTGGTGGTCGACCCTCGGCGCAGCGAGACGGCGGCCATGGCCGACCAGCATCTGTTTGTGCGCCCCGGTGGCGATGCGGCGTTGCTGTTCGGGTTGCTCAACACGTTGTTCAGCGAGCACCTGACCCGTGACAGCCACTTGCCAGTGGACGGCCTGGACGAGGTGCGCCGCGCCGTCGCGGGCTTGACCGCCGAGGCCATGAGCGCCCGGTGCGCGGTGCCGGCCGAACAGATCCGCCAGTTGGCGCGGGATTTTGCGGCGGCAGACAAGGCGGTCTGCTACGGGCGCATGGGGGTGTCGACCCAGGCATTCGGCACCTTGTGCCACTGGCTGGTGCAGTTGATCAACCTGGTCACCGGTAACCTGGACCGGGTCGGCGGCGCCTTGTGTACCGAACCTGCGGTGGACCTGGTGGCGGCCACCTCCGGTGGGCACTTCAACCGTTGGCAGAGCCGGGTGTCCGGGCGCCCGGAATACAGCGGCGAGCTGCCGGTGTCGGCCCTGGCCGAAGAAATGCTCACCGAGGGCGAAGGACAAATCCGTGCACTGGTGACGGTGGCCGGTAACCCGGTGTTGTCCACCCCCAACGGGCGGCAACTGGAGCAGGCCCTGGATGGCTTGGCGTTCATGGTCAGCGTGGACCTGTATATCAACGAAACCACCCGTTATGCCGACCTGATCCTGCCATCGACCTCGGCCCTGGAAAACGACCACTACGACACCACGTTCAATATGTTTGCGGTGCGTAATGTCACGCGCTTCAACCGGGCGATTCTGCCCAAGCCCGAGGGGGCGTTGCACGACTGGGAGATTTTCGTCGGCCTGGCCCAGGCGTTTGCGGCCCGCACCGGCCACCCGCTCAAGCCGACCCTGGCACCGGCGCAGATGATTGACCTCGGCCTGCGGGCGGGGGCCTATGGCGACGCCTCCACGCACAAGCTGTCGGTGGCGATGCTGGCCGAACATCCCCATGGCCTGGACCTGGGGCCACTGAAGGCCAACCTGGCCGGGCGCTTGAAAACCGCCAGTGGTCGAGTGCAGGCAGCACCGGCAGTGATCCTGGCGGACCTGGCGCGGTTTGCCGCCTTACCGCTGCCCAAGGTCGATGAGTTGCTGCTGATCGGCCGCCGGCACGTACGCAGCAATAATTCATGGATGCATAACTATCACCGGCTGGTGAAGGGCAAGCCGCGGCATCAACTGCTGATGCACCCGGATGACCTCGCCAGTCGCCAGCTCAGTGACGGGCAGCGGGTGCGGGTCAGTTCGCGAATCGGCATGATCGAAGTGCAAGTGCAGGCCAGCCTGGAGATGATGCCCGGCGTGGTCAGCCTGCCCCACGGCTGGGGTCATGACCGCCCGGGCGTGCACATGAGCATTGCCAGCGCGCAGCCGGGGGCCAGTGCCAACGACCTGACGGATGAACGGCAGTTGGACGAGTTGTCGGGCAACGCGGCGTTGAACGGTGTGCCGGTGCAGGTCGCGGCGGCGTGACGCGGTGAGTCTGTCGGGGAGCCCGAGCACCACGCTGGGATTTTGCGTTACAATGCGCCACCGTGCCGACCTGTGAGTCGCAAAGTTCCAGCCGAGGTGTTCCATGGATATCATCGAAACGATTAAAGAGCAGATTGCTAACAACACCATTCTGCTTTACATGAAGGGCGCACCGAATGCCCCGCAGTGCGGCTTCTCCGCAAAGGCCTCCCAGGCCGTGATGCAGTGTGGCGAAAAGTTCGCCTACGTCGATATCCTGCAAAACCCGGAAATCCGCGCCAACCTGCCCAAGTACGCCAACTGGCCTACTTTCCCACAACTGTGGGTAGCCGGTGAGCTGGTCGGCGGTAGCGACATCATCACCGAAATGGCGGCTGATGGTTCGTTGCAAGCGCTGATCAAGGATGCTGCCGAAAAAGCGGCGGCCAAGACCGAAGCGTAACTGGCGCACAATAAAAAGCCCCGCTTCTCATATGAGAGCGGGGCTTTTTTGTGCCTGATGTTTACCGGCAGGCGATGGGTTACTCACCCATCTGCGATTGCAGGTAGTTCTCCAGGGTCACTTTGTCGATCAGGCCAACTTGGGTTTCCAGCCAGTCGATATGTTCTTCCTGGTCTTCCAGGATATCTTCCAGCAGTTCGCGGCTACCGAAGTCGCCCTTGGTTTCGCAGTGAGCGATGGCGACCTTGAGGTCGGCATGGCTCTTGCGCTCGAAGCCCAGGTCGCTGTTGAGCATTTCCAGGGTGTGCTCGCCGATGTTCAGCTTGCCCAGGTCCTGGACGTTCGGCAGGCCTTCGAGGAACAGGATGCGCTTGATCAGCGCGTCTGCGTCCTTCATGGCCTTGATCGATTCCTTGTACTCACGCTTGCCGAGCTTTTCCAGGCCCCAATCGTCATACATGCGGGCATGCAGGAAGTACTGATTGATCGCGACCAGTTCATTGGCAAGGATTTTGTTGAGTTGCTGGATGACTGAGATGTCGCCTTTCATGATTGGGGTCCTGCCCTGTGTTCGTTGTATATAGGGCGGAGTTTGAGCGGCACAATGACGAGTGTCAAACCTAAGTTATTGAATAATAAATGAAAATTAATCGGAATAAGAATGTTTGTGTTCCGCGTCTTGGCGCTAACTGTTTGAATTACAGGCATAAAAAAACCGGACACTAAGTCCGGTTCTTTAAAACACGTCAAATTAGGCGTGTGTAAATTCTGCCGAGTAGGGGATCGCGGCCTGGGCCACCTGCAGCTTTGTCAGGGTTTCCCGTACCACTTGCTTGGCAAGGCAGGCACATTTGCCGCATTGGCTGGCAACGCCGGTGGTTTCACGCACTTCTTTGTAGCTGCAGCAACCTTCATAGATCGCTTCGCGGATTTGTCCGTCGGTGACGCCAGTGCAGAGGCAGACATACATAAGGGAGAACCATCGCGGTTTAAGGCTTAAGTGCGATGGATCTTAATGTTAACGAGAATGATTGTCAAAGTGCTTTCTCAAACCGTTGCCTGCCATGGGGCCCTCACTGACGAACGGTTTTTTTCAGGTATGATGGTCGGTCTTTACGAGGCGTGATCGCGTCACAGGCCTGTCGTCAATGCACGGCAGACTCAAGGGCGGTCCATTTACTTCAATTACCATCAGGAGATAACCCATGAGCGTACTCGTCGGCAAACAAGCCCCGGATTTCGACGTCCCGGCCGTCCTCGGCAATGGCGAAATCGTTGACAGCTTCAAGCTGTCTGAAGCCATCAAAGGCAAATACGGCCTGGTGTTCTTCTACCCGCTGGACTTCACCTTCGTCTGCCCATCCGAGCTGATCGCCCTGGATCACCGCATGGACGATTTCAAGGCCCGTAACGTTGAAGTGGTTGCCGTTTCCATCGACTCCCATTTCACCCACAACGCCTGGCGCAACACCGCCATCAATGATGGCGGCATCGGCAAAGTCAAATACACCATGGCTGCCGACATGAAGCACGACATTGCCAAGGCCTACGACGTTGAGTCCGAAGGCGGCGTGGCTTTCCGTGGCGCGTTCCTGATCGACGACAAGGGCGTTGTGCGTTCGCAGATCATCAACGACCTGCCGCTGGGCCGTAACATGGAAGAACTGATCCGCCTGGTCGACGCTCTGCAATTCCACGAAGAGCATGGCGAAGTCTGCCCGGCCAACTGGAAAAAAGGCGACAAAGGCATGAACGCTTCGCCAGCAGGTGTTGCGGCTTACCTGACCGAGAACGCTGGCAAGCTGTAAGCCAGGTTCGCGGTGAAAAAAAACCGGCCTGAGAGGGCCGGTTTTTTTATGCGCGGGATTTAGCGATGTAATCAGTCGCTGAAGTCTTCCCAGCCGCCCATTTGTTTCCAGCGGTTGACGATGCCGCAGAACAGGTCGGCGGTCTTCTCGGTGTCGTAGCGAGCCGAGTGGGCCTCACGGCCGTCGAAGTCAATACCGGCTGCCTGACATGCCTTGGCCAGTACGGTCTGGCCATAAGCCAGGCCAGCCAGGGTGGCGGTGTCAAAGCTGGAGAATGGGTGGAACGGGTTGCGCTTCATGTCCAGGCGCGCCACGGCGGCGTTGAGGAAGCCCAGGTCGAAGCTGCTGTTGTGCCCGACCAGGATCGCGCGTTTGCAGCCGTTGGCCTTCAAGGCCTTGCGTACGCCACGGAAGATGTCGGTCAAGGCCGTTTCTTCGCTGACGGCCATGCGCAACGGATGGTCGAGCTTGATCCCGGTGAACTCCAGGGCCGCGGCTTCGATATTGGCGCCTTCAAACGGCTCGACGCGGAAGAAATGGGTGTGTTCGGGATACACAAAACCCTGTTCGTCCATGCCGATGGTAGTCGCGGCAATTTCCAGCAGTGCATCGGTGGCGCAATTGAAGCCGCCGGTTTCTACGTCGATAACGACAGGCAGATAGCCGCGAAAGCGCTCGGCCATCGGGTGGCGCGAACCGCCGCCACCGTGTTCCTGTTCGTCGTCGTAATGGTCTTCACTCACGGGTGTTCCTCCAGCAGGCGCCAGCGCAGTGTTTCACCGGCGCGCAGCGGGATAACGGTCAGCTCGCCAAATGGCAGGCTGGTGGGGGCGGTCCAGTCTTCACGGACCAGGGTAATACGGTCGGTATTCGCCGGCAGGCCGTAGAAACGCGGGCCATTGAGGCTGGCGAAGGCCTCGAGTTTGTCCAGGGCGTTGCGCGCCTCGAAGGCTTCGGCGTACAGCTCGATCGCCGCATAGGCGGTGTAGCAGCCAGCACAGCCACAGGCCGCTTCCTTGGCATGCTGGGCGTGGGGCGCCGAGTCGGTGCCGAGGAAGAATTTCGCGCTGCCACTGGTGGCGGCATCGAGCAACGCCACCTGGTGGGTGTTGCGCTTGAGGATCGGCAGGCAATAGAAGTGCGGCCGGATCCCGCCCACCAACATGTGGTTGCGGTTGTACAGCAGGTGATGCGCGGTGATGGTCGCGCCGACGTTGGCCGAAGCCTCGGTGACGAACTGCACGGCGTCTGCGGTGGTGATGTGCTCGAACACCACCTTGAGGGTCGGGAACAGCTCGACCACACGGCGCATGTGTTCGTCGATAAAGATCTTCTCACGGTCGAACACATCGACATCGCCCCGGGTCACTTCCCCGTGGATCAGCAGCGGCATGCCCACTTCGGCCATGGCTTCGATGGCGGGCAGGATCTTGTCGATACTGGTCACGCCGGAGTCGGAGTTGGTCGTGGCACCGGCCGGGTACAGCTTGGCGGCATGCACGAAACCGCTGGCCTTGGCCGCGCGGATTTCGGCGGGCTGGGTGCGGTCGGTCAGGTAGAGCACCATCAACGGTTCAAAGCGGCTGCCGGCCGGTCGTGCAGCGAGGATGCGCTGGCGATAGGCGTCGGCTTCTGCGGCATTGCGTACCGGAGGTACCAGGTTAGGCATGATGATGGCGCGGCCAAACGTGCGCGCTACATCGGCCACGGTTTGGGGCAACGCAGCACCATCGCGAAGATGAATATGCCAGTCGTCGGGACGCAGCAGGGTCAGGCGGTCGGACATTGGGGATTCCAGGCGGGTCAATCTGGTGGGAATGCTACCGGAAAAGACTCTTGCAGGCACTCGCTATCAAGTTTTGCAGGGCGTGACCGATATCCCTGGGTATGCCTTAACGATGTATGACGCCTTGTTGTGTTGTAGAAACCAGTGGAGCCTCCCGTGCGCCAGCAATATCTAGCCCTGCTCAGCGTGTTCGCCAGCCTGCCCGCGATGGCCCTGACGTTCCAGACGCGCCTGGAAAATATTGAGTGGAAGGTGGAAGGCGACAAGTTCGAGTGCCGCTTGAGCCAGCCAATCACCGATTTTGGCTCGGGTGAGTTCGTGCGCCGGGCCGGCGAGCAGGCGACATTCCGTCTCAAAGCCTATAACAGTGCGCTGGGCGTTGGCTCCGCAACACTATTGGCGGCGGCTGCGCCGTGGCAGCCCGGGCGCGGTGATATCAACCTCGGTGCCGTGCGGGCAGGCAGCGGCGATGTGTTGTTCAACAGCTCCCAGGCCCAGGCCGGGCGTCTGTTCAATGGCTTGCTCGATGGCCGCAGCCCCACCGTGCGCCACTATTCCCGGGATGGCGGCTATTCGGAAATCCGCTTGCTGCCGGTGCGCTTCAACAAGGCCTACAGCGATTACCAGTTATGTACCGCGAAATTGCTGCCGATGAATTTCGAGCAGGTCAAGCAGGCTGAAGTCGGCTTTCCGGGCGGCGGTATCGACCTGGATCCGGCCGCCAAGGCCAAGTTGATGGTGATGCTTGAGTTCATCAAGGCCGACCCTACCGTCAACCATATCGAACTGGACGGCCATTCGGACAACAGCGGCAATCGCCTGACCAATCGCGACCTGTCCCGCCGCCGCGGCCTGGCCGTGATGGACTTCTTCAAGGCCAACGGCATCCCCGAGTCGCAGATCGTGCTGCGTTTCCACGGTGAACGTTACCCCCTGGTGCCCAATACCAATCCAGCCAACCGGGCGAAGAACCGGCGGGTGAATATCCACCTCGACCGCGTGCCGGCTCCCGAGAAACCGGCACCCCAGGCCACGGCCCCGGCGAATGCGGCGGCGACCTCTTAGGTGCGGCCATTCGTCGCTCGCCCGACATAATCTGTCGCTTTATCTTCATTTGCTGTCGCGCCCCTGTAATTTCACGGTTTTGATCGGTAGAATCGACGCCTTTCCGTAAAACCCCGTGGAGTGATGGCATGGCCGACGTAAACAAGGTCGTTCTCGCGTATTCCGGCGGCCTGGACACTTCGGTGATCCTCAAGTGGCTGCAGGATACTTATAACTGTGAAGTGGTGACCTTTACCGCTGACCTGGGTCAGGGCGAAGAGGTCGAACCTGCACGAGCCAAGGCGCAAGCCATGGGCGTCAAAGAGATCTACATTGACGACCTGCGCGAAGAATTCGTCCGCGATTTCGTTTTCCCGATGTTTCGCGCCAACACTGTCTACGAAGGCGAGTACCTGCTGGGTACTTCCATCGCACGTCCGCTGATTGCCAAGCGCCTGATCGAAATTGCCAACGAAACCGGCGCAGACGCCATTTCCCATGGCGCCACCGGCAAGGGCAACGACCAGGTGCGTTTCGAGCTGGGTGCCTATGCCTTGAAGCCAGGCGTAAAAGTGATTGCTCCCTGGCGTGAATGGGACCTGCTGTCCCGTGAAAAGCTGATGGATTACGCTGAAAAGCACGCCATCCCGATCGAACGCCACGGTAAGAAAAAGTCCCCGTACTCGATGGACGCCAACCTGCTGCACATCTCCTATGAAGGTGGCGTGCTGGAAGACACCTGGACCGAGCACGAAGAAGACATGTGGAAGTGGACCGTCTCCCCGGAGAACGCTCCCGACAAGCCGCAGTACCTGGAGCTGACCTACCGCAACGGCGACATCGTCGCGCTGGACGGCGTCGAAATGACCCCGGCCACCGTGCTGGCGACCCTCAACCGTATCGGTGGCGAACACGGTATCGGTCGCCTGGACATCGTGGAAAACCGCTACGTGGGCATGAAGTCCCGTGGCTGCTACGAAACCCCGGGCGGCACCATCATGCTGCGCGCTCACCGCGCTATCGAGTCCATCACCCTGGACCGCGAAGTGGCTCACCTCAAGGATGAGCTGATGCCCAAGTACGCCAGCCTGATCTACACCGGCTACTGGTGGAGCCCTGAGCGCCTGATGCTGCAACAGATGATCGATGCTTCCCAGGTCCACGTGAACGGTGTTGTGCGCCTGAAGCTGTACAAGGGCAACGTGATCGTTACCGGGCGCAAGTCCGATGAGTCGCTATTCGATGCCAACATCGCGACCTTTGAAGAGGATGGCGGTGCCTACAACCAGGCCGACGCCGCCGGCTTCATCAAACTCAACGCACTGCGCATGCGCATTGCGGCCAACAAGGGCCGCAAGTTGTTCTGAAGTGCCTGAAGCCGCATAAAGAATGGCCCCTCGAAAAGGGGCCATTTTTTTGCCTGTAATTCAGGGTGCCCGGTTTCGTTTATCAATGTTTAATGTTTTTCTGAAGTTTGAGGTTGTTACTGTTTATTATTTTGGCTTTTGATTTTTGTATCTGGAAGTTGGTGTTTTAGGCGTGCGGCATTGTTTGTGTTTGAAATCATTCGTTTATTGAGTAGGAAAGATGACGGGTTCAATTTTATTTGTAGAAATATCTGTCAGATGATTCTAGGTATTGTTAGTCGCTGTTACACCAAGGGAACTTTTTTGGAGGCGGTTTTTCGGCGCCATCACACCCTGGGTGTAACCCGTGCAAGGGGCATTTCCTGAAGATAGCGTGCGGTCTGTTTACTTTTCCGGGGTTGCTGGTGCTTTTTTTGATCAAAATATGTTTGCCCACGGAAAGTTCTGAAAGGCTGAACAATAACCGACACATCCATATAGGCGTTTTTTTGTAGGCTTATTCTTATAACTTTGTGGGTTGGGTCTCTGCTTGTTATTACTTGGGGGGGAGTGCTATGCCAAGGAGGAAACGACTAGGCTATTGTGCGGGTTCTGAATAATTCGAACAGCGAAATTGGACTTGCCCATGAATAAAGTGCTGATCGTGGATGATCATCCCGTCATTCGCCTTGCTGTACGCATGCTAATGGAGCGTCATGGTTATGAGGTCGTTGCAGAGACCGATAACGGAGTCGACGCATTGCAACTAGCGCGGGAGCATATGCCGGATATTGTCATCCTGGATATTGGAATTCCCAAACTTGACGGTTTGGAAGTTATTTGTCGCTTGTCTTCCACAAAGCAGGCGCAACCCTTCAAGGTGTTGGTGCTGACGTCACAGGCGCCAGGTCACTTTTCCATGCGCTGCATGCAGGCGGGCGCAGCGGGCTATGTGTGCAAGCAGCAGGATCTCACCGAGTTGCTGAGCGCGATCAAGGCGGTGCTGTCTGGCTACAGCTACTTCCCCAACCAGGCACTCAACTCGGTGCGTTCCACCCAGGGCAACACCAGCGAAGCGGATATGGTCGAGCGGCTCTCAGGCCGGGAGATGATGGTGTTGCAGCAACTGGCCCAGGGGAAAACCAACAAGGAAATCGCCGACGGCATGTTCCTCAGCAACAAAACCGTGAGCACCTACAAGACGCGCTTGTTGCTCAAGCTCAATGCCCGGTCCCTGGTGGACCTGATTGAGCTCGCCCAGCGTAACGGCCTGGTTTAGGAAGCAGGGAGCAACAGGCAGGAAAAGCCTCCAGAGCGGAGGCTTCTGTGTGATCGCTTGGCTAGAGATCGAAATCGTAATCGGCCAACTGTTTTTGCAAGCGTCGTTCTTCCAGCAGGTTGTCGATGGTGCGGCGTTTGCTCAAATTGGTCTTGGCTACTTCTACAGGTGCATCGACTGTCTCTTCAGTGTCTGCGGCAACAAAGTCGTCTTCTACATCCAATTGTTCTTTGCCAGTGCTCATAAGGTTAACTCCAGGCTAAGACTGCCGTTGGCGCTCCTTATATCGACAATCGTGCACCGGGTAAAAAAGATTTTTTCAATCGACTGATCAATAAAATCAATGATTGCTCAATCGTCCGACGTCTTTTCCTTGTATTCACACAAATCTTCGATGCGACAGCTGCCACAGCGTGGTTTGCGAGCCTGGCACACATAACGGCCGTGCAGGATCAGCCAGTGGTGAGAGTCGAGCAGGTAAGGTTTGGGTACAAACTTCATCAATTGCTTCTCCACCTCCACCACATTTTTGCCGGGCGCCAGCCCTGTGCGGTTGCTGACGCGGAAAATGTGGGTGTCCACCGCCATGGTCAATTGGCGAAACGCCGTATTGAGCACCACATTGGCCGTTTTGCGGCCTACGCCGGGCAGCGCCTCAAGCGCTTCGCGGGTCTGGGGCACTTCACCGCCATGCAGCTCCACCAGCAATCGGCAGGTTTCAATGACGTTTTTCGCCTTGCTGTTGTACAAACCAATGGTCTTGATGTACTGCGACAGCCCTTCAACCCCCAGGGCATGGATCGCGGCGGGGGTGTTGGCCACGGGAAACAGCTTGGCCGTGGCCTTGTTGACGCCCACATCCGTCGATTGCGCAGACAGGATCACGGCAATCAGCAACTCGAACGGCGATGCGTAGGCCAGTTCGGTCTTGGGCTCCGGGTTGTCCTCGTGAAACCGACGAAAGATCTCCAGGCGTTTTGCGGCATTCATGGGGCGAGCGGTTCCTTCAATGGGGTGTGCGGCGTTGGGTCCAGGCCTGCCACCCGGCAAGCAGCAACCCGAGCAGGATAAACCCTGTGGGGGCGAGAGTGGCAATACCGCTGCCTGGCAACAAGCGCAAAAGGGTGATGGCCGCCAGCAGCCCGGCGGATATCGCGAACAGTTGAAGCCGTGCCCTGCGCGGGTTGGCGGCGAACGGGCGGTCATGTTCAAGCAGTACGCATTGCACGCCGATCAACGCCAGGTATGCCCCCAGGCCTGTAGACGGCGCAAAGGCCAGGGCCTGGGCCACCAAGTGTGCACAACTGGCCCAGGTGGTGGCCAGCAATACATTGGCCGTCAGCCACCCATGAGCACTGAGGCGATTGCGCACCCAGCCACAGCTCCAGCCATGCAGCGTCATGGTCAGTGCCCACAACCCCCAGAATATGGCGGCGCCCGCCGGGGTGGCACTGACCCCCAGCAGCGCAGGCAGCCATAACAGGCTGGCGAGGGCGAATGGCTTAGTCATGGCCGGTGGGCTCCAGCAGGGCCTGGCGATGCTCGTCAAAATACCGCAAGGCATCGTGGATGGCGTTGATCACTGCGCGGGAGGTGATGGTCGCGCCGGCCAGTTGGTCGAATTGGCCGCTGTCTTTCTTCAATGCCCAGGCTTGTGGATTTTCCCGCGAGAGCCCCTTGAATGAGGCCAGCCACGCATTGCCGGGCTCGCCAATATGCCCGCCCAGTGTCGGTGTTTCTGCGTGCGCCAGGGTCTTTACCCCGAGCAGCCTGGCGTTGCGGTCGATGGCAATCAGTAATTCGATACGCCCACCATAACCATTGACCTGCGAGCGCAGCACGACGGCATTGGGTGTGCCGGCCAAGGTCGCAAGATAACCCCCCAGCAGTTGGCTGTTGTCCAGCAGGCCCGAGGTGATGCCGAGGGGGTGCTCCAGCGGTTGATTGTCATAACTGCCGGCGGGCAGCACATCCAGCAACGCCCGACTTTGCATCTCACGCTGCTGCGCGGCAATGGGCTTGGCCGTCAACTGTTGCAGGCCAAGGGTCAGGCCCGCCGCGCCGACGGCGATCAGCAGCACGCTCAAGGCTTGAGAGCTGCGCTTCATGCCGCCACCGCCTGCGGTCGCGTCCAGCGCTCCAGTGCCGGCACTGCCAGGTTCATCATCAGCACGGCGAACGCCACGCCATCCGGGTAGCTGCCCCAGGTGCGGATCAGGTAGGTCAGCAGGCCCACCCCCGCGCCAAACAGCAGGCGCGCCCGCGCATTTCTTGCGCCCGACACCGGTTCGGTGATGATAAAGAACGCCCCGAGCATGCTGGCCCCGCTCAGCAGGTGAAACAGCGGTGAGCCATGGGAGTCCGAACCCGAGCCGTTCCAGCACAGCAGGCTGATCACGAACAGGCTGGCGAGCATGCCCACCGGTGCATGCCAACTGAAGACCCGTTGTTGCAGCAAGAAGAGGCCGCCGGCGAGAAACGCCAGGTTTACCCACTCGCTGCCTTTGCCGGCGACCTGGCCGAATGCCGGGTGGCGGGCAAACAGCTCATCGATGGTCAGGCTGTTATTGACGCGCAAGGCATCCAGCGCCGTGGCCCGGGCCCAGGCATCGGCGGTCTCGCCGTGCAGGCCGAACACCTGTTGCAGGCCGGCCAGCAGGTCCAGGCCGTGGGACGCGGGCCAATGGGTCATTGGCTGGGGAAAGGCCAGCAGCATCAGCGCATAACCGACCATGGCCGGGTTGAAGGGGTTCTGCTGGCCGCCATACAGATGTTTGCCCAGCAGCAAGCCACTGCTGACGGCGCCCAGGCATAACCACCACGGGCAGTAAGGTGGCAGCGCCAGCGCCAGCAGCACTGCGCTGACCAGGCCGCTGAGGTCGTCGGCGCCCTGGCCGCGCAACCGGCGCACGCCGCCTTCGATGGCCCATGCACAGGCGCAGGCCAGCAACAGGTTGATCAACACGCCCCAGCCATACAACCAGAACAGCACCAGTGCCCCAGGGATTGTCGCCAGTAGCAGGCGCTGCATGGCGTATTGCTGGCGATCAACCATCTCAGGCGCTGACATAGGTGTCTACTTGCCGTTGGGCGTCATCCAGGCGCCGCCGGGCCTCCACCAACTCGGCGGCACTGCTGGCGGGTTGGCGTTCAAGTTTGCTCAGGTCGGCGCGGGCATAGGCCAGGGCGGTCTTCAGTTGACGCAGTTGGCTGTCGATGGGGCGTTTCTCGACACGTTGCAAATCGGGCCTGGGCCGCTCGGAGCTTTCCTCGGCCGCATGCAAGGCCTGTTCAGCGGCGGCCAGGGCTGCGCCCAGGGTGGCCAGTTGTTCGGCATTGGCCATCGCATCCTGGGCTTTTTTCAGCTCGGCGCGGCGCATGGCCAGTTGGATTTTGGCGCGCTTGAGCGCTGGATCTTTATGGGGCTGCGGGATCGCGGCTGGGGGGGCGTTTGTTTCAAGGGCGGCCAACGCCTGTTCGGCGGATTCAAATTGCTGTTGCAGGATGATCAACTGCGACTGCTGCTCAAAGGTTGGCGGGTGACCAAAGGCTTTCAGGGATTTGTGCAGTTGCGCCCGGCTCATCGCCAGGTTGATCTTGGCCTTTTTGAGCGCGGCGTCGATATCGGCGGCTTTTTGCGCGCGCACGCGTTCGATGGCGGCCTGCAACGGGTTGCTGTTGACCTCTTCGCTGGGGGCCGGGCGTTTGTTACGGGCCAGGCGTTCCACCAGTTTGCGCTCTTGCTCGCGGTGCAGCCGCGCATTGCGCTGCTCGAAGCGACGTCGGGCGCGGTCACGCTTGGTCGTGCGCGCCTGGCGCTCCTCGGCGGTGCTGGCATAGCCCGCGACAATCGGCAGCACCGTGGCCAGGGGCAGCGGCAGCATGTCGATGCAATCCACCGGGCAGGGGGCGACACACAAGTCGCAGCCGGTGCATTCATCCACGATCACGGTGTGCATCAACTTGGCCGCGCCGACGATGGCATCCACCGGGCAGGCCTGGATGCACTTGGTGCAACCGATGCACTCGGCTTCACGGATAAAGGCAATCTGCGCGGGGGCTTCCCCACGGGTGCTGTCTAGCTCCAGGGGCGCCAGGTTCAACAGCTGCGCCAGCTCGGCGATGGTTTCGGTGCCGCCTGGCGGGCACTTGTTGATGGCTTCGCCCTGGGCGATGCCTTCGGCGTAGGGTTTGCAGCCCGGGTGCCCGCATTTGCCGCATTGGGTCTGGGGCAGCAGGGCGTCGATACGTTGAATCAGGCTCATGGTTTGATCATTGCGTTTAAGCCCAGCAACGCCACGGCCATCAGCCCGGCACTGAACAGGTCCACGGGCAGGCCTTTGAAGGGCTGGGGGATATCGTTATGGTCTATGCGCTGGCGCAAATCGTTGAACAGGCTGAGAGTCAACCAGAACGCCGGGCCGATGCCCAGGCTATAGATCAGTTGGCTGGTATTGCCAGGGCCCAGGAGTACCACGCTGAGCACGCCGGCGTTAGCCAGCAGCGGCACCCACAACCCGTCGAAGGGCAGTGCGGGCACGCGGCGGGACAGTGCATTCAGCAAGGGTTGGCTCAACAGGATTGCCACAGGCACATAGGCAAACAGCCATAACGCGTCCAGCGCCAAGGGTTGCAACACAAAGTGAAGCAGCAGGTCGCTGGAAACGCCGCTGAAGGCGACCAAAAGTGTGGTCGCCAACCCCAGGGCATGCATCCGCCGTCGCTCCAGGGGCGGATCTCCAGGCAGCGCCAGACGCAGCAGGTAATGGCTGATCAGGGCGGCGCAGAGAAGGGCGACAAGCAGTTCGGTCATGGTCGGGCCGGTTAAGCAAACAGGGCCTGATTATCCGGCAAGCAGGGAGAGGGTACTAGCGCAAACCGCCCTGTCGCGGCCAATCACCGCGACAGGGCGCTTCGGGTTACTTGATGCGCTGGCCAGGCTTGGCACCGCTGTCCGGGCTGAGCAGGTAGATTTCCTCGCCGCCGGGACCGGCTGCCATCACCATGCCTTCGGAGATGCCGAACTTCATTTTGCGTGGCTTGAGGTTGGCAATCATCATGGTCAGGCGACCATCGAGCTTGGACGGGTCCGGGTAAGCACTCTTGATCCCGGAGAACACGTTGCGTTGCTCGTCACCGATATCCAGGGTCAGGCGCAACAGCTTGTCGGCGCCTTCCACGGCTTCGGCCTTGATGATCAAGGCCACCCGCAGGTCCACGGCGGCAAAGGCGTCGAAGTCGATTTCCGGCGACAACGGGTCCTTGGCCAACTCGCCATTGCCGGCGGGGGCGGCTTCGCCGGTGTCGGTCTGGCTGGCGGTCAGGTCTTCCTTGGAGGCATCCGTCATGGCCTGCACCTTGACCGGGTCGATACGGGTCATCAATGGCTTGAATTCATTGAGCTGATGATTGTTGAGCAGGCTGGCGTGGTCATTCCAGGTCAACGGCGCAACGTTGAGGAAGGCCTCGGCGTCAGCGGCCAGCAACGGCAGCACTGGCTTGAGGAAGATCACCAACTGGCGGAACAGGTTGATGCCGGTGGCGCAGATGGCCTGGACTTCATCCTGCTTGCCTTCCTGCTTGTTCAGCGACCACGGTGCCTTGTCGGCGATCCAGGCGTTGGCGCGGTCGGCCAGGCCCATGATCTCGCGCATGGCGCGGGCAAAGTCGCGGGCCTCATAGGCGTCGGCGATGCTTGGCGCGGCGGCCAGGAAGGCGTCGGTCAGCTCCGGTGCGGCGTTGACCGGCACCATCAGGCCGGCGTTGCCCTTGTGGATAAACCCGGCGCAACGGCTGGCGATGTTGACCACCTTGCCCACCAGGTCCGAGTTGACCTTCTGTACGAAGTCTTCCAGGTTCAGGTCCAGGTCGTCGACGCCACGGCCCAGCTTGGACGCGTAGTAGTAGCGCAGGTATTCCGGCGACAGGTGGTCCAGGTAGGTGCGGGCCTTGATAAAGGTGCCACGGGACTTGGACATTTTCTGCCCGTTGACCGTCAGGTAGCCGTGCACGGCGATGCCGGTCGGCTTGCGGTAGCCCGAACCTTCGAGCATCGCCGGCCAGAACAGGGCGTGGAAGTTGACGATGTCCTTGCCGATGAAATGGTACAGCTCGGCGGTGGAGTCCTTGCCCCAGAACGCGTCGAAGTCCAACTCTGGCGTGCGGTCGCAGAGGTTCTTGAAGCTCGCCATGTAGCCGATCGGCGCGTCCAGCCACACATAGAAGTACTTGCCCGGCTCATCGGGGATCTCGAAGCCGAAATACGGCGCATCGCGGGAGATATCCCACTGTTGCAGGCCGGCATCCAGCCATTCGGCGATCTTGTTCGCCACGGCGTCCTGCAGGGTGCCGCTGCGGGTCCAGGTTTGCAGCATCTCCTGGAAATCCGGGAGCTTGAAGAAGAAGTGCTGGGAATCCTTGAGCACCGGGGTGGCGCCCGAGATCGCCGACTTCGGATCCTTCAGGTCGGTGGGCGCGTAGGTGGCGCCGCATTTTTCGCAGTTGTCGCCGTACTGGTCTTCGGTGCCGCACTTGGGGCAGGTGCCCTTGATGAAGCGGTCGGCCAGGAACATTTTCTTTTCCGGGTCGAAATACTGGGTGATCGAGCGGGTGGCGATGTGCCCGGCATCCCGCAGCTTGAGGTAGATCTGGCTCGACAGCTCGCGGTTTTCTTCGGCGTGGGTCGAGTGGAAGTTGTCGAAATCCACCAGGAACTCGGCAAAGTCGGCGCTGTGTTCAGCCTGGACGTTGGCGATCAGTTGTTCCGGGGTGATGCCTTCCTTTTCGGCGCGCAACATGATGGCCGAACCGTGGGCGTCGTCCGCGCAGACATAAATGCATTGATTGCCGCGATGCTTCTGGAAGCGCACCCACATATCGGTCTGGATGTACTCAAGCATATGGCCAAGATGGATGGAACCATTGGCATAGGGCAGGGCGCTGGTGACGAGGATCTTGCGTGGCTCGGACATGGGGCTCGGCTACTTGATGAAACGGAGGTCGGCCACTATAAAGCGCCGGCAAATTTATTTCACCCCGTGAGGCTGTTTCAGGGTTTTCCAATGTTGCGAAAGCATGCCCCTCAAGCGTTGGAACGGTTAGGATAGCCGCCTGTTTTAGTCTGTCTTTTCCGGGAGTAGCCCATGAGCGCCGTCAATCGCGCAGCGGTGGAAGCCGTTCTTCGCCAGTACACCGACCCCTATCTGAACCAGGACCCGGTCAGCGCCGGCTGTGTCCGGGCCATTGATGTGCAGGGCGACCAGGTCACGGTCCAGCTTGAACTGGGCTACGCGGCAGGTCTGTTCAAGCGTGGTTGGGCACAGATGCTGCAAATGGCCATTGAAGGCCTGGACGGCGTGCGCTCGGCCAAGGTCGACATCCAATGCGTGATCGCTGCGCACAAGGCCCAGGCGCAGATCCCGGGCCTGGCCAACGTCAAGAACGTGGTGGCCGTGGCGTCCGGCAAGGGTGGCGTGGGCAAATCGACCACCGCGGCCAACCTGGCCCTGGCCCTGGCCCGGGAAGGCGCGCGCGTGGGCATCCTCGACGCGGACATCTATGGTCCCAGCCAGGGCGTGATGTTTGGCATTGCCGAAGGTTCGCGGCCGAAGATCAAGGACCAGAAGTGGTTCGTGCCGATCCAGGCCCATGGTGTGGAAGTCATGTCGATGGCCTTCCTGACCGATGACAACACGCCGATGGTGTGGCGCGGGCCCATGGTCTCCGGGGCCTTGATGCAACTGGTGATGCAAACCGACTGGGGCAACCTGGATTACCTGGTGATCGATATGCCGCCAGGCACCGGCGATATCCAACTGACCCTGGCGCAAAAAGTGCCGGTGGCTGGAGCGGTGATCGTTACCACGCCCCAGGACCTGGCGTTGCTCGATGCCCGCAAAGGCGTGGAGATGTTCCGCAAGGTCAACATCCCGGTGCTGGGCGTGGTGGAGAACATGGCGGTGCACATCTGCTCCAACTGCGGGCATGCCGAGCATTTGTTCGGTGAAGGCGGTGGCGAAAAGCTGGCCACCCAATATGACGTTGAACTGCTGGCTTCGTTGCCGCTGTCGATGGGCATTCGTGAACAGGCCGATGGCGGTAAGCCGACGGTCGCCGCCGAGCCCGATGGGCAGATCGCCATGGTCTACCAGGAACTGGCCCGTCACGTGGGCGCGCGGATTGTCTTGCAGGAAGCCGGTGCCCAGGCAATGCCGACCATCACTGTCAGCGACGACTGAGTAGCTTGCAGGTAGAAAAGCCTCGACCTTGTCGGGGCTTTTTCTTGTCTGGCGTAAACCTTTTGGGAGGTCGACTGAGCATTTCCCTAATGAGCGGTGTAAGCATTCGCTTACTTTTTCGTAAGTGTTTGGTTTTTTAGCCGGCCCAGGACGACTCGAATCACTCGGACATATTTCTATGTTATTGAAATAAAAGATTTATTTATTTTTATTCGGGCGCTGTGGCAGGGCGCGCTTGGGAATGGATCCCGTTGAACTTGTCCGGGAAGTCTCTACTATCAGCCCTGTGTCCACGGATTGACACGGTCATCAAGGAACGATGACTCAGGGAACTTCGCAGGATGCGATTCATCAGGACGATGAAAAGGAACACAGGGACTAGGGAAAAAATGTGGGCGGGTCAAACCGCCCCTTTTTTTTGCCTGCAGAAAAGTAAAAGACCGGCCTCCAGAAACGCAAAAAGGCCCGCAAGGGGCCTTTTGGAGGGGCGCGACGCTGTTAGCGTTCGAGGTCTTTGATCTTGCCCTTCACGCCATCCCACTCTTCTGCGTCTGGCAGCGATTCTTTCTTTTCAGTGATGTTGGGCCAGATTTCCGCCAGCTCGACATTCAACTGAATAAATTCCTGCATGTCCTCCGGGACTTCATCCTCGGAGAAAATCGCAACGGCCGGGCATTCTGGTTCACACAGGGCGCAGTCAATGCACTCGTCCGGGTGGATGACCAGGAAGTTCGGGCCTTCGTAAAAGCAGTCCACCGGACACACTTCTACGCAGTCGGTGTACTTGCACTTGATGCAGTTGTCGGTGACGACGAAGGTCATTTCTAGTTTTCTCCTCAGGCGGCGGCAGCGAAACCCCTTCTGGCAGGGTTCGCGAGGTTTGGGAGCGATAGTCTGCAGGCCAGGCTAAAAGCCCGCAGCATCCCAAACCGCGCGAGAGTCTACCAGCTTGCAAGCGTCTGCGTTATATCCGAGTCTTCAGTGCATATAACATTTCGAGCGCTTTACGCGGTGTCAAGTCATCCAGGTCAAGCTTTGCCAACTCATCCAGCACTGGATGGGGCAGACTGGCGAACATATCGCTCTGCATGGGCACCCCGGGTTTGCTGGCGGCCTTGGCTGGGCTGGCAACCACGGTCTCGTGGGGCAGGGCGGTGGTTTCCAGGCGGCTGAGGTGCTCGCGGGCGCGCAGGATCACGTCGTTCGGCACACCGGCCAACTGGGCCACGGCCAGGCCGTAACTCTGGCTGGCCGGCCCAGGCAGCACATGGTGCAGGAACACGATGCGCTCGTTGTGCTCGGTGGCATTGAGATGCACGTTGGCCACCAGCGGCTCGCTTTCCGGTAGCACGGTCAGTTCAAAGTAGTGGGTAGCAAATAGCGTATAGGCCCGCAGGTGGGCCAGGCGCTGGGCCGCGGCCCAGGCCAGGGACAGGCCGTCGAAGGTGCTGGTGCCGCGCCCCACTTCGTCCATCAGCACCAGGCTGCGGTCGCTGGCGTTGTGCAGGATATTGGCGGTTTCGCTCATTTCCACCATAAAGGTCGAACGGCCACCAGCCAGGTCATCGCTGGAGCCGATACGGGTAAAGATGCGGTCCACCAGGGACAACTCGCAACTGGCCGCCGGCACGAAACTGCCGATATGGGCCAGCAGCACGATCAATGCGGTCTGGCGCATGTAGGTGGATTTACCGCCCATGTTCGGACCGGTAATCACCAGCATGCGCGTGTCGTCGTCCAGGGACAGGTCGTTGGCCACGAACGGCGTGGTCAGTACTTGCTCCACCACCGGGTGGCGACCCTGGACGATGCGCATGCACGGCTCGCTGACAAAACGCGGGCAGTTCAGGTCAAGGTTCAGCGCACGTTCGGCAAGGTTGCTCAATACATCCAGCTCGGCCAGGGCCGCGGCGGTGTCCTGCAACGGCGCGAGCTTGCCGATCAGGTCTTCGAGCAAGGCCTCGTAGAGCATCTTTTCCCGGGCCAGGGCGCGGCTCTTGGCCGACAGCGCCTTGTCTTCAAAGGCTTTCAGCTCGGGTGTAATGAAGCGTTCGGCACCTTTGAGCGTCTGGCGGCGCTGGTAATCAATCGGGGCCTGCTCGGCCTGCTTGCTCGGCAACTCGATAAAGTAGCCGTGCACACGGTTGTAGCCGACCTTCAGGTTGGCCAGGCCGGTGCGGGCCTTTTCGCGGGCTTCCAGGTCGATCAGGAACTGTCCGGCGTTCTCGCTCAAGGCTTGCAGCTCGTCCAGCTCGCTGTCGTAACCGGTCTTGAGCACGCCACCGTCGCGGATGATCGCGGGCGGGTTGTCGATAATGGCTTTTTCCAGCAGCGCAGCCAGTTCCGGGTAGGTACCGGCGGTGACGGCAAGTTGTTGCAGGTGCGGCGCTTCCAGCTCGGTCATCGCCTGTTGCAACTCGGGCAGTACGCCCAGGGCGTCACGCAGGCGCGCCAGGTCGCGCGGGCGGGCATTACGCAGGCCGATTCGCGCCAGGATCCGCTCGATATCGCCGATTTCCTTGAGCTGCGGTTGCAGCTTTTCAAAGCGGTAGCCGTCCAGCAGGCAGGTAATGGACGACTGGCGCGCCTGCAGCACGCTCAAGTCGCGCAGCGGGCGGTTCAACCAGCGGGTCAGCAAGCGGCTGCCCATGGCGGTCTGGCAACGGTCCACCACCGACTGCAGGGTATTGTCGCGGCCACCGGCCAGGTTGGTGTCCAGTTCCAGGTTGCGCCGGCTGGCGCCATCGAGCACCACCGTATCGTCCAGGCGTTCATGGCGCAGGCTGCGCAAATGCGGCAGGGCGGTGCGCTGGGTTTCCTTGGCGTAATTGAGCAGGCAACCGGCGGCGCCGATGGCCAGGGTCAGGGTTTCGCAACCAAAACCCTTCAGATCCTGTACGGAGAACTGCTGGCACAGACTTTTCAGCGCCGAATCGCGTTCAAAATCCCACGGCGCACGTCGCTTGGCCCCACGGCGTTTTTCCGCCGGCAAATCCTTTGGCCAATCATCCGGGATCATCAACTCCACCGGATTGATGCGCTCCAACTCCGCCAGCAGGTTCTCCCAGCCCTTGATCTCCAGGACCGTGAAATTGCCACTGGTGATATCCAGCACCGCCAGGCCGAACAGCCGCTCATCCCCCAGCACCGCCGCGATCAGATTGTCGCGCCGCTCATCCAGCAGCGCCTCATCACTCACCGTCCCCGGCGTAATGATCCGCACCACCTGACGCTCCACCGGCCCCTTGCTGGTCGCCGGGTCGCCGATCTGCTCGCAGATCACCACCGACTCACCGAGCTTGACCAGCTTGGCCAGGTAACCTTCCAGCGAATGGTAAGGAATCCCACACATCGGAATCGCCTGCCCAGCCGACTGCCCACGGGCGGTCAGGGTAATGTCCAGCAGCTTGGCGGCCTTCTTCGCGTCTTCATAGAAGATCTCGTAGAAGTCGCCCATGCGATAGAACATCAACTGATCAGGGTGCTGGTTTTTCAGGCGCCAGTACTGCTGCATCATCGGGGTGTGGGAGGACAGATCGGACGTATTTTTACTCATTGGGTAGTAGGCAAATTCGTTGAAAGTGATGGGGCAAAGGGGGCGCTTGGCCCAGCATTTTTTGCGATGGGGGCAAGGTTAACACGCGAGGTCGGCCGTTCGCAGTTTGCAAGCGGATAGGTAAAACGTAAAAGGAGGTGACACATTTACTCAAAAGGGGACCATAAAAAGCCCGACACTAGGCCGGGCTTTTGTCCATAGGCGGGATAGACGTCAGGTGCGCTTTGCCTCTGCCTGCATCATGACAAGATTCTGTTGCTTGGTGGCTTCGATTAGCACCTGGCTGTAGACGCGCTTTTTTTGATCCGATTTTGCGTTACGAATAAAGTCAGCAAAGGGGCTTTTCGCTCCTTTGGACAAGCCCAGCTTGATCGAAATCATCATTGTGCTCCCGATGGTGGTAGTTCGAGCCTGGCTTTTAGATCAGCCCGCGAGTGTCGCTCAGGGATATGGTAGTCAATTTTTTCGACGCCGGCTTTGTAGAGCCGTCCCGAGTTGTCGATATGCTTGAGCAGCAAATCCACATGAATATCGCTTCCGTACTCTAGCTTAAGTGCGTTGACCACGTCACGTGCAGCAAAGTACTGCTCAATGAAGTGTTCTTTGCGAATTTTTCTTCCTTCAGCAGCCTCGCGGGCTTTGACGAATCCCCAGGCAAGCATTGGATCTTGGTAGACATACAATATCTGTACGAATCTTCCTTTTTTCAAGGAGCGCTCTACGTTTCTTCTGGCAACCTCAATATTCGAGAACGTGCCGTCGAGCAGAAATGACTGCCGTTGGTCCATCGCAAAGTCCACGATTTTTTCAACAAGAATTGAAACGCCGCGTTGGAATAACCATGAGTTTCCTCCTGTATAAGCGGCGAATTCGCCACGAAGCTCATCAGGATCAATTCGCAGGATCTGGCTGTCGGCAAACAGATTTATCAAGGCGATTGAAGCCTCGGTTTTTCCGGCACCAGGTGAACCCGCCATATAGACGGATACCGGAGCTTCCTCTGGTAGATAGATGCTCTTATCGGTCAGGCGCCTGGCAATGGATTTCTTGTTTGAACGAGCGAAGCCCAAAGCGTCGTCCGAGATTTTTTTCTCGGTCGGCGTCATCCTTTGATCGCTTGTACCGGCACTGTTTTCCATCAAACAAGCTCTGCATTTTTTGCGATGGGCGTCAGGTTAACATGCAAGCTCAGCACTTCGCCGTTCACAAACTCCCTGATACAACCGCATATCCATACACCAGATATGCAAATTAGCATTTGCCAACCCCCCAAACTCCCGTCACTATCCCCGTTATGCAAAAACGCAACGTTTCAATCGTCTTAAGAGAGCTGCTCGATCGCGACGGGATCTCCCCCACGGAGCTTCACCGGCGTACCGGCGTGCCTCAATCCACTCTGTCCCGGATTCTCAGCGGCAAGATCGTTGATCCATCGGACAAGCACATCTCGCGTATCGCCGATTATTTCCGCGTAAGCACCGACCAGTTGCGCGGGCGCGCGGGGGCGGCGTGGCAGGATGAGCGCGATCCGATGCATTCGGAGCTCAAGGATATAAGCCTGTGGGACGACGACACGCCCGTTAATGATGACGAGGTGTCGATCCCTTTTTTGCGCGAGGTTGAATTGGCTGCTGGATCAGGAAGATTCGTCATCGAGGAAAGCGAGAAGGCCAGCCTGCGTTTTGGTAAGCGCAGCCTGCGGCATAACGGTGTGCAGTTCGACCAGGCCAAGTGTGTGACGGTACGCGGCAACAGCATGCTGCCGGTGCTGCGCGATGGGGCGACGGTAGGGGTGAATGCCGGCAAGAGCGGGATCGGCGATATTGTGGATGGTGACTTGTATGCCATCAATCACAACGGTCAATTGCGGGTCAAACAGCTCTATCGCCTGCCTTCGGGGATCCGCCTGCGCAGCTTCAACCGGGATGAGCATCCCGATGAGGACTACAGCTTCCAGGAGATCCAGGAAGAGCAGATCAGCATCCTCGGTCACGTTTTTTGGTGGGGCATGTACGCCCGCTAACCCTTCTTTGTAAGAAGCAGCCCGCCCAAGAGCGGGCTTTTTTTCGTCTGTGGAAAACCGCCAAGTACCCACCCCTCAAGGCTTTTATGCGAATTCGCATAAGTTTTGCAAAATAAAATGCATTTATGCATTGACTGTATATGCATACATGCATATTCTCCATCTCAAGCCAGCCAACAAGGCCTGGTGGAGGCGGCAAGGATGCTGCCAAGGAAGACAAGGAAGGCACGCAACACTGGCATGGACGCCACCGAGTGATGGCAAGGACGCCAGGCAACACCGGCAAGGATGCCGACGCTCTTTAGTTTCACGGTTTTACAACAGGCAGCGATGAACCGGCCTTGACGGTTCAGAGGGTTGGCAACTGACCCGGGTGTGCAGCGTAAAGCACCAGAAGCAGTTATCCGGCAGACAGGGATCGTGGTCGGAAAAACATCAAGGAAGAATCCGTAACGCGCCAGTAGCGCCTAAGGACAGCATTACTGAAAAGCCTGGGCCACCGGGCTTTTTGGAATGCCTACCGACAACCCCATCCATCTATTGACCCAAGCACCGGCCACCTGCCGGTTTTACGCATTCCAGGAGGCGTGACATGACAAACGAGCAGCAAGCGTTGGCAGAAATGCCTATCTGGCTGGTGATTATTCTGGCCCTGATCGGCGGCGTGTCCGGGGAGATGTGGCGCGCCGACAAGGAGGGCGCCCGCGGTTGGTCGCTGGTCCGCCGCCTGGCCCTGCGTTCCGGGGCCTGCATGGTGTGCGGGGTTTCAGCGTTGATGTTGCTGTACGCCGCTGGCATGTCGATCTGGACGGCCGGCGCGCTCGGGTGCTTGACCGCTATGGCCGGCGCCGATGTTGCCATCGGCCTTTATGAGCGCTGGGCTGCCAGGCGCATCGGGGTCAACCCGCCCCCGGATTCAAAGTGATTGTTGCAAGGAAGCCACCCCATGACCCTTATTGAAAAACCTTCACAGCTGCCGATTGCCGTCGGCCAGGCCCTGCGTGCAGCGTTCCCCGAGCTACGGGTGGGCAGCCCGCCGGGCATTCTGGCGGCGGATGAAACCGCCGTGGCGATCACGGTCGAGCGCAATGGCCCGGGCGTACGTTCCCTTGAAGGGCGCAAGGCCCATGTCTTGTCGATTTCGCTCAAGGTCATGGCCGCCCAGGGCGCGCAGCCCTTTGACGCCTGCGACCTGGCAAGCCGGCTGATGGACCTGGTGCTGGATAACCGTTGGCAGTTGCCGCCGGCCCAGTGCGATGTGCCGGTGAATATCGTTGCGCTGCCGTCGACCCCGGTGGGGGCCGAACCCAACTACGACAGTTGGACCGTGTCCTTCAGCCAGACCCTTTACCTCGGCCCGCCGCTGCTCGACGACCCCATCGGCAAGCCGCTGTTTGCCCGGACCTGGGAAGTATCGGATATCGACGACCCCGATCAATACCGGCCATTGCAGGAGTAGCCCATGTTCGATGCACTGTTACGCCTGCAATTGGCGCCCATTGTCGAGCGCCTGGCACAGATGGAAACCCAGCTGGAAGACCTCTATCGGCGGGCCGAGAGCTTTTGCCGGATCGGCGTGTGCCAGGAAGTTGATGCGGCCAGCAATACCTGCAAGGTCAGCCATGGCGAGTTGCTGACCCCGGCGATTCGCTTTTTCAACCCCAGCGCCGGGGCGCAGACGGAAACGCGGATCCCCACAGTGGGTGAGCAATGCCTGTTGCTCAACTACGGCGGCGGCGAGGGTGGGGGGCAGTCAGTGGCGTTGTTTGGCCTGAACAGTGATCGCTTCCCACCGCTGTCCAGCGTGGCCAGCCTGACGAGCCGGCGTTACCCGGACGGGACGCAAAGTGCTTATGACGCCGCAGGCCATGTCATGAATTGGAGCAATGGCCCCACGGTATTCAGCGGTTCTCGCGAGCAGGTGGAAATAAGCCTGGGCGCCGCCCGTTTGGTCATGACCGCCGCCGCCATTAGTGTGCAGGTCGGTGCAGTCGGCATGCTGCTGGATGCGTCCGGCGTTCACTTGAGTGGCCCGGTGGTGGATCACCAGGGCCGAGTTATCAGCACGGCATAAGGATTTGCCATGATCGGAATTGAGAGAAACACCGGGGCCGTGGTGGACGACTGGCCGCAATTTGTCCAGCGCGCCACCCGGGCCCTGACCACGCCGTTGGGCACACGGCAGAAACGCCCGCTGTACGGTTCGCTGATCCCGCAACTGCTGGGGCAGAACCTGGGCGACGATCTGCTGATCCTCGCCCAAAGCCACGCCGCCCAGGCTTTTTACAATCCGCAGAACGGCATCGGCGATTTTGTGCCGCAAGTCATCGTCGCCAATCGCCAGGGCGCAGGCCTGTTGCTGCGGTTTGCCGGCACCTGGAAAAACCGCAAGCAATCCTTCGAGGTGGTGACATGAGCATGTTGATCCCCGGGCAGAACCAATTGGCACCGCCCGACCTGATTGCCGTCGACGAATTCGAGCCGCTGCTGGCGCAGTTCAAGGCGTTTGTCGTCGACTATGTGGCCGCCCGCGCCCCGCAAAGCGCGGCCAAGCTCAAGGTCAGCCTGGACAACGAAAGCGAGTTGCTGACCCTGGCCCTGGAGGCGTTTTGTGTGCGCCTGCAAACCCATGAGCGCAAGTACAACGCGCGGATCCAGCAGATGCTGGCGTGGTGGGCCACCGGCAGCAACCTGGACGCGCGCCTGGCCGATATGGGCCTGGAGCGCCAGGTGCTCGACCCCGGCGACCCGGCGGCGTTCCCGCCGGTGCCGCCGACCCTCGAAAGCGATGACGATGCCCGGCTGCGTTACTACCTGGCGCCCCACGCGCCGGCCGCCGGTTCACGCATGCAGTATCGGCGCGAGGTGTTTACCCTCGGCGAGCGACCGGCGGTCAAAGTCCACAGTACCGCTGCGGGCGTGGTCACGGTCAGCTACACCTTCGACCCGGATGGTTATGCCGCCCAGGTCAAGGATGGCAACGCCCGGCGCACCGCGCCAGGAGAGGTGATGGTCACCGTGCTGTCCCGTGCCGGCAATGGCACACCGTCGGCAGATTTGCTTGACGGGGTGCGGCGCCATTTCGCCCGGCCCGATGTCCGCCCGGAAACCGATTGGGTGACGGTGCAGGGCGCGCAGATCGTGCCGTACAAGATCCGGGTAGTGGCCAAGATCAACGCCGGCCCCGACTCGGGGCTGACGCAAGTGGCGGCCCAGCAGTTACTGCAGACCTATGCTGAGTCCTGTCACTGCCTGGAAGGGCGCGTGGACCCGAGCTGGATCGACTACACCATCCACACCGCCGGGGCCGCGCAACTGGAGATTCTCGAACCGCTGGCGCCGATTATCACCACGGCGTTCCAGGCGCCGTATTGCACGGGTGTCGAGGTACAGGTGCGCAGCTTATGAATGAACAATCACCCAGCCTGTTGCCCGCCAACAGCTCACCGCTGGAGAAGGCGCTGGACCTGGGCTTTGGCCGCCTGCTCGAACGGGTCGTCCCGCCATTCCCGGCGCTGATGAACCCGCTGCAAACGCCAGCGCCATTCCTGCCTTACCTGGCCGCCGACCGTGGCGTCAGCGAATGGGATGCTTCTGCCGGCGAAACCGAAAAACGCCTGACGGTGGCACTGTCCTGGCAGATCCAGCGCCAGGCCGGGACGCCCAAGGCCTTGAGCCACGCGGTCGAGTCCCTGGGGTTCACCCCCAATATCCTGGCCTGGTACCAACAGCGCCCGCCGGCCCAGCCCTACACCTTTGACGTGCAGGCGATCATCGGCCGCAGTTGGTCCAGTGGCGACCACAACCGCCTGATCCGCCGCATCAACGCGGCCAAGAGCGAGCGCGACCTGGCCACCATCACCCTGGTGCATGAAGTGTTCGGTGGGCTGCCGATGACCGGCGCCGCCCACCGCGCACTGAGCGACGGCGAGCTGTCGCTGTGGGGCGCCTTGCCGGAACTCGCATTGAGTTCAAGGCTTAACAGTGCGGGCGTGGCCCAGCACTACACTATTAACGACTACGACCTCAGGGCGCAGCCATGACCGATGACATTACGCGCCTGGTGCGCTTCACCTCCAAGGGTTTGGATGAAGTGCTGCAGGCAAAGAACCAAGGCTTGAAAGGCGAAATCACCCACATCGCCGCCGGCACCGGCCGCTACCACCCCACCGGCAACGAAACCGCCCTGCGCGATGAGCGCCAGCGCGTGGCAATTGTGGATTACGAAGACCTGGGCCAGCACCAACTGCGCATGGCCGCGCTGTTTGATGGCGATGGCGAGTATGAGATTGGCGAGTTTGGGTTTTATCTCGCCAGTGGCACGTTGTTGGCGGTGTATTCGGTGGCGGGGCAGTTGCTGACGTATAAGGCGGCGGCTGCGCGGGTGCTGCAGAAGTTTACGTTGGATATTTCGCCGTTGCCGGTGGATAGCGTGACGATTGTGGTGGGGAGTGAGAGCTTGAATGTGTTGTTGACCGAGGAGATTGCAGAGCTTGCTACGGCCAGCGTTGACAATATGGCTCGGCATGTCGGTGTTCTATTTAGAGTCATGGCTCTGGAAGCCAAGTGACGAGCTGATTCATAAGATAAGCAATATAGGGAGTTGAATATGAGTATGGAAACTACGATCACTAGTTTGGTCGCGGCTGCAAATAAATTAACCAGTGCGATAAATGGGAAAGTGGCTGAGATAGATGCTTCTGTGTTGGCTGCGGTTCGTGCAATTCCTGAAATGTCTAGGTCGTTTTATGTTGATGCGGTAGGTGGTAGCGACCTGGCGTTGGGTACAATGGAGGCACCGCTTAAAACAATTAAAGAAGCAATGGGGCGATCAAATACTACCCCTTACGTGACAATTTACCTGAAGGCTGCTCAGACACATGAGTACGCAGCGCCAACTGAACAAACTCCTTATTGGTCAATCGCGAATAAGCTGGTTTTTATGAAGTACGGTACAGGGAGTAATCCGGTTTTTTCACCCAAGGTTGGTGAATATATGGCCGGTAGTTCAAATATTCATTTTTTGTCGCTTGAGGGAGGCAGCGTTTACTTTCGAGTTGTTGATGTTGTTATGCCTACTGCATTGAAGCCAGGAACCTCTGAATGGTATTCCTTCGGTTCATCTCTGTTTCATCGTGCGCATGGCTCTGCCGCTTCAGTGCAGGGGTCAGTTACCTTTTCAGGGAATAAGGTGACTCTGGGAGCGATCAATATTTTTCAGTCAGGGTATTCTGCGAACTATAGGGTGGAATTTACGCACTCTGTTGTAGATGCTGAGGTCTCGACGAAGTTCGCGGATTTGGTCGGCGCTACAATGGTTTTGTCTGTGTTTGCTTCGGCAGTTACTCAAAATAAAACTTGGGCGCACCTTGTTGGCGGTGTGGTTAAAGATGCCGGAGGGAGTTTGTCCAATTTGCTGAGTAATGTCGGTAACGTCGTGGCTGTTGGAGTTTGATGATGATTAAAGAATTCAAAAATAAAGATCAGACTTTCTACAATGTGACTGTAGAACAGTTGCTTGAGATGGGGTTTTCTAAAGCCGAAGTCGACACTGCTTTGCAGATCGAACAGGCCGCTGATGTGGCTTTCAATCGTCGCCTGGCCTACCGAGCAGATGCGGACCCGCTCTATATGGAGTGGCAGTACGATCAAACCGAGGCCAAGGAGAAAGCATGGCGGGCTAAAGTCGCCGAAATCAAGGTTCGTTACCCACTGCCGGGTGAGTAAACCGGCAGCAATCATAAACACCGCGAAAGCGGTTTTTTTTCGCATCCAAGAAAGCCCCATCGCTGGGGCTTTCGCGTTTCTGGAGTCCCCCATGGCCAACCGCCAAACCTACACCGTCCTCATCCCATTCCCCACCGTAGCCGGCCACTGGTCCGCCGTCGGCGAGGAGTTGGACCTGCTGGACGTCGAAGCAACCGCCCTGCGCACTGCCGGCCGCCTGGAACTGACCAGCGTGCTGGCTGCCGCCCAAGACACCCCACCGGCCAAGAAGGCCGCTACCAAGAAGGCTGAATAATCATGGCTGAGGTTTTGAACTTCGAGCATAACGGCATCACCGTCAATGCCAGCGAATCCCCCGAGGCCATGGGTGGCCTGGGTGACAACGTGATCGGCCTGGTGGGCACCGCGCCCAATGCGCACCTGTCGATCCCGAAAAACGCCCCGTTCCGTATCAACAGCTTCACCGCCCAGGCGCTGCTGGACCCGACCGGCGCCGAGTCGGGCACGTTGTTTCATGCGGTGTACCAGATCCTCAAAGTGGTCAAGGTGCCGGTGTATGTGGTGATCGTCGAAGAGGGCGCGACCCCGGCCGATACCCTCAACAACGTGATCGGCGGCAATGAGCCGGTGACCGGTCGCAAACTGGGCCTCGCGGCGCTTGGCAGCGTCCCCGAAGACCTGACCATCATTGGTGCCCCGGGCTTTACCGGGACCAAGGCGGTGGCCGGTGAGTTTGCCGCGTTCGGCAAGCGCATCAAGGCCCGTGTAGTGCTGGACGGCAAAGACGCCAGCGTCGCCGACCAAGTGACCTACAGCGGCGAGCTGGGTGGTGCCGACCTGGGTTTCGACCGCTGCCTGCTGGTGCACAACATGCCGTCGGTGTACTCCAAGGCCGCGAAGAAAAACGTGTTCCTCGCGCCGTCGTCCCTGGCCATCGCCGCATTGGCCAAGGTCAAGCAATGGGAAAGCCCGGGCAACCAGGTGACCTTTGCCGAAGACGTGTCCCGCGTGGTCGAGTACAACATCCTCGACACCTCCACCGAAGGCGACCTGCTCAACCGCTACGGCGTGAGCTACTACGCGCGCACCATCCTCGGCGGTTTCTCGCTGCTGGGTAACCGCTCCATCACCGGCAAGTTCATCAGCTATGTCGGCTTGGAAGACGCCATCAGCCGCAAGCTGGTCAAGGCCGGGCAGAAAGCCATGGCGCACAACCTGACCAAGTCGTTCATGGACCAGGAGGTCAAGCGCATCAACGACTGGCTGCAAACCCTGGTGGCCGACGAAACCATCCCGGGCGGCAGTGTGTACCTGCACCCGGAACTCAACAGTGTCGAGAAGTACAAGAACGGCACCTGGTTCATCGTGATCGACTATGGCCGCTACGCGCCGAACGAACACATGGTTTATCAACTCAATGCCCGCGATGAAATCATCGAGCAGTTCCTGGAGGACGTTCTCTAATGTTTACCAACCGAGTCAGACAGGCCATTGCGGCCACCCTCCAGGGCCTGCCGCTGTCGGCGACCGTCGAGGAGTTCACCCCGCCGAAGATCGAGTTCGACATGGAAGCCATGTCCGGCGGGCGCTTTATCGCCGAGGAAATGGCCAAGAGCGCCAAGGTGCTGAGCGCCAAGCTGGTACTGCAAGGCGCAGGTCCCGAAATCATGCTGGCCCTGGGTGTGCGCCTGGGCGAAGACATTCTGCTCAACGTGCGCGAAGCGGGCCAGGACCAGGACGGCAAGACCTACTTCACCTACCACACCGTCGGCGGCAAGCTCAAATCCCTGGAGGAAGCCAAGCTGAAGATGGGCGACAAGGCCATCACCACCCTGGAACTGTCCTGCCGCACCTACCATCGCCTGGACAACGGCGTGCCGGTGATCGACATCGACGTGCGTACCCAGAAGTTCGTGCTCAACGGCGTCGACATCCTCGGCGATGCCCGGCGTGCGGTGCTGATGCCGTAAGCCTTTCCACGGATCGGAAATAGGCACGGTCAGTGTGGGAGCTGGCTTGCCTGCGATCGCGCAGTGTCAGCAGCCTCATTTGTCACTGGTAGACCGCTATCGCAGGCAAGCCAGCTCCCACATTGACCGTGTTCACATGTTCAACATTGTTCATCAAGGAATTTTGCCCATGGCCTGGAAGCCACCCCTGCACATTCTGCTGGCGCCGATCACCGCCGACAGCGGTGCGAGCATCGAGCAGATCCAACTCAAACCCTTGTTCTACGCCGCGCAAAAAAAGGCCCTGGCCCGTGCCGGCGACGACGAGGACGATCAGTTCTTCGAGCTGGCCAAACTGGCCACCGGCCTTTCGGAAAAGGAACTCGACCAACTCAAGCGCCCGGACTACGTGAGCATTGCCCAACACGTACACGACATGTCGACGCGCCCGACCTCGTTCTTCCTGGGCGACTCCACTGAGCCCAGCGAGCAGGTGCAACTGCTGCTGCCGCTGGAAGTGGCCGGCCGTGTGTTGACCAGCGTCACCCTGGAAATGCCCGCCCTGCGCGCCACCAAAGTGATGAAAAAACTCGCCACCAACAAAGAGCGCGCCGAGTTCATCACCTCGCACTGCACCGGCCTGATGATCCCCGACCTGGATGGCCTGACCGTGCCCGATTGGACGGAGTTGCAGGAGCGTATCGACGATTTTTTAAACAAACCGGCGGACTTCTTTCGCAGCGCGACATCGAAGTAATCCTCGACGTTGTACCGCTGGTTTATTCGGTAAACGAAGCGGAAATTCTCGAATGGAATGCCGCAAAAGCATTGCGCCGCTACGACATCGCGATCACTCGCCTTGGCGTCAAATAGGAGGAGAGCGAGATGCAAGACGCTCGATATACGCTCAAGCTCGCGGACGAAGACAAACGCTGGATGAGCTTTCCCGGGCTCGCCGAAAGCGGCGCCTCGCAACTGTCGGGCCTGCTAGACGCGCAGGATGAACGCCTGGTTGGCCCATCCAGTGTGGATGTGGCGACAGCGCCACCCTCCGAACTGGGCCTGGCACTGGCCAACGCCAGCCTGCACATCCATGTGTTGACCGAGGAACAGGTGCGGTTGCGCGAGAGTCTGGAAACCCTCAACAGCAGCCTGTTTATCACGGGCGGGCCGCTGGGCGGCAAGGTCGGTGAAGCCGCTGCCGAGGCGCCGAATACAGCGTCCGAAGACAAAGCCTCGGCGACTGAGTCCTGGTTGAGCAAGAGCTCCAAATGGGTGGGCGAAAGCTTGCTCGACACGGTCAAGAGCCGGGTCTCCGGCAAAGTGATCGATGCGACGCTGGGCAAGTTGCCCTATGTGGGGCCATTGTTCCGGGACGATAGCAAGGACTGCTGCTGCCCTGGCGCCAGCGAACCCTTGACCGGGCGAGCCCGTTACGGGCCGAAAGCGCCGAAAAAAACGGCGAAGCAAAACGGTACTGGCCGTATAAGCCCGCGGCTGCCGAGAAAAGCCGTTGGCGCCGGGCAAAGCACCGCCGGGCCCCTGGCAATCATGAGGCGCCTGGGTGAGCGCGCAGGCAAGGTGTTTGATGGCCTGAAAACCGGAGGTCTGGCGCGGGTGACGTCTGCTGGCGCTAGCCTGCGAAGGGTTTCTACCCGAGGGTTGAGCGCAGGCAAGGCGCTGGTCTCGAAGAGTGCGTTAGCCCTGGGCTTGCGTAAGGCTCCCGCCTCCCGCCTGGTCCCAACCCTGAGCCGGCTGGGGGCCATCGGCGCCCGCACGTTGGCGCCACTGCGCTACGCCGACGCCGCCATCAGCGTCGTCCAGGGTGTGCGCAGGGGCGACATGCAAGCCGTCGGCAGCGGCCTTGGGACCGCCGGTGGCGCCTGGGCCGGCGCTTCTGCCGGGGCGGCCCTTGGCACCCTGGTGTTCCCTGGCGTCGGCACGGCGGTGGGCGGGGTTATCGGTGGCCTGTTGGGTGGCGAGGGCGGTAGCTGGCTCGGGGAAAAACTATTCGGCCCCAGCGATCGCCTGCCGTCGCCCGATGCGGTGAGTAAGGAACTCAACAGCGCCCGCTCGGACAACGTCCAGGTCACCCTGGCCCCGAGCATCCAGATCACCGGTGTCAACCCCGCAGACGCCCAGCAGGTGGTCGACCGGGTCCTGCAAACCCTGCAAAACCAATGCGTGCCGATGCTCACCGACTCTTTGGCGGTTCGGCGCAACGCGGCACTGACCGACGGAGGTGATTAATGCGACAGCAGATGGTACTGGGCGCCTTTATTTTCGGGCTGTCCCGAGGGTTCGCCTATTCCACGCTCCAGCGCAGCAGTGATGGCGGCTGGGGCGACCTGGAGATTATGGCCAGCAAGCCCCAGTCGCGGCAGAACGGCCAGAAGCTGGAAAAACTCACCTTCGCCGGTACCGCCACAGCGGCCATTGGCATGCAGCGCCTGGACCAATTGCGCGCCCTGCAGGATGCCCGGGCGCCGCTGCCGTTGGTCGATGGTATCGGCCGCAACTGGGGCCTGTGGCGCATTACGGCAGTCACGGAAAACCAGGCCAATGTGATCGATGACGGCACCGCCATGGTGATCAAGTGGTCGCTGGTGCTGGAGGAATTCGTCAATGCGTAGAGTACGAAGTATTGCCGGCGATTCGGTCAACCTGCTGCTCTACCGCGAGCTGGGGCGTTGCGATGATGCGGCCGAAGAAACCCTGTGGCGCTTGAACCCCGGGCTTGCCGAACATGGCCCGGTGTTGCCGGCGGGCGTAGGGGTGATCGTGCCCGAGATGGACGCGCAACCGGGTGTTGCAACGCCGGTTTCGGCTTGGGATTAAGGAGGCAACATGGCAATGGGATTTACCCCGGTCGTGGAGATTTATGGCGCCAACGCGGCCCTGATCAACCCACGGCTGATGCAGTGGAAACACACCGATGCGGCGGGGATCGAGTCTGACCGCCTGGAATTGACCATCAATATCGAGGGCCTGGAGGGCCTGCCGAGCCTGGGCGCGAAGATCGGCTTGCGCGTGGGTTATCGCGAGTCGGGGCTGGTGGAAAAAGGCGAGTTTGTGATTACCCAGCGCACGCCTTACCTGTTCCCCATGCGCCTGGCGCTTGTGGCCACGGCGGCACCGTTCAGCGTGGCCGACCAGAGCGGCTACCGCCAGCGCCGCTCCGCCAGCCATGGCCCTACGACCCTTGGCGCGCTGTTTCGCCAACTGGCCACGCGCCACGGGTTTTCCCCCCGGGTGGCGCCGGTACTGGATGGGATTGCGATTGAGCATATCGACCAGTCCAACGAGACCGACATGGGCTTTATCACCCGCCTGGCCGGGCGCTACAACGCGGTGACCAAACCGGTCAACGAGCTGTATGTACTGGCGCAAAGCGGCCAGGTCAAATCGCTCTCGGGCCAGCAACTGCCGGATGTGCGGTTGTCGGTGACCCATGACAACCGTCCCGGCGAGCAGGCATTTATCAGCGCCCGGGTTGATGACAGCGCACGGGCCAAATACCAGGGATGTCGTGTCAGTTGGTGGGATGCCGCGGCCTCTCGCCAGCGGGTGGTCGAGGTGGGGATTGCGCCGTTCAAGACCTTGCGCCAGCGCTGCCAGAGTGAAACCGAAGCGCGCTCGGTGGCCGAGGGCGAGTTGCGCCGGGTGGGGCGGGAAGGGCTGAGCATCGCCATCGACTGCCCTGGTAACCCGTTGCTGTCTGCCGAAGGCCTGTTGTTGCTGGATGAAACCTGGCCGGGTTATATGCAGGGGCGCTGGTCGATTGACAAGGTGACCCACGCAGGCGACACGACGACCGGGTATCGCAGCTCGATCATAGCCAGTGGATTGGCGTCTTAGACGGTTGGAGATCAAGGATGATGACACTTACGCAACTGCAACAGATCCTGCCCAACGCCCGCGCCCAAGCGGGCGTTTTTATTTCGGCGCTGAACGCCGCCATGCTCCACCGCAACATCACCACCCCCAAACGCATGGCGGCCTTTATCGCCCAGGTCGGTCACGAGTCTGGTGAACTGCGTTACGTGCGTGAACTGGGCGGTGAGCGCTACCTGGGCAAATATGACACCGGCACCCTGGCCGCACGCCTGGGCAACACCCCCGCAGCCGACGGTGACGGCCAGAAGTATCGTGGCCGTGGCCTGATCCAGATTACCGGGCGGCGCAATTACCTGGCCTGTAGCCGGGCGCTGTTTGGCGATGAGCGCCTGCTGCATTTCCCCGAACTGCTGGAGCAGCCGCAATGGGCGGCCGAATCCGCCGCCTGGTTCTGGCACAGCAATGGCTTGAATGAGTTGGCGGACCAGGACCAATTCACCACCATCACCCGCCGTATCAATGGTGGCCTCAACGGGTTGGAGCACCGCCAACAGTTGTGGGAAAAGGCGAGGGCGGTGTTATGCCGTTGAGCGGGCGCCTGTTGGCGGTTGGCCTACTGATGGCTATCTCGGCGGCAGCCAGCTGGCAGGTCCAGGCCTGGCGTCATGGCCTGGCCTTTGAACGCCAGGCCGCACGGCATTCAGCACTGCTCAACCGGCAAAGCCAGGAAGCACTGGGCCAATACCGGGCCGAACAGGACAGGCGCCGGGCGTTGGAGCAACAGCTTCACGCCAGCGATCGACAACACACACGGGAGTTGAGCGATGCACAGCGTTACCAGGGTTCTCTGCGCGACCGGCTGGCCACTGCTGATGTGCGCTTGTCAGTCCTTCTCGACGCCGCCGACCCCGCAAATGGCCACGCAATGCCATCCGCCGCCACCGGCAGCGTGGTTCATGGAGCCCCGCGAGGCCGACTTGACCCGGCGCATGCTCAACGAATTATCGGCATCACCGATGCCGGCGATCATGGATTGATCGCGTTGCGGGCCTGCCAGGCCTATGTTCGGGCCATCACCCGGTAATCTGTTGAAGCCCTCTGTCACTTGCGTGGTCGATGGGCTCCTGTAGGGTAGGCAGACCCCCGCACTTTCCTGGAGACGATCGTGAAGGAAATTACCCAGCTCGCCGCCGAACTTGGCCGACGCTTGCAGGCGCTCAATGCCCACGTCACTACCGCCGAATCCTGCACCGGTGGCGGCATCGCCGAAGCCATTACACGGATTCCCGGGAGTTCGGCCTGGTTCGAGGCCGGGTATGTGACCTATTCCAATCGGCAGAAGACCCGCCAGCTCAATGTGCCGCAAGACTTGTTCCCCAAAGTCGGCGCGGTGAGCCGTGAAGTGGTCGAGGCCATGGCCCGGGGCGCCCAGGAACAAAGCCTGGCGCGGTTTGCCGTGGCGGTCAGCGGCGTGGCAGGCCCCGATGGCGGCTCGCCGGACAAACCGGTGGGCACCGTATGGCTGGCCTGGGGCGTAGGTGATGACATTACGGCCGAGCGCCAGCATTTCCCCGGCAACCGCGACGAGGTCCGCCGACAAACGGTAAAGGCCGCGCTAGAGGGGCTATTACGACGAGCTGCAGCAGAAATAGAAAATCAGGGGTAGGCGATCCCCGATCTTTATGGAACAATACTGTCTACTTATACAGGTGTTGGCCGTCAGGCCTTATTGATTACGTGAGGACTTTAATGGACGACAACAAGAAGAAAGCCTTGGCTGCGGCCCTGGGTCAGATCGAACGTCAATTCGGCAAGGGTGCCGTAATGCGTATGGGCGATCACGACCGTCAGGCGATCCCGGCTATTTCCACTGGCTCTCTGGGTCTGGACATCGCGCTCGGCATTGGCGGCCTGCCAAAAGGCCGTATCGTTGAAATCTACGGTCCGGAGTCTTCTGGTAAAACCACCCTGACCCTGTCGGTGATTGCCCAGGCACAAAAAATGGGCGCCACCTGTGCGTTCGTCGATGCCGAGCACGCCCTGGATCCTGAATATGCTGGCAAGCTGGGCGTCAATGTCGACGACCTGCTGGTTTCGCAGCCGGACACCGGCGAGCAAGCGCTGGAAATCACCGACATGCTGGTGCGCTCCAACGCCATCGACGTGATCGTGGTCGACTCCGTGGCGGCCCTGGTGCCCAAGGCTGAGATCGAAGGCGAAATGGGCGACATGCACGTCGGCCTGCAAGCCCGCCTGATGTCCCAGGCCCTGCGTAAAATCACCGGTAACATCAAGAACGCCAACTGCCTGGTGATCTTCATCAACCAGATCCGCATGAAGATCGGCGTGATGTTCGGCAGCCCGGAAACCACCACCGGTGGTAACGCGCTGAAGTTCTACGCTTCGGTCCGCCTGGACATCCGTCGTACTGGCGCGGTGAAGGAAGGTGACGAGGTTGTCGGTAGCGAAACCCGCGTCAAGGTTGTGAAGAACAAAGTGGCCCCGCCATTCCGTCAAGCCGAGTTCCAGATTCTCTACGGCAAGGGTATCTACCTGAACGGCGAGATGATCGACCTGGGCGTGCTGCACGGTTTTGTCGAGAAGTCCGGTGCCTGGTATGCCTACAACGGCAGCAAGATCGGTCAGGGCAAGGCCAATTCGGCCAAGTTCCTGCAGGACAACCCGGATATCGCGGCGACCCTTGAGAAGCAGATCCGCGACAAGCTGCTGACCCCGGCGCCAGACGTCAAGGCTGCGGCCAACCGTGAACCTGTTGATGACCTGGCAGAAGCCGACGCCGATATCTGAGTCCAACGATGACAGTTGTACTCGATACTCTGGTTGCCGTACGGCGTACGGCAATGGACCTGCTCGCACGACGCGAGCATGGTCGTGTCGAGCTGACGCGTAAACTGCGTCAGCGTGGCGCCCCTCCCGAAATGATCGAAACAGCCCTCGACCGCCTGATGGAAGAGGGGCTACTTTGCGAAGCCCGTTATCTCGAAAGTTTTGTTTCCTACCGGGCACGCTCGGGCTACGGCCCTGCGCGGATTCGTGAGGAGCTGAGCCAGCGGGGCTTGCAGCGCGCCGATATTGAACTGGCGTTGCGTGAGTGTGGTATCAGTTGGCAAACACAACTGGAAGACACCTGGCGCCGCAAGTTTGCCGGCCATCTGCCGATTGATGCGCGTGAGCGTGCCAAGCAAGGGCGCTTTTTGAGCTATCGCGGGTTTTCAATGGAGATGATCAGCCGCTTGTTGAGCGGTCGAGAATTGGATGACTGATTCTTAGGCGAGTGACGATCAAAAGTGGGAGCTGTCGAGCCCCAGCGAGGCTGCGATGGCGGCGGGTCTGGCAAGACAGTATTCGCTGTGAGGCTACCATCGCGGCTCCCGCTGGGCTCGACAACTCCCACAAAAAACAGCCCCAAAACAAAAGGCCCGCTATGAAAATAGCGGGCCTTTTTTGCGTTTTACGGCATCACGCCAGTTCCGGTGCCACCCGTTGCTGTGCTTTACCTTGGGCTTGGGCCCAGTTCTCCGGCAGGTTGATGTAGTCCACCAGCTCCCGCAGCCGCCCCTGGTTGCGCCCGGTGAAGTTGAACACCAGTCGCGTCAGGTGGCTGAAGCGTGCTTCATCGTGCTCTTCACCCCCATAGGCCAGTTGCTGGAAGTCCTCACTCAGCCGCAGGTCAGCGAACGCCGTCTGCATATGTGTCAAGGCATGCTCGCTGAGCGGGTGGTTCATGCGTACCACAAACTGGCGCTTCAGCCAGCGGGTGGAGTGGAAGTTGGCATAGAACTGGTTGATTTCATGCACCGCCTCTTCGGCACTGTGTACCAGGCGCACGAGCTTGAGGTCGGTGGGCAAGATGTAGCGGTTGGCCTCCAGCTGGTTGCGGATAAAGTCCAGGGCCCCTTGCCAGAAACCACCGCCGGGTTCGTCCAGCAGCACCACTGGCACCAGCGGGCTCTTGCCGGTCTGGATCAGGGTCAAGACTTCCAGTGCTTCATCCAGGGTGCCGAAGCCGCCCGGGCACAGCACCAGCCCATCGGCTTCCTTGACGAAAAACAGTTTGCGGGTAAAGAAGAAGTGGAACGACAGCAGGTTGTCCGTGCCATCAATGGTCGGGTTGGCATGCTGTTCAAAAGGCAGGGTGATATTGAACCCCAGGCTGTGCGCCAGGCCGGCGCCTTCGTGGGCGGCGGCCATGATACCGCCACCGCCGCCGGTGATGACCATCAGGTCTGAGCGGGCCAGGGCCGCGCCCACTTCCCGGGCCAAGGCATACAGCGGGCTTTCGATTGGGGTGCGGGCCGAGCCGAAGACGGTGACCTTGCGCCGGCCCTTGAACTGTTCGAGCACGCGAAACGCATGGTCCAGCTCATTTATTGCCTTCAAGGTGATCTTGGCGTTCCAGCGGTCGCGGTCGTCCTGGGCCATGCGCAGCACGGTGAGAATCATGTCGCGATACAGCGCAATATTCGGGCTGCTGGGGGCAATCAGGTTGAGTTGCGCTTCGACCTGCTGTGTGAGGTCGGGACGGACCGGCAGGTCGTTCGGTTGATCAGGCATTCAGCTTCTCCTTCGTTACAGAGCCCCGGCGTCTTATTGCAGGCTGCTGACGGCGACGAAACAGGCTCTGTCTGTTCCTTGTGATTTAAAACCTTTGCACTGCAAGTCACGCGAGGGCAACCTTTTTTGCCCTGTAAATGTTACCGGATCACTCGATCATGAGCCCCTAAAGTCTTGTCTGGCAATAACTTAATAGGCGTTGATGAAGGTTTTGCAGAAGGGGGCTGTCGCGCCGTTGACGAACGGCGCGAGGGAGAGGGGCCTTACTTTTTCTTCTTGGCCGGGGCCGGGCAATCAGCCTCGACAAACTTGACCGACGCCACTGGGCGGTTGGTCTTGTTTTCGGTGATTTCGTAGCGCATCACGGCACCCTTGGCCATCAACTCGCGATAGCCTTTGTTCAGGCAAACGCTTTGTCCCAGCTGGAAATATACGGCCTTGGGGTTGGCGCGCATTTGCTCGGCACGGTCGGGCATCACGCTCAGGTGGTCAATCAGTTGCATGCCTTCGACGGTGTAGGCCACTTCCAGGGTTTTTTCATCAATCTCCCTGGGCAGGTCCTTGTTGCTTTCCGCCGCGACGCTTTGCAGCTTCTTGTTCATTTGCAGCTCCACCAGGGAGGCTGCCTGGGCACCCAGGGGCAATGCCAGCGCCAGGGCGATGGTCGGGGCGGCAAGACGCAACATAAGACGCAGCATGAAACTCTCCTGATTCGGTTACTGGTCCATAGACCTGTCACTGCGCTGTGCGTTCAGTGGCGCGGGATTATAGGTGACCTGTAGTCGCGACGGCCAGGCGTATTGGCTGGGCGGCTCTGGTAAACTGCCGGCACTTTTGCCTGCCCCCGAGTTTTGTCCGTGTCGATTTTCATCGCTTCACAGCGGCACCCGCTATGAGCCACGCGGTGTTCCGCCTGCGTACCCAGCGCCTGGCCCGTGCCGTCAGCCCCTTTGTTGCGCGGGGCTCGCGTGCCGAACGTTGCCCCAGGTGCCGGGTCATCCCCGAATACTGCCTATGTGCCTGGCGCCCAAAAGTTGCGGCCAGGTCGGCCATGTGCCTGTTGATGCATGACGTGGAGCCGATGAAACCGAGCAATACCGGTTGGCTGATAGCCGATGTCATCGACGAAACCAGTGCCTTCCCCTGGGCGCGCACGGCCGTCGAGCCTGAGCTGCTGGCGCTGCTGGCCGACCCGCAATGGCAGCCCTATATCGTCTTCCCTGGCGAGTTTGTGGCGCCGCAGCGGGTGGTCAACGAGGTCAAGGTGGCGGATGGCAAGCGCCCGTTGTTTATCCTGCTGGACGGCACCTGGAGCGAGGCCCGCAAGATGTTCCGCAAGAGCCCTTACCTGGAACACCTGCCGGTACTGAGCCTGGAGCCGGAGCAGCTCTCGCGCTACAAATTGCGCCGCTCCAAGCGCGATGATCACTTCTGCACCGCCGAAGTGGCCGCCTTGTGCCTGGAGCTGGCCGAGGACCAGCAGGCCAGCGAAGTGCTGGATGCCTACCTGGATGTGTTCAGTACCCATTACCTGGCGGCCAAGTTCCAGTTGGCGCTGGACCCGACGGACAGCGTCCATATGCGCCTTGCACCTTATCTGTAGGCGTTCGAGGCCAGATGCCCTTTGCATGATGGCACTGCAACGCCTGAGCCGGCTAAAATGCCATCAAGCGTAACTGTTCGTGACAGCCGCTGGCTGGCACCTTGTACGTTGGTGAGCACCGAACCCATCGGCGCTCCCATAAAAAACAGGATCATTTAACCAATGGCCACATACGAAATCCTGATTGCCGATGACCACCCGCTTTTCCGCAGCGCACTGCACCAGGCGGTCACACTGGGCCTGGGCCCGGATGTACGCCTGGTGGAAGTGGGCAGCATCGCTGAACTGGAAACCCGCCTGACGGACAAGACCGATTGGGACCTGGTGCTGCTGGACCTGAATATGCCCGGCGCCTATGGGTTTTCCGGCCTGGTGCTGTTGCGCGGGCAATATCCGCAGATCCCGGTGGTGATGGTGTCGGCCCAGGAAGAAGCAGACGTGGTGGTGCGCTCCCGCGAGTTCGGGGCCAGTGGCTTTATCCCCAAGTCCAGCTCCATGGAGCAGATTCAAGCGGCGGTGCGGACGGTGTTGGACGGTGATGTCTCATGGCCGCCCCAGGCATTTGAAGAGATCAACGTGTCCGCCGAAGCCAAGGCTGCCCAGGCAGGGCTTGCCAGCCTGACGCCCCAGCAGTTTCGCGTGTTGACCATGGTCTGCGAAGGCTTGCTGAACAAGCAGATCGCCTATGAGTTGAGTGTGTCCGAGGCGACCATCAAGGCTCACGTTACCGCGATTTTTCGTAAGCTGGGCGTGCGCACCCGTACCCAGGCGGCGCTGCTCTTGCAACAACTTGAGTCAATTTCCCACCCATAGGTCGGCTCGATTCACGCTTTTTTGACTTGGCGTGTTCTAGTTTCCTCCCATCTTTTTTGCTCAGTTGCCTACTTATGTCGCCGTTCAAGGGTCAAACCGGTATCAAACGTATCTTCAACGCAGGGGGCTATTCCCTCGATGGCCTGCGGGCGGCTTTCACCGGCGAGGCGGCTTTTCGCCAGTTGGTGTTGCTCAACGTGATCCTGATTCCATTGAGCTTCTTCCTCAACGTCAGCCGCGTAGAGCGCGCACTGCTGATTGCCGTCTGCCTGCTGGCGTTGATTGTCGAGTTGCTCAACTCGGCCGTGGAAGCGGCAATCGACCGGATTTCCCTGGACCGCCACCCCTTGTCGAAAAACGCCAAGGACATGGGCAGCGCCGCGCAATTCGTGGCATTGACCATGATTACTGCGGTGTGGGCCGTGATCCTGATCTAGGCGATATTCGGCAACACGATCTCGTCGCTGCGCTGCACCCCGGCGGTAAAGGCGCGGCACAGTTCGAGGAACTCGCGCATGGCCGAGGTCTGGTACTTCTGTTTATGCCAGATAAAGTAGAACTGCCGGGCCAGGTCCAGGTCCGGGGTCTCTACCGGCACCAGGCTGCCGCGCCGGAACGCATCCCGCAGCGCCAGGCGCGAAATACAACCAATCCCCAACCCCGACTCCACTGCGCGCTTGATCGCCTCGGTGTGCTCCAGTTCCAGGCGGATGTTCAACGCACTGCGATGATGGCGCATGGCCTGGTCAAAGGTCAGACGCGTTCCCGAGCCCTGTTCCCGCAAGATCCAGGCTTCATGGGTCAACTGCTCCATGGTCGCCTGGCCGCGCTGGGCCAGGGGGTGCTGCGGCGCGCAGAACACCACCAATTCGTCCTCGACCCAGGTTTGTACTTCGATATCCGGGTGGCTGCAGTCACCTTCGATTAGACCCAGATCAATTTCGTAATGCGCAACCTGATGCACGATATGCGCAGTGTTCTGTACATGCAGCTTCACCTGGCTCTCGGGATGCTGCTGCATGAAACTGCCGATCAGCAGCGTGGCCAGGTAATTGCCGATGGTCAGGGTCGCGCCGACTGCCAGGGAACCGAAGCCGGACTTGCCGTTGAGCAGGTCTTCGATTTCCTTGGCCTGGTCCAGCAGCGCCACCGCCTGGGGCAGCAACTGATGACCGAGGGCGTTGAGGCTCAGGCGTTTACCGGCGCGGTCGAACAATTGGCAGCTGGATTGGCGCTCCAGCTCGGTGATCGAGGTGCTGGCGGCGGATTGAGATAAGGCCAGAAGGCCAGCAGCGCGTGACACACTTTCCTGCTGGGCGACGGCGACGAAGACTTGCAGTTGACGGAGAGTAAATCGCATATCGATATAACCGATAACCCTTATCTTAATAATCCAGTTAACAGATATTGTCGCCGCCATTAGAATACTGTGCAATTGCGCACCTATCATTTTGGCGTAGACCCATTTCCAGGAGTTCCCCGTACATGAGCAACATGAACCACGAGCGTGTCCTCAGTGTTCATCACTGGAACGACACTCTGTTCAGCTTCAAGTGCACCCGCGACCCGGGCTTGCGCTTCGAGAACGGTCAGTTCGTGATGATCGGCCTGCAGCAGCCCAACGGCCGCCCGCTCATGCGCGCTTACTCCATTGCCAGCCCGAACTGGGAAGAGCATCTGGAGTTCTTCAGCATCAAGGTCCCGGATGGCCCGCTGACTTCCCAATTGCAGCATTTGAAGGAAGGCGACGAGATCATCATCAGCAAAAAACCGACGGGCACCCTGGTGCTCGACGATTTGAAGCCAGGCAAGCACCTGTACCTGCTTAGCACGGGCACTGGCCTCGCCCCCTTCATGAGCGTGATCCAGGACCCGGAAACCTACGAGCGCTTTGAAAAAGTGATCCTGTGCCACGGCGTGCGTTACGTCAACGAAGTCGCCTATCGCGAGTTCATCACCGAGCACCTGCCGCAGAACGAGTTCTTCGGCGAGGCGCTGCGTGAAAAGTTGATCTACTACCCAACCGTGACCCGCGAGCCGTTTGAAAACGAAGGCCGCCTCACCGACCTGATGCGCAGTGGCAAGCTGTTCAGCGATATCGGCCTGCCGCCGATCAACCCTGAAGACGACCGCGCCATGCTGTGTGGCAGCCCAAGCATGCTCGACGAGACCAGCGAAGTGCTGAACAGCTTTGGCCTGAAGGTTTCGCCACGCATGCGTGAGCCGGGTGATTACCTGATCGAGCGTGCCTTCGTCGAGAAGTAAGCACGACTCTAAAAATGTGGGGGCCTGCTTGTGTGGGAGCTGGCTCCCACATGTGTTTTTGGCGTTTATTCGGCCGCAACCACTTCAAGCACACAAATCACTCCAGCCTCTGGATAGTGCCAGTGCACATCCACATCCCAGAACCGCACACCATATTCGCGCTCCGGCCCAGGCGTCTGATATGCCGGCCGTGGATCCTGCGCCAGGCATTGCTCAATCAGCTCCACGAGCGGCTCGCCCAGGCGCTGGGCGTGGGTGTGGGCCTGGTGCAGGGCGGTCTTGAGCCATTGCACGGGAATCAGCGGCGGCGCGCTGCTTGCGATGCTGTTGGTGGCCGTGTCGATGATATCGGCATAAGGCACATACGGTTTGATATCCAAGACCGGCGTGCCATCGAGCAAGTCGATCCCGGAAATCCACAGCCGGCCCGGTTCTACCTTGTCCAGCTTTACCACTGACTGGCCAATGCCATTGGGGCGATGGGTCGCGCGGGTGGCGAATACGCCCATGGACGTATTGCCGCCCAGGCGCGGCGGGCGCACTTTCAGGCGTGGCTTGTCTTCCAGGGCCTGATGAAACAGGAACAGCAGCCATATATGGCTGACCTGCTCCAGGCCCTGCACGGCCTCACCCTGGTCGAACGGCGCCACCAGTTCCAGCACGCCCCGGGCGGCAGGTGCCAGTTGCGGCTGGCGTGGGATGGCGAACTTCTCCTTGAAGCAGGAGCGTACGAAGCCCACGGGCGAGACGTTATGGTCCATTTCTGGAGCCTCAAGTTACAAGCTGCAAGCCACAAGCTTTTAACTTGCAGCTTGAAGCTTATGGCTGCTTTAAGCTCTGACGCGCAGCGTCAGGCCCTTGAGGAAATTGCGCAGCAACTGGTCGCCACATGTGCGGTAGTTGGTGTGGCCGAACTTGCGGAACAGCGCGCTCAACTCAGGCTTGGATACCGGGAACTCGGCGGCCTTGAGGATGGCGTGCATGTCGTCTTCCTTGAGCTCGAAGGCCACGCGCAGCTTCTTGAGGATGATGTTGTTGGTCACCGGGGTTTCGATCGGCTGCGGTGGACGGCTTTCGTCCTTGCCGCGCTTGAAGATCACCAGGCCATCGAGGAAATGCGCCATGACCTCGTCCGGGCAGAACACAAAGCCTTCTTCTTCATCTTTCTTGAGGTACGTCAGCAGGTCTTCCTTGGTCACGTCCATGCCGCCGAGCTTGGTGATCTCGACCATCTTGTTGTCGCTGATGTCGAGCATGTAGCGCACGCTGCGCAGTACGTCGTTGTGAATCATGGTGGGCAATCCTGGTCTTCGACTGTAGACATCGCCCGGGCGGGCGATGTCGAGAGATAGGGCGGCTTAGAACTTTTCTTTGCCGGACATATAGCGCCATTGGCCGACCGGCACCTTGCCGATGGACACGCCGCCAATGCGGATGCGACGAATGGCGACAACTTTCAAGCCAATGGCTTCGCAGAACAGGGCGATGACGCCGGGCTGCGGGTTTTTCAGGGCAAAGCGCAGACGGTTCTCGTTCTGCCAGCTGGCTTTGACCGCAGGCAATTCCTTGCCTTTGTACATCAGGCCGTGGGCGAGACGGTTCAGGCCGTGCTCTGCCACGTCGCCTGCAACTTCAACCACATATTCCTGCTCGATCTTGGCGGCGTCGGCCGTCAGCTTGCGCAGGATCTTCCAGTCCTGGGTAAACACCAACAGGCCGCTGGCCTTGGCTTGCAGGTCGGCGCTGGCGGTCAGGCGCAGGAAGTGGCCTTTGAGCGGGCGCTTGCTGAAGCGGTGTTCTTCGGACAGGGTCTCGGCGCTCAGGGACTGCATCGCGCTGTCGACATCCACGCCGGCCGGCGCATGAAACAGGATAGTCACAGGCTCTGGAGCCGTGGCCTTGGCCTCGGGATCAAGTTCGACTTTTTGTGTCGTGACCTTGAACTGCGGCTCATCGATCACTTCGCCATCCACCGAGACCCAGCCGCCTTCGATGAACAGCTCGGCCTCCCGACGGGAGCAACCGACCAGTTCGATAAGGCGTTTGGAGAGGCGTATGGGGTCAGTCATGACAAGGGCCGTAACAAAAGGGGGCCGCTATTGTACCTGCCTGGAGCCGGTTAATCCCGGCCCCATTTCAGTGCCGGGGCTTTTTGTGGGCGCAGGCTTGCCTGCGATGGCATCACCTCGGCATAGCTGATGCGCCAAGTTGCCAGTATCGCAGGCAAGCCAGCGTCTACAGGGTCAGCCGCTGCGTGTTTGCTGGACCTGGCGCAAACGCATATGCAGCAAAGGGTAGGGCTGCCCCATACCGTCATGCTCGGTACGCCCGATCACTTCAAAACCCTGCTTGAGGTAGAAGCCCAGGGCCTGGGGGTTTTGTTCGTTGACGTCCAGTTCATCGGCATTCATCGACGCAACCGCATAGTGCAGCAATTGCCGCCCCAGGCCCTGGCCCCGGTGTTGCGGGTCGATGAACAGCATCTCTACCTTGCCTGCCGCGACGCCGGCAAACCCGGTGATCCGTTGGCGCGCGTCCTTGGTACAGATCAGCATTACCGCGTCGAGGTAGCGCGTCAGCACCAGGTGTCCCAGGCGCTGGATGTAACTTTCCGGCAAGAAGTCATGGGTGGCCCGCACCGATGCCTCCCAGATCCGGGCCAGCTCCGGGTAGTCGCTGGTTTTCGGGGTGTGGATAACCGAGTGCTGGCCCATGCCCGCTGCTCCTTGCTGCTTGTTGGCGGTGATGGGGCAAACGATAGACCTAAAAAAGCCCCGCATCTTGTCCAGAAGCAGGGCTTTTTCAATTTTTTACAGCTTAGTCGCGTTTTTGCGCCCAGAGGTCGTACTCGTCGGCGTCGGTGACCGTGCACCAGACTTTGTCGCCAGGCTTGAGCCCGCTGGCATCGTCGATAAATACATTACCGTCGATTTCCGGTGCGTCGAAGAAGCAGCGGCCGACCGCGCCTTGCTCGTCCACTTCGTCGATCAGCACTTCGATTTCCTTGCCGATGCGCAGTTGCAGGCGGGCCGAGCTGATGGCCTGTTGATGGGCCATGAAGCGCTCCCAACGGTCCTGCTTGACGTCATCCGGCACCACGGCCAGGTCCAGCAGGTTGGCCGGGGCACCTTCCACCGGCGAGTACTGGAAGCAGCCGACGCGGTCCAGCTGGGCTTCGGTCAGCCAGTCCAGCAGGTACTGGAAGTCTTCTTCGGTTTCGCCGGGGAAGCCGACGATAAAGGTCGAGCGGATGATCAGCTCGGGGCAGATCTGGCGCCAGTTCTTGATGCGTGCCAGGGTCTTGTCTTCAAAGGCCGGGCGTTTCATGGCCTTGAGCACTTTGGGGCTGGCGTGTTGGAACGGGATGTCCAGGTACGGCAGGATCTTGCCGGCGGCCATCAAGGGGATCAGTTCGTCAACGTGCGGGTACGGGTACACGTAGTGCAGGCGCACCCACACCCCCAGGCTGCTCAAGGCTTCGCACAGTTCGGTCATGCGGGTTTTCACCGGCGCGCCGTTCCAGAAACCGGTGCGGTATTTCACGTCGACACCGTAGGCGCTGGTGTCCTGGGAGATCACCAGCAGCTCTTTGACGCCGGACTTGACCAGGCGCTGGGCCTCGTCCAGTACATCGCCCACCGGGCGGCTGACCAGCTTGCCGCGCATCGACGGGATGATGCAGAAGCTGCAGCTGTGGTTGCAGCCTTCGGAAATCTTCAGGTACGCATAGTGGCGTGGGGTCAGCTTGATGCCCTGGGGTGGCACCAGGTCGATCAGCGGGTTGTGGTCCTGGCGCGGCGGCACCACGTCGTGCACGGCGTTGACTACCTGCTCGTACTGCTGCGGACCGGTCACGGCCAGCACGCTGGGGTGCACGTTGCGGATATTGCCTTCTTCCACACCCATGCAGCCGGTGACGATGACCTTGCCGTTTTCCTTGATGGCTTCGCCGATCACTTCCAGGGACTCTGCCTTGGCCGAGTCAATAAAGCCGCAGGTGTTGACCACCACCACGTCGGCGTCCTGGTAGGTGGACACGACGTCGTAGCCTTCCATGCGCAGTTGCGTGAGGATGCGCTCGGAGTCGACGAGCGCCTTCGGGCAACCCAGGGAAACAAAGCCAACCTTGGGGTTGGCTTTTGCGATGGTGGTGGACATGTCTAACCTCGGTATTGAATGACGCCGCCAGTCGGGTACGACAGGGCAGCGGATGGGCACTTGATGTGCCTCTGATCAAAAAGTGCGCAATTCTAGCGACGGGAAACGCGCTTGACCAGCTTTATGCAGGGAAATACGACGAGTGCTGCGCTATGCTTCGCGCCAGTTGCACTGGGGCTAAGCCAGCAGTCAACAAATAATCTGTTACTAAAAGTACAGCGGCACATGCTGTGTATAGCTTAGCGTCGGGCTTAAGTGTATAGCTGTGCGGTTTATATAAGACCTCAGGTCAAAAGGGCAGGAGTGGTTGATGGGTCAGGCAAATAGTCAGGCGGCAAGTGCAGGGCATTCCAGCGCAAAGCCAATCGGCATGTTAGTGGCGGCAGTCGGGGTGGTCTACGGCGATATCGGCACCAGCCCGCTCTACACCCTTAAAGAGGTGTTTTCCGGCAGCTACGGGGTGCAGGTCAATCATGACGGGGTGCTGGGGATTCTGGCGCTGATTTTCTGGTCGCTGATCTGGGTGGTGTCCATCAAGTACATGCTGTTTGTGCTGCGCGCCGACAACCAGGGCGAGGGCGGCATCATGGCCCTGACGGCGCTGGCCCGACGGGCGGCAGGCAATCACCCGCGGCTGCGCAGTTTCCTGGTGGTGTGCGGGCTGTGTGGCGCGGCGCTGTTCTATGGCGACAGCATGATCACCCCGGCGATTTCCGTGTTGTCGGCCATCGAGGGCCTGGAGTTGGCGTTCGACGGCCTGGAGCATTGGGTTGTGCCCGTGTCGCTGGTGGTGCTGGTGGCTTTGTTCCTGATCCAGAAGCATGGCACCGATCGCATCGGCAAGCTGTTCGGGCCGGTGATGGTCACCTGGTTTTTAGTGCTGGGCGGCCTGGGTATCTATGGCATCGTCCAGCACCCCGAAGTGCTTAATGCGATGAACCCGGTGTGGGGCGTGCGCTTCTTCATGGTCCATCCGGGCATCGGCGTGGCGATCCTCGGCGCCGTGGTGCTGGCCTTGACCGGGGCCGAGGCGTTGTATGCCGACATGGGGCATTTCGGCCGCAAACCCATTGCCCGCGCCTGGTTTATCCTGGTGCTGCCGGCCCTGGTGCTCAACTATTTCGGCCAGGGTGCGATACTGCTGGGCGACCCCGAGGCCGCGCGCAACCCGTTCTATCTGCTGGCGCCAAGCTGGGCGCTGCTGCCCCTGGTGGGCTTGTCCACCCTGGCCACGGTGATTGCTTCCCAGGCGGTGATTTCCGGTGCGTTCTCGTTGACGCGCCAGGCGATCCAGCTCGGCTACATCCCGCGCATGCATATCCAGCACACCTCCAGCGCCGAGCAGGGCCAGATCTATATTGGCGCGGTGAACTGGTCGCTGATGGTCGGCGTGATCCTGCTGGTGCTGGGCTTCGAGTCCTCGGGCGCCCTGGCCTCGGCTTACGGGGTGGCGGTGACCGGGACCATGCTGATGACCACCATCCTTGTCTCCGCCGTGATGCTGTTGCTGTGGAAATGGCCGCCGGTCCTGGCTGTGCCGGTGTTGCTGGGCTTTTTGCTGGTGGATGGCCTGTTCTTTGCGGCCAACGTGCCGAAGGTGGTGCAGGGCGGTGCGTTCCCGGTATTGGCGGGGATCGTGCTGTTTGTGCTGATGACCACCTGGAAGCGTGGCAAGCAATTGCTGGTCGAGCGCTTGGACGAGGGCGGGTTGCCGCTGCCGATCTTTATCGGCAGCATCCGCGTGCAGCCGCCCCATCGCGTGCAGGGCACGGCGGTGTTCCTGACTGCCCGCCCGGACGCGGTGCCCCACGCCTTGCTGCATAACCTGTTGCATAACCAGGTGCTGCACGAGCAGGTGGTGCTGCTGACGGTGGTCTATGAAGACATCCCGCGCGTGCCGGCCCAGCGCCGCTTCGAGGTGGACTCCTATGGCGACGGCTTCTTCCGGGTGATCCTGCACTTCGGCTTTACCGATGAGCCAGACGTGCCCGAGGCGCTGAAGCTGTGCCATTTGGACGACCTGGATTTCAGCCCCATGCGCACCACCTACTTCCTCAGCCGCGAGACGGTCATCGCCTCCAAGCTCGAAGGCATGGCGCGCTGGCGCGAAGGGCTGTTTGCTTTCATGCTCAAGAATGCCAACGGCAACCTGCGTTTCTTCAAGCTGCCGGTGAACCGGGTGATTGAGCTGGGGACCCAGGTAGAAATGTAGGCCCTGTTAAACATAAAACCGCGATGGGCTGTGTGCCATCGCGGTTTTTTTTGGCCTGCCGATCTGTGGCGGACTCATTGCCTTTTAAAGCCCGGGGGGTGTGCTAACGTCTTTTTATCCAAGTTTGTCGTCTGGCCCATGAGGATCCACTGTTAGGGAAAACCAAAGATGAAACGCGCACTCTCAGGATTGCTGTCAGGCATCACGCTTTTAGTCGTAGGTTGTTCGTCCAGCACCATGGAGACACCGCCTGTCGTCCCCCAGGCACTGCAGTTCGCCGACTCACACTTCCATCCTTCCAACTACGCCTATCAGGGCATTTCACTGAAGTCATTGTTGTCGGATTATTTATCGGCCAGCGTGGTCCGTTCGGTGGTGATGCCGCTGCCGTTGCAGCAGCGCTGGGACAGTTTTGAAAATTATCAGGTGACGGACCCTTCCGGCCGTTTGTATGGCGCCAATTACTACATCGGCCCCAGGGCGGACTTGTACTACTACGCCTTTGCGGACGCGATGTATGCCAGGGAGTACCTGCAGCTGTCCCCGGCGGAGCAGGGCCGGCTGGACCTTATGATTACCGGCTTCAACCCCATGGATCGCTATGGGGCCCAGCACATCAAGCGGGTGCTGCTGACCTTCCCGGGGGCGTTTGCCGGTATTGGGGAGTTCACGGTGCATAAGGAGCTGGTGTCACGCAAGATCGCTGGCGAGACCATCCGCAGCACAGCCACCGTGCCGCTGCCCCCCGACCTCGATAAGAAAGGCACGATGTCGCTGTATGCGCAGTCCCTGGCCGACCTGCTGAAGGTGGCCGAAGAGACCGGCCTGGTGGTGACGCTGCACAACGACTTGTACCAGACCGAAGTCAACTACGACGGCACTGTGGAAGCGATTTACCCTGACAGGACCTACGAGGCGGCCCTCAAGCATTTGTGCAGCACCGCGCCCCAGGCCTCGGTGATCTGGGCGCACACCGGGCTGGGCCGTTATGTAAAGCCGACGTCCAGCCACTTGAAGACCGTTGCCCGCATCCTGGACAGTTGCCCTGCCTGGGTGGTGGATATTTCCTGGGATCTGGTCCAGGAGAGCATCATTCACCCAGGGCCTGGCATGCCGCCCGTCAATGAGTGGATCGGTTTTTTCAATCAATACAGCAGCCGGGTGTTATGGGGCTCCGATACGGTGATGTTCAGCAAAAACACACTGGAACTGCCGGATAAGGTGGTGCCTGGCCAGCGCCTTACGGTCGAACAGTACCTGGCGCTTCCCGAACTGATTCGGCCGCTGTTCAGTCGACTGCCGCCTGATGTTGCAGAAAAAATCAGCCATGGCAACTACGTGCTCCTGTTTGATGAGGCGCGGCGCAAGGTGCGAGCCTGGGAGGCCAGCCACGCGCAGGATGATGTATGGGATCTTGCCGGGCCGTCGGCAGCGGTGCGCTGAGGCCTGCAAAAAAAGCCCCCGTTGCCGGTGGCAGCGGGGGCTTTTTTATGGGGGTGACCGATTACATCAGGCGTTACTCAGCCTTGGCCTGGCGCTTCTCGATGATCTCCACCAGGCGCTTGGCCAGCGCCGGATAGTTCTCGTCGAAGTGATGGCCACCCGGGAGCTTCATGGCTTGGCCCACAGCGCTCTTGTCGGTACAGCCGCTCTCGTCCACCTCTTCCTCGCCATAGATGCACACCACCTTGGCGGCAGGCAGCCGGGCCATTTCCGGGCCGGTGGCGGCTTCCTTGCCGGCATTGCCCAGCCAGCCTTCCACTTCGATCTCGAAGCTGCCGGTGCGGGCAAAGGCCAGCAGGATTATGGCGTCTACCCGCTGCTGCTCGGCTTCCGGCAGGCGGTTATAGATGGCTGGCAATACATCGGCGCCGAACGAATACCCGGTCAGCACAAAACGCTTGGAGCCCCATTTCTGCCGATAGTGCTGCATCAGCTCGGTCAGGTCCTTGGCGCTCTGTTCCGGGCTTTTGTGCTGCCAGTAGTAGCGCAGGGTATCGATGCCTACCACCGGGTAGCCGATCTTCGCCATCTCGCCGGCCACGTCGCGGTCCAGGTCGCGCCAGCCGCCGTCGCCGGAGAGGAACAGGGTCACGGTGTCCTTGGCCTGGCCGGCCGGCACTTCGACCACCGGGATCGCCAGGCCGCCATTGTCCGAACCCACCAGCTGCTTGCGCAGTTCGTTGTTCAGCACCTGTGGGTAGTTGATGTCGTAGTCGCTGATGCTGGTGGTGGCGCGCGGGGTGTCGCGTACGAAGCTGGCGCTTTCGTCGTCAGGGTTATCGTTCCAGGCCACCAACCAGTTGCCGTGCGCAGCGGTCTTGGGCAGCGGGTCCTTGCAGCCTTCCTGGACCAGGGCAAAGCCTACGGAGATGGCGTTGGCCTTGTCGTCGTTCTGCGTTGCCAGCCAGCGCCAGGCCAGTGCCGCGCCAGGGCCGATGCCGCTGACCAGGGTGGCCGGGCCCTTGAGCTGGCCCAGGGCCGCTTGCAGGGCTTGTTCCTGCAGTTTGCAGTCTTCCTTGGGCAGGATCACTTGCACGATCTGGGCACTACCGCCCCGGCTCAAGGCAATCAGCTGGTTGTCGGTAAGGCTGGCGTCGGCCAGCACGGCGACCGCTACGCGGGCCTTGATCGTGGTGCCAGGGGTCACCCGGGTCAGGGTCGAACCGTCGGCCTGGGGCAGTTGCTCCAGGGTCGGTAGGGGAGCGGGGCGGTTCCAGTACCAGTAGCCGCCACCCAGGATCAGGGCCAGCGCCACCAGACTTACCAATACATATCGCCAGGAGCGTCGAATCATCAGCGTTTCACCAATCCAGTCAAGCCGCCCGCGATCAGGGCGGCGGTATCGGCCAGTGCCACCAGCGGATCAAGTCCTGCGGGCACGGCCATGTAACGAGGTTCCCAGTCAGGCTGGAACTTGTCTTTGAAGCGGCGCAAACCTTGGAAGTTATACAGTTGCTCGCCACGGCGGAACACCATCGAGCCCAGGCGCTGGGTCAGCGGTGCGCCACGGCGTGGCTGCAGGCCCGACAACGGCACCATGCCGAGGCTAAAGCGTGCATAGTTGTGGCTCTTATAGTGCTGGATCAAGCCGATCATCATGAACTCCATGGTCAGCTTTGGCGCCTCGGGGTGCGCGCGCATCAGGTCGAGGCTGGCCAGGTCATGGCTGTAGGTCTCCAGCAGGTTGGCGAAGGCCACCGGCTGCCCCTCAAAGCGAATCACCGCAATGCGAAAATGCTTGAGGTACTCGTCGCTGAAACGCCCCAGGGAGAAGCCCTTTTCCCGCACGTTCTTGCCGGTCAGCCAGGCATCGGAAATGACTTTCAATGCCGCCATCGGCGCCTGGCCCGGCTCGAAGATTTCCAGGGACAGGCCGTCCCGGGTTCCGCGGTTCCAGGTGTAGCGCAAATCCTTCATCTCTTTGCCCTTGGCTTCCAGGTCAAAGCGCTTGAGATCGACCCGGGCTTCTTCGCCCAGCTTGATCGCGGTCAGGCCGATGTCCATATAGAAGGGCAGGTTCTCGGCGCGTACCTGGTAGAACACCGGGCGGGCGTGATGAATGTCGCACAGGTCGCGGAACTGCCAGATCATTTCGGCCCGTGGCTGGGTCGGGCCGATCGGGTCGTACAGCGCCACCAGGCTGCGGCCGCGCCGGGCGTACATCAGGAAGGCTTCGTCGTTGGGGTGGAACAGCAGGGCCTTGTCGCCGGTCAGGGCCAGGCCGCCATCGGGCTGCGACGAAGCCATCAGGATCTTGGTGGCGCGCTCCAGCTCATCGGCGGTCGGCAGGTGGATCACCGGGCGGGCGGTGCGCAACAGCCAGGTCAGCGACACAATCACCAGCAGGATGGCGGCGCCCAGCAGCGAGCGCAGGCCACGCGGGGCATTGGCGTCGAGGGTGAACTGCCACCACAGTTGATGGCTATAAGGCACGTCCTGATAGGCAAACAGCAGCAGCCAGATCGACGCGCCGAGCACGCAGACGCTGGCGACCAGGTACAGCGGCGAGAAGGGCAGTTCGGTCAGGCGGCTGGCGCGGTAGAACGAGCGGCGGAAGATCGCCAGCAGCACGGCGGTTGTGGTCATCAGGCTGGCTTCTTCCCAGTCGAAGCCTTTGAGCAGTGAGAGCAGGGCGCCTACCAGCAACAGCACCATGGTCAGCATCCAGGCTGCCGACAGGCGCCGACGCAGGCCCTGGGCCAGTAGCAGGCACAGCACGCCGATCAGGCTGGCGCCAAAGTGCGAGGCGTCAATCAGGCGGTGGGGAATCAGGAAGCCGATGTTTTCCAGGCGCGAGTCGATTTCCGGGGTGGCGCCGGAGAACAGCAGCACCACCCCGGACAAAAAAACCAGCACGGCCAACACCGGTGCCGCGAGGCCGGATGCCACCCGCAGGCTCTGTTGGGTCTGGAACAGACGCTGGGCTTCGCTGATCAGCAGGAAGATGCACGCGATCAACAGCGGCAACACCACGTAAATCATGCGGTACAGCAGCAAGGCGGCGGCCAGCGGCGCGGCGCCGAGCTTGTCGGCAAACGCGGCCAGCAGGATCGCCTCGAACACACCGACCCCGCCAGGCACATGGCTGAGCACACCCGCCGCGAGCGCCAGCAGGTACACCAGCAGGAACGGGCCAAACGGCGGGGCTTCCGGCAGCAACAGATAGAGAACGGTAGCAGCGGCGGCGACGTCCAGCGCGGTGATGATCAGTTGCAGGAAGGTCAGGCGGCGCCCGGGCAGGCGCAAGGTGCGGCGGCCGACCCTGACCAGCAGGTTGTCAGGGTAGGGCTGTTCTGGCAGGCGGCGGCGATAAATCCCGATGCACAGCACGGTCGAGAGCAGCAGCACCGCCCCCGCGATCCCACCGAGCAGCGCGGCGGGCAGATGCAGGGCGTTGGAGGCGGCCGGCAGGTTGCTCAAGGTCGCCAGGGCGGCGAGCGGCGGCAGGGCGCAACCCAGGGCCAGGCTGGCAAACACGGTCATATGGGCCACTTCCGAGGCCCCGATGCCATGCCGTGCATAGAGACGGTAGCGCACCGAGCCGCCGGACAGCATCGACAGGCCAATCGCATTGCCAATGGCGAACGCGGTAAAGCCGCCGTAGGCCAGGGTCTTGGCCGGCAGTTTTACCCCGGCGTAGCGTGCGCCGGAAAATTCGTAGCCCAATAGAATGATGAAGCCGGCGATCGCGGCGGCAAAGGCGCCCAGCAGGGAGGGCTTCGGCACTTCCAGGATCGAGTCGTGGAGGGCGTACAGATCCAGCTCAAGCAGCAAGTGGCGGCAGGCGATCAAGGCAATGGCAAACAGCAGCAGGGTGACCGCCAGCCCAATGGGTTGGCGATACTTGCTCAACAGATCCAGCCAGCGCAGGCGGGTGGGGGCGATCGGTTGAGTGGCTGTGACGGTGTCTTGTGGTTCAGACGAATTGGCGCGCATCAATCACCTCGTGGATTGTGCGCGACAGGATGGGGGTATCCAGCCAAGTTACCAATCCCTATGTACAAAATAATTACAAATAGTAACGCGGATCGCCAGGGTCGGCGACAGCATCTATTGGTCGCGCAAAGATGGGCTCGACACTTGAGCATAGCCTGCAAACGGATGGACTCCGAAACCCATGAGCGGTTTCATGAAAGATGCCATGCCATTGTTTCAAAAGAACTTTTTCTTCAGGCACAAAAAAGGCCACTCTTTCGAGTAGCCTTTTTTGATGTTTGGTTGCGGGAGCCGGATTTGAACCGACGACCTTCGGGTTATGAGCCCGACGAGCTACCAGACTGCTCCATCCCGCGTCTGTGGGCGGCATTCTACAGTGCAACGACGAGGTGTCAACCGTTAATGACATAAAGGGCAAAATAACTGCCAATTAACCTAAGTGCTCGATTGAAAACGACTTTTCACTCCACCGGCACATCGCCAGGGGCCGCAGGGCAAAAACCTGCGCGCACAAAAAAGGCCACTCTTTCGAGTAGCCTTTCTTGATGTTTGGTTGCGGGAGCCGGATTTGAACCGACGACCTTCGGGTTATGAGCCCGACGAGCTACCAGACTGCTCCATCCCGCGTCTGTGTGTCGGCATTCTACAGAGGAATGCCGGGGTGTCAACCGCTGATTTCAAGAAAAGCGCTTGTGCTTCAATCGCTTAGCTCTCCAAGTCGGTGGCTGAAAGGGGTTGGGGCCAGTCTGGCCGTGGCCTCCAGCTCTATTGGGACGTAGTCTTCGATTGAAAAAATGAATTCATCCAGGGTTTTTCCTACCGCTTTGTCAGATGATTCAAAGTACTGGTGCTATATACAGGTGTGAGTGCGATACTGGCGATCTGTCCACTTTATGTCCTGATCACGCCTCTCTTTATATGACGCAGCGCAAAATCATCCATGTTGACTGTGATTGCTTCTACGCTGCCATCGAAATGCGGGATAACCCGAGCCTGGCGCAAAAGCCCCTGGCGGTAGGCGGCTCGGCGGACCGGCGCGGGGTGATCGCCACCTGCAACTACGAGGCGCGGGCCTACGGTGTGCGTTCGGCCATGTCTTCGCGCCATGCATTGAAGCTGTGTCCCGACCTGACCATCGTCAAGCCGCGCATGGATGCCTATAAAGAAGCGTCGAAGGAAATCCAGACGATTTTCCGTGACTACACCGACCTGATCGAGCCACTGTCGCTGGACGAAGCCTATTTGGATGTTTCTGATTGCGCACATTTCGGCGGCAGCGCCACGCGCATTGCCCAGGATATCCGCCGGCGGGTCTCCAACCAGTTACACATCACCGTTTCGGCGGGGGTGGCGCCCAACAAGTTTTTGGCCAAGATCGCCAGCGACTGGAAAAAGCCCAATGGGCTGTTTGTGGTCACCCCGGACCAGGTGGAAGACTTCGTATCGCAGCTGCCGGTGAGCAAGTTGCATGGCGTCGGCAAGGTCACCGCCGACAAGCTGGCACGGCTGGGGATCGAGGACTGCCTGCAATTGCGCGAGTGGAACAAGCTGGCGCTGGTGCGGGAATTCGGCAGTTTCGGCGAGCGGTTATGGAGTTTGGCGCGTGGGATTGATGAACGTGCGGTGCACAACGACAGCCGCCGGCAATCGATCAGTGTAGAGAACACCTACGATGTCGATTTGCCGGACCTGCCCAGTTGCCTGGCAAAACTCCCGGAACTGATGGAAACCCTGGCCGGGCGCATGCAGCGTATCGACAGCAGTTATCGGCCGGGCAAACCCTTTGTCAAAGTGAAGTTTCATGACTTTACCCAGACTACCCTGGAACAGGCGGGGGCGGGGCGGGACCTGGAGAGTTACCAGCAGTTGTTGACCCAGGCGTTCAATCGGGGGGGCAAACCAGTGCGGTTGCTGGGGATTGGTGTGCGCTTGCTCGATTTGAGCGGGGGGAATGAACAGTTGGAGCTGCCCTGGTAGACGGCTGGAGGTGGGCTTTATGTGGGCGCGGGCTTGCCCTAATGCCGTTCAGTTAAGTGAACGCAATGCTCAAAGCAACGAAGATCAAATGTGGGAGCGGGCTTGCTCGCGATGACGGTGTGTCAGTCAGAGTTGCATTAACTGACCCGCCGCTATCGCGAGCAAGCCCGCTCCCACACAAGCCCGCTCTCATATTTTGATATTTGCCAGAGCTCAGCGAGTACCGGGATCCGCCACCAGCCGGCCGCCATCCTGGGTCAGCGCCTTGAGAAATTCCTGCTGCAATTCGGGGTCGTTGCGGGTCAGTTCAATCAGGCTCTGTTCCAGTTCGCTGGCTTCTTCTTCCAGGCCCAGCTCCGACAAGCGCTTGACCCGATGCACCCATTGGCTGACTTCGTCATCCTCCAGGTCGTCGTAGATCAAGGCATGGGCTTCCAGCAGCTTGCCGCGCAGGGTGCTGCTGATGGCCAGGGATGAGTCCGAATGCACATCGTCCTGGGCATCTTCAATGCTGATTCGCAACGTACGCACCTGGCTCAGGTCCTGCTCGGCAAACGGGCTGTCCAGCAGGTTCAGGCGCAGGACGCCATTGCGGTCGGTAGTCATCTCGTGGGTCTGCTTGCCGGCCTTGACCTGCACCGGTCGCTCGCTCCACGGCAGGCTGGTGTATTCCAGGCGGCGGTCACGCTGGATTTCATCGATGCCTGCCAGGTTCTGCTGCGCCCGGCCATGGGACTGCACGTTCATGAACGGGTTGAGCCCGGCCACGCCGTAACTGATCCAGTCATGGGTCATGCTGTCGGGCAGGTTGCCCAGGGCAAAGATGTTGGCCACGTTGGCCCCGGCGCCCGCCACGACAGCCACGGCGCCCAGCGGGATCTCATAGAGTTCGCGCCAGGGTTGGTAGGGCGTGTAGCGATCATAGCGGCGCGTGACTTCAAACTCAGTGACTTCAAAAGTCCGCTGTTCATGAATACGCACACGGCGTTGCGGCAGCTCAAGCACTTTGGGTTCGCCGACATCGATCTGCAGGCTGTGGTCGAGCAATTTGCGCTCGATCCGTTCCTCGTGCTCGCTACGTTGCGACATGTGATTGGCGCAGCCGCTGACCAGTAGGGCGCCGCACAAGGCGACGCCCCCCAGGGCTTTGGTGTTTCGCTTGAACATGACTTCTCTTGATCTGGTTTTCAGCGACGAATACGCGCCTGAAGGAAGGGCAGCACGTCAGCCACCGGCAACGGTTGGGCCTGCGCTTCGGTCCGGCTCTTGTATTCCAGATTGCCATCGGCCAGGCCGCGGTCACTGACCACGATCCGGTGGGGGATGCCAATCAGTTCCATGTCGGCAAACTTGATGCCTGGGCTGGTCTTCTTGTCACGATCATCGAGCAGCACTTCAAAACCGGCGGCCGTCAGTTCGGCATACAGTTTGTCGGTGGCTTCGCGAACCTGCTCGGTTTCGTAGCGCAGCGGCACCAGGGCGATCTGGAACGGCGCCAGGGTGTCGCTCCAGATAATGCCTTTGTCGTCGTGGTTCTGCTCGATGGCAGCTGCCACCACGCGGGAAACGCCAATGCCATAGCAGCCCATTTCCAGGGTCACCGGCTTGCCGTTTTCGCCCAGCACTTCGCACTTCATCGCCTGGCTGTACTTGTTGCCCAGCTGGAAGATGTGCCCCACTTCGATGCCGCGCTTGATTTCCAGGGTGCCTTTGCCATCCGGGCTTGGATCACCGGCCACCACGTTGCGCAGGTCGGCCACGGTTGGCACCGGCAGGTCACGCTCCCAGTTGACGCCGAAGTAGTGCTTGTCGTCGATATTGGCACCGATGCCGAAGTCGCTCATCAGCTCGACCGAACGGTCGATGATGATCGGCAATGGCAGGTTCAGCGGGCCCAGGGAGCCGGCGCCGGCGCCAATGGCGTCACGCAGTTCGGCGTCCGAGGCCATGACCAGCGGGCTGGCCACGCCAGGTTGCTGGGCTGCCTTGATTTCGTTGAGTTCGTGGTCGCCACGGATCACCAGGGCGATCAACTTGCCTTCTTCCTCGGCATGCACGATCAGGGTCTTGATGGTCTTTTCAATCGGCAGATTGAATTTCTCGACCAGGGCCGCGATGGTCTTGGTGTCTGGGGTGTCGACCAGGCGCAGCTCTTCAGCCGGCGCCGCACGGGAAGTTTCCCGTGGCACGGCTTCGGCCTTCTCGATGTTGGCCGCGTAGTCGGAGCCGTTGCTGAAGACAATGTCGTCTTCGCCGGACTCGGCCAGCACGTGGAACTCATGGGAGCCCGCGCCGCCGATGGAACCGTTGTCCGCTTCGACCGGGCGGAATTTCAGGCCCAGGCGGGTGAACACGTTGCAATAGGCCTGGTGCATGCGGTCATAGGTGACCTGCAGCGAAGGCTGGTCGGCGTGGAACGAATAGGCGTCCTTCATGATGAACTCGCGGCCACGCATCAAGCCGAAGCGTGGGCGGATTTCGTCACGGAACTTGGTCTGGATCTGATACAGGTTGAGGGGCAGCTGTTTGTAGCTGCTCAACTCGTTGCGCATCAGGTCGGTGATCACTTCTTCATGGGTCGGGCCTGCGCAGAAGTCGCGGCCATGACGATCCTTGAAGCGCAGCAATTCGGGGCCGTACTCTTCCCAGCGCCCGGATTCTTGCCACAGTTCAGCCGGCTGAGTGCTCGGCATCAATACTTCCAGAGAGCCGGCGGCGTTCATTTCTTCACGAACGATCGCTTCGACCTTGCGCATCACCTTCAAGCCCATGGGCAGCCAGGTGTACAGGCCAGAGGCCAGTTTGCGGATCATGCCGGCGCGCAGCATCAGCTGGTGGCTGATCACGACCGCGTCGGAAGGCGTTTCTTTCTGTGTGGCGAGCAAATATTGACTGGTGCGCATGGTAGGCCGTTGTCGGTTGCTTGGACTTGAAGTGACCTGGGATTGTACGGGCGGTCGCCGCCAGAGTACAGGCATCAGGTGTTGACTGGATTTCTGTGGGAGCGGGCTCCCACAGGGATCAGTCTTCTTCGGGTGGGCTCAAACGGATCCGCCGGCTTTCCTGGTACCAATGCAAGGCAATCAACAGCAGCGTCGGCACACCGAGCATTGCGGTGATCAGGAAGAAGTTGTGATAACCGAACTTTTCCACCATGACCCCCGAGTAACCGCCGATCAGCCGTGGCAACAGCAGCATGATCGAGCTGAGCAGGGCGTACTGGGTGGCGGAGAACTTCAGGTTGGTCAGGCTCGACAGGTAGGCGACGAACGCCGAGGTCGCCAGGCCTGAGCTGAAGTTATCCAGGGAGATGGTAAAGATCAGCATCTGCAGGTCGGCGCCCATGTCGGCGAGCATCAGGAACAGCAGGTTGGTGCCGGCCGAGGTGATACCACCGATAAACAGGATCGGCAGGATGCCGAACCGCACGATCAGCAGGCCACCCATGCCGGCGCCGACCAGGGTCATGATCAGGCCGAAGATCTTGCTGACACTGGCGATCTGATCCTTGGTGAACCCCTGGTCGATATAGAACACGTTGGCCATCACGCCCATCACCGTGTCCGACATACGGTAGGTGGCAATCAGCCCCAGCAGCAACAGGGCCTGCCAGCGGTAGCGCAGGATAAAATCGTTGACCGGCGTGAGCACCGGCGCCAGGCCCCGGCGGCCCATGGCCGAGAGGCACAGGGCGGTGAGGGTGATATAGAGGATGGCGCGCAGGAACGCGCGGTCTTCCAGCAGCAGGTCGAGCAGGCTCACGCCCTCGAACAGCACACTGGCAAAGTCGGTGTTGTACAGCTGGGTGAACATGGCCGGGACCGACACCAGCAGGATGATCAGCACGAATACCGACATCAGTTGGTGGGCAAACGTGTAGCGCCCGGCCTGCAATTGGGTGCGCAATGGCACATCGGGTTCACGCATGAAAAAGCTGGTGAGCAGGGCTGGGATCATCAGCACACCGAACAGCACGTAGGTGCCGGTCCATGCCGAGTGCTTATAGTTGAACCCGGTGGAGCCAAAGCCTTCGGCAAAAAACAGCGCGCCGGCGGTGGCCAGCAGGGCGGCGATACGGTAGCCAGACATATAACTGGCGGCCAGGGCGGCCTGGCGGCTGTCTTCGGCGATTTCCAGGCGGTAGGCATCCACCGCGATATCCTGGGTTGCCGAGGCAAACGCCACGATCACGGCAATGGCGATCAGCCAGGACAGGTGCTTCTGCGGGTCGCAGAAGCCCATGCCGATCAAGCCGAGAATCACCAGGGATTGGGACAGCACCAGCCAGGAACGACGCCGCCCCAGCTTGCCCAACAGCGGCAGGCGCCATTGGTCCAGCAGTGGCGACCAGACCCACTTGAACGCATACGCCAGGCCGATCAGGCTCGCATAGCCAATGGTCTCGCGTGCCACACCGGCTTCACGCAACCAGACCGAGAGCGTCGAAAACACCAACATGTAAGGCAGACCGGCGGCAAAGCCGAGCAGTAGCAGCACTAACGTCGAGGGGCTGGCATAGGCAGCGAGCGCGGCGCGCCAGGTTTTACGGGGCATGGGCTGGAGTCTGCCTCAGATTTACGGAAACAAAGCGCGCACTCTAACCGCTGTGCTCTACCGGGCGCCAGCCATGACGCTGAATATCAACGCGATTGTTCAGGATACTGACACCTTCGCTGCGCAAACGCGCACGCTGCTCATCGCCCGAAGCGCTGCCCACGGGCAGACTTATCCGACCGCCGGCGGCGACCACTCGGTGCCAGGGCAACGTCGAACCTTCGGGAAGCTGGCTCAGCGTACGGCCCACGAAGCGTGCGGCGCGCCCCAGCCCGGCCAGGTGCGCCAGTTCGCCGTAACTCACCACGCAGCCTGCGGGTACTTGGGCCAGGGTCAGGTACAGCGCGGTGCGGCGCATTTCGGCCGGGGTTTGCGGAGTGTCGGCGGGCTCGTTCACGGTTCAGGCAGCTCGGTTGAAATGAGTCGTCAATAGGTAAGAAACATCTGTAAAAGCGCTGTTGAGAATTGAACTCAACAGAAAACCTTGAGTCAGTCCTTGCTAAGACTTCAGCTACGCCGATAATGCCCCTTTTTTTCGCCAAACTTGAGCCCTGTAACCGCTTATGTTGTCCAGAACCCTGCTGTGCCTCGCTGTCTTTACTGCTTCTACCCCTGTGCTGGCCGATACGGTCTGGTTGAAAAACGGTGATCGCCTGACCGGCAAGATCAAGGTTTTCGACGGCGGCAAACTGCTGATCCAGACCGAATACGCCGGCGCGATCCCGGTGGACTGGAAACAGGTGAAAACCCTGGAAAGCGACCAGGAACTGCTGGTCAAGCAGGATGCCTACACCGGCGAGAAGGCCAAGTCCCTGCACCCGGCCGAGGACGGCAAGGTCATCCTGGCCAACGGCGAGGCGCCCAAGACGGTGGAGTTGGCCAGCATCCAGCAGATCATCAAGCCAAAACCGGTGATCGAGGACCTGGTATGGAAGGGCAATGTCGACGTGGCGCTGGACTACAAGCGTGCGGAAAAAGATACCGACGACTATGACATCGACTTCAAGACCACCGCCCGTCACGGCAAGTGGCGGCATATCGCCGAAGGCGAATACAACCGCGAATTCCAGAACGATGTGGTCACCACCGACAACTGGAGCGCCGAGTACGCGCTGGACCGCTTTATTACCGATCAATGGTTCTGGCAGGGGCGCCTGACCTACAAGCACGACAGGGTCGAAGACCTGCGCCGCCAGCGCACCGTCGGTACCGGTCCGGGTTATCAGTTCTGGGATGATGAACTGGGAGCGTTCTCTCTGGGTTCGTTGCTCAACCGTACGGACTATGAATACCAGGACGGCGGCAAGGACAACTTCTATTCCCTGGCCATGAAGTGGGACTACAACCGCTACCTGATCGGCAAGACCGTGGAGTTCTTCACCAACGGCGAACTGGGCAAGCCCCTGGCCGGCCCTGCCGACTATTCCCTCGATGCCGAAATGGGCCTGCGCTACAAGGTCACCGAATGGGCTTCGCTCAATCTCAAGGCCGAGCGCGACATCATCAGCGGCAGCTCGGACAGCGACCTGAGCAAGACCCGTTATACCGCGGGCTTTGGCGTGACCTGGTAAGCCTGCTACGGTACGAATGCGGACTTTTAATGTGGGAGCGGGCTTGCTCGCGATAGCGATGTATCAGTCGACATATTCGTTAACTGACAGTCTGCTATCGCGAGCAAGCCCGCTCCCACATTTTTTTCGGCGTTGTTACAGGCGCAACCCCCCATCCATCTCCAGAATGCGCCCGGTGTAATAGTCGTTCTCGAAGATATACGCTGCCGAATGGGCGATCTCTTCCGGGCGGCCCATGCGCTTGAGGGGAATCCCCGCCGTCATCTTCTCCAGCGCCTCGGGCTTCATGCCCAGGGTCATCTCGGTCTCGATAAAGCCCGGGGCAATGCCCGCCACGCGGATGCCATAGCGTGCCAGTTCCTTGGCCCAGGTCACCGTCGCCGCTGCCACGCCGGCCTTGGCCGCCGAATAGTTGGTCTGGCCGACATTACCCGCCCGGGAGATCGACGAAATGTTGATAATGGCGCCGTGGTTGTTCAGCTCCACCATCTTCGCCGCCACTTCACGGGTGCAGAGGAACACGCCGGTCAGGTTGACGTCGATCACCGCCTGCCACTGGGCCAGGCTCATCTTGGTCATTTCGCCGTCCTTGACCTTGAGCAGCAGGCCATCGCGCAGGATCCCGGCGTTGTTGATCAAACCATGGATCGCGCCGAAATCATCGGCGATCCGGGCCACGGTATGGATCACCTGTTCCTCATCCGCCACATTACATAGATAGCTGCGCGCGGTAACACCATGGGACTGGCAGGCCGCCACTGCTCCATCGAGCTTTTCCTGGTTGAGGTCCACCAGCGCCAGGTGGGCACCTTTGCTTGCAAAATACTCGGCCATGGAACGGCCCAGCCCCTGGCAACCGCCGGTGATAATGATTACTTTGTCGTTGAGATGCATTCGCATGTCCTGTGAGCAGATTTAAGCGGTTGCCCAAGTCCGTTTTTTGACGGAATTTATCGAAGGAGTCATAAGTTGAGCGTCCACGTAGCCCAGAATGCCCGAGAACTACTGCTCAAGGAATACCGTGGGGCGCTCGCCACCCACTCCAAGGCCATGCCCGGCTTCCCCTTTGGTTCGGTGGTGCCTTACTGCCTGGATGCCGAGGGCCGGCCGCTGATCCTGATCAGCCGTATCGCCCAGCACACCCACAACCTGCAAAAAGACCCTAAATGCTCGTTGCTGGTGGGCGAGCGCGAGGCCGAGGATGTGCAGGCCGTGGGGCGCCTGACCTACCTGGCCGAGGCCGAAAAGCTCGACGACGAGGCCGCCATTGCCGCTGCCGCCGAGCGTTACTACCGGTACTTCCCGGATTCGGCGAACTACCACAAGGCCCATGACTTCGACTTCTGGGTCCTCAAGCCGGTGCGCCATCGTTATATCGGCGGTTTCGGGGCGATCCACTGGGTCGATCAACTGACCCTGGCCAACCCGTTCGCCGGCAAGGCCGAGCTGAGCATGATCGAACACATGAACAGCGATCACACCAAGGCCATTGCCCACTATGTCGAACTGGCCGGCCTGCCGACCTTCGAGCCGGCGCAATTGGCCGGTATCGACAGCGAAGGCATGCACTTGCGCATCGGCCAGGGCCTGCACTGGTTGCCTTTTGCGCAGACTTGCAACACGCCGACACAAGTGCGCGAGGCCCTGGTTTTCCTGGCTCACGCCGACGCCTGGCCGAAAAAAGCCGGCACGCACGCTTGAATTCACGAAAGGGCGACGTCATCTAAGGTCTAGTAGCAAGGCATTCTTGCGTTGAGGAACCATTTGATGCGCCCTTTTTTATTGCTCTTTCTGCTGTTTCCGGTGCTGGAGCTGTTCGTATTCGTCAAGGTCAGCGGGGCTATCGGGTTTTTCCCGGCGCTGCTGCTGATCATTCTCGGCTCGATGCTCGGCGTGTTTGTGCTGCGCATCGCTGGCCTGGCCACGGCACTGCGTGCCCGTGAAAGCCTGAACCGCGGCGAATTGCCGGCCCAGACCATGCTCGAAGGCCTGATGATGGCCTTGGCCGGTGGCCTGCTGATCCTGCCGGGTTTTGTCAGCGATGTGCTGGGCTTGATCCTGCTGCTGCCCTTCACCCGTCGCTTGCTGGCGGGCAAGATGCGCCAGCGTGCCGAAGAAGCGGCGATCCGCCAGCGCGCCTTTGCCGATGACCTGCAGCCCCGTGGCGGCCCGGCACCTCGCCAGCCGCTGGGGCGTGAAGGTGATGTGATCGAAGGCGAGTTCGAGCACCGCGACTCCAAGTAACGCCATCCCTGGCCCGGCACCTTCGGGTGCCGGCCGACACAAAAAAATTCACCTGCGGCCCTTGTAATAAGCATATACGCCCTTATGTAACGGTCACCGCAAGGTTTCTGGTGGCGACACCAGACAGACTTCCGCGTTTCGCTTGGCGAAGCGCGACCGGCACCGCCGGAATACAACCAGCCGGTACTGATACCGGCCGATGAAACTTACAATTAGGAGAGATCGACAATGAGCAAGCTTCGTCCTCTGCACGACCGCGTCGTTATCCGTCGCAGCGAAGAAGAAAAGAAAACCGCTGGCGGTATCGTTCTGCCAGGTTCGGCTGCTGAAAAAGCCAACCACGGTGTGATCCTCGCAGCTGGCCCAGGCAAGACGCTGGAAAACGGTCAAGTACGTGAGCTGGCGGTGAAAGTGGGTGACAAGGTTGTATTCGGTCCTTACTCCGGCAGCAACACTGTGAAAGTCGACGGCGAAGATCTGCTGGTGATGGCTGAGAACGAGATTCTCGCCGTTCTGGAAGACTGATTTCCCGCCCATTTTCCCGTTACTACAAAGTATTTAAGGAATATCGATCATGGCTGCTAAAGAAGTTAAATTCGGCGATTCCGCCCGTAAAAAAATGCTCACCGGTGTCAACATCCTGGCTGACGCAGTAAAAGCGACCCTGGGCCCGAAAGGCCGTAACGTGATCATCGAGAAGAGCTTCGGCGCTCCGACCATCACCAAGGACGGCGTTTCCGTCGCCAAAGAAATCGAACTGGAAGACCGTTTCGAGAACATGGGCGCGCAGCTGGTCAAAGACGTTGCCTCCCGTGCCAACGATGACGCAGGCGACGGCACCACCACCGCCACCGTTCTGGCTCAGGCCATCGTCAACGAAGGCTACAAAGCCGTCGCTGCCGGCATGAACCCGATGGACCTCAAGCGCGGCATCGACAAGGCGACCATCGCCATCGTTGCCGAGCTGAAAAACCTGTCCAAGCCTTGCGCTGACACCAAGGCCATCGCTCAGGTAGGTACCATCTCTGCCAACTCCGACAGCTCCATCGGCGACATCATTGCCGAAGCCATGGAAAAAGTCGGTAAAGAAGGCGTGATCACCGTTGAAGAAGGCACTGGCCTGGAAAACGAACTGTCGGTTGTAGAAGGCATGCAGTTCGACCGTGGCTACCTGTCCCCGTACTTCGTCAACAAGCCAGAGACCATGGTTGCCGAGCTGGACAGCCCGCTGATCCTGCTGGTCGACAAAAAGATCTCGAACATCCGCGAAATGCTGCCAGTACTGGAAGCCGTTGCCAAAGCCGGCCGTCCACTGCTGATCGTTTCCGAAGACGTTGAAGGCGAAGCCCTGGCGACTCTGGTGGTGAACAACATGCGTGGCATCGTTAAAGTCGCAGCCGTCAAGGCTCCGGGCTTCGGCGACCGTCGCAAGGCGATGCTGCAGGACATCGCCGTCCTGACCGGCGGCACCGTTATCTCCGAAGAGATCGGCCTGAGCCTGGAAAGCGCCACCCTGGAAAACCTGGGTAGCGCCAAGCGCGTGACCATCTCCAAGGAAAACACCATCATCGTTGACGGTGCTGGCGTAGAGCAGGACATCCAGGCGCGCATCACCCAGATCCGTGCCCAGGTTGCCGAAACTTCGTCCGACTACGACCGTGAAAAACTGCAAGAGCGCCTGGCCAAGCTGTCTGGCGGCGTTGCAGTGATCAAGGTTGGCGCGGGTTCCGAAGTAGAAATGAAAGAGAAGAAAGCCCGCGTTGAAGACGCCCTGCACGCAACCCGCGCAGCCGTTGAAGAAGGCGTGGTACCTGGCGGTGGCGTTGCGCTGATCCGTGCTCTGGAAGCGCTGACTAACCTGACCGGCGACAACGCTGACCAGAACGTGGGTATTGCTGTACTGCGTCGTGCTGTTGAAGCACCGCTGCGCCAGATCGCTGCCAACTCCGGCGACGAGCCAAGCGTTGTGGTCAACGAAGTCAAGAACGGCAAAGGTAACTACGGTTACAACGCTGCGACTGGCATCTACGGCGACATGATTGAAATGGGCATCCTGGACCCTACCAAGGTGACTCGTTCCGCGCTGCAAGCGGCATCCTCCATCGGCGGTCTGGTCCTGACCACTGAAGCTGCGATCGCTGAAGCGAAGAAAGAAGCCCCGGCTGGCGGCGGTATGTCAGACATGGGCGGCATGGGTGGCATGGGCGGTATGGGCGGTATGATGTAAGCCAGCCTTACCCCTGATACATAAAAGCCCCGCCTGAGTGATCAGGCGGGGCTTTTTCATGGGCGCTTATCGGGGCACTGTTGGCTCAGTTGAGGGCCGGGTCTTTCGGGGCTTTCCAGTTCAGCAGGTGGTGCTTGAAGTCATAACTGGCCGTTTGGTAGTAAGTGATCGCTCGCTGGATCAACGGGTCATTGCTGTCAACCCGGGACTCTTGGCTTGCACCCAAGGCCTGGTCATGGCGACGCAGGCCTTGGCGCGGGCTGAGGATTGCCAGGTTGGTGCCATCAAACAGGCCCAGGTGCTGATAGTTGCCGACCACCACGCGCGGTGGCAGCGGGTTGTCCTGCAACAGGTTGCGCCCGAAAAACGTCGATTCATAGCTCAGGTTCAGCAGTCCCAGAAGTGTCGGGGCGAGGTCGATCTGGCTGGCCAGTTGCGCGCTTTCCCGGGCCTCGATCAATTTCGGCGCATAGATAAACAACGGAATCTGGTAGTTGGCGATGGGCAAGTCTTCCTTGCCCGCGCTGCCGGCGGTGTGGTCGGCGACAAACACGAAGATCGTATTGTCAAACCACGGTTTTTGGCGCGCAGCCTGCAGGAACTGGCCGATGGCGTAGTCGGTGTATTTCACCGCACCGTCGCGACCATTGCCGGACTTGATATCGATCCTGCCATCCGGGTAAGTGTAGGGGCGGTGGTTGGACGTGGTCATCAGCTGCAGCAGGAACGGTTGTTGTTTGGCGTAGTCGGCATCCGCCAGTTTCAGGGTCTGGTTGTACAGGTCTTCATCGGCCATGCCCCAGGCGTTCTTAAAACTGATGTCGGATTCGGCGACACTGCTCTGGTCGACCACCCGGTAACCGTTGCCGCTGAAAAACGCATTCATATTGTCGAAGTAGCCGCGGCCGCCATACACAAACACGCTGTCATAGCCGATGCCCTTGAGCTGCTGGCCCAGGCTGGCAAAGCCGCTTTCCCGGCCAATGCGCTTGACGATGGAGCGCCCCGGTGTGGGCGGGATGGCCAGGGTAATGGCTTCCAGACCGCGGTCGGTACGGGTGCCGGTGGCGTAGAAGTTGTTGAAGTACAGGCTCTGCTTGCGCAGTGCGTCGAGGTTGGGCGTCAGGTTGCGTGCATCCCCATTGCTGCCCATGTATTTGGCGCTGAAGCTTTCGATGGTCACCAGCACTATATTGGGTTTGCGCAGGGTGCCGGGGTTATCGATGGTGCGGCGGATATCCAGCGGGTCGCTGCCGATGAAGCGCGCATTGGGCTCGCTCAGCTCCGCGCGTAGCTGGCGGGCCACGGTATCGCTCGGCAGGCTTTTGTAGAACTGGCTGTAGTCCAGTTCGTTGTTACGGAACGCCGCGAAGAACTGGTATGGGCCATTGCTGGCCAACTCGTTATTATAGGCGTTGCCACCCTGGGTGCGCGGGCTGTCCTGGCTGATCACTTGCAGGCTCAGGCCGGCAACCACCAGCAGTCCCAAGGCATTGAGCAAGCGCCCACGCATGGCCGGCAGGGGCGAGTCGAGGGCTGCGTTGAACAGTTTGCGCAAGGCCAGGCTCAAGACAATCGCCAGCACCGCCAACAGGCTCAACAGTTTGCCGATGGGGTAGGACTCCAGCAGGTTGTTCAGTACCTCGTCGGAATACACCAGGTAATCGACGGCGATAAAGTTGAAGCGCACCCCGAACTCATCCCAGAACAACCATTCGGCCACTGAGGTGAACAGCATGGCGAACAGGCTGACGGTCAGTACCCCTTGCAGGAACCAGCGATGGCCACGCCGCCGCCATAACGCGGGCGGGCACAGCAGCAGGTACAGGCCCAGGGGCAGCGCGGCATAGGCCAGGAAGCCCAGGTCGTAGAGCAGGCCTACACCGAACACCGGCAGCAGGTTACCGCTGACTTCATCCAGGTGGGTGACGAGCAAGACGCTGCGGGTCAACAGAAAAATGACCAACCAGGTGCCGGTCAACAGTAGCAAATAACGCATTGGCGCAGTCTTGGGCAGGCCCATGTCTATATTCCTGAGAGCGATGGGCGGCGATATTCGCTCTGACACTGTGGTCAGTTTGTGAACCTATAGTGAAAAACTCGTTAAGCTGCTTAATTGGTTGAAAACAGTAATCGGTTGCCCGTTCAGGCCTAGCGGTAAGCCATACTTGGCCTTAAGCTGCGCGAGCCAACACGGCCGTTACCGCGTACGGAGACACTGCCCATGCGAATTCTATTGGTTGAAGACAACCGCGATATTCTGGCCAACCTGGCCGATTACCTGGGGCTCAAGGGCTACACCGTAGACTGTGCGCAGGACGGCTTGTCAGGCCTGCACCTGGCCGCCACCGAGCATTACGACCTGATCGTGCTCGATATCATGTTGCCCGGGATTGATGGCTACACCCTGTGCAAACGCCTGCGTGAAGACGCGCGCCGCGATACGCCGGTGATCATGCTCACCGCCCGCGATCAATTGGACGACCGTCTGCAAGGCTTCAAATCGGGTGCCGACGACTACCTGCTCAAGCCGTTTGCCCTGTCGGAGCTGGCTGCGCGCATCGAAGCGGTACTGCGTCGCGCCCAGGGTGGCGGTCGGCGGGAGCTGCAGGTCGGCGACCTGTCCTACGACCTCGACACCCTGGAAGTGACCCGCGAAGGACGTCTGCTCAAGCTCAACCCGGTCGGCCTGAAACTGCTTGCGGTGTTGATGCAAAAAAGCCCGCATGTCCTGCGCCGCGAAGTGCTTGAAGAGGCCCTGTGGGGCGATGACTGCCCGGACAGCGACAGCCTGCGCAGCCATGTCCACCAATTGCGCCAGGTGATTGACAAGCCTTTCGCCAAACCGTTGCTGCAAACCGTGCACGGTGTGGGCTACCGCCTGGCAGAGGGCCGTGATGGAGTTTAGGCAAAGCCTTGCCCAGCGGATCATCATCGCCTTTGCGCTGATGAGCGCGCTGGTGGCGGGAGCCTTCGCCATGGGCATCGTGGCCACGGTGCACCTGGTGGAAGAAAAACTGATTTCAGCGGGCCTGGGCGGCGACCTGCAACGCCTGCTGTTGATGGACAGCGTCGAGGACTGGCGCCACCGCCCTGAGCCGGACCAGTTGTTCTACTTCAGCGGCGGGCGTGGGGATTTTCAACTGCCCAAGGACTTGCGGCATCTGGACGCCGGCTTTCATGAAGTGTTTCGCGATGCGCTTTCCTACCATGCCATGGTCGAAATCGTCGACGGCCGTCGGTATGTCCTGCTGCAAGACCAGAGTGATTTTGAAGAGCGCGAGCGCGTACTGTTTGCGGTGGTGCTGGTGGGGTTTGTCCTCAGCCTGGCGCTGGCGGTATTCCTCGGCTGGGTTCTGGCCCGCAAGGTGATGGCACCGGTCGTACGCCTGGCGCGCCAGGTGCGCCATCGCGACCAGCTATTGGGCCTGGCCCCACCGCTGGCCCCGGACTACGCGGCCGACGAAGTGGGCGAGTTGGCAGTGGCCTTCGACGCCACCCTTGGCCGCCTGCGCCAAGCGCTGACCCGTGAGCGCTTGTTCACCAGTGATGTGAGCCATGAACTGCGCACCCCCTTGATGGTGCTGGCCAGTTCCTGCGAACTGCTGCTGGAAAACCCGGCGATCGATTCACGGGGGCGCAAACAGGTCGAGCGTATCGCCCGGGCCTGCGAGGAAATGCGCGAGCTGGTGCAGACCTTCCTGATGCTGGCCCGTGCCCAGCATGATGACACCACCATGTCGCCTCAGATCAGCCTGACCGAGGTCGCGGAGGGCTTGCTGGGGATCTGGCGCGACCCCATCGAGCGCAAGGGCATCGAGTTGTTCTACCAACCGGGCAACCCACTCGACACCCGCTACAACGCCACCTTCCTGCATGCGGTCATGGGCAATCTATTGCGCAATGCCCTGCATTACACCGAGCAGGGGTTTATTCGCCTGACCCTGGAACCCACCGGTTTTGTGGTGGAAGACAGCGGCGTGGGGATTCCCGAAGACAAGCGCGAGGCCATGTTCGAGCCGTTTGTGCGCGGTAACGAAAAACGCGGTGACGGCCTGGGCCTGGGTTTGTCGCTGGTCCAGCGCATCTGCGAGAGCCAGGGCTGGGTGGTCAGCCTCAGCACCATGGAGCCCAGTGGTTGCCGCTTCCAGGTTGAATTGAACCCGATCAAAACCTGATCCCTTGCCTGCCCCTGCTCTCGGGGGCAGATGGCTTCATGCCATGCTTTTCCCTGTAAAACTTTGTAATTCTTTAGGATTAGACGGGACGTTTTTTTCACAAAGGGTTGACCTGCGGATGACGCACGACTGCTTAAGGTTGTCGGCATCAGTCCAGGAGAGCTGTTGATGGCTACCCCGATCAAGCTTGAATTTTCCGCAAAGTACGACGACCAGCACGCTCAGGAATATTTGCTTAAACATCAGGACACCCTGTCGCGCCGTCTGTCTCACAAACGTGATGAGCAATTGGCCCGTGGTGCGCTGGCGATGGCCGGTGAGCCTAGCCTGGTATTGGACCTGCCGTGCGGGGCCGGGCGTTTCTGGCCGTTGCTGGCCGAAAAGCCCAACCGGATCATTATCGGTGCGGACAATTCCGAGTCCATGCTCAACATCGCCATGGGCGCGCAACCGGCCGAGGTGGTCAAGCAGGTACGGCCCTTGCAGACATCTGCCTTTGATATCGATTTGCCAGATAACGCCGTGGACAGCATTTTTTGCATGCGCCTGTTGCACCACATTGGCGAGCCTGCGCACCGCATGGCGATATTGAAGGAATTTCAACGAGTTACCCGCGATAGCGTGATTGTCTCGTTGTGGGTGGATGGCAATTTCAAGGCCTGGAAACGCAAGCGCCTGGAAGTGCAGCGCCGCCAGAAAAGTGAGCAGGACAGTTACCGAAATCGATTTGTGTTACCGGCTGCTACTGTTGAGGCTGAGTTTGAGCAAGCTGGTTTCCGCGTCCAGGAGTATTTGGACTTCATACCGCTGTACGCCATGTGGCGTGTGTATGTATTGCGCAAGAGGTAACAGGATGGCAGTTGAGTGCGTAGCAGGCAGTCACGTAGCTCCCGAAGAGCGGTTTGATTATTTCTGGCAACAGCAGGGCGAATGGGTCGAGGAACCCAATCGACGGCGGGGTGGCGAAAGCGGCGTACAGCGAGTGATCGGTACCCAGGGGCGCCTGCTCTACAGCAAGCGCCAGACCGGCCATACCTACCGCAGTTGGCTGCATCCCTTTGGGCGACCTACGGTGCTGCGCGAGCGTGATGCGCTCAGGGGCCTGCGCTTGCTGGATGTGGGCGTCCCGGAGCTGGTGTTTTGTGGTGCCCGTCGCGATCGGGACCAGCAGTGGACGGCCTTGCTGGTGACGGCGGCATTGGAGGGTTTTACGGACATCGACAGCTGGTACGCCGCCGGTGGCCGCGAGCAATGCGGGGAGCTGGCGCATGAGCGCCTGCTCGATGAGTTGGCGCAAACCCTGGCGCGGATGCACAAGGGGCGCTGGCAGCATGGCTGCCTGTACAGCAAGCATATTTTCGTGCGGGTCAGCGGGGCGGGTGAGGGCGCGACGGTCGACGTGGCGCTGCTGGATCTTGAAAAGTGCCGCCAACGCTTGACCGCCCGCCGGGCCGCTGCCCATGACATGCAGCAATTGCGTCGCCATTCGTCGTGGAATGCCACCGACTGGCAAAAACTCAGCTACTTTTACGAAACGGCGTTTGGCAGCGCTATCAAGGGTTTAACCTAATGAAGCTAGAAATAGCACGAGGTTTGTTTCTGTTGGGGGCCTTGGGCATCGCTTCCCTGGCCCTGGCTGCCTGGGAGCAGCCCCGCACAGAAGTCCTCAGCGCAGAGCACAGTGGTGGGCAATGCCCGCTGCCGCGTATCGCCAAGACTGCTGGGGTTACACAACCTGATCATCAGCTTTTGCTGTTTATGTTTGGGATGTCCCAGGGCATGAGGCCTGCGAGTTGAATAGATTGACGCCCCTGTAAAAGGCCCCGCAGTGCGGGGCCTTTTGTTTTTTGCGTGTTGCTGCGTGCTTTGCCCGGGTGGCGGCTAAAACAGAGCAACAGCAGAAGCGGAGCGCGAAGCTGCATTCGCCGCCATTACCGCAGAAATGGATATGTCCTCAATCAGCCAAGGGATCAGGCTTGGCCAACAACGTATAAACACACGGCAACACAAACAAAGTAAACAACGTCCCCACAGACATCCCCGTAGCAATCACCATCCCGATATCAAACCGACTGACCGCCCCCGCCCCCGTGGCCAGGATCAACGGCACCATCCCAAACACCATCGCCGCCGTGGTCATCAAGACCGGGCGCAGGCGAATCGCCGCTGCCTCTTCCACCGCTTCACGGGGCGTCAGGCCTTTGTCCTTGCGCAACTGGTTGGCAAATTCGACGATCAGGATCCCATGCTTGCTGATCAGCCCGATCAACGTCACCAACCCCACCTGGGTGTAGATATTCATGCTCGACCAGCCGAGGAACAGCGGGATCAACGCCCCGCAGATCGACAGCGGCACCGTCACCAGGATCACCAGCGGGTCACGGAAGCTCTCGAACTGCGCCGCCAGCACCAGGAAGATGATTGCCAGCGCCAGGCCAAAGGTGACCCACAACGCGCTGCCTTCCTGGATGAACTGGCGCGACGCGCCGCTGTAGTCGAAAGCGTAGCCGGCCGGGGTTTCTTCGATGGCGATCTGGCGCACGGTGTCGATGGCCTCGCCCATGCTGACAATCGGGAAGCCCGAGATCAGTGCCGAGTTGAGTTGCTGGAACTGGTTCAGCTGGCGCGGCCGTGCGCGGTCGCTGACGCTGATCAGGGTCGACAGCGGCAACAGTTTGCCCCGGGTGTTTTTCACGTAGTAATTGTTCAGCCACTCGGGGTTGTCGCGGTAGGCCCGTTCGACCTGGGCGATTACCTTGTAGCTGCGGCCATCAAGGGTGAACCGGTTGATCTGCGCCTCCGCCAGCAAGGTCGCCAGGGTGCTGCCCAGATCCTGCATCGACACCCCCATCTGCGCTGCCTTGGCGCGGTCGATATCCACCACCACCTCGGGCTTGTCGAACGCCAGGTCGATATCCACAAAGGCGAACTTGCCCGACTCCATGGCGCGTTTCTTCACACGGGTGGCCACTTGCAGCAATGACTCATAGTCATTCGGCGTATTGATCACAAACCCGAAGGGCAGGCCTTCGCCGGTGCCCGGCAGCGACGGCAGGTTGAAGCCGAACACCTGCAAGCCGGGAATCTGCTCCAGGCGTTTCTGCACCTCGGGCAGGATCTGCATCTGCGTGCGGTCGCGCTCGTTCCACGGTTTGAGCAGGAAGCCGCCGATACCCGACTGCACCCCGTTGAACCCATTGATCTGGAATGAAGAGTAGTACTCCGGGAAGTCCTTGAAGATTGTGATGAACTCATCGGTGTAGGTGTTCAGGTAGTCCAGGTTGGTCGGCTGCGGCGCGCTGGCCATCATGAAGATGATGCCCTGGTCTTCGTCCGGGGCCAGTTGCGACTGGGTGAACTTGAGGAACACCGGGATCAGGCACAGCACGATCAAGGCAAATACAATCACCACCGGCCGGGTGTCCAGGGTGCCGTGCAGCAGGCTCTGGTAGCGGCGCTTGAGGCCCTCGAAGATCAGGTCCAGGCGATGGGCCAGGCCCGTGGGGTTTTCGTCGTGGCGCAACAGCAGGGCACACATCATCGGGGACAGGGTCAGGGCAACGATGCCGGAAATCACCACCGCCCCGGCCAGGGTCAGGGCGAACTCCTTGAACAATGCCCCGGTCAGCCCCTCAAGAAAGCCGATGGGCGCGTAGACCGCCGCCAGGGTGATGGTCATCGACACCACCGGCACGGCAATCTCCCGCGCACCTTCCAGCGCAGCGTCCAGTGGCGTCTTGCCGTCTTCGATATGGCGGTGGATGTTCTCCACCACCACAATGGCATCGTCGACCACCAGGCCGATGGCCAGCACCATCGCCAGCAGCGTCAACAGGTTGATGGAGTAGCCCATCAGTTGCATGAAAAACAGCACGCCAATCATCGACAGCGGGATGGTGACCACCGGGATCACCACCGAGCGCAGCGCCCCGAGAAACAGGAACACCACGACGATCACGATCAGCACCGCTTCAAACAGGGTCTTGATCACTTCATTGATCGAGGCCTGGATAAACAGCGTGGCGTCGTAGGCAATTTCGGCCTTGAGGTTGGGCGGCAGCTGGGATTCCAGCTCCGGCATGATCTTGCGCACTTCCTTGATCACATCCAGCGGGTTGGCACTGGGGGTGGCCTTGATGCCGATATACACCGAGGGCGTGCCGCCAAAGGAGCTGATGGCGTTGTAGTTTTCCGCGCCCATTTCCACCCGGGCCACATCGCCGAGCAGCACCCGGCTGTCACCATCGGTTTTCACCGTGATGGCGGCGAAGGCCTCGGCGGTCTTCAGGTCGGTATTGGCGTTGATGCTGGTGACCACATATTCGCCCTTCACCTCGCCGGCGGCGGAGAGGAAGTTGTAGTGGCGTACGGCATCGGTCACGTCGCTGGCGCTCAGGCCAAAGCCGGCGAGCTTGACCGGATCCAGCCACAGGCGCATGGCAAACACCTGGTTGCCGAGGATCTCGGCCTCGGCCATGCCGGGCAGGGTCGCCAGCTTGGGCTGGATCACCCGCGACAGGTAATCGGTGATCTGCGGGTTGCTCAGTTGCTGGCTGGAGAAGCTGATATACATCAGCGCCGAGGCATCCGCGGCTTCCTTGCTCAACACCGGGTCTTCGGCGTCCAGGGGCAGCTTGTTCTTGACCTCGTTGGCCTTGGCCAGCAGCTCGGTGAACAGGCGGTCGCTGTTGGCGCCGATCCGTGCATAGATGGAAATCACCGAGAAGTTCTGGCGGCTGACCGAGGTCATGTAGTCGATGCCTTCGGCGCTCGCCAGGCTTTGCTGCAATGGCTGTGTGATGTAGCCCTGGATCGTCTCGGCATTGGCCCCGGGGTAAGCGGTGGTCACCGTGATCAGGGCATTTTCCATGGACGGGTATTGGCGCAGTGGCAGTTTGCTGTAGGCCTGCAAACCCAGAAGCACGATCAGCAGGCTGACCACCATGGCCAGCACCGGGCGGCGGATAAACGTGTCGGTAAACGCCATGGCTCAGTTCCTTGAACCGTCGTTGCGCAGAGGCAGGCCAGGGGTGGCCGGCAGGTTTTTATCCGCAGTGATGGCAATATGCGCACCGGTGTCGAGCTTGATCTGCCCGGCGCTGACCACTTGCTCGCCACGGCTCAGGCCCTGGGTGACCAGCACCAGGCCGTCGCGCCGTTCGCCGGTCTCGATAAAGCGCCGTTCGGCGATCAGGATCGGTTGGCCGCTGGCATCTTTTTCAAGGCTGCCGTCCGCGGCCTTTTTCTGCGCCACCACATAGGCCGAATTGCCGTAGAGGGTGTAGGTAATCGCACTTTCCGGTATCACCACCTGGGCTTGCGGATCGGGCAACAGCACTTGCAGGCTGCTGAACATGCCCGGTAGCAGTTTAGTGTCCGGGTTGGCCAGGGTGGCCCGCACCAGCACGTTACGGGTGCTGCTCTCGACTTTGGGGTTGATGGCGCTAAGGGTGCCGGGGAAGGTCTGTTTGGGGTAGGCCGAGACGTGCACCTGTACCTCCTGGCCGATGGCCAGCTTGGGCACCGATTGCTCGGGCACATAGAAGTCCACGTACAGGCTGCTCAGGTCCTGCAAGGTGGCGATCACCGTGCCGCTGGCCAGGTAGTCGCCCACATCGATCTGACGGATGCCGATGGTGCCGCTGAACGGCGCGACGATGTGTTTCTTGGCCAGGGACGCCTTGAGCTGGTTGACCGTGGCTTTGTGCTTTTGCAGTTGCGCCGAGAGCCGGTCGAACTCGCCCCTGGAGATTGCCTGGCTGCCCACCAGTTGGCTGCCGCGCCCGTAGTCGAGCTGGGCCAGGCCCAGGTCGGCCTGGGCCGTATGCAGCAAGGCGTCTTCCACCGCGCTGTCGAGTTGCACCAAAGGTTGCCCGACCTTGACCTTCTGCCCTGACTCGAACTGCACGTCCTTGACGGTGCCGGCGATCTCCAGGGCCAGGTTCACCCCTTGCAAGGCCTTGAGCGTGCCCACCGCTGGCAGGCGTTGTTGCCAGGGGTGTTCGACCGCCGTGGCCACCGCCACGCTGATCGGCGGTTTGGGCGCAGAAAAGACCTGGATCTGCTGATAGATGGAAAAGGCCTTATAGCCTCCCAGCAGCAGGACGATTAACAGGACAATGGCCAACATGATCAGCATGCGACGACGCAGCATATTCCGGTTCCTTGGAAAAAACTGAGGCAGACGAAGACGAACGATTCGGCACATTACTCCGAGTTTCGGGGGGATTCCAACTGGTAAATTTCACAGTTGGCAGGCAGGCTCAAACCCCCGGGTTGTAAGGGCTTGGAGGAGTAGGAAAGGGGTGTCAGCCCTTTCCTTTAGGGCGTGTATCAGCGTGTAGGTTTGGCCAGCGCCGTATACACCGACGGGAGGACAAACAAGGTGAACAAGGTGCCGATCGACATGCCGGTGGCGATCACCATGCCGATATCAAAGCGGCTGACCGCGCCCGCCCCGCTGGAAAACACCAGGGGGATCACCCCCAGCACAGTGGCGATGGTGGTCATCAGCACCGGCCGTAAGCGGATCGCGGCGGCTTCCTCGATGGCGACGCGGGGTGACAGGCCCTGTTCCTTGCGCAGTTGGTTGGCGAACTCGACGATCAGGATGCCGTGTTTGCTGATCAGGCCGATCAAGGTGACCAGGCCGATTTGTGTGTAGATGTTCAGGGTCGACCAGCCGAGGAACAACGCAATCAACGCGCCGCAGATCGACAGTGGCACCGTCACCAGGATCACCAGGGGGTCACGCAGGCTCTCAAACTGGGCCGCCAGCACCAGGCCGATGATCGCCAGGGCGAGGCCGAACGTGCCCCAGAGCGCATTGCCCTCCTGGACAAACTGGCGCGTGGCGTTGCTGTAGTCGAAGGTGTAGCCGGCCGGTGCCTCTTCTTCGGCGATGGTTTGCAGGGTTTCAAGTGCGTTGCTCATGCCGACAATCGGGTAAGCCGAGACCAGCACCGAATTGAGCTGCTGGAATTGATTCAACTGCCGCGGTCGTACCTGCTGCTTGGAGACGGTGATCAAGGTCGACAAGGGCAATAATTGGCCTTTGGCATTTTTTACGTTGTAGTGGCTCAACCAGTCCGGGTTGTCGCGGTAGGTGCGCTCGACCTGGGCGATCACTTTGTAGAGGTTGCCATCAATCCTGAACCGGTTGATTTCCGTTTCCGCCAGCAGGGTGGCCAGGGTCAGGCTCAGGTCTTCCATGGACACGCCTATTTGCGCGGCCTTGACCCGGTCAATGTCGATCACCACTTCGGGTCGGTCGAACGCCAGGTCGATATCCACGTAGGCAAATTTCCCAGAGTCGATCGCCCGTTGCTTGACGCGCTCGGCCACGCCCAGCATCGATTTGTGGTCTTGCTGGGAACTGATGACAAAGCCAAAAGGCAGGCCCTCGCCCGTACCCGGCAAGGAGGGCAGGTTAAAGGCAAAAATCTGCAGGCCGGGGATCTTGTCCAGTTTCTCGCGTAATTGCGCCAGCACCTGCATTTGTGTGCGCTCGCGCTTGTCCCAGGGCAGCAGTTGAAAGCCGCCAACCCCCGAATGCACGCCATCGAGGCCATTGATCTGGAAGGAGGCCTGGTACTCGGGCACGGTCTTGAACGGCTCGATAAAGTCCTGGGTGTAGCGATTGAGGTAGGCCAGGTTGGTCGGCTGCGGCGCGTTGGCGAGGATAAAGATCAGGCCCTGGTCTTCATCGGGTGCCAGCTCCGAGAGGGTGAAGGTGAGCATGGCCGGGATCAGGCCAAGGATGAGCAGGGCGAACACGATGACCACCGACTGCGCCTCCATGATCTGGTGCAGGCGGCGCTGGTAGCGGTGCTTCAGATGATTGAAAAAGCGATCGAGGAGCAGCGGCAGGCCCTGTGGCTGTTGTTCCGGGCGCAACAACAGGGCGCACATCATGGGGGACAGGGTCAGGGCAACGATGCCGGAAATCACCACGGCGCCGGCCAGGGTCAGGGCGAACTCCTTGAACAGCGCGCCGGTCAAGCCTTGCAGGAAGCCGATCGGCGCATACACCGCCGCCAGGGTGATGGTCATGGAGATCACCGGCATGCACACCTCCCGCGCCCCCTTGATCGCGGCTTCAAGGGGGGACCTGCCTCTTTCGATATGCCGATGGATGTTCTCCATCATCACAATGGCATCATCGACCACCAGGCCAATGGCCAAGACCATGGCCAGCAGCGTCAGGACGTTGATGGAGTAGCCCATCAGTTGCATGAAAAACAGCGTGCCGACCAGCGACAAGGGAATGGTGATGACGGGAATCACCACCGCGCGTAACGAGCCCAGAAACAAGAACACCACCAACACCACAATCAGGATGGCTTCCATCAGGCTCGACAGCACATGGTCGATAGAGGCGTTGATATACAGCGTCGAGTCGTAGGCGATATCCGCATGCAGGTGGGGCGGTAACTGTGTTTGCAGCAGGGGCATCAGCTCGTGTACGCGCTTGCCCAACTCCAGTGGGTTGGCATCGGGGGTCGGCTTGATGCTGATATAGGTCGCGGGCAGGCCATTGAACGAACTGAAGCTGTCGTAGTTCTGCGAACCCAATTCCACCCGCGCCACATCACCGAGGCGGACCTGGCTGTCACCGTCGATTTTCAAGGTGATGGCCCGGAAGCCCTCGGCCGATTGCAGCTCGGTATTGGCCGTCACACTGGTGACCACCAGTTCACCGGTGGCATCGCCGGCAATGGACTGTACGTTGTAGCGCTTGATGGCGTGCGTCACATCGCTGGCGCTCAAACCAAACCCCGCGAGTTTCAGCGGATCGAGCCACACACGCATGGCAAAGCTTTGGTTGCCGATGATCTGGGCCTCGGCCATGCCCGGCAGTGTCACCAGTCGAGGCTGGATCACGCGGAGCAGGAAGTCGGTGATTTGCGCATTGCTCAGGGTGTCGCTGGAAAAACTCAGATACATCAGCGCGGTGTTATCCGCCGCGACTTTGCTCAGGACCGGGTCCTCAATCTCCTTGGGAAGCTGGTTCCTCACTTCATTGGTCTTGGCCAGCAGTTCGGTGAATAAACGGTCGCTGTCGGCACCGACCCGGCCATAGATGGAGATAATGGACACATTCTGCCGGCTGGAGGAGCGCATGTAGTCGATGCCTTGCGCGCTTGCCAGGCTTTTCTGCAGGGGTTGTGTGATGTAGCTCTGGACGGTTTCGGCACTGGAACCCGGCGAGAGCGTGGTCACCGTAATCAGCGCATTTTCCATCTGGGGGAACTGGCGCAGCGGCAATTGCCCCCAGGCTTGCCACCCCAGCAGCAGGATCAACAGGCTGACGACCAGGGCCAGCACGGGACGGCGGATAAACAGGTCGGTGAACGTCATTCAGCGTTCTCCCGTTGTGCCGCCAGTGGTCGCTCATCGGGTTGATTCCTGTCGAAGCTAATGTGCACCGGGGTGCCGTTTTGCAGTTTGATCTGGCCGGCCGTGATGATCTGTTCGCCCTTGGCCAGGCCCTTGGTAATCACGATGTCGCCGTTGCGGCGCTCGCCGGTTTCGACCAGGCGTTGTTCGGCGATCAGGACCGGCATGCCCTCGCCATCCAGTTCGTCGCGGCCTTCGCTGTTTTTGCGCGGCACCACGACGTACACGTATTCGCCATAGGGGCTGTAGGCAATTGCGCTTTCCTGGACCACGATGTGCGCGCCCGGGTCGGCCAGCATCACCTGCAAGTGGGCGAACATGCCCGGGAGCATGTCGTCGGGCGGGTTGGTCAGGGTGGCGCGTACCAACACATTGCGCGTGTTGTCATCGACGATGGAGTTGATGGCACTGACCGTGGCGAAACTGAAAAGCCCTGGCCGCGCCGAGACTTCAATGCGCACGGACTGGCCGATCTTGATCTGTTGGACGGCTTGCTCGGGGATATGGAAATCGACGTAGAGGCTATGGGTATCCTGCAGGCTGGCGATCACCGTGGAGCTTTGCAGGTAGTCGCCGATGTTGACCTGACGGATGCCAATGGTGCCGTTGAACGGGGCGACGATACGTTTTTTTTCCAGGGCCGTGCGGCGTTGTGCAACGACGGCATTGTTGCGGTTGAACTCGGCGGACAGCCGGTCGAACTCACTTTTGGAAATGGCATTGACAGCCACCAGTTCCCGGCCGCGTTGAAAGTTCTGCCGGGCCAGGCTCCGGTCAGCCAGGGCCACCTCCAACTCAGCCTGCTCGGTCTGGTGTTCGAGCTGCAGCAGGGTTTGCCCTTCCTTGACCTCTTGCCCCGAGTCGAAGTGCAACTGGGTGACGACGCCGGGCACCTCGATACTCAGGTTGATACCTTGCAACGCCTTGAGCGTGCCCGCTGCGGGCAACTGGCGCTGCCACGGCTTTTCGAGGGCCGTGGACACCGCCACGCTGACGGGGGGCTTCGGCGCATGCAGAAGTTGCAGTTGTTGGAAAACCCAGAACGCCTTGTAGCTGGCGAGCATCAGCACGACCAACAGGACGATGCTGAGCATGGTAATCATCCGGCGACCCGGCATAGTGGCTTCCTTGTGATGGCGATGTCGTGCGGGAGGGGCGATGGACGAGCAGGCAGGCGCGCTCGTTGGCCCGGTGAGCCACGCAGTTTTCACGAGAAAGGCGGGTGCTATAAGGGGTAAATTCGCGAGTGTCTGTGAGAATGTTGGTCGCCGTAGAGAGGCGTTTTCACATGCTTCGTAGGAGAAATGCCTGGTGCTGCCGGGGCTGGAGAAGACGCTCCCGGGCGTTGGCCGGGAGCGATCAGGTGGCGCGGGGGTGAGGTCAAATCAGATGCAGGTGGTTATCCCAAAAACCGGCTGGTAAATCCAGGGGCTTGGCCACCCATTGGGGCTGCCGGCAATCGTAGAAACGGCAGCGGCCCTGGCCCGAGGTCACGACAAAGCCGTCCGCCACCGCGCCCACGCCGGCGCAGTCGGGCAATGGCCCGTCCAGGCGCAGTTCGCCGCTGTCCATGTCCCAGATAAAAAAGCGGTTACCCCGTGGCGCGGTCAGTGCCACCAGGCGTAGCTCGCTGTGCACGGCCACGCTGGCGGTGTAGTGCCCCATGGCCTGCAACTGCTCGTCTGCCACCGGGAACGCCACGAACGGTTGCCCCGGACGCTTGATCGCCAGCAGCTCGGAGCGCTCCTGGGACGGCCCCATGAACTGTTGCCCGGTGAGGATCGTGCCATCGCTGGCGATCCCCATATGCCGCACGCTGTTCATCGGCTGGGCGAGGGTTTCCTTGCTCAACAGCGTACCGTCACGCTGCATCAACACCAGGCTGGGTTCCATGGCGTCGAGGTTCATCTCGACCCGGCTCTCGGCCTCGGTGCGAATGCCACCATTGGCCACGATCAGGGTCTCGCCATCCGGCATCCACGACACCTGGTGCGGGCCGATGCCGTGGGTGGACATCTCGCCACTGTGCACCAGGCGCTCACCCTCAAACCGATACACCCCCAACAGGCCGCGACCGGGGTCGGTGGTGTCGTTTTCCGTGGCATACAGCCAGTCGCCACTCTTGTGGATCACCGCATGCCCATAGAAGTGCCGGTTGGCCTGGGACGTCACGGTTTGCAGCAGCGTGCCGTCGCGCAGGTCCACCAGGTAGCTCTCGGTGCCCGGGCGGCGGGCCACGAACAGGGCGATGGGCAGGCTCGGGTGGTTGATGATGTCGTGGCAGCGCTGGCCGACCTGGGTGGCGAACACCTGGCTGCCATCCAGGCGATAACCCACGGCGTAGTGCTTGCCATCGCCATCATCCCGGGCCGACAGCAGCAGCGGGCTGTCGCCCTTGCGTTTGAACAGCGTCCAGCCGCCCAGGGTGATTGCACTGAGCAGCACGCTGCCGATGGCCAAAGCCTGTCGCCTGAGCATCATCAGTCACCGTCGTTGGCATTGAAGCCCAGTTGGATGCCCAGCGCCTTGGCCAGTTCGCCTTCGTGCAGGCGGTGGACCACGTTGAGGCTGTCGTAGAGTGCGTTGAGTTGCTCGCGCCCGGCGTCGTCGGCCAGCAGTTCATTGAGCGAACGCGGGTTGCTGTCGAACAGCTTCAGGGCGGCGGCGTAGGCGGCGTCGATCTTCTCGGCCAAAGGCTTCTGGTCGGCGGGCAGCAGGCCACGCAGGCCCTTGTTGTCGACCCCGACCCACACGGTCTGGGCCGCCGCGAGGCTGGCGCGCAAGCCTTGCAGGGACGACTGGCTGCGCCATGCATCGGCCTGGAAAGGCTGGGGGATACCCTTGGACAGGCGCCCCATCGGTGTGCCGAGCTTTTTCTTCAGGGTGTCCAGGGCCGTGACCTGCACGCGCAGCAACTCGGCGATGGCCTCGTGGGAATCGGCGTAGCGCTGGTTAGGAAACTTGCTCATCTGCGCAAGCATGCCGTCGGTGCTGTTCCAGCTCGTAAGAATCTCTTCGGCCAGCAGTTTCTGGCGCTCGCCGATGGCAATCAGCAGCGGGCAGTAGCGGGCTTTCTGGGCGTCGTTGGCGATATCGGTCTTGGCGTCATACAGGATGTATTCGTAGGCCGACAGGCCCTGCACGACCACGCTGGACTTGGCCAGGGCGGCGGCATCGATCTGCGGCTGGGCGCTGGCCAGTTGCTCGACCTGGCGGCCGACGAGGTTTTTCTTGTCGGGCCAGAACTGCACCTGCCAGGCGCGATTGCCTTCGGCCAGCGGGCCGATCAGCAGCGGTTGCAACTCGGCCCAGGCTTTTTGTGCATGGAGGAAGTCGGCGCGGGCGGTCTCCAGGGATTCCTTGCCTTGGCAATAGGCCAGGGCGCTGACGGCCAATTGCCGGTCAGCCTCGACCCAGCGGCTGTAGGTCGGCAGGATCACTTGCTTGGCGATGGCCGCCGAGGTGACCGCTTGCGGGTCCTGCGGCGAGCAGGCGCCCAGGGCCAGGGCGGCCAGGCTGGTGAACAACAACTTGGGACGGAACATGTCGAGCTCCCTTCAATAATTGGGGCAAAGCTTATAGAGAATTCAGGAACGCGAGCAACGCGGCGCGCTGCTCGGCGTTAAACGACAACACCTGTTGTTGCGCCGCCTGGGCTTCACCGCCGTGCCACAGCACGGCTTCGAGCAGGTTGCGGGCGCGGCCGTCATGCAGGAACTGGGTGTGGCCACTGACGTTTTGCGTCAGGCCAATGCCCCACAACGGCGGCGTGCGCCAGTCGCGGCCACCGGCCTTGAATTCAGTACGGTTATCGGCCAGGCCCTCGCCCATATCGTGCAGCAGCAAGTCGCTGTACGGGCGGATCACCTGGTTGGCCAGTTCCGGTTCGGCGGCATTGCCGGCGGTGGTGAACTTGGGTGTGTGGCACGCCTGGCAACCGGCCTGGAAAAACAGGTTCTTGCCGGCCAGCACCTGCTGCGCGTTGACATCACGGCGCGCGGGTACGGCCAGGTTACGGGTGTAGAACAGCACCAGGCGCAGGATGTTATCGCTGACTTCCTGCTCGCCATTTTCGCCATTGCCGTTGGGCGCCTGCCTACAGGCAACCTGGGCCTCGGTGCAGTCGTCCATCGGCCGTAGGCGGGTGGTCAGGCCCATATCACCCGAAAACGCGTGAATATTTTGTTGATTGAGGTTCGGTTGCCCGGCCTTCCAGCCAAAGCGCCCGAGCACGGTTTTTTGCTGGGCATCATCCCAGACCCAGTTCGGGCGGCCGAGCACGCCGTTTTTATCCGGGCGTTTGCTGGCGTTTTGCAGGATGTCCGCGTCGCTGATGGCTTCGAGCAAGCCCAGGCCGATCATCGGTGGGGCCACGCGCGCGGAAAACCGCGTATCCGGGTGCATCGGCCCGTAGCCGAGCTGGGTGATTTGCAGGGTCGGCTTGCGCAACTCGACCACCGTGCCGTCCTTGAACGTGACGTTGACCGGGGTGTAGTCGACCCGCACCTTGCCTTCCGGGACCACGCCGGGCACGGCCATGTCCTGCAGTTGCCCGCCGTAGACCGGCTCGGGCACCACGCCAATCTGTTCGATGACCTTGGCATAGGGCGGCGAATCCGGGATCGACAAACGCACCAGCATCGATACCGCATTGCTGGCTTCAGGTACGGGCGGGTGACCGCGACCGTCCTTGATATGGCAGTTCTGGCAGGCGTTGGTGTTGAACAGCGGTCCCAGCCCATCACGGGCGGTGGTGGTGGCCGGGGCGATCACCCAGGGGTTGCGGAAAAAACTGTTGCCGACGCTGAAGTCCAGGCGGCGGGTCGGTGCCAGGTTGGCCGATGGCAGCGAAAAGGCATTCTGGTCGCTCTTGCGCACCGTTGTGCCGCCTCCCGAACGGGCTTCACCGGGCTCGGCCTGGGTAAACGTCGGCGGCGGGGTGTCATCGCAGGCACTCAGGCCCACAGCCATCAAGAGTACAGACAGGCGAAGCGGCAAACGGAGCATCGGTAATCCTGGAAGACGAGCGACGGTGGAAAAAATCAAGGCGCAAAGTCTAACAGGGCGGGGCGGATTGAATAAGAGCAATTATCGTTTGCTCCAATCCCGACCATTCCCGCTAGAATGGCCGCACATTTTTCCTGGAGGTGGCCAATGCAGGCTCTCGACGCTTTGCTCAACCGTGTTTCCGTGCCGCGCCTGCTGGAGCCGGCCCCTACTGCCGAGCAGCGCGAAGTGCTGTTCGCGGCGGCCATGCGGGCGCCAGACCACGGCCAACTGCGGCCTTGGCGCTTCCTGACGGTGGAAGGCGCGGCCCGCGAACAGATGGGCACCCTGCTGGCCGAAGCGGCCCTCCTGCAAGACCCCGAGGCGCCGCAAGCGGTGATCGACAAGGCGCAGAACGGCCCGTTGCGCGCACCGTTGGTGGTGGTGGTGATTGCCCGTCTGCAGGACCACTTCAAGGTGCCGCAGTCCGAGCAACGGCTGGCGGCGGCCTGTGCGGCCCACGGCATTCTGCTGGCGGCGTATGCCCAGGGCATTGGTGCGGTGTGGCGGACCGGGGAGTTGTCGTATTCGGCGCATGTGGCCAAGGGGTTGGGGCTGACGACCGGTGAAGAAGTCATCGGCTTCCTCTACCTGGGCACTGCGCAGAACCCGCCGCGTACGGCGGCCAAGGAAGATATCACGGCGTTTGTCAGCGCCTGGACCGGTGTCTGACTCGCCGCCAATCTGCTGGTGCTGTATGTGGGAGCCAGCTCCCACACAAGCCAGCCCCCACATAGGGTGTTTCATTGTTTTCAGAACCGGGGGGTTACACCCGGAACTGATCCATCAACTTCATCTGCTGATTGGCCAAGGCATTCAACTGGCTGCTGATTGCCGCCGATTCCGTGGCCTGGCCGGTCAGGGTCTCGGTCACGGTGCGGATCGCCGAGACGTTGCGGTTGACCTCTTCGGCCACGGCGCTCTGTTCTTCGGCAGCACTGGCGATTTGCAGGTTCATGTCGCTGATTACCGTGACCGCATCGCTGATCTTGCCCAGGGCCTGTACCGCCTGCTGGATCTGCCCGGCATTGCTCTGCGCCTGGCTTTGGCTCGAATGCATGGTGGTCACCACCCCGCGGGTGGCGCTCTGGATGCGTTCGATCACCAGGCGGATTTCCTCCACCGAATCCTGGGTGCGTCGGGCCAGGTTGCGCACTTCGTCCGCCACCACCGCAAAACCCCGTCCGCTTTCCCCGGCGCGCGCCGCTTCAATCGCGGCATTGAGCGCCAGCAGGTTGGTCTGCTCGGCAATGCTGCGGATCACTTCCAGCACCGAGCCGATCTGCTCACTGTTGACCGCCAGGGCTTCGACTTCGGTCACCGCCTTGCTGACTTCTTCGGCCAGGGTGGTGATATCGAGGGTACTGCGCTCGATAATCGCCAGGCCTTCACGGGCCGATTGATCGGCGCCCCGGGCGGCACTCGCCGCGTTTGAGGCGCTGTTGGCCACATCGTGGGCGGTGGCGCTCATCTCGTTGGAGGCGGTTGCCACCTGGTCGATTTCGCGGAACTGCACCTGCATGCCTTCGCTGGTCTGGCGCGCGATTTCCGAGGATTGGTCGGCGGTGCCGCGGGCTTCGGTGATGCTCTGCTTGATCTGGGCGATGGTCGGTTGCAGCTTGTCGAGGAAGCGATTGAACCAGCTGACCAGTTCCCCCAGTTCGTCTTTTTTCGTGTAGGCCAGGCGCTGGGTCAGGTCGCCGTCGCCGCTGGCAATGTCCTTGAGCATTGCCGCCACACTGTTGATTGGCCGGGTCACGCCGGTGGCGGTCAGCCACATCAGCAACAGGCCCAGCAGGCCGGCCACGGCGCCCACCAGCAAGGCCTGGAATGTGCCGCGATCCCTAGCGGCATCGAGCACCGTCTGCAGTTTGAGTGCATCGGCCAGAAACACTTGCTTGGGCAGCTTGATCACCACGCCCCAGGGCTTGGCATCGGCAATCGGCTTGACCGGGTACACCGCGCGGATCGTATCGTCCTGCTCACGGACCATGCGTGTGTCACTGGCCATCAGTTGTACGAGCTCTTTGCCTTCGTCGCCGAGCACATCGACGATGCGCTTGCCGACCTTGTCCGGCTCGCCGCTGTAGCTGGCAATCAGGCCACTGCCAGAGAGCACCTCCATGATCCCGGCACCGCCGAACAGCTCTTTTTGCGCGGTATTGGCGGCTGCTTGCAGGGCATCCAGGGCAATATCGACACCGACGACGCCAATCACCTTGCCATCCACCAGCAGCGGCAGGGAGATCGTGGTCATCAGCACCGACTTGCCGGCGACGTCGTCGGCGTACGGGTCCAGCAGGCAAACGCTGCGGGTATCTCGTGGGCAGGTGTACCAGATGTTGTAGGGCGTACCGCTGAGGTTGAGGCTGGTCTTGTTCATGTCGGCTTCGACCATCACCGTGTTCAGGCTCTCACCGCCGGCACGGCTCCAGTAGCTGGAAAAGCGCCCGGCCTCGTTGGAACCGTGCAGCTTGTCGTTGACGAACTCGCTGTCCTTGCCATCCAGGCCGTTGGGTTCAAACGACAGCCAGATTCCCAACACCTTGGTATTACGCTCGAAGGTGGTCTTGATCCGCTGGTTGAGTTCCTCGCGCACGGTCGCCGCTTCCAGCGAACGCTTGGCGGCCATGTTGCGCAAGTCCTTGACCTGATCGGCGAGGGCGGTGATCGCCAACAGGCTCTCGCCGAAGATTTTCTGGACCTGGACTGCCTGCTCGGCGGCCTTGGCCTGGAGCAGGTTCTCCACGCCGGTGGTGAGCATGCGTGAGCTGGAGGCGCTGACCAGTTGGTCGTTCTGGCTGGACTGGTAGAGGTTCAGGCTGACGATCAGCGCAATCACCCCCAACAGGCAGAGGCCGGACAGCAGCACGATTTTCAAGCGGATCGAGAGGGTGTCGAACATGGCATTACTCGCGTTTGGACTTGTTGGAATACAAGCAGAAAAGCGGCCAAGTCCATTCGGCGCTATGTTCGCAACATCGGCGCCGACGGATATTTCATGAGGGGCAGGCGATGAGCGGTAGCACGCTCAGGCAACGGTGCGCGCCAGACGTTCAGGGCGGGACCAGATCCACAGGTTGCCCAGGCCCATCCCGGCGATGGCCAGGTAGATCGGCCAGCCGTGATCGAGCATCACCAGCATCAGCCCGGCACACAGCAGCATGCTCACCGTGGCGCTGACCTTGGCCCGGCGCGCGATGATCTTGCCGTTGCGCCAGTTGAACAGGATCGGCCCGAACAGCCGGTGGTTTTCCAGCCAGGCGCTCAGGCGTGGCGAACTCTTGGTGGCGGCCCAGGCGGCCAGCAGGATGAATTCGGTGGTGGGCAGGCCCGGCACGACAATCGCGACCAAGCCGATCCCCAGGCTGACGTAGGCCAGCAGGCCGAACAGGATTCGGGCGAGTTTGGAGGGGGATTGGGTTGTGCCGGTCATGGGAGCAATGGGTATGGAGTACGAAGATTCTGAAGAAGGAGCGCGATCAAAATGTGGGAGCGAGCAAGCCCGCTCCCACATTTAATCTGATCACATTCCAACCAGGGTAGGATCAGGCCAGTTCCGGGGCACTAGCGTACGCCTGTTCCAGCAACACGGTGAAGCGTACGAATGCATCCACCGCACCTTTCTCCGCCGCCGCTTCTTCTTCGGCGCTCAGTTCCAGGCTATCGAGGGTGCGGGTGAAGCGCTTCCAGCCTTCGGCACGACCACCGGCCGGCTCGCCCAGGTGGCGGGCCCCGAAGGTTTCGCTCAGGCCCAGGCCCACGGCACGCTTGATCAGAAACGCCGCGCCCAGCTTGGAGCCTTCGGACACGAACAGCCAGCCCAGGGCCTGGGCCTTGCTCGGGTTCTGCACGGCACCGGCCACCGGGGCTGGCACTGCGGTTTCCAGGTCGGCCAGGTCCAGCTTGGCGGCGTCGGCGCGGCAGCGCTCGGCCAGGTCCGGCACCAGCTTGATCAGCTCGGGGTCGTTGTACAGCGCCACCAGTTCCGATTGGAACTGGTATTGCGCGACCACGAAACGGGCGAAGTTGGCCTGGGTTTCAAACGGGGCGTGAGCCTTGACCAGGGCATCGAGCTTGGTATGCGGCTCGTGGGTGATCTGGTTCAGGCGCTGGGAGCGCAGGCTTGCGCGTTCTGCGGTGGTGGAAGCGGTCATTGGATGTCCTTGAGAAGGAAAAGCGCCTTATTGCCAGGCTGTTATTACTAGACGAACAAGAAGACGCGTCACAGTAAAAAATCCTCACCCCGGCCGGCGATAAAACCGGCGAGGCGGGGCTGCATGGGTCAGATGTCCCAGATCAGGTTGATCGCAACGTTGCGTCCTGGCTGGGTCAGGCGGTCCAGGCTGGCTGGCGAAGTCACGCCGGCTTCGCCCACACCGTCGTAGCTGCGCACGTCATCCCAGTTCCAGTATTTCTTGTCGGTCAGGTTGTACAGGCCGCCGTTGACGGTCAGGTCGTCGGTGACTTTGTAGAAGCCGGTCAGGTCGACGATGCCAAAGCCCGGGGTCTTGAACGGGCCGTTGGCCTTGATGCCGGTTGGGGTAAAGAACGTGGCGCTGTCGACCCGGTCCTGTTTCTTGACCAGGGTCCAACTGACCAGCGCCCCGTAGTTGTCCTGGTCGTAGCCCAGGCCAAACACGCCCTTGAGCGGGTTGACACTGTTCAGCGGCTGGCCCGTTTCGTCGTTGCGCCCGTGGGCGTAGGCAATCGCACCTTTGGTGTACAGGCCTTGTGGCGCGCCGAAGGCGTCCAGGTTCAAGCGACCTTTGACTTCCATACCCTTGATGGTGGCACGCTTGATATTGCCCGGCTGGAAGATAGTGCCAGCCGGGCCCAGCGCGGCGTTGTCTTCATCGATAAAGTTGCGGTACTTGTTATAGAACACCGCGACATCGAAGTTGCCGGCGTCGAAATTGCCACGGATTCCGGTTTCATAGCTCTTGCTGGTTTCTGGCTTGAGGTTGGAGTTGGGTTCGACGACATAGCCTTCGCCAAGGTTTTCAAAGCGCCCGTACAGCGCTTTGGCCGATGGCGTGCGGAACCCTTCGGCGTACTGGCCAAACCAGGTGTACTGCTCGGTCAGCGCGTAGGTCACGCCCAGCTTTGGCGAGAAGCGATGCCAGGTTTTATTCGAGTCGTTGTGGGGGTACTTGCGGTCCGGGTCGGTGGTGTTGAGGAACTCTTCGGTCAGCTTGGGTTTGAGCTGGATGTAGTCGTAGCGCAGGCTGGGCATGACGGTCCAGTTGTTCCAACTGATCTGGTCCTGGGCGAACAGCGCATAGCTGTTGATGGTCGGGTCCGGGAAGTCGCTGGCTTTTTTCACGCTGTCGGCAGGGGCTGGGCTCGGTGCGCCGATGGCGGTACAGCCGGCACCGACGGCCAGGCAGGTGGCTGCGCCTTCACGGGAGCCGGTGACTTTCTGCTGCTTGAGCGTGGTGCCGTAGGTCAGCAGGTGATCGGTATCGCCGATGACGAAGGCCTTGTCCAACTGGGCGTCGAACACCCACTGCTTTTCTTCGTAGAGGGTGTCGCGGGTGCGCAGTACGCGGCGGCCGGCTTGATAGATTTCGCTGGTGGCCTGATCGGTCTTGGCGATCTGGTAGTTGAGGCTGGTCTTGATGTGATCGGCAAACGGCGAGTCGAGGGAAAACTTGTTTTCCAGGCCAAAGCGTTCGCGGGTGATGGTGTCGTTGCCACGACGGTCGCGGTACATATTCATGCCCTGGCCTTCGAGGAAGATCCCGCCCACTGCACTTTTCTGGTTGATGTCGCGGTCGTCCTTGTACTTCTCGTAGGTCAGGCCCAGGCGGTTGTCTTCGCCGTAGTTCCAGCCCAGCTTGGCCAGCACGTTGGTGGTGCGCACGTCTTCGGGGTTGGCGCCGGTGCGGGCCAGGCCGGTGGCGTTGTTGCCGTCGTAGGATTCCATCTCGTGGCCATTGCGCTGGCTCAGGTGCAGCAAGCCATCGAAGTCCTGCAGCCGCCCGGCGACGGTGCCGGAGGTCAGCCAGCTTTCGTCGGCCGAGCTGTAGCCGGTCTTCAGGCGCGCGCCCACATCCTGGCCGGGCTTGATGATGTCGTCCGGATCGAGGGTGAAGTAGCTGACGGCGCCGCCGATGGCGCTGCTGCCATACAGGGCCGAGGCCGGGCCGCGGATAATCTCGACGCGCTTGACGATTTCCGGGTCGACATAGTTGCGGCGGGTCTTGGCGTACGGGCCGTTGAAGAAGTTGTCCGGCACCTCTACACCGTCTACCTGGGTGAGGATGCGATCGCCGTCGATCCCGCGGATGTTGTAGCCGGAATTACCGGAGCGGGTGCCGGCGCCGCCGACCGAGACACCTGGCTCGTAGCGCACCAGTTCGCGGATGGTGTTGACGTTCTGGCGGTCCAGTTCCTCGCGTCCATGCACGGTGACAGTGCTGGGCACGCTGTCGACGCTCTGCTCCTGGCGGGTGGCGCTGATGGTCATTTGTTGCAGGGTGATGGCGCTGCCCGCCGTGCGCTTTTCCAGCACGATGGTGTTATTGCCCAGTTTGCGGTAGTTCAGGTTGGTCCCCACCAACAGCCGGTCCAGGGCTTTTTCCGGGGTCAGCGAACCGCGCGCGCCCGGGGAGGAAACCCCTTGGCCCAGTTCGGCGGGCAGGCCGATCTGCCAGCCGGTGACGGCGGTAAAGGCGTTGAGTGCTGACACCAGGGGTTGCTGCTCGATGCTGAAGCTGTAATTGGCATGGTTACGCGCAGCGGGTTCGGCCGCGGTGGCCGTCAGCACCGGGCCGCCCGCCAGCAGGATGGCGGCGGTCAGCAGGCACAGCGTGGGCGAAGAGGACCGGCGGTTGAAACGAGAGGACATCGAGAGCGCTCCGAGGGACGAGTCTTATAGTTGCGAGCCTGAATCAAATAGGAATCAGTTGCATTGGCTAAGACGAGACGTACCAGCAGCGGCTATCGAGTAAAAATAATTATTCTCAGTTGAGAATCACCAGCGCGGGGAACTCCGAGAGCTTGGCCGAGGTGATGTGGGCCAGGGAGCGCACCACGTCCAGGGGCTGGTCCAGGCGGTAATTACCGGTCACCGCGACGCTGGCCAGTTGCTCATTGGTGTTGACGATCCAGCCTGGGTAATAGCGCCGCAGCTCAGCTAGCACTTCACTCATCGGGCAGTTTTCAAAGATCAGCCGGCCCTGGACCCACGCCAGTTCCTTGGTGGCATCGAGCTTGGCCGGTTGGCCGAAGCCCTTGGGGCCGACGCGGATGCTCTCGCCGGCGCTCAGGCGCACCCGGTTGTTGCCGGAGGGGGTGCTCAGGTCGACATCCCCGCGTTGCACCTGCACCTGCGCTTCACCGTTGAGGTAACGCACGGCAAACGCCGTGTCGCTGACGCTGGCGCGCACCGGGCCGGCGTCGATTTGCAGGGGCAGGCCACGGTTGGCCACGACCTCGAAAAACGCCTCGCCCTGATACAGGCGGGCGATGCGCTGATGCTCGTCGATGGTGCTGGAGAACGCCGAATTGGTATTGAGCAGCACCTTGGAGCCGTCCTCCAGTTGCAGGCGCTGGCGCTCACCGACCACGGTCAAGTGGTCGGCCTGCAGGCGCACCGGCAGGTTGCTGAAGCTGAACAGCCCCAGCAGCAACACCGCCGCCGTGGCCAGGGGCTTGCAATGCGGCTTGATCCGCCGCCAGGCGCTGGGCTTGCGCGGCGCATTGAGGGCTACGGCGGCGCTGTGCACCGGCGCACCGCCCCAGGCGGCCTGGGCTTTGGCGAAGGCTTGGGCGTGACTCGGGTCGGCATCCAGCCAGGCCTGGAACGCGGCTTGCTGGCCGGGCTGCGGGCACTGCAACGCGATCAGCCAGTCGAGGGCTTGATCCATGGCCGCATGTTGCAACACCTCATGAGCCAGCTCATGGGGGTGCAGTTTGTTCGGGTCCGTCACGGTGTTCCTCGGGTCTTCGCCACGTTTTATTCAAGAGCTGTTGTGACATGTCTGTCAGCTTTTACCGATAAAGCTTAAGGGTGATCGAGCCGTGCGGCTACACCTATGCAGATGGCCATGATCAATTTCAGTTCCTTTTGCACGGTGCTCAACGACACCTGCAATTGGTCGGCGATCTCTTGATAGCTGCAACCGTGCAGGCGGCTGAGGATAAAGATCTGCTGCTGGCGGGCGCTCAACTGCCCGAGGCTGACGCTCAGGTGCTCCAGCAGTTGCTCGGCGTGGGCGGCGTCTTCGGGCGTCGTGACCGGGGAGGCGACGCTTTGCAGGACATCCATCGGGACATCTTCCTGCAAGGTACGGGACTGGATCCGCCGCGCGCGCAGATGATCCAGGGCCAGGTTGCGCGCGGTCTGGAACACGAAAGGTTCGAGGTGATCAATCGGTCGTTCGCTGAGGGCCCGGGTGACGCGCAGGTAGGTTTCCTGCAACAGGTCCTCGGCGGTGCTGTGGTTATCCACCATCCGCTGCAAAGTGCGCAGTAGCACCAGCCGTTGGCTGAGGAAGACTTGGTTGAAGCGAGATAGGCTCACAGGGGTACCGGACCGATTGCTAGTTAATGATAATGCTTATCATCACTGGAAATGGCAAGGTCACATTCTGTGAGTGTGCGCAAAACCCTGTGGGAGCTGGCTCCCACATAAGCCAGCCCCCACACAAGCCGGTTCCCACAGGGAGTTACTCGGCGTTACATAGCGCCAGGCAGTTATCCAGCATACGGTTGGAGAAGCCCCACTCGTTGTCATACCAGGCCAGGACCTTGAGCAGCTTGCCGCTGGACTTGGTGTGGTTGGCGTCGAAGATCGACGACAGCGGGTTATGGTTGAAGTCGCTGGAAACCAGCGGCAGGGTGTTGTAGCCGAGGATTTTCGAGTGTTGGCTGGCTTCTTTGAGCAGCGCGTTGACCTCGTCTGCCGTGGCTTCTTTTTTCAATTGCACGGTCAGGTCCACCAGTGACACGTTGATCACCGGCACCCGCACCGCCATGCCGGTCAGCTTGCCTGCCAGTTCCGGCAGTACCAGGCCCACCGCTTCGGCGGCGCCGGTCTTGCTCGGGATCATGTTCTGCGTGGCCGAGCGGGCGCGGTAGGGGTCGGTGTGGTAGACGTCGGTCAGGTTCTGGTCGTTGGTGTAGGCATGAATAGTGGTCATCAGGCCGCTTTCGATCCCCAGTTCGCGATGCAGCACCTGGGCCACCGGCGCCAGGCAGTTGGTGGTGCAGGAGGCGTTGGAGATGATCTGGTGCGATTGACGCAAAATGTCATGGTTTACCCCGTAGACCACGGTGGCATCCGCGCCCTTGGCCGGGGCCGAGATAATTACCTTGCGCGCACCGGCGCTAAGATGGGCGGCGGCCTTGTCACGGTCGGTGAACAGGCCGGTACATTCAAATACCACGTCGATCTTGTGTGCAGCCCACGGCAGGTCGGCCGGGTTGCGAATGGCACTCACGGCAATCCGGTCGCCGTTGACGGTCAGACTTTCCTGATCGTGGGCCACCTCTGCATCGAAAGTGCCATGGACGGTGTCGTATTTGAGCAGGTGGGCATTGATCGAACTGTCGCCCAGGTCATTGATGGCGACGATCTGCAAATCCTGGCGGTAACCTTGGGTATAAAGTGCGCGCAGGACGTTGCGGCCAATACGGCCAAAACCATTGATTGCAATCCGAAGAGTCATTTGAAAGCGCCTGTCGTCGATTTGTTGTAAGAATTACAAGATTATTCGCATAAAAATAGAAAACAAGCCTTTTTAGTGGCAATATTTTGTTCAATCTACAACGAGTGACCTGAATCAACTGGTCCGATGATCCAAGCGACTCCCTGCCATCCCATGAGCGGTGGGCGTTTGATCAGCATAGACACTCAGGTCGCCACATCCGTTAGCCTGGAGTTCTACACATGCATCCCCGCGTACTTGAGGTCACCGAACGCCTTATCGCCCGTAGCCGCGCTACCCGTGAGGCGTACCTTGCGCTGATTCGCGGCGCGGCCAGCGACGGGCCGATGCGCGGCAAGCTGCAATGCGCCAACTTTGCCCACGGCGTGGCCGGGTGCGGCACTGAAGATAAAAATAGCCTGCGGATGATGAATGCCGCCAACGTGGCAATTGTTTCGTCATATAACGACATGCTTTCGGCGCACCAGCCCTACGAGCATTTCCCGGAACAGATCAAGAGCGCCCTGCGCGAAGTCGGCTCGGTCGGCCAGTTCGCCGGCGGCACCCCGGCCATGTGCGACGGCGTGACCCAGGGCGAGCCGGGCATGGAGCTGAGCCTGCTGAGCCGCGAAGTGATTGCCATGTCCACGGCGGTAGCGCTGTCCCACAATATGTTCGATGCCGCGTTGATGCTGGGGATCTGCGACAAGATCGTCCCCGGCCTGATGATGGGCGCGCTGCGTTATGGCCACTTGCCGATGATCTTCGTGCCGGGTGGGCCGATGCCGTCGGGGATCTCCAACAAACAGAAGGCCGATGTGCGCCAGCGCTATGCCGAAGGCAAGGCCAGCCGTGAAGAGTTGCTGGAATCGGAGATGAAGTCCTACCACAGCCCCGGCACCTGCACCTTCTACGGCACCGCCAATACCAACCAGTTGCTGATGGAAGTGATGGGCCTGCACCTGCCGGGCGCCTCGTTCGTCAACCCGTACACGCCGCTGCGCGATGCGCTGACCCGTGAGGCCGCGCACCAGGTCACGCGCCTGACCAAGGCCAATGGCAACTTCACGCCCATTGGCGAGATCGTCGACGAAAAATCCATCGTCAACTCCATTGTTGCCCTCAACGCCACCGGCGGCTCGACCAACCACACCCTGCATATGCCGGCCATCGCTATGGCGGCGGGCATTATCCTTACCTGGCAGGACATGGCCGACCTCTCGGAAGTGGTGCCGACCCTGTCCCACGTCTACCCGAACGGCAAGGCCGATATCAACCACTTCCAGGCGGCGGGCGGTATGTCGTTCCTGATCCGCGAGCTGCTGGAAGCCGGCCTGCTCCACGAAGACGTCAACACCGTCGCCGGCCATGGCCTAGGCCGCTACACCCGCGAACCGTTTTTGGTGGACGGCGAACTGATCTGGCGCGAAGGCCCGATCGAAAGCCTCGACGAAACCATCCTGCGCCCGGTGGCCCGCGCCTTCTCCCCGGAAGGCGGGCTGCGGGTGATGGAAGGCAACCTCGGCCGCGGGGTGATGAAAGTCTCGGCGGTGGCCCTCGAACATCAGGTCGTCGAAGCGCCGGCCGTGGTGTTCCAGGACCAGCAGGACCTGGCCGATGCGTTCAAGGCCGGCCAGTTGGAGAAGGATTTTGTCGCAGTGATGCGCTTCCAGGGCCCGCGCTCCAATGGCATGCCGGAATTGCACAAGATGACGCCGTTCCTCGGTGTGCTGCAGGACCGTGGCTTCAAGGTCGCGCTGGTGACGGACGGACGCATGTCCGGTGCCTCGGGTAAGATTCCCGCTGCGATTCACGTCAGCCCCGAAGCCCAGCGCGGTGGGGCGCTGGCGCGGGTCAAGGATGGCGATATCATTCGCGTCGATGGCGTCAAAGGCACCCTGGAGCTTAAGGTGGACGCCGAAGAGTTTGCAGCGCGCGCGCCGGCCACGGGCCTGTTGGGCAATAACGTGGGGGCCGGTCGCGAGCTGTTTGCATTTATGCGCTTGGCCGCAAGCTCCGCAGAGCAGGGCGCCAGCGCCTTTACCTCTGCCCTGGAGACACTCAAGTGAAACTTGCACTGGTTGGTGATATTGGCGGTACCAACGCCCGGTTTGCGTTGTGGCGGGACCAGGCACTGCATTCGATCCGGGTGCAGGCCACGGCGGATCACGCCAGCCCCGAAGAGGCGATCCAGGCCTACCTCGCCGAGGAAGGCCTGGCGCCGGGTTCCATTGGTGCGGTGTGCCTGTCGGTGGCCGGGCCGGTCAGTGGGGATGAGTTCAAGTTCACCAACAACCATTGGCGCCTGAGCAAGGCCGCGTTCTGCAAGACATTGCAAGTGGACGAGCTGTTGCTGGTCAATGACTTCTCGGCCATGGCCCTGGGCATGACCCGCCTGCAACCCGATGAGTACCGCGTGGTCTGCGCCGGCACGCCGGAGCCGTGGCGCCCGGCGGTGGTGATCGGCCCGGGCACGGGGCTGGGCGTGGGCACTCTGCTGGATATGGGGGCAGGCCGTTGGGTGGCGCTACCGGGGGAGGGCGGGCATGTCGACCTGCCCCTGAGCAGCCCACGGGAAACCCAGTTGTGGCAGCACATCTACAACGAGATCGGGCATGTCAGCGCCGAGACCGCCCTGAGCGGCGGCGGTTTGCCCCGCCTGTACCGGGCGATCTGCGCGGTGGACGGCCACCCGGCGGTATTGGAAACCCCGGAGGCGATTACCGCCGCGGGGCTGGCGGGTGATCCGGTGGCGATGGAGGTTTTGGACCAGTTCAGCATCTGGCTGGGCCGCGTGGCCGGCAATAACGTGCTGACCACCGGCGCCCGGGGTGGCGTGTATATCGTGGGCGGGGTGATCCCGCGGTTTGCCGAATTCTTTATCAACAGTGGCTTTGCCAAGAGCTTTGCGGACAAAGGCTGCATGAGTGACTACTTCAAGGGTATCCCGGTGTGGTTGGTGACGGCGCCGTATTCCGGGTTGACCGGGGCCGGTGTGGCGTTGGAGCAGGCATTTGCGTAGGCAGTGATGGCCCTATCGCGGGCAAGCCCGCTCCCACATTTGATGGTGTTCACAAATCAAGATGTGGGAGCGGGCTTGCCCGCGATGGGGTCCTAGAGAGCACCCCATAACAACAAGGAGGCCCCCGTGAGCGTAATCAGTAAATCCATTCTTCTCGTCGACGACGACGAGGAAATCCGCGAGTTGCTGCAAACCTACCTCAGTCGCGCCGGCTTCCAGGTGCGGGGCGTGCCCAATGGCGCGGGGTTTCGCCAAGCCATGGACGAAGCACCGTGCGACCTGGTGATCCTTGACGTGATGCTGCCCGATGAGGATGGCTTCAGCCTCTGCCGCTGGGTGCGCCAACACCCGCGCCAGGCCCAGGTGCCGATCATCATGCTCACTGCCAGCTCCGACGAAGCCGACCGGGTTATCGGCCTGGAGCTGGGCGCCGACGACTATATCGGCAAACCCTTCAGCCCCCGTGAGTTGCAGGCGCGCATCAAGGCCCTGTTGCGCCGCTGCCAGTTTGGCCAGGAACGCAGCGGCGGCGATGTATTGGTGTTCGATGAGTGGCGGCTGGACATGATCAGCCATCGGCTGTTTCACCTCGATGGCGAGGAAGTCATCCTGTCCGGGGCCGACTTTGCCCTGCTCAAGCTGTTCCTCGATCACCCCCAGCAAATCCTTGACCGCGACACCATCGGCAATGCCACCCGTGGCCGTGACCTGATGCCTCTCGACCGCATTGTCGACATGGCCGTCAGCCGCCTGCGACAACGCCTACGCGATACCGAGAAACCGCCGCGGCTGATCCGCACCGTGCGTGGCAGTGGTTACCAACTGGCAGCCAATGTGGTTGCCAGCAATGCCCACTGAACGCCGGCGCATTCCGGTCCCGCGTTCATTGCTGGGGCGCATGCTGCTGCTGACCCTGTTGGCGGTGCTGTTTGCCCAGGCTTTATCCAGCGTGATCTGGGTGTCGCAACTGCGCGCTACCCAGCTTGAAGGCCTGGTCACCAGCGCCCGTAGCCTGGCCCATTCGATGACCGCCAGCGTCAGCTATTTCCGCTCGCTGCCGGTGGCTTATCGGCCGCTGGTGCTCGACCAGTTGCGCAGCATGGGCGGCACGCGTTTTGTGGTGACGCTCAACGACAAGCCGCTGGATATGCAGATCTTGCCGCAAACCCCGCGCAAACAGGCGGTGCTCGGTGTGGTGGACGACGTGCTGCGCCAGGCCCTGGGCAGTGACGTGCATTTTTCGGTGGAGTTTGTCAGTGCCGAAGACCTGCGCATCTTCAATGCCGGCCTGAAGCTCGATGAGCTGCCACGCTCCTGGGCGCATTACGCCCTGACCCTGGAGCCGGTCAACCCCCCCGTATTGGTGACGCAGATCGAGTTGGGCGCCGGCGAGTGGCTGTATATCGCCTCGTTGCTGCCCGAGCCCTACACCAGCCTCGAAGAACAGGGCCTGCCCTCCCAGCAGGTGTGGTTTATCGTGTTGACCAGCGGCTTTTTGTTGCTGTTTATCGGCTTGCTGGTGCACTGGCAAAGCCGGCCGCTCAAGCGCCTGGCCCGGGCGGCGCGGGACCTGTCCCTGGGCGCCGACGTGGAGCCGGTGGCCGAAGGCGGCGGCAGCGAAGTGGTGGAAGTGGGCCGTGCGTTCAATGCCATGCGCGAGCGGATCAGCCGCTACCTGACCGAGCGCAGCCAGTTGTTCAGTGCCATTTCCCACGACCTGCGCACCCCGATCACCCGCCTGCGGCTGCGGGTGGAGTTGCTGGAGGATGAAAAGCTGCAAGCTAAGTTCGGCCGTGACCTGGATGAGCTGGAGCTGCTGGTCAAGGGCGCGTTGCAGTGCGTCAAGGACACCGACATCCACGAGAACATCGAGCCGGTGGACCTCAACCATGTGCTCGACTGCCTGGTGGAGCCGTACCTGGCGCCCAACGGCAATGGCCGGGTGACCCAGCACGGCCGGGCATTGACGGCCTACCCGGGCAAGCCGTTGGCGCTCAAGCGCTGCATTGGCAACCTGATCGACAATGCCTTGAAGTACGGGCAGAACGCCCATCTGCGTATCGAAGACGATGGCGCGCAGTTCATCCTGCATGTGGATGACGAGGGGCCGGGCGTGCCGGAGCAGCGTCTGGAGCAGGTCTTCGAGCCGCATTTTCGCCTGGCGGGGCAGCAGCAGGGGTATGGTTTGGGGTTGGGGATTGCGCGCAATATTGCCCACAGCCATGGCGGCGAAGTGAGCCTGCAGAATTTGCGCGAAGGTGGCCTGCGGGTGACCTTGCAACTGCCCCGTACCCTGGACTAAGCCGCGCTGCCGAGCCTATGTGGGAGCTGGCTTGCCTGCGATAGCGGTACATCTGACCCACCGCCATCGCAGGCAAGCCAGCTCTCACACCGGTCCGCAGTAGGTCAGATACTCTGGCGCAATCTGGCTAAATCTCTCAGCGGTGGCGCGCCAAACAACCGGCTATATTCCCGGCTGAACTGCGACGGGCTTTCATACCCTACCCGATAGCCCGCCGCCGAGGCTTCCAGGCCTTCGGTGATCATCAGACGGCGCGCCTCCTGCAAACGCAACTGCTTCTGGTACTGCAACGGGCTCATGGCGGTGATGGCCTTGAAGCGGTGGTGCAGGGTCGACACGCTGAGATTCACTTCCTTGGCCAGGTCATCGATGCGCAGCGGTTGCTCATAGTGGCCGTTCAACCAGGTGATTGCGCGGCTGACCCGATGGCTTTGGCTATTGGCTACGGCAATTTCGTACAGGCGATAGCCCTGTGGCCCACGCAGCAAACGGTAGAGGATTTCGCGGCTGATCAACGGCGCCAGGACCGCGATATCTTTGGGTGTATCCAGCAAGCGTGCCAGGCGTAGTACAGCATCGAGCAACTGGGTGTCGATGCGGTCGACATACATCCCACGCGCTGTCGGGCGCGTGGGCACGCCCATGGGGCCGGCTTCGACAATCAAGGCGGTCAACTGCGCCGGGTCGAGATTGATGCGTATCGACAGGTTGGGGTCTTCGGGTGTGGCATCGATGACCCGCCCGGCCACCGGCATCGCGACCGAGAACACCAGGTAATTGAGTGGGTCGTAGGCAAAGATTTCATCGGCCAGGCGCACTTCCTTGCTGCCGTTGGCGAGGATGCACAGGGCGGGTTCCACCAGCACCGGCATGAAATCGCGCGGCGCATTGTGGCGGTTCAGGTACAACGAGGTGATCGCCGTGCCGTAGGAACCGTCTTCCCAGGTATTCCGGTGCACGATACTGGCCAGCTCGGCGCGCTGTTTTTCCATCTCGGTATCGAGGGGAATGGACTGCTGTTCGGGCGACGACATGGGGCGTTCTCTGCAGGCTGCATTGATGGGCACAGCTTAGCGGTGGCGGGGCAAACAGTGTTATGTCGATTCTGCACAATCCTTGCCTGATCCTGCGGCGCCTTTTGAATCAGGCAAGCACAGGGCCTGTCATCTGCCTGAAACAAAGCCTCTGCCCCTGGCATAAAGCCTGGGGGTAAACCGGGTGTCCCTGCTTCTGGCAGGATTGTGCAATAAGCCGGCAGGAATCGACTAACCCTGCCAGTGCCTGCGCCCGTATCGTTGATCCTGTGGCAACACGTCCTCAGCGTGTTTGCCGAGCATCACTTCTCAACGGGAGAGTCGAACATGTCCACCCCCATTCCCGCGAGCCATATGGCCTTTATCCGTGCCCGCAGTGGGTGCAGCACCGAACTGGGTGCGCGCTTGAGCCGTTTGATCGAACCGGGTCGCCAGGCTCAGGGTTGCCTGCAATTCTCGTTGCAGCATTCCCAGGTTGACCCCGACGTATGGCTGGTTTCAGGTTTCTGGTGCAGCGAACAGGCGATGAGCGCCTACTTCAGCTCGCCGGCCCTGATGCTGTTTAGTGAGTTGTTGAACGACGGGGTCGTGCGCAGCATGGACTTCCAGACTTTCATCGATGCATCTGCCCCGGATGCCTATGGCGAGTACCTGCAACTGGCCGGTTAGGGTTTAGAATGGCCGACTTTCCATTGGCCAGGACCTGCAACATGGCACGTAAAGAGTTTGCCCACCACGAAGCTGTTTCCGCCCTTGTGCGCGAAGACCAGGGTGGCTATAGCGCCGCCATCGCCGTCAAGGCCCTGGATGGCATGAGCGCCCCGCGCTTTCACAAGATCCTCGATGGCCAACGGTTCAAGACTGCCGACGACGCTGACGATGCGGCGGCCCAGCAATTGGAGCGCTTGATCGCTATCGATGAAGAGGGCCAACTGGCCTGGGCAGTTGCAGAAAACTAAAGAACACCACCGACCCAACTGTGGGAGCGGGCTTGCTCGCGATTGCGGTGTTTCAGTCAGAGTTGCATCAACTGAACCACCGCAATCGCGAGCAAGCCCGCTCCCACATTTTTGATTGCATTGCATCCAATCAGGGTTTGTGGGCACCTGGCCGGTACATCTTGAACAGGGCTTGCGGCCCCAGCTGGAAATAATCCGCCGGGCCGCCACCCCGCAGAATCGGCTCGGCCGCCGCAGTGTCGTAGATCCCATCCTTGAGCAGCCATTTGGCGATATGCACCGCAACCACTTCGCCGAGCACCAGCCAGCTCGGGACCAGCCCTTTGTCAGCCCGCTGCAACTGAATGATCTGCGTAACCTTGCACTCGAACGACACCGGGCTTTCGCCGACCCGTGGCACCGCAATCACCTTGGACGCCACCGGCGTCAGCCCGGCCAGTTCAAACTCGTTGACCTCAGGTGCAACGGCGGCGCAGCTCTGGTTCATCTGCTCGGCCAGTGGGCGCGTGGCCAGGTTCCAGACAAACTCGCCGGTCTGTTCGATGTTGTTCAGGCTGTCTTTGCGCCCGACACTGGAAAAACCAATGATCGGTGGGATGTAGTTAAAGGCGTTGAAAAAACTGTAGGGCGCCAGGTTCAGGCGGCCCTGGTTGTCCTGGGACGAAATCCAGCCAATCGGGCGCGGGCCGACGATGGCGTTGAACGGGTCATGGGGCAGGCCATGGCCGTTGGCGGGTTCATAGAAATGGATATCGTCAGGCATGGACGGCGGTTCCTACGGCGGGGAAAAGCGCAATAGTGCAGGTCCAAGGGCCGGATTTCCACTGGATTGGCGGTGCTGTATGGAATTTTCATCCATCGCCCACCTATTTTTCACAGCTGCACGGCCAGTCTGCACGCCAGGTCGATACCCCCCATGAGTCGGCCTTTCGAGACTGAACTCTGGAGCCTTCTGCACAATGAATAAACTTCCTCAGGTTACCCTGGCGTTCTGGGTCATGAAAATCTGTGCGACCACCCTTGGCGAGACCGCCGGGGACTTGTTGTCGATGACCTTGAACGTTGGCTATGCCATCAGCTCGATGATCCTGCTCAGCGTGTTCCTCATCACCTTGCTGACGCAGTTATGGTCGAAAACCTACAACCCGGTGCTGTACTGGATCGTGATCCTGTCGACCAGCACGGCGGGCACCACCATGTCTGACTTTATGGACCGTACCCTGGGCCTGGGGTACGCCTCCGGTTCGATGATCCTGATTGTCCTGTTGCTGATGGTCTTCGCCCTCTGGCACTTGAGCGGCAACTCGCTGAACGTCAACAAGGCACAGACCCCGCGCGGCGAGCTGTTCTACTGGGTGGCCATCCTGCTCTCCAACACCCTGGGCACGGCACTGGGGGACTTTTTGGCTGACGACTCGGGGCTGGGCTTTGCCGGCGGCGCCCTGTTGATCGGCGCGAGCATCCTGCTGGTGGTGGCGCTCAAGTACTGCACAACGGTTTCGTCGGTGGTGCTGTTCTGGGTGGCGTTTGTCTTGACCCGGCCCTTTGGCGCGACCCTGGGGGATTTCTTGACCAAGCCCTACGAAAAGGGCGGCCTGGACTTTGGCACCGTTGGCTCGTCGGCGGTGCTGGCGGCGGTGCTGCTGGTGATGATCGCCGGTGCCTGGTATGTGCAGCGCAGGGATAGCCGCCAGCCGCTGGCAGAGCTGTCCTGACGGGATGAAAAAAGGGGCCATGTCACTCGATGACATGGCCCCTTTTTTATACCCGGCGAATGCTTAGTCCGTGGTAATCCGTGAATGCTTGCGTGTGTCCTTCATGGTCACGTAGACCACCAGCGACACGGCAATACAAGCGGTCACGTACCAGTAGTAGCCGGTCTCCATGCCGACACTCTTGAACCACAGTGCGATGTATTCGGCGGTGCCGCCGAAGATCGACACGGTCAGTGCGTACGGCAGGCCGACACCCAGGGCGCGAATTTCGGTAGGGAACAGCTCGGCCTTCACCACGGCGTTGATCGAGGTGTAGCCGCTGACGATGATCAGCGCGGCCATGATCAGGAAGAACGCCCCCCACCAGGTCTGGATGGTGTGCAGGGTGGTGAGGATCGGCACGGTGAACAGCGTACCGAGGATGCCGAAGGCGATCAGGATCGGTCGGCGACCGACCTTGTCCGACAGGCCACCGATAATCGGTTGCAGGCACATGAACAGGAACAGCGTGGCCGCCGAAATGGTGGTGGAGTCGGAGATGCTCATGCCGACGGTGTTCACCAGGTATTTCTGCATGTAGGTGGTGTAGGTGTAGAAGGCCAGGGTGCCGCCCATGGTCAGGCCGACCACGGTCATCAGTTCCTTGGGGTGGCGCATCAAGGTGCGCATCGCGCTTTCCTTGGCTTTTTCCTTCTTGGTGAACGACTCGGTTTCTTCCATGCCGCGACGCAGGTACAGGGCCACGACCGCGCACAGGGCACCGATGGCAAACGGGATACGCCAGCCCCAGGCATACAGCTCTTCGGTGGTGAGGACCTGTTGCAGCACGATCAGCACCGCCAGCGCGATGAGCTGGCCGGAGATCAGGGTCACATACTGGAAGCTGGAGAAGAAACCGCGACGTTCCTTGGTCGCCATTTCACTCAGGTAGGTGGCCGAGGTGCCGTATTCGCCACCGACCGACAGGCCTTGCAGCAAGCGGGCAAACACCAGCAGGATCGGTGCGCCGACACCGATGGTTTCATAACCCGGGCTCAGGGCGATGATCAGCGAGCCGAAGCACATCAGCAGTACCGAAGCCATCAACGCGGCTTTACGGCCTGCGCGGTCGGCGTAGAGGCCCATCAGCCAGCCGCCGATCGGGCGCATCAAAAAGCCTACGGCGAAGATCGCGGCGGTGTTGAGCAGTTGGGCAGTGGTATCGCCCTTGGGGAAGAAGGCTTTGGCAAAGTACAGGGAGAAGGCGGCGTAGACGTACCAGTCGTACCACTCGACCATGTTGCCGACCGAACCGCTGAAGATCGACTTGATGCGGCTGGAGGTGCTGCGTTCTTGCGCCGGCGCAGCCGCCGACCCCAAGGGCAGGGAATTGGAGTTATCCATTGAAGGATCCTTTATATGTCATTGTTTTTGTGGAGCGCGCGTGGGCGCAGCCTGGCTGGAGCTATAGCAGGAGCTGTGCCAAGTAGGTGAGGGCCCGGTCTAGAGGGGTTTTCGGATATTTCTGAGCGGAAAATCGCTGATGGTTTTTTGCTGATGAGCGGAAATCCGCCGACGCTGATCGTTCCCACGCTCTGCGTGGGAACGCTTCCTGTGACGCTTTGCGTCACGGACGCGGAGCGTCCTGGGCTGCATTCCCACGCGGAGCGTGGGTACGATCGGGTTAGAGAAAGGTTTCCCGGGTCAGGCCATGGCGCTGCATCTTTGATCGTACCCACGCTCTGCGTGGGAACGCTTCCTGTGACGCTCTGCGTCACGGACGCGGAGCGTCCTGGGCTGCATTCCCACGCGGAGCGTGGGAACGATCGGGTTAGAGAAAGGCTTCCCGGGCCAGCGCCATGGCGCTGGATCTTTGATCGTACCCACGCTCTGCGTGGGAACGCTTCCTGTGACGCTCTGCGTCACGGACGCGGAGCGTCCTGGGCTGCATTCCCACGCGGAGCGTGGGTACGATCGGGTTAGAGAAAGGTTTCCCGGGTCAGGCCATGGCGCTGCATCTTTGATCGTACCCACGCTCTGCGTGGGAACGCTTCCTGTGACGCTCTGCGTCACGGACGCGGAGCGTCCTGGGCTGCATTCCCACGCGGAGCGTGGGAACGATCGGGTTAGAGAAAGGTTTCCCGGGTCAGGCCATGGCGCTGCATCTTTGATCGTACCCACGCTCTGCGTGGGAACGCTTCCTGTGACGCTCTGCGTCACGGACGCGGAGCGTCCTGGGCTGCATTCCCACGCGGAGCGTGGGAACGATCGGGTTAGAGAAAGGTTTCCCGGGTCAGGCCATGGCGCTGCATCTTTGATCGTACCCACGCTCTGCGTGGGAACGCTTCCTGTGACGCTCTGCGTCACGGACGCGGAGCGTCCTGGGCTGCATTCCCACGCGGAGCGTGGGAACGATCGGGTTAGAGAAAGGCTTCCCGGACCAGGCCATGGCGCTGCATCTTTTCATTGAAGGTACGCCGTGGCAGTTGCAACTCGGCCAGCACCGCCTTGATATCGCCCTTGTGCCGGGTCAGCGCGGCTTTGAGGCAATGGGCCTCGAACGCTTCCTGCTGCGCCGCCAGGGATTGCCCGGCCTCGATACCTTCCGGCTCCGGCTCGCCCAGGCCCAGCACCTGGCGTTCGGCAACGTTGGCCAGTTCGCGCACGTTACCGGGCCAGTCATGGCTGAGCAGCCGCCCCAGTTGCGGCCCGCTGAGGGGCGCGGCCTCGCGGCCCAGGCGTTCGGCGGCGCTCTGGGTAAAGTGCTCGAACAGCAGCGGGATATCTTCGCGGCGTTCGCGCAACGGCGGCAGGCGCAGTTGCGCCACGGTCAGGCGGTAGGCCAGGTCTTCGCGAAAACGCCCGGCACGGGCTTCGTCCAGCAGGTCGGGCTTGGTCGCGGCGATGATGCGCAGGTCGACCTTGATGCTCTGGTTCGAGCCCAGGCGCTCCAGCTTCTGTTCCTGCAACACCCGCAGCAGCTTCACCTGCTGGGCCAGGGGCATGCTTTCGATCTCATCGAGAAACAGCGTACCGCCGTCGGCGTACTCCAGCTTGCCGATGCGCTTGCCCTGGGCGCCGGTGAAGGCGCCGCTTTCATGGCCGAACAGTTCGGCTTCAAACAGTTGCTCGGGAATCGCCGCACAGTTGAGCGCGACAAACGGCTTCTTCGCCCGGGGCCCAAAGTCATGCAGGCAGCGGGCGACCAGTTCCTTGCCGCTGCCGGTCTCGCCGCGGATCAGCACGTTGACCGGCAAGGCCGCAAGATCCAGCACCTGGCGTCGCAGGTTCTGCAAGCTGCGCGACACCCCGAGCAGGCTTGACTCCAGTTTGGCCCGATGATCGGCCTGTTGGTGCAGGCGGCGGTTTTCCAGGATCAGCCCGCGCTTGTCCAGGGCCCGGCGCAGGCTGGCGAGCAGGGCGTCGGGGCTGAAGGGCTTTTCCAGGAAGTCGTAGGCCCCGTCGCGCATGGCTTCGACGGCCATGGGCACGTCGCCATGACCGGTCAGCAGGATCACCGGCAGGTCGCCATCGCGCCGTTGCACCTCGGCCAGCAGCTCCAGGCCGCTGAGGCCCGGCATGCGCACATCGCTGAGAATCACCCCGGGAAAATCCCTGGGCAGGTGGGCCAGGCAGTCCTCGGCGCGGCTGAACAGCTGCACGGCGAACCCGGAGAGGCTCAGCCACTGTTCCACGGCCGTGCGGATGCTGGCCTCGTCATCCACCACGATCACTGCGTTGAGCATAGGTCCGGCGCCTCCAGCGCGATGGGCAGGGTCAGGGTGAAGACGGCGCCGTCGTCCTGATTGGCAGCACTCAGACGCCCGCCCAGTTCATGCACGATAGCGTACGACACCGCCAACCCGAGCCCGAGCCCGTCCCCCACCGGCTTGGTGGTGAAGAATGGGTCGAACACGTTGTTCAGGTGTTCCTCGGCAATGCCGCCGCCGCTGTCACTGACGCTCAGGTGCCACAGTTGTTGATCGGCATGCAGGCGGATTTCCAGGCGTTTGCGCGGCTTGTTGGCCATGGCATCCAGGGCATTGCGCAGCAGGTTGATCAGCACTTGTTCCAGGCGGATGGCATCGCCGCGCACCCAGGCCGGGCGGGTCAGGTCGAGCACGGTGCCGATGGCTTCGTCGCGCAGGCGCGCGTCGAGCAAGTGCAGGGACTGATCGACCACGGTCGCCAGGTCCAGGCGTTCGCGCAGGCCGCTGGGGCTTTTACGGGCGAAGGTCTTCAGATGGCCAGTGAGGGCGGCCATGCGGGTGAGCATGTCGTCCAATGGCGTCAGCGCCTGGTAGGCGTCATCGATGCGCCCGTGATCGAGCAACAGGCGCAAGGTGGCCAGTTGCATGCGCTGGGCGGTCAGTGGCTGGTTGATTTCATGGGCCAGGGCCGCAGACATCTGCCCCAGCGCCGCCAGCTTGGCCGATTGCACCAGGCCATCCTGGGCGGTGCGCAAGGCGCGGGTGCGTTCCTCCACCAGGCGCTCCAGTTCTTCGCGGCTACGCTGGCGCAAACGGGCCAGGCGCCAGCGCTGGCTGAGGAACAGCACCAGGAACACCAGGGTCAACCACAGGCCTGCTGCGGCGAGGCCGGCGTTGCGCTGGTCTTCAAAGGCCACCTGAGGCTTGCGCAGCAGGTGCAGGGTCCAGCCTTCGGCTTTGAGGGGCAGGGATTCCCAGATGTAGTCGGCGTTGCCTTCGGGCCCGGCCACGCGCATCAGATGGCTGTTTTCGTCAAAACGCTGCAGGGTCTGGGTGTCCAGGGGCAGCAGTTGTTTTTTGTCGTATTGACGGGTGGCCTGCAGTTCGGCGTGGTCGTTGGCCGACAACGGGCGCAGGTTGCGGTATCGCCATCCGGGTTTATTGGCGATAAACACAATGCCCCGGGCATCGCTGACCAGCAGCAGGTCATCGCCCTGGGCCCATTCGCGCTCCAGCTCCGGGAACTCCAGCTTCACCACCATGGCGCCGAGAAACTGCTCCTGCTCATCCAGCACCGCGCTGGAGAGGAAGTACCCCGGAATCCCGGTGGTCACCCCCACCGCATAAAAGCGCCCGGTGCCCTGGCTGCGGGTCTGGCTGAAATAGGGGCGAAACGCATAGTTGTGGCCGACATAGCTGCTGGGCAGGCGCCAGTTGCTGGCCGCCACGGCCAGGCCGGTACGGTCCATCAACTCCAGGGTCGACGACTGCGCGGCACCGTTGATGCGTTCCAGTTTATGGTTGAGCACGTCCTGGGTTGCCGGATCCAGCGGGCCTTTCAGGGCGCGGATCATTTCCGAGTCCAGGGCCAGCACGGCGGGCAGGGCGCGGTAACGTTCAATCAGGGTGTGCAGGGAGTTGGCATACAGCGCCAACTGCTGGTTCGCACGGCCGGCGTCGTCCACCAGGGCCTGGCGTTCAGCCTGGCGCATGGCGAGGGCGGCGGCCAGGACGGCGCCGGCGATAATCAGCAGGGAGTAGAAGGTCAAACGCAATGGGCGAGGGATCGCGATCATACGAGAATGAACAGCTGCAGTAGGGGGCGAGCACCATAACATGCGCAGTACTTGTGGCGAGTGAGCTTGTGTGGGAGCAGGCTTGCCCGCGATAGCATCACCTTGGTGTTACTGATACACCGAGGCGCCTGCATCGCGGGCAAGCCCGCGCCCACAAAAAAAGGCGACTGTGGCATGCAGCCACAGTCGCCTTTATCCCTGCAGGAGGGGGCTTACTGCACTTCTACCGCCAGGCTCTCACTGATCTTTTGCTGCCAGATAGCAGGACCGGTGATGTGGACCGACTCGCCCTTGCTGTCGACGGCAACAGTGACCGGCATGTCCTTGACGTCGAACTCGTAGATCGCTTCCATGCCCAGTTCGGCGAAGGCCACCACGCGCGACTGCTTGATCGCTTGCGCCACCAGGTAAGCCGCGCCGCCGACGGCCATCAGGTACACGGCCTTGTGGTCCTTGATCGCTTCGATGGCGGTCGGGCCGCGCTCGGATTTGCCGATCATGCCCAACAGGCCGGTTTGTTCGAGGATCTGGCGGGTGAACTTGTCCATCCGCGTAGCAGTGGTCGGGCCAGCCGGGCCAACCACTTCTTCGCGCACCGGATCGACCGGGCCGACGTAGTAGATGAAACGACCCTTGAGGTCTACCGGCAGGGTTTCACCCTTGTTCAGCATCTCGACCATGCGCTTGTGCGCCGCGTCGCGACCGGTGAGCATCTTGCCGTTGAGCAGTACGGTTTCGCCCGGTTTCCAGCTTTGTACGTCTTGCGGGGTCAGGGTGTCGAGGTTGACGCGTCGCGCCGACGGGCCGGCTTCCCAGACGATTTGCGGGTACGCGTCCAGCGGTGGCGCTTCGAGCGAGGCCGGGCCGGAGCCGTCGAGCACGAAGTGCGCGTGACGGGTGGCGGCGCAGTTGGGGATCATGCACACCGGCAGGGAGGCGGCGTGGGTCGGGTAATCCATGATCTTCACGTCGAGCACGGTGGTCAGGCCACCCAGGCCCTGGGCGCCGATCCCCAGTTGGTTGACCTTCTCGAACAGCTCCAGGCGCATCTCTTCGATACGGTTGGACGGGCCGCGCTTTTTCAGCTCGTGGATGTCGATGGATTCCATCAACACTTCCTTGGCCATGACGGCGGCTTTCTCGGCGGTGCCGCCGATACCAATACCGAGCATGCCCGGTGGGCACCAGCCGGCGCCCATGGTCGGCACGGTCTTGAGCACCCAGTCGACGATGGAGTCGGACGGGTTGAGCATGGCCATTTTCGACTTGTTCTCGGAACCACCGCCCTTGGCGGCCACGTCCACTTCCACGGTGTTACCCGGGACGATGGAGTAGTGGATCACGGCCGGGGTGTTGTCCTTGGTGTTTTTGCGCGCGCCGGCCGGGTCGGCGAGGATCGAGGCACGCAGGACGTTTTCCGGCAGGTTGTAGGCGCGACGCACGCCTTCGTTGATCATGTCGTCCAGGCCCATGGTGGCGCCATCCCAACGCACATCCATGCCCACGCGCACGAACACGGTGACGATCCCGGTGTCCTGGCAGATCGGGCGGTGGCCGGTGGCACACATGCGCGAGTTGATCAGGATCTGTGCCATGGAGTCACGGGCAGCCGGCGATTCTTCGCGCTGGTAGGCCTCGTGCATCGCCTGGATGAAGTCAACGGGGTGGTAGTAGGAAATGAATTGCAGGGCGTCGGCAACGCTCTGAATCAGGTCGTCTTGCTTGATCACGGTCATGAGTCGCGCTCCTCTATAAGGGAACATTCAATAAAGGTGGCTTCAGATGGGGGTATCGGTCGCTGAAGCCACCTTTTCCAAGGCACGCCGGGTAGTGCTGGCGCGACGCTAAAAAGGCGCGGCAGTATAACCCGGTGCGATGGCCGATACACCCGACGATGGTCAAACTCTACCGATTGCGAACCGGCAGGCGCCGACCAGCCGGCGCCTATAAAAAGCAGTTACAGTGATCGTACATTTTGATTCGAGAGCTTTCATGCCTGAACTGCACGTCGGCGAACGCCAGTGGTCGGTCGCCACCGGCAGCAATCTGCTGGACGCCTTGAACCAGGCCGGTGTGGCCGTGCCCTACAGTTGCCGGGCGGGCAGTTGCCATGCCTGCCTGGTGCGTTGTCGGGGCGAGGTCGAGGACAAGCAACCCGACGCCCTGAGCCCGGCCCAGCGCCAGGACGGCTGGCGCCTGGCCTGCCAATGCCAGGTCACGGGCGATGTGCAGGTTGAAGCCTTTGATCCCTTGCGCGACGGCACGGCGGCAACGGTGCTGGGCACAGACTGGTTGAGCCCGACGGTGTTGCGCCTGCGCCTGCAACCGGAACGTGGGCTGCGTTACCGGGCCGGCCAGCACCTGGTGTTGTGGGCCGGCGCGGTGGCGCGGCCTTATTCCCTGGCCAGTCTGCCCCAGGACGATCCGTTCCTGGAATTCCACCTCGATTGTCGCTTGCCCGGCGAGTTCAGCGATCTTGCCCGGCAGCTACAGGCCGGTGATCAGCTACGCCTGGGCGAGTTGCGCGGCGGGGCGTTGCACTATGATCCTGACTGGCAAGCCCGGCCATTGTGGCTGCTGGCATCCGGCACCGGCCTGGGCCCGTTGTGGGGGGTGTTGCGCGAAGCCCTGCGCCAGGACCACCAGGGCGCCATCCGCGTGATTCACCTGGCCCATGAGACGGGCGGCCATTATCTGGCCGAGCCCCTGGCCCATCTCGTTGCCAGCCATGGCAACCTCACCGTCGAGTTGTGGACGGCGGCGCAGTTGGCCGGTGCTTTGGCGCAACTGCGGCTTGTTTCCCGGCAAACCCTGGCCTTACTCTGCGGGCACCCCAGCAGTGTCGAGGCCTTTTCCAAGCGCCTGTTCCTGGCTGGCTTGCCGCGTAATCAACTGCTGGCCGATGTGTTCCTGCCCCGTGGTTGAACGCTGATGTCTACCTGCGAGATTCACCATGACCGACGCCATTTTGCTGGAACGTGACCGTGGACTGCTGATCCTGCAGTTCAACCGCCCCGACAAGAAAAATGCCCTGACCCGTGCCATGTACTACCAGTTGGCCGAGGCGTTGGAGCAGGCTGATGCCGATAACACGGTCAATGCGGTGCTGATCCAGGGCAGCTGCGAGTGTTTTACCGCCGGCAACGACATTGGCGACTTCTTGCAACAACCGCCCACGGACCTGGACAGCCCACAGTTCCTCTTCATGAAAAGCTTGCTTAATTGTCGCAAACCGGTGATTGCCGGCGTGGCCGGCGCTGCGGTGGGCATTGGCACCACGCTGTTGCTGCATTGCGACCTGGTGTATGTCAGCCGTGATGCCCGGTTACGCATGCCGTTCGTCAACCTGGGGCTGTGCCCGGAATTTGGCTCCAGCCTGATCCTGCCGCGCTTGCTCGGGCATGCGAAAGCCGCTGAGTTGTTGCTGTTGGGCGAAGGGTTCAGCGGGGAGCAGGCTGCGCAGTGGGGGATTGCGACACAAGCGCTGGACAGCGGCGAAGCCGCCTTGGCCAAGGCGCGGGAGGTGGCCGAGTGTTTCGAGACTCTGGCGCCGGGGGCAGTACAAATCAGCAAGCAGTTGATGAAAAACGTCGACCGCGAGCAGTTGCGCCAGGTGATTGAGGCGGAGGGTGCATTGTTTACCCAAAGGTTGCGGTCGCCGGAGGCGATTGCGGCGTTGTCGGGGTTTATTGCCCGGCGCTGAAACTGAAGTGGCTGGACTGACGCTATCGCGGGCAAGCCCTCTCCCACATGGGAATGCATTTCAAATGTGGGAGAGGGCTTGCCCGCGATAGCGCCAATCCAGCCACCCCATCACCATGATCTGAAATGCAAAAAGCCCCGGCACTCACACGCCAGGGCTTTTGTTCTTCAGCAGGTCACTCAGACCATCTTGTCGCCAACGTGCAGGATCTTCATGCCGTTGGTGCCACCAATGGTGTGGTAGCTGTCACCCTTGGTCAGGATCACCCAATCGCCTTTCTCGACCACACCACGCTTGAGCAGTTCGTCGATGGCAGCCTGGCTGACTTGCTCGGGCGGCAGCGATGCCGGGTCGAACGGTACGGTGTAGACGCCACGGAACATGGCCGCGCGGGCCTGGGTTTCGCGGTGCGGGGAGAACGCGTAGATCGGGACCGAGGAACGGATACGCGACATGATCAACGGCGTGTAGCCACTTTCGGTCAGGGCGATGATCGCCTTTACACCCGGGAAGTGGTTGGCGGTGTACATGGCGGCCAGGGCGATGCTCTGGTCGCAGCTTTCAAAGACCTTGCCGATACGGTGGCTGGAGGTCTTGCTGGTCGGGTGCTTTTCCGCGCCGACACAGATACGCGCCATGGCCTGGACCGCTTCCAGCGGGTACGGGCCGGCAGCGCTTTCCGCCGAGAGCATCACGGCGTCGGTGTAGTCGAGCACGGCGTTGGCCACGTCGGACACTTCGGCACGGGTCGGCATCGGGTTCTGGATCATCGACTCCATCATCTGGGTCGCAACGATCACTGCTTTATTGTGGCGGCGTGCGTGCAGGATGATTTTTTTCTGGATGCCGATCAGTTCAGCGTCACCGATTTCCACGCCGAGGTCGCCACGGGCAACCATCACTGCATCGGACGCCTTGATCAGGCCGTCGAGGGTTTCGTCGTCGGCCACGGCTTCGGCGCGCTCGATCTTCGCTACCAGCCAGGCGGTGCCGCCGGCTTCGTCGCGCAGTTGGCGGGCGTATTCCATGTCGGCAGCGTCGCGTGGGAAGGATACGGCGAGGTAGTCCACTTCCATTTCGGCGGCGAGCTTGATGTCAGCCTTGTCTTTTTCGGTCAGGGCCGGTGCAGTCAGGCCACCACCGCGACGGTTGATGCCTTTGTGGTCGGACAGCGGGCCGCCGATGATCACAGTGCAGTTGAGCTCGGTGACGGTGGCGGTGTCGACACGCATGACCACGCGGCCGTCGTCCAGCAGCAGCTCGTCACCGACGCCGCAGTCTTTCACCAGGTCTGGGTAGTCGATACCCACGACCTGCTGGTTGCCTTCGGTCAGCGGATGGCTGGTGGAGAAGGTGAATTTGTCACCAATCTTCAGCTCGATGCGCTTGTTGGCGAATTTGGCGATACGGATTTTTGGACCTTGCAGGTCACCCAGCAGCGCGACGAAGCGGCCATGCTTGGCGGCGAGGTCACGTACCAGCTTGGCGCGAGCCTTGTGCTCGTCCGGGGTGCCGTGGGAGAAGTTCAGACGGGCAACGTCCAGGCCAGCCAGAATCAGCTGTTCGAGGACTTCCGGCGAGTTACTGGCCGGGCCAAGGGTGGCGACGATTTTGGTACGACGGACGGACATGCACGGACTCCTGAGTTCTAGCGCTGGGGAAGGCTACTATGCTCTTTGGCTGTAGTCATTGTTCGTTTGCACTACTTATTGTCGATTCGCCTGTTTTCACTCTATGACGCTGGACGAACAACCTTGAAGATTTTCGCCCAAGGGTCGATACACTGCTCAAGACAGGAGAACACCCCATGCGAGTTTTGATCATTGCTGCCCTGGCCGTCAGTGTTGTCGGCTGTACCCGTTGGTCGATGGACCATCATTTGAACAATGCCTACCGCGCCTACAATGTGGGTGACTGCGAACGGGTCACGCTGGAGTTGTCCCAGGTCGACCGTGAAAGCCGGTCCCGTCGCTACGTACAACCGGAAGTCTCGATGCTGCGTGGGCAGTGCCTGGAGCGGCAGAAGCTATTTGTGGATGCAGTACAGACCTATCAGTTCATCATCAGCCAGTACCCTTCAAGCGAATACGCGTACCGTGCTCGCGCCCGCCTGGATACGCTGCAACAGCTGGGGCACTACCCGGGTGCCAGCACGGCACGAGCGCGGCCAGCAGCCTTATGATGGCATTTATCATTTCATAGCTGGCCTCTTGCCAGAGTTGGGCTATTCTTTGAATGTCTGTTTGTACAACTTTCAACTCAAACAGATACAAAGCCCGAATTCGGCGCAGATAAAGTGACAGGGCTGAAGCTGCTGTTGCACCGCGATTCGGGGCGCGCAGGGGCGTTGCTGGCAGCGCTGCGGTCCGAATCACAGGAGCGGGCTGAGTCATGACTATTGGACGGCGATCTCATCATGTTTAAGGACCGACGGATTGAACGGCACCAGTTGCCCTGTTTTCTACAGGTGTTCAACCGCTTCACGGACAAACCCATCGGTTACCTGGGCAACATCTCCAATGAAGGACTGATGCTGGTCAGTCAATTACCCATGATGGTCGACGTGGATTTTGAGCTGCGCTTGAAAATCCCCGGACCGGAGGGGGCTGTGCATGCCGTTGACTTCACTGCCACCTGCCTGTGGAGCCGTGAAGATATCAACCCCCAGCATTACGATTCGGGGTTCATCCTGTTGCAGGCGCCCGCCGAGTACGGGCAACTGATCGTTGCTCTGGTGCAGTACTTCAGCTTTGACCCCTTGCAGGCTTCGGCCTAGGGTCATGTGCCCTTCATAACACGCCGGCTTTTTTCCAGCCCAGGTAACGGGTTACCAGGTCGGCGCCCAGTTCGGACGGATGAGCATCCAGTACCGCTAGGCCCTGCGCCTTCAGGCGATCATGGAGTTCTTCCCGGGCATTGAGGTAGTCGACGCTGCCACAGTAGGCCAGCGCTTCAGGCAGGGTTTGCACGGGTGCCTGGCGCAATTGATCCAGCACTTCCTCGCGCAGGCTTGCCACCAACACCCGGTGCTGGCGGCTGATGCGCTTGACCGCCGTCAGCAGATCCTCATCGTCCTCATCCCGCAGATTGGTCACCACAATCACCAGGCCCCGGCGCTTCTGGCGGGCCAGCAGTTGGTTGGCTGCGGCCTGGTAGTCGGCCGCGCGCCGGGTGGTGTCCAGGTCGTATACAGCGTTGAGCAGCTGGTTCAACTGGCCACTGCCCTTGACCGGTGCCAGGTAGCGCGGCTGGTCGCAGGCGAAGGTACACAGGCCCACGGCATCGCCCTGGCGCAAGGCCACGTAGCTGAGCAGCAGGCAGGCGTTGAGGGCGTGGTCGAAATGGGACAGTTCGCCGTCCTGGCTGCGCATCCGTCGGCCGCAATCGAGCATGAAGACAATCTGTTGGTCGCGTTCATCCTGGTATTCCCGGGCGATCGGCGTACGTTGTCGTGCCGTGGCCTTCCAGTCGATCTGGCGCAGGCTGTCGCCCTCGCGAAATTCCCGCAGTTGGTGAAACTCCAGGCCCAGGCCACGCCGTTGGCGCTGACGCACACCCAGTTGGCTGAGCCAGTTGTCCACTGCCAGTAACTGGGCACCGTACAGGCGGGCAAAATCTGGATAGACCCGGGTGGCATCCTTGGCCGGCACCTGGCGTTTTGCGGTCCATAACCCAAGCGGGCTGGGCAGGTGCACCTCGCAGCGCTCAAAGCTGAAATGCCCACGGCTCAAGGGACGCAGGCGGTAACCCAGCGTGCTGTGTTCGCCGGGGTGCAGGGCGATGGACTGCGGCAGGTTCTGCACGCTCAAACCGTCCGGCACGTGATCAAACACTTCCAGGGCCAGTGGCTGTGGATAGTCGTGCTCCAGGGTGATCCTCACCTCGCTCCAGCGCCCCAAGGCCAGGCTGCCTGGCATTTGCCGCCGCAGGCGTGGCGAGGGGCGGCGCTTCAGGCGAGCGGCGTCGAGCAATGCCAGCAAGAACAGCGCCAGGAGCAGGCCCCAGGCTACGGAGTGCAGGGCGGCCGGCACGTTGAGTTGCAGGGCCATGGCCGTTCCGAGGACGATGTTCAGGCCCAACAACACCGCGAGCCAGGTTAGCAACAGGCGAGTGGGTCTCATGGGCAGGTCACTGGCGTGGCGCCGGCACTTGGTCGAGCAACTGGGTCAATACCTGATCCACCTCCAGACCCTCGATATCCAGCTCCGGGGCGATACGTACCCGATGGCGCAACACTGCCAGCGCACAGCCCTTGATGTCGTCCGGGGTCACGAATTCGCCGCCACGCAGCAGGGCGCGGGCGCGGGCACCACGGACCAGGGCAATGGAGGCGCGAGGCCCGGCGCCCAAGGCCAGGCCGGGCCAGGTCCGGGTGGTGCGGGCCAGGCGCACGGCGTAGTCGAGTACCTGCTCATCCAGGGGCAGCTCACTGGCGACCTGCTGCAACAGCAAGACGTCATCAGCCTGTAGCACAGTGCGCAGCGGCTGTACGTCGAGCATGTCGGCGCGGGATGAGCGGGTCACTTCGCGTACCATTTCCAGCTCTTGCCGGGCCTCGGGGTAGTCCATGCGCACCTTGAGCATGAACCGGTCGAGCTCGGCCTCCGGTAGCGGGTAGGTGCCTTCCTGTTCGATAGGGTTTTGGGTGGCCAGCACCATAAAGGGCTGGCCGATGGGCAGGGCTTCGCCTTCGAGGGTGACCTGGCGCTCCTGCATGGCTTCGAGCAGGGCGGCCTGGGTTTTTGCCGGGGCCCGGTTGATCTCGTCCGCCAGCAGCAAGTGGGTGAACAACGGCCCCTTGCGCAGCTTGAACTGTTCGGTGTGCAAGTCGTACACGGCATGCCCGGTCACATCACTGGGCATCAGGTCCGGGGTGAACTGGATGCGTGCGAAGTCGCCGTCAAAGCAGCGGGCCAGGGCACGCACCAGTAAGGTCTTACCCAGGCCGGGAACGCCTTCGAGCAGCACATGGCCGCCGGCGATCAGCGCGGTCAGTACGTCATCGATCACGGCATCCTGGCCAATCACCGCCTTGCGCAACTCGGTGCGCAGCGCCTGGGCCAACTGGGTGGCCCGCCCGGTGTCGAGGGGGTTGGATACGTCCACTGGAGAGTCGCTCATTGGTTCTGGAGCCTTGCTAACGGTTACATGTAGTTTATCGTCCATAAATCAGTCACTTACCTAATCTAACTGTTTCTAAGATTTTTTACGCGTGGAACGAGTGTGCGACTACCAAGCTGCCCCGTAGCAATTCTTCGGCAACCTCCTCCTTTGTGCGTTCGTTTGAAGTGGAGGTTAGGCCATGATGGCCAATCATATTTGTAGGTAGTGATCCTATCCTTAAGAAGAACGAACTCTGGAACTGGGGCTATGCCATCGCGAACAAAAGTGGCTTCGATAGTCAGTAGCCTAACGACATGGACTCAAAAGGTAAGCCGAATTTTATCTCATCCGATTTCGATCTCTTCAACACCAGCGTCCGTCAGCAACTGATAGAGCTCGGAGACATTCCGTCTTGCACCTCGATGAGGACAGAACATAAAAATTGCGCGTTGCTTGGCGCGACAGGGTGACTGGCTGGCATTACGTTGTCGAGCACGCTCGCCGCTTTGGCCGCGACCAACTGATCTGCGATCCCTGGCATTACCTGATGCTTTGGGGAAGCGATAAAACCGATTCCAAAACTGCATCGCCCCACTGCTATCCCGCGCGCCCAGGCCAATGCTTCATCACATGCACATGGCCATCCCTTACGAACGGGATAAGGCGATTTACGAGAGAGACTGTGTTGATTTGCGCCTAGCTTTGTAGGAAATCGACCTTTAGTCGCGTAGGTTATTTCCATAATACTGGTTTTATATCCAGTATTTTCAGGTCGGTGCTCTCATGAAACGAAAATGAGTGAAAAATGGGCCTGTGGAAAAAAAAAGTAACTCCGTTAGTTTGAAGTCCTCTCCTTCAAGAAAGGAGAGTTCTTAATCAATCTCAATGGAGTCACACATGAACAAACCACAAACCCAGACACCTCTTCGCCATGGTCGTGTCACGTCCCCTTCCAGCCGTGGCGCAGTCGCCGTGGATCTCGGCCTGTTGGCTACCTGGCAGGTCAATGAAATGGAAGGCGGCAAGAACTTCCCGGCATTGGTTGCCGGTCCGTTCCCGGCGCCTTATCAAAGCGACAGTGACAGCGTCACCCCACCAGCCGACGGCTTCATCCTCAGCGGCGGCAAGACCGATGCCCGTGACTGCATCAACTTCACCAACGAGGAAATGGCCAAGAAACTCAACCGCGCCTTCACCTGGCCGCTGCTCAATGTCGACCCGGGTCAGACCTTCAAGGTCACCTGGGAATACACCGCAGCGCATACCACCCGTGGCTATCGCTGGCTGATCACCAAGGATGGCTGGGATCCGAAACAGCGCATTACCCGTGCACAACTGGAAACCCAGCCGTTCGCCGAAGACTTCTATACCCAGGTGCCGTACTACAGCCATGCAGGGGAACTGAAGGCCAAGGTCAATCACGAAGTGAAACTGCCGGCTAACAAAAAGGGCCAGCATGTGATCGTGTTGATGTGGATCGTCGCCAACACTGGCAACGCTTTTTATCAAGCCTTCGACGTGGACTTCAAATAAGCCCGCGCCGTTAAACCCACACGTTCTGAAGGATTAGAACATGTCAAAGATTGACTTTACCTTACTGAAATCACCGCTGAGCGATGCTGCTTCGCTGATGCCGAGCATTGCCGGCAAAAAGATCCTCATGGGCTTCTGGCACAACTGGCCTGCCGGCCCAAGCGACGGCTACCAGCGTGGCCAGTTCGCCAACATGAACCTGGTCGACGTACCAAGGGATTACAGCGTGGTGGCCGTGGCCTTCATGAAGGGCAACGGTATCCCAACCTTCAAGCCGTACAACCTGTCCGACGCCGAGTTCCGCCGCCAGGTGGGCGTGCTGAACAGCCAGGGCAGGGCGGTGTTGATTTCCCTTGGCGGCGCCGATGCGCACATCGAGCTGCATAAAGGCAACGAACAACCACTGGCCAACGAGATTATCCGCCTGGTGGAAACCTATGGCTTTGATGGCCTGGATATCGATCTTGAACAGAGCGCGATTGATTTCGCCGACAACAAGACTGTCCTGCCCGCCGCGTTGAAACTGGTCAAGGACCACTACGCCGGTGAAGGCAAACACTTCATCATCAGTATGGCGCCGGAGTTTCCGTACCTGACCACTGCCGGCAAATACGTCGGTTACATCCAGGCTCTGGAAGGCTATTACGACTTCATCGCCCCGCAATATTACAACCAGGGTGGCGACGGGATCTGGGTGCAAGAGGTCAACAACGGCAACGGCGCCTGGATTGCCCAGAACAACGACGCGATGAAAGAGGATTTCCTGTTTTACCTGACCGAAAGTCTGGTGAGCGGAACGCGCGGGTTTACCAAGATCCCAGCGGACAAGTTCGTCATTGGCCTCCCCGCCAACGTCGACGCGGCCGCCACCGGTTATGTGATCAACCCCACAGCCGTGACCAATGCATTCAAGCGTTTGTACGACAAAGGAGTGTCGATCAAGGGCCTGATGACCTGGTCGGTAAATTGGGACAACGGGACCAGTAAAGACCACGTGCCCTACAACTGGGAATTCAGCAGCCGTTATGGGCCGATGATCAACGGCACTCATCTCTCTGGCCTCGGGCAGGATGAGGCGGATCTTGAAGTCGCCAATCGGCAGTAGCTCAAAGAGGCATCTGGCAGACGTGTCTGATGTCAAACAGCTAGGCTTATGATCTGACTGTTGGCTTTATGAAATAAAATCCGGTGCCTGTTCGGGCATCGGATTTTTTGTGTCACGCTTAAATCTACATCCAGTTTTCTATGAATTTGCTTTGCCCGTTTCTGTTGGCATTCCTGGGGGCTGTTCCCGTTTCTATCTAAGTCATTGATACATAAGAACAAGCTCGTATCGTTATAGTTCTCACCCCCCCCCCCAATACGAGCTTGCAATGCCCGATTACTGCTCAGTGATGAGCATTGGTCGACGCTGCGGGAAATTCTGCTGCACAAGGCCATCTACAACAAGCGTGAACCCCGCATAGGGCTGCCCGGCAATTATGAAATCCTCAGTAGCCCACACAAGCTCCATCTGCCGTCTCCTGCACTGAACAGATACCCATTGCTCATTACCAAGACCTATGGGCTTCTAAGGTGTCGATTTCACTATGGCAGGGATTTAACGGTTTCAAGTACCGGATCATAGGGCATTCCTGAGCGTTTGCAGGCCGGCCACCTGGCGGCTGAAGTCGGCGCTGGAAAGCCGCTTTGCCGGGAGTGGGCCGAGGGCCTGGCTGATAAGTGAAGCGGGTTGGCGGGTCAGGCGTTCAAGCGCCTGCCATTGCCCGGCGGTGTCCAACTGCTCGAACCCGGGATGGCGGCGGCGAGCGGTGCGCAGGATGTCCCGCTGCAAGGCTTGTAACAGGTTGTTTTGCCCGCTGCGGCGCAACAGGAAGTCGGCACTGGCATTCAAGTGTTCCTGCAATTGCCGGCGGGCTTTCGGGGACGGCGCCTGGATCGGCCCCTGGCGTACTCCGGCTCGCCACAATCCCAGCAGGATCAAGGCGGCGAGTGCCAGCAGGGCCTGGGGGAAGTAACGCAGTAACAGGCTCAACAGGTTTTCGGCGTCGGTGTTGGACAGCAGGGTGACTCCGCTGCCCTGGGTCAGGTACCACAGCAGCCAGGCATTGTCGTGCAAGCCGATGGCCGGGGTTTTCCACAGCTCGCTATCGGTGATCACCGTCACACGGCCGCGCCCGAGATTGAGTTGCATCAGGTGGCTGGACTTGGCGCTGTTGGCCGAAAACTGTGCCAGGTGCCTGGGGTCGATCAGTGTGAAGTCCGTGTCGAAACTGAAGAAGGCGGGTGCGGTTTCGTTATCGACATAGAGCCGTGTGAGGTCCGGTTGCTTGCCCTTGCGAGCGGAGGGCGGCTGGTCGAAGTCGTCGCTGAACGCCTGGCGCAACTGCAGGCGGTTGAGCAGCAGGTCGCTACTGTCCTGGGTTTCTTCATCCCATATGGCTTCGGCCACCAGTAGCAGATGGCCGCCAGCCTGGGTCCACTCCAGCAACTGGTCAACCTGGCGTGGGGTCATGTTGCTGCGCTCGCTGAGCAACAGCAGGCTGTTGTCCTTGGCAGACAGGGTGGCCAGGCGCTCCAGGCTGTGGGCATGCTCGACGGCCAGGCCTTGTTGGCGCAGAAAATGTTCCGCTGCCAGGTAGGGATTGGCCTGGGCTTCGGGGGATGGGCCACGGTCGACCACTTCGTCGTAGGGCGTGGCCCTGTGCCAGGCGTAGAAGCCCCCGGCTGTCAGCAAGCAGGCCAGGATCAGTCCGACCCAGATTAGCGGCCGGTTCATCGCGTGGCCTCGCTGTCGAACAGGCTGCGCCAATGGTTGCAGAGCTGTTGTTGGGCCAGGGGCGGGGGCGTGCGATGGCCATAGGCAAGGTTTTGCCAGTGCCGGGTCAGGTCGTCGCTGAATGCCAGCAATTGCGGCTGTTGCAAGTGGCGCACACGCTCCAGGACCTGGCCTTCGGTATCGGCGTTTTTCAGTGGCAGGTTGAAGTCATGCAGCAATCGGCTAAGCAGGCCGCGATAGAGCAGGCCAAGGGCTTCGCGGGGTTGCGCGGCCCACAGTTGCTCGGCGGTACTGGCAATATCCTCGGGCAAGGTCTCCACGCCCATGTCCAGGCCGAACAGTTGTGACGGCATGGGCTGGTCGACGCTAGGCCGGGGGGCGCGGCGACGGCTGACAAAGGCGTGTAACCAGTCACGATAGCGCCAGGCAACCAGGGCAATGCCGGCGATCAGCACGCCCCAGAGCAACACCTCCATGACCAGGGCCAGGGACTTGAAGGTGTCGCTGTTGAGGTTGTCCAGTAGGGACTTAAGCCAGGCGGGCAACTGGGCATCACCCGGGGTCTTGGGTTTGTGCAGGGGTTTTTCCTCGCCGAAGCGGTAGCGGGTAACGGTTTCCGGGTTCTTGAACGGGGGGTGTTCCAGCAGGCGCTTGATCGCCTGGCTGGCGACCGGCGTACTCAAGGGTTTGGCGGGCGCGGGTTGATCGGCCATGGCGTGGGGCGTTGGCGGGATCAGCAGCAGGCTGACAGCCAGCAGCAGGGCGGCGGCTGCCGACCCCAGGCGCTGGCGCAAACGGCGGAACACCAGTTCCAGGTCCCAGGCTTCAAGCACGGTACGCCGGTTGAGGTAGAGGCTGAAGCCACAGGCCACATAGATCGGCTCCCAGAACACCAGGATCAGGGCGTACAAGGCATTGCTCAGGTGTTCCAGCCAGAGCCAGTCCTGGTCGCTGGCCAGTGCCAGTTGCTGCCAGTCCCAGTCCAGCTCTATCTGTTGCGGCAGGAGCAGGTAGAACAGGGCCATCAAGCCAAGCCACAGCGCGCTTTCCAGGTGCATGCCGATCAGCGTCAGCCAGCGCGCCGCGCCGCCATTGTGTTGCAGCAGTACCCCCAGCCGTTGTTGACGGGCCTGGCCGCCGAGGCCTTCAAGTTGCACCACGGGCATGGCAAAGCTGCGGCTGAGGCTAAAGCGCCTCCAGGTCAGGCTGGCCAGCAGTTGCCCCCTGAGCAGGCGGGGCCATTGGCGTAGCGCCTGCTTGAGGGTGGGTGTCTCGCCAAACAGGGCCTTGGACAGGATATACAGCGGCAGGCGCTCAAAGGCTGGTTTCAGCCACCAGAACACCAGCATGGTGACAGACGGGTAGTCCCACAGCACAAGGCTGATCAGGATAAAGACCGGCAGGCTGACCAGGGCCCAACTGCTCATCAACAGCACGCGGTGTTCACGGGCCAGCAACACCCCGAGGTCCATGGCTTCCCATGAGGTGCGGGGGCGGATCACCACACTGGCGTCACTCAGGCGCATGACGACTCCGACCGGCGAACAGCAGATAGGCAATCACCATCGCCCAGAGCGCGGCGCCCACCAGGTATTTGCCCCAGGGCTCCACGGCGGTGGTCGAGGACCAATAGGCTTCTATAAAGGCCGCGATCAGCAGGAAGACAATCACGCCACAGATCATCTGCACGCTTTTACGGGCTGCCAGGCGCAGTGCCTCACCCCGGGGCAATGCTCCCGGCGCGATCAGGGCCCAGCCCAGTTGCAGGCCGGCCGCACCGGCCAGGGCGATGGCCGTCAGCTCGAAAGCACCGTGGCCAATGACAAAGGACCAGAAGGTTTGCCCGTAGCCGATTTCGGTTAGGTGCCCGGCGATGGCCCCGATCATCAGGCCATTGAAGAACAGGAAAAACACACTGCCCAGGCCAAACAGCAAGCCGCCGGCGAAGGTCTGGAATGCGATGCCGATGTTGTGCATGACGTAGTAGCCGAACATCATCCAGTCCTCGCTCGATGCCCGCTCGGCCGCGCGCCCCAGGCGGCTGGCGTCGGGGTCGTACATGCTTTGCATTTCGGTCACTTGTTGGGGGCTGACGATGGCGTAGATCAAGTCGGGGAACAGGTAGACCAGCAACGCAATGCCGATCAGGCTGCCAAAGAACAGCAGGCTGGCCACCAGCACGAAGCGCCATTGTTCACGAACCGTGCGGGGGAAATCCGCGAGCAGGAAGCCCAGGACCTTGGCGCCGAGCTGGCTGCGATGGCGGTACAGCTGTTGATGGCCGCGCAGGGCCAGTTGTTGCAGCGGGTCGATCAGGTAGCTGCTGTAGCCGCGTTGCTGTGCCAGCGCCAGGTGCTGGCACAGGCGGCGGTAATCCTGGGGGAAGTGCGTCAGGTCCTGGGCCTTGGCCTTGCCTTGCTCAAGCAGGGCCAGTTGCGTGGCAAATGCCTGCCAGTGCGGCTGGTGACGGGTTTCAAACAGGCTTTGCTTCATGTCGGCCCCAACAGGCCGCGGGCCACGCCATTGAGCTGTTCCACGGCGCGTGCGGGGGAAACCTGCAGGGGCGTGGCCAGAATTGCGGCCAGCTCGTGGGTCCGTTCGGTGGAGAGTTCACCCTGGCGCTCGGCAAAACCCAGGATCGCACGCTGCTCGTTCAGCTCAAGGGCAAAAGGCAGGCGCAAGGCCGGGGCCTGGGGCAGTTGGGGACGGGCCAGGGGCTGTTCGCGATAAATCACCAGGGTGCCGGCCGCGATGTCGCCCAGGCGTTTGAAGTGGGGGTGTTGCAGGCAACTGATGGCGCCGAGGAAGTAGCCGAACGGCAGCATATCGACAAAACGCAGCAGGTTGCGGATCAGGGACGCGGACCAGCCAATGGGCGTGCCGTCATCCTGTACCACGCGCAGGCCCATGATCTGCTTGCCTGGCGAGCAGCCCTGGTTGAGTACTTCAAACAGCACCATGTACCACCAACTGACGAGGAACAGCAGGATCGAGCCCAGGCCGATGCCCAGGTTGCCGAGAAAGGCCAGGGCGATGAACAGGATGCCGAGGATCAGGCCGCGCAGGCCCAGGTCGAACCCGAATGCGAGTGCGCGGGGCATCAGCCCGGCGGGGCGCAAGGGCAGGTCGATGCCTTCCGGGGTCTCGATCTGGTAGCGGGTGTCCAATGGTACGGTGGGCATTGCGTTCCCTGGCAGTGCGGCGTGGCTGGGCATGGGCAACCTCATCGGGCAGCCGGCAAATTGAGAGGTCGATGCTAGCAGTGTCGTCGCTGGAAGTAACACCTGAAAATGTGCCAAGGTTTCACTGCATATTTATCCAGTACACATGGCGCTGGCCCCGGGCGGCATCCAGCGCCTAGACTTTGTCGGTCTTCAGCACAGGAATAGCCCGTGACCTCGATCTTCTGGTACGACTATGAAACCACCGGCATCAACCCGCGCAGCGACCGTCCGTTGCAGGTTGCCGGGATTCGCACCGACCTTGACCTCAATGAGGTAGGGCCGCCGGTCAACCTTTATTGCCAGCTCAGCGACGATATCCTGCCGCACCCGGCGGCGTGCATGATCACTGGCATTACCCCCGGCCAGCTGGCGGAAAAAGGCCTGGCCGAAGCCGATTTCATGACCCGGGTGCATGCCGAGCTGGCGGCCCCCGGCACTTGCGGCGCGGGTTACAACACCCTGCGTTTCGACGATGAAATGACCCGCTACAGTTTGTATCGCAATTTTTTCGACCCCTATGCCCGGGAATGGCAGGGCGGCAACAGCCGCTGGGACTTGATCGATGTGCTGCGCACGGCCTATGCCCTGCGCCCCGACGGCATCGTCTGGCCCGAGCAGGACGGGCGCGTGACCCTCAAGCTGGAGCGCCTGACAGCGGCCAACGGCATTGACCATGGCCAGGCTCACGAGGCTTTGGCCGACGTGCGTGCCACCATTGCCCTGGCGCGCCTGGTCCGGGACAAACAGCCCAAATTGTACGATTGGTTGTTTCAACTGCGTAGCAAGCAACGGGTCATGGATCAAATCCGTCTGTTGCAGCCCATGGTGCATATTTCCGGGCGTTTCTCCGCCGAGCGCCATTACCTGGGGGTGGTCCTGCCGCTGGCCTGGCATCCGCGCAATCGCAACGCGTTGATTGTCTGTGACCTGGGGCTCGACCCACAGGGGCTGCTGGACCTGGATGCCGATACCCTGCGCCAGCGTCTGTATACCCGGCGCGATGAGTTGGCCGAAGGTGAGTTACCGGTGCCGCTCAAATTGGTGCACATCAATCGTTGCCCGGTGGTCGCACCGTTGAGTGTGTTGCGGGCGCAAGACCAGCAGCGTTTGAATCTGGACATGGGTGAATATCAGGCCCGGGCGCTGCGACTAACTGACGCACAGGAACTTTGGCGGGATAAATTGCCGGCGATTTATGCCGAAGAAGGTTTTGCTGCGAGCGCCGACCCGGAGCAGCAGCTCTACGATGGTTTTATTGGTGATCGGGATCGGCGTTTATGTGAACAAGTGCGCAGCGCAGAACCGGCGCAACTAGCACGCCAGCAATGGCCTTTCGATGATCATCGTTTGCCGGAATTATTGTTTCGCTATCGTGCCCGTAACTTTACGTCCACCCTGGACAGTGAAGAGCAACAACGCTGGAAATTATTCTGTCAGCAACGCTTGTCAGATGCAGATTACGGTGCGCCCAATACCCTGGAGAGTTTTAATAAGGCCAGGCATGAATTGGACGCTAGTGCTACATCGTTTCAGCGTCAGGTGCTGGATGAGTGGCAGGAATATGCTGACGCTTTATGCCAGCGCCTGAGCCTGTAATCGGTCTTTCATAAAAGCGGGCAATAAAAAAACGCCAGCAAGCTGGCGTTTTTTAGTGTGTCACGAATCAGGTGACGACCTGGCGAGCCTTAGCCCAGCAGGGTGGCCCAGCCTTCAACCACGTCACCGCCCCACTTGGCTTTCCACTCTTTCAGAGTCTTGTGGTTGCCACCTTTGGTTTCAATCACTTCGCCGTTGTGCGGGTTTTTGTATTGCTTGACCTTGCGCGCGCGCTTGGTGCCGGTAACTTTTACGGCGCCGCGTGGTGCTTTAACTTTCGATTCTGGATCCAGCAGCGCGATGATGTCACGCAGGGATTTGGAGTACTCACCCATCAGGGTGCGCAATTTGCCTTCGAATTCCAGCTCGGTTTGCAGTTTGTCGTCTTGGGACAGGTTCTTCAAACGGGCTTGCAGCTCTTTGATCGCTTCTTCGGTGGCACGGTATTCGTTGATCAGGGACATGTGGACTACCTTATAAGGGGCGCTGAGGGACAGGGATAGTGGCTTAATAATAGTCAGACAGTTTCCCCAAGTAAACATTTAAGCTCGGTTTTACGTAATTTACTTTGGTTGTTTCTAGGGGAAAGCCGGGAATGCATTTTTTAGTACGCTCAACCGGCTAAAGATATTCTCATTAGATCTAGGCTAATTGCGGTAACAGATGCTTGGGTTGACATAGTGCTCAGGTAAAAACCTTATGCTGTTTAGGGGCACCGCAAGGAATCGCTCGAATAAGCGTTGAGGAATACTGCAGTTTTTCTACGGTGTCGCTAGAATGGCGGCCTTTGCGAAGTTCTGGAGTTTGCCCCTAATGCGCACTTTTCGTCTGGTGATTGCTTGCCCGGATCGGGTTGGTATCGTCGCTAAAGTCAGTAACTTTCTGGCCTCCCACAACGGCTGGATCACCGAAGCGAGCCATCACTCGGACAATCTCAGTGGCTGGTTTTTCATGCGCCACGAAATTCGTGCCGACACGTTGCCCTTTGGCCTGGAGGCGTTTCGTGAGGCATTTGCGCCTATCGCCGAAGAGTTTTCCATGACCTGGCGCATCACCGACACCGAACAGAAAAAGCGCGTGGTGCTGATGGCCAGCCGCGAATCCCATTGCCTGGCGGACTTGCTGCACCGCTGGCACAGCGATGAGTTGGACTGTGAGATCGCCTGTGTGATTTCCAACCACGACGACCTGCGCAGCATGGTGGAGTGGCATGGCATTCCGTACTACCACGTGCCGGTCGATTCGCAGAATAAACAGCCGGCCTTCACTGAAGTCTCGCGCCTGGTCGAGCAGCATGAAGCCGACGTCGTGGTACTGGCGCGCTACATGCAAATCCTGCCGCCGGAACTGTGTCGCGCCTATGCAGGCAAGGTGATCAACATCCACCACAGCTTCCTGCCGTCGTTTGTCGGGGCCAAGCCGTACCACCAGGCCTCCCTGCGCGGCGTGAAGCTGATTGGTGCAACCTGCCACTACGTCACCGAAGAGCTGGACGCAGGTCCGATCATCGAACAGGACGTGGTACGCGTCAGCCACAGCGACAGCATTGAAGACATGGTGCGCTTCGGGCGTGACGTCGAGAAGATGGTCCTGGCCCGTGGCCTGCGCTATCACCTGGAAGACCGCGTGCTGGTGCACGGCAACAAGACCGTGGTGTTCTGATCGGCGGTTTCGGGTTGAAGTAAAAAGGGCCTGGGCGTTAAATCACCCCAGGCCCTTTTTATATGTATCAACTATGAGGATCGAACCATGGCTGATCCCCTGGATAAAGCCACGTCCAAGGCACCCGCCACCTTGGGTGAGGGCTGCTTGAGCCGCTATGACCCGGATGCCCTGGATGCCGAGGACGGCACGGACTTCCCCGGTGCCGCCCGGTTGTGGGAGCAGTTGCAGGAAGCGTCAGAGCCGTACGACAAGCCCGGCCCTGACACAAACAACGCAGGTTGAATGTGGGCGCTATCGCAGCCTCGCTCGGGCTCGACAGCTCCTACATCAGATACGGAAGCTACCCACCAGTTGTTTCAAGCGCGCCGCCTGCTGCTCCAGATCGGAACAGGCGCGCAAGGTGGATTGCAGGTTTTCCACGCCTTCCTGATTGAGCGTATTGATTTCGGTGATATCGATGTTGATCGACTCCACCACCGAGGTCTGCTCTTCAGTCGCGGTGGCCACTGATTGGTTCATGCCGTCGATCTCCCCGATGCGCTGAGTCACGCTGCTCAGGCGTTCGCCGGCGAGGTTGGCGATCTCCACGCTGTCGAGGCTGTGGCGCTGGCTTTCGCTCATGGTGCTGACCGACTCCCGGGCGCCGACTTGCAGCTCCTCGATCATCTTTTGCACCTGTTGCGCCGATTCCTGCGTGCGATGGGCCAGGTTGCGCACCTCGTCGGCCACTACCGCAAACCCGCGCCCGGCTTCCCCGGCTCGCGCCGCCTCGATGGCCGCGTTGAGCGCCAGGAGGTTGGTTTGCTGGGAAATACTGGTGATCACTTCAAGGATCTGCCCGATATTCACGGTCTTGCTGTTGAGTGCCTCGATATTGCTGCTGGAGGCGCTGATCATCTCGGACAGTTGGGTCATGGCCTTGATATTGCGCTCCACCACGTGTTGGCCATCTTCGGCCAGGTGGCGCGCATCGCTGGCCTGGTGCGAGGCCTGGGCGGCGTTACGGGCAATTTCCTGGGCGGCGGCACCCAACTGGTTGATCGCCGCGGCGACGCTATTGGTACGGTTGGCCTGTTCGTCGGAGTTGACCATCGACGAGTTGGAGGCGCTGACCACGCGCAGTGCCACTTCATTGACCTGGCCGGTGGCGGAGGAGACTTCGCGAATCGAGGTATGAATCCGCTCCACAAAGCGGTTGAAGGCTTTGCCGAGGATGCCGAATTCGTCATGGTTCTGGATAGTCAGGCGGCGCGTCAGGTCGCCTTCGCCATCGGCAATGTCTTCCATGGCCCGGGTCATGATATGCAGCGGCTGCATCAACACGCGGATCAGCATGCCCAGCAACGCGATGATGATCGCCACGGCAATCACGGTGGCAATGATGGCTGAGGTGCGGAATTCGCGGAGCATGGCGAAGGATTTGTCTTTATCTACCGACAGACCGACATACCAGTTTACCGACGGCAAGCCCTTGATCGGGGCGAAGGTGACGATGCGGGTTTTGTCGCCGGTCTCAATTTCGTTGAAGTCAGTATTGATTTTAATGGGCTGGTTCGGATAAGCCTCGCCCAGGGTCTTCATCACCAGGCTTTTGTCCGGGTGGACCAGGATCTTGCCGTCGGCACTGATCAGGAACGCATAGCCCATGCCGCCGAAGTTCAGCGCGCCGATGTTGTCCACCAGGGTTTGCAGGCTCAGGTCACCGCCCACCACGCCGACGCTTTGCCCGGCCTTGCTGCTGGGGGTGGCGATGGAAATGATCAACTGGCCAGTGGCCGCGTCGATATAGGGCTCGGTCAAGGTCGAACCATTGCTGGCCTGGGCGCCCTTGTACCAGGGGCGTGCACGGGGGTCGAAGCCGTCGGGCATCTTGGCATCGGGGCGAATGGTGAAGCCGCCTTTGCTGTCACCCAGGTAGGTGGCCATGAACGATGACGTCAGGGCTTTCTGCTCCAGCAGGCTGGCGACCACTGTCGGCTCGGGGTTGATGGCGATGTTCTGGGCGGCGTTTTCCACCAGGACAATGCGTCCGGTCAGCCAGCCCTGGATATTGCTGGCGGTGACGTCGCCCATTTCATGTAGATAGCTGTCGAGGTCGTCGCGAATCGCGTTGCGTTGCAGGTAGTCGTTATACAACGTGAACAACGCAAATGCGGCAATGACGATAAGGGCGGCTGCAAGCAGGATTTTGTGGCTGAAGCGCAGATTTTTATTCATGGCTTGTCGTGTCCGCTAAGGTCTTAATGTCCGAGGCGCGTCTTTTATGGAAACGCACAAATGGCAGCGTTAAATAAAGTGTGATATTTCCATCTGCTCCTGCAGGAATTATCTGGTCTAACTTTTTTAGACTTTTTGGGTCTCTCGCTTTGTCTGTATCGACCGTGCAGCGCTAAAGATTAATCATGGGTGACAAAATGCCTGACTCCTCGCAACTTATTATTGGCGCAGACCTCGAAGGCCAACCTATCGCCCAGGCCATGCGCCTGGCTAACCGCCATGGCCTGATCGCCGGTGCCACGGGCACGGGCAAGACCGTGACGTTGCAGCGGCTGGCTGAGGCATTCAGCGATGCCGGGGTCGCGGTGTTCGCCGCAGATATCAAAGGTGACCTGTGTGGCCTGGGCGCCGCGGGTAACCCTCAAGGCAAGGTGGCCGAGCGTATTGCCGGCATGCCGTTCCTGAATTACGCGCCTAAGGCGTATCCGGTAACGTTGTGGGATATCCACGGTCAGTCCGGTCATCCGCTTCGTACAACCTTGAGTGAAATGGGCCCACTGTTGCTGGGCAGTCTGTTGGAACTGACCGACAGCCAGCAGTCGACGTTATATGCGGCGTTTAAAGTGGCCGATCGCGAGGGCTTGCTGCTGCTGGATCTCAAGGACCTCAAGGCCCTGCTCAATCACCTCAAGTTCCATCCCGAGCTGCTGGGTGAAGATGCGGCCCTGATGACCACCGGCTCCAGCCAGGCTTTGCTGCGGCGCCTGGCCGTGCTGGAACAGCAGGGCGCCGAGGCCCTGTTCGGCGAGCCGGCGCTGCAACTGGAAGATATTCTGCAACCGGCCAGCGATGGGCGGGGGCGTATTCACCTGCTGGATGCCAGCCGCCTGGTGCACGAGTCGCCCAAGGTCTACGCGACCTTCCTGCTGTGGTTGCTGGCGGAGTTGTTCGAGCAGTTGCCGGAGCGCGGCGACGCCGACAAGCCGCTGCTGGCGCTGTTTTTCGACGAGGCGCATTTGCTGTTTGCCGATACCCCCAAGGCCTTGCAGGACCGCCTGGAGCAAGTGGTACGGCTGATTCGTTCCAAAGGCGTGGGGGTGTATTTTGTCACCCAGTCGCCGGGCGACTTGCCGGACAACGTACTGGCCCAGTTGGGCTTGCGGATCCAGCATGGGCTGCGGGCGTTTACCACCAAGGAGCAAAAATCCCTGCGGGCGGTGGCGGATGGTTTCCGGCCTAACCCGGCGTTCGATGCGCTGGCGGTGTTGACCGAGCTGGGTACGGGTGAGGCGCTGGTGGGCACGCTGCAGGAAAAAGGCACGCCCGAGGTGGTCCAGCGGGTGCTGGTCGCGCCGCCGCAATCGCGGATCGGGCCGTTGACCGCCGCCGAGCGTGCGGCATTGATCGCCAGTTCGTCGCTGTTGGGGCGCTACGACAAGCCGGTTGATCGGGAGTCAGCCTATGAGGTGCTGATGGCCCGCAAGGCGCTGGGGCCAGAGGAGGGGGCCGCGCCTGCCGCTGAAGAGCCGAGCTTCACCGACAAGGCCGGGGCGTTCCTGGGCACGGCTGCGGGTAAGGCCCTCAAGTCTGCGATGCAGCAGGCGGCCAACCAGATGGGGCGTCAGTTGGTGCGTGGGCTGCTGGGGTCTTTGCTTGGCGGTAGCAAGCGCAAGTAGCCAGCAAGGTCTATGCAACTCAATGTAGGAGCGGGCTTGCCCGCTCCTACACTATTTAGGTTGTGCAGTTTTCAGGCCTTAGGCTTGGCATGACTGGCCAAGCGCTCCAGCGCCGCGCGCAACTTCGGATCTGTAATCCCGTCCGCCGTCGCCTGGATGGTTTCGGCGGCATTCACCGACAAATCCATGGTATGGCCCACCGCACCTTGCGGCACGGTGGGTGGCTGGACCTTGAACTGGATGCGCAGCAGGCTCTCAAATACCTCAAACGCCTGTAGCTGGCGCTGCAGGCGTTTTTGCTGGTAGCGCAGGCGGGTCGCCCAATGCCCGTCGGTGACGATCAGCAGGAGCGTGCCTTCGCGCCACGATGCCACATGGCAGTGCTCGCGGGCCGCAGGTTGCAGTTGGCTTTCCAGCAGGCGTTGCAGATGGCCCAGGCGTTGCGCATGGCCAAAGATGGCTTTTAAAGGCTTGGCTTCGCGCAGCAACACGGCGGGAGCACGGGCCGTAAGAGGGCGAAATGCCATGATCTAGACACCTTAGGTAACAGAGCCGCCATGGTAGCAGAAAGCGTGTGCGGCACCGTGGTCATTGCTTTGTCAGCAGTTTATCCATTAAATCAATAAGTAACTTCTCGCTCGAATGGGTTGAAGTTCAGCAAAAAGCCCTTATTTTAGACAAGCCCTCCCGGAACGCTGTGCCTGCATCGTGGAACAACGCCACTTTCCTCACCCTCGTTTCCGGGTAGAATGCTCGTTCGCATGCGGCCGTGAGGGCTGCTCGGGCGACTTACGGGGCGCCCCTTCATCCCTAATGTGTGGAAGAACCTGCCGATATGTTTGCGCCTTTGTTAAAGAAACTTTTTGGAAGCAAGAATGAGCGCGAAGTCAAACGCATGCTCAAGACGGTGCAGCTGGTCAATGCCCTCGAAGAGCAGATGGTTGCCCTGTCGGACGAGCAATTGCGCGCCAAGACCGAAGAGTTCAAGGCCCGCATAGCCAAAGGTGAAACCCTCGACAAGCTGCTGCCCGAAGCCTTTGCGGTCGCCCGCGAAGCCGGCAAGCGGGTGATGGGCATGCGCCACTTCGATGTCCAGTTGATCGGCGGCATGACCCTGCATGAAGGCATGATTGCCGAAATGCGTACCGGTGAAGGCAAGACCCTGGTGGCAACCCTGGGCGTTTACCTCAATGCACTGTCCGGCAAGGGCGTGCACGTTGTGACGGTGAACGACTACCTGGCCCGCCGGGACGCCAACTGGATGCGTCCGTTGTATGAGTTCCTCGGCCTGAGCGTCGGTGTCGTGACGCCATTCCAGCCACCGGAAGAGAAGCGCGCCGCCTACGCTGCCGATATTACCTACGGCACCAACAACGAATTCGGTTTCGACTACCTGCGCGACAACATGGCGTTCAGCATGGAAGAAAAATTCCAGCGCGAACTCAACTTTGCCGTGATCGACGAAGTCGACTCCATCCTGATCGACGAAGCCCGTACCCCGCTGATCATCTCCGGCCAGGCCGAGGACAGCTCGCGCCTGTACACCGAGATCAACAAGCTGATCCCGCGCCTTGAGCAACATATCGAGGAAGTGGAAGGTGTGGTGACCAAAGAAGGTCATTACTCCATCGACGAGAAGACCCGCCAGGTCGAGCTCAACGAAGCCGGTCACCAGTTCGTCGAAGAAATGCTGACCCAGATCGGCCTGCTGGCCGAAGGCGAAAGCCTGTACTCGGCACACAACCTGGGCCTGCTGACCCACGTGTATGCCGGCCTGCGCGCCCACAAGCTGTTCCACCGCAACGTCGAATACATCGTCCAGGACGGCCAGGTGGTACTGGTCGACGAACACACTGGCCGTACCATGCCCGGTCGTCGTTTGTCCGAAGGCCTGCACCAGGCCATCGAGGCCAAGGAAGTGCTCAATATCCAGGCCGAGAGCCAGACGCTGGCCTCGACTACCTTCCAGAACTACTTCCGCCTGTACAACAAGCTGTCCGGCATGACCGGTACCGCGGATACCGAAGCGTTCGAGTTCCACCAGATCTACGGTCTGTCGGTGATGGTCATCCCGCCGAACAAGCCACTGGCGCGTAAAGACTACAACGACCTGGTGTTCCTGACCGCCGAAGAGAAGTACGCGGCGATCATCAACGACATCAAGGAAGGCATGGCCCAGGGCCGTCCGATCCTGGTGGGTACCGCAACCATCGAGACTTCCGAGCACGTTTCCAACCTGCTCAACAAGGAAGGGATCGAGCACAAGGTCCTCAACGCCAAGTTCCACGAAAAAGAAGCCGAGATCATTGCCCAGGCCGGTCGTCCAGGCGCGCTGACCATCGCCACCAACATGGCCGGTCGTGGTACCGACATCCTGTTGGGCGGCAACTGGGAAGTGGAAGTGGCCTCCCTGGACAACCCGACCCCTGAGCAGATCGCCCAGATCAAGGCCGACTGGCAGAAACGTCACCAGGCGGTGCTGGAATCCGGTGGTTTGCAGGTGATCGCGTCCGAACGTCACGAATCGCGGCGTATCGACAACCAGTTGCGTGGCCGTGCCGGTCGCCAGGGTGACGCCGGTTCCAGCCGTTTCTACCTGTCCCTGGAAGACAGCCTGATGCGTATCTTTGCCTCGGATCGGGTGAAGAACTTCATGAAGGCCCTGGGGATGCAGTCTGGCGAAGCCATCGAGCACCGCATGGTGACCAACGCCATCGAAAAGGCCCAGCGCAAGGTCGAAGGCCGTAACTTTGACATTCGTAAGCAACTGCTGGAGTTCGATGACGTCAACAACGAACAGCGTAAAGTGATTTATCACATGCGTAACACGTTGCTGGCCGCCGACAACATTGGCGAAACCATCGCCGACTTCCGCCAGGACGTGCTCAACGCCACCGTCAGTGCCCATATCCCGCCACAGTCCCTGCCTGAACAGTGGGATGTTGCCGGCCTGGAAGCGGCGTTGAAGAGCGACTTCGGTGTCGACTTGCCGGTCCAGCAATGGCTCGACGAAGACGATCACCTGTACGAAGAGACCCTGCGCGAAAAACTGATGGCCGAACTGCTGGCCGCGTACAACGAGAAAGAAGAGCAAGCCAGTGCCGAAGCGCTGCGCACCTTCGAGAAGCAAATCGTTCTGCGCGTGCTGGACGACCTGTGGAAAGACCACCTGTCGACCATGGACCACCTGCGTCACGGTATCCACCTGCGTGGCTACGCCCAGAAGAACCCGAAGCAGGAATACAAGCGCGAGTCGTTCACGCTGTTCTCCGAGCTGCTGGATTCGATCAAGCGCGATTCGATTCGTGTGCTGTCCCACGTTCAGGTGCGCCGCGAAGACCCGATCGAGGAAGAAGCCCGTCTGCGTCAGGAAGCCGAAGCCCTTGCCGCGCGCATGCAGTTCCAGCATGACGAAGCGCCAGGCCTTGAGTCGCCGCAAGTGCTGGGTGAAGAGGTCGATGTGGCCCTGGCCCAGGCGCCGGTGCGCAACGAGCAGAAGCTGGGCCGCAACGAGCCGTGCTGGTGCGGTTCGGGCAAGAAGTTCAAACACTGCCACGGCGAAATCAACTAAGATTTTTGCCTGACGCTGCAATACCCCGCGCCGCGACCGGCATCAGCCGTCGCGGCGTTTTGCCATTTATTCACCGTCGACGACGACGGTGCAGACATCACATCGTTAAGGAGCGCATTCATGGCTGTTGGTCTTGGTCCTTTGCCCACGTTGCACCCGGTTGCCGGTTTTGAACTCGGTATCGCTTCGGCCGGTATCAAGCGTCCCGGGCGCAAGGACGTGGTAGTGATGCGCTGTGCCGAAGGCTCGACCATCGCGGGCGTGTTCACCCTGAACGCGTTTTGCGCCGCGCCCGTGATCCTCGCCAAGCAACGGGTCGAAGGCCCGGTGCGTTACCTGCTGACCAATACCGGCAATGCCAACGCCGGCACCGGCGAGCCTGGCCTGGCCGCTGCCGCGCGCACTTGTGCCAAGCTGGCGGAGTTGACCGGTGTGGATGCCAGCCAGGTGCTGCCGTACTCCACCGGGGTGATCGGCGAGCCGTTGCCCGTGGAAAAAATCGAAGGCGCCCTGCAAGCCGCGCTGGACGACCTGTCGGTGGATAACTGGGCGGCCGCGGCCACCGGGATCATGACCACCGACACCTTGCCCAAGGGTGCCAGCCGTCAGTTCGTACATGACGGCGTGACCGTGACCGTGACCGGCATCAGCAAGGGCGCGGGCATGATCCGTCCGAACATGGCGACCATGCTCGGCTACATCGCCACCGACGCCAATGTCTCCCGTGACGTGCTGCAAAACCTGATGCTCGATGGCGCCAACAAATCGTTCAACCGCATCACTATCGACGGTGATACCTCGACCAACGACTGCTGCATGTTGATTGCCACCGGTAAAGCCGACCTGCCGCAAATCACCTCGTCCAACGGCCCGCTGTTCGCAGCGTTGAAGCAGGCGGTATTTGAGGTGTGCATGGACGTGGCCCAGGCCATCGTGCGCGATGGCGAAGGCGCGACCAAGTTTGTCACCGTGCAAGTCAACGGCGGCGGCAATCACCAGGAATGCCTGGACGTCGGCTACACCGTGGCCCACTCGCCACTGATCAAGACCGCATTGTTTGCGTCCGACCCGAACTGGGGCCGGATCCTCGCGGCGGTTGGCCGTGCCGGCGTGCCGAACCTGGATGTGAGCAAGATCGACGTGTTCCTCGGCGATGTGTGCATCGCCAGCCGTGGCGCCCGTGCCGAGACCTACACCGAAGCCCAGGGCTCGGCGGTGATGCAGCAGGAGGAAATCACCATCCGTATTGAGCTGGGCCGTGGTGAGTGCAGCGAAACCATCTGGACCACCGACCTGTCCCACGAATACGTGAAGATCAACGCCGAATACCGTACTTGATACCTGCCCGGGGCATTGGCAATGCCCCGGCAGGCGCCGGCTTAGAGGACGTAATACCGTGAAACGAGTTCATGTAGCAGCCGCAGTCATTCGCGGTACCGATGGCCGGATTCTGCTGGCGCGTCGTGCAGATACCCAGCACCAGGGCGGCCTCTGGGAGTTTCCCGGTGGCAAAGTGGAGGCCGATGAGTCGGTTGTCACTGCACTGGGGCGAGAGCTGCAAGAGGAGTTGGGCATCCAGGTCACCACGGCGCGGCCGTTGATCCAGGTCCAGCATGATTACCCGGACAAGCAGGTGCTGTTGGATGTCTGGGAGGTCTCGGCGTTTACCGGCGAGCCCCATGGCGCGGAAGGGCAGCCCCTGGAATGGGTCGCGCCACGGGACTTGCAGAACTACGAATTTCCAGCGGCCAACGCACCCATCGTTGCGGCTGCGCGTTTGCCCGCCGACTACCTGATTACCCCGGGCGAACTGGAAACCCCGGTGCTGTTGCGTGGTATCCAGAAAGCCATTGCCGGTGGCATCAAGCTGATCCAGCTGCGCGCGCCCAATGGCTACGACCCCAAGTACCGCGACCTGGCGGTGGACGCCGTGGGCCTGTGTGCTGGCAAGGCGCAATTGATGCTCAAGGGGCCGTTTGAATGGCTCGGTGACTTCCCAGCAGCGGGCTGGCACATGACCTCGGCGCAACTGCGCAAGTACGCCAGCAAGGGCCGGCCGCTGCCCAAGGACCGCTGGTTGGCGGCGTCTTGCCACAATGCTGAGGAACTGGCACTGGCCGAATTGATGGATGTGGATTTTGTCACCCTGTCGCCGGTGCAGCCGACCCAGACTCATCCCGATGCGCAACCCTTGGGTTGGGAGCAGGCGGCGCAGTTGATCAAGGGCTTCAGCAAGCCGGTGTTCCTGTTGGGTGGGGTTGGGCCTGACGAGCGGCAGAAGGCCTGGGAGAGCGGGGCGCAGGGTGTTGCGGGAATTCGGGCGTTCTGGCCTGAGGTGTGAGTTATCAGTAAGGGCCTCATCGTGAGCAAGCCCGCTCCCACATTCGACTGCATTCTAAAGTTGGAACTCAGTCTAATGTGGGAGCGGGCTTGCTCGCGATGAGGCCCGATAAAACAATACAAATCCTAGCAGAGTCTCAGTGCGGCTTGGCCGCCGCCTGCCACAAAATCTCCGCAACCCCCTGCCGCCGGGCAATCACCCTCGCTGCCACAAACAGCAAGTCCGATAACCGATTGATATACGCCAACCCCACCCCCTCCAACGGTTCCAGCGCATTCAATTGCTGGCAACGCCGCTCGGCGCTGCGGGCCAGGCTGCGGCATACATGGGCCTGGGCAATCAGCGCCGAACCGCCGGGCAGGATGAAGTTTTCCAATGGCCCGACTTCTTCATTCCAGCGATCAATCGCGGCTTCCAAGCGGTCCACCTCGCCCGCATTAAGTGCCTTGTAGACCGGCATCGCCAACTCACCCCCCAGGTCAAACAGTCGATGCTGGCAGGGTGTCAGTACCTCGATCACATCCTTCAGGGCTGGATGCTGGCCACTTTGCTCCTCAAGCCCGGCCAGCAGCAGGCCCAGTTGGCTGTTGAGGCTGTCCACTTCACCGATCGCCTCCACCCGGGGGTGATCCTTGGGCACGCGGCGACCGTCACCCAGGCCGGTTTCGCCTTTGTCGCCGGTACGGGTGTAAATTTTCGACAGGCGAAAGCCCATGGTCAGTGCTCCAGTTGAGTCAGTTCGTGGGGGGCAAGCTGGCTGCCGGCCAACGGCAGGCGCAAGGTAAAGCAGGTGCCCTGGCCCAGGGTGGAGTGAACCTCCATCTGGCCCTTGTGATTGTTGGTGATGATGAAGTACGAGACCGACAGGCCCAGCCCCGTGCCCTGGCCGATCTCCTTGGTGGTGAAGAAGGGCTCGAACGTGCGTTTGCGCACGTTCTCACTCATGCCGATGCCATTGTCCTCCACCTGGATCTCGGCCCAGGGCGGGTTGAGCCGGGTGCGCAGGATGATGCGCCCCGGCTCGCTGTCGTCTTCGCGCAGGTGGATGGCCTGGGCGGCGTTTTTCAGCAGGTTGAGCAGTACCTGTTCCAACTCGTTGGCGGTGCCTGGGACCGGGCCCAGCAACGGGTCGAACTGGCGAGTGATTGCCTGGCCCTTGAAGTCGAAACCGATGGCCAGGTCGAAGTCGTTGCCGGCAATCTCCACGGCCTGGTCGATCAGCGCCGGCAGATCGCACGGTGCCATCTGGCGGTTGCTGCGGCGGCTGAAACTGAGCATATGGGTGACGATTTTTGCCGCGCGGGCCCCGGCTTGCTGGATGCCGTCAAGCAGTTGCGGCACTTCACGGCTTTGCAGGTAGCGGTTGACCGTTTCCAGTTCCACGCCCACCTGCTCGGCGTGCTCCTGGTTTTTCGGTAGATCCGCCGACAGGCGCCGGCGAATATTCTGTACGTTATGCAGGATTGCCCCCAGGGGGTTGTTGATCTCGTGGGCCATGCCCGCCGCCAGCCCGCCAACAGACAGCATCTTCTCCGATTGCACCATCATTTCTTCAAGGGACAGGCGCTGGGTGATGTCATCGATACGGATCACCACCCCGCGCCCGGCGCCGCCCATCAGCGGGTAAAAGGTCAGGGCATAGTGCTTGGGTTCGTCGTCCTTGATCCAGGTGACGCGCTCGATGCGTTCCACGGTGTGTTGTTCCACCGCAGCCTTGAGCTGGGGCAGGTAGGGCTTGAGCGGTTCAAAGGCAAGGAAGATCGGCTGGTTCAGCGCTTCGTCCAGGCGTGTGCCCGACAGGGCGCTGGCTTCCTGGTTCCATTGCGTGACGTAGAGCTGCTCATCCAGGGCGATCAGGGCGGAGGGCATGGAGTCGATGATGCTGTTGAGATAATTCTGGAAACCGGTGAGTTTTTTCTCGATCTTGCTGCGCACCTGCACTTCCAGCTCCAGCTTGCGGTTGGTATGCCGGGTTTCCTCGGCCAGGCCCTGGGCCTGGTCATAGGCGGCCTGGGAGTCGTCCCGTGCGCGCTTGAGCTGCTGCTCCCGGGCTTCGATGCGCGACAGCATGGTATTGAACGCTTCGGCCAGGCTGCCGATTTCGTCATGGTTGCCGCGACTGGCCCGCAGGGCGTAGTTCTCTTCGCGGGTCACCTGGCGCGACAACTCTTCCAACTCGTGGATGGGGCGGGTAATCAGGCGCTTGATTTGCCGGGCAATGACCATCCACAGCAGGATGCTGAAAATCAGGATACCCAGGCTGGCGGTCAGGGTGCCGGTGTAGAAGGCAACCGGCAGTTCGCTGCTGGCCACCAGCAGCAGATGCCCCGAGGGCAGGCCGGGGCGGGGCAGGGTGATGACTTGGTTACTGCGAAACTCGGTGACCCGCCAGGCTTCGATATCGCGATAGTGCGTCGGCAGTTGCAGGCGGTCACCCTGTTGTAGCTGCGCCAGGCGATTGCCTTGTGCGTCGTACAGGGCTGCAGCCCGTAGTGGCGAATAGCTGGTCAGCTCATTGAGTAGGGCGTCGGCCTCGGCGGGAGAGTCCAGGGCTTGCGCGGCGAGGGCCGGGTTGGAAACCAGCCGGCCAATGGCCTGCAATGCCTGGGGGGCCATGCTTTCCTGGGAAATCCAGTAGGCGGCGCTGATAAAGGTCAGGTTGGCCACCAGCAGCACGGTGGTCAGCAGTACCAGCAGGGCCGCCAGCAGTTTCTGCCCAACGGGGAGATTTTCGAGACGCTGGCGCAGTGGCATCAGGTTGTTCGCAGGCAAGGATCAAGTGGGCAGGGTAGCGCGTGCCTCAGTCGCTGGGCAATCCGCGTGCGTCCAGGTCGCCGGCCAGGCGCACATGCAGTTGTTGCAGGTGTGGCAGGCTCAGGCGATGGCGCAAGGCCGCCTGGCAGGCATGGCCGAGCAGATAGCTGATCTCAGTGCGCCGCCCATTGGCCACATCCTGATACATCGACGAGAAATTGGCTGCCGTCGCCTGGATCACCCGCTCCACTTCGGCCTGAAGGTCCTCGGCCGCCGCAGGCTGGCCGCAGCATGCCAGCAGTTCGGCGAGTTCGGCACACAGGGTTGCCACCTCGCATTGATGCGCCTGCAGCCCGCCATTGCGGCATTGATAGAGCACGGTCAGTGGATTGATTGCACAGTTGAGGGCCAGTTTTCGCCAGAGGCGCGTGAGGATGTCGGTGCTCCACTGGTGCGCAATGCCGGCAGCGTGCAAGTCGTCCAGCCACAGCGGCGCCGTGGGATGGGTGGCGTCACCCAGCCAGGTAAAACCATGGCCGGCGAAGACCACGCTGCCATCGCCCTGGCGAAATGCACCCTCGGTGCTGGAGGCGAAGATACAGCGCGCCTGGGGCAGTTGGGCGGCAACCGCATCCTGGCTGCCCAGGCCGTTCTGCAGCAGGATCAGCTCGGCGTTGGGTGTCAGGCGTCGGGCCAGTTGTGCGACGGCGCCAGGTGCGTCGTAGGCTTTACACGCGACCAGCAGGCGATCAATTGGCTCGGGGCTGTCGGATGTTTGTGCAATCACTGGATAAACCTGGGCATGCCCCTGCTCGATCAGGGTCAGCCCGGGAGAGGCCCGGTAGCTGGCCAGGCGCGCCTGATCCCGCAGGATCAGCGTGACGGGCAGGCCGGCGCGGGCCAGTCGTGTGGCCCATAATGTGCCGAGACTGCCTGCGCCGAGGATATGCCAGGTGGTGGACATCAATTTTGCTCCGTCGGCCTTTGGGTGAGCCAAGCAGCTCGGGGTAAAGAGTCGTTATAATGCCCCGGCATTTTACCCGCAAGCCAGGCGCGCTCCATCTCTACTGAGCCGCGCCCCTTTTTTATTGGAGAAACTACATGCCGTCGTTCGACGTGGTATCTGAACTGGACAAGCACGAAGTCACCAACGCCGTCGAGAACGCCGTCAAGGAGCTGGACCGTCGTTATGACTTGAAAGGCAAGGGCAGCTTCGAGTTCAAGGAAAAGGAACTGACGGTCAACCTGACCGCTGAAGCCGACTTCCAGCTCGAAGCGATGATCGAGATCCTCAAGCTGGCCCTGGTCAAGCGCAAGATCGATGTGCAGTGCCTTGAAGTCAAGGATGCCTATGCTTCGGGCAAGTTGATGAAACAGGAAGCCGTGCTCAAGGAAGGTATCGACAAGGAGCTGGCGAAAAAAATCGTGGCCCACGTCAAGGATGCCAAGCTCAAGGTCCAGGCCGCGATCCAGGGCGAGCAGGTGCGTATCACCGGCAAGAAGCGCGATGACTTGCAGGACGCGATTGCCGCCCTACGCGCCAAAACCTTCGATATGCCGCTGCAGTTCAATAACTTTCGCGACTGATCCGGTTTTGGGGAACCCGTAGGGGTTTTCGACGTCCCACGCCCCAGCCTCTGCAGAAACGATTGAGCCCTTCGGGGCTCAATTGCTGTGGCGACTTATATTGCAGTTCGGTAAACAGAGAGAATCTAGATGGACTTGAACGCTGAAGTGGATCAATTGATCAAGGCTTCCCAAGCCTGGGTCCCCATGATCATGGAATACGGCAGCCGGGTATTGCTGGCGGTGCTGACCCTGGCCATTGGCTGGTGGCTGATCAACAAACTGACTCACAAGGTAGGGCGCCTGCTGGCTCTGCGCAATGCCGACCTGGCATTGCAGGGCTTTGTGACCAGCCTTGCGAACATCGTGCTCAAGGTGATGCTGATTGTCAGCGTAGCCTCGATGATCGGCGTTGAAACCACCTCGTTCGTTGCCGCAATTGGTGCCGCGACCCTGGCCATCGGCCTGGCGTTGCAAGGCAGCCTGGCCAACTTTGCTGGCGGTGTGCTGATCCTGCTGTTCCGGCCATTCCGTATCGGTGACTGGATCGAAGCCCAGGGCACCTCGGGCACCGTCGATAGCATCCAGATCTTCCACACGGTGATCCGTACCGGCGATAACAAGACGGTCATCGTGCCTAACGGCATCTTGTCCAACGGCATTATCACCAACACCAATCGCCAGCCGACCCGCAAGGTGATATTTGACGTGGGGGTCGACTACGAAGCCGACCTGCAAAAGGCTCGCGCCGTGTTGCTGGAGCTGGCCAAGGACCCACGGGTTCTGGCAGACCCTGAGCCGGTTGCCGTGATTTCGACCCTGGGCGACAGTTCCATCACGGTTTCCCTACGGGTATGGACCAAGACTGCGGATTATTGGGACGTGCTGTTCATGTTCAATGAACTGGCGCGGGATCGTTTGAAAGCGGCCGGGATTGATATCCCATTCCCGCAGCGCGTTATTCGCGTGATGCAGGAAGCCTCTACCAAGTAATAAACGAAGCAAGAATCAAACTTGGCTGAAAGGTCAAGTTTGAACGCAATAGCAAACTAGATAGTTAGCTTGCTAGTTACTTGGTCGGTAGAAATATAAGTGCAATAAAAAAGCCGCTCACGAATTAACAGTGAGCGGCTTTTTTATTAAGGGCCAAAGCCCTCGGGCATCGTTGATTACAAGATGTTCAGCGGGTATTGCGCGATCAGGCGCAGTTCGTCGATAGACGAAGAACCGTAGTAAACGCCATCAGACGAACGATAAGTCGCTTGGCGAATACGCAGGCTCAGGTCTTTGGCCGGGCCGCTCTGGATCACGTACTTGGCTTCGAGGTCGCGCTCCCATTCTTTACCGTTCGAGGTGGTGGCCATGTTGGCGCCGCTACCCGTTACGTAAGCTGCCAGGAAGCTCAGGCCTGGTACACCGAAGGTGGCCATGTCGAGGTCGTAGCGAGCCTTGAACGACTTCTCGCCTTCGGCGTTGAAGTCGGAACGCGCGACGGAGTTGGCCAGGAAGACGGTGCCACCGCCATCGATGCCGTAGGCGTAGTCGCCATCACCGGTGACTTTCTGCGCTGCCAGGGTGAAGGTGTGCGCACCGATGGTGTAGGCACCCTGCAAGCTGAATGCGCGGTTGTCGATTTTGGTAACGTCGTCTTTGTAGGCGCGTTGCAGGCCGGCACCCTCGCTCTTGGTGTCGTAGATGTTGAAGTCGACAGCCACCGACTGGTCAGCGCCCAGGGCGTGGGTCCAGTTGACGTTGGCGTAGTATTTGCGCCAGTAGTCTTCGACTTTCGAGTAGTAGAGGCTGGTGGTGAACTCAGGCGTCCAACCGTAGGTGCCACCCACGAAGTTGGCTTGCTTGATGCCGCGGGAGGTTTCAGGGAAGTCGAGGATACTGTCCTTGAAGGTCTGGGCCTGGGCAACGCTGGAGGTGAAGTGACCGGCTTCGAGCTTGAGGTCCTTGATCTCGTTGCTGACGAGCGAGATACCTTGTGGCAGCTCCGGCAGCAAGCGACTGTCGTCGGACGCGAACACCGGTGCGGTGGTGTATTGGTCACCGACTTTCAGCACGGTATTGGAGAGGCGGAACTTGATGGCGCCGCCGCCCTTGGAGTATTGATCCTGCGAGCGGCCGTCCGAACCTTCGGGGAACAAGCCAGTGCCATTACGGCCTTTGCCACTGTCCAGCTTCACGCCCAGCAGGCCAATCACGTCAACACCCACACCCACGGTGCCCTGGGTGAAGCCCGATTGGTACAGGCCGTTGAAGCCCAGGCCGGTTTCATTGCTGTAGCTTTGGCCGGTTTCGTTGTTGCGGTTGTCCCGGCGGAAGTTCAGCAGGCGAGTGTTGATGCTGAAGGTACTGTCTTCAACAAAGCCTTTGGCATCATCTTGAGCGGATGCCATTGCGAACTGCGAGGTGCCTGCTGAAACAGCCAGGGCGATCATGCTCCACTTCATCACGCGCATCGTGATTTGCTCCTTTGGTTTTAGGAAGAGTACTGCCGTCCCACCTGATTTTTTTTGTCTGGGCGGCTCTTTCTTTTTTGTGACAACGTAAACTTATAGCACGCTGGCAATAATTGGCGATACTTGCACATCTATCCTTTCTGCTTCTTTACGAGGCTGTCGTAAATTGCTAGATCCATGTCGCAAATTTACAGTCTTTTTGTAACCAGACTGACAACTTCAATACCGTGTTTAATACCCTGGAAAAGGGTAGGAAATACCCTTCTCAAAGTTTAAAACTTTTTATTTATGTATTGACTCACTGTTCTTTTTATCGTGAAACACTGCCTTCCTGGCAGGTGTGGCTGTCGACGATATGGGAGTGAATGCAACAAGCGTGCACAAACGGCCAAGCGGATGTCATTTTTTCGTGAAAAATGTGCTGGATTTGTGAAAGGCTCATGGCCACGGGCGTTTCGCGTGGTTTTTTTTGGAATTTTTGGGCGTGGTTGTGCGGGATTTTGAACGGATAAAAAGATGTGCCTGTCAGAAATGTTACCGGTTCACCCTTGAAAGTGAGTAATCGGCGGATAGTCCTTGCTCAAGGCGGGGCATAAAAGACTCATTTTGGTGCGTCGGTGCCCGGCAGTGGGATTGCTCGCAGGTAGCGAGCGGATTGCCCCGTGAAGCAGCCGCCATTCGCAGGTATGCTGGGCGCCTGAAACTGACTAGCCGAACGGAGTGACTGCGGTGTTCGCCTTGGATCCACGTCTGCAAAACGACACCTTGCCCATCGGGGAATTTCCCCTGTGCCGGCTGCTGCTGTCCAACGATTCAAACTACCTGTGGCTTATCCTGGTGCCGCGCATTGCGGGCATCAGCGAAGTGTTCCAGCTCGATGCCGGTGACCAGTCCCGGTTGTGGCACGAAACCACCACCTTGGCGCAGTTGCTCAATGCAGGGTTCGATGCCGATAAAATGAACATTGGCGCGCTGGGCAATGTGGTCAACCAGTTGCATATGCACGTGATTGTGCGCAAGCGCGACGATGCGGCCTGGCCTGCCCCAGTCTGGGGCAGGCACCCGGCAGTGCCTTATACCGACGCTCAGGTCGCGGTGATCCGTGCCCGTCTGCGCCAGTTGTTGCCCCCCGACTTCACTTTTGCCCAGGACTGAGCCATGGACCTGCAAGACCGCGTGACGGACCTTGAGAGCCGTCTGGCTTTCCAGGACGACACCATCGAGACACTCAATGACATCCTGGTCGCCCAGCAGCGGGCGGTAGAGCGCCTGCAATTGCAGATAACGGCCTTGCTCAAGCGCCAGGAAGAAATGGGCGGGCAGTTCGAGTCTTCCGAGGAAGAAGCGCCGCCTCCCCATTACTGATGCCCGGATAAACCCCAGGCGATAAAAAACCGCGATGCAGTCTCGACTGCATCGCGGTTTTTTTTGGAGCCTGGTCTGGGGTCAGCGACGCGGCAGGGCGGCGATCACGTCTTCAGCTTGCAGGCCTTTGTCACGGTTCATCACGGAGAACTCCACGCGCTGGCCTTCCACCAGGACGCGATGGCCTTCGCCGCGAATGGCCCGGAAGTGGACGAAGATATCGTCGCCCGAGTCCCGGGAAATAAAGCCGAAGCCTTTGGAGGTGTTGAACCACTTGACGGTCCCGGTGTCCCGGTTGGTCATATCGTAGTTTTGCGAGGTGGCCGGGGCCGATGCACGGTAGAAACTGATGGCCAGGTGAAGAACGATAGCCACAACAGCAATGGCCAGACTGAGCAGGATGGCTGGATGGCCGCCGACTTCAGGCATGGGGGCCAGGAGGGTGAGGGTTTGTACGACGACGGTCAGTACCAGTAATGCGCTGACCAGGTTTTGCAGTTGATGGCGTGTGCCTTTGTTCCAGTAGGGAATCACTGGCGCCAGCGTCAGGTTGAGAAGGCCGAACAGAGCCAGGTACAGCGCGTCGTGTTGTTGCAGGTACGGCAGGCTTTCTGGTTGCAGGCTAGGGATAAAGGACAGCAGCAACGCTGCAGCGCCCGTTAGCAGGTGGACGATTTTCAACATTTTAATTAACTCACGTTAAGACGGATCACAAGGAAGAGCTGACTGGCACGGTTCGCTTCTGAACAATGGGAGGCGTTGGGCACGTGCGCGATTTTCAGCCTATGCCGCTTGCCACAGGAAATAGCGACGACGACACGCTGCCTATTTAACAGCAAAGCCTGTGCCTTCTCAAATCAAGCGTTTCAAGGCGTTGCGAAGATTATGGCATTTGTGCGGCAAACGCTTGTCCTAGACAGGTGCGCGGTTTTTTCAGGGCGCCGGGCCTTGTCGCTCGTGCATCAAGCGTGATGCAAAGAGGCGATTTGTCGCAGGCTTCCTGCGGCGCGAGGGCTGCGCAAGGCGGGTACTCTTGCTAGAGTGGGTAAGCGCCTGATCAATGAATTTTCATCACAATTGAAGGGAATAAACATGGCAATCGATATCGGTATCAGCGAAGAAGATCGTAAATCCATTGTTGACGGACTTTCACGGCTGCTTTCAGATACCTATGTACTCTATCTGAAAACCCATAACTTTCATTGGAACGTCACAGGGCCGCAATTTCGTACATTGCACTTGATGTTTGAAGAGCAATATAACGAACTGGCGCTGGCCGTCGACTCCATTGCCGAGCGTATTCGTGCCCTGGGCTTTCCTGCACCGGGTGCCTACTCTATCTATGCCCGTCTGTCTTCGATCAAGGAAGAAGAAGGCGTACCCAGCGCTGAAAACATGATCAAGCAACTGGTTGATGGCCAGGAAGCCGTTACCCGCACGGCCCGCGGGATCTTCCCGTTGCTCGATAAAGTCAGTGATGAGCCCACCGCAGACTTGCTGACCCAGCGCATGCAGATTCACGAAAAAACCGCCTGGATGCTGCGTTCGCTGCTCGAAAGCAAGTAAGCACCGCAGGCCAGTGGTGCCTGGCAGGCGCCACTGGCTTCACCTGGTTGCTTCCTGATCCATACGTTGGCTTGTCCTACGCACAGCGACTCTCCGTCTTCTGGCTGCCTTTGCCTGCTTGATGTTTTATAGGCTCAACGGTCAATAACAGCCGTTTATTCAAGAGCCGTTTGGCAAGGGAGTGTCAAGTGTATGTCGCGTAGTATGGGTAAAGGTGTGCTGGAAACTTCCGGCGTCTACAAGATAAAGATCGACCCCTTCGTCAAAGGGTTCGATATGGCGCTGGCCCGGCCATTATCGCGTTCTGTCCGGTTGAATGGTTTCTCAACATGCCTGCGGCTTGAAGAAGTGTATTGGAATATCCTTGGCGAGATCGCCAGGATCAATACCTGTTCGGTCAGTGCGCTGCTGTCTTACGTCGATCGCGAAGTGCACCTGCGTTATGGCGGGGTCAAGAATTTCAGCGGCCTGGTCAGGGTGGTGTGTGTGGTTCATGCGTTGAAAGGGCAGGTATCCACCGCAGATCAGGCTGGGGTTATGTAGCCGGGTTACCCTGTATCAGAGGGGCCGGAGTGTTTCTATAGCGTGTGCTGCGCGTTGCCACGGCTGCACAGCCTCGATTTAACGGATATAATCTCGCCCTTTGCTGCGCATACCGGCTGGTACGGGGCGTGGCGCAGCAGTGATGTGATCGCCGAGATATTCCATGCCCATGTACGATTACCAATGCGCTTCCTGTGGTCATCAGTTGGAAGCCATTCAAAAGATCAGCGACGCGCCGTTGGTCGACTGCCCTGCTTGCCGGGCGCCCGAGCTGAAAAAGATGTTGTCCATGCCGGGCTTTCGCCTGAGCGGTAGCGGCTGGTACGAGACCGACTTCAAGACCGGCGCCAAGAAGAACCTGGCGGGCGGCGACAAAGCAGACTGAGTTGAACTCTACGCGCGAGCTCCTGCATTATCCGTGGCCTGACTTAAAAGGTGCGGTGTCCGGGCAGGAACTCCACCGAATTTCGAATTACGAGAAGTGAAACCACTACCATGATGCGCAGCCACTATTGCGGCCAACTGAACGAGACCCTGGAAGGTCAGGAAATCACCCTTTGCGGATGGGTTCACCGTCGCCGCGACCATGGCGGGGTGATTTTCCTCGATATCCGTGATCGTGATGGTCTGGCCCAGGTGGTATTCGACCCGGATCGCGCCGAGAGCTTCGCTGCCGCCGACCGCGTGCGCAGCGAGTACGTCGTGAAAATCACCGGCAAGGTCCGCCTGCGTCCGGCCGGTGCCACCAACGCCAACATGGCGTCGGGCATGATCGAAGTGCTGGGCTACGAGCTGGAAGTGCTGAACGAGTCGGAAACCCCGCCGTTCCCACTCAACGAGTTCTCCGACGTTGGCGAAGAAACCCGCCTGCGTTATCGCTTCCTCGACCTGCGTCGCCCGGAAATGGCCGAAAAGCTGCGCCTGCGTTCGCGCATGACCACCAGCATCCGTCGTTTCCTCGACGAGAACGGCTTCCTCGACGTCGAGACGCCGATCCTGACCCGGGCCACGCCGGAAGGCGCCCGTGACTACCTGGTGCCAAGCCGTACCCACGCTGGTAGCTTCTTCGCCCTGCCGCAATCGCCGCAGCTGTTCAAGCAACTGCTGATGGTCGCCGGCTTCGACCGTTACTACCAGATCGCCAAGTGCTTCCGCGACGAAGACCTGCGCGCCGACCGCCAGCCGGAATTCACCCAGATCGACATCGAGACCAGCTTCCTCGATGAAAAAGAGATCATGGGCCTGACCGAAGAAATGATCCGCAACCTGTTCAAGGAAGTGCTGGGTCTGGAATTCGGCGAGTTCCCGCACATGACCTTTGAAGAAGCCATGCGCCGCTACGGTTCCGACAAGCCAGACCTGCGTAACCCGCTGGAACTGGTCGACGTTGCCGACCAGCTCAAGGAAGTCGACTTCAAGGTGTTCAGCGGCCCGGCCAACGACCCGAAATGCCGCATCGCCGCACTGCGTGTGCCAGGCGGGGCGAGCATGCCGCGCAAGCAGATCGACGACTACACCAAGTTTGTCGGCATCTACGGCGCCAAGGGCCTGGCGTACATCAAGGTCAACGAGCGCGCCAAGGGTGTTGAAGGCCTGCAGTCGCCTATCGTCAAGAACATCCCGGAAGACAAGCTCAATGTGATCCTCGATCGCGTTGGCGCAGTCGATGGCGATATCGTGTTCTTCGGCGCCGACAAGGCCAAGATCGTCAGCGAAGCCCTGGGCGCGCTGCGGATCAAGCTGGGTCACGACCTCGACCTGCTGACCTGCAAGTGGGCGCCGATGTGGGTCGTCGACTTCCCGATGTTTGAAGAGAACGACGACGGCAGCTTCAGCGCCCTGCACCACCCGTTCACCGCACCCAAGTGCACGCCGCAAGAGTTGGAAGCCAACCCGGCGGGCGCTCTGTCCCGTGCCTACGACATGGTGCTCAACGGCACTGAGCTGGGTGGCGGTTCGATCCGTATCCACCGCAAAGAGATGCAGCAGTCGGTCTTCCGCCTGTTGGGCATCAACGAAGCGGAACAGGAAGAGAAGTTCGGCTTCCTGCTCGACGCCCTGAAATATGGCGCTCCACCCCACGGTGGCCTGGCCTTCGGCCTTGACCGCCTGGTGATGCTGATGACCGGTGCCCAGTCGATCCGTGAAGTGATTGCCTTCCCGAAAACCCAGAGTGCTGCGGACGTCATGACCCAGGCTCCGGGTGTGGTGGATGCCAAGGCGCTGCGCGAGCTGCACATCCGCCTGCGCGAGGCGCCGAAGGCTGAGTAAGGCTGCGGCGTGAAAGCGCGATAAGGTTGTACGCAGTCAAAAAGGCGCATCTTCGGATGCGCCTTTGCGTTTAAAAGAGGGAAATCCCGCCTGGGGCGGGATTGAAAGGTTTCTAGAGAATTTCGGAGTTGTGTTATGGCTGGCCATTCCAAGTGGGCGAACATCAAGCACCGCAAAGAGCGTCAGGATGCCAAAAAAGGCAAGATCTTCACCAAGTGGATTCGCGAACTGACCGTCGCTGCCCGCCAGGGCGGCGGTGATCCTGGCTCCAACCCACGCCTGCGCCTGGCCTTGGACAAGGCCCTGGGCGCCAATATGAGCCGCGATATCATCGACCGCGCCGTGGCCCGTGGGGCCGGTGCGGCAGATACCGACGACATGGTCGAACTGACCTATGAAGGTTACGGCCCGGGCGGCGTCGCGGTGATGGTCGAATGCATGACCGACAACCGCAACCGTACTGCAGCGGCCGTGCGCCATGCCTTCAGCAAGTGCGGCGGCAACCTGGGGACGGATGGTTCGGTGGCCTATCTGTTCGAGCGCAAGGGCCAGATCACCTTTGCACCCGGCACGGATGAAGACGCCCTGATGGAAGCCGCGATGGAGGCGGATGCCGACGACGTGGTGACCAACGAAGACGGCTCCATCGACGTGTTCACCTCGTTCGCTGGCTTCTATGCGGTGCGTAACGCCCTGGAAGCGGCTGGCTTCAAAGGCACCGACGCGGAAATCGTCATGCTGCCGACCACCAGCGCCGAACTGGACCTGGATGGCGCGCAAAAGGTGCTCAAGATGCTGGATATGCTTGAAGACCTGGATGATGTGCAGAACGTCTACTCCAACGCCGACATTCCAGAAGACGTGGCCGCACAGCTAGTCTGAAGGCTGGTGTAGACCATAATGTGGGAGCGGGCTTGCTCGCGAAAGCGGTCTGTCAGTCAGTACATGCGTTGACTGAAACACCGCTTTCGCGAGCAAGCCCGCTCCCACATTGGATCTTCGCTGTATCAAAAAATGTGTTTACCCAACCTGCAGGCGTTATGACTTTAATCCTAGGTATCGACCCCGGTTCGCGCATCACCGGCTTTGGCGTGGTGCAGCAGACCCCGCGTGGCTGTATCTACGTCGCCTCGGGGTGTATCCGTACCGGCGCCGGGGAACTGGCCGAGCGCTTGCAGATCGTCTACCGCGGCGTGCGCGAAGTGATCCAGACCTACGGGCCGGTGACCATGGGCATTGAAAAGGTGTTCATGGCCAAAAACGCTGACTCGGCCCTGAAGCTGGGCCAGGCCCGGGGCGCGGCGATTGTCGCCGGTGCGGAGGAGGGCATGGAAATCGCCGAATACACCGCGACCCAGGTCAAGCAGGCCGTGGTCGGCACCGGCGCGGCCAATAAAGAGCAGGTGCAGATGATGGTCATGCATATGCTCAAGCTCACCTCCAAGCCACAGATCGACGCTTCTGACGCCCTGGCCATTGCCATTTGCCATGCGCACACCCGGTCCAGCCTGCTGCCCCATGGCCTCGGCACGGCACGCAGTCGTGGCGGGCGCCTGCGTCTCTGATAGCATCAGCGCAATCGTTATGGTCGGGCCTCGATCTGACCTCAAGCTTTAAGGATCTGAACCGTGATTGGACGCTTGCGCGGCACCCTGGCTGAGAAACAGCCGCCGCACCTGATTCTGGATGTAAACGGGCTGGGGTATGAGCTGGAAGTGCCCATGACCACCCTGTACCGCCTACCGTCGGTCGGTGAGCCGATAACCTTGCACACCCATCTGGTGGTGCGCGAAGACGCGCAACTACTCTATGGTTTCATCGGCAAGCGTGACCGCGACTTCTTCCGCGAGCTGATCCGCCTCAATGGCGTAGGCCCGAAACTGGCCCTGGCCTTGATGTCGAGCCTGGAAGTGGACGAACTGGTACGTGCCGTTTCGGTCCAGGACACCTCGGCGCTGACCAAGGTGCCGGGGGTCGGTAAAAAGACCGCTGAGCGCCTGCTGGTGGAACTCAAGGACCGCTTCAAGGCCTGGGAAGTGGCGCCAAGCATGTTTACCCTGGTGCCGAACCAGCCGGATATGCCGGCGACCCAGGTCGCCAGTGCCGAAAGCGATGCCGTCAATGCGCTGATCTCCCTGGGCTACAAGCCCCAGGAGGCCAGCAAGGCCGTGTCGGCCATCAAGGACAAGAACCTGAGCGCAGAAGACATGATCCGCCGAGCCCTGAAGGGAATGATTTAAGTGATTGAAGCTGATCGTCTGATTGCGGCCACCGGCCCTCGCGACCGCGAAGAGGTCCAGGACCGGGCCATCCGCCCCCTGAGCCTTGCCGACTACATCGGCCAGCCCACCGTGCGCGAGCAGATGGAGCTGTTTATCCAGGCGGCGCGCGGGCGTGCCGAGTCCCTGGATCACACGTTGATCTTCGGCCCGCCGGGGCTGGGCAAGACCACCCTGGCCAATATCATTGCTCAGGAAATGGGGGTGTCGATCAAGAGCACCTCCGGCCCGGTGCTGGAGCGCCCGGGTGACCTGGCCGCGCTGTTGACCAATCTTGAGCCCCATGACGTGCTGTTTATCGACGAAATCCATCGGCTGTCGCCCATCGTCGAAGAAGTGCTGTACCCGGCCATGGAAGATTTCCAGCTGGATATCATGATTGGCGAAGGCCCGGCGGCGCGCTCGATCAAGCTCGACCTGCCGCCCTTCACTCTGGTCGGCGCCACCACCCGTGCCGGCATGCTGACCAACCCGTTGCGAGACCGTTTCGGCATTGTTCAACGTCTAGAGTTCTATAGCACTGCCGATCTGGCGACGATTGTCAGCCGTTCGGCGGGGATTCTTGGCCTGCCGCTGGACCCGGAAGGCGCCTTCGAGATTGCCCGCCGGGCCCGGGGCACGCCGCGGATCGCCAACCGCTTGCTGCGCCGGGTGCGCGATTTTGCCGAGGTGCGGGCCAAGGGCCATATCACCAAGGCCGTGGCCGACCTGGCGCTGAACCTGCTGGATGTTGATGAGCATGGTTTCGACCACCAGGACCGGCGCCTGCTGCTGACCATGATCGAGAAGTTCGACGGCGGGCCGGTGGGTGTGGACAGCCTGGCGGCGGCGATCAGTGAGGAGCGCCATACCATCGAGGATGTGCTGGAGCCGTACCTGATTCAACAGGGTTACATCATGCGTACGCCGAGGGGGCGTGTGGTCACGCGCCATGCGTATTTGCACTTTGGGTTAAACATTCCGTCACGATTGGGGGAGATGCCTGTGGTAGACGAATTCCTCGATGCAGTGGACGATTAAAGGCATGAGCGGTCGATTTATTCGACGTTTGTGCTGTCCTAGTGGCTGGCGTCGTCATTCTTTCGTTAGAAATGCTGCTGAGAATGAAAAACAGTTGCCTGGCCGGATTGGCAACCTGAGGAGTAAGCACTAGAGTATGCGCGCGCAAAACGGGGATCAGTCGTTCGCACATCGCTGTCGCGTTTATTACGAGGACACCGATGCGGGCGGCATCGTGTATTACGTCAATTACCTAAAGTTTATGGAGCGGGCTCGAACCGAGCGGCTACGGGAACTGGGCTTTGCCCAATCCCAGCTGGCAGGGGAGGACCTGTTATTTGTCGTGCATTCCAGCGAGGCCCGTTACTACGCGCCGGCGCGACTGGACGATGAATTGCTGGTCAGCGCGCAAGTAATCGAATTGAACCGTGTCAGCCTGCGCTTTAAACAGCAGGTCAGGCGGGCAACGGATGCAACGCTGCTCTGCGAGGGGCAGTTCCTGGTGGCGTGTGTGCGCACCAACAGTTTGAAACCCAGGGCCATTCCCGAAACTCTACGTGCGGCCTTTGCCAACGTGAGCGGCGCGGGTCAACAATCAAAGCAGGAGATTTAGCGTGGAACCTACCGTCGTCGACCATTCCTCCATGTGGAGCCTGGTCAGCAATGCCAGTGTCGTGGTTCAACTGGTCATGCTGACCCTGGTAGCCGCATCGGTTACCTCATGGGTCATGATTTTTCAGCGCAGCAACCTGCTGCGCGCCGGTCGACGTGCCCTGGAGAGCTTTGAAGAGCGCTTCTGGTCGGGTATCGACCTGTCCAAGCTGTATCGCCAGGCGGGCAGCAACCCGGACCCGGATTCGGGCGTCGAGCAGATCTTCCGCGCCGGTTTCAAGGAATTCTCCCGCCTGCGCCAGCAGTCCGGCGTTGACCCGGAAGCGGTCATGGAAGGCGTGGCCCGTGCCATGCGCGTAGCGATCTCGCGCGAGGAAGAAAAACTCGAGCAGAGCCTGCCATTCCTCGCCACCGTCGGTTCGGTCAGCCCGTATATCGGTCTGTTCGGTACCGTATGGGGCATCATGAACTCCTTCCGTGGCCTGGCAACGGCCCAGCAAGCGACCCTGGCCACCGTGGCCCCGGGTATCGCCGAAGCGCTGATCGCCACTGCCATCGGCCTGTTCGCTGCAATCCCCGCAGTAATCGCCTACAACCGTTTCGCCGCCACCAGCGAAACCCTGATTGGTCGTTACTACACCTTCGCCGATGAATTCCAGGCGATCCTGCACCGTAAAGTGCACACCAGCGAAGAATAAGCAGGTAATTCCCAATGGCTTTAATCGCTCGAGCTCGCAAAAAGCGCAAGCCGGTCGCCGAGATGAACGTCGTGCCTTACATCGACGTGATGCTGGTGCTGCTGGTGATCTTCATGGTGACCGCGCCGATGCTCAATCAGGGTGTGAAGGTTGATCTGCCCAAGGTTTCCAGCGAAGCCTTGCCGCAGGACAACAACACCCAGGTCCTGACCATCTCGATCAAGGCTGACAAGACCTATTACTGGAACCTTGGCAGCGAAGTCGACACCCAGAAGCAACAGGACAAGGCCATGACCTTGCCGCAGATGACCGACGCGGTGACCAAGATCATCCGCGCCGGCAACGAAGGCGGCAAGCACACCCAGGTGTTCATCCGCGGTGACAAGTCGGTCGACTATGGCTCCGTCATGGGCGCCATGGGCGGGCTGCAGAAGGCCGGGGTCGGTAATGTTGGCTTGATTACCGAGGCGCCCTGATGCAGCAACAGCGAGAGCCGTCCGCCTCGGAAAGCTTCTTCTGGCCTAGCGTCTGGGCAATTGCCCTGCACGTTCTGGTGTTTGGCATGCTGTTTGTCAGCTTTGCCATGACCCCGGAGTTGCCGCCAGCCAAGCCGATCGTGCAGGCGACCCTGTATCAGCTGAAATCGAAAAGCCAGGCCACCACCCAGACCAATCAGAAGATTGCGGGTGAGGCCCAGAAGTCGGCTGCGCGCCAGACTGAAGTCGAACAGATGGAACAGAAAAAGGTCGAGCAGGAAGCGGTGAAGGCTGCTGCGGAACAAAAGAAAGAAGAGGCGGCTCAAAAGGCCGAAGAATCGAAAAAGGCTGACGAAGCGAAGAAGGCCGATGAGGCGAAAAAGGCTGATGAAGCCAAGAAAGCCGCCGAAGCGAAAAAAGCCGAAGAGAAACAATTGGCTGATATAGCCAAGAAGAAATCTGAAGAAGAAGCCAAGAAAGCGGCTGAAGAAGAGGCCAAGAAAAAGGCCGCTGAAGAAGCCAAGAAAAAGATAGTCGAAGACGCGAAGAAGAAAGCCGCCGAAGACGCCAAGAAAAAAGCCGAAGCAGACGAGGCGAAGAAGAAAATCGCCGACGACGCGAAGAAGAAAGCTGCCGCCGACGCCTCCAAGAAAAAGGCCCAGGAAGCAGCACGCAAATCCGCCGAAGATAAAAAGGCCCAGGCCTTGGCAGATTTGCTTTCCGACACGCCGCAGCGTCAGCAGGCCCTGGCCGATGAGCGTGGTGATGAAGTCGCGGGCAGTTTCGACGATCTGATTCGCGCACGCGCAGCAGAAGGCTGGACACGTCCACCTTCGGCACGCAAAGGCATGACAGTCGTGCTGCAGATCGGCATGTTGCCGGACGGTACGGTGACTTCGGTCAGCGTGGCCAAGTCCAGTGGCGACGGTTCGTTCGACAGTTCGGCGGTTGCAGCGGTCAAGAATATTGGCCGCCTGACCGAGATGCAGGGAATGAAACCAAGCGACTTCGCTCCCTATCGTTCATTCAAGATGACATTCACACCTGAGGATCTAGCCTTGTGAGAAACCTTCTTCGAGGAATGCTTGTCGTTATTTGCTGTATGGCAGGGATAGCGGCGGCGGATGAAAAGAACATCCTGGTAACCAGCGGTAGCGATCGGGCCACCCCGATTGCGGTTGTACCGTTTGGCTGGCAGGGCGGCAGCGTGCTGCCGGACGATATGGCGGAAATCATTGGCAATGACCTGCGCAACTCGGGTTACTACGCGCCAATTCCGAAACAGAACATGATCAGCCAGCCGACCCAAGGCAGCGAAGTGATCTACCGTGACTGGAAAGCCCTGGGCGCCCAGTACCTGATGGTAGGTAGCATCGTGCCAGCGGGCGGTCGCCTGCAGGTGCAATACGCCCTGTTCAACGTGGCTACCGAGCAGCAAGTGCTGACCGGTAGCGTGTCGGGCAGCGTCGATCAACTGCGGGACATGGCGCACTACATCGCCGACCAATCGTTCGAGAAACTGGTCGGTATCAAAGGTGCGTTCTCCACCCGCATCTTGTACGTGACGGCTGAGCGTTTCTCGGTGAACAACACCCGCTACACCTTGCAGCGTTCGGACTACGACGGTGCCCGTGCAGTGACCCTGTTGCAGTCACGCGAGCCGATCCTGTCGCCGCGTTTTGCCCCGGATGGCAAGCGTATCGCCTACGTGTCGTTTGAACAGAAGCGTCCGCGCATCTTCGTCCAGCACATCGACACCGGTCGCCGCGAGCAGATCACCAACTTTGAAGGCCTGAACGGCGCGCCAGCCTGGTCGCCGGATGGCAATCGCCTGGCATTTGTACTGTCCAAGGACGGTAACCCGGATATCTACGTGATGAACCTCGGTTCGCGCCAGATTACCCGTGTCACTTCCGGCCCTGGTATCAATACCGAGCCGTTCTGGGGCAAGGATGGTTCGACCATCTACTTCACCTCGGACCGTGGTGGCAAGCCGCAAATCTACAAGAGCAGTGTTGGCGGTGGTGGTGCCGAACGTGTGACCTTTATCGGCAACTACAACGCCAATCCGAAGCTTTCGGCCGATGAAAAGACCCTGGTTATGATCCATCGCCAGGATGGCTTCACTAATTTCAAGGTTGCGGCCCAGGATTTGCAGCGCGGAAGTGTAAAAATTCTCACAGATAGCACTCTTGATGAGTCACCTACTGTTGCGCCCAACGGCACCATGGTAATCTACGCCACCCGCCAGCAGGGCCGGGGAGTCTTGATGCTCGTGTCCATTAATGGACGCGTAAGGCTCCCGCTTCCTACCGCACAAGGCGAAGTCAGAGAACCGTCCTGGTCCCCTTACCTGAACTGACGCGGCGCTACAAAAAGAAGTACTTAACACACTGGGGTTCATTAGGAGTTTCACGATGGAAATGCTGAAGTTTGGTAAGTTTGCTGCTCTGGCTCTGGCTCTGTCCGTAGCCGTTGGTTGCTCGTCTAAAGGCGGCGACAATGCCGGTGAAGGCGCAGCTGTTGATCCAAACGCTGGTTACGGCGCTAACACTGGTGCAGTTGACGGCTCCCTGAGCGAAGAAGCTGCTCTGCGCGCAATCACCACTTTCTACTTTGAATACGACAGTTCGGACCTGAAGCCAGAAGCCATGCGCGCTCTGGACGTTCACGCGAAAGACCTGAAAGGTAACGGCGCTCGCGTTGTTCTGGAAGGCAACACCGACGAACGTGGTACTCGTGAGTACAACATGGCACTGGGCGAGCGTCGTGCGAAAGCCGTTCAGCGCTACCTGGTACTGCAAGGTGTTTCCCCAGCTCAGCTGGAACTGGTTTCCTACGGTGAAGAGCGTCCAGTTGCTACCGGCAACGACGAGCAATCCTGGGCTCAAAACCGTCGCGTCGAACTGCGTAAGTAATTCGTCATGCGAACGTGCCGTCGTGTTGTAACCGTATTGGCTCTCAGCCTTGCACCGCTTGCGGTGTGGGCTGCGGTTCCCGTGGAAGATAGCAACTCTGGCTATAACAATAGTGGGAGCAGCTATCCACCTGCAGGTTATGGCACGAACGGCGCCTATGCGGGAGGAGCGGCCACGGCCGCTCCTTCGGCACAGGGCGAACTGTTCAACCAACTGCAACGCATGCAGGATCAATTGGCGCAGCAACAAGGCACCATTGAAGTTCTGCAGAATGAAGTGCGTCAGCTCAAGCAGGAAGGCCTGGAGCGTTACCAGGATCTTGACCGACGTATAGGAGCCGGCGTTACACCAGCCGCTACTCCTGATAATTCTTCTGCCGGTGGTGCCGCAAGCGCCGCCGGTGGTGCAGCCGCAGGTGCCACACAGGCCCCTGCCGCCAGCAGTGAACCGGGTGATCCGGCGAAGGAAAAGCTGTATTACGACGCAGCCTTCGACCTGATCAAGGCCAAGGATTTCGACCGGGCCAGCAAGGCGTTCACCGCTTTCCTGGGGCGTTATCCAAACAGCCAATACGCGGGCAATGCCCAGTACTGGTTGGGTGAGGTCAACCTGGCCAAGGGTGATTTGCAGGGGGCAGGCCAGGCATTTGCCAAGGTCAGCCAGCTTTACCCCAAACACGCCAAGGTGCCTGATTCGTTGTACAAACTGGCTGATGTAGAGCGCCGCCTGGGTCATACCGACAAGGTCAAAGGCATTCTGCAGCAAGTAGTGGCCCAATACCCGGGTACCTCTGCAGCCCAGTTGGCTCAGCGTGATTTGCAGCGTTTGTAGACACTGCCATCCCGCTTGGAAGAAACCCGCGCCTATCGCGGGTTTTTTCGTTAGAATCCACGCCCTTTTATGAAATACGCTTTTTGGGGTTCACGCTTTGCCGGGATCCCACAAAGTGCCTGACGGAGGCGGACAGCCTGTTTAGCTGTTACGCCCGTGGCGACTATGCAAGACACATTACGCATCACCGAAGTTTTTTACTCGTTACAGGGTGAAACGCGCACTGCCGGCCTGCCCACAGTATTTGTGCGTCTCACCGGCTGCCCGTTGCGCTGCCAGTACTGTGACAGCGCCTACGCTTTCAGTGGCGGCACCATTCGCACCCTCGATGACATCCTGGAGCAGGTTGCAGGCTTCCGGCCGCGCTACGTCTGTGTGACGGGCGGTGAGCCCCTGGCCCAGCCCAATGCCATTCCTTTGCTCAAGCAGCTGTGTGACGCCGGTTACGAGGTGTCGCTGGAAACCAGCGGCGCCCTGGACATTTCCGCGGTCGATCCGCGTGTCAGCCGCGTGGTTGACCTGAAGACGCCGGACTCCAAGGAGGCGCATCGCAACCGTTATGAGAACATCGAGCTGCTGACCGCCAACGACCAGGTAAAATTTGTCATTTGCTCGCGGGACGACTACGACTGGGCCAACTCCAAGCTGATCCAGTATGGCCTGGACCGACGCGCCGGCGAGGTGCTGTTCTCCCCCAGTCACCATGACTTGAACGCTCGCGACCTTGCTGATTGGGTGGTCGCGGACAACCTGCCGGTGCGCCTGCAATTGCAGCTGCATAAATACCTTTGGAACGACGAGCCAGGACGCTGAAATGACTGAACAAATCACTGACCAAAAACGTGCCGTAATCCTGCTGTCTGGCGGCCTCGACTCCGCCACCGTGGTGGCGATGGCCCGTGCCGAGGGCTACAGCTGCTACACCATGAGCTTCGACTACGGCCAGCGCTCTCATGCCGAATTGGACGCTGCCGCCCGTGTCGCCCGCGACCTTGGCGTGGTGGAGCACAAGGTGATCGGCCTGAACTTCAATGGCATTGGCGGCTCGGCCTTGACCGACAGCTCCATCGACGTGCCTGAGGCGCCCACTGAGGGCATCCCGGTCACCTATGTGCCGGCCCGTAACACCGTGTTCCTGTCGCTGGCCCTGGGCTGGGCAGAGGTGCTCAATGCCCGTGACATCTTTATCGGTGTCAACGCCGTGGACTACTCCGGCTACCCGGACTGCCGCCCAGAGTTCGTCGAGTCGTTCGAGCGCATGGCCAACCTGGCGACCAAGGCCGGCGTAGAAGGGCACGGCTTCCGTATCCAGGCGCCACTGCAAAACCTGAGCAAGGCCGATATCGTCAAGGCAGGTGTAAGGCTTGGTGTCGACTACTCGCTGACTGTTTCCTGCTACCAGGCAGATAATGACGGTCGTGCTTGTAGGAAATGTGACAGCTGCCGACTGCGTGCAGAAGGCTTCCAAGCGGCCGGAATTACTGACCCAACGCGTTATTTCTGATTTATTTAAAATAAGGTGTTGAATAATCCTTAGAAATCAGTATTATACGCGCCACCACACAGCGGGTCGTTAGCTCAGTTGGTAGAGCAGTTGGCTTTTAACCAATTGGTCGTAGGTTCGAATCCCACACGACCCACCATTTTTAGCGGTTTAGAAAATCCGGAAGGCCCACGCAAGTGAGGATTTCCGGGTTTTTTTTTGCCTTGTGCAAAGGCAAGCGTGGGGTTCTCTGAGGAGCGTGACGTACTGCTTACAGGTTAGACATGCAGCCGTCTGGAGCGAACAATAATTTCGCGGGTGGGTTGATGTCAATATGCTGAAGATGGCTTTCGGCTGCCCCTGAGTGCTTCGGATTTCAGGCCTTCAGACAATTCATACGTACTTTGAAACCCGTTATTCACGAGGTCTGAGAATCAGACCGTGTCGGCAGCAGTGCCTGCCTCACGTCGTCAATGACTGCTTTCGCCATTTCGCTCAGATAATGCGTTGCCCAAGCGTAATGCTCTCCACGTGTATCCATCGCGGCATCCACCGCGAGTCTGTGAGCGCAGTGTAGTAACGATGAGGCATGTTCCAGAGCATCGTTCACCGGCATGCCGGCGTTTACACGAAAAACATCTCTCTCTTGCTCTAACGACTGGGCGAATGTTGTCACGCCTACGGTTTTTACTGCCGATTGCTGGATCATGGTTGACCTCCAGGACTTGAAAGGCGATTGCAGAGTTGAGCAGTGCGGATCGGGTTAGTCGAGGAGGGTGGGTCTGGGGATGGCAGGGTCATGTCGTCAGCTCCTAGTGCAAGGACTGGGAGGCTGTCACCTGTGCTGCTAAACGGTAAGGGTGGCAGCCGTGCGCAGGTTAGCAGACCGGCGCACTAGGAAAACCGGCGCGCCCAAAGGCGCCCTGCGCACGGCCACCATAAGCTGCAGGCCAAAAAAAGCACCATGCAGAGGTGGCGCTGTGCGCCTAGTTGCGGTCCAGGCTGCTAAACCTGATCGCTGATGTGCAGCGACGTGGGCAGGCTAGATAGAGAGGGCTCTAGGCGCAAGCAGTGTGAGTCTCTCTCTCAGATTCGTACCATGACGATCATAGAGCAAGCTGTAGACGTACTACAGAAGGCCAAAAAGGTGGTCTTTTTCACTGGCGCCGGTATCTCCGCTGAAAGTGGTATCCCCACGTATCGCGAAAAACTTTCTGGAATCTGGGCAGGGTACGATCCGAGGGATCTAGAGACGGCCAAGGCCTTTCGGGAAAATCCACCACTGATTTGGGGATGGTATCTGTGGCGGCGGCTCCGAGTCGCTCAAGCAGAGCCAAATGCTGCCCATCTTGCGATACCTCACATGGCCAACTCACTGCGCCATGTTTCTGTTATCACCCAGAATATTGACGACCTCCATGAGCGAGCAGGCTCATTAAATGTGGTTCATTTACATGGCAGTTTGGCAATGCCCAAGTGCTTCGCCTGTCATCGGCCCGCTGCTGTGCCACCAGATCAATCAGCAGTGCCGGTTGAGGGTGCTCTGGTTGAACCTCCCAGGTGTCAGCGCTGTAACGGCAAAATGCGACCTGCGGTGGTCTGGTACGGAGAGGATCTGCCAACCCAGGCTTGGAAAGCCGCAGTCCGACTTGTAAAGGATTGCGATCTTCTGATCTCAGTCGGCACCTCTGGAATCGTCATGCCTGCCGCAGGCCTTCCCGACCTCGCGTTGGCGTCTGGAGCTTCGGTTATTCATGTGAACAAGTCCGACGTTGCAATGGGTGAAGACAGGGAATTCATGCTGATGGGGGCTGCCGCCGAGATATTGCCGATGCTGCTTGAAAGGATTGAGGCGGGAAAAACCCGAGGCGCTTGAGATTTGAAGCTGCATTGAGCACGCGGCCTGCCCATTAAACCGCCACAGTCGTCAGAAATGTTTATTTCTCAGACACTTACCGTTTTTCGAATGAGCTTTATAGGGAATTATAGAGCGATTATAGAGTGGTTCTGGCGCTGGCTCCGCCGACGAAAGATTACCCGAAGCGCCGATATGTCAATGACCAAATCGCTTTGTAACCATGAGCGGCAGAGAACACCCCATTGCTGCCGGTGAACAACGGCTGAACTTGGCCAGAATCGGACGTTCCTGAGTATCTACGTCATGGGGGGCGATTCACTATCTCGTAAACCGAGGTTTATCTTGCCTACAGTCAAGACCTTTCCGACCAAGAGAACTGTGCAATTCTGATGACCGCAAAAATTTTATCCTGCATCATTTGTTGTCTTAAATATTTCAATACCGCCTAGCGGTCGGCCACGCGGTCTACCAGACTCATGAGAGTCTGCAGCGTCGATCGAAGGGATCTACCTCCTAAATCAATTACGGGGCACTAGGCATGAGCAATACAGTAATTATTGTTGACGATCACCCGGTGATCCGCCATGCCGTACGCTACGCTTTGGAATCAAAGGATTACATTATTATCGGGGAGGCGAGCGACGGGTTGAGCGCATTAGAGATGATACAATCGCTCAAACCCGACATCGTCATCCTCGACATTTTTCTAGAAAACCTCGACGGTCTGGGGGTGCTCAATCGCATCATGCGCGAAAAAATTGATATCCGGGTGGTAGTGTTTACCTCCCAGTCTGTCGATACATATGCGATGCGTTGCTTTAAGGCCGGGGCCAGTGGATTTGTCAGTAAAAACGAACCCGTCGCCCTCCTCGTCAAGGCAGTCGAGACTGTCGCCGAGGGTTATGTTTTTTTCCCCAAACGCTCCATTCCTGTTAATGAACGCGAACGCCGTGATTTTGTCACCGGCACACTAAGTGATTTGACCGATCGCGAACTACAGATCCTTAAGTTACTTGCCGAAGGCTTAAGCAATCTGGATATTGCCGAGCGCTTGCACTTGAGCAACAAGACCATCAGCGGACACAAGATCAATCTACAAAGCAAGCTGGGGGTATCTACCGTGGTGGACCTGGCAAACATTGCCCGCCAACACCAACTTGTCTAAACCCAAGAAAATTCTCGGCCCGTCGCCAGAGTTTACTTGTATCGGCTCGAGCCTCGTCCTAGATGCCTGGAAAGTTTGCGACTGTAAAATTTGCTTCTTTCTTGAACGAGGCTGCGGCCATGCCCTTTTGCTTAAACTCACACGAGGTCACGCGCGCCCTACAGCGGCGTGAGTTCCAGCTTTACCTACAACCCAAGTTCGATTTAGCCAGCGGCACGGTGTATGCCGTAGAAGCTTTGGCGCGCTGGGAGCATCCCGTACACGGCGTATTGCCCCCCGCGTTGTTCATTCCATTATTGGAAAAACAAAAAAGACTCGATGCTTTGTTCTTCCAGCTTTTTGATCAGGGATTGAACTGCCAACGACAATTACATCAACACGGCTTTCCTTTAGGTTTCTCCTTTAACCTGCACCCGAACCAGATGATGGACAGAACTTTCGCCGAGCGCTTGCAGCAGCGACTGCAACGTCATCCACTGGCTGCCTCTAGCCTGACCCTTGAAATCACTGAGTGTGCTTTACCGCCAAACCCTTCTGATGTCATCAAGCAGTTGACGCACTTGCGCTTGCTAGGGCTACGGCTGTCAATGGACGACTATGGAACCGGTTATTCATCGCTACAGCGACTCTGCCGATTGCCCTTCGACGAAATCAAGCTGGCGGGGGAATTCATTCAAGACTTGAGTGAAAATCTCCAGCAACAAGTAATTGTCGACAGCACCCTGCACCTCGCCAGGAGGCTGGGACTGCAATTGGTGGTGGAAGGAATCGAAACTTCATTACAACGCCAATTGCTCTTGGACCTCGGAGTTCACCAGGGGCAGGGATATCTATGCGCCCGGCCAATGCCCGCCATTACGCTGGGGTATTGGCTAAAAAGACCTGCCTTAGCGCCTTTACCACACTAGAAAGTTTTATCGAACAGAAAATATGACCAGAACTGGAAATTTCTTACACGCTGCGCGGGAGGTATCAGTAAATCTTCCCAAACAAAAAATCACGCTGTTGTTTTTTTAAACGCTCTAGCTCATTGAAAACGTATTGATCATCGCACCAAAGCTCGTCGAAAGAGGCTTTTAAATGACGAACGATTTCACCATCAACTGCCTCCCCCTTTTCTTTGGCAACCGCGGATAATTTCAGGTAGAGCGGAAACGGAACTTTAATAGTAATCGAAACTTTATCCCACATAATAATCTCTTGTACGAATTATGTATAAACTGACTACCAAGACTAACATTCAATAAATTTTAATTCCCCAAGATGATTCTTGTTTTACTATCGTACTGGTCTTGATTGGCTGTCTATGCTCGAAGCAGACCAGCCTCCGTGAACCTGCGCGATGAGAACAAATATTCTGATAACCTTCGTGGTGAGCCTGGGGAAATTCCCAGCCAGTACGACCCAGTCTGAGTCCCCTAACGTGAATTCACCGTCGCGCACGCCGCTCCTGATACTGATGTTGCTGTTCTTCTCTGTGCCTTTGCTCGCCGAGGACGCGGCGTTAAAGATTCGCCCACGCCAAACTCTGGACTTCCTCAAATTGCAGCCCAGCAAAAGCGAGCAGGCTTGGTTATATGAAAAAAAATCTCTGGTTGTGGGTACCGTTGTAAGTGATGTGCCACCTTACCGAGAAATCAATGAGCGTCATGAACTGGAAGGCATTGGAGCGGATTATCTAGGCGCTTTGCAACGCGAACTGGGGATACCGTTCGAAATCCGCACCTATCCGTCTGTAGCCGAAGTGTATAATGCGCTGAAATCAGGAGAGGTCGACCTGGTAGAGAGCTCGACTCAAGTGGAAGCGGGGGACTATGATGTACATTTGAGCCCACACTACGCTTTCACTGAGCTTGCGCTGTTTGCTGAAAGCGGCGACCTCAAGGACTACAGCCAGACGCTTTCCAATACCCGAGTGGCCGCCACCCAAGGTATGGCGTTGGAGCTATACCGGCGTACCGGTGGGCAAGGCCAGATCACCCTCTACAAGACGCCTTTTGCCGCGATGGCTGCGGTGCTCGAGGGCGGTGCTGATCTTTACCTGGGTGACACACTCTCTGCCCGCTACCTATCCAGCAAATTGCTCAGTGACCAACTAGTGGTTAGTCAGAGTGCCCGATTACCCGAAATCCAAGTGGGTTTTGCTGTCGCGGCGAGCAATGGCACGCTGCAAAAACTTCTTGAACGCGGTATGGGAGGCCTCAAGCGTTGCCAAGTAATTATGGCCCTGGCTTTGTGGGGCGTCACTGATAGTTGCGACCTGAGTAATTTTCGCGAGCGCCTGACATCGAACGAACGCGACTGGCTGGAGCGGGCGCCCCCCGTAAAGTTGGTGGTAAGCGAGGACTTGGCGCCCTACGCATTCTTCAATACTCGAGGGCGCTTCAATGGTATCGCTTCAGATGTTCTGGACATCATTCGCCGCAAAAGTGGGTTACGTTTCGAAATTACGCGCGTGTCTTCGTTGAAGGATGCCGACGGCCGGTTGCAGGAGGCTCGAGCTGATCTCAGCGTGCTGACACCGTACAGTGCTGGCCATGCTGCCTATTTGTTCACCCGCCCTTTCGTAACCACACCCTACGTCATCGTGCGCGCCAAGGACGCCGCACCGATGGCGCCATTGAATCGCTATGCCACTGGGATGGCGGCCATCGCTTCGGGGTACTTGCGTGCCGAGGATCTGCGACAGCAATATCCACAAATACACATTGAGGAAACTCCGACCATCGCCGAAGCACTAAATCGCGTTCGTGCAGGGGCGGTGGATTTCACACTTACGCCAGCCAATCTGGCAAGTTACTACTTGGCTTATAAATATGAGAGCACGCTGAAAATAAATGGCATGCTCCCCGATCTGAAAGCACAAATCGGTTTTGCAGCTCCCAGAGAGCAAACGCAACTGATCGCTATTTTGGACAAGGCCATGGCCGAAATCAGCCCTGTGGAGTATCTGCGGATGGTCGGTCGCTGGCGCGCCAACTCGGCTACCGATGATAAATACTGGGAAGGTTTAGCGTCATTTACTTGGAAAGTGCTAGGTTCGCTGTGCCTTCTACTCACCTTATCCGCCTGGTGGATCTATAGCCAACGACAGCGGATTAACCGAAAGCGCCTCGATCTTCAGCAGCGTCAACTGATACTCGACGAGTTAGAGCTAGCCAAAGAGTCGGCGGAAAAGGCCAGTCGAAGCAAGACGGTGTTCCTAACCACCATGAGCCATGAAATCAGAACCCCACTGAACGCCATAATAGGCATGTTGGAGTTGGTTCTGACTCGTAAGGGTGATGCTGTACTCAATACCCAATCGGTGCATATTGCCTACGAATCGGCGCAAAACCTTCTGGGGTTGATTGGGGACATCCTCGATATTTCGAGGATTGAGTCCGGCAAGCTGACCCTGCGTCCAGAACCTTCAAACCTTAAGAATTTGATCGAAGCGGTAGCTAACATTTTCGCTGGCCTGGCCCGACAAAAAAACCTCGACATACACCTGGAGCTGGACGCTCTAACCGGTGAACAAGTGTGGATCGATGCCCTGAAATTCAAGCAGATCCTCTCTAACCTGGTGAGCAATGCCATCAAGTTCACAAGCTTGGGTGAAGTTCGCATAAGTTGCCAAGGAGAAGAGCGCGATACGAATGCATTGGCGTTCTCGATTAAGGTGTGTGACACCGGTGTAGGTATTCCAGTGTTGCAGTTGCCGCGGGTTTTCACACCTTTTTTTGAAATCAATGGTGCGGTCAATAATCCCAACGCAGGATCAGGCCTGGGTTTGTCGATCAGTCATTCTCTTAGCCTATTGATGGAGGCCACCCTCAATGTCCAAAGCGAAATCGACGTCGGTACCACCATGACCTTCACTGCATGTTTCCAACGCGTCAGCGCTGACGCAGGGCAGGCCAACGACAATTCTCGGCAACGCCCTTCAAGCGACACCGACCAGCAGCTGACTGTACTGATCGTCGAAGACCATCTGCCTAGTCAGTATCTGCTGGATCAACAGATCAGCTATCTGGGCCACCATGCGGTGACCGCCAACAATGGCTTGGAAGGCTTGGCCCTGTGGCAAGAACAAAACATCGACATCATCATTACCGATTACCACATGTCGGAAATGAGCGGGCCAGAAATGACCGAGGCAATACGGCGAATGGAAGCGCAGATGGGTTTACGTCCATGCACTATCATCGGACTCACTGCCAGCGCTCAGCGCGATGAGTTGGATCGATGCCTGGCCTCGGGTATGAGCAGTGCTCTGGCAAAACCCCTAAACCTCGCAGGGCTGAATCTAGTAATCCCCAAGTTCAACCGAACCACGCCCACTCAGGAAGCTGCGCCCTATTCTTTCAATGAAGATATTCAAGCGGCCATGGCCGATCATGTCATCAGTAGCAATACCCAAGAAATCTTGGCGCTGAGCGATGCGTTGGTTGCGCAAAACCGTCCGGCGCTTAAGGCCATCGCCCACAAACTCAAGGGAACGGCCTACCTGCTAAGTCTGCAGGGGTTACTACAGTTATGTGGCACTGTGGAAGAGTTGATTGCCAGCGAGGCCGGCGAAGAGCAACTGCATAATTGCGTAGTGCAATTAAGACAGACGCTGATAGCGCTCAATCAGTCGCTACAGACAAAAAATAAATAGTTGACGAAAATCTCAAGCACAGCGCGGATACTGCACTCAAAATGCCGAGTATGGCATCCGCTCTACCATTCCAATTTGCGCATCGGACTTCTTCACATAAGAGGCATTAAAGGATCACAATGCCATACTTTATGGATTGAACGTTAAGTGCCAATTTGCACCCCGGTCAACAGGTAGCCAAGACTCCGCTCGGAAAACAGGGCATCGAGCCTAGTTATATTCAATAATATAGTTGAGTACAGCGTCCGCCCTACCGACAGTCACCGAGCTACCAGGCTTTTGTTTATAGCGAGCCCTGATCGCCAAGTTGTATATTTCCCCTTCAGCGTCGCTTCTCATCCATTCCATACTCAAGGCCTTATCTTGAGAAAACGGAAGCGCTGCCCCCACGGCGTTTTGCAGGGAAATCTCTACACCAGTAGCCCCACCTGTATTCAAGTTCAAGCGACCGTCCCCTGGTGAGTCACCTTCAAAGTAAACCTTGACCGGCAGCTTAGTGCCTGCCGGCTGGCCCGTGCAGCGTACATCCAAGTCAAACGCTTCGGTACGGGCACTATTGGACTCAAGCTCCCCAGTCCATATTTTACTCATGAGCACCTTGATGTCTTTTTTTACGCCAGCACAACCGGCGAAATAACTATCGGTTTCCACCAGACTGCTACCGCTTCCGTGGATCGTTGCTGCGTGCCAATTATTTAAACGATAAGAGATTTTGTAGTCAAAAATAAACTCTCCTAATTCTATCCGCTGGGCCGTTCTAATGAACTCATAAGTAATGTTTGAATTTATGAACCCACTAGATACAGAGTTGCCGTTCTTCGCGGACAAAGTGAAAGGAACTACACGCTGGCCCATTTTCAACCTTAAGCCGACCCCCGCAAGCCCGGTCCGGTATACATCAGTATAACCGGGCTCCAGTGGCCCTATACTGCCAGGTTCTATACCGGTTGTTTGCGTGATTTTGGGGATCGTTAAAGGGCATCTAGCATTAGCCCAAACGATAGTGGGCGCCGTTATGGGCATATCAACACTGGCCATGACCTGGCCAACGCCCACAAGTTTTAGTTTTGTGTTAGGTGGAATATTTACGAGTGCATCTTGATGCTGAGCGCTACCGTTCATGTACCAAAAACACTTATCAGGATTATCGGCCCGTGCGGTACAGAACACTGACAGGCTACTTACTACCACCAGCAGTAAAATGATCTGTTTCATGGCTTATCTCTCAATTACTTATTGTCCGCAGACAACAGACACTCGGTCATAAACTGAATTTTTATCCGCTTCAGGCAGACGGTAAGGGAAGGTGCAACTGCCTTTGGCCCAAGTCACACTGAACCTTCCTTGTTGCTTGATTCCAAATACCAGTGCACGGGTCAGGTTATCCACCACTGCCAACTGCTTTCCCTGCTCATCGAGCAGCTGTGCTCCAAAGGGAATCTTCGTGCCCGACGCATGACTCAGCTCGAACTGTACTCGCCGCCCGGACTCTGCCTCGAAACGCGCCTTAACAATGGCACCGCGGCGCGGAACAATCATCTTCGAACTCTCGCTGAGTTCCACGTTGCTGCCCAAAGTCTGAGTATCCAAGTTCACCCAGTTGTAGCGATAAGGTTGCGCATAACTGCTGACGATGTAACCGCTGCTGTCGGAACGGGCATTAGAACCTAGCAGTCCTGCCCCCTTGACCTCCGGCACTTCGATCAGAGCAAACGTCTCACCTACCGGTTGACCGAACGTCACGCCGCCCGCGTGGGCCACCACGGATCCGGAGGCAGTAAGGTCCATATGACGGTTATCACCGGTGCGCGAATAGTTACCCGCGACCCGTGCCGAGGGCGCGTCCCAGCCCAAGCCAACACCAGCGGACCGGTCATCCTGTGTCACCCCAGCCTGGGCGGAGTACGTCAGGGTCGCTGCGTCATTAACATAACCACTGACGCCTGATTGCAAACTGCGCTGACCATTACCTGCCGAGGTTATATCGCTGTAAAAGCGATGGGAGCGAGCAGGGCCGCCAAAAGGCACGCTAAAGGACACCGATAGCTGGTTGTCCGAACCTTGGGAATCACCCGAGTTCTTGGTGCGTGACATCGAGAGGCTGTAACTAACATCCTTAAAGTTGCCGCTGTAACCCATCTGTAGGCGCTGGGTTCGACCGACACGGTTCCAGTAGCTGGTTTCACCTGCACTGACAAACAGTGATCCTCGACCTCGAAATGACTGGTTGACGTTGAGATCGATGCGGCTCTTTTGCCGGCCAAAGCTGTAACCGTCACTATTGCCCGTGGCATAGGCTTGCTCATCAACATGCTGGCCCAAGGTCCGATAGCCCTCAGTAGAGTATCGATAGCCGACCATGGTGAACGTCGTGTCGGTCTGATTCAGAGTCTTGGAGTAGAGAAAGCGTACACTTTGACCCTGTTTTCTTTCTCCACGATCTGGCTTTGAACGGCTATTGGTTACGTCCATCGACATACCGCCGATAGGTGTGTTGAGTCCCAGACCCAAGTTTAGGGCGTCATACCCTTGCGAGCGCAACAAACCGCCGTAGGTAGTGAGGTTGTCGGTAGCGCCGTAGACCGTAGTAACCTGCAGAAGGCTTGGTGATGCGCTGTCCTGGGCGTCATATTGCCCCGCCGCGACGCTGTATTGCAGATTGCCTCGGCGGGTCATCACCGGCAGGTAGGAATAAGCCTGCGAGTAGATGCGCTCCCGTCCATCCGATTCAATGATCTTGATTTCCAGGTCGCCGTTGGAACCGCCCGGGTAAATATCGCGGATCTCAAAAGCTCCCGGAGAAACGGCGGTGGAGTAAATCACGTATCCATTTTGGCGAACTTCTACCGTAGCGTGGGTTTCGGCGATGCCATACACCACTGGCGCGTAGCCGGTTTCGTTGTCCGGCAACATACCGATATCCGAGCCCAGCAATACACCGCGAATTCGCGTGCTGTCGAAAATTTCACCGCTGGTATAAAGCTCACCAGCTGAAAATCGGCTTTTCAGGCTAGAAACATCGCGTTCAACATAGCTGCGGTTGCTGGAAAATTCGCGGCTCATGTCGGTGCCCTGGGTCAGCGACGACTCGTTGCGCAAGCGCCATGGTCCGATATTCAAACCGTTTCGCAACCCTAAGTAGGCGTAGTCGCTGTTGAAGCCATTGCTGGTATTGCGACTAAAGTTGGCCTGATAGTCACTGAAGGCTGCAGTAATACCGTCGTCCCACAGCGATGGGTCAACATAACCACGGGACTGGCGTTGGATGTAAACATGAGGAATGTCCACAAACAAGGCCAAGCTGGCCACTTCAAGTTCAACCGAAGCACCTTCAATGCGATTGATATCGTAGATTTCGGCGTCATTGTTGTCTGTGCCCAGCAGGCCTTCCTGCGCCAGGCGCTGGATATTTACGCCGAGCTCGCGCAGTAGCCCTATTGACAGTTGCGGCCGTACCTCACCGCTTTCGCTATCGGCCTCGAAAGTAATCTCCTGTCGGCGGGTCAGATTCTGGTTAACGTACAAATCGACGCTGTAGGTGCCCGGCAATACGCCACTACCCTGTTCGAAAAAATGCAAGTCCACAGCGGCCCCTTTATCCTTGAGAAAGTAAGGGTTGAACTGTGTGGCCAGCGCGTCGACGGAACTTAGTAAACCCAACGCTGCCAGCCAGGAAAAACCTGCGGGGGAATTGGGCTTACAGTCCAGAATTCTTCTTACATTTAACATACGTCCATCCAGCAGCGTGCCGCGCCGTAAACAATGCACTATTCAAATAAGCTAAACAGTTAGATGCAGGGAACTATCTGAAACTCGATTGAAATTACTTTTCTAGCGATGTTTCGTGCTTGATCAACCCGCCATAATCATTGATGGTTTCCCAATGGAGCAGAACTTGACCCGACGGTATGTCTTGCAACTTTTTAATTTTCATATAGGTTGTGCTTTTTGGCGCAAGCATCTGTTCTTCCACCAGATACTCCTGCTGCCCACTATTTAACGTGACTGTCCCCAAGGAAATATTCAGGGCAGACGGATTCTGCACTTCAAGTTGGCTGGTACCATCACGGCTAACCAAACGCCATTGCAACTGCATCGGCGCTTCGGCCTGCGTCACGGTCACTCCCTTCGGGCGATAGAACACTTTAATCCGTTGGCGGAAAGCTACCTGCAGGCTGTTTTCATCTTTGGCCTGCTGGGGGATTTCCTGGACGTTCAACCAAAACACCGATTCACGGTCTTCGGGCAGTCCTTTACCGTGATAGAAAACGCGCAGCATCTGCTGCTTGTTGCCGCCCATTCTCGCCAGCGACGGGGTGATAGCGAAGGGAACGTCCGCCCCAGTGTCACGGGCATCAGGCTCCATCCAGGATTGAATCATGATGTCCGCAGACCCTTGGTTTTTAACCAGAATCGAGGCTTCGCGCTCAGTAGCCGGATAAACAATTCGCGTGCCGGCCAGTTGAACACCGGCCGAAGATGCACTGGAAAACACACACAAAGCCAACGCCAGTCGATAACGCACAGGAAGAAAGGATTTCATGGGCACCTCGTTGGTAGCGGGGGCATTACGCCCCCGCTGACGGACGTTTACTTGTACGACAGAGTGAATGGCAGGGTGCCGTTGGCGGTACCAACACCCAGCGCGTCACCGTTGGCGACGTAGGCCGCACGCAGGTTCAGGTTCGCGGTGTATTTGGCGCTTGCGTCTTCGCCGGATTTGACCAACGCAGCATCGAAGCTTTCGTTCCCGGCCAGGTTCAACAGGGTATTGTCCGCGTTATAAATACCGATACCTACACCCGTAGCGTCGCCAACAGTCTTCAGCAGCTTATTATTGTGAGTGTCTACGCCAGAGCCGGACATCGGATCGAAGCTTACGCTTACAGTGGAAAGCCCCGCTGCGGTATTGCCGCAGTCAAGGCTCAGGTTGATCGCTGTACCACCCACGATGCCGGTTTCGCTGCCGTTACCCAAGGAGTCCATACTGACCTTACCGAGGGAAACATCGATGATTTGCTGACCGGGAGTTCCACCGACGGTGGTACCGGCACCAGCAGATGCCACGCAGGAAGCAGCAATAATTTCACCGTTGAAATTAATCGTACCGTCCGCTGCGGTCGCACTATTAGCGAATGCACAGATTACCGACGCTGCCAACAAGCTTTTGAACATTTGAACCGCCACAATTTTTTCCTCGATAGTAAGACTGCATCTATTAATAAGTGACACCAACTCTGGTGCCAAACAAGAATAAAGGTACACATACTCCGAGAACACAAGAGCCGTCTTTGAATCACCCAAGAAATTTCTTGTATGTGCTCACTATATACATCGATGCTGGCTAGGCTTCATGCGCCGCTCTAGAACATTAAAATTAACTGACTTCTTACGAATAAACTTCTACTGCAGAGCAATGACATTCACGCGCCCGGGGTTACCATAGAAGGTGAAAGCCACCTACTCACCAAAAAAGTCCTATGTCCTAAGACTCGTCACCTATGACAGTCCTGCAGTGATGGGAGTGTGTAAAATCTTCAACCATGCATGCGAAGAAATTCTCCGATACCCATACGTTTTTGAACCCTCGCATGATGCCAAGGAATTAAGTCGAGCGGCTTGATCCTTGGCAGTACCCTCTACGGGCGAAGACAGGCGCATCCACTTTGGGAGATAAGCTACAGACCGTCTACCATCAATGTAACGCGTCGGTGTCATGCGCCCGCCTAAGGGATCTTCCGGGAATGTTCTGAGCTTTTTGGTGGGACGCATGGCAGAAAGATCAAGGCAGGCCATAATCCTCTCAAGTTTCCGTAACCTTTGACGACGTAGTCCTTAGAAACAAGGAGTGCATGATATGAACGGTAAACATGTGTCAATCGGGTTCAGCCTGTACTTTGCTCTGAGTGGCATTTGCTTGGCAGCAACACCAGTGGTTCAAGGCACACTCAAATTTTGGGGCAGCATCATAGAACCCGGCTGCGCATCCCATGCGAGTGAGGACGCCGCATTTGCACTGACGAGCTGCCCTTCTGCGGGTAGCGCGCCAAACGTGAATGTAAGCCATGTCGAACCGCTTCACAGCGTAAACGCTTCCGACCCTGGCCACGTCAACATCAATCTATCGGCCAAAAGCGGTTACAACGAACGACTTCGAGAGCAGCAGTATCAGTTGGTGGATGAAAACGGATCACCAATACGCTCGGGGATGTACTTGGTTACCCTGACCACACCCTGAAACTCGGAGCTCTCATTGAGGTTTGGAGCGACACTATTTGTAGTGGTCTAATGAAACCGGACACCCATTTAGGCGAGAATGCTCGCCAGATCGAGGTGTCAGATGACCAAACAACGCCGCTCCTTTACTCCTGAATTCAAGCGCGAGGCTGCCGACCTTGTGCTC